>Ga0154341_118_pt2 | contig 487350 bp, 424 predicted proteins | sample RifGroA2_FD_115869 | JGI IMG/M metagenome (GOLD analysis project Ga0154341, IMG submission 115869) | Burkholderiales bacterium GWA2_64_37
TACCAGCTATCAATGGGTGAGCATGGCGGCGCCCCTGCATGGAGTCTGCACCTGCCGCCCCAAGCGGCCTCTGATGCCAACGTCAACGCCACCACCGATGCCCTGAACACCCTGGCCGAAGCGCTGCGCGACGCCAACCTGTGTGGCCCGTGGCGCAACGAGCAACTGGCGGTGACCAACCCCAGCGGCGAAGTCGTGGGCACCGTGGAGCGGGGTGCCGTGCGTGTGCTGGGCATCACCACCTGCGCCGTGCACCTGGTGGGCCTGGCGCCCGATGGGCGCATGTGGGTGCAAAAGCGTTCGCTGAACAAACCCAACGACCCAGGCCTGTGGGACACGTTGATGGGCGGCATGATCTCGGCCGCCGACTCGTTGCCCCAAGCTCTGGTGCGCGAGACCTGGGAAGAAGCCGGGCTGCATGTGCACACCCTGGCCGGCGTGGCGCACGGTGGCCATGTGCTGTTCAGCCGCCCCAGCAGCGAGGGGGGCGGCGCGGGGTACATGGTCGAGCGCATCGACTGGTTCCGCGCCGTGGTGCCAGAGGGCATGGCGCCCGACAACCAGGACGGCGAGGTGGACGAGTTTGCACTGCTGCCCTTGGAAGAGGTGCGCGCGCAGGTTGCCCAGGGCCGGTTCACGCTGGAAGCCGGGCTGGTGATTGCGGGTTTCCTGGGGCTGTAAGCGGCGCTTTGGCCCCTGGCAGGCAGCCCAGACCCAACAGCGTGGCCTGCACCGCCGCGTCCAGCGGCGTGTGGGGCTCTTCGCCCAGCACGGCGCGCAGCGGGTCGTTGGCCATGCGCACCGGTTGCCTCCACAGGTAGCGCATCTCCCGCAGTTCGCGCAGCGTGGCCACAAACGGCGAGGCGAGTGTGACCAGCCACCACGGAAAGGCCCGCACGTGCGGGGCCGCACCACCATGTGCCACCACGGTGCGGCCAATCGCGGCGGCCATCTGCGTGCCGTCGGCGTCCCAGTGCCCGGACATGTGAAAGCGTGCAAACGCGGGCAGTGTGGCGCGGCGCTCCAGCAACTGCACCATGGTGCGCGCCACGTCGGGCAGGTATGACCATTGGTGGCCCACACCGGGTGCGCCGGGCAGGTTCACCGCCTTCACGGGTTGGCCGGGCTTGACGAGGCCTTGCGAGAACCAGCTGTTGCCCACCTGGGGGCCAAAGTAGTCCCCCGCCCGCACGATGAGCACGCGGCAGGTGCCCGCGCGCAGCGGGTGGGGCTCGGTCGCCTGCTGCAGGCGCCGCTCCAGCTCCACGCGCACAGTGCCCTTGCGGGTGTGGGGGCGCTGCGGTGAGTCCTCGCGCAGCACCGGGAAGGCGTCGGGCCCGTAGTTGTAGATCGTGCCGGGCAGCACCACGGTGGCACCCACTGCGGTGGCCGCCGCAATGGTGTTGTCGATCATCGGCAGCACCAGCTCGCTCCAGCGCCGGTAGCCGGGCGGGTTGACCGCGTGCACGATCACGTCGCAGCCTGCGGCAGCGGCTACCACGTCCTCGCGCCGCATCGCGTCGCCGCGAATCCAGGCCATGCCGTCGCGTTGCTCCCCGGCCTGCGCCACGCCCCGGTGCAGTGCGCGCACCTGCCATCCCCGGTCGCGCAGCTGCCGCGCCACTTCGCCACCGATGCCCCCGGTCGCGCCGAGAACCAGAACCGTATTGCCTGCGTTTGCCATGTTTTGCTCCAAAAAAAGTGGTGATGGATGCAGTGTGGTCGTGGGCGTTGTGAAATGGAATTACCGAAAATCGGCGCATGGCTATACATTTATGTATGGCACAACCTGCACACAAAGACATTGGCTGGGAGCTGTACCGCTCGTACCTGGGCGTGGTGCAAGAGGGATCGCTCTCGGGCGCAGCCCGCGCGCTGGGGGTGACACAACCCACGGTGGGGCGCCACATTGCGGCGCTGGAGCAGGCGCTGGGACTGGTGCTGTTCACCCGCTCGCAGCAGGGCCTGCTGCCGACCGAGGCGGCGCTGGCGCTGCGCCCCTACGCGCAAGCCATGGGCCACACCGCCGCTGCCCTGGTGCGCGCAGCCGACAGCCATGGCGGCGGTGTGCGGGGCACGGTGCGGGTGACGGCCAGCGAGGTGATCGGCGTGGAGGTGCTGCCGCCCATTCTGGCGCAACTGCAGGCCGAGCACCCGGCGCTGACGGTGGAACTGGTGCTCAGCAACCGCGTGCAGGACCTGCTGCAGCACGAGGCCGACATCGCCATCCGCATGACCGAGCCCCGCCAGGACGCGTTGATCGCCCGCCGCGTCGGCAGCATTCCCTTGGGACTGCACGCCCACCCCAGCTACTTGCAGGCGCACGGAGTGCCTGAGACGCTGGCCGACCTCGCGCACCACCGCCTGATTGGTTTTGACGCAGAAACGCCCTTTTTGCGCGCCGCACAAAAGGCGGTGCCCGCGTGGCGGCGCGATCAGTTTGCAGTGCGCAGCGACAGCGATGTGGCGCAACTGGCTTTCATGCGCGCCGGGGGCGGCATTGGCGTTTGCCAGGTGGCACTGGCGCGCCGTAGCACCCCGGCGCTGGTGCATGTGTTGCCACAGCAGTTTGTGTACGGGCTGGAAACCTGGGTGGTGATGCACGAGGACCTGCGCGCCAGCCCGCGCTGCAAGGTCACGCTGGATGCGTTGTGGACGGGGCTGCAGCGCTACGTGGCGGACGTGCAGTGACGGCGAGACAACGCCGCACAGCGGCGGTGGTGAGGTGTTGCTATAAAAATAATAGCTTTTAGCGCTTATGGATAAAGCGCTAGAGACCAGAAAAGGCTTGAATTTCTGCTGAAGGCGCTTCTCAAGCCTGGTCCGCCATCGCCCTTAGCCGGCTGGGCGCCAGTGCTCCGGCCGATTCCAGAATCGGGTAGGCCACCGAGCACAGCAGCGAGTTGATGCGCTTGAGTTCGCTGATCAGGTCGATGTGCAGCGAACTGGTCTCGATGCTTTGCACCGTGTTGTCCGACAGGCGCGCCAGGTGGGTGGCGGAATACGCGTGTTCCAGGTCGCGAAAGCGGGCTTTTTCTTCGAGCAGCTTTTGCGCATCGCGCACGCTGCCGTTGAGGAACACGCTCATCGCCAGGCGCAGGTTGTCGATCAGGCGGGCGTGCAGTTCGTTGATTTCTTCCATGCCCGCTTCGGAGAACTGGCGACCCTTCTTGATCTTCTTGTCCTCGATGTCGATCAGCACGCGCTCGATGATGTCGCCGATCTGCTCCATGTTGATCGTGAAGCTGATGATGTCGGCCCAGCGGCGGCCCTCGCGTTCATCCAGCGCCTCGCGCGAGATCTTGGTCATGTAGTACTTGATGGCCGAGTACAGGCCGTCCACCTCGTCGTCCAGTTTGCGCAGGTCCTGCGCCAGCTGCAGGTCGTCGGTGCGGATCACCTTGTGCAGGCCCAGCAGCATGGATTCGACCACGTCGGCCTGGTGCAGGGCCTCGCGCGCGGCGCACGAGATGGCTAGCGAGGGCGTGGCCAGGGCAGAGGGGTCCAGATGCTGGGGGCGGGTGCCCGCAGCCTGCGCCTTTTCCTTCGGCAGCAGGCGTTGCACCACGCGCGCCACTGTGCCCGTCAGGCCGATGCAGATGATGCCCACCACCACGTTGAATGCCAGGTGGAACAGCACCACCAGTGCTGCGATTTCGGGCACGTAGGGGCGCACATGCTGCAGCCACAGCCCGGTGAGCGGGGTCATGATGATGACGCCAATGATCTTGAAGAACAGGTTGCCCAGTGGCACCTGGCGCGTTTGCACGTTGGCCTTCATCGTGGTCAGCACCGCCAGTACGCCGCTGCCGAGGTTGGCGCCCAGCACCAGGCCTAGCGCCACGTCGGGCGGGATGCCGCCGGAGCCTGCCAGCGCGGCGGTGAGCAGCACGGTGGCGAGGCTCGAATACGCCACGATGGCCAGGATGGCGCCGGTGAAGATCTCCAGCAGCAGGTCGCTGGTCAGCGCCCCGAGCAGCGTACGCACCGTGGGTGACTGGGTGAGCACCGTGGTCGATTCGGTGATGAGGCGCAGCGCCAGCAGCATCAGCCCCAGGCCGATCAGCACCCTGCCCACCCGACCCACGGCCGTGTCCTTGCGCGAGATGAACAGCACCACACCCGCGAAGATGAACAGGGGCGACAGCCAGGACAAATCCATCGAGAACACCACCGCCATCACGCTGGTGCCCACGTCGGCGCCCAGCATCACAGCCAGCGCGGCGGGCAGGCCCACCAGGCCCTGGCCCACGAACGAGGACACGATGAGCGCCGTGGCCGTGCTCGACTGCACCACGGCGGTCACCCCGATGCCCGACAGCACGGCCGTGAACCGGTTGCTGACGCTGTGCGCGATCAACTGGCGCAAATTGGCGCCAAAGACACGCAGGATGCCGGTGCGCACCAGGTGGGTGCCCCAGATCAGCAGCGACACCGCTGCCAACAGATTCAAGAGATGCTTCATGAAAAACCGTTGTTTCTTCTTCTTGTGTCCACCCAAACGAGCATGCGCCATGCACTGCGCCGACGCAAGCGTTAAAGCTGGCGCCCGTGCAGGGAAGCGGTTTCATTCATTTCTGTGCCCGTAGGCGGCGGCAGGCGGGGAGGCATGAGCCTGGCTGCTCGGCTTCCGGGATGAAGAGCGCGCAGAAAATACTGCGGCACCCGGACCATTTGTCACAAAACTGACATATAAGCATACTCCTGATTGAGGAGTTGTGCAGCGATGACCCTGTCGCGGCTGGGTGCTCGGCGGTGGAGGTCTTGTCGCCAGGGCCCGTTTTTTCAGTCGATCAGCTGCCCGCCGTCATGAAACGGGTAGGGCCCCGCGTATTGGCCGCTGGCCACGGTGTGGCTGACCAGCCGCCCCCCCGCAGGCAGGGCGTGCAGCGCAAAGCCGGGCGGCTCCAGCATCCAGGCCGAGGCGGCGTTGGGCGCCAGGTCCAGCCGCACCTGGTGCGCGGGCGATGGCACGGTGGCCGCGATGGTGCCGCCAAACCGCACCTGGATGGCCCGGTGCAGGTGCCCGCAGATCACACGCTCCACCTGCGGGTGGCGGGCCACGATGGCTTCGAGCGCATCGGCGCCTTCGCGCAGGCCGATGTCGTCCATGTGGCCAATCAGCGTGCGAAACGGTGGGTGGTGCATGGCGATCACCACCGGGCGGCTGGTGTGGCGTGCCAGCTCTTCCTCCAGCCATTGCAGGCGCTCTGTGCACAGGCTGCCCTCGCTGGCGCCGGGCACCACGGTATCGAGCGCGATGAGCTGCATGCCGCCCACCGGCACGCTGTACTGGATGAAGCCCTCGGACCCCAGGTAGTGGTGCTGCGGAAAGCTCGCGCGCATCTGCTCGCGGCTGTCGTGGTTGCCGGGCAGCAGGTACACCGGCATGTTCAGCGGCGTCAGCAGGGCGCGCAGGTGCTCGTATTCGGCGGCGCGGCCAAAGTCTGTCAGGTCGCCGGTGATGACGGCGGCATGGGGCGCCTGCGGCAGCCGGTTCACGCTGGCCACGGCCTCGGCCAGATAGGGCGCGGTATTGATGCGGCCATAGGCCAGGCGGCCGGGCTCGCGGATGTGGGGGTCAGACAGTTGGAGCAGCAGTGTGGTGGTCATGGCTAAAAGGCGTGCAGGCGGGGTAGGGCTGGCTGGGTCAGTCGCTGGTTTCGTGGCAGGGCATGAGGCGCTCGGGGGCGATGCGCACGCCCACGGTGTCGCCCGTGCGGGCGGGGTGGTCGCGCGGCACATCGGCCATCAGCGGGGGCTGGTCGGCCAGGGTCAGAACCAGTTGCACGCGGTCGCCCAGAAAGCTGCGGCGCGTGACTTCGGCCTGGCCCCAGCCAGTTTGAAGGGCCGACACCTCGATGTCTTCAGGCCGCACGAGCAAGGCCGTGTGGGCCTGCACGGCGGCAGGGCAGGGCAGAGGCAGCCCACCCAGCATCAACACGGCCTGGGCGCTTGCGGCGGCGTCCCGTTGGAGCCGGTTCACGCGGCCCAGAAACTGCGCCACAAAGGGGTGGGTGGGCGCGCGGTACAGCGTCTCGCCATCGCCCACCTGCACGATCTGGCCCGCGTGCATCACCGCCAGGCGGTCGGCAATGGCCAGGGCTTCTTGCTGGTCGTGGGTGACGTGGATGGCGGTGATGTGCAGGCGCCGCAGCAGGTCGGCCAGCTCGTCGCGCAGGGACTCCTTCAGTTTGGCATCCAGCGCGGTCAAGGGCTCGTCCAGCAGCAGCACGCGGGGGCGCACCGCCACGGCGCGGGCCAGGGCCACACGCTGGCGTTGCCCGCCGGAGAGTTCAGCGGGGCGCTTGTGCTCCAACCCTTGCAGGCGCACCAGGTCCACCAGCTCGCCCACGGTGCGGCGGCGCTCGGCCTCGGGCACGTTGCGGATCTTGAGGCCGTAGCCGATGTTGGCTGCCACCGTCATTTGCGGGAACAAGGCGTAGTGCTGGAACACCATGCCGATGCCACGCTGCTCGATGGGCAGGCGCGTCACGTCGGTGCCGCCAAAGGCAATGCGGCTGCCTTCATCGGGCGCCTCCAGCCCGGCAATCAGGCGCAGCAGTGTGGTCTTGCCGCAGCCCGATGGCCCCAGCAAGGCGACGACCTCGCCGGGCTCCACAGTGAGGTCGGTCGGCCGCAGGCCCCGCGTGCCATCAGGGTAGGTTTTGGCGCATTGGTTTATCTCCACGCGCGTGCGTTCAAGTTCCATGGTGTTTTTCGATCAGGGTGCCGACGGCCTGCAGGCCCCACAGCACGGGCAGGATGACGATAAGAAAGATCAGCGTGTAGGCAGAGCCGATCTCGATGCGCATGGAGGCATAGCTGTCGGCCAGGCCCACGGGCAGGGTGCGGGTCAGCGGGGTGTGCAGCATCCAGGTGAGGTTGAACTCCCCCACCGACAGCGTGAACACCATCAGGCTGCCCGCCACGATGGCGGGCAGCACGGCGGGCACCAGCACACCCAAAAAGCGCTGCCCGAAGCTGGCACCCAGCGAGCGTGCCGCTTCTTCAAGCGAGAGCAGTTCCTTGCGCTGGAATGCAGCGCCCACGGTGCGCACCATGAACGGCAGGGTGAACACCATGTGCCCCACCAGGATGAACGCAAAGCTGGTGCGAAAGCCTTGCAGCGTGCCGTAGGCCAGGATCAAGGCCAGCGCGCTGGCCAGGCCGGGCACGGCCACTGGCAAGGTCAGCAGTTCTTCAAACAGGCGTGCGGCGCGCGAGCGGCTGCGTGCCAGCGCATACGCGCAGGGAACGCCCAGCAGCAGGTTGCCCAGCACACACAGAAGCGCAAGGCCCAGCGACCAGCCCACGGTGCCACCGTACAGGTCCCACACCTCGTGCAGCCATCGTGTGGTGAGCCCGCTGGAAATGCCAGTGCTGTAGTTGTTGACGAGCCCCGCCATCACCGACAGCGCGATGGGGGCGAGCATGAACGCCGCCACCAGCGCCGTGAGCGCCAGCAGGGGGAAGGAGGCTTGTTGGGTCGTGCGCATGGTGGTGGTTACGCCCCGGCAGCCGGTGCCGGGCCCGCAACACGGCGGGACAGCCACAGCACCACCCAGGTGATGAGCCCCAGGGTGATCGACAGGCTGGCGGCCAGTGCAAAGTTGGCGTAGTTGGTGAACTCGTTGTAGATGGTGATGGGCAGCACCTCGAACTTGCTGGACAGCGTGAACGCGGTGCCAAACGCGCCCATGGCCGTGGCGAACACAATGGCCCCGCACGACAGCGTGGTGGGCGCGAGTTCGGGCACCCACACGTCACGCACCACCCGCCAGCGCGGCGCGCCCAGCGAGCGGGCGGCTTCTTCCAGTGCCGCATCCATGGCCCCGGCAGCCGCTGTGTAGGTCGCAACGGCCCGTGGCAGCGAGAAGTACAGATAGGCCAGGAACAGCCCGGCCAGGCCGTAGGCAAACGTGATGCGGCCCAGGCCCAGCGCGTCCGTCAGGTCGGCCACCAAGCCTTGGCGGCCACCGAGCAAGATCATGAAAAAACCAATGATCACGCCTGGAAACGACAGCGGCAACGTCAGCAGCGACAGCAGCAGCTGCCGCCCTGTAAAACGGTGCCGCGCCAGCGTGATGCCCACGGCCGCGCCCAGCACCAGGGTGGCCAGCGTCACCGCCAGGGACAGCCCCAGTGTCTGCAGCAGGCTTTGCAGGTAGCGCGGGTGGGTGAGCACCACAAAGTAGGTCTCCCAGCCCTTGCTGGCGGGCAGCGCAATCAGCTGCACGATGGGCAGCAGCCAGAACGCTGCAAAGAATGCCACGGCAGGTGCGGTACACGCCAGCAGCAGCGCGCGGGATGGAGCAAAGCTGTTGTGGCGCATGTGCATCTCTCCAGCTCGCCCCGGCTTACTGGGCTTCTTTCAGGTAGCGGTCCGAGAAGGCCTTTTGCACTGCGGCCATCTTGCTGTAGTCCACCGTTTTGGCGCGTGCGTATTCGCTGGCAGGCAGGAAGCGGGCCTGCACCTCCTTGGACATGGCGCTGGCGCGCACGGGGCGCAGGTAGGCATTGGCCCACAGCGCCTGGCCTTCGTCCGACAACACAAAGTCCAGCACCTTCTTGCCGTTGTCGGCGTGCGGCGCGTTGGCCACCAGGCTCATCACGTAGGGCACCACCACCGTGCCTTCGGTGGGGATCACAAACTGCACATTGGCCTTGTCCTTGTACTTGGCGCGGTAGGCGTTGAAGTCGTAGTCCAGCAGGATCGCGATCTCGCCCGACAGTACACGGGCGTAAGACGTTTGCTTGGGAACGATGGGCTCGTTCTTCTGCAGCGCCTTGAAGTAGTCGATGCCAGGGCCGAAGTTGTCCAGCGTGCCGCCGCGCGCCTGGTTCACTGCCACAGCGCCCACATAGCCCACGAAGGCCGATGCCGGGTCCAGGTAGCCGATGAGGCCCTTGTAGTCGGGCTTGAGCAGGTCGGCCCAGGACTGCGGCACGGGCTTGCCCTTGAGTGCATCCACATTGACCATGAAGCCCAGGGTGCCCGAGTGGATTGTGAACCAGTGGCCTGCAGGGTCCTTCAGGCCATCGGGAATCTCGGCCCATGCAGCGGGCTTGTAGGCGGCCACCACGCTGTCCTTTTGCGCCTGGATGGCGAAGGTCACACCCAGGTAGGTTACATCCGCCACGGGGCTGGCTTTTTCTGCCACCAGCTGGGCCAGCGATTGGCCGGAGTTCTTGTTGTCTGGTGGCACGGTGATGCCGGTCTTGGCCTTGATGGCCTTGATCTGGCTGCCCCAGTCGGCCCATTCGGGCGGGCAGTTGTAGCAGATGGCGTTTTGCGCCATGGCCGTGGCACCGACTGCCAGGCCCCAGGCCAGCAGCGTGGCGCGGGTGAAGTTTTTGAGGGTTGTTTTCATGGATCAGCTCCTTGGGTTCAGGTGAGGGGAGGAACAAGGGAAGAGGCGGGCGGTGCGCAGGACTCGCCAGCGCGGAACTGGTGCGCCAGCGTCAGACCCATGTCGGGCCCCAGCGGGTTGCCACTGGCCACGGCCTGGGCCAGCAGCTCCACGCTGTGGCGGCCGATGTCGGCATTGGGTTGCACCACGGTGCTCAGTTGCGGAGTGAGGTCTTGCCCCAGCGCAATGCCGTCGAAGCCCACCACGCTCAGGTCGCGCGGCACCGCCAGGCCCGCCAGGTGCGCGGCGCGGATGCTGCGGATGGCCAGCAGGTCGTTGGAACACACCAGGGCCGTGGGGCGGTCTTGGCTGTTCAGGGCTTCGCCCAACACCTCTGGCGCAGCGGCCACGAAGGGCACCTGCAACACAGGATGGGCCCGCAGGCCTGCCTGCTCCATGCCGCGCGCGTAGCCCCGGCAGCGTTGTTGCGCGCGGTCAGAGGCGCTGAGCAGCCCGCTGACCATGGCGATGCGGCGGTGCCCCAGCGTGGCCAGATGGGTCACCACGTCGGCCACAGCCAGCTCGCTGTTCACCGACACGCAGGGGTGATCGGGGTGGTGGTTGTAGGCGAGCACATAGGGCAGACCCACCTCGGCCAGCCGCTGCAGTGCGGTGGAGGTGGCGGGGTTCGAAACCACCAGGATCATCCCGTCCACGTTGCCCGCCAGCAGCAGGTTCACCGCGCGGTCTTCCTGGTCCAGGCGGTAGTCGGTGGTGAACGGCGAGATGGCGTAGCCACCCGCTACGGCGGCCTGGGCAATGCCTTCCAGGCATTCGGCAAACACGGGGTTGGTGAGCGTGGGCAACACCACGCCCAGCACGCGGCTGCGCTGGGTGCGCAAGGTGCGCGCGCTGGCGTTGGGCAGATAGCCCAGGGTGCGGGCGATGTTCTCCACATGCTCGCGCGTGGCCGGGGCCACTTTGTCAGGCACGTTGAAAACACGCGACACGGTGGCAACCGACACACCGGCCTCGCGGGCGACTTCCAGAATGCTCATGGCAGTTTGGTGCAATACGTTTGATGTAAACGTTTACATTGCAACCGCTGACCGTGACATGCGCATGACACGGCATGCGGTAAGAGCAACTGGCGCTACAAAGCAAACAGCCCGCACGAGGCGGGCTGTTGCAAAGGTTGCAGGGGGGATGCCGGTGGCGTCAGCGCTCGCGCCGCACGCGAAGCAGCTCATCCAGAATGAGACACGCTGCCCCCAGCGTGATGGCCGAGTCCGCCACGTTGAACGCCGGAAAGTGCCAGCCGCTCACATGGAAGTCCAGAAAGTCCACGACATAGCCGTGCATCAGCCGGTCCACCACATTGCCCACCGCGCCGCCCAGAATGCTCGACAGCGCAAAGCCAAAGAGCTTTTGCCCCGGGTGGGCACGCAGCTGCCACACGATGAAGATCGTGGCTGCCACGCCGATGCCGGTGAACAGCCACCGTTGCCAGCCCCCCGCGTCCGACAGGAACGAAAACGCAGCACCCGTATTGTGCGCCCGCACGATGTTGAAGAAGCTGGTGATGAACGTGGAATCGCCCAACTGGTAGTGGTTGAGGATCAGGGTCTTTGTGATCTGGTCGACCACCACAAGCACCACAGCCCAGGCCAGCCAGGGCCAAATGCTCGCGCCGGAACGCCCGGCCTGCAATGTGCGGTCCATCAGGCGTGCTCCCGGCTCTCGCCGTCGCCGTAGAGGTTGCTGGTGCAGCGGCCGCAGATCGTCGGGTGGGCGGCGTCCTGCCCTACATCGCTGCGGTAGTGCCAGCAGCGCTCGCATTTGGCATAAGAACTGGGCTTGACGCTTATCTGTAATGCGCTACCAGCTACCAATTCGATAGCGGATGTGATGAACACGAACTTGAGGTCATCGCCCAGGCTGGCCAGCAGCGCATGGTCTTCGGGCGCAGCCGTGAGGGTGACGGTGGCCTGCAGCGACGAGCCGACCTGACCGGCGGCGCGCAGCGCTTCGATCTCCTTGTTGACCGCATCGCGGATCTCGCGGATGCGCGCCCACTTGGCCAACAGGCCTTCGTTGGCACCGGCACCCACGCCCGCCACGTTGCCGTAGGTCTCCAGGAAGATGGAGTCGGAGCTGCCAAACACCTTCCACGCCTCTTCGGCCGTGAACGACAGGAACGGCGCCATCCAGCGCAGCATGGCGTGCGTGATGTTGTAGAGCGCGGTCTGCGCACTGCGGCGGGCCAGGCTCTTGGGCGCCGTGGTGTACAGGCGGTCCTTGAGTACGTCGAGGTAAAAGCCGCCCAGGTCTTCCGAGCAATACAGCTGCAGCTTGGCGACCACGGGGTGGAACTCATACACCTTGTAGTGCGCCAGCACCTCGGCCTGGAACTCGGACGCGCGCGTGAGCGCGTAGCGGTCGATCTCGAGCATCTGGTCAAACGGCACGGCATCCTTGGCCGGGTCGAAATCGCTCACGTTGGCCAGCAAAAAGCGCAGCGTGTTGCGGATGCGGCGGTAGGCGTCCACCACGCGCGCCAGGATTTTCTCGTCGCCTGCGATGTCGCCCGAGTAGTCGCTGGCGGCCACCCACAGGCGGATGATCTCGGCGCCCAGCTTCTTGTTGATCTCCTGCGGGTCGATGCCATTGCCCAGCGACTTGCTCATCTTGCGGCCCTGGCTGTCCACGGTGAAGCCGTGGGTCAACAGGCCGCGATACGGCGCGCGGCCTTCCAGCGCAGATGCCAGCAGCAGCGAGCTATGGAACCAGCCGCGGTGCTGGTCGTGGCCTTCCAGGTACAGGTCGGCCTCAGGGCCGGTGTCATGGTGCACGTCGGGGTGCGTGCCGCGCAGCACATGGCTGAAGGTGGACCCGGAGTCGAACCACACTTCCAGGATGTCGGTGCTCTTGGTGTAATGCGGTGCGTCTTCGGCGCCTAGGATCTCTTCGGTCGTCACGCGGCTCCAGGCCTCGATGCCACCCTTTTCGACGATGTCGGCGGCCTGGTCCATGATTTCCATGGTGCGCGGGTGCAGCTCGCCCGAATCCTTGTGCAGGAAGAACGGGATGGGCACGCCCCAGCTGCGCTGGCGCGAGATGCACCAGTCGGGCCGCCCGGCGATCATGTCGTGCAGGCGGGCCTTGCCGTTCTCGGGGTAGAAGCTGGTGTGTTCGATCGCGTCGAGCGCGATCTGGCGCAGCGTCTTGGCGGGCTTCATGCCTGCTTTAGTGAACACGCCTTCGCCCTCGTCCATGCGCACGAACCACTGTGCGGCGGCGCGGTAGATCACCGGCGTCTTGTGGCGCCAGCAGTGCGGGTAGCTGTGTGTGATGTCCTTGGTGGTCATCAGGCGGCCTGCGTTGCGCAAGGCTTCGATGATCACGGGCACGGCCTTCCAGATGTGCTGGCCGCCAAACAGCGGGAAGTCGGCCGCGTAGGTGCCGTTGCCCTGCACGGGGTTCAGGATGTCGTCGAGCGCCATGCCATGCGCGCGGCAGGAGTTGAAGTCTTCCAGGCCGTAGGCGGGCGAGGAGTGCACGATACCCGTGCCGTCGTCGGCCGTGGCGTAGTCGGCCAGGTACACGGGCGAAAGGCGGCGGTAGCCAAAGCTGCCGTCTTCGCTGGCCACGTCGTACAGCGGATGTTGGAATTCGAGGCCGCCCAGGTTTTTGCCCAGGGTGGTGGCCAGCACGCTGCCGGTGAGGCCATAGCGCTCCAGGCACGAGGCCACCAGCGGCTCGGCCACGAGCAGGATGCGCTCGCCCGTGTCCACCAGCGCGTAGCTGATCTCGGGGTTGAGGTTCAGCGCCTGGTTGGCAGGGATGGTCCAGGCGGTGGTGGTCCAGATGACCACAAACGCGTCCTTGGCCAGTGCGGGCAGCCCGAAGGCGGCGGCGAGCTTGGCAGGCTCATGCGATTTGAATGCCACGTCCAGCGTGGTGCTCTTCTTGTCCTGGTACTCGATCTCGAACTCGGCCAGCGACGAGCCGCAGTCAAAGCACCAGTACACGGGCTTGAGGCCCCGGTACACAAAGCCACGCTCCATCACGCGCTTGAAGGCGCGGATTTCGCCCGCTTCGTTCGCGGGGTTCATGGTCTTGTAGGGGTTGTCCCATTCGCCCAGCACGCCCAGGCGCTTGAAGTCCACCATCTGCTGCGCGATCTGCTCGGTGGCAAACGCGCGGCTCTTGGCCTGCATGTCATCGCGGCTCAGGTTGCGGCCGTGTTTCTTCTCGATGGCGTTCTCGATCGGCAGACCATGGCAGTCCCAGCCAGGCACGTACAGCGCGTCAAAGCCTTCGAGCTGGCGCGCTTTGGTGATCATGTCCTTCAGGATCTTGTTGACCGCGTGGCCCATGTGGATCTGGCCGTTGGCGTAGGGCGGGCCGTCGTGCAAGATGAACTTGGGCGCACCCCGACGGGCATCCCGCAGGCGCTTGTAGATGCCTTGGTCTTCCCAGTCCTTGACCCAGCCCGGCTCGCGCTTGGGCAGGTCGCCACGCATGGGGAAGGAGGTGTCGGGCAGGTTGAGGGTGCTGCGGTAATCCGTGGAAGGAGTGCTGGCGTTGTCGTCGGACATGAGGGAGCCTTAAAAACGGGGCATTCCGGGGCAAGGCCCGGAGCAAGAACGGGGTTGGAGCGCGAAGGATGGCGGGCCCGTCAGGCGGGCGCTGCGAGAAGCAGCTCCCTCAAATTCGGTCGCGGGTGGTCTGGCGCCGGGTTTCGGTGTGGTTGGGTACCTGGGCCGAGGCGAAGTAGGCACGCGCGTCGGCGCAGTCTTTGGCGATGCCCTTCGTCAAGGCATCCAGACCGTCGTATTTCAGCTCGTCGTGCAGTTTGTGTAGCAGTTCCACGCGCACGATTTTACCGTACGCCCCCTCGGGCCCCAGATCGGCGGGCCAATGCAGGCAATGGGTTTCCAGCAGCACGCGCCCGCCGTTGACGTCGTTCGGGTCCAGCGAGGGGCGCACGCCCAGGTTGGCCACCCCTGGCAATGGCTCGGTGGCAAGGCCATGCACCAGCACGGCAAAGATGCCGCTGGCGGCAGGCTTCCAGTGGGCAAAGCGCAGGTTCAGGGTGCGAAAGCCGTCGCCTGCACCGGCGGCGGTAGCACCCAGTTCGCGCCCGAGCTTGCGGCCATGCACCACATGGCCGCTGATGGTGTAGGGCCGTCCCAGCAGGCGTGCCGCGGCTTCCATGTCGCCTGCGGCCAGCGCCTGGCGCACGGCGGAACTGGACACGCGCAGCCCATGCACCTCGTAGCTGTTCATGCGTGCGACGTCAAAACCCTTGGCTTGCCCGGCGGCGTCCAGCATCGCGTAGTCGCCGGCGCGCTGGCGGCCAAAGCGGAAATCGTCGCCCACCAGCACATACCGGGCCCCCAGGCCACGCACCAGCACCTCGTCGATGAAAGCGTCGGGCGACTGGGCGGCCAGCCGCGCGTCAAACGGCAGCACCACGGTCTGCTGCACACCGCAGCGGGCCAGTTCGGTGAGCTTGTCGCGTAGGGTGCCGATGCGTGCGGGTGCCAGCTCGGGCTTTTGGTGGGCGCCCGCGAAGTAGTCGCGGGGGTGGGGCTCGAACGTCAGCACGCAGCTTTCCACGCCCCTGTGTGCAGCCTCGCTGTTCAGCAAGGCCAGCATGGCCTGGTGGCCCCGGTGCACACCATCGAAATTGCCGATGGTCAGCGCACAGGCATTGGCAATGCCAGGGTGGTGGAATCCGCGAAAGATCTTCATCGGTTTGTTATCTTTTTGATAGCAGCATGCGCAAGTCCATCAAGCGCAGGACGCCAATTTGTCATGAAAACGGAGTATATTGTGACCCACGGCTGGCCCCGCGCAGGGCTGCCCGCGAGACATCTGCGTTCCGATCCTTGTGTACTTTGTGTTCCAGGAGGCGTGTTTTGAAGGTCTTGAAGCTGTCAGCCCAAGGGCTGCCCCAATCGTGGATTTCGCTGGAGCAGGCGGTGATTCATTACGCCGCCGGGGAAGTGCGCTGGGAGTCTGGTGCACAGATTGCCCGGTTCCGGGGCGGGCACAACGCCATCTCGGGTGAGCAATCGGTGATCGCCATCAACAGCATCATCGGCACCAAGGGCGTGCCCAGCATCAATCCGTTCGAGCTCAAGCCCAGCCTGACCAACAGCAAGCTCTTTGCCCGCGACCGCAATGTGTGCGCCTACTGCGGCGGGCATTTTCATGAGGAAGACCTGACGCGCGAGCACATCGTGCCGTTTGCGCGCAACGGCCAGGACCACTGGATGAACGTGGTCACGGCGTGCCGCCCCTGCAACCACCGCAAGGGCCCCCGCACTCCAGAGCAGGCACACATGCCGCTGCTGTATGCGCCCTATGTGCCGAGTCTGTGGGAGGACTTCATCCTGCGTAACCGGCGCATCCTGGCCGATCAGATGGAGTTCCTGATGGCCCACGTCCCCAAGTCCTCGCGTCTTTTGGCGTAGAGCGGCCAATAGGACCCCACTGGCGTCGTTGCTCCGTCTTGCCGTGAGGGCCTGCCAACCCTCTTTTCGGGGATCGCGTTGCCCGACCTGGGGGTGGGATGCAAGGCGCCTGTGCGCAGCAAGGTAGGCACCTTGCAAGCGCGGGCAACGCCGCAGACGGCCCCCAGGCCGGGCAACCCGAAGGGAAGGCCCCTGCGGGCGCGCCACTCGTCGTTCCGCTCCTTACTTGTGCAAGAGCGCACGCTGCGTCGCGCGCCTAGATTGGCACGCCCGCAAGGGCCTTCGCGACCCCGAAAAGAGGGTTGACAGGTCCTTCGTACTGTCTGCGACGGAGCGCCTAGCCATCGGGGCCGTCTTGACCGCTCTTGGGGGCGTGCTACACGGTGCAAAGACACGGTGCAGCGCCTATTCCTTTAGTAAGTCAGTTCCAGGAACACCAGATGGCCGCTGGCAGCGGGCCAGGTCTGTCCCACCACGCGTTCGCCATTGAATTCACCCGCAATACTGCGCACGCCCCCCGCGGGCTTGACCTTGGCAGATGCCACGCCAGCGCCAGCGGGCACGCCCGCAGGCACTGCACCATCCAGCAGCATCTTGTCGCGTGCCGGGTCCAGGTAGCCGCGCGGACGGGTCAGTGTCACCACGCTCTCGGCGCTTTTGTCGGCATCGGCCATGCGTTCTGCGCGCAGGTGGATGAGGTTGCTGCTGCGTGGAAAGCCGCTGCGGTAGATGTGGGTGGTGGCATAGCCGGGTGCGCTGATCACGAACTCGACGGGCGCGCCGTTGGGCACCGTCAGCGGTCCCCATTGGCCATCCGCACCCAAGGTTTTGCGCAGCAAGGCATTGCCCGCGCGGGCGCCCGTGGCGGGGTCGGTGGCATACACCTCCAGCTGCGCGCCCGCCAGGGGCAGGTTGTTGCTGAAGTTGCCGGTTTTGGGGTCGGCCGGGTCCACGCCCAGGCCGGTGACCTTGCCGTTGAGCACCACCTGCTTTTCAGCCGCAATGGTGGTGACCTGTGGTGCCTTGCCGGTGATGAAGCGGTAGGTGGCTTCAAACGCAGCGGGGGAGTACGACGTCTCGCGGTGGTCGATGCGCGGAATCACCACGTTGGTGGCGCCCTTGAGTTCGGGGCCTGCGGCGGTCACGTAGGTGGGCTTGCCTTTCTGGCCTATCCACAGACCGTCGGGCTGGGCGAACTTGTCGTTGTTGTCCGAGCGGATCGTCATCCATTTCACGGGGCCGCTCACCTCGTCGCCCGCCGCGTTCTTGGGAGCATTCAGGGCTTTGAGGAAAGGGCCCGTGCCCGAGAACTCGTTGCCTTCTCGGAACCCCGGTATCGCCCACACGCCGTGGTTGGGCGTGCCGCCGAGGATCGCGTGGCTCACCGTCTTGTCGCCGCCGCCGTTGTAGATGTAGTTGCGGATGGCGTTGCCGCCGCGCGAGTTGCCCACCAATACCACTTGGCTTGCACCCGTGGCCTTGAGCACCTTGTCCACTTCGGCCTTGAGGTAGGCCATGTGCTCTGCGGCCGAGGTGCGGCCCGCCTGGGGTTTGGCGTCCTCGTCACGCGACAGGGGGTAGGGCACGTCAATGGCGTGCAGGCGTTCGCGCGGCCAGCCGTTCGATTCAAACCGCCACACGGTGGTTTGCCACAGTGCGGCGGTGTCGCCGTTGCCGTGCACAAAGACGATGGGCGGCGCTTCGGCCAGGCTGGGACCCTTGGTGGCGCAGCCTGCCAGGGCCAGGGTAGCTGCTGCAGCGGTTGCCAGCAGAAGAGATCGGCGTTGCAGCCAGAATTTGTTGTTCATGAAGGTGTCTCCGACAAGAAAAAATGCCCGTGGATCGGTGAATCCACGAGCATGGCATGCGAGCGTTACATGGCTGCGTCAGTTCACATCAGGCAAACACGCCTGCGGTGTCTTGCATGCGGGCGGACACTTCGCCCAGATGGTGCAGCGTGTCGCCAAAGGCCACTTCCAGCTGGGTGAGCTTCTTGAAATAGTGGCTCACGATGTACTCGTCCGTCACACCGATGCCACCATGCAGTTGCACGGCCTGCTGGCCCACAAAACGCATCGATTGACCCAGTTGCACCTTGGCGCGCGCCATGGCGGCGCGGCGCTCGGCGGCAGGGGCGCCCAGCTTGAGGCTGGCGTAGTAGCTCATCGAGCGGGCCAGTTCCAGCTGCATCTTCATGTCGGCCACGCGGTGGCGCAGCGCCTGGAAGCTGGCAATGAACACGCCAAACTGCTTGCGCTGGTTCATGTATTCGACGGTGATGGCCACGGTCTTGTCCATCACGCCCACGGCTTCGGCGCAGGTGGCGGCGATGCCGGTGTCCACCGCCAGTTCCAGCGCGGCGAGGCCGTCGGTGGTGATGAGCGTGGCGGGGGCGTTGGTGAACTTCACCTCGGCGGCGCGGCTGCCGTCTTGTGTGACGTAGCCTTGGGTGGTCACGCCAGTGGCGGTGCGCTCGACCAGGAAGAGGGCGATCTTGCCGTCCAGTTGGGCAGGCACGATGAACGCATCGGCCTTGTCGCCGGCAGCTACTACGCTTTTGATAGCTGTCAGCGCATATCTATCTTGCGCTGGGGTCGCTTTTGAATCGCAAACATCCAGGCGATAGCGCGCCTTGCGCTCCTGCTGGGCCAGCACCACCAAGGCTTCACCACTGGCCACGCGGGGCAGCCAGGCCGATTGCACGTTGGCCGGTGCGTAGTGCGACAGCACGCTGCTGGCCATGAAGGCCTGGGCGATGGGCTCCAGAACGATGCCACGGCCCAGTTCCTCGGCCACCACCATGGCATCGATGGCGCCCTGGCCCATGCCGTCGTGCGCTTCGGGCACGGTGAGGGCGGTCAGGCCCAGCTCGGCCAGTTCGCCCCAGGCGGCGCGGTCGAAGCCGCCGGCAGCCACGGCGGCGCGGCGGCGCTCGAACGTGTAGCCCTTGTCCACCCACTTGCGCACGGCGTCGCGCAGTTGCTCCTGGTCGTCAGAAAAATCGAAATCCATGTTCTTGTCTCCTTAGCCCAGAACCGTCTGCGCGACGATGTTGCGTTGAACTTCATTGCTGCCACCGTAGATGGTGGTTTTGCGCAGGTTGAAGTAGGTGGACGCCAGCGGCGCGTTGGCAGCGACGCCGCCGGGGAAGTTGCCCTGCCAGCCCGCCTCCATGGCCTCTTCGATGAAGGGCATGGCAAAGGGGCCGGCGGCCAGCATCATCAGCTCGGCGTAGCGCTGCTGGATCTCGCTGCCCTTGATCTTGAGCAGACCCGCGATGTCGAGCGAGTTCTTGCCCGACTTCTCGGCCGACAGCACGCGCAGCACCAGCATTTCCAGCGCGACGATGTCCACTTCGAGCAGTGCGATCTGGTCGCGGAAGCGCAGGTCATCCCACACGCCTTCGGTCTTGGCGATGCGCTTCAAGCGCTCCAGCTCGCGCTTGCTGCGGTTCACGTCGGCGATGTTGGTGCGCTCGTGGCTCAGCAGGTGCTTGGCGTAGGTCCAGCCCTTGTTCTCTTCGCCGATCAGGTTTTCGGCAGGCACTTCGACGTTGTCGAAGAACACTTCGTTCACCTCGCATTCGCCGTCCAGCAGCTTGATGGGGCGCACGGTGACGCCCTTGGACTTCATGTCGAGCAGCAGGAAGGAGATGCCGGTCTGGGGCTTGCCCTCGGTGCTGGTGCGTACCAGGTTGAACATCCAGTCGCCATGCTGGCCCAGGGTGGTCCAGGTCTTTTGGCCGTTGACGATGTATTTGTCGCCCACGCGCTCGGCGCGGGTCTTGACGCTGGCCAGGTCAGAACCCGATCCGGGTTCGCTGTAGCCCTGACTCCACCAGACTTCGCCGCTGGCGATGCCAGGCAAAAAGCGCTTTTGCTGCTCGGCGTTGCCAAACGCCATGATCACCGGGGCCACCATCACCGGGCCAAACGGCACGATACGGGGCGCGCCGGCCAGGGCGCATTCTTCTTCGAACAGGTGCTTTTGCACGGCCGTCCAGCCGGGGCCGCCAAACTCTTTGGGCCAGCCGAAGCCCAGCCAGCCTTTCTTGCCCAGGATCTTGGCCCAGCCCTGCAGATCGTCGCGGGTCAGGCGCAGGGCGTTGTGGACCTTGTGCGAAATTTCTTTCGGTAGATTAGCTTGAACCCAGGCGCGAATTTCTTCGCGGAACGCCTGTTCTTCGGGGGTGAATGCGAGATCCATCGGTTTGTCTCCAAGTGATCCGCATTTGTAGCACGGTCGTTCGTTTTAGTCCTGTCCGGGTGGCGACATCGGCGTGGAGTCTGGGGAAATGCCCAGTTCTGTACACAGCCGCTGCACCGTGGTGCGCAGGTTGGCCACCTCTGTCTCCAGTGCGTCCACCCGCGCTTGCAGTGCGGCAGACGTGCCGGTGCTGCCACCGCCGCCACTGCTGGGGGCTGACACACCGGCGCTGGTGTCTACAGGCCCACACATCAGATGCGCCCAACGCTGCTCGCGGGCACCCGGCGCGCGGGGCAACTGCACGACCAGCGGGCCGCCCTTTTCGGCGCTGCGCTCCTGCAACTCGTCCAGAAAAGCTTCGACCGACGAAATGTCGGCAAAGCGGTACCAGCGCTCGGCGTTGATGCGCAGTTCACCCGCCGTCTGCGGGCCGCGCAGCATGAGCAGGCCCAGCAGCACGGCCGACTGCTCGGGCACGCCCACGCCGCGTTGAAAGTTGTGTTCCCAGCGTGTGGTGCGGTTGCCGCTGCTCTCAAACGCCAGGGTAAGCAGCTTGAGCGAATCCAGCGCCTCCTGCGCTTCGGCGTCGCTGAGGTTCATCACTGGGTCGCGGCTGGTTTTCTGGTTGCAGCCGGTCAGCAGGCCGTTGAGCGACATCGGGTAGCTGTCGGGCACGGTGCGGGCCTTCTCCATCAGCGTGGCGAGTACGCGGGCTTCGTGGGGGGCGAGGGGGCGGGTGGCGGGATCGAAGGGCATGAGGAGGCTGTCGGGCTTGGGGTTGGCGCTGCGTTGTGCGACAGAGTATGCAGGCTAGGCGCCCAGCGCAAGCTGCACTGGCTGTGCAGCGAGCATGGGCAACGCCGCCTGCGTGCTCTGTCGCACAACCCTTCGGGCCGCCGCCTGGGGCCGCCATGCTGCGTTGCGGGTTCGTTGTGTGGCTGGGCCACACGGCCTCACCCGCGCCTTGCCTGGCACCCCCAGGCGGTGGCGCAGAGCCAACCCCATGCTCGACAGCCTCCTAGATAATCTGTGGCAATTTATGAAGAACATCGTCATTCTGATCTCTGGCGGCGGCTCCAACATGGCCACCATCGTGCGTACCGCACAACAGGAGCACTGGGAGCAGCGCTACGGCGCCCGCGTCGCGGCCGTCATCAGCAACAAGCCCGATGCCGCCGGGCTGGTGTTTGCGCGGGAGCAGGGCATCGCCGCCGAGGCGCTGGACCACAAGGCCTTTGCCAGCCGCGACGCGTTTGACACTGAATTGGCCGCCACCATCGACCGCCACCAGCCCGCGTTAGTGGTGCTGGCCGGGTTCATGCGCATCCTCACCCCGGGGTTTGTGGCGCACTACGCGGGGCGGCTTATCAACATCCACCCCTCGCTGTTGCCTGCTTTTACCGGGCTGCACACGCACCAGCGCGCCATCGATGCAGGCTGCAAGTTTGCGGGCGTGACGGTGCACCAGGTGACGGCCGAGCTGGATGTGGGCCCCATCCTGGACCAGGCCGTGGTGCCGGTGCTGCCGGGCGACACGGCCGAGACGCTGGCGGCCCGGGTGCTGACCCAGGAGCATGTGATCTACCCCCGGGCCGTGCGGGCGCTGATTCAGGCCTTGTAGCCCACAGGCTGATCGGTTTGGGAGCGTCCGGCTTTCGCTCCCACAGGCCTTGGTGAGCTCAGGGGGTATATTTTTTGCTATAAAATTAGTAGCTACCTGCGCTTATACAGGAAGCGATAGAGCCTGTTTTGTTCATATTTTCTGCTGCCGGATGGCTCCGAGATCCCGGCGCACGCAGCTCGTCAACTGACGGGCGAATCGCACTGCGTGGCCAGAAAACCTGCGGCTGGTGGCAAGCCAGCCCCTTCCTTTTGATCAGGCCATTGCGCTCAGGCTGCCGGTGCTGGCGGGCGAATTCCAGTCATTGGCGGCCATTGCGTACTGCTGGCGCGCAAAGTCGGCCAGCCGCGCCAGGTCGTTGCGTTGGCTGGTGTCCGATGTCGATGCCTGGCTGGGGGGCTGCTGGAGCTGGCTGGTCAACTGGTCGATGAAAGTCCTGGATTCGCTGGCGCTGATGCTGGCGTCGCCATCGGTGTCGATGGCGTTGAACAGCGCGGTGATCGCGTCCTGCTCCACGCTGCTGGTGCTGCCAGCCAGCCGTTCTGTCAGCGAGACCTCACCATCCTTGTTGGTGTCCAGGGCGTCGTAGGTGGTGGTGCTGTCGGCGGAAGCACTTGCACCACCTGGGCCTCCGGGTGGCGGTGGCATGCCGCCCATGGCCTGCATGCCGCCGCCTGCTTCACCCGCCGCGCCGGAAGGGCGGCCCGCGTCGAATTCGGCTTGGGTCAGGCTGCCGTCGCCGTCTGCATCCAGTTGGCTGAACACGTCGTCACTGCTGACGCCCGCTTGGCTCGCCGTGCCGCCCGACATCGCTTCCAGCAGGGCCTGCAGCTCGGTCTTGCTCACGGCGCCATCGCCGTCGCTGTCCACCTTGCCAAAGAGGTCGTCGCCCGCCTGGCCGGTGGCGGTGTCGCTGTCGCCCCGCGACTGGGCAAAAGCCATGGTGGACGGTGGCGGGGGCAACACGCTTTGCATCGTCTTGCCCAGCTCGTCAGCGTTCAGGTTGCCGTCCCCATTGCTGTCGTACTGCTTGACCAGGTCTGCAGCGCTGGTCTGGCTGCTGACGCCGGAAATTTTGGCCACATCGTCCAGAAGGCCCTGCAGTTCGGTGTCACTCACGCCGCCGTTGCCGTCGGCATCGATTTTGGACAGCAGCCGCTCCGGCGTGGGCGCCGGGCGTGATGCCCGCTGCACACTTGCACTGGACCAGGCACTGCTGACGCTACTGATGGTCGTCATCGTCGTTCCTTTCGCTCCAAGGGTGGGTCGGTGCCTGGTCCTCCAAAACGGAAGCCCTCAGCCATGGCCCGTAACCATTCTTGGTTGTGCGTGTCTCCGGGGTTTGTCTGCTTTGTACCAAGGTCGATACAAAGGGCGTCCACAAGGACCGAACAATGGCGGAAATGCCCGCCAGATCGTCGCCAGCGGTGGTTTGTAGCTGCCTAAACTTGGGTGTTCTTTTGCACGACAGATCCCATGCAACACATCCTGGTGGTGGACGACGATGTGGAGATCACCACACTGCTCACCGAATACCTCGCCCGCTTTGGCCACGCCGCCCACGCGGCGTGTGATGCGGCGTCGATGCGCGCGCAGATGCTCGCGCACCCCATCGGCCTGGTGGTGCTGGATGTGATGCTGCCCGGCACCGACGGCATCACCCTCGCGCGGGAGCTGCGTGAACGCTCCCGGGTGCCGATCATCATGCTCACCGCCCGCGCAAACCCCTACGACTGCGTGCTGGGGCTGGAGATGGGGGCTGACGACTACATGGGCAAACCCTTCGAGCCGCGCGAGCTGGTGGCACGCATCCAGACCGTGCTGCGCCGCACGCGCGGCGAGAGCGCCCCGGCCCGCCAGGAGCCTGACGGGGTGGTGCGCTTTGATGGCTGGACCCTGCACAGCATCGAGCGGCACCTGGTATCCCCACAGGGTGTGGTGGTGCCGCTGTCGAACGCCGAATTTCGCCTGCTCTGCACCTTCTTGCGCATGCCGCGCCGCGTTTTCAGCCGCGACCAGCTCATGGAGCAGGCGCGAGGCCGGGCCATGGACGCATTCGAGCGCAGCATCGATCTGCTGGTCTCGCGCCTGCGCAGCAAGCTCTCGGACGACCCGCGCTCGCCCTCGATGATCCGCACTGTGCGGGGCGCCGGTTACGTGTTGAACGTGCAGTCGCTGCAGGGGCAGGTGGGATGGCCGCATTGATGGTTGCGCGCTGGCCTGCGGCGCTGCAGCGCTGGCTGCCTGACACCCTTTTTGGCCGGCTCGCGCTGCTGCTTATCGTGGCCGTCATCGTGAGCCATGTGCTGGCGCTGACTTTGATGTTTGAACTGCGCCCCGCGCACCCCGGGCACCCGCCTGGCCCGCAGCCCCTCGGGGTGGCAGCCGATGGGCACTCTTTGCCGTTGCCGCCGCCGGGGCCAGAGCAGGGCTTGTGGAATGCCCCGCCGTCGCTGCAACTGGGGCTGCTGCTCGACATCAGCGTACGGCTGGCGGCGCTGGTGGCCGTGGCCTGGTGGGCGGCACGCTGGCTGTCGCGCCCCATGCGCCGGCTCGCCACGGCGGCGCAAGAGTTGGGCCGCGATATCGACCGGCCCCCGCTGCCCGAGGACGGCACGCTGGAATGCCGCGACGCCAGCCGTGTGTTCAACCAGATGCAGGCGCGCATCCGCCAGCAATTGGCCGAGCGCGACCGGTTTGTGGCGGCGGTGTCGCATGACCTGCGCACGCCGCTGACCCGGCTGCGCCTGCGCACCGAAAGCCTGGGCGATGCCCGCGCGCAGCAGCTGTTTCGCCGCGACATTGCAGAGATGGACGCCATGATCGCCTCCACGCTGGACTACCTGCGTGGCGTGGCGGGTGCCGAGGCCTGGGTGCTGCTGGATGTGCGGGCCCTGGTGGACAGCTTGGCCGATGACCAGCTCGCCATGGGCTACCGGGTCACGGTGGCGGGGCAGGCGGCCCCGCTGCGGGTGCAGGCCGTGGCGCTGCGGCGCTGTCTGGACAACCTGGTGGGCAACGCGATCCGCTACGGCGGCAGCGCCGAGGTCACGCTGCACGATGCGGTTGATGCGCTGACCATCGAGGTGCGCGACCATGGCCCCGGTTTGCCTGCCGAAGAGCTGGAGCGGGTCATGGAGCCGTTTTACCGCGTCGAGGCCTCGCGCAACCGCCAGAGTGGCGGGGCCGGGCTGGGGCTCACCATTGCCAGCGATGTCGTGCGGCGGCACGGAGGGAGGCTGGCCTTGCGCAATGCTGCGGGTGGTGGTTTGGTGGCAGCAGCCATTTTTCCGCGCACTGCGGCGTGAGCCCACCGGGCTCAGCCCGCTGGGGTTTCATCCCCGCATTTCTCAAACCGTGGCCGCATCACACCGTCAACGAGCACCTGCTCTTCAAACATGGCGGCGGGTCGCACCCACAGCCCACGCTGGCCATAGAGCGCGCGGTACAGCGTCATGGGCTCCAGCGTTTCGCTGTGGCGCACGGTATCAATCACCTCGTAGAGCATGCCCTTGTAGTGGCGGTACAGGCCGGGCGGTGTGCGAATGAGTGCTGGCAGGTCGTCGTCGGTCATGGTGGTGGGTGTGGGGTCGTGAGTGGTTAGGATGGCGGTTGAAAACAACCCAAGAGTGAGGGAAGCCCGTGGATCAGGCAGATTTTGTGCATCTGGTGCGCATGAGCGAGCATGCCAGTGCTGACAACAGCCGCGCATACCGCCGCAGTGTGGCCGTGTTTGCGGCGCTGGGCTATGCCTGGGTGCTGGGGTGCCTGGGACTTGCCGCAGGCATTGTGCTGTGGGTGGTGCCGCAGATGTTGCAGGGGAAGTTTCGCTTTGCCATGGTGTGGCTGCTGCTGGGGGCTGCGGGCCTGCTGTGGGTCAGCCTGCGGGCGCTGTGGGTGCGTTTTGACGCGCCTGAGGGCGTGGAGATCACGGCGCTGGAGGCACCGGAGCTTTTTGAGGCGCTGGAGCGCATCCGCCGCAAGATCAAGGGCCCGCCCATCCACAAGGTCACGCTGAACGACGAGTTCAATGCGAGCATCCAGCAGCTGCCCAAGTACGGCCTGCTGGGTGGCGCCGTTAACCACCTGAGCATCGGGCTGCCTTTGCTGATGGCGTTGGACCGGCCGCGTTTTCTCGCCGTGCTGGCACACGAATACGGCCACTTGCGCGGCGACCATGGCCGGTTTGCGGCCTGGATCTATCGCACCCGCCTGTCCTGGATGCGCCTGAACCACAGTCTGGCCGACGACGAAGGCCCGGTGGCCGCGGCCACGCAGGCGTTCATGCGCTGGTACTTTCCGCGCTTTTCGGCCAAGACGTTTGCGCTGGCCCGCCAGGACGAATACGAGGCCGACCGCATTGCGGGCAAGCTGCTGGGCCGTGATGTGACCGCCGCCGCCCTGGCCGAGATCGAGATCCGGGGCGCAGCGTTGCAGGCAGAGTTCTGGGGCAACCACTGGTGCGGTGCCGCTGGCAATCCGCTGCCGGTGGGGCCTTATCGCAGCATGCGCCGTTTCCTGGCCGAGGCCCCGGATGCCGCTTTTGCCAACGACGCACTGCGCCAAGCGCTCAAGCGTCTGAGCAGTGTGGACGACACCCACCCCGGCTTGCGGGACCGCATCGAAGCACTCGATGCCACGCCCACACTGCCCGACTGGTCGCGTGGCAATGCCTTGACCCTGCTGGGCGATGAGGCCAAACGGTGGGTCAAACACTTCGACAAACAATGGTGCCGCGACAACGCTACGGAGTGGAAGCAGCACCACGCGTGGCTGGAACGTGTGCGCGCACGCGCCCAGGCGCTGCAGGCTTCCATCGCTCAGAACAGTGCGGCTGAGCTGGTGGAGCTGGCCCGCCTCAAGCGCCATCTGGACCCCCGTGCCGATGTGCGCGCCTTGTATGAGCTGGCGCTGGAGCGCAGCCCCGAGTACGCGCCCGCCCTGTGTGGACTGGTGCCTTGCCTGCCCGAGGACGATCGCGAAGGCAAGCTTCTGCTGCTGCACCGGGTGTGGGAAGCGGGCAGCAACGACCGCTACTGGGCCGCGCGCACCGCGCTGGCCGAGCTGGAAACTCCCCGCATGGGCATGGAGCATGATGCGGCGGCCTTCAAACAGTGGCGCAAGCGGCTGGAGCGCGCGCAGGAGTCCGAAGAGCGCGCCTGGGAAGAGCTGTCGGGCACCTCCTTCTTCAGCCAGATCACGCGTCACGACCTGAGCCCCTTCGAACTGGCCGAGCTGCAATCGGAACTGGCCCGCTGTGCGCCCCTTGCCCGCTGCTGGCTAGTGCGCAAGAACCTGCGCGAGCACCCGCAGCGCCGTGCGTACCTGATCTTTGTCGAGCTGCCGGGGATGGACGATGAAAGCCGTTACCACCTGTGCCGCGCCCTGGAGCGCAATCTGAGCCTTCCCGGCCCCGCGCTGGCGCTGTGGGCGGGTGAATCGCCCAGCCTGAAGGAGATTCAGCGCTATGCGTTTGATCCGGTCTACACGCGTTGACAAACCGAACGGATCGATGCGGATCGTTTGAAGGAGCCTTGTGGTTGGCTGTGGATCAGACCACAGTGGGACAATCGGGGGATGCATCCCAAAGTTCTTCTCGACGCCTGTGCCGAATTGGTCAGGCTCACCCTCACGTTTGAACACCCCGCCGATGCGGTGGTGTCACGATTCTTCCGCGATAACCGGGGCCTGGGCCCCCGCGAGCGGGCCACCCTGGCCGAAACGGTCTACACCGTGCTGCGCAAGAAGCTCCTGTTCGACCACATGGCGCCCTCGGGCTCGGGACCCAAGGAGCGCCGTCTGGCCATCCTGGGGTTTTACGGCCCGCGCGACTTCCTCAAGAGCGCACTGACCGACCAGGAAAAGAACTGGCTGGACCAGTGCGATGCGGTCACGGTCGATGACCTGATGGAGCGCCACCGTCACAACCTGCCCGAATGGCTGGTGAAGCCCCTCAAGGACCAGCTGGGCGACGGCTTCTGGCCGCTGGTGGAAAGCCTGGCGCAGAGCGCCCCGCTGGATTTGCGCGTCAATGCCCTCAAAGACAAGCGTGCCGACGTACAAAAGGAGCTCGCCAAGGCCGGTATCAAGGCCAGCCCCACGCCGTATTCGCCCTGGGGCCTGCGCATTGACGACAAGCCTGCGCTGACCAAGCTGGATGCGTTCACGCGCGGTGCCATCGAGGTGCAGGATGAAGGCTCGCAGTTGCTGGCCCTGCTGCTTGACGCCAAGCGCGGCGAGATGGTGGTGGATTTTTGCGCAGGTGCAGGTGGAAAGACCCTGGCCATCGGCGCGGGCATGCGCAGCACCGGGCGCCTGTATGCGTTTGATGTCTCGGCGCACCGCCTGGATGCTCTGAAACCGCGCCTGGCCCGCAGCGGCCTGTCGAACGTGCACCCCGCCGCCATTGCCCACGAGCGCGATGACCGCGTCAAGCGGCTGGCGGGCAAGATAGACCGCGTGCTGGTCGATGCTCCGTGCTCGGGCCTGGGGACTCTGCGGCGGAACCCGGACCTCAAATGGCGCCAGTCGCCCAAAGCCATCGAAGAGCTGGTGGCCAAACAGACCGCCATTCTGGACAGCGCAGCGCGCCTGCTCAAGTCCGGCGGCCGTCTGGTGTATGCCACCTGCAGCATCCTGCCGCAGGAAAACGAGGCCATCGCAGAGGCATTCAGCGCATCGCACCCGGACTTTGAACTGCTCGACGCGGGCGAACTGCTGGAGCAGCTCAAGGTGGAGGGGGCCAAGGCGCTGTGCAGCGGTGGTGAGTCGGGCAGTGGTTATTTGCGCCTGTGGCCCCATGTGCACCAAACGGATGGGTTCTTTGCCGCAATCTGGTCCAAAAAGGCCTGACTTGGCCTTCTAAAGGCGCTAAATCAGCGTAAATACCATGGATACCCCCGAACCTATTTCGCGGGTACCACTCTAAAATCAGGTAACCGGTCCGTTGGCGAACGGTTTCTCTGTAGAAGTAAGGCTTTCTGAATATGCTGTTACCCGATTGGGCTGTACTGAACGCTGCCATTGACTGGCTGGGCCATGGGTTGTGGAACCTGGCCTGGTGGCAGATCATTCTGTACACCCTGGCGACGACCCACATCACCATTGCGGCGGTCACGATTTTCCTGCACCGCGCGCAGGCGCACCGCGCGCTGGACTTGCACGCCATCCCTTCGCACTTTTTCCGCTTCTGGCTGTGGATCGGTACGGGCATGGTCACCAAGGAATGGGTCGCCATCCACCGCAAACACCACGCCAAGTGCGAAACCGTGGACGACCCCCACAGCCCCCAGACCCGTGGGCTGGACACCGTGATGTGGCGTGGCGCCGAGCTGTACCGCGCCGAGTCCAAGAACCAGGAGACGATGAAGAAGTTCGGCCACGGCACGCCCGATGACTGGATGGAGCGCAACGTCTACACCCGTTACGGCTGGCAGGGTGTGGGCCTCATGCTGATCCTGAACCTTGCACTGTTCGGCGCTCTGGGCGCCGCAGTGTGGGCGGTGCAGATGCTCTGGATTCCGTTCTGGGCGGCGGGGGTGGTCAACGGTGTGGGCCACTACTGGGGCTACCGCAACTTTGAGGCGCAGGATGCCAGCACCAACCTCTCGCCCTGGGGCATCATCATTGGCGGCGAAGAGCTGCATAACAACCACCACACCTATCCCACGTCGGCCAAGTTCTCGGTCAAGCCGTATGAGTTCGACATCGGCTGGGTCTACATCACGCTGATGAAGAAGATTGGCTGGGCCACGGTCAAGAAGGTGCCGCCCAAGCTGCAGTTGGGTGACGTCAAGCCTGTAGCCGATGAAAAGACGCTGGAGGCCCTGATTGCCAACCGCTATGAGGTGATGGCTGGCTATGCGCGTGGCGTGCGCCAGGCCTGCAAGGACGAAATCGCAGCGCTCAAGGCACGCAATGCCGATGCCTCGGTGCTCCAGGCCGCCAAGCGCTGGCTGCACCGTGATGCCGAGAAGGTGCCGGCCATCGCATTGCCGCAACTGGCCCAGGCCCGTGCTGCGCACCCCGCGCTCGACAAGATGGTCACCATGCGCGAAGAGCTGCGCCAGCTGTGGCTCAACACCTCGCAATCGCGCGAGCAGCTTACCGCGGACCTGCAAGCCTGGTGCCGCCGCGCGGAAGAAAGCGGTATAGCCGCCCTGCGTGAGTTCTCGCTACGGCTGCGTGCGGCGCAGGGCTGAAGCGGGCCGCGCATTGTCCAAGGCCTTGCCATCTGGCAAGGCCTTTTTCTTTGGTGCAGCGGTTACCGCATTGCGGGCACCTTGCCAAAAGCGCGGTTCTTTGCGGTTTTGTCCCGGCCTGCAAAGGCTGAGCGCAGCAGGTGCCGTACTTGGTGCCAAAGTCCCGGCCTGGGAGTGCCTTCGATCACCTGGATCTCAGAGCGGCAGTGCAGGGCGTTGCCCACCTGCACCCAGGCGGCCTTGGTGTTCCAGCCCTCGGGCAGATGTTCGCCCGCCCCAAGCCGCATTTGCGGCAGAGTGTGCAACGCGTGCCCGAAGTCTCGTGGAGCAAAGCGAAGTGACACCTCTCCCTGAGTGGTGTGCAGTGCGCTGCCGGGCGGCAGGCACAGCCACAGGCTCTGGCCGGGTGTGAGGCCCAAGGTGACTGCGGCCGATGGGGTGGTGGGCGGGATGGTGGTTGGATTGCGCTGTGGCATGGTGCGGGGCTCCTGAAGGAAGGGCTGCTGTGAGGCTGTAGCGTAAAAAAAGCAGCGTTGCTCCGGCAGGTACACGGCGGTGCAGGAACGGGTAGAACAGCGCAGATTACTGGCGTGCTGTTATGGTCCGATCTGTGCGTTCCTGTATCTGTACCCGCAGAGAGGGCTCGGGCACGATGCGCCTCTAGGCTTCTGAGCCTGCGCCACAGCTCGGCAGCAGTACCCCATACCCGCCATGTCACATTCTTCCGATTCGCGGGATGCCCCGCTCTACCGCCAACTGGCAGCTTTGTACGAACAGGCCATAGCCGCTGGCAGCCTGACGCCTGGCATGCGCATGCCGTCGGTGCGGGAGCTGTGCCAGCGGCACCAAGTGAGCCTGACCACCGCACTACAGGTGTTGCGGCATCTCGAATCCCTGGGCTGCGTGGAGGCGCGCGAGCGGGTGGGCTACTTTGTGCGGGAGCCGGGCGATGTGGCGTTGCCCCGGGCGCGCGAGCCCGAGTTGCACGAGCCGCTGGCCCACGACCCGCGGGTGTTTGCGGGCATCAACGAGCGCATTTCCGGTTTTCTCGAAAAAGCCCGCCGCGCAGGCCCGCTGCCGCTGGACTTGGGCAGCGCCATGCCCGCGCCAAGCCTGTTTGATGCGGCAGCGCTCAACCGCCTGGCCCACGGCCTGTTGCGCGAGCAACCCGACGTCCTGGTGTACGGCCCGTCCGCGCCCACCACCCACCCCGAATTCCAGCAGGCCATGGCCCGGCATGCGCTCACCTTCGGCGTGTGTGTCGCGCCGGCCGATATTGGCGCAACGCTCGGCAACTCCGAAGCGGTGAACCTGGCGCTGGACGCCATCGCCGAGCCGGGCGACGTTATCGCCGTCGAATCGCCCACCTTCTTTGGCATCCTGCAGGCCATCGAGGTGCGCGGGCTGCGCGCGCTGGAGATCCCCTGCAGCCCGCACACGGGCATGTCGCTTGAAGCCCTGGAACTGGCTGCGCGCAACGAGCCACGGCTCAAGGGTGTCGTGGTGGTCCCCCACCTGCAGATGCCGCAGGGCAGCGTGATGCCCGATGCGCACAAGGAGCGACTGGTGGCTCTGTGCGTGGAGCATGGCTTAGCCCTCATCGAGGACGACATCTACCGGGAGTTCGTGGAGTCGCCGCACGTGCTGCGGCCCGCCAAGGCCTGGGACCGGCAGGGCGATGCCGGGCAGGTGATCTATTGCGCATCGCTCAGCAAGAGCTTTGCTCCCGGCTTGCGCCAGGGCTGGATGAGCGCGGGGCGCTGGCAGGCCCGTGTGCAGATGATCAAGTTCGCTCGCACGCGCAACATGCAGACCTGGTCGCAGCTGCTAGCGGCGCGCAGTGTGGACTCTCCGGCCTACGAGCGCCACATGCGCCGCATGCGGGCGCAGCTGCGCATCCAGCGAGAACAGGCGGCGAGGGCCGTAGCGCGCTACTTTCCCATGGGCACACGCCTGAGCCTGCCGCCGGGTGGCCTGAGCCTGTGGCTGGAGCTGCCGGTCGGCATCTCTTCCACGCGCCTGTACGACGAGGCGCTGCAAAACGGTATCCGTGTGGCCCCGGGCCCCATGTTCTCCAACACCGGGCGGTATGAGCACTTCTTGCGGCTGAGCTGTGGGATGCCGTTCACGGCCGAAGTGGAGGCGGGCTACCGCAGGCTGGGCGCCTTGCTGGCTGCACAGATGGCCGAGTTGCCCGTGCCGCGCAAGGTTGCTTGAGCAAAGAGTCTGGGTGAAAGGTCTGCGCAGCAGGCATAAAAAAACCGCCCTGGACGGGCGGTTTTTTTGAGGGAACGGGCCGAATTACTTCAGCTTCATTTCCTTGTATTCCACATGCTTGCGAGCTTTTGGATCAAATTTCATGATCAGCATTTTCTCGGGCATGGTCTTCTTGTTCTTGGTCGTGGTGTAGAAGTGGCCGGTACCCGCAGTGGATTCCAGCTTGATCTTGTCGCGTCCGCCTTTGCTTGCCATGGTGCTTCTCCTTAAGCCTGACCACGTGCGCGCAGGTCTGCGAGCACCGAGTCGATACCGTTCTTGTCGATCAAACGCAGGGCAGCGCTCGAAACGCGCAGGCGAACCCAGCGATTTTCGGTCTCGACCCAGAAACGGCGGTATTGCAGGTTCGGCAGGAACCGGCGCTTGGTTTTGTTGTTGGCGTGGGAAACGTTGTTCCCGACCATGGGCTTCTTGCCCGTTACGTCGCAGACGCGTGCCATGAGGACACTCCGATACTTTTTAACGGCCGTTCGCTGGGCCCTGGGCTTGTTTGCTCAGGTTGGCTTGCGGCCTCACCTCGCCAGAAAGGGTGGCGGTAACCCGATTGATTTGCCTGTTTCGGATGACCGCAAAAACGGGCCGAATTCAGCAAAGCCGCAGATTATAGCCTGCTGCCCAGTTTTTCATCAAGACTCTTGTTCCAGGAAGCGCTGGGCGTCCAGTGCAGCCATGCAGCCCGTGCCTGCGCTGGTGATCGCTTGGCGGTACACATGGTCCTGCACATCGCCTGCGGCAAACACGCCGGGCACGCTGGTCTGGGTGGCAAAACCCTTGAGCCCACCCTGGGTGATGATGTAGCCGTTCTCCATCTCCAGCTGGCCCTGGAAGATCTCGGTGTTGGGCGCGTGGCCGATGGCGATGAAGCAGCCCTGCAGCTTGATGTCTTCCGTGCTTCCGTCCTTGGTGCTCTTGATGCGGATGCCCGTCACGCCCGTGTTGTCGCCCAGCACTTCGTCGAGCGTGTGAAACAGCTTGAGCTCGATCTTGCCGGCCGCGACCTTTTCGTTGAGCTTGTCCACCAGGATGGGCTCGGCCTTGAACTTGTCGCGTCGGTGCACCAGGGTGACCTTGCGGGCGATGTTCGACAGGTACAGCGCTTCTTCTACCGCCGTATTGCCGCCACCGACCACGCAGACGTCCTGCTCGCGGTAGAAGAAGCCGTCGCAGGTGGCGCAGCCCGACACACCCTTGCCCATGAAGGCCTCTTCCGAAGGCAGGCCCAGGTACTTGGCCGATGCGCCAGTGGCCAGGATCAGCGCATCGCAGGTGTAGGTGCCGCTGTCGCCGGTGAGGGTGAAGGGGCGCTGGCTGAAATCGACCTTGTTGATGTGGTCAAAGATGATCTGGGTCTTGAAGCGCTCGGCGTGCTCCAGAAAGCGCTGCATCAGCTCCGGCCCCTGCACGCCATGCACGTCGGCCGGCCAGTTGTCCACCTCGGTCGTGGTCATCAGCTGGCCACCCTGGGCCATGCCGGTGATGAGCACCGGGTTCAGGTTGGCGCGGGCCGCATAGACGGCCGCCGTGTAGCCCGCAGGGCCCGAGCCGAGAATCAGAACTTTCGCGTGTTGGGTGGTGGACATGGTAAAAGCCTGTGTTTTGCGCCTGCTACATGCGGCGCTGTTGGGGAAGCTGGGGGTTGAACTGGCAAGTATCAACCGTGCACCGCTCACGCGAGCGGTCCCTTTTTCAATCACGGCGATTGTAAGAACCCATTGATACCCCTTGCACAACCCGTGCGGCTCCGGTTGGGTCGCTCTAGAGAGGAGTTTTCATGTCGACGATGTTGTCCAACCTGGACCTGCTGCGCCGGGTGCCCTTGTTCTCGCTGCTCACGGTGACCCAGGCCGAGGTGATCAGTGGTGCGGTGATCAAGCGTCGCTTCAAGCGTGGCGAGGCGCTGGTGGAGCAAGGGCAAAAATCCAACGCCCTGTTCATCCTGCTCACGGGGCGCGCCCGCGTGATGACATCGGACAGCCGGGGGCGTGAGGTGATTTTGGCCACCCTCGCGCAGGGCGACTACCTCGGCGAGATGAGCATCATCGACAACGAACCCCACTCGGCCACGGTGCGTGCCGAGGTGCAGACCGATGTGCTCATGCTCGGGCGCGCAGAGTTCGCGCGTTGCCTCACAGAGAACGCCTCCATGTCGCTGGTGGTGATGCGGGGGCTGGTCAAGCGTCTGCGCCATGCCGACCGCAAGATTGAGTCACTGGCGTTGCTGGATGTGTATGGGCGTGTGGCCCATGCCCTGCTGGACTTTGCGGTGCCCGACGCTCAGGGCCAGTTGGTGATCAAAGACAAAATCTCCCGGCAGGACCTGGCCAAGATGGTGGGCGCCTCCCGCGAGATGGTCAGCCGCGTGATGAAAGACCTGGAGGAGCGTGGCTTCATCGAGGCATTGCCCAGCGGCGCCACGCTGCTTAAGGACCGATTGAACGCACTGGGTTGAACGCCGGGGCGGCTGAAGCCCAAGCGCCAATCCCTTGCGATGCATGGGGTAAGCTCGCCCGGCACGCTTATGACCTATTCCCTCAATACCCTGAATGCATCGGCTGCGGCGAAGTCGCCGCCGCGTACGGGCGCTGCCCGTTTTGGCCACGAAATTGGCCTGATGGTGGGGCTGCTGGCCCTGGTTTTCTGGTTGCTGGCCCTGCTGAGCTATTCCGCGCAGGATGCCGCTTGGTCCACCTCGGGCGCCCGGGGTGGGCGTTTGGTCGCCAACTGGGCAGGCCGGTTTGGTGCGTGGCTGGCCGATGGCAGCTACTTTGCACTGGGTTTTTCGGTGTGGTGGTGTGTGGCGGCCGGTGTGCGGGCCTGGTTGTCGTCGCTGGCGCGGTGGATGCGTGGCGGCGAATCGGCCCCGGGCGCGGTAAGCCCGATGCGCAGGCGGGCACTGTTCTGGGTGGGGCTGGTGGTGCTGATGTGTGCAAGCACTGCGCTGGAGTGGTCGCGCCTGTACCGGTTTGAAGCGTTCCTGCCGGGGCATGCTGGTGGCGTGCTGGGCTACATCACGGGGCCTGCCAGTGTGAAGTGGCTGGGTTTTACGGGCTCGGGCCTGCTGGCGATCGTGCTGGCTGTGCTGGGTGCGGCGCTGGTGTTCCGTTTCTCCTGGGGCCATGTCGCGGAATTTGTGGGAGGGCGCATCGACGCATTGGTGCAGTCGCGCCTGGCCAAGCGCGAAGTGGCCAAGGATGTGGCTGTGGGCCGCAAGGCCGCGCGCGAGCGTGAAGTGGTGGTGCTCGAGGAACGCACCGAGAGCGAGGTGCACCACCCCCAACCGATCCAGATCATCGAACCCGTGCTGGTAGACGTGCCGCAGAGCACCCGCGTGGTGAAGGAGCGCCAGAAGCCGCTGTTCACCGAGATGCCCGACAGCAAGCTGCCACTGGTGGACCTGCTCGATGGCCCGCTGCAGCGCCAGGAAACCGTGGCGCCCGAGACGCTGGAGATGACCAGCCGCCTCATCGAGAAAAAGCTCAAGGACTTTGGCGTGGAAGTGCGCGTGGTGGCGGCCATGCCCGGACCGGTTATCACGCGCTACGAAATCGAGCCCGCCACCGGCGTGAAGGGCTCGCAGATTGTGGGCTTGGCCAAGGACCTGGCGCGCTCGCTGAGCCTGGTGTCCATCCGCGTGGTGGAGACCATCCCCGGCAAGAACTTCATGGCGCTGGAGCTGCCCAACGCCAAGCGGCAGTCCATCCGCCTGTCCGAAATCCTGGGCTCGCAGGTGTACCACGAGGCCAAGAGCATGCTCACCATGGGCCTGGGCAAGGACATCGTGGGCAACCCGGTGGTGGCAGACCTTGCCAAGATGCCGCACGTGCTGGTGGCTGGTACCACGGGCTCAGGCAAGTCGGTGGGGATCAACGCGATGATCCTTTCGCTGCTGTACAAGGCCGAGGCGCGCGATGTGCGCCTCTTGATGATCGACCCCAAGATGCTGGAAATGTCGGTCTACGAAGGCATCCCGCACCTGCTGGCCCCGGTGGTCACCGACATGAAACAGGCGGCGCACGGCCTGAACTGGTGCGTGGCCGAGATGGAGCGGCGCTACAAGCTCATGTCCAAGCTGGGCGTGCGCAACCTCGCGGGCTACAACGTCAAGATTGATGAAGCCAAGGCGCGCGAAGAGTTCATCTACAACCCCTTCAGCCTGACGCCCGAAGAGCCCGAACCGCTGCAGCGCCTGCCGCACATCGTGGTCATCATCGACGAGCTGGCGGACCTGATGATGGTGGTGGGCAAGAAGATCGAAGAGCTGATCGCTCGCCTGGCGCAGAAGGCGCGCGCGGCGGGCATCCACCTGATCCTGGCCACGCAGCGCCCCAGTGTGGATGTGATCACCGGCCTGATCAAGGCCAACATTCCTACCCGCATTGCGTTCTCGGTGGGCTCCAAGATCGACAGCCGCACCATCCTCGACCAGATGGGCGCCGAGGCATTGCTGGGCATGGGCGACATGCTCTACATGGCCAGCGGCACGGGCCTGCCGATCCGGGTGCATGGCGCCTTTGTGTCGGACGAAGAAGTACACCGTGTCGTCAGTTATCTCAAGGAACAAGGGGAGCCGGACTACATAGAAGGCGTGCTCGAAGGTGGAACTGTGGATGGCGAGGGTGATCTGTCAGGGGAGGGCGGTGGTGGCGAAGGGGGCGAGAAGGACCCCATGTACGACCAGGCCGTCGAAGTGGTGCTCAAGGACCGCAAGGCCAGCATCTCGTACGTGCAGCGCAAGCTGCGCATTGGCTACAACCGCTCGGCGCGGCTGCTGGAAGACATGGAAAAGGCGGGCCTCGTGAGTGGCCTGACCACCAGCGGTCAGCGCGAAGTGCTGGTTCCCGCGCGCAGCGAATGACAAGGGCAGGGCGATGAGCCCAGCCCGTGCCCCACAGGAGTTCCTTTTGAAAAAGACCGTTACTGCAATTTTGATAGCTGCCAGCGCAACGCTGGCAAGCGCTGATGGCTTGAAAAGCCTTGAATCTTTCATGAAGGGCGCACAAACGGGCAAGGCGGATTTCACGCAGACCGTGACTTCGCCCCCCAAGGACGGCCAGACCGCGCGCACCAAGACATCAAGCGGCAGTTTTGAATTCCAGCGCCCCGGGCGTTTCAAGTTCGTCTACAAGAAACCCTTCGAGCAGACCATCGTGGCCGATGGCCAGACCCTGTGGCTGTACGACGTGGACCTGAACCAGGTCACCCAGCGTTCGCAGTCACAGGCGCTGGGTAGCACGCCCGCCGCGCTGCTCGCATCGGCCCCCGACCTGTCGGCGCTCAAGGCCGAGTTCACGCTCGAAGCAGCGCCTGAGCAGGATGGCCTGCAGTGGGTGCTGGCCAGCCCCAAGACCAAGGATGGTCAGCTCAAGAGCGTGCGCGTGGGTTTTGCGGGTGAGCAACTAGCGGCCCTCGACATTCTGGACAGCTTTGGCCAGCGCTCCCTGATTCGTTTCAATGGCATGCAGGCCAACGCAGCGCTGCCCGCCAGCACCTTCCAGTTCAAGCCGCCCGCTGGAGCGGATGTGGTGAAACAGTAAGTTGCTGCGAAAAAGATAGCTGCCAGCGCTTATCAGATAAGCGCTAGAGGTCAATTTGGCTTAAAAACCAGCGTGATGTAGACAGGATACGAACATGGCAGCACGCAGTGCCTCCGCAGCACCTTCCCAGGCCCACTCCTCGGCCCACCAGCCCCTGGCCGAGCGCCTGCGGCCCCGCACGCTGGGCGAGGTGATCGGGCAGCAGCATGTGCTGGGCCCGGGCATGCCGCTGCGGCTCGCGTTCGAATCGGGCCGCCCGCACAGCTGCATCCTCTGGGGCCCGCCGGGTGTGGGCAAGACGACCATCGCACGCCTGATGGCCGATGCCTTTGACGCGCAGTTCATCAGCATCAGTGCCGTGCTGGGCGGGGTCAAGGACATCCGCGAAGCGGTCGAACGTGCCGAGGCCGCGCGTGATGGTCTGATGCAGCAGCGCACGATCGTCTTCGTGGATGAAGTGCACCGCTTCAACAAGAGCCAGCAAGATGCCTTCTTGCCGCATGTGGAGAGCGGGTTGTTTACCTTCATTGGTGCGACCACCGAAAACCCGTCGTTCGAGGTGAACTCAGCGCTGCTATCCCGCGCCGCCGTGTACGTGCTGCAGCCGCTGTCCGAACAGGATTTGAAGCAAATAGTGGCTCTGGCGCAGGCGGAGAAAGCGCTGCCAGCTATCGAAGATGTAGCAATCGACCGCCTGGTGGCCTATGCCGATGGCGATGCCCGCAGATTGCTCAACACACTCGAAACCCTGGCCATGGCGGCCACGCAGGAGAAGCTGTCCGAGATCACCGACACCTGGCTGCTCAAGGTGCTGGGTGAGCGCATGCGCCGCTATGACAAGGGCGGCGAGCAGTTCTACGACACCATCAGCGCGCTGCACAAGTCGGTGCGCGGCTCCGACCCCGATGCCGCGCTGTACTGGCTGGTGCGCATGCTCGACGGCGGTGCCGACCCGCGCTACATGGCGCGCCGCCTGGTGCGCATGGCCAGCGAGGACATCGGCCTGGCCGACCCGCGTGCGCTGCGCCTGGCGCTGGACGCGACCGAGGTGTACGAGCGCCTGGGCAGCCCCGAGGGTGAGCTGGCCCTGGCCGAATGTGTGGTGTACCTGGCCGTGGCGCCCAAGTCCAACGCGGTCTACAAGGCCTACAACGCAGCCCGCGCCTGGGTGAAGCAGGACGGCACCCGCCCCGTGCCCATGCACCTGCGCAACGCACCAACACAGCTCATGAAACAGCTCGACTACGGCAAGGGCTACCGCTACGCGCACGACGAAGAGGGCGGCTTCGCCGCAGGCGAAAACTACCTGCCCGAGGGCATGCCGGAGCCCGGTTTTTACGCGCCGGTGGAGCGCGGGCTCGAAATCAAGATTGCACAGAAATTGCGTGAGCTGCGTGCGCGCAATGTTTCAGCCGATCTGGAGGATGGGCCGGACGAAAAGTCCTGAACCTCTGCCCATGGGAGGCGCACCCCGCGTCATGCTGATTTGGCATGAAGCTGGTAATAAGTTTGCACATCAATTTTCCTGCTTGCATCATGTGAGCTTATGGATTGCGTTGCACGCTGATGTGGCGCCAACCCGAGGGAAAACCCCGCCCGGCTTGGTGGGGGCCGCTTGTGACTACTCGCTACAATCCCGTCCACAAACCCGCACAGCTGCACTTCTGGCGGGTTTTTTGCTAGATGGCAGTCGGGCCCACAAGGCTGTACCGATTCCGGTGCCAAAGCGGTGGGTACGTTACAAACGAAGGACTTCTCTTATGGACATTTTGCTGCAACAGATCATCAACGGTCTGGTACTCGGCAGCATGTACGCCTTGATAGCCTTGGGCTACACGATGGTGTACGGCATTATTCAGCTGATCAATTTCGCCCACGGCGAAGTGCTCATGATCGGGGCTCTGACCAGTTGGAGCTGTATAGGAATGATGCAGGCTGCAATGCCTGGCGCCCCGGGCTGGCTCATCCTGCTGCTGGCCACCCTCATTGCCTGCGTGGTTGCCGCAACGCTCAATTTTGTGATCGAGAAGGTGGCCTACCGCCCTCTGCGCAACAGTCCTCGTCTCGCCCCCCTGATCACCGCCATCGGCATGTCGATCCTGCTGCAGACGCTGGCCATGATCATCTGGAAGCCCAACTACAAGCCCTATCCCACGATGTTGCCCAGCGCGCCGTTCGAGGTGGGTGGCGCTTACATCACCCCCACACAGATCCTGATTCTGGGCGTGACCGCTGTTGCCCTGGCCTCGCTGGTGTACTTGGTGAACCACACCAACCTGGGCCGCGCGATGCGCGCCACGGCTGAGAACCCCCGCGTTGCGTCCCTGATGGGCGTCAAGCCCGACATGGTGATTTCTGCCACCTTCATCATCGGCGCCATTCTGGCCGCCGTGGCCGGCATCATGTATGCCTCCAACTACGGCACGGCGCAGCACACCATGGGCTTCCTGCCGGGCCTCAAGGCCTTCACGGCGGCGGTCTTCGGCGGCATTGGCAACTTGGCCGGTGCAGTGGTGGGCGGCATTTTGCTGGGTCTCATCGAAGCCATCGGCTCGGGCTACATCGGCACGCTCACGGGCGGTCTGCTGGGCAGCCACTACACCGACATCTTTGCGTTCATCGTGCTCATCATCATCCTGACGCTGCGTCCTTCGGGCCTGCTGGGTGAGCGTGTGGCCGATCGCGCCTGAGGAGCCTCACACCATGAAGAACACCAAAACCAACTGGATCATCGGCGCCGTCGCGCTGCTGGTGCTGCCGCTGATCCTGCAATCCTTCGGCAATGCCTGGGTGCGTATCGCCGACCTGGCGCTGCTGTATGTGCTGCTGGCTCTGGGCCTAAACATCGTGGTGGGCTACGCCGGCCTGCTGGACCTGGGCTACGTGGCGTTCTACGCCGTGGGCGCCTACCTGTTTGCCTTGATGGCCTCGCCGCACCTTGCGGACAACTTTGCGGCGTTTGCCGCCATGTTCCCCAACGGCTTGCACACCTCGCTGTGGCTTGTGATACCGGTGGCGGCATTACTGGCGGCGTTCTTCGGAGCGCTTTTGGGGGCGCCCACGCTCAAGTTGCGCGGGGACTACCTGGCCATCGTGACCTTGGGCTTCGGCGAAATCATCCGTATCTTCCTAAACAACCTGGACCACCCCGTCAACCTGACCAACGGCCCCAAGGGCCTGGGCCAGATCGACTCGGTCAAGATTTTTGGCCTGGACCTGGGCAAGCGCCTGGAGGTGTTCGGCTTTGATATCAGCTCCGTCACGCTGTACTACTACCTGTTCTTGGTTCTGGTGGTGATCTCCATCGTTATTTGCTATCGCCTGCAGGACTCACGCATCGGCCGCGCCTGGATGGCCATCCGTGAAGATGAAATCGCCGCCAAGGCGATGGGCATCAACACCCGCAACATGAAGCTGCTGGCCTTCGGCATGGGCGCTTCGTTTGGCGGCGTGTCGGGTGCGATGTTCGGTGCGTTCCAGGGCTTTGTGTCGCCCGAGTCGTTCAGCCTGATGGAGTCGGTCATGATCGTCGCCATGGTGGTGCTGGGCGGTATCGGCCACATTCCCGGCGTGATCCTGGGTGCCGTGCTGCTGTCGGCCTTGCCCGAAGTGCTGCGCTACGTGGCAGGCCCGCTGCAGGCCATGACGGACGGCCGTTTGGACTCCGCCATCCTGCGCCAGTTGCTGATCGCACTGGCCATGATCATCATCATGCTGATGCGTCCCCGTGGTCTGTGGCCAGCGCCCGACCATGGCAAGAGCCTCACGCAGAAGACCTGAACACCGCAGAAAGTTAGAACATGGCAGAGAACATTCAGAAATCAGCCAGCGACGTGGTGCTGCGGGTTGCAGGTATTTCCAAGCGTTTTGGTGGCCTGCAAGCCCTCTCCGACGTGGGCATCACCATCGAGCGTGGCCAGGTCTATGGCCTGATCGGCCCCAACGGGGCTGGCAAGACCACGTTCTTCAACGTGATCACGGGCCTGTACACCCCCGACAGCGGCACTTTTGAGCTGGCCGGCAAGCCTTACGAGCCCACGGCCGTGCATGAAGTGGCCAAGGCGGGCATTGCCCGCACCTTCCAGAACATCCGCCTGTTTGCAGAAATGACGGCGCTGGAAAACGTGATGGTGGGCCGCCACATCCGCACCAAGTCCGGCCTGCTGGGCGCGGTGCTGCGCACCAAGGGTTTCAAGGAAGAAGAGCTGGCCATTGCCAAGCGCGCGCAGGAGCTGCTCGACTACGTGGGCATTGGCAAGTTCGCCGACTACAAGGCGCGTACCCTCTCCTACGGTGACCAACGCCGCCTGGAGATCGCCCGGGCCCTGGCCACCGATCCGCAACTGATTGCGCTGGACGAGCCCGCAGCCGGCATGAACGCCACCGAGAAGGTGCTGCTGCGCGAGCTGATCGACCGCATCCGCAACGACAACCGCACCATCTTGCTCATCGAGCACGACGTGAAGCTGGTGATGGGCCTGTGCGACCGCGTGACGGTGCTCGACTACGGCAAGCAGATCGCCGAAGGTACGCCTGCCACCGTGCAGAAGAACGAAAAAGTGATTGAGGCCTATCTGGGCACCGGAGGACATTGAGAATGGCCGAAAAATCCAACAAGGTACTGCTGCAGGTCAAGGGCCTGAAAGTGGCCTACGGCGGTATCCAGGCCGTGAAGGGCGTGGACTTTGAAGTGCGCGAGGGGGAATTGGTTTCGCTGATCGGCTCCAACGGCGCTGGCAAGACCACCACCATGAAGGCGATCACCGGCACCCTGGGCATGAACGATGGCGACATCCATTACCTGGGTGAAAGCATCAAGGGCAAAGGCGCCTGGGATCTGGTGAAGAAGGGTCTTGTGATGGTGCCGGAAGGTCGGGGCGTGTTCGCTCGCATGACCATCACCGAGAACCTGCAGATGGGCGCCTACACGCGCCGCGACAAGGCAGGCATCCTGGCCGACATCGAAAAGATGTTCACCATCTTCCCGCGCCTGCGCGAACGCAAGGACCAACTCGCTGGCACCATGTCGGGCGGTGAACAGCAGATGCTGGCCATGGGCCGTGCGCTGATGAGCCAGCCCAAGGTGCTGCTGCTGGACGAGCCCTCCATGGGTCTGTCGCCCATCATGGTGGACAAGATCTTTGAAGTGGTGCGCGATGTGTACGCCCTGGGCGTCACCATTTTGCTGGTGGAGCAGAACGCGAGCCGGGCGCTGGCGATTGCCGACCGTGGCTACGTGATGGAGTCCGGCCTGATCACCATGGCCGGCCCCGGCCAGGAACTCCTGAACGATCCCAAGGTGCGCGCCGCCTACCTGGGCGAATAAGGCAACACCCATGCCCGGCCCGCCCTGCGTGGGGCAGGCGCATGGTGCGTCGTACAAGGCACTGCCACACGGCGGTGCCTTTTTTTTGGCGCAGGCGTTGGCGTTTGCATGAACTGATTGCTATATTTTTTATAGCTTACGGCGGATGTGTATCCAGCGCCAGATGCCAATTTTGTTCATAATTTGCCCCCACCCCGCCACCACCTGTCGCCGCATGTCGATGTCCGCTCTGCAATCCTTGCCCGTATCACTCCAGACCGTGTTGCTGCTGATTGCCAGCAACGTTTTCATGACCTTTGCCTGGTACGGGCACCTCAAGAACCTGGCCACGTCACCCTGGTACACCGCAGCGCTGGTGAGTTGGGGCATTGCATTGTTCGAGTACCTGCTGCAGGTGCCCGCCAACCGGATCGGGTTTACCCAGTTCAACGTGGGGCAGCTCAAGATCATGCAGGAGGTGATCACGCTGGCGGTGTTTGTGCCGTTCGCGGTGCTCTACATGGGCCAGCCCCTGAAGTGGGACTACCTCTGGGCAGGCCTGTGCCTAGTGGGGGCTGTGTATTTCATTTTCCGCAGTGCCTGATGAATGGTGCGTGTTGCCCGGTATCCGCGCCGGGCGCCCGTGGCTGCGGGTGAGGGCGGCCGGTTAAACTCGCCTGTCATTTAAAAGTCATGGTTTTGTCATGGCTTTGTCTCATTTTCAAAAAATCGATACCGATCCAGGAGCCTCCATGCTGTTTGCCAAGCTGTTGCCACGCGAAGGCAATTTTTTCGAAATGTTCAACCAGCATGCAGACCGCATCGTCGAGGCGGCCCGGGCTTTCTCGCAACTGGTGGCCAACTACAGCGACCCGCACCTGCGCGACAAATACAACCAGGATGTGGACAACGCCGAGCGTGCTGCTGACCGCGTGACGCACGAGGTGAACAAGGCCATCCACAAGACCTTCATCACCCCGATCGACCGCGAGCAGATCCACACGCTGATCAACACCATGGACGATGTGGCCGATCTGATCCAGGACTCTGCCGAGACCATGGCGCTGTACGACGTGCGCCACATGACGGAAGAGATCACCCGCCTGACCGACCTGAGCCTCAAGTGCTGCGAACGCCTGCGTGATGCCGTCAAGTTGCTCGACAAGATCGCCGATCCGGCCGTGGCTGAAGCCGCGCTCAAGACCTGCGAAGAGATCGACAAGCTCGAATCCGACGCCGACCGCGTGATGCGCAGCGCCATGAGCAAGCTCTTCCGTGAAGAGCCCGATGTGCGCGAGGTGATCAAGCTCAAGGCCATCTACGAGCTGCTGGAAACCATCACCGACAAGTGTGAGGACGTGGCCAATTGCATCGAGGGCATCGTCCTCGAAAACTCCTGATCCGGCAGGCTGACCAGTATGGAAACCGTACAAACGGCCCTCTGGGTTGTGGTCCTGCTCGTGGCACTGGCAATCCTGTTCGATTTCATGAACGGGTTCCATGACGCTGCCAATTCGATTGCCACGGTGGTGTCCACCGGCGTGCTCAAGCCCGCACAGGCGGTGCTGTTCGCCGCGTTCTTCAACTTTGTAGCGATCTTTGTCTTCCACCTGAGCGTGGCCGCTACGGTGGGCAAGGGCATCGTGCAGCCTGGCATCGTGGACACCCATGTGGTGTTTGGTGCCTTGGTGGGCGCCATCACCTGGAACGTCATCACCTGGTACTACGGCATCCCCAGCAGCTCATCGCATGCGCTCATCGGCGGCATCGTGGGGGCGGTGATCGCCAAGGCGGGTGCCAGCGCGCTGATCTCCACCGGCATCCTCAAGACCGTGGCGTTCATCTTCGTTTCGCCCTTGCTCGGCTTCCTGCTGGGCTCTCTCATGATGGTGGCTGTGGCGCACATCTTTCGGCGAACGCGGCCAAGCCGGGTGGACAAATGGTTCCGGCGCCTGCAGCTCGTGTCCGCAGGGGCCTACAGCCTGGGTCACGGGGGCAACGATGCGCAAAAGACCATCGGCATCATCTGGCTGCTGCTGATTGCCACAGGGTATTCGTCGGCAAGCGATGCTTCGCCACCCACCTGGACGATTGTCAGCTGCTACGTGGCTATCGGCCTGGGAACCATGTTCGGCGGCTGGCGCATCGTGAAAACCATGGGCCAGAAGATCACCAAGCTCAAGCCCGTGGGCGGCTTCTGTGCCGAGACGGGCGGGGCGCTGACCCTGTTCCTGGCAACAACGCTGGGTATTCCGGTGTCCACCACCCACACCATCACAGGCGCCATCGTGGGCGTGGGCTCCACGCAGCGCGCCAGCGCAGTGCGCTGGGGCGTGGCAGGCAATATCGTCTGGGCGTGGATCTTGACCATCCCCGCCAGTGCGTTTGTGGCTGCCGTGGCGTACTGGATCAGTCTGCAGATATTCTGAATGCCCTGATTCCTGATTTGCTATTGAATGTATGGCTAATCAGGCAATATGGAAAAGCGCTAACGCCCCATTTGAATGTGGATTCAATGGGGCGTTCGCTTGGTGGGTGTCGGTCACTGCGAGATCTTGCGAGCTTCCTCGATCTGGTACTCGAAGTACCGTTGGAAGCTGAACGCGAGGCTGGCCATCAGCACCGCCGTGCCCACCAACAGCGAGACCACGATGGCGCCGATGGTGATCCATTGGGTCCTGCCCGCCGGGGCGTCGGGTGCGGCCGTGGGGTTGTAGCGCGCGTTCCACGCCTCGGGCGTCTTGAGTGCAAACAGGATGGCTTGCAAGGCGCAGCCCGCAATCGTGAAGCCCAACAAAGGAATCAGCATCCAGCTGGTGTGGTCGTCCTGGCCGAGCTGCTGCACGCGCTGGATGCCGTAGATACCGAGGGCCGTCGGTATCGGGAGCAGCCAGCCCAGCATGTCGGTGATCCCGTGCAGATAAAAGCGGTGAAGGCCCAGCGGCCCGCCCACGAAGGCCAGCCATGCCGCCAAAGTTTTGTTTTTCATGGGGCATTATTCATCGTCGGGCCGCCCCAAGATGAACAAGTGGTCTCCAAGGGGGCAGCTTCGGAGGGCTGCGTTCTGCGCTGCGGGGCGAGCATGGGGGCCGTTTTCATTCGGGCGATGTGGTGTCGCCCGCGCCCAGGGTCTTCTCCATGAGCACGATGTCGCGCCAGGCGCCGAACTTCCATCCCACCGAACGCATGACACCCACGTCGGTGAAGCCCAGCGCCCGGTGCACACCGATCGAGCCCGCGTTGGCCGAGTCGCCAATCACGGCCAGCAGTTTGCGTACCCCAGCTGCTTCGGCCTGGGCCGCCAGCTCGGCCAGCAGCTTGCGGCCCAGGCCCATGCCACGGGCGCTGTCGGCCACGTAGATCGAGTCCTCGGCAGAGAACCGGTAGGCTGGACGGGGCTTGAACCAGTTGGCATAGGCATAGCCCAGCACCTGGCCGTCCTTTTCGGCCACCAGCCAGGGCAGGCCTCGGGCCAGCACGTCGGCACGGCGGCCTGCCATGTCGGCTTCAGACGGTGGATCGATCTCAAAGGTACCTGTACCGTGAAGCACATGGTGTTGGTAAATGGCCGTGATGGCGGGAATATCGCTGTCGGTGCTGGAACGAATTTTGGGCATGGAAGAGGGAAATGGATATAATCGCGGGCTTTGCAGCGTGTCGCTGGCCGGGTGGCCATGTCGCGTGTCTCAAGCGTTGCGAATATGGTTGCGAACACAGTGGCTCAAGGCAAATGTTGCCGGAGTTCACCACCCGAAGGATAAATCATGGTCGTCATTCGACTCTCCCGCGGCGGCTCCAAGGGCCGTCCTTTCTTCAACATCGTCGTTGCTGACAAGCGCGTGCGCCGTGATGGCCGCTTCATCGAGCGCATCGGCTTCTACAACCCCACCGCCAAGGAATCCGAAGAAGGCCTGCGCATCGTGCAAGACCGTCTGACGTACTGGAAGAGCGTGGGCGCCCAGTCCTCGCCTACCGTGGACCGCCTGATCAAGCAAGCCGCCAAGAAGGCTGCTTAAAGCTCCCTGAAAAGGGCGGGTTTCGTCGGCATGCCTGGCGAAACCCGCCCTTTTCCTATTCTGGAATCCCCCGCCATGGCCACCAACCTGACCCTCGAACCCGCAGAGCTGCCCACAGACGCCGTTGAAGTGGGGCGCATTGCCGATGCCTGGGGTGTCAAGGGCTGGTTCAAGGTGCTGTCGCACAGCAGCAGCCCTGAGGCGCTGTTTTCATCCAAACGCTGGTACCTGCAGCCTTCCGAGCGCGGCGCCAAGACCTTTGCGGGCACCGTGTTGTTGTCCATCCGCCAGGCCAAGGACCATTCGGACACCGTGGTTGCCTGGGCGCAGGGCATTGATGACCGCGACGCCGCCGAAGCCTTGCGCGGCGCGCGCATCTTTGTGCCGCGCTCCAGCTTTCCGTCCACAACGGAGGGCGAGTACTACTGGATCGATCTGATCGGTCTTGCGGTTTTTAACCGCGAAGGTGTGGCGCTGGGACAGGTGCAGGAATTGATGTCCACCGGTCCGCAGACGGTGCTGGTGTTGACTTATGAGCAGGACGGCAAGGCACAGGAGCGGATGATCCCTTTTGTCTCGGCCTTCATTGACAACGTGGACCTGGCCGAAAAGCGCATCACGGTGGACTGGCAGCCGGACTACTGATCGGAACTCCCGCCCTGGCGCCGCCCACCATGCGCTTTGACATCATCACACTGTTCCCCGAGCTGTTTGCGCCGTTCCTGGCCAGCGGCGTGACCCGCCGCGCGTATGCCGGCGGCCAGGTCGATGTACGCCTGTGGAACCCGCGCGATTACGCCGATGGCAACTACCGTCGTGTTGATGATCGGCCCTTTGGCGGCGGGCCGGGCATGGTGATGATGGCTGAGCCCCTCGCCAGGTGTCTTGCATCTATCCGGGTGGAGCGCGGTGAGGCCGAGAGTAGTGAGGCGCCGCTGGTCCTTTTTTCGCCCATTGGCGAAACGCTGAACCACGCTGCCGTGGAGCGCTGGTCTGCAAGTGCGGGTGCAATCCTGCTGTGCGGGCGCTATGAAGGCATTGACCAGCGCTTCATCGATACCCATGTCGATCTGCAGATGAGTCTGGGCGACTTTGTGTTGTCGGGTGGCGAAATCGCCGCCATGGCCCTGCTGGACGCTGTGGCGCGCTTGCAGCCCGGTGTGCTCAATGATGAGGGCAGCCACCAGCTCGACAGCTTCAACCCGGCGCTCGACGGCCTGCTCGATTGCCCGCACTACACGCGCCCTGAAGAATGGGCAGGGCAGCAGGTGCCAGCCGCGCTGATGTCTGGCCACCATGCGCAGATCGAGCGCTGGCGGCGCGACCAGCGCCTGGCCACCACGGCCCGGCACAGGCCCGATCTCATCGAGGCGGCGCGCAAAGCAGGGCATCTGGCCGCTGCGGATGAAGCAGTATTGGCCAAGCTCAGCTGAATTGCTATAATCAAAGGCTTTTCGATCCTCTGGCCGGCCGTTTTGACAGGGAGTTCTCCCGCAAAACACTGAGACGTCAATCCCGACGCAGCCATTTTTGGCGCGGACAAGATCGTTGGATATCAAACATGAACCTGATTCAGACCCTGGAAGCGGAAGAAATCGCCCGCTTGAACAAGACCATCCCCGAATTCGCCCCTGGTGACACCGTCATCGTGAGCGTGAACGTGGTGGAAGGTACCCGCAAGCGCGTGCAGGCCTACGAAGGTGTGGTGATTGCCAAGCGCAATCGCGGCCTGAACAGCGGCTTCACCGTGCGCAAGATCTCCAGCGGCGAAGGCGTGGAGCGTACGTTCCAGACCTACAGCCCCCTGATCGCCAGCATTGAAGTCAAGCGCCGTGGTGATGTGCGCCGTGCCAAGCTGTACTACCTGCGTGACCGCAGCGGCAAGTCGGCACGTATCAAGGAAAAGCTGCCTTCACGTGTCAACAAGGCTGCAGCCGCCACCGCCGCATAAGGCGCAGGCTCGACCTCACAAGCCGCTACAGCGTCTGCCTGTAGCGGCTTTTTGTTTTTTGGCTTGTTCACCTCCCCCTTCTTGTGGACCCTTCTTCCAGTCCTGCTGTCTCGTCGGTGATCGCTCCTTTGTCGAGCCTGCCCGACTTTGACCCCCGCCTTGTTCCGGTGGTGGGGGTGGATGCGCACCTGCCTGCGGTGCCGGTTCAGGCGCAGACCGCTGAAGCGCTGCGGGCGCGTTTTGCGCACCCGCCGCAGTGGGAGCCTGAGGTGCTGCTGGAAAAGAAGTTCATGAACCGCGAGCCCGCCCGTGCGTCGGTGCTGATTGCCATCGTGCTGCGCGAACAGCCCATGGTGCTGTTGACCGAACGCACGGCCCACCTGTCCACCCATTCGGGGCAGGTGGCCTTCCCCGGTGGGCGGGCAGACGCGGGAGATGCAACGCCTGCCGACACGGCCTTGCGCGAGGCGCAGGAAGAGGTGGGGCTTGCTCGGGATTTTGTCGAAGTGCTCGGCACGTTGCCAATCTATGTCACCGGCTCATCGTTCATCATCACGCCCGTGGTGGCGCTGGTGCAGCAGGACTGCGTGCTCCAACCCAATCCGTATGAAGTGGCCGACCTTTTCGAGGTGCCGCTCGATTTTCTGCTCAACCCCGCCAACCACCGGCGCCATGTGTTCGACCGGGATGGCGTACACCGGGAGTGGTTCTCGATGCCCTACCAGGACGGCGGCAAAAACCATTACATCTGGGGTGCGACAGCAGGCATGCTGCGCAACTTCTACCGTTTCATGCAGGCGTAAACCGGGCCCGCGTGCGATAGGGTGCATCGGGGCAAAGCACCAGTATCATTGCCCCCCATGAGTTTCTTCGCCATCCTGTTCGCTCTGCTGATCGAGCAGGCCCGCCCGCTGGCACGCAGCAATCCCATTCATGCGGGTCTGCGAGCGTGGGCGCTGTCCGTGAGCCGCAATTTTGATGCGGGCAAGCCGCACCATGGCTGGGTGGCCTGGAGCCTTGCGGTGCTAGTTCCGGCCCTGGTGACCCTGGCCATTCACTGGCTATTGCTTTGGGGGCTGGGGTGGCCCTTTGCAGTGCTGTGGAGTGTGGCCGTGCTGTACATCACGCTCGGGTTTCGGCAGTTCAGCCACCACTTCACGGGCATCCGCGACGCGTTGGAGGAGGGCGATGAAGATGCTGCCCGCGAGCGCCTGGCCCACTGGCAGCAGGTGGATGTGGGGGCGCTGCCGCGCAGCGAGATCGTGCGCCATGTGATCGAGTATTCAGTGTTGGCGGCCCACCGGCATGTGTTCGGCGTGTTGGCATGGTTCTCCGTGCTGGCTGCCCTGGGCCTGGGGCCGACCGGGGCTGTTCTGTATCGGCTGGCTGAGTTTGTATCGCGCTATTGGCATTACAAGCAACGCACGGGCGCCCAGCCTGCCAGCGCCTCCCTGCAGCAGGCCTCTGCGCAGGCGTGGACCGCCATCGACTGGCTTCCGGCCCGGCTCACCGCACTGAGCTTTGCGGTGGTGGGCAGCTTTGAAGAGGCGATTGAGGGCTGGCGGTTTCACGCACAGCGTTTCCCCAATGACAACGACGGCGTGGTGCTGGCCGCCACGGCAGGTGCCATCAATGTACGCCTGGGGGGCGAGGCACTGAAGGCGCGCACTGAATTGCACGCGCCACAGGGCCTGGAGATTGACGCTGACATGGGTGACAGCGATTCCACCCCCGGCCGCGAGCCCGAGGTGGGCCACCTGCGCAGCGTTGTGGGGTTGGTGTGGCGCTCGGTGGTGGTGTGGATGCTGCTGCTGGCGTTGCTTACGCTGGCGCGTTTGCTGGGGTAGCTGGCAAGCCCTCTGAACCGCAGTGCGGCTGCCCTCGGAGGAGGGGCGCACCCTCACCCATGCAAGCCAGTTCCACGGGTGCACTGGTTTCCGTCGTGCCAGGAGTGAAGGCCGCGCCCGGCTCAGTACCGGGTGTGGCGCAGTTCTTCAAATAGATCGCTATAAATTTTATAGCGTGTTGCGCTTATGCCGCCTGCGCTGGGGCCCAGTTTGACTGCATCCAGCACGCCACAGCCCGGCTCGTGCAGGTGCGTGCAGTTGTAGAACTTGCAGGCTGTCGCATGTGCTGCAATGTCGGGCATGCAGGCTGCCAGTTGCATGGGGGCAATGTGGTGCAGCCCAAACTCCTGAAAGCCTGGTGAATCGATGAGCGCGGTGGTACGGGCCTTGTCCATCCAGTACCAGTGCGTGCTGGTGGTGGTGTGTTTGCCCGAGTTCAGCGCCTGCGAGATTTCACCGGTGAGCACGGAAGCGCCTGGCACCAGCAGATTGATGAGGGTGCTCTTGCCGGACCCTGAGGGCCCCAGCACCAGCGTGGTCTTGCCCTGCAGATGTTCCATCAGCAGCGCGCGGTCCACGTCGCTGGAGAGCGCCAGCGACAGCGGCAGCACGCCATAGTGCTTGCCGGCGCCCATGTGCCGGTAGGGCAGCAAGCGCTCCCAGGCGCGGGCGAAAGGTTCGACCAGATCGCTCTTGTTGAGTGCAATGATGGGCTTGATGCCCTCGGCCTCGGCGGCAATCAGGGCGCGGGCTAGCTGGCTTTCCGAAAACACCGGCTCTGCCGCGATCAGGATGAGCACCTGGTCGAGGTTGGCGGCAAACGACTTGGTGCGGATCTCGTCCTGTCGGTAAAAGAGGTTGCGCCGTTCCTTGACCTTTTCGATGGTGCCTTCTTCGCCCTGGCCGGGCGGGGGCGCCTGCCACAGCACATGGTCGCCCACCACTGCCTGGCTCTTTTTGCCGCGTGGGTGGCAGATGCGGCGTTCGCCGTCGGGCGTCTCCACCATGCAGTGGCGCCCATGGCTGGCGACCACGGTGCCGTCCATGAGCGCGCTGCGTTCAGCCATGGGAGCCTGTGGTGCGCAAGGTCATGGGGTCAGGCCACCAGGGCATCGAACTGCGTTGCGCACTCGAAATCCGTGGATGAAATGCCATGCACGTCGTGCGTGTTCAGGCGCACCACGCAGCGGTTGTAGTGCACCGACAGATCGGGGTGGTGATCCTGGGCATTGGCAATGAAGGCCAAGGCGTTCACGAACGAGATGGTCTCGTAGTAGTTGGCGAAATGGTAGGTCTTCTCAATGGCGACGTTAGCGCCATCGCCCGTCAGGCTCCAGCCTTCGAGTTTGGCCAGGTTTGCTACTACTTCGGTAGCTGTCAACGCACGACGGGTAAGCGTTGACCAGTCTTTTTTCTTCAACATGGTAGTCATGGATGGGAGGGGTTGTGCATGCGCGCCAGCCGCTCGGTGGCGGGTGGGTGCGAGTAGTAGAACTTCACGTACACCGGGTCGGGTGTGAGCGTGGAGGCATTATCTTCGTAGAGCTTGAGCAGGGCGGAGGACAGGTCGGCGCCGCTGGCCTGGGCGACGGCGTAGGCGTCTGCCTGGAATTCGTGGCGGCGCGAAAGTTGCGAGAACAGCGGCGAGATGAAAAACGTGAAGACTGGCACCACAAGCATGAAAAGCAGCAGGGCCAATGCGTCATTGGGGGCTGCGGCCAGGGTGGGGTCCAACGAGATACTCGGCCGCACGCCCAGGCCGGTGTAGAACCACACTTGGTTGGAGAGCCAGCCCAGCAGTGCAAAGCCTGCCAGGCTCAATGCGAACATGGTCACGATACGCTGGATGATGTGGCGGTGCTTGAAATGCCCCAGCTCATGGGCCAGCACCGCCTCGACCTCGCCTGGGGCCAGCTGGCGCAAGAGGGTGTCGTAAAACACCACGCGCTTTGCTGCGCCAAAGCCCGTGAAGTAGGCGTTGGCATGCGCGCTGCGGCGGCTGCCGTCCATCACGAACAGCCCTTTGGCCGAGAAGCCGCAGCGCTGCATGAGGGCAGTGACGCGGGCCTTGAGCGATTCGTCTTCGAGGGGCTGGAACTTGTTGAACAGCGGGGCGATGAAGGTGGGATACACCACCATCAGCAGCAGATTGAAACCCATCCAGAAGCACCAGGCCCACAGCCACCACAGCGGGCCGGTTGCCCCCATGATCCAAAGGATCAGCGCGGCGATGGGCAGGCCGATGAGTGCGCCGACCAGCAGGCCCTTGAGCGCATCGGCAAGCCACAGGCGCCAGGTCATCTTGTTGAAACCAAAGCGCTCTTCCACGACGAAGGTCTGGTACAGCGACAGCGGCAGGTCGATCAGGCCGCTGATGGCGGCGAAGGTGGTCAGCAGCGCCAACTGCTGCCACATCCCGCCGCCCAGGACGCTGAGCAGGGCCTGATTCAGCACATCCAGTCCACCCAGCAGTGTCCAGCCCAGCAGCACGGCCGCACCCAATGCCATTTCCAGCAAGCCCAGGCGTGCCTTGGTGATCGTGTAATCCGCGGCCTTCTGGTGCGCCGCCAGCGCGATGCGTTCGGCAAATGGTGCGGGAACGTCGCTGCGGTGTCGCGCCACATGCCGGATCTGGCGCGTAGCCAGCCAGAACTTGAGCACAAGGCCCAGGGTGAGAGCTGCGGCAAACGCAAGCGTCAGCGCCAGGGCGGGAGAGAAGGCGTCGGAAGTGGGCATGAGCGGCGAGTTTAGGCCATCGGCGACAATGCGCGCCATGTCAGAAGCCAACAACCCCACCCCTCACGCACTTGCCAAATCCGACCAGAACCTGGTCTGGCTCGATTGCGAAATGACAGGCCTGGAGCCCGATACCGACCGCCTTCTTGAAATCGCCGTCATCGTGACGGGACCGAGCCTGGAGCCGCGCATCGAGGGGCCAGTTTTTGCGATCCACCAGTCCGATGAACTGCTGGGCAAGATGGATGCCTGGAATAAGGGCACCCACGGCCGCAGCGGCCTCATCGACAAGGTGAAGGCCTCGACCGTGACGGAGGAGGAGGCAGAGCAGCAGATCATTGCCTTCCTGAGCAAGTACGTTCCCAAAGGGACTGCGCCTATGTGCGGCAACAGCATCGGTCAGGACCGGCGCTTTCTGGTGCGCTATATGCCCAAGCTGGAGCGATTCTTCCATTACCGCAACGTGGACGTGAGCACCCTTAAGGAATTGGCCAAGCGCTGGAAGCCCGAGGCCTACACCAGCTTCAAGAAAGCGCAGAAGCACACGGCCCTGGCAGACGTGCATGAGTCCATTGACGAACTGGCGCACTACCGCAAGCACCTGCTTTCGGTGTGACGGATTCCGGGGAGGGCGGCTGAAGACCTTGTGGGTTTGTATCGCAAGAACTGAGAGGGGCTTGCGGGAAAATACCTATCCATGCCATAATCAGCGGCTGCGCAGGAATCCATTCCTCGCAGATTGTGCATCTCCCCTCACACACCGGGCTTGCCAGCCGACTGTTTTCAACGCAGTGCAGGACTAGCGAACAACGCCCACCAGCATCCGCCCAGAGCAATGCAGGTTTCGTTTGATGGTTGATGTTTTTTAACCATTGACGAAGCCACTCGCAGGCTACGCTTGCGATCGTCTTCGTGAGAGAAAAATCATGACCGACACCTCTTTGGTGCAGGGCGAATTCGCGCCTGCTGACACTTCCTTTGCTGCCGACATTTCCGTGCAGTCTTCCCCTCTGGACGCCGTGGTAGCAGCTGCCACCGAGGCCGACGTTGCCGTGACCGCGGAACCCAACGGCTTTATCGAACTGGGCCTGGCCCCTGAACTCGTGCAAGCCGTAGCTGACTTGGGCTACACCCAGCCCACCAGCGTGCAGCTCAAGGCCATTCCCTTGGCAATGGGCGGTGGCAACGACTCCACCAAGTTCATCGACTTGATGGTTTCCAGCCAGACCGGCAGCGGCAAGACTGCCGCCTTCCTGCTGCCCGTGCTGCACACGCTGATCAACCAGCAGGCTGCTGCTGAAGCCGAAGAACGCGCTGCTTTCGAGCGCGCTGTGGCCGAAGCTGCCGCCCGTGGTGAGCCTGCCCCCAAGCGCGCCAAGCGCAAGGACCCCACCAGCTCGCGCAATTTCAAGGCAGCCACCCCTGGTGCCCTGATTCTGTGCCCCACGCGTGAACTGGCGCAGCAAGTCGCGCACGACGCTATCGACCTGGTCAAGCACTGCCGTGGCCTGCGTGTCGCTAACGTGGTGGGTGGCATGCCTTACCAGTTGCAGATCGCCAAGCTGCAAAACGCCGACCTGGTGGTGGCCACCCCTGGCCGCTTGCTGGACCTGCAGCGCTCGATGCAGATCAAGCTCGACAAGGTGCAGTTCCTGGTCGTTGACGAAGCCGACCGCATGCTCGACCTGGGTTTCTCGGACGACCTGGCCGAACTGAACCAGCTGACCGCCCAGCGCAAGCAGACCATGATGTTCAGCGCCACCTTCGCGCCCCGCATCCAGCAGCTGGCCATGCGGGTGATGCACGACGGAGGTTCTTCTGTGCAGAAGGTCACCATTGACTCTCCGCAAGAGAAGCATGCCAACATCAAGCAAATGTTGTACTGGGCTGACAACGCCCAGCACAAGCGCAAGATGCTGGACCACTGGCTGCGTGACACCACGATCAACCAAGCCATCGTTTTTGCCAGCACCCAGGTGGAGTGCGATGGCCTGGCCAACGACCTGCAGCAAGAAGGCTTTTCGGCCGTTGCATTGCACGGTGCCCTGAGCCAGGGTCTGCGCAATCGCCGTTTGATGGCATTGCGCGCTGGCCAGGTGCAGATTCTGGTGGCTACCGATGTGGCAGCACGTGGTATCGATGTGCCCACGATCACCCATGTGTTCAACTTCGGCCTGCCCATGAAGGCCGAGGACTACACCCACCGCATTGGCCGTACTGGCCGTGCGGGTCGCGATGGCCTGGCCATCACGTTTGCCGAGTTCCGCGATCGCCGCAAGATCTACGACATTGAGTCGTACAGCCGCCAGCAGTTCAAGGCCGAAGTGATTCCCGGCATGGAGCCCTCGCAGCGCGCGCCGCAGGCACCTCGCGGTGGCGATTTTGGTGGTGGCCGTGGCGCCCCGGGCCGTTCGTACGACAACCGTGACAACCAGTCGCGTGGCCGCTTCGGTGGTCCCGCACGTGGTGGCAATGACCGTGGTGGTTTCGGTGGTGGCTTTGGCGGTGGTTTCGCTGGCCGTGACAACCGTGGTGCTCCTGCACGTGGCGAAGGCGCTGGCGGTTTTGCGGGTCGTGATGACCGTGGTGGTGACCGTAGTTTTGCGCCGCGTCGTGATGGTGAAGGCTATGGCCGCAAACCTGGTTTTGGTGACGCAGGCCGTGGCAACTTTGCGCCCCGTGGTGATGCAGGTGCACCGCGTGGTGATTTCGCTCCCCGCAAGCCAGCGTTTGCCAAGCCAGCTGGTGGTGGCGGCAAGCCGTTCGTGGCACACGATGCCCGCAAGCGCCCTGCGCGCCCCGCGCGCTGATCGCTGATCGCTGACAGGTCTGTGGCGCTAGCGCCACCCCTGTTGCAAAGGCCGGTACCGCAAGGTGCTGGCCTTTTTTGTTGTTGTGGGGACCCTGGACCAAGAATACGCAGAGTAGCTCGACAATAATTGCCCAGGGAGGAATCTGCAGTGTCGTCTTCGTCATCTTCCGAGGCAGACTTTGAACACATGTTCGAACTGGCGCCTGTGTCTCTCTGGCTGGAGGACTACAGCGCCCTGAAGCAACTTTTTGATCGCTGGCGCGCTGCGGGGGTTTCCGATCTTCGTGCCCACCTTGCTCAGGACTCCGCAAGGGTGCGGCAATGCAGCGCTGCCCTCAAGGTGTTGAAAGTCAATCGCCGCACGCTGGAGCTGTTTGCGGCCGAGAACCAACAGATGCTTGAAGCGAATCTGGACCAGGTCTTCAGGGATGACATGCACGATGCGGTCTTCCATGAGCTGGCGGCGCTGTGGTCCGGGCAGCTGGAGTTTTCGAACCAGACGGTCAACTATGCGCTGGATGGCCGGCGTCTTGACGTTCAGATTCGCGCACGCATCCTTCCAGGGTATGAAGCGGACTGGAGCCGCGTTCTGCTTTCGCTGGAAGACATCACGGCCCAAGTGCGGAGTGCCAGCCAACTTCGGCGCAGCGAACAATATGCACGGGATTTGTTCGAGCACTCCCCGGTCTCGTTGTGGGTCGAGGATTTCAGTGCCGTGAAAAGCCTGCTCGACGGCGTTCGCGCGCAGGGCATTGACGACTTCAAGACCTTCATCACGGTGCATCCTGAATTCGTCACGCGCTGCATGCAGGAGATCCGCGTGATCGATGTCAACCAGCAGACGTTGCGCATGTTCGGTGCGTCCAGCAAGGAGATGCTTCTGAACAACATCGGGCGGGTGTTTAGGGGTGAGATGCATGAGTCCTTCGCGGACCAGTTGCTGGACCTGTGGGAGGGCAAGACCTTTCAGCAGCGCGAAGTGGTCAACTACGCGCTGTCTGGGGATGCTGTGCATATCCACATGCAGTTTTCCGTGTTGGCAGACCATCTTGCGGACTGGGGGCTGGTGCTGCTGTCGCTGGTGGACATCACGGCGCGCAAAAAGGCCGAAGCCTACCTCGAGTACCTTGGCAAGCATGACGTCCTGACGCAGCTGCGTAACCGGGCCTTCTATGCGGAAGAACTCAATCGTGTCACCCGCAAGGGGCCGTGGCCTCTGTCCATCATTGCGATTGATTTGAACGGGCTCAAGGTTGTGAACGATGAGCAGGGCCATGCTGCGGGCGATTCCATGCTGCGCAGGGTGGGCGAAGTACTGGCCAAGGCGGTGGACCCGCCAGCCTGCGCCGCGCGCATTGGCGGAGACGAATTCACGGTGTTGCTGCCCGGCATGGACGAGCGCAGCGCCTTTGCGTTGCAAGAGCGCATTCTCTCCATGTTGGACTTGAACAACCAGTTCTATCCGGGTCAGCCGATCAGCCTGGCCATGGGCGTCGCTTCGTGCCGTTCGGGCGACATGGTCGAAGCGGCCATCCATCGTGCCGACCAGGCCATGTATGCCGAAAAAATCCGGTACTACCAGGAAAAAGGGGTGGACCGGCGGCAACTGTCATAGGACCCCTTCCGGGTTGCACGGAAGCTTGGCGTCAAGTGCCGTGGGGTGTACTTCAGAACTCAGCCCGCGTGAACTGCGTAGCCGTAGAGCCGCTCGGTTGGCGCCCTGGCTAGAAAGTTGCGCTCCGAGGCATCGATGGCCCCAGTGCCTGGCGGGCGTAGCGGCTTTCCAGAGGCTTCGCCAGGGTGCCTACTGTGCCTCTACCGCCTTGAACGCTTCGACATCGACAAACTTGCCAAGCTTCCAGTTAGGCTGGGCTTTGTACTCGGGCGCCTGGAATCCCACTCTCGCGGGTGCGCACTGACTTGGCGGGGCGTAGAGTCAGGTCTCATTGTTGCGGCACGCAGGGCAATTCACAAACGCCAGGGGCTCAACCTGGCGTTGCAGTCCTGCCAATATCGGGCCAGCGATGGTGCAGATAGATCCAAGCCATCATGCCCACGCACATCATGAGCAGCGATGCGAAGGCCAGCAAGACCGTTGAGTGCATTACCAAAGGGACCAGGATGCCGGCCACAATGCCGTTCGCAGTAGAGCCGACAAACGCTTGCATGGACGAGGCCATGCCGCGGCGCTCGGGGTGAAGGTCCAGCACCAGCAGGGTCACTACCGGCACCATCAGTGCCCAGCCAAACGCAAAGACCGCAATCGGCAGCAGCGACCAGGCCGCGAGCACTGGAAAGAGCAGATTTGCTCCCAGGTTGAAGACGGCTACGGTGAACATGATCACAAAGCCGTGCCGTATCTGTCGTTTTGGAGCGATCTTGCCGGCCAGACGCCCGCTCAGCCACGCGCCGCCCATGATGCCCGAAATGGTCAGTAGAAAGAACCAGAAGAACTGCGTGGGGGTTAGTGCAAGGTGTTCGCCCAGAAAGGCAGGTGCTGCCAGTACGTACAGGAACATTCCATTGAAAGGAACGCCGCTTGCGAGCGCCAGCAGCACAAATCGAGGGCTTGACCCCAGCTGCCAGTACCCCCGCATCAGATGGGGCACATTGAACGGCTGGCGATGCTCGGCCTGCAATGTTTCGGGCAGGAGCCTGAAGTTTGCGACCCAGAGCACCAGACCCACGCAGGTTAGAAACCAGAAGATGCTGTGCCAGCCTGCATGTACAAAAAGCCAGCCGCCCACGATGGGAGCGATGGCTGGGGCTATGCCAAAGTAGATCGTCACTTGGCTCATCACCTGCTGCGCCCGCGCTGGGGGAAACATGTCGCGGATGACCGCACGCGACACCACAATGCCTGCGCCCGTAGACAAGCCCTGCAATGCCCTGAACGCTATGAGCTGGCCGATGCTTTGTGACAGCGCGCATCCAGCCGAGGCCAGCGTGAACATGGCGATCCCGCACAGGACCACCGGTCGCCGGCCAAAGCTGTCTGCGAGTGCTCCATGGAAGAGGTTCATGAACGCAAAACCAAAGAGATAGGCCGAAAGGGTCTGTTGCATCTCCACCGGGGTGGCGCCCAGAGCACTGGCAATGCCTGTGAAGGCAGGTATGTAGGTGTCAATCGAGAAAGGCCCCAGCATGCCCAGTACGGCGAGGAGGGCAGCGAGGGTCCATTGGGGGGCGCGCCAAAGTGTGTGGGCGTTGGGATTCATCGGGTGGGCAACGGGTAGAACATCGGGCGTGGGCAGGGGGTTCGGACAGGGCCGATGACGGCTGTTGCGGCAAGAGCCGCTGTCAGGACTTGGTTCTCTGCGGCAGCAGTTGGCCCCCGGATGAAAACCGGTACCTCCTCTCCATCCAGCCCAGTCCGAACAGGGCCAGAGTCTGTTCATAGTACGCCGTGGATCGCACGGGATTCGCGACGAGGCGGCTGAGCTGCGCTTTCAATGCAGCACTATCGCCTTGCGCCTGCAAAAAGGGCAGCATCGCTGCCGTAAAGCCTGCCGGACCGGGGCCTGAGCCCTGTCCTGTCAGTACATCAATCGATTCAGGTGGGTACCCCTGTTCGCGCACGTATCTCGCCATGGGGGCCAATGCAGAAAGTAAGGGCTTGCGGCCAGGTGCGGCAGGGTGCAGCATGCCTGCCCACAGGTAGACGCGAATCGCGTTGTAGGCGCCCTGGCCTTTTTCCTTGCCTTTTTCGTCAATGAGAAAGCCTTGCCGTGCGTCGTACAAGGTCCAATCAGGGGCGTAGCCTTTGGGGGAGGCTCCCACGATGATTTTTTCAGAACTTTGAATGAGCTGCCTCCAGGCAGGGAGGGGGTAGAGCGTGGCCAGCCGTTGCATGACCTGCAACGGCATATAGCTTGGGTTGAGTTTCCATCGGCCTTCGGCCTCCACAAAGCCGCTTGGCGCAGGGAGCAGGCTCGGCCCCAGGCCAGGGAGGTCTGCGGTCTCCTCTGCAATGATGCGGGCGGCCAGGCGGGCCCCCAAGGCGCGATATTGCGGGGCGTTCCACAGGCGTGCAGCCTCGCCCAAGACATAGGCAATCCAGATGTCAGCGTCGGAGGCCGCATTGCTGTCAATAACGCCCCAGGTTCCGTCCGGCCGACGGCCCCACAGCCACGCGGGCAGGCGTGCGCCCAGGTCTCCACCGCTCAGGTTGTTCTCGGTCCAGCGCAGGAGGGTGTCGAAACCCTTGCGGTCATTGGCGACCAGGGCAAAGAAAAGTCCGTAAGCTTGGCCTTCCGAGTAGGTGCGCCCTCCCTCCCCGTCGTCCGAGATCACCCGGCCTTCCTCGCTGGTGAATTGGGCCTTGAAGGTATCCCAAGAAGGCCATTGGCCGCCGCGCGCCAAACCCGCCACTGCGCGCTCCTGCCCTTGCGCGCGTGACAGCGTGGCGGGCGCGAGCAGGCTCAGTCCTGTGAGAAGTGCTGTCCGTCTCAGGAGCATTGGAGTCATGAAAATCCTCGTGTTGCAATACCAACAGGAACGGGTTCTTCTGGATAGCCTATGGTGCACAGCGCATATGTGCGAGCACGATGAGGTTATTTTGTAACCTGAAGATGCTGCTGAGAACGGAGCCAGCCGAGGAAGGGGCGTGTCGCGCCTCTGCCGTAGCCAGAAAAACAAAAAAGCCGACGCTACATTGAAGTAGCACCGGCTTTGTGCGCCTTGCGGCTTTTGTTTGGTGGGTCCTGAGTGACTCGAACACTCGACCTACGGATTAAGAGGCCCCCGGGCATTCAGGCCACTACACCGCGCCGTTCCTAGCTTTCTGGCCCTTGAGTGTCACATACTTTTCAATCTGGAGGCGGTGATTTATCTTTGGCAATCTACCGGTACAGTACTGTATATGTGAGGTTACAGCTCGGGCCGCTGACCGGTCTCGGCCAATAGCAGTCAGATGAATCGTTGCGAAAGCACTTCTTGAACAACACGAACCAGTCCCACGACGAAGCCTTAGTCCCTGACATCACCAAGAGCGTCAATCACCATTTCAAGAGGGAGGGGCGATTGATGATCTGGTTTGCTATTGGCGTACCAATCATCTTGCTGATCGGCGCTTTTGTATTTGGTCCCGCGCTCCTCACACTCGCCGGCAGGTAGAGTGATCGACGCTTGGCAACATACGGCCACGAGCAGTCGGTGGTGGCAGGTGAAAGCGGACGCTCAACGTGTCCGAGTCGACCGACCTGTTAGGCATCACTGGGCGGTCGCCCGAAGATTTCGTCGAAGGTCGTTCGCCCGTAGAACTCATCTGACGAAGGAATTGTGTAGCCGGGACGGCCACTGATGTACCCAGCAAACGTGCCAAAGGTCGGGTCTTCGGCTAGATCTCCAGGAGAATACGTGTGGCTTTGGTACACCGCGATTGCACTCGGGTCGATGAAGCCGGCCACGATGTAGCAGTCCACCACAAGCTCCGAGCAGAAATACTCCTCTTTTTCGCTCCAAGAAACGCTCTTCGGATCTTTGAAGTAGGCATCCAGACGTTCATAGACCGTGTTTTGATGATCAGCTTTCGCGTCGAAGATCTTCAGTGCCCCGCCTAAGTTGTACCGAGCTTTCGCGATCACAGACTTACTCGCAAAGAACGCCAGCGCTTGGATTCGATCGGGCATCCAAGCGTCCGGCTGCCGGAAGACTGCGACGTGTGCATATCGCTCAAGCAGCTCGTCGAGCGGCACCTTCTGTACTCGAGGTCGTACCGCTTCCAACACCATGCCCTCACCGAGATAGATCGCGGCATGGGTGTATTGACTGCCCGTCTTAGAGGCGATCACCCGACGGGTGACATCAAAGGCACCATCGCCCCTGCAGAGTAGAACGTCTCCAGGACGCAAGATTGATTTTGGTTGTGGCCGCAATTTGGATGCTTTCGCGATGCCTAACGTCATTTAGACCGCAAAACCTGCGGGATAAACTGGACCGTGCGGGATATTCTGGACACTGATTTCTCCTGGAGTCCGCTTGCAGCATAGCTTTGCAAGCGATGAGCTGTTCAAACGTCCAGGTATAAAAATTCCATCAAACCGGGCACGCGTTAAGTCAGCAAACTATAGCTTGCCAGTAGGCAGACACCGGGATTTCCAGCAGCCGCTGCAGCAAGTCAATGGCGGCTTCCAGGCGGCACTTCTGAACGGCGGCTTTGGGCCCTTAGCAGACACTCGTCAGACGCTCTCTTACGGCGACAGCACTTGATCAAGTGCTCGAAGCATGTCTAAAAGGAGCGGCCGTCTTCAGCTGGCGCGACCTAGGCGCAAAACTGCCCAGAACACAAGCGCTTCAGCCGCGCCCGCGCCTGCGCCGAATAACGCCGCGTGAGCGGTCGCCTGGGTCACCGTACACAAAGCCGTCCCAACGGCGGCACCGCTCAACAGGGCAGACCACCACGTTACCTGCCCCCAGCGTCGAACGACAAGGTAAAGGGGAATTCCTAAAGCGCCCGTGACAATCAACGTGAACTGGTAGAAAACTATGACCCACGTGCCAGTCATTTTCCAACTGCCATTTGTGAGGTCAGGGCTTGTCAGCGAGAGCAGGGCCGCAGGGACCAGGGGTGCAAGCAAAAAGCCAAGAATTGTCGCGTGGACCTGCTTCATCCGAGAGCCCCAGATTTTGTCATCTGCATAACGGAAGGTATCTCCGGGAGACAGCTCCTGGCCGAATTCTGCCTGAGGAGCACAGAGCATCTGTTCGGGCAGAGTGTGCGCCAATGGACCACGGTAACTGTGGACGCCGAAGAAATTTCTGGAAAAGCGACGAAATATGTTACGAAAAAAAGCCGCCGCTATCGTTCTGATAGCGGCGGCTTCTTTAGCCTTGCGGCTTGTGTTTGGTGGGTCCTGAGTGACTCGAACACTCGACCTACGGATTAAGAGTCCGCTGCTCTACCAACTGAGCTAAGAACCCAAACTTTTTATAAATCTGTCTGCATTGCTGCAGAGCCTCGAATTATGCACTAGTTTTTTGTGGCTTGGCAAGCAACCCAGAAAATTATTGCATGGCATTGCGGCTGGCGAGTTCGACAAACAGGCCACTGTGGTCCAGTTCACCCAGGCCGTGATCTACGCCTTCGGCATAGAGGGTCTCGAACAGGGCTGTGATGGGCGCGTCGAAGCCGATCTCGCCGGCCGTCGCCAGGGCGTTGCGCATGTCCTTGAGCTGCACGGCCATGCGGCCGCGTGGGGCAAAGTCACGCTCCACCATGCGCTGGCCATGCAGTTGCAGGATGCGGCTGTCTGCAAAACCTCCCTGAATGGCTTCGCGCACCTTGGCCATGTCTGCGCCGCCCTTGGCTGCAAACAGCAATGCCTCGGCCACCGCGCCGATGGTGATGCCCACGATCATCTGGTTGGCCAACTTGGTGAGCTGGCCCGCGCCGTGCGGGCCCACATGGGTGGCGCGGCCGCAGGCGGCGAACACGGGCTGGGCCTGCGCAAAGTCTTCAGGGCGCCCGCCTACCAGGATGGCGAGCGTGCCGTTTTCTGCTCCCACCGTCCCACCTGATACAGGTGCATCCAGGTGGGCCAGGCCCATCTCGCCCAGGCGGGCGGCGTGGTCCCGTGCTTCGCGGGGCTGGATAGAGGCCATGTCGATGAAGAGGGCGCCTTTGCGCATCGCCTTGGCCGTTCCGGATTCGAACAGGACGTGTCCTACGACAGGGCCGTTTTCCAGCAGGCTGATCACCATATCGGCGTTCTGGACCGCTTCGGTGGGCGAGGCATGGACGGTGATGCCAAACGCTGTCAGGGGCTCCGCCTTGGCTCGGGTACGGTTCCACACCTGGACCTGATGGCCGGCTTCCTTGAGGCGGCGTGCGATGGGGCGGCCCATCATGCCAATGCCCAGGACTGCAATGCGAAGCGGGGTGGTGGTCATGGCGTCATTCATCCGGGATCGTTGTCTCTGTGTGCATCATGTGCCTTTTTGGTGCATCACCCTGTCACGGAGCTTGCAGCATGGCTAGATTGGAATGATGATGCCGCACAGCCCCAGGAGACCCTACCCATGACCTTGCCCCTGCATGACCCCGCCTGGCTGGAGCGCATGTACAACAACCGTGCTCTGGTGCCCGACCACATGGACTACCTGCAACGCTGGGCACGGGATTCTGCGCAGGTGCGGGCCAACGTCCCTTGTGTGCTGGATGTGGCCTATGGCAGCGGTGCAGGGGAAACCCTGGACGTGTTTCCGTCTGCACGTACCACGGGCGGGCCGGTGCCTGTGCTGGTGTTCATCCATGGCGGCTACTGGCGGTCGCTCGACAAATCCGATCACTCGTTCATTGCGCCGCCTTTTACCCAGGCCGGGTTTTGTGTGGTGGTGGTGAACTATGCGTTGTGCCCAGGCACCCCCGAGGCGCCGGTGACCATTCCGCACATCGTGCGGCAAATGGAGAAAGCACTGGGTTGGGTGTGGCACCACGTTGCCGCCCATGGGGGCGACCCGAAGCGGATTACCGTGGCCGGGCATTCGGCGGGAGGCCAACTGGCGGCCCTGCTGCTCACCAGTGTGTGGCCGCTGATCGGTGACGGTCTGCCGGATGGGCTGGTGCGCAATGCGCTGTCGATCTCCGGGGTCCACGATCTGGAGCCCATCATGCACACGCCCATGTACCAGACGGTGCTGAACCTCACGGAGCAGCAAGTGCTGCAGTGCAGCCCGGCGCGCCTGCTGGAGCCCGCCATCGGTACGCTCTATTGCGCCGTGGGGGCGGATGAAAGCCCCGAGTTCCTACGGCAGAACCAGTTGATGCAGAACGCCTGGGGCAGCCACTTCGTGCCCCGTAGCGTGGCATTACCCGGACTGCACCACTTCAGCATCGTCGATGCGCTGGCCCAGCCGGGGCACGACCTGCACCACATGGCGCAGAACCTGCTGCGGGCCTGACCTCGCGTTGATCTCGGCCCGGGTGCTGGTTTACATCAGCAGGTGCTCACCCGCGTTGTCGCCGCCCAGGATCACATAGTTGACCTTGCGCACGTCCATCAGCTTGGTGCCGCCAGCGTAGCTGATGGAGCTTTGCACATCCTGCTCCATCTCGATCAGCGTCTCGGCCAGCTTGCCCTTGATGGGCTCCAGGATGCGCTTGCCTTCCACGTGCTTGTACTCGCCCTTGTTGAAGTCGCTGGCTGAGCCGTAGTACTCCTTGAACAGAGCGCCGTCCACCTCCACCGTCTTGCCGGGGGACTCTTCATGGCCTGCGAACAGCGAGCCGATCATCACCATGCTGGCGCCAAAACGGATGCTCTTGGCGATGTCGCCATGGCTGCGGATGCCGCCGTCGGCAATGATGGGTTTGGTGGCCACGCGGGCACACCACTTGAGGGCTGACAACTGCCAGCCGCCCGTGCCAAAGCCGGTCTTGAGTTTGGTGATGCACACCTTGCCCGGGCCCACGCCTACCTTGGTCGCGTCGGCGCCCCAGTTTTCCAGATCGATGATGGCTTCAGGCGTGGCCACGTTGCCAGCAATCACAAACGCCTTGGGCAGGTGCTGCTTGAGGTAGCCAATCATGTTCTTCACGCTGTCGGCATGCCCATGGGCGATGTCGATGGTGATGTATTCGGGCGTGAGGCCCAGTGCCACCAACTGGTCCACGGTGTCGTAGTCGGGTTGTTTGACGCCCAGTGAGATCGAGGCGTAGCAGCCCTTGGCGTGCATGTCCTTGACGAACTGGATATTGTCCAGGTCAAACCGGTGCATGACGTAGAAGTAGCCGTTCTGGGCCATCCAGGTACAGATCTTTTCGTCCACCACCGTTTTCATGTTGGCGGGTACCACGGGGATGCGGAACGAGCGGCCGCCCAGCTCCACGCTGGCGTCGCATTCCGAGCGGCTTTCCACGCGGCATTTGCGGGGCAGCAGCAAAACGTTGTCGTAATCGAAGATTTCCATGGGATTCCAAGCTCCTTTGAAAAGGTCGCCTGCAAAGGATTTCGCGGGCGTGGGCGCTTGGCTTGGGACCGGCTTTGTGGGCACTGGCGTGGTGGCCAGCTCCGAACCCCGCAGATTGCGCGGGCACAAAAAACCGGGCGTCAAGAAACTTGGGCCCGGTGATTGATTCTACCCGCCTGCCTGGCAGACCCTATAACCGTGCGGGTATGACCGGTATCACTGATGTCATCGGCAGGTGGACTGCGCAGCCGCCAGGACGCTGCCCTGGGCGTCCTGCACCCAGCCCACCATGCGCAGCCGCTCGGCCTGTGCGCCTTCCGGGATGCGCATGGACCGGGTTTCCATCCATTTCATTTGCTCCTTTTTTGATAGCTTGTTGCGCTTTTCCCACGTGCCGTGGAGCATGTTTCGAACCATATTTCGTGCCACTTTCGTGCCTTCGGTGCCTGCAGGCACGGATTCGACAAGCAGCAGGTAAAAGTCCATGGCTCCGGGCGTTGCGACGTTGCGCTGCACGGGCGTGAACGCGATGGCCGCGCCCAGGTAGTCGTTAAACGGCATGCCGTGGGCCACGCGCAGGCGGGCGGGCGTGGCGGCCTCGATGGCCGCAGTGTGGACATCGGTGGTGACAGGGGGCTTGCGGCCCAGGGTCTGCAGGCGGGCCAGGGCGTCGTTGGTGGCGGCGGCCGACAAGGGCGCTTCGTCACCGGCCTTGCCCGGCACGATCCAGTCCAGCACCGCCACGCCCGCCGTGGCAGAGGGCGCGGGGGTGGCCGCATCGCTCCAGCAGGCTTCGCAGTCGGCACTGATGAAGCGCTCGAAAATGGCCACGGGCTGTGGGAAGCCGTCACTGCTGCAGCTGGCCTGGGCCAGCGCTGAGGCTGTGTAAGTGAGGACCAGGACGCTGGCCAGGGTGCGGGCAATGTTTTTCATGGTCGGGCGGGGGAGGGCGCCGGGGCGCTTTCTACAATGGCCGCATGTTCCCACAAGACCCGTTCCCGGGTGCACCCGAAGCCTTGGTGCCCCCACACGCTGCTGCGGCCTCGGCTGCATCGCCCCTCCTGGCCAATCTGAACGACGAGCAACTGGCGGCCGTCACGCTGCCCGCAGGCCACGCACTGATACTGGCGGGCGCAGGCTCGGGCAAGACGCGTGTGCTCACCACCCGCATTGCCTGGCTGCTGCAAAACGGCTATGCCACGCCCGGTGGCATTCTGGCTGTCACTTTCACGAACAAGGCCGCCAAAGAGATGGTGGCGCGTTTGTCCGCCATGCTGCCAGTGAACGTGCGTGGCATGTGGATCGGCACCTTCCACGGCCTGTGCAATCGCCTTTTGCGCGCGCACCACAAGGCGGCGGGCCTGTCGCAGTCCTTTCAAATTCTGGACACGCAAGACCAGCTTTCGGCCATCAAGCGCCTGTGCAAGCAGCACAACGTGGACGATGAGCGTTTTCCGCCCAAACAGCTGGCGTATTTCATTGCCAATTGCAAGGAAGAAGGCCTGCGCCCCGCCAACGTGGAGGCGCACGACAGCGACTCGCGCAAGAAGGTCGAGATTTACCAGCTGTACGAAGACCAATGCCAGCGCGAAGGCGTGGTGGACTTTGGCGAGCTGATGCTGCGCAGCTACGAGCTGCTGCGCGACAACGACCCGATCCGCGAGCACTACCAGCGCCGGTTTCAGCACATCCTGGTGGACGAGTTTCAGGACACCAACAAGCTGCAGTACGCCTGGCTCAAGCAGCTGGCGGGCAACGAGGTGGGCGGGCGCTTTGAGGCGCGCGGCAGCGTGATTGCCGTGGGCGACGACGACCAGAGCATCTACGCCTTCCGCGGTGCGCGCGTGGGCAACATGACCGACTTTGTGCGCGAATTCGACGTGCAGCGCCAGATCAAGCTGGAGCAGAACTACCGCAGCTACAGCAACATTCTTGATTCGGCCAACGCCCTCATCAGCCACAACAGCCGCCGCCTGGGCAAGAACCTGCGCACCACGCAGGGCGCGGGCGAGCCCGTGCGCGTGTACGAAGCCAGCTCTGACCTGGCGGAGGCGCAGTGGATGGTCGATGAGATCAAGCAACTCGTGCGCAACGACGGCTTTGAGCGCAAGGAAATCGCCGTGCTCTACCGCAGCAATGCGCAAAGCCGGGTGATCGAATCGGCACTGTTCAATGCCAGCGTGCCCTACCGCGTGTACGGCGGTCTGCGCTTCTTCGAGCGCGCCGAAATCAAGCATGCGCTGGCCTACCTGCGCCTGCTGGAGAACCCACACGACGACACCAGCTTCACGCGCGTCGTCAACTTTCCGCCGCGTGGCATTGGCGCGCGCAGCATCGAAGTGCTGCAGGACGCAGCCCGCGCCGCAGGTTGCTCGCTGCACGACGCGGTGAGCGCCGTGCCCGGCAAGGCGGGCGCCAACCTGGGTGCGTTCGTCGCCATGGTCGATGTGCTGCGCGAGCAGACCCAAGGCCTGAACCTGCGCGGCATCATCGAGCAGATGCTCGAATCCACAGGCTTGGTGGAGCACTTCCGCACGGAGAAGGAAGGCGCCGACCGCATCGAGAACTTGCAGGAACTGGTCAACGCTGCCGAGAGTTTTGTCACGCAGGAAGGATTTGGCCGCGACGCCGTGGCCCTGCCGCTAGACGAACATGGCACACCGCTCACGCAAAGCGCCCAAAGCTCGGTTAGCCAGGGGTTGGACCCCAATGCGCCGGTGCTGGACGAACCCCTGAAACCCGCCGTGCCGGGTATCGTGGACGCCGACACCGGCGAAACCCTCTCGCCCCTGGCCGCCTTCCTGACCCACGCCGCGCTCGAAGCGGGCGACAACCAGGCCCAGGCTGGCCAAGACGCCGTGCAACTGATGACCGTGCACGCCAGCAAGGGCCTGGAGTTTGACGGTGTGTTCATCGGCGGCATGGAAGAGGGCCTGTTCCCCCACGAAAACTCCGCCAGCGAGCGCGATGGTCTGGAGGAAGAGCGCCGACTGATGTATGTGGCCATCACCCGTGCCCGCAAGCGCCTGTACCTGAGCCACTCGCAAACGCGCATGCTGCATGGGCAGACGCGCTACAACATCAAGAGCCGCTTTTTTGACGAGCTGCCTGAGGCCGCGCTTAAGTGGATCACGCCCAAGCAGCAAGGGTTTGGATCATATGCTCCTAATTCAGGAGCTGGTAGCGCTTATGGATCAAGCGCTAGAGGCCAATTTGGCTTTAAATCCGAGACATTTGCCAGCCCACCCGTGCCGGTGCAGAAGACCGCGCCGTCCCACGGCCTGCGCGCAGGCATCAACGTGTTCCACACCAAGTTCGGCGAAGGCAAGGTGCTGGCCATCGAGGGCACGGGCGACGACGCGCGTGCGCAGGTCAACTTCCCGCGCCATGGCACCAAATGGCTGGCGCTCAGCGTGGCCAAGTTGACGGTGGTGGATTGAGCGCAGCCACTGCTCCTGCTCCCGCCTCGATCCTGGTGGTGCTGGGCGGGCTGCCCGGCGTGGGCAAGAGCACGGTCGCCCACGCGCTGCTGGCGCATTGGCCTGCGGTGTACCTGCGTATCGACACCATTGAGCAGGCGCTGCGGGATTCCGGCGTGCTGATGGCAGGAGAGGTGGGCGCGGCGGGCTACCGGGTGGCCTATGCGCTGGCGCGCACCCAGCTTGCGCAGGGTTTGCCGGTGCTGGCGGACTGCGTCAACCCGCTGCCGGTGACGCGCGAAGCTTGGCGTACTGTGGCCAGTGATACGCGGGTGCCCCTGCTGGAGGTGGAAGTGATTTGCTCGAATGCCGCAGAGCACCAGCGGCGGGTGGAAACGCGGGCCATTGAAGTCCCAGGGCTGGTGGCGCCCACTTGGCAGGCCGTGCTGCAGCACGACTACGCGCACTGGGGTCAGGAGCGGCTCGTGGTGGACACTGCGCGCAGCAGCGCCGCTGAGGCAGCGCGGCACATACTGTCTGCATTGCGCGAGCGCACAGCAATCACAACCCAGGGCATTTGAGCCGGTGTGCCGCCTGCCGTCGGCTTTATCTTGCTTGGCAGGTATACGCCTGTTTGTCAGGCCACGCCTCCGCCACTAAATTGCTGACGGGCTCCATCTCCACCGCGCCCACTGCCTCCAACGCGCGTAAAAATCCGTAACCCGTGCAACCCCTTCCTTCACTCTGGCTGCACAGATGCTCCTTATTTTATAGCTGTTTGCGCTTGACACATATGCCATGAGGCCGAATTTCGCCATCAGCACACGCTGGTTCATCCTCTATAGGGGTCATTCCTAGCTAGGAGCCTTCCCAGTTTCGCGCGCTGATGCCTGTAGGCACAGTCGCGCGCCATGCAAGTCGCCCCCTCAGCCTCCACCTACGCTCCCGCCCCTGGCGATCTGGCCAGCCCGTCCGCTCCTGGCGGCGCAGGGCTATTCCCAGACCAGCCCCAGGACCACTCAGGCGCCTTTGCCGACAGCGGCCCAGGCGGCTATGGCCAGCCCGATCCTCAGTACCCCCAGGCTGACCCCGCCCTGGCCAGCACCTCCCTCTTCGCCCCCACCGACCACACCCCCAGCGACACACTGGCCCTGATGGTGCAGGCACAGACCAAGCCTCTGCTGGTCACCCCTGAGAACGCAGCAGGCCTGGGCATCGACTTTGCGCACACCAAGCCCCTGCAGATCCCCCCCGAGAACCCAGCCACTGGCACCGCCGGCGCCCAGGCAGCAGCCCCCAACGCCAGCCCCACCGAGATCGCCGCCCTGGAGCTGCTGCTGGCCGAGCCCGCCAACCAGGAGATGGTGGCCCAGTTCGGCCCGCCCCTGCGCCCGCTGAACACCGACACCAACGTCGGCCAAGGCATCCTCGCGCGCTTTGGCCCCGACCTGGGCGCGCGCCTGACCCAGCTGCAAGAAGCCCAGGATGGCGTGCGCAACAAATACCTGCACGCACTCGACCAAGCCACCCAGAGCCCCGGCCCCGACACCCCGGGCAGTCAATGGGTCCCTGGCACCGGGCAAGGCGAGACCGCCGAGCCTGGGCGCTGGACACTGGACCCCGCAGCGTTCTCGCGCCACTACGCCCAAGGCGACAGCCTGGCCCAACGCGCCTTTGCCGACATGCACGGCCAAGACCCCCTGGTGTTCCATGAGGGCAGGGAAGGTGACGCCCACAGCGAACCCAGCTACCACACACTAGGCCCCTTCAGGCTCGCCCAAGGCCAGCCCTACGGCAGCGACCCCAGCCTGCCCGACGCCTGCCTGCTGCGGGACTACACCCAACTCAGCCCAGAACACAGCGCAGACCTTATCAACAAGGAATACCTGTGGTTTGACCCCGTCAACGGCTGGAGCACCAGCGCGGACAACATCCAGGCCCCGACGGGCTTTCTGGACAAAGCCCTGCCCGTCGCATTCAGCGCACTGATGTGCATGGTGGCCTTGCCGCCTGTGGGCACCCTGCTGTCACAGGCGGGGGCAGGCACCTTCGTTCAAGGCGCTGCCATGGGGGCCATGGGCAGCGCGATCTCCCAGACGGTGATGACTGGCGGAATCGACTTCGGCAACCTGCTGCGCTCGGCCCTGACGGGAGGCATTGCAGGCAGCGTCATGCAATACACAGGCCTGAAGGACATGCTCGACAGCGCCGACCTGGCCAAGAGCAGCCTCGCACATCTGGGCAAGGCGGGCCTCACGGGGTTATTGCAAGAAGCCACGGGCGGCCAATTCAAAGACGGCTTCATGAACAGCGCCCTGGCCAGCATCGCGCAAGGGGTGGGAGACCATCTGAATCAGCAGATCGGCGAGCTCAAGGACATCAGCCCCGAGCAGGCCAGCGTGCTCAAGCTCCTGAGCAAAGCTGCCAGCAGCGCATTGAAGATTGCGGGCACCAACGACCCGGCGGCGGGGTTTGCGGGCGAGTTTCTGAGCGGAGTGCTGGGCGACGGACTCCAGGGGGCGCAAGGAACGGGGCAAGGGCAGGAACAGAGCCAGGTGGGGAATGAGGGACAACCGGGACAAGCTGCACAGCCGGGAGACAGGCCCTCCAGCGACTGGGTGAAGAACCTGGGGGCCAGTGAGGTGGATGCGCAGACGGCGCAGTGGGTTGAGGCATTTGCCAACCCGGCTGCATTGCCACCGTCGCAAGGCATCCAGGTCGCGTCAGCCCCCATCGGCACAGTGGGTGATGCGGGTTACTTTGATGACAGTGGTGCTTACATAGAGCCCGCCCAACTGATCTGGCCTGACGGCACCACCAGCACGCTGGCACAAAGCAACGATGGCGAGCCCATGCTGCCAGAGACCGAGGTGCGGGAGACTGCGCAGCCGATGCTGCCAGAGGACTTTCGCAGACAAGAGATCGAGTATCGCAACAGCACAGAGGTACAACCACCACAGTACAGCTTCACGGAACTGGTGGAGATGTCCCACAGCCCCGTTGACAGCTACAGTGCCCAGGAGTACCGGGATGCCGCCGCGCAGTACCGAGCGAGCATGGGAGAGGACTTCCGGCGGGACAGCATCTACAACGGCCTGTGGACCCGAGCCGCAGCGTTGGACGCTGCAGCAGGCGGCGGATGGGGGCAAGAGGTGATCAATGACATCACCGGCTTTGCGACGGAAGAAGGGCTGCATGCACAGACGGGGGTGGCGATAGGTGGTGTGCTGGGTCGAGGTATCGGCAATGGGCTTGGCAACAGAGTTGACAATGTGTTGGGTGCTGTGGGCACGAAGCCGGATGGGGCTGTGCCTGCGGCTGGGTCGGGTGTGGGTGGTGTTTCGACCAATGGGGCCAATGGAGGGACAGCGACAGCGGGAGGTACCGCAAATGTTGCGACCTATGCTGGCTTGAAGTTGGATCTAAAGACGACCCAGGCTGCAAACGAGGTAGTCGAAAGCCTCCAGACTACTGGGAAATTGCCTCCAAACTATGTCGATAAAGCGCAAGCAGCTCAACAAGGATGGCAACCGGGCAAGGCGTTAAACAACTTTGTTCCGGGTGGACAATTGGGTGGTGATGTCTTCAATAACGTTCCACCTGTCAACGGGCTACCGCAAGCTGCAAACAGGACTTGGCAGGAAGTGGATATTGGACTGAGTAATGCCATGTCCAGAAGCAATCAACTTGGTACACGGTTGCTTTATTCCAATGATGGTCTTCTGTACATAACAACTGACCACTACAAAACGGTTACGCCAATCGGTATTTGGAAAAAATAGGGAAAAGCATGGAAATACTCATTGATGGTGATGCGCTTGAAACGGCGAGCGATTTTCACCGCGCATTTGCGTTTGCGCTTGGAATTGAAAGTTTTTATGGTGAAAATCTTCACGCGTTGTGGGATGTTTTGAGCGCTAGTATTGAAAGGCCCGTGACGCTGACTTGGAAGCGGTCTGATAAGTCAAAACAGGCGTTAGGGGCTGACTTTGATGCAATTGTTGATGTGCTTCGACGAGTTGAGTTGCAGGATGAGAAATTTGGTTGGGCAGACAGGTTTTCTTTTGCCCTTGAATAGGTGTTGCGAATGAAGGAGTCAAGACCGAGGCGGAGGTAAACGTGACGTTCTTGAGCTCCCAGCTTGATAAGAAATTCAAGCGCGCGGATGGCTTTGGGCTATCGATCACAAAGAAATATACAGAAACCCTGTCGCAATAGCAGTCCGCGATTGAAGCGCACCATTGATAATGGAGGAATATATTATCATGGAACATATCAGTACGTCCCAGGGTCAATATTTCACTTTAATCCGATTGCAAGCAATGTAGTGATTTTTGGAAAAGCTCGAGCTTTTGTGAGTGGTTGGAAGCTTGCACCTGAAACACACAATTCGAAAAACCGTCTAAAGGATGGGGTCCTCAGAAGAGTCATGCTTCGCTGATGGTGGTAAAAGATTTTCTTAACGACAGCATTGATTGCTCCGCATTCTGCGATCAATACGCCCAGCGTTGGAAAAATGAAAGGGACAGCGGTGATTTGTTGAAAGATGACTCAAGCACAAGCGATGCGTTGGCCAGTATTTTTTGCTTGATTGACTTGTTCAATCCTTCGGATAGCTGGGACGATTACGAGTTGAACGAAGAAGGTTTTCGCCTCGAAGTATCAAAAATCACAAGAGATTTTTAATGGACTCGTTTGGATTGTTCTCAAAATACTTCTCCCTTGATCGCCAATAGGTAAGATCTTCTCGAATCGATTTTGGCTGGGTCGCAGCACAGGGTGAACTAGAACAGCATTGACGCCGTGAGATTGGGCGTGTGGCGCGACCCCGGCATGTGTTGCGCGACGGGTTGTTGCTCTGATGCTGTTGGCTCTTTGTCCCCTGCGCAAGCCGCCAGAAACTCTGTGTCAGCGGCACGGCGTGTCGACAAGGAACACGAACCCCGCGCAAGGTCAATAAAACAGTCGCAGCCGCAGTTTCAAGAGGCCAACACCCAGTGGTTGTCCAGCCGCACGCCTCGCAGGCTGCGGCCATGCGCGTGGCTCACAGGCGCTGCGGCCTGCGCGTTCTGCAGGCTGGCGCCCAAACCGCCCGCCCACAGCGCGCCGCCGTGCACGGCCAGCGGGCAGACGTCGGGCAGCGGCACAAGCCCCCGCCATTCGCCCTGTGGCGTGTACGTGGCAATACCGTTGGCGCGCGGGCAGCTGACGGCCCAACCCGCAGGTGTGGCGGCCATGCTGCCGCCGTAGCCGTGGATGCTTTGCGCGATGTGCTCGGGCGTGGGCACCACCCGCAGAGCGGTGCCGTCGAACAGAGCCAGCACGGGGGCGGCGTCTTTGGCGGTGCTGCGGTCATGCTCGGCCTGGAGCGCGATGCCCAGGGTCCGATCATCGGGGGCCCAGGCCAGATGACGCAGGCTCAGGCGCTGGTCTTGCAGGCGCCATTGGCCCAGCAGGCGGCCGGTGTGGCCGTCCAGCCGCACGATGGACGAATCCATCGTTTGCAGGTCGCGCTTGACCCGGCCGGTTTCGGGCGCGGTGGGTACGCCGCCGTTGGCAACGATGACGGTGGGCGCGCCGTGGTGGGTGGTGCGCGTGTCCCAGGTCAGCTCATGGGCGTCGATGCCGTGGGTGGGCCATTCGGCGATTTTTTGCAGGGTGCGGGTGTCGCGCACGCCGACCCAGCTGGCGCCGGTTTCTGCATCCGTTTCGGTGGTGAACAAACGGGCCCCGTCTGCGCTGGCGATAACGTGGCCGTTGAAGCTGCGCTCACCGTCCTGCCACAGCCATTGCGGCTCGGTGCGTTGGCCGGGCCACCACCGCACCAGCCAGTCGCCGGGGCGGCGGGCGGTGGCCAGCACCGAGCCATCGGGCAGCACAAAAAGGCCGTGGGCGCGGGTGGGGACCTCGAGCGATGCGTGGATCTGCAACGACTGCCCGGCGCCCGGTTGCGTGGACAGCAGCCCGATGTGAAAGCTGCCCTCGCGCTCCCACGCGGCGGCCAGGTGGATGGGAAGGCCTTTGGTACTGGCCCATGCCGTGTTGGGCGCTATGGACCAGGCGCCAAGGCTTGCTAGAGTGAGCAGCGTGTGGCGGCGATGGAACTGCGGGAAGCGGGGGGGGCGGCCCAAGGCGGGGGCCACCGCAGAACCGGCTTGGCCGGGCTGCGGGTGGCGTCCCCCTGGGGGGATGGCGCGCAGCGCCTCAGGGGGCGCTTCCAAGCTAGTCACCATCGGCGTCCGAGAATCCAATGCTCACCTGCAGCGCCGGTGCCACTTCGGATTCGGCCAGAAACTTGAGTGCGGCCAGATCCTTCGCGGTCTGCTGGATGGCGGCCTTGTTCTGCACACCCGCTTTTTGCACCTGCGCCATCGATGCATCCACCTTGCCGGTGGCCTGGTGCAGTTTGTCAGCCAGCGGGTTCAGGCCCTTGCCGCGCAAATACATCTCCAGCGGCACCAGCGCCTCGCCGGGCGCGGGTGTGGCGGCGTTCGCAGGCAGGGCGGTCACGCTGCGCAGGCCTGCCCAGGTGGCGGCCCAGGCGGCCAGGGTGTCGCCGCTGGCAGAACGTGGGTAGTCGGGGGTGCGGCTGCCAGATCCCGATCCAGCGGCGCGCAAGGGCTTTTCCATCTGCGCCCAGCGCAGGCGTTCGATTCCGCCCACCCATTGGTTCACAAACTCGCTGATGGCCTGGGTGGACTGCTCCTGTTCGTCCTCGGCGCCCCAGTCGGTGCCTGCGGCGGTGGTGAAGGCGGCTTGCAAGGCGGTGGATTCGCGTGCCACGTCTTGCGCCACTTCGTGTGCGTAGCTGCAGGCAGGGCTGTCGGGCTGCACGGGGCGGGTCCACAGCAGCCATTCCAGCGCGGGCAGGCCCTTGGCGGGGGTGCCGATGCGCTCGAACGCCTTGGCGCCTTGGGGCTGGGCGGCGATGGCTTTTTCGATCAGCGCGGGGCGGGTGGGTGTGAAGTCGATGGCGCGCTGGCTGCGGCGGGCGATGACGGGGCCTATCGACACAGCGGTCAGCTGCTCCCATGCGCGCGCTGTGGCCTGCCAAGCTGTGCGCGCGGCGGCCAGAGCCGTCTTGCTGTCACTGGCCGGGGCCTGGCACAGTGCGGCCACGGCGGGCGCCAGGGCGCGGGCGCTCTGGTCAAAGTCTTTGGCGCGGGGCAGGGCCCAATGCCCGTAGATGCCCTGCAGCGCGTGTACGGTGTCGTAGAACGGCACTGCCTCGCGCTGCCAGGCGGGGGCGGCAGCCGCTGTCTGGGCCTGCGTCGCTATGGGGGGCAGTGCGGTCAGCAGCAGGGCGGCAGCAAGGAGGGATGTTTTCATCGCCGGGCCGCCCCAAGATGAAAACGCGGCCCCCTCGGGGGGCAGCGACCCGCGCAGCGGCGGAGCGTGGGGGTCAATACTCATAGCGACTCCACAAATTTCACCAGCGCATCGCGGTCGGCCTTCTTCATTTTCAGTACCTGGTCCTTGGCTGCTTCGGCCTCGCCGCCGTGCCACAGCACCGCCTCCAGCACGCCGCGCGCGCGGCCGTCGTGCAGCAGGCGCGTGTGGCCGTTCACATCCTTGATCAGGCCGGTGCCCCACAGTGCGGGAGTCTTCCACTGGCGGCCGTTGGCGCCAAAGTCGGGCCGGTTGTCGGCCAGGCGTTCGCCCATGTCGTGCAGCAGCAGGTCGGTGTAGGGCCAGATGCGCTGGCCGTTCAGGGCTTTGCTGGTCAGCGTGGGGAAGGGGCCCTCTTTGGTCACGTAGCTGGGCCGGTGGCAGGTAGCGCACTGGGCCTGGGCAAACAAGGCCTGACCGCGTTGCACCTGCACGTCGTTGACGTTACGGCGCGCGGGCGGTGCCAGCGTGGCCTGGTAGAAGATCACGTCGGCGAGGGTCTTGTCGTCGATCTCCACAGCCGGCTGGCCTTCCACGCTGGCGCCCTCCTTGCCACTTTTGCCGCTGGGTGCTGCCAGGCAGTCCTTTTGTGCGGGGGTGCAGGTCTCGTGCGCGAAGTGGCGGGACGTGATGCCCATGTCGCCCAGAAAGGCGCCACCCGTCTGGTGCGCGATGGTGGCCACATTGGCCTTCCAGCCAAATCGCCCTGTCATCATGCTGCCCGAGGGCGCGTCCCACACTTTGTTGGCTTGGCCTTTGATGGGGCCGGGCGCGGCGGCCTGGTCGGCTGCGTTGGCCAGGATGTCGGCCTCGGCAATCGCTTCGAGCAGGCCCACGCCGATAATCTGCGGCGCAATGCGCGGGCTGCTCGTCACGTCCGGGTGCATGGGGCCGTAGCCCAGGTCGGCAAAGCCATACACGGGCTTTTGCAGTGTGTAAGGCATGCCGTCGGCAAACTGGCCTTTGATCGTTTCGTAGCGCAGCGTGACGCGCCCTTCAGGGCTGACGCCCTGGATGGCCGCGTTGTTGAACTGGTCTCCATACACCGGGTCGGGCTTGGGCCCGCCATGCGCGTCTTTGCCGGGGATGGACAGGCGGATCAGCAGGGCCACGGTCGGGTCCTTGGTCTCGCCCAGGCGGTTGAAGATCGCTGGCGGCTCGCCCCGGCCGTCCTGCACATGGCAGCCACCGCACGAGCGCGCGATGAAGTGCGGGCCCAGGCCATCACGGGCCTTGGTGGATGCAGGGGCCTCGACCCAGTTGCGGCGAAAGAACGAGTTGCCGATGACAAAGCGCGTGCGTTCCTCATCGGTCAGGTTGGCGGCTGGGAACGAGAAGGCATTGCGCCCGGTGGCGAATACGGTGGTCTCACCGCCGGTTTTTTCGCCCTGCGGGTCGGGCTGGGGGGTTGCCGTCAGCGATGGAATGCCCAGGCTGCCGAAGCCGGCGAGTGCGACGATGGCGGTGCTGGCAGCCGCCAGGCGCACAGCGCGCTGGCGGCGTTTGGCTCGCGAGATCTGCATGTTCAAGGCTGGACCAGCGTCAACTTGGTGATGCCAATGGCGTTGGCGGCAGCGACCAGGTCTTTGCTTTGTTGTGTGAGGCTGTCGATGGTCTTCTGGATGCGCTGGCGACCCGGGGCGTCCTTGCCACCAATGATTTCGCGATCGAACGGGGCCTGAATGCCTTCTGCGGCGACCACCGATGCGGCGATCTGCTGCGTGGTCTTGTCGGCCAGCGCAGCGTCCTTGGCGGCCACCAGGTCCCGCAGCGACGGGCCTTGCAGCACCGTGCCGTTGGCCTGCTTGTACTGGCCCAGCCACACGTTCTGGATGCCCAGTGCGTTGGTCACCGCATCGCGGTGGGTGTTGTCCGAAAAGCACGAGTGCTCGTCTTCCTGGTCCTGGCTGTTCAGCGCCACTTCCAGCCGTTCGCCGGCCAATTCGCCGCGCGACAGCGAGCCCAGGCCCACCAGCATCTTGCGCACCGATTCCTGGCCACCTTTCACGAAGCGGGCGCGGTAGTTGTTCTTGGCATCTGGCGCCCAGGCCTTCACCAGCGTAGTGAGGTCGTCAATGAGCAGCTCTGTCACCAGGTTCAGGTATTGGCGGCGGCGGTCGGCATTGGGGGCTTTGCCATCCATAAAGTCTTCAAAGCTGCGGTTGCCCGGGCCGGTGTCTGACAGGTCCTGGCCCCACAGAAAGAACTCGATGGCGTGCCATCCCGTGGCAATGTTTTCCTCGCCGCCGCGCTCGTTCTGGGCCGACAGGTTCTTCTTGTTGATGGTGAACTTGCGGTTGTTCACCAGCCCGGCCGTGGCCTTGCCTTGCACGCTGTCCACAAACGATTCGTCCATGGGCCAGGCGTTGATGCGGCCTTCCGGGCCGTTGTCGTTGTCAATGGGGCCGCCGTAGAAGCGGAAGGCCTCCGTCTGGCCGTAGAACTCGCGTGCGGCCAGCCAGGTCTTGCGGGCTTCGGCCAGCGTTTCTGCAGAGGGCTTGGCGGTGAATGCCAGCACAGCCGTCTGCAGGGCCTTGGCGGCATTCAGCGTGTCGGTGTAGTTGGCATGTACCAGGTGGCCGTAGTGCGCGGCCACCATGTTGGTGTTCACCGCCTGTGCGTTGGCCGACGGGGCCGGCGCCCCACCTGTCTGCGCTGCTGCGTGAGTGCCATAGGTGCACAGGGCCAAAGCGGCTACCAGGACCGAGGTCTTCAGAAAGGAATGGGGCATGCAGAGGTCTCCGGGGCAAAGGGGCGCGCAGGCCATGGCATGGAAGGCGGGTGGGCCTGCAAGGGCGCTGCGGTGGTCAACGAAGGGGCCGCACTGGCTGAGGGAGCCTGTGCACCACAAGGTGCGAGGGCGTGGCTGGGTGGGCGAGGGCAGGTTTTGATTATACAAATAGTAGTGATTCGTATTTGTATATTTCCACCTCTGGTGCGACCACCAGCTTGCAGGGACCGGCTGTCATCAAACCGCCGCAAAAGCTTCACGGCGATGTCACCCACGGTTTCTACGCTCCATGGGTTTTGTAACCAACAACCCGAGGAACCCCATGAACCACCGTGTGGCTGCGCCAGAGCAGGCGATTGACTTCAACAACGAGAACTCCAACACCTCTGCCAACCCCAGCTTTGATGCGGTGCTGGGCGCTCGCCTGTCGCGCCGTGGCCTTCTGCGGGGCAGCGTGGGCACGGTGGGCACCACGCTGCTGGCGGGCTTTGGCGTGTCGGCCTGCGGCGGCAGCGACGACCCTGCAGTGACTCCACCCCCTGCCGGCCCCAAGCTGCTGGGCTTTGGCGCGGTGCCCAAGAGCCTGGCCGACGTGGTGGCCGTGCCTGCGGGCTACACCGCCAGCGTGCTGTTTGCGCTGGGCGACCCCATTGCAGCAGGCGTGGCTGCCTACAAGAACGATGGCACCGATGGTGACTTCGACAAGCGCGGTGGCGATCACCACGACGGCATGGAATGGTTTGGCCTGGGTGCTGACGGCAAGCGCAACGACAACGCCATCGAGCGCGGGCTGCTGGCCATCAACCACGAAGCCACCACCGACGAAAAGCTGTCGTCCCACTTCCTGCATGCCAACGGCGGCACGACCACCTTGCCACGCCCTGCGGCCGAAATCGACAAGGAAACGGCGATCCACGGCATTGCCGTGGTCGAAGTCGCCAAGTCGGGTGGCAAGTGGGCCTACGTGCAGAACTCTGCGCTCAACTTCCGCCTCACGGCACTGAGCCCCATCGAGATCTCGGGCCCTGCGCGTGGCAATGCGCAGATGATCACCAAGTTCTCCCCCACGGGCACCACCACACGCGGCACGCTGAACAACTGCGGCACGGGCAAGACGCCCTGGGGCACGTTCCTCACCGGTGAGGAAAACTGGTTTGGCTACTTCACGCGTGGCGCTGCCGACGATGCCGCACGCGGCAACGACAAGAGCGTGACGGCCCTCAAGCGCTATGGCCGCAACCAGGGTGCTGCGTCGCGCCACGGCTGGGAGAGTGGCGGCGCCGCCGACCAGTACCAGCGCTGGAACAACAGCAAGACCGGCACGTCGGTGGACGGCAGCGATGACTACCGCAACGAGATGAATGGCATGGGCTACATCGTCGAGATCGATGCCTACGACAAAACCCGCATGGCCAAGAAGCGCACGGGCCTGGGCCGCTTTGCGCACGAAAGCGCGGCGTTTGGCAAGGTTGAGGCAGGCAAGCCGCTGTCGGTGTACATGGGTGACGATTCGCGCGGCGAATACATCTACAAGTTTGTGTCCACCGCGCTGTGGAATGCCGCCGATGCCAATGCCGCCGACCGCATGGCCGTGGGCGACAAGTACCTGGACAGCGGCAAGCTGTATGTGGCCAAGTTCAATGCCGATGGCACGGGCACCTGGGTCGAGCTGGCGCTGGCCAACACCGCCATCAGCGGCTATGCAGCCTACAAGTTTGCCGATGCAGCCGACATCGCCATCAACACCCGTCTGGCGGCCGATGCCGTGGGCGCCACCAAGATGGACCGCCCCGAATGGAACGCCGTGAACCCCGCCAACGGCGAGATCTATTTCACGCTGACCAACAACAGCAACCGCAGTGTGAACCCCACGGGTAGCCAGTACCTGCCAGACGCCGCCAACCCGCGTGCCTACACCGACATGAAGGGCACCTCGGCACAGACCGGCAACCCCAATGGCCACCTGGTGCGCATGAAGGAAGGCGCCTCGGTCTCGGCTTTTACCTGGGACGTGTACCTGTTCGGCGCCGAAGCCGGGGCCGACAAGGCGCTGGTCAACATCTCGTCGCTGACTGCTGACCAGGACTTCTCCAGCCCCGACGGCCTGGCCTTCAGCAAGGCCACCGGCATCTGCTGGATCCAGACCGACGACGGCGCCTACACCGACGTGACCAACTGCATGATGCTGGCCGCTGTGCCCGGCCAGGTGGGTGACGGCGGCAAGAAGACGCTGAGCTACACCAAGACCGACGGCACCAAGCTGGACATCGTGACCCCCGTGGGCAAGGCTGCCACCGAAAGCACGCTCAAGCGTTTCCTGGTCGGCCCCAAGGGCAGCGAAATCACCGGCGTGGCCGAAACGCCCGACGGCAAGGCCATCTTCGTGAACATCCAGCACCCCGGTGAAGGCACCGCCTTGGCCAATGTGGGCGACGCCACCAAGTACCAGAGCCAGTGGCCCGCCAACGCAGGTTACGGCGCGGGCAAGCGCCCCCGCTCGGCCACCATCGTGATCACCAAGAACGACGGCGGCGTGATCGGGACCTGATCCCCCGCTAGTTCGTTTTTTGACCGACCCGGCCCGCTGGCCAGGGGGTTGCCACCAACAGGGCAACCCCCTGGCCAGTGGGCCTTGTGCGTTGCGGTGGGCGCGTTGCCAGGGGCGCGGTCGGCGGTCAGTAGGTGCTGGTGTCGCCGGGGGGCGGTGGCACGGCGCGGGTGGGGGCAGTGGGTGCCGGCGGTGTGGTTCCCGGCGTTGTGCCGCCGGGCGCGGGGTAGTTCATCTGCCCGCTGCCGTCTTTGGTGCCCTTGCGCCCGGCAATCTGCCAGGCCGTGCGCTGGCCGATGAGGCCGGCCAGAAACTCCAGCTCTTCGTCGGTGTGGTTGATGGCACCTGCAGGGGTCAGAAGGCGGCCGTCGCGCGGCGCAGGCTCGGCCCAGAACGACTGGTGGTAGACCGACTGGCTGACCACGCTTTCGTTGCCAGCGGCCAGGTCCACCGTTCCATAGCAGTTGCAGAAGTAGCCCCGGTGGTCCAGCTCGGGGAACACCTCGGCATACACACCCGTACCCCGGATACCCGCCGTGGCGGTGGGCAGGATCACCTGCCGGTCGGTGCCTTGCCCCCACACGCTGGCCACCGCGCCGGTCAGCACCCGCAGCACCTTGACGGCGGTCGGCGTGTCGCCCTCCAGCGCCAGGCGTGTGTTCTGCCGCACCATGAAAGCGCTGTTGCCCACGGCAAAGACGGCAGTGGAGCCCGGCCCCGTTTCGATGCGGTCACCGGCGGCGATGCTGCCCTGTGCCGTCAGCGGCTGCCCATTGCGCAGCACATCCCCGCGCACTTCGACGATGTTGCTGCCCGATTGCGCCTGCGCGGCCATCCACCCGCCAGCGGCCACCCATGCGGCGGTCGCCTGCAACAGGCTGCGCCGCCGGTGCCAGAGAAGCTCGTTGTCAGTCCGGCCCAGGAGCAGGGGAGTCAGGTGGTGGTGTGTCATGGGGCGGCTCGGGTTCTGGGGTTGAAGGAGGCTCGTAACTGTCACGGAAGGTGAACACCACCGACGTGAAGAACATCGCCGCCATCATCAACGCGGCACCCACCATGATGCCGCCAGCCGCCGATGCCGCAAGCCCCGCCGTGGCCAGCAGTGCCGACACCAGCGCCACCACCAGCCCCCCCAGCAGAAACACGCCCAGCCAGCCCAGCCCATAGACCAGGAATGCGCTGAAGTTGCGCACACAGGCCACGATGCTGAAGAACAGCGCCTTGACCGGCGGCACGCCATGCCAGTGCACCAGCCCCGGGGCGTGCCAGAACAGCAGCGACAGCGGCAGGTACAGCACCATGGAGAGCCACATCGCGCTCTGGAACGCCGGGTCTTCGGCCACTTCCTTGCTGAGCTGGGCACCGCCCAGGTACACCTTGGCGAACTGCCCGCCGTCGATCAGGGCCGACAGGCCCATCACCGCCAGAAAGCAAGCCGCGTACAGGGCGCCCAGCACGAGCATGTCACGCAACCGCTGCTGCCCGGTACGAAACGCCACCAGCAGCACGGCCGGTGTGGGAAACCGCCCCTGCGAGGCTTGCGCTGCCGCCACCATCATGGCCAGGGTGGCCGATGGCAGCAGCATCAGCGCCACCGCAGGGCCGACCAGTGGAATCATGGAGGCCAGCGACATGGACGCCATGGTCATGAAAAACAGCGCTGCCAATGCCATGGGCTGCTTCCAGAACGTCCGTATACCAAGCTTGACCCAGGTCATGCCAGTGCGGGCGGGGACGATGTGGAGTTTCATGAAGGTGCTGCTGAAGAAAGGTGGGGCCTGCGCCCGGGCATTGCCGGCAGCCAGAAGGCCGCCCATGGCAGTGCAATAGCTTGGAATTTACCCCAGCGGCCCATTCCGGCCACTGCACAAGGGCTCAGGCGTGCACTGGGGGTGCAAGGCGAGCACGCAAGACGCGCTCGAAATGGGTGGGGTCGTGCGGCGTGAGCATCGAGGCTTCGCGCGGCAGGTAAAAGTCCCACAGGCGCGAGATCCAGAACCGCAAGGCACCGGCGCGCAGCATGGCAGGCAGCAGTTCGCGTTCGGCCGCGTTGAGCGGGCGCACTGCCTGGTAGGCATCCAGCATGCGGGTGGCGCGCTCGGCGTCGTGCGCGCCGGTGGCCAGGTCGATGCACCAGTCGTTCAGACACACCGCCAGGTCAAACAGCCAGGTGTCCACGCCCGCAAAGTAGAAGTCGAAGAAACCCGTGAGCTCCTCGCCATCGAACATCACGTTGTCGCGGAACAGGTCGGCGTGCACGGGGCCCCTGGGCAGTGCGGCATACGCTGCGCTGGCCGCCACATGGTTCTGGTAGGCCAGCTCGGACCGCAGCAGGGCGGCCTGGGCCGAATCGATGTGGGGTAGCACCACGGGCACGGTTTCGTTCCACCAGGGCAGGCCGCGCAAGTTGGGCTGGTGCCGGTCAAACCCACGCCCCGCCAGGTGCATGCGGGCCAGCATGGTGCCCACGGCCGCGCAGTGCACGCCCTGGGGTGCGAGCTGGCTTTTGCCGCGTAGCTTGTTCACCACCGCAGCGGGTTTGCCACACACGGTGTGCAGGATGTCGCCGTTCTTGTCAGCACGCGGGTCGGGCACGGGCACGCCGCCGTGCGCCAGGTGTTTCATCAGGTACAGATAGAACGGCAGTTGTGCCGCCGTGAGGCGCTCGAACAGCGTGAGCACGAACTCGCCCTGGTCGCTGGTCAGAAAGTAGTTGGTGTTCTCGATGCCACCCTCAATGCCGCGCAGCTCTACCAGCTCACCCAGTTGCAAACGGCGCAGCAGCTCGCGCGCCTCGGTGTTGGAGACTTCGGTAAAAACGGCCATCGCTCAGGGGGGTTACAAAGAAATGAAAAACTGGCAGAAGAAGGGCAGGGCGTGCAGCGGCTTCATGGGGACAGCGCGGTGGCGCTGCCGAATACCGCAGTCGCCGCAGGGGCCTCAGAACTTCAGCACGTTCCAGACACGCGGGGCGGTGGTGGTCTCGGCGCCGCTGTTGCTGCCAGCGCGGCTGCGTGCGCCATCGGGCGACTGCACTTCGTAGCCGGGCATGTTGCCGGTCTTGGGCTGCACCGAAATCGTCTGTGTTTGCCCGCCCACACGCAGCTCATCAACGCGGCTGCCCGCGTCTTCCACCTGGATGCGCTCGGTACGCTGGTTGGTGCGGCCTGCAGATTGCTCTTGATTTGAGAGCGCTTCGCGCTTGTCCGTCGTGCCCTGAGGGGCATTTTGGCTTGGATTTTGGGCCAGGGCGGTGCCGGAGGCAATGCCCAGCAGCAAAAGGAGGTAGAGAGCGCGCATCGGGCGATTGTAGAGCGCTGCCTGGGTGGAGTCCGGCCGTGCACAATCCGTGCATGACTGACAAAAAGACCCTGGTGCTGGTGGACGGCTCCAGCTACCTCTACCGCGCCTTCCATGCCATGCCCGACCTGCGGGCGGTGCCGGGCGACCCCACAAGCCCTGCCACCGGTGCCATTCGCGGCATGATCAACATGATGCAGGCCCTGCGCAAAGAGGTGACTGCCGACTACGCCGTCTGCGTGTTCGACGCCAGCGGCCCCACCTTCCGCGATGCCCTGTACACCGAATACAAGGCCACGCGCTCACCCATGCCCGACGACCTGCGCAGCCAGATCGAGCCCATCCACCAGGTGGTGGACCTGCTGGGCTGGAAGGTAGTGGCCGTGCCCGGCGTGGAGGCCGACGACGTGATCGCCACCTTGGCCCACGTGGCGGCCGCACAGGGCATTGAGGTCATTGTGTCCAGCGGCGACAAAGATTTGAGCCAACTGGTCAACGAGCACATCACCATCATCGACACCATGAGCGGAAAGCGCCGCGATGTGGCGGGCGTGACGGCAGAGTTTGGCGTGCCGCCTGCGCTGATGGTGGACTACCAGGCCCTGGTGGGCGACACCGTGGACAACGTGCCCGGCGTTATCAAGGTGGGGCCCAAGACGGCCGCCAAGTGGCTGGAAGAATACGGCTCGCTAGACAACCTGATTGCCAACGCCGACGCCATCAAGGGCGTGGCGGGCAACAACCTGCGCGAGGCCATTGCCAGCGGCCAGCTGGCCTTGAGCCGCCAGCTCGTCACCATGAAGACCGACTGCGCGCTGGCCGACCACATCCCCGGCCTGCCCGCATTTGACGACATCACGCTGGACGCACCCGACAACGAAGGCCTGCTGCCGTTTTACGAACAATACGGCTTCAAGGGCCTGGCCGCTGCCATCAAGGGTGCAGCCGCCCCAGCGGCTACAGCCCCCACCGTCGCCATGCCCGGCCAGAGCGGCGACCTGTTTGCCGACCACTCCGCCAGCACCGTGGCCGAAGAAGCCCAGCACCGCACCGTGGTGTACGACACCATCCTGAACTGGGCGGACTTTGACCAGTGGCTGGAGCGTCTGCACAAAGCCCCGCTCACGGCCATCGACACCGAGACCGACTCCCTCGACGAAATGCGTGCGCAAATCGTCGGCATCTCTTTCAGCGTACAGCCCGGCGAGGCCGCGTACATCCCCCTGCGCCACGAAGGCCCCGACGCGCCCGCGCAACTGCCGCTGGATGAGGTGCTCGCCCGCCTCAAGCCCTGGTTGGAAAACCCCAAGCACCACAAGCTGGGCCAGCACATCAAATACGACCGCCATGTGTTCGCCAACCACGGCATCGAAGTGCAGGGCTACGCGCACGACACCATGCTGCAAAGCTACGTGCTCGAAGTGCACAAGCCCCACAACCTGACCAGCCTGGCCGAGCGCCACACCGGCCGCAAAGGCATCACCTACGAAGACCTGTGCGGCAAAGGCGCGCACCAGATCCCGTTTGCCCAGGTGCCGGTGGACAAAGCCGCCGCCTACTCGTGCGAAGACTCCGACCAGACCTTGGACGTGCACAACGCCCTGTGGCCGCTGCTGCAGGCCGACGACAAACTGCGCCTCATCTACGAGCTGGAAATTGCCAGCAGCGAAGCCCTGTACCGCATCGAACGCAACGGCGTGCTCATCGACGCCCCCACGCTGGCCGCACAAAGCCACGAACTGGGCCAGCGCATCCTGCAGCTCGAAACCGAGGCCTACGAGATTGCAGGCCAGCCCTTCAACCTGAGCAGCCCCAAGCAGCTGGGCGAAATCTTCTTCGACAAGCTGGGCATGCCCGTGGTCAAGAAGACTGCTACTGGCGCCCGCAGCACCGACGAAGAAGTGCTGGAAAAGCTGGCCGAGGACTACCCCCTGCCCGCCAAGCTGCTGGAGCACCGGAGCCTCGTCAAGCTCAAAGGCACCTACACCGACAAGCTGGCCCAGCTGGCCCTGCCGCGCACCGGCCGCGTGCACACGCACTACGCGCAGGCCGTGGCGGTGACCGGGCGCTTGTCCAGCAACGACCCCAACCTGCAGAACATCCCCATCCGCACCCCAGAAGGCCGCCGCGTGCGCGAGGCCTTTGTGGCGCCCGCAGGCCGGGTGATTGCCAGCGCCGACTACTCCCAGATCGAGCTGCGCATCATGGCCCACCTGAGCGGCGACCACTCGCTGCTGCACGCCTTCCACGCCGGGCTGGACGTACACCGCGCCACCGCTGCCGAAGTGTTTGGGGTGGAGGTCGATCAGGTCACCAGCGAGCAACGCCGCTACGCCAAGGTCATCAACTTCGGCCTCATCTACGGCATGAGCAGCTTTGGCCTGGCCAAGAACCTGGGCATCGAGACCAAGGCCGCCGCCGCGTACATCGACAAATACTTCCAGCGCTACCCCGGCGTGAAGCAGTACATGGACGACACCAAGGCCGCCGCCAAATCCATGGGCTATGTCGAAACCGTGTTTGGCCGCCGCCTGTACCTGCCCGAAATCAACTCCCCCAACGGCCCCCGCCGCGCCGGGGCCGAGCGCGCCGCCATCAACGCACCCATGCAGGGCACGGCGGCTGACTTGATCAAGCTGGCCATGGTGGCGGTGCAGAAGGAGCTGGATGCCCACAAGCCCAGCATCCAGATGATCATGCAGGTGCACGATGAACTGGTGTTTGAGCTGCCCGAGAGCGAGGTGGACTGGCTCAAGACCCACATCCCGCGCCTGATGGCGGAAGTGGCGGCGCTGAAGGTGCCGTTACTGGCGGAGGTGGGAGTGGGGGCTAATTGGGATAAGGCGCACTGAGGTTGGGAGATAGCTTTGAGGGATACATCGGTTTCCGCCAAGTACGCTTTCCTCGCAAAGTTAGTTCTGGACAGCTGGCCTACTCAACAGCAATGCACCCAGCCCTTCTAGATATTAATTTCTGAAGTGATTCGCTGATGTTTAAGAAAAAGCAAACGCCCGCAGCCTCCCTTTCTATCTCTGAGGCGCCACTACTTGCATCCCCTGCCAAAGCATCGCCGGTCAAGAATGTCAAGCCCAAGGTACTTCTCATGGACCTTGATCGCTCAGTCCAAGCCGTTTTGGTTGATGCTGGCATAAACACTACCTCTGGGTCACTAGGAACTCCATTTCAAGTGGAGCCATCCTCGCGGTGGATTCCTGCGAGAAATTCATCGCAGCTTGCGGGCTACGCAGAACAAGAAATCATCTTCATCGACCTCAGCTTCGATGCGGCATCGAGCGCCGTGGGTGAGAAGTATTCCGCTGAGGATGTGACGGGAATTTGGATCGAATGCACTCGAGGCCTCGTTGATTCACGGGCGGTGGCCGCAATGGAGGTGCGAGACGGCTTCAGCCGTATAGTGTCCACCGGAGGCGTTGTCGTCGTATTCGCATCCCCCAAAACGGGGATGACGATGAGCTATGGAAAGACGCGCGGCGGTGTAGTTCGGACTGAACAAGAGCTTTCCATTGATGAGTGGTCGTTCCTCTCCGATCTCGACTACATCCGCGTTGTCGAATCGCACGGCGAAGAGATTTCTATCTGTGAAGAGCGAACTCCATTGAGCAAAGCTCTCAGTGAGTATCTTCCCGACATGCGTTTCGAATGCACTCTCGTACCAAGATATGACGAAGAGAAATGGAGGGTGTTGGCGAAAAACAAGTTTGGCGAAACTGTTGCATTAGCGAGGACCTTGTCGTCAAACGGTGCAATTCTGATCCTGCCCCAAATGCAACACAAAGCGGGGTTCATCAAGAGATTGTTGACGGACGCTTTTCCAGAAATGTTCCCTGGCCTGTTTCCAGGGATCGAGAAAGGCCGATGGACTCACCTGTCCGAATATGAGTTGGCCAAAGTGACGAAGTTGCAAAGCGAACGCCATGAGCTTGTAAAGCGGCATGAATCCGAAATGGAACGTATCGCGGCAGATATTACCGCCGCTCGTGCCGAAGAAGGATGGCTGCACGATCTTTTGACTCAGACCGGTGACCCTCTCGTAGAGGCGGTCGTGATTGCTCTCCGCGAGCTAGGTTTTCAATCCGTCGTGGACATGGACAAGATTCGCGACCGCGAAAGAAAGGCGCGCCGTGAGGACCTCCAAATACAAGATTGCAGTCCAACACTCGTCGTTGACATTAAAGGGATCAACAATTTCCCCGGAGACGAGGATGCAATGCAAGCGTTCAAGCATGCGACGCTGGTTATGCGCGAGCAAAAGAGGGTCGACGTGGTTGGGCTCTCAATCATCAACCATCAACGGCATCTCCCTCCCCTGCAGCGTGACAACTCCGTGCCTTTCAGAAGAGAGTTGGTTGATGTCGCAATTGAAAATTTCCAGGGCCTTCTGACAACCTGGGATCTCTACCGGATGGTAGTCAACAAGCGCAGGCATTCATGGAAACCGGATGACGTGAAACCGGTGCTCTACGGTCATGGTCGCCTTGAGCCTGTACCCAAACACTATTGTTTGCTTGGGCGAATTGCACAAGTCTGGTCTCATGCATTTGGGGTGGATATTGAAAATTCCTCAGTGAAAGTGGGCGACGCTATTGCCCTTGAGTTCGATATCTACTTTGAGGAGACATCCGTGGCCTCCTTACAGGTCGCCAACGCTTCGAAAGCCGAAGCGGTCATTGGAGACAAAACGGGAATCCCTTGGCCCACTTCATCTGCTCGACCCAAGGTCGGCATGCGAGTGTTTGTCATTAAGGCAGCAGCGTCAACGCATGTAAGTTAAACCGGTCGCCACCCTAATTCTGCAATCGCTGAGGTTGCTGTCAGCCTCCTTTTTTACGCTTGGAGTTCCGATGTCCACACTCACCCCCTACACCCCCCCCGCCATCTGGCAATGGAACAAAGAAAACGGCGGCCAGTTCGCCAGCATCAACCGGCCGATTGCCGGAGCCACACACGACAAAGAGCTGCCCGTAGGCCGCCACCCGCTGCAGCTGTATTCGCTGGGCACGCCCAATGGCGTCAAAGTCACGGTGATGCTGGAAGAGCTGCTGGCCCAAGGCCACAGCGGGGCGGAGTACGACGCGTGGCTGATTCGCATCAACGAGGGGGAGCAGTTCGGTAGCGGGTTTGTGTCTGTAAACCCCAACTCCAAGATCCCGGCGCTGCTGGACCGCACCGACCCCGCCAACCCGGTGCGGGTGTTTGAATCCGGGGCCATCCTGATGTATCTGGCCGAGAAGTTCGGCAGCGCCTTCTTGCCCAAAGACGGCGTGGCGCGGGCCGAGTGCCTGTCGTGGCTGTTCTGGCAGATGGGCAGTGCGCCGTTTGTGGGGGGAGGGTTCGGGCATTTTTATGCCTATGCGCCGGTCAAGATCGAGTACGCGATCGACCGCTATGCGATGGAGGCCAAGCGCCAGCTCGATGTGCTGAACCAGCGCCTGGCCGTGACGGAATACGTGGCGGGCAATGAGTACACCGTGGCCGACATGGCGATCTGGCCCTGGTATGGCCTGCTGGTGAAAGGCCAGGCCTACAACGCGGGCGAGTTTTTGCAGGTGCATGAATACACGCATGTGGTGCGCTGGGCCGAGCAGGTGGCCAAGCGCCCGGCGGTGCAGCGTGGGCGCAAGGTGAACCGTGTTCAGGGCGACCTGGCCAGCCAGTTGCGCGAGCGGCACGAGGCCAGCGACTTTGACACCAAGACGCAGGACAAGATCGAGGCGGCGGCTGCTGCCTCGCCTGCCCCCTGATGGCTTTGCAAGGCCCCACCATGATCACTTTGTACGACTGCGCCACGGCGCCCAGCCCGCGCCGCGCGCGCATCCTGCTCGCTGAGAAAGGCGTGACGCATGACACCGTGCAGGTGGACCTGCGCAATGGCGAGCAACTGGGCGATGCCTACCGCCAGATCAACCCGCAGTGCACGGTGCCCGCGCTGCGCACCGAAGAGGGTTTGCTGCTGACCGACAACGCGGCCATCACCGCGTATGTCGAGGCGCGCTACCCGCAGCCTGCATTGCTGGGCGAAACGCCCGCAGAAAAGGCCGAGATCGCCAGCTGGAACTGGCGCATGGAGTTCGAGGGCCTGTTGGCCATTGCCGAGGCGTTGCGCAACAGCGCACCCGCCATGGCCAACCGGGCGCTGCCCGGCGCGGTGGACTACCCGCAAATACCGGCGCTGGCCGAGCGGGGGCTGGTGCGCGTGGGGCAATTCTTTCAGTTGCTCAACGAGCGCTTGGCGGACCGCGACTTCATTGCCACCGACCGCTTCAGCGTGGCCGACATCACGGCGGTGGTGGCGGTGGACTTTGCGCGCGTGGTCAAGCACAAGCCGGGCGAGCAGCACCCGCACTTGCTGCGTTGGCGTGCGGCCATGGCGCAGCGGCTGTCGATGTCGCTCTAACTATCGCGCTGCTCCAGTCCCCGTTTTAGTCGCAATGGGTGGATGCAAGGATTGCGCATCGGGCCTGTTCCTTGCATTGTTAGCCCATGCGCCTTCGCCACATAGAAGTTTTCAACGCCGTCATGCTCACCGGCAGCGTGAGCGCGGCGGCCCGCCTCATCAACGTCACGCAGCCTGCGGTCAGCCGCATCCTGGCGCATGCCGAGCTGCAGCTGGGCTTTCCGCTGTTCCATCGGCTCAAGGGCAAGCTGGTGCCCACCACCGAGGCGCAGACCTTGTACCCGCACATCGAGCGCCTGTTCACCCAGCTGGACGATGTGCAGCGCCTGGCCAACAGCTTGAAAGGCGACCAGCGCGAGGGCGAGCTGCACATCCTGAGCGTGCTGGCACTGAGCTACGAGGTATTGCCGCGCGCGCTGCGGTTCTTTCGGCAGAAGCATCCCGATGTGAAGGTCACCATTGATGCGCTGCACTCGCCGCAGATCGTCTCTGCATTGGTGTTGCAGGAGGCGGATGTGGGCTTTGTGTTCAGCGCCATCGCCCACCCCGCGCTCACGCAGGAGCACCTGGCCGATGGCCGCATGGTGTGTGTGGCGCCCAAGGGCATGCTGGGTGCGGCGCTGGTGGATGCGGGCGTGGCGCACCTGGCCGATCTGGCCGATACGCCCGTGGTGCGGCTCGACGTGCGCGACCCCATCGGCACGGTGGTCAGCCATGCCTGCCGTGAGGCCGGTGTAGGCCTACAGACGGCGATCACGGTGCAGACCTACCACGCCGCGCTGGCCCTGGCGCACCACGGCCATGCGGTGGCGGTGGTGGACACCTGCACGGCTGCTTCGGCCGACCGCAGCAAGGTGGATGTGCTGGCGCTGGCGCCGCACATTGCCGTGCCCATCAAGTCATTGCGCACCGTGAACCGGCCCAGCTCGCTGCTGGCCAGCGCCATGACGCAGTGCATGCGTCAGGCGGTGGCCGAGACGCTGGAGTCCGTGGGTCTGCGGGAGGCCGAATAGCGCCGTTTGGGGAGGGCTGCTCAGGCTGTCGGCACCACCAGCTCGGCCACCTGCGCGGCCGTGCCAAACGCCAGCGTAAAGCCCAACGCGCCGTGGCCCGTGTTCAGCAGCAGGTTGTCTGGGGCGTGGGCGTGCCTTCCCACCAGCGGCACACCCGTGGGGGTGGCCGGACGCATGCCGGTCCAGGGGCGCAGTTCGCTGAAGTCGCTGCAGCCGGGGAACAACGCGCGGGTCGCCTCGCACAGGCTCTGGATGCGCGCGGGGGGAATGTGGTCGTCGTGCCCCACAAGCTCGGCCATGCCGGCCACGCGCAGGTGCTGGCCGATGCGTGCAAAGACCACCTTGCGCGCAGCATCGGTCACGTTCACGCGGGGCGCTGCTCCGGCAGCGTCCGTTGTATCCAGTGTGACGCTGTAGCCCTTGAGCGGGTAGATGGGCAGGCGAAAGCCCATGGTCTTTGCCGCCTGGTGGCTGGCGCTCCCCAGAGCCAGCACAAATTGCTGCGCCTCGATGGCGCCCGCGCTGGTCTGGACGGCTGCAATGCGCCGCGCATGGTGCACAAAGCCCTCCACGCGCGTGCCCAGCACAAAGCGCACCCCGCGTGCCGCCAGCAGCCGCTGCAGTCCCTGGCACACCGCCAGGCAATCGGCCGCGCATTCGCTGGGGGTGTAGATGGCGCCTGCAATGCTGCGGTGGTAGTGCTGCAGCGCGGGCTCGATCTCCACACAGCGCTGGGGCGAGACGGCTTCCTGCTCGCTGCCCCAGGCGCGCTGCAGTTCCATCTGCTGCTGCGCTGCGGCGAGGCCCGCAGGGGTGCTGTACAGCACGAGCTTGCCAGTGTTGGAGAAATTGCAGTCCAGCTGCTCGGCCTGCAGCATGGCTTCAAAACCTTGGCGGCTGAGTGCGGCCAGGGCCAGCAGGTGTTGGGTGCTGCGCTCGGACGTGCGCCGGTTGCAGGCCCGCAAAAACTCCAGGCCCCAGCGCCACTGGTGCACGTCCCACTGCGGGCGCATCTTGAGCGGCGAGCGGGGCGACAGCAGCAGTTCGGGCAACTGGTGCCACAGGCCGGCATTGGCCAGGGGCTGCACATAGCTGTAGCTCAATTGCGCGCCATTGCCGCCGCTGGCGCCAGCACCGGGCTGGGCCTGGTCGATCACGGTCACCTGCATGCCGCGCTGGTGGAGCTCATAGGCGGTGGCCAGGCCCACGATGCCCGCGCCGAGGACACATACCTGCATCTTGTGTGTTCTATGTTGTTGGTTGACTGAAAGTCAATGTAGGGTGAGGGCGGGCCTTTGAACAATGCCAATGCCATGCGCAGCCATGCCGGGAAGTTATGCGTGTGCACCGATGGAAGGCACACATCACGGAACAGCCGCGCGGAATGGGAAAAATGGCACTTGGATGGTGCGGCGGTGTGCACCAGATCGGCGGCATAACTTTTGGTCATGACGTACCCGTGCAAATGAATTGTTCAAGTGTGGCGCGAATTTTTACAGTGCCCCTGCGTTTCGATTTTTCAACCGTCCACCTGATTTTTCGCAAAGGGATTCCCATGAAGCTCTCCGCCGTCACCTCCGCCGCCATCGTGCTCACCGGCCTGCTGGCCAGCACCATGGCCAGTGCCGACACCCTCAAGAAGGTTGCCGAGTCGGGCAAGATCACGCTGGCCTACCGCGAGTCATCGGTGCCCTTCAGCTACCTCTCGGGCCCCGGTGCCCCGGTGGGCTTTGCGGTGGACATCTCGAACGCGGTGGTCGATGCCGTGAAGAAGCGTGTGAACAACCCCGCCCTCAAGGTGGAACTGCAGGCGGTGACATCGCAGAACCGTATTCCGCTGCTGACCAACGGCACCATCGACCTCGAGTGCGGATCGACCACCAACAACACGGCGCGGGGCAAGGATGTGCAATTTGCCATCAACTACTTCTACACCGGCACGCGCCTGCTGACCAAGAAGACATCGGGCGTCAAGAACTACGCAGACCTGGCCAAGAAGAAGGTGGCCAGCACCTCGGGCACCACCAATGCACAGGTGATTCGCAAGTACAACCGCGACAACAACCTCGACATGGACATCGTGCTGGGCAAGGACCATGACGACTCCGTGTTGCTGGTGGAAACGGGACGGGCGGAAGCGTTTGCGATGGATGACATCCTGCTGTTCGGCCTGATGGGCAACCAGCGCAACCCGGCCGATTGGACGGTGGTGGGTGATTCGCTGCAGGTGGAGCCCTATGCCTGCATGCTGCGCAAGGATGACCCGCAGTTCCAGGCGCTGGTCAACGGCGTGATCGGCGGGATGATGAAGTCGGGCGAATTCGAAAAGCTCTACACCAAGTGGTTCATGTCGCCAGTGCCACCGCGCAACCAGAACCTGAACCTGGCCATGAGCAAGGAGCTGCGCGAGAACCTGGTGGCCCAAAGCGACAAGCCCGCACAGTAAGCCGGAGCGCGCATGTCTTTAGTGTCTGCAAGCCACCCCCACGCCCCGCAGGTGGTGGGGATTCTGGGCGGGATGGGCCCGGCCGCCGGGGCTGACTTTGTGCGCCTGTTCGTGCAGGCCTGCACCGACCGCATGGAGGTGCTGGGCATTCCGGTGCACGACCAGGCCTACCCCGAGCACTGGCTGGCGCAGGTGCCCATACCGGACCGCACGGCCGCGCTGAACGACACGCGCCCTGGCGCGCACCAGCCCGCAGACCCCATGCTGCAGGCCACCGGGCGGCTGGCTGCGCTGGGCGCGCGGGTGGTGGCGATTGCCTGCAACACGGCCCATGCCTGGCACGGCATCCTGCAGCAGCGGTTTCCGCAGATGGTGGTCTTGCATGGCGTGCAGGAGGTGGTGGCCGAGCTGTCGGCGCGCAAGGTGCAGGGCGTGGGGCTGCTGGCCACACGTGGCGCCTACGACGCGGGCCTGTACCAGCGTGAGCTGGAGCGTGCGCGCATCGCCTGCTTTGTGCCCGACGACCATGAGCGCGAGCAGCTGATGCAGGGCATCTACGACGGCGTGAAGGCGGGCAACTATCCGCTGGCGCGACAGCGCTTTGAGGCCGTGTCGATTGCGCTGCAGGAGCGCTACGGCGTGTCCACGCTGATCATGGGCTGCACCGAGATTCCCCTGGCGCTGGCGGAGCACCCCCGGCTCGGAGGGCTCTCGCTGGTGAATCCCTCGGTGGTGCTGGCCTCGGCCCTGGCCCGGCATGCCTACTGGCACATCCATCCTGCGGGCTGAGCCCAGCGCACTGCCGTCGGCTTGGTGAGCGGCCGAATCCTTTTTCTTGCCATGTCCTCAGTCTGCCTGGGGTGGCGACTTCTTGATTGAAGGTGAACACCATGACAGTTGCGACGGTCGGAAAAAGGCTGGGCGGGAGCATGAGCGCGGCCGTGCTTGCGCTTGCGTTCGGCATGGCGGGTGGCGGCAAGGTGCTGGCACAGGCGGCGGCACCATCGCAGGCGGCGCCGTCGTCACCATCCCAGGGGAAGACGCTGCAACGCATCCAGTCCAGCGGCGTGGTGGTCATCGGCCACCGCGAATCGTCCATGCCGATGTCCTATGTGGCCCACGGAACACCCATGGGTTACAGCGTGGATGTTTGCCTTCAGGTTGCGCAGGCGCTGGGGCGCCATCTCAAGCTGCGCGAGACCAAGGTGGCCTACCGCCTGGTCACTTCCAGCAGCCGTTTCGATGCCATTGAAAAAGGCGAGGTGGACCTGGAATGTGGCTCCACCACCAACACGGCCGCGCGCCGTGAGCGCGTGGCGTTCACCATTGCGCATTTCATTGCCTCGTCGCGCATCGTGGTGCAAAGCGACAAGCCTTATTCCCGCATCGAAGACCTGGATGGCAAGACACTCGCATCCACAGCGGGCACCACCAACATTGATTCGCTGGCGCGCGAGGCTGCCACCAAGTCGGTGCGCGTGCGCATCGAGCCCGCCAAGGACCACGCCGAGGGCTTCGGCTGGGTGGTGAGCGGCAAGGTGGAGGGCTTTGCGATGGACGACGTGCTGCTCTACGGCCTGCGCGCCAGCCACACCAAGCCACAGGACCTGAAGGTCATCGGCAAGCCCATGACCATCGAGCCTTATGCGGTGGCGTTTGAGCGCAACAACCCCGAACTCAAGGCCGTGGTGGATGCCGAGCTGCGCCGTTTGATCCAGACCCGCGAGCTGCACCGTCTGTATGACAAGTGGTTCACTCAGCCGATTCCGCCCCAAGGCATCAACCTGGGCATGCGCATGCCGCACCTGCTGGTGGATTCGCTCAAGTACCCGTCGGACTACGTGCCGCAGTAGGCACGGTGGCGCGCGGGGTGGGCCTTCAACGCCAGGCCGTAGCCACCAGCTGGCTGTAATGCACGCCTTTGCGCCCCAGCAACTGCTCGAACACGGCCGGATTGCCCACGTTGTCGCTGCCCAGCATGCTCAGGGTTTCGGTGCACCAAGGCACGCTGGGCACCGCATCGCCCATGCGGGCGCTGAGCTGCGTCAGCGCGTCGGGCAGGCGCAGCACGCGGGCGGGGCCGTGGCCCTGTTGTTGCCGCAGGCTGGCGACGAAATCTCCCATGGTCAGCGCTTCGGGCCCCGGGCATTCAATGAGGCCCTGGGTGGCCATGGCTGGGCCCAGAAGGGCAACGATGGCGGCTGCCAGGTCGTGCACCGACACGGGCTGCACGCGCGCCGTGAGCATCGGGCCGGGGAACAGCGCCACGGGCAGGCGGGCCAGATTCATGAACAGGGCGCTGCTGTCGCCGCCTTTGCCAAACACCACGCTGGGCCGCAGGATGGCGGGGTTCAGGGCGCCCCGCGCGGCCAGGGCCTGTAAATGCACGTCGGCCGCGCGCTTGGTGCTGGCGTAGCGCGTGGTGCTGCCCTCAATGCCCAGTGCCGAGATGTGCACCACCCGCCTCACACCCGCCTGAGCACAGGCGTTGAACAAGGCCACGGGGGTGTGCTGGTGGACGGCGTCGATAGGGCGTGCGCTGCTGTCGCGCAGCACGCCCACAGCGTTGACGACGGCGTCGATCCCCGCCAGGCGTGGCAGCCACGCATCGGGCGTGGTGTCGCGGGCAAAGTCCATGGGGATCTGCAGCGGCTGCGCGGTGCGCTGGCGGGGCGAAACCCCGCCGTGCACCGTGTGCCCTGCGCGGGTCAGTGCCGCTGCCACGGTGTGGCCAATGAATCCGGTGGAGCCCGTCAGCAGGATGTGCATCAACAGTGCCTTTGAAAGGAAAGAATGTCGTCGGCGGGTGCGGGTTCTTGGAGCGGCGCACGAAAAAAATGCTGAGGGCTCCGCTGCTGTCAGCGGCGCCGGGCCTGTTCATGCGCCCGGGTCAAACACCTCAAAGCGGTTGCGGCCCCCATACTTGGCGCGGTACAGGGCTGCATCGGCCGCCTGCACCAGTGTGTCAGACCCGGCCTCCGGGCGTGGGACCACACTCGCAATGCCCATGCTGAACGTGATGATGGGCGCCGTGGGGGAGCGGGGGTGGGCCAGGGCGGCATCCCGCAGGCTGTCCATGCAGCGCTGTGCCACGGTCACGGCCTCGGGCAACGGCACGTCGGGCAGCAGCAGCACAAACTCTTCGCCGCCATAGCGTGCGGCCACTTCGTCTGCACGGCGGATGGTGGCTTGCAGCAGCTGGGCCACGCGGCGCAGGCATTCGTCGCCGGCCAGGTGGCCGTAGTGGTCGTTGTAGGGCTTGAAGTGGTCGATGTCGATCAGGATGACGGTCAGCGGCAGGCCGTGCCTGCCGCAGCGCATCCATTCCGTGGCCAGCCGGTCGTCAAAACGGCGCCGGTTGCCGATGCCGGTGACACCGTCGGTGGTGGACAGCAGCGCCAGCTTGGCGTTGGCGGCGGCCAGCTCCTGCTCCTTGCGCACCAGCTGGGTCACGTCGGTGCGCACACCGGCAATGCCGCCCTGGGGGGTGCGGCGTTCGTCGGCCTGTACCCACCGGCCGTCGGTCAGGTGCTGCAAAACGGACTGGATGGCGGCCTGGTGGTCGGCCACACGTTGGGCCAGCCAGGCCTCTTCGTTGCCCACTGCGTCCAGGTACTGCCCGCGCTCAACGCCGTAGCGGGCAATTTGCTCAAAGGTGCTACCGGGCAAGATCATGGGTGCCGAGATGGGGTACAGCCGTCGGTACTGCGCGTTGCACACCACCAGCCGGTCGTCGGCATCGAACAGCGCAAACCCCTCGGGCAGCGATTCGATGGCGTCCTGCAGCAGTTGCCGCGCCTGCTGGGCTTCGTCCTGCGCCGCTTCGAGTGCCTGGCGCTGCTCGATAAGGTCGGTGATGTCCAGGCGCACCGCCACCACATAGTTTTCAGGGGTGCGGGTTTCGTAAATGTTGATCCAGCGCCCATCGGCCAGCCGCTGCACCAGGTTGGACGTGCGGCTGCCGTGCTCTGACAGGCGCTCGGCAATCCAGGTTTCCTCGCGGCCGTTGGCAGAGGGGACCAGCCCCCGCTGCACCGAATACCGCAGGATGTCGGCAAAGCTTTTGCCCAGATGCTCTGCGTAGTTCATGTGGGGGTACATGCGCGAGAGCTGCTGGTTAAATAGCACCAGCCGGTCCTGCTCGTCAAAGATCTCGATGCTGACGGGCAGGGCCTCCACCGCGCGCTCCAGCAACTGGCGCATGCGCTGGCTTTCCTGGCGGGCTTCCTCTGCCTTTTGGCGCTGCTCGATCAGGTCGCTGATGTCCAGCCGCACCACCACGGTCATGCCCGAGGGGGTGCGGCTTTCGTGCATGTGCATCCATGCACCATTGGGGTAGTGGCGCACCTCGGGGCCAGGCCGGTGGCCGCGCAGGGCCAGTTCGTGGGCCAGCCACAGCTCTTCCTGGCCGCGCGCTTCTTCGGGAATGCCGTGCTGGAGGCCTTCACGCAGCAGTTCTTCATAGGTCTTGCCCAGCGATGTCTGCACGGGCAGGTGCGGGCGCAGGTTGGCCATGAAGTTGTTGCACAGCACCAGCCGGTCGTTCTCGTCATAGATATCGAGGCCGGCGGGCATGGCGTCCACCGCCTCGTGCAGGCGGCGTTCTGCGCGTTCGGCGTCGGCCAGCGCCTGTTTCAGCGCGCGTTCCTTGTGCACGGTGTCGGTGATGTCGGTGCGCAGCACCACCACGCCGCCGCCGTCGAGCGTGCGCTCGGTCAGCTGCATCCAGCGGTCGCCCCGCACCTCCTGCACTTCGGGGCCGGACGGTGACCGGTGGCGTTCCATGCGGCCCGCCAGCCAGGTTTCCAGGTCTGGCCGCGCGTCCCGGATCTCGCCCGAAGCGGCGGCCCGGCGCAGTACGTCTTCAAACCGTGTTCCATAGTCCACCGCCATCGTGATGCCCGGGGCCACCTCGCGGTAGCGTGTGTTGCACAGCACCAGGCGGTCGTCCGCGTCGTAGATGGCCAGGCCGTCGGGCAGGATGTCGAGCGTGGCCGACAGCTGTGCGCTGGCCTGCAGGGCTGCCTGCTGTGCAGCCTCTGCCGCCACCTGGCAGCGCTGCGCACGCCGTGCAAGCTGCCAGTGCAGGCCGGCCATGGCCCACAGCGCCAGCCCGGCAGCCACCAGCGCAGCGCGCACTGGCGCCTCCAGCACATGGCTGGCCAGCGCCCAGGCCAGCAGCCCCAGCCCACCCATGCCGCAGACCCCGCACACGACCGCCGTCAGCAGAGCCGGAGGTTCTTCGCGCGCTGGCGGTGGAGCAGGGGGCATGGTTGGTAGGTCCCAGGTTCGCAGAAAGTCTAGCAGTGCGCCCCTGTTTGCGGTACCGGCAAATGCGGCAAGGCTCCAAACCGCCTAGACTGCGGCTTCCGCCCGTTACCGCCCTTGTTGGCCCCCTCTTCTTTCACCCTGGAGAAACCGATGCTCACTGAAGACCTCCACTCCGACGCACGCGCGCTTTTGCCTGGCCGCACCACCGAGGCGGGCGCCACCCGACGCACGGCGCTACAGACCGCCCTTGGCCTGGGCTATGCGGCGGCAGCCGCACCCATCATGGCGCAGACGGCCATCGCCACGCCCAGCGACGGCCTAACGGCCGGGGAGGTGAGTTTTACGGTCAACGGCTTCAAGGTGCCCGCCTACCGCGCAGCACCTGCTGGCAAGACCGGTCTGCCCGTGGTGCTGGTGATCCAGGAAATCTTTGGCGTGCACGAGTACATCGCCGACACCTGCCGCCGCTTTGCCAAGGCAGGCTACCTGGCCATTGCGCCCCAGCTGTATGCGCGCCAGGGCGACCCGTCGCAGTACACCGACATTGCCAAGCTCATGGCCGAAGTGGTCTCCAAGGTGCCTGACGCCCAGGTGATGGCCGACCTCGATGGTGCGGTGCAATGGGCCACTGCCAACGGCGGCGATGCCGCGCGCATGGGCATCACCGGCTTTTGCTGGGGCGGCCGTATCACCTGGCTGTACGCAGCCCATGGCCCCGTGAAAGCGGGCGTGGCCTGGTACGGCAGGCTGGTGGGCCAGGCCAGTGAGCTGACGCCCAAGCACCCCGTGGAGATCGCCCCCATCCTCAAGGCCCCCGTGCTGGGCCTGTATGGCGAAAAAGATACCGGGATACCCCTTGACACGATTGATAAGATGAAAGCTGCCCTGGCCAGTGGCTCGCCGCAGGCCAAGGCATCGGAATTTGTGGTGTACCCCGACGCGCCCCACGCCTTCCATGCCGACTACCGCGCGAGCTACCGCAAGGAAGCCGCCGAAGACGGCTGGAAGCGGGCGCTGGCCTGGTTCAAGACGCACGGCGTAGTCTGAGAGGCTGAGAGTCTTTTGCCTATGCCCGCCTTGTGCGCCAAAACACCGCTGCTCGTCGTTGCAAATGCTCGCCATAGCCCGAGCTATGGCTGCGCTTTGCGCCTCGATCAGCTGCGTTTTGACGCACCGTTCGGGCTCGGGCAAAAAACTCTCAGCCTCTGAGCCGGTACCCTGCAATCCGCCCGCAGCCGCCCCCTCACCGGGGCGGCTTTTTTAATCTCGCGTCCGGGGCGTGGGATTTGAACGAAAATAAGCTCTGTGGCTTATCTATAAAGCGTAAGAAGCTATGACTTTAGTAGCAATCATCTTGGCCACGCTGGCTGCGGGCATTGGCAGCGTGTGGCTGGCCGCACTGCTGATGCGGCTGGGCCTGGGCGGGCGCACCGACAGCGTGGGCCCCCAGCACCTGCTGAGCCTGGCGGCGGGCGCCCTGCTGGCCACGGCCTTCATGCATCTGCTGCCCGAGGCGTTCGAGAGCCAGGCGGGCGCTCACGACCTGTTTGCCACCTTGCTGGTGGGCGTGGTGTTTTTCTTCTTGCTGGACAAGGCCGAGCTGTGGCACCACGGGCATGAGCACAGCCACGCACAGCCCTCCACCCACGGCCACGTCCATGCAGACCACGATCACGCCCATGACCACGGCCATGCGCACCACCATCACCACGGGCCGCGCTCTGGCGGATGGGCGGTGCTCACGGGCGACAGCGTGCATTGTTTTGGCGACGGCATCCTGATCGCCTCGGCCTTCATGGCCGACATCCGCCTGGGCGTGATTGCCGCCGTGTCAGTGTTGGCGCACGAGGTGCCGCACCACATGGGCGACCTGGTGGTGCTGCGCCAGACCAGTCCCAACCGCCGCATGGCGCTGGTCAAGGTGTCGCTGGCGGGCGCCGTGACGGCGCTGGGCGGCGTGGTGGGCTACTTCCTGGTGGGGCAGCTGCAAGACTTCTTGCCCTACTTCCTGGCCGTGGCGTCGAGCAGTTTTGTGTATGTGGCGCTGGCCGACCTGATTCCCCAGCTGCAAAAGCGCCTCACGGCGCGCGAAACCATTGCGCAGATCGCCTGGCTGATTGCGGGCATGGTGATCGTCACGCTGGTGAGCGGGGCGGCGCACGCACACTGACGCCCTTGACCTGGCTCAAGGCCGCGCCAGGTGGTTGTGCCATTCTGGTGAGATGACTTCCCCACACGCCGCCACCGTCACCCTGGGCCTGCTAGCCCAGCCCACTCGTTTCCTGTTCTTCACCGGCAAGGGCGGCGTGGGCAAGACCTCGCTGTCCACGGCTGCGGCCATTTCCCTGGCAGACGCCGGTCGGCAGGTGCTGCTGGTCAGCACCGATGCAGCCTCCAACCTCGATGAAATGCTGGGCGTGCCGCTGTCCAACCAGCCAGTGGCCGTGCCCGGGGTGCCGGGGCTGCACATGCTCAACATCGACCCCGACACGGCCGCCGAGGCCTACCGCCAGCGTGTGCTGGCGCAGCTGGAGGCCACGGCCAGCAGCGATGAACGCGCGACAGTGCGCGAACAACTCTCGGGCGCCTGCACCACCGAGATCGCTGCGTTTGACGAGTTTGCGGCGCTGCTGGCCAGCGAGGGCAGCGCCATCGGCCACGTGTTCGACCATGTGGTGTTTGACACCGCCCCCACCGGCCACACGCTGCGCCTGCTGAGCCTGCCCAAGGCCTGGACCGGATTCCTGGCGGGCAATGACCGGGGCGCCTCGTGCCTGGGGCCGCACTCGGGCCTGAAGATGCAGGAGGCGCGCTTCAACGCCGCCCTGGCCGCGCTGAGCGACCGGGCCCTGACCACCGTGGTGCTGGTCACCCGCCCCGACCCCCGTCCCATGCAGGAGGCCGCGCGCACCGCGCTGGAGCTGCGCGCCCTGGGCCTGGCCAACCAGCGCCTGGCCATCAACGGCGTGTTCCATGCCAGCCAGCCGGGGCATGACGCCGTGGCCGATGCCATCGAGGCCCTGGGCCGTCAGGCCATGGACCAGATGCCCGATGCGCTGGCGCACCTGCCCCGCGACGAGGTGCCGCTGCGCGCCTTCGACACCGTGGGTTTGCCTGCGCTGAGGGCATTGCTGGCGGGTGGCGCGGTGCCATTGAGCGCGCCCTCTGCCGTTGTCGGCGCGTCGTTGCAGGCCGAACCCCTCTCGTCCCTGGCCGATGCACTGGCCGCCAAGGGCCACGGCCTCATCATGGTGATGGGCAAGGGCGGCGTGGGCAAGACCACCATCGCTGCCGCGCTGGCCGTGGGCCTGGTGCAGCGCGGGCACAGCGTGCACCTCACCACCACCGACCCGGCCGCCCATGTGCAAAGCCAGCTCGACGGCAGCCTGCCCGGCCTGAAGGTGGGGCGCATCGACCCGCAGGCAGAAACCCAGGCCTACATCGACAAGATCATGGCCACGCGCGGCAAGGCCCTGGACGACGCGGGCCGCGCCCTGCTGCTGGAAGACCTGCAGTCGCCCTGCACCGAAGAGGTGGCCGTGTTCCATGCCTTCAGCCGCGTGGTCAACGAAGCGCGCAGCGCCTTTGTGGTGCTGGACACGGCGCCCACCGGCCACAGCCTGCTGCTGATGGACGCCACCGGCGCCTACCACCGGCAGATGACGCAGCAGTACGAAGGCAGCGCAAACTCCAAACACATCATCACCCCGCTCATGCGGCTGCAGGACGCTGACATGACCCATGTGGTCATCGTCACGCTGCCCGAAGTCACCCCCGTGAGCCAGGCGGCAGCGCTGCAGGACGACCTGCGCCGCGCCCACATCGAGCCCTGGGCCTGGGTCATCAACAAAAGCGTGGCGGCCACGGGCACCAACGACCCGCTGCTGCAGGCCCGCCTGGTGGGCGAACAACAGCAAGCCGCGCGCATTGCCAACGGCCTGGCGCAGCGCACTTATGTGCTGCCCTGGCTGGCTACGCCGCCGGTGGGGGTGGATGCACTGGGCCAACTGGCGTCGGCGCCCCCAGCCACGATCCGTTGAGGCAAACAGGAATTAGGACTAAGGGTACAAGTGCCAAAGAAAAATAGCTGCCAGCGCTTATCAGTAAAGCGCAAGCAGCTATATTTTTAATAGCGAATGCCGGGCGGTGTGCCACCACCTTGCGGCATCGCTGTGGTCAGAGCATGGTTTCGCGCTGTTGCTCGGCGCGCGATGCGCCAATGGCGGTTTCCACGTTCTTGACCTCTTCGGGCGGGGGCAGCACGGCTGGCAGGCCCAGCGCCTCCAGGGCGAGCTCGCGGCACCAGCCCTTGGTGTGGTACAGGTGGTGGTCCTCGTCTTTCTCCACCGCCTTGTGGGCCGATTTCAACGTCTGGCCCACGTCGCCCGTGGCCACCTCGGCCACCTTGCCCAGCAGCTCCCAATTGGCGTGGTCTTTCGTCTCGGCGTGCACTACGCATTCACAGGCCACCAACTGGGCGGCGGCGGGGTTGCCCCCCTGTTTGGCAAGCAGCATGGCCTTGACCAGGGATTCGCCGATGTGTTTGACCACCGCCCGGCTGGGTGACTGCGCATCGGGGTCCAGCCCCAGGGTGTCGCACAGGCTGCGCACCACATCCTGGTGGGTCAAGGTTTCTTCCAGATAGCTTTCCCATTCCTTCTTGAGATCAGGGTTCACGGCACAGGTGAGCGCGGTGCGGTACACCTGCTCGCCGCCGAGTTCGGTTTCCATCATCTGGAGCACAAGATCATCAAGCTGGTGGCTGTCATAGTGGGCTTTGGGCATGGTTTCTCCTTGGGTGGTGGGGTTTGGAACGGGATGGATGCGTCATGCGAGGGTGCGGACCTTGGGTTCGCGCTCCCACTGGCGGGTCTGTGCGGCGGCGATGAAGCCCTGCGCGTCGGCGGGGTCCACCACGCCTGCGTCGGGCTCGATGCCACCGGCTTGCAGGATGGCCTGGGTGCCCTTGCAGGCGGCAATCGCCTTGAGGTGGCCGAACGCGTCGCGGAACCAGTCCACGGCGGCGGCCTCTTTGGCCAGCAATGCGCCCATGTCGGGCGACAGGATGGAGGCCACAGCGTCAAACACAACCGATGGCGTGCCTTGCAGCTGTCCGTCGGCGGGCAACAGCGTGCCGTCTTTCAGCACGGCTCCGCCCACCTTGGGCGACACGATCTTGACGGTGGCGCCCACCTTCTCCAGCGCCTTGCGCAGGTTGGCGATCGTGTTGCCGTTGGAGCCATCGGCCACCAGGATGCCGATGCAGCGCCCCTGCAGCGTAGGCTTCATGCGGTCGATGATGCGCAGCGCGGGTGACGGGGGCAGGTCCTGCACTGGCTCGGCGGCAGTCGGGGCGGGGGGAAGCGCCTGCATGCCCAGGCCGTCGGCCACACGCTGGGCGAGGTCGTGGTCTACATGCTGCAGGTGGCCCACCACGGCTTCACGCACATGCACGGTGGCTACCTTGGACAGCTCGAATACCAAGGCCGACGCCATGTGGGCCTGCTCCAGCGGGCTCTGGCTGCGAAAGAACATGCGCGCCTGGCTGTAGTGGTCGGCAAAACTCTCGGGGCGGATACGGCCTTTTCCTCGGCCATCGCCGTCGTCGGCCTGAGCGAAGTGGCGGAAGCCTTGTGCCAGTGAGGCGCGTGGCGTGTCACCCTGCAGGCTGCTGGGTTCGTAGGCAACGCGGCCCTTGGGCACCTGCATCTGCATGTGACCGTCGCGCTGCATGTTGTGGAACGGGCACTTGGGCGCATTGATGGGGATCTGCGTGAAGTTGGGCCCGCCCAGGCGGGACAGCTGCGTGTCCACGTACGAGAACAGGCGGCCCTGCAGCAGCGGGTCGTTGCTGAAGTCGATGCCAGGCGGCACGTTGGCGGGGCAAAACGCCACCTGCTCGGTTTCTGCAAAGAAGTTGTCGGGCCAGCGGTTGAGCACCATGCGGCCAACGGGCTGCAGGGGCACCAGTTCTTCGGGGATGAGCTTGGTGGGGTCCAGGTGGTCGAACGGGAAGCGCTCGGCGTCTTCTTCGGTAAAGAGCTGCACCGACAGCTCCCATTCCGGGAAGTCGCCCGCCTCGATGGCTTCGAACAGGTCGCGCCGGTGGAAGTCGTTGTCGGCCGATTGCAGCTTGACGGCTTCGTCCCAGACCGTGGACTGGATGCCCAGCTTGGGGCGCCAGTGGAACTTCACGAACGTGCTGTCGCCCGCAGCATTGACGAGCCGGAAGCTGTGCACGCCAAACCCCTCCATCATGCGCAGGCTGCGCGGGATGGTGCGGTCGCTCATGGCCCACATGATCATGTGCATGGTTTCGGGCATCAGCGAGACAAAGTCCCAGAAGGTGTCGTGCGCACTGGCCGCCTGGGGGAACGCGCGGTCGGGTTCCATCTTCACCGCGTGCACCAGGTCTGGGAACTTCATCGCATCCTGGATGAAGAACACGGGGATGTTGTTGCCTACCAGGTCCCAGTTGCCTTCGGGCGTGTAGAACTTGACGGCAAAGCCGCGCACGTCACGCGGTGTGTCCACCGATCCCGCGCCGCCTGCCACGGTCGAAAAGCGCGTGAACACGGGCGTCTGCACGCCCACTTCCGTCAGCACCTTGGCGGTGGTGTATTGCTTGAGCGAATGCGTGAGTTCAAAGAAACCGTGGGCTGCCGAGCCGCGCGCATGCACGATGCGCTCGGGGATGCGCTCGTGGTCAAAGTGCGTGATCTTCTCGCGCAGGATGAAGTCTTCGAGCAGCGTGGGGCCGCGTGGCGACGGGCGCAGGGAATTCTGGTTGTCTGCCACCGGGATGCCCTGCTGCGTGGTCAGCACCGGGTGCTTGCCACCAGCTTGCTGCTGCAACTCGCCTGCGTTGCCGCGAAAGGTGTCTGACTGGGTGGAAGAGGGCAGGGCAGACGGCGATTTTTTTGCCGCGCCGCGCGAAGTGGGAGTTTGGGCCATGGGCGCTCCTGGGGGTTCTGGGTAATGAAACAAGACCAACCAACATCGTTGGACCCCCGTGCTTTTCGAGGAGTAGGACGCCGCCCCATCCGGGCGTCGTCGTCGTCAGGCAATGGCCCGTTGCCTGTGCGCTAAAGCCTCTCGGTGTTTGCTACGCTTGCGCCCATCCTGCAGGGCCCATTGCCTTGTGGCGCGACCCTCTCCTTTGCCCTTGCCAGACTGATCCATGTTCTACGCCATCCCCCTCGAAAACCGGCCCACCTGGCGCAACCCGCCCTGGATGACGGTGCTGCTGATCCTGGTGAACATGCTCGTGTTCTGGGGCCCGCAGCGCTCGGAAGAAAAGGCGCAGGACCGGGCGGCCGCCTTCTACATGGCCAGCCCCTTGCCCGCCATCGAAGTCCCGCGTTTTGTGGCCTGGCTGGAAGAGACCGGCGACAAGCACCTCAAAGAGGCCCGCTCCCTGCAAAAGGCCAGCGACCATCGCATGCTGTTGCGCTGGATGGAGCAGGAAGACGGCTTTCAGCAGCGGCTGAAAAGCCTGCGCTTTGTGCCACCCGAAGACCCGCAGTACACCGACTGGAAGGCCGCGCGCGCCCAGTACGAAGCCCGGATGCCAGCCCCCTTCACCCGCAAGTGGGCGCAGAACTTTGAAAAGGACGCGGAGCTGCGCCCCGTCACCTGGCTCACGGCCACCTTCTTGCACGGCAGCACCGGGCACCTCATCGGCAACATGGTGTTTTTGTTTCTGTTCGGCTTTTCGGTAGAGCTGGCACTGGGCCGGGGCTGGTACCTGGCGTTTTACCTGCTAGGTGGCCTGGGCGGCTCGCTGCTGGCGGGCTGGGCCTATGCGGGCATGGGCAGCTACGGCCTGGGCGCTTCGGGCGCCGTGTCGGCCCTCATGGGCATGTACGCGGTGCTGTACCGGCTGCGGCGCGTGCGGTTTTTCTACCAGCTGTTTTTCTACTTCAACTACGTGACCGCACCGGCGTTGCTGCTGTTGCCCGCGTGGATTGCCAACGAGTTGCTGCAGCACTGGCTGAGCGGAAAGGGTGTGGCCTACATGGCCCACCTGGGCGGGCTGGTGACCGGCGCATCGCTGATGGCGCTGGCAATGCTGCTGCGCAAGAAACCGATGGAAGTGCCGGGGATGCAGGACGCCGCGCCCGACGACGGCTTTGACGCCCATGTGGCCAACGCCCAGCGCCTGGCGCAGGGCATGAAGTTCGAACAGGCCCTGGCCCAGTGGCGCGCTGCAGCCAAGCTGCGCCCGCAAGACCAGGCGGTGCTCAGCGCCTGGTTCAAAACGGCATCGCTGTGGCCCGACGGCGAAGACTTCCACCGTGCCGCGCGCCGCATCTTTCGCCTGCACGCCCACGACGAGCAGACGCTGCAGTTTCAGCACGCCAGCTACCGCACGTATTTTGAAAAGGCCAAGCCCGGTGCCCGTTTGCAGCCGGACGACATGGCCCGCCTCTCACGCCGCTTTGCGCGTGCGCAGCAATGGGGTGATGCCGAAAAGCTGTTCAACGCCTTGCACACGACTGCCCCCACGCACCCCGAGCTGGGCGAGACGCTGGGCATGCTGGTGTCGGCCTTGTGCCATGCGGGGCGGCGCGAGCAGGCGGCTGCTTTGGGGCCACAGTTGCAACGGCTGGCGCCTGGGAGTGCGGCGTTGCGGGGCCTTGGGTGAGGATTGTTGTTGGTAAATTTGGTGCTAGCGCTTATTGGGAAAGCGCTAGAAGCTACTAAATTGATAGCGAATTTTGAAATCGCATTGCTAATTTCTATCGGCTGGGCTGGGCTGGGCTGGGCTGAGCTGAGCTGGTCGGAGCCTGATCCACCGGCCCATCAATGCCGATGCGCCACCTGTTGCAGATGCCCGGCAGGCCCCTGGCTGTATCCCCCCATCGGCCCTCCAGGCGCAGTGGGCGGAGCAGCCGGTGGCGCCCGCCGCACGCGCGGCACCACGCTCAACTGCACGGTGTCCAGCACCGGTCCCGGCACCACGTTCAGTGCCTTGCGCGGCAAATCAATCAACTGCTCGGCATGCCACACCCGCACCTGCGCGGCACCATCCGGCACGCCTGCAAAGCGGGCAATGCCATCGGCATCGGTCTTCAGCGTCCAGCCCGAATCCGTCACAAACACATGGCCGCGCATGGAGCCGTGCAGGTGGCATGACAACAGCACCACCCCCGGCGTATCGAGCTTGACCTCAAAGGAGTTTGCAGGCTTGCCGTCGGCCTTGCCCGCCAGGCGCAGTTCAAAACCGCTGTTGGCTGTGCCCGCCGCAGCCGCCAGGCCCGCCGCCGCACCGCGCACGTGGTGGTCCCAGCGGTCCTGGTTGGTAAAGCGCACCGTGGCACCGGGCTCGACCACCGTGACGGCGGGCACAAAGCGCATTTTTTCCTGCTCGATGGTGGGGTTGGCCTGCAGCAGGCTGGGCGATGTGCCGCCCGTGCCACCGGGGTACACCACCACCACGGCTTCGGGCACGGGCTTGCCGTCGCGGTCCAGTACCTGGATTTGAACATTTCCGGCGCTAGCGCTTGCCCACAAAGCGCTAGCAGCTACAAAAATCATAGTATTTTTCATGGATATATCCTCAGCGGACGGTGATTGCATCGCGGTGCGTGGGCGCCAGCAAGGCCGGCAGGGTACGCAGGGTGAAAGGGGGCCTGTGTGTCATTGCGGTCTCCTGTGAGAAGGTGGGTGTAAGAAGTTATTGCAACCTACATACGACCACTTGCACAAAGCGGATGCACGAAACCCGAAAATTTTTGACAGGGCTGCCGCACCCCGTCGCACCGACACTCATCCCCTCAACCGCTCACAACATCCGTTGAATCAACTCGCCCTTGAACAGCACCGGCCCGGTGGGCCCGGTCTCGCTGGGTACGCCGCCCTTGGGCTCCAGGCTGATGGCCAGTGTGGGCACTTCCTTCACATCACCTTCCTGGGCCACCAGTTTGAGCAGTTTGTCATGCCCCAGCACACCGAGCGAACGAGGCCCCTGGCCCGGTGGCAGTGCCCACAGTTGCAGCGACTTGTCCGCCCCCTCCTGAAAGCCCCCCACGCGCTGCAGCACCAGCTGGTTGTTCTTGGGGTCGAAGGTGACCAGCATCGACGCATCCGCCTTGTCGTCGGCCAACACGGCCACGTACTGGATCTGGGGTGTGGCCTGTAGTTGCTGCTGCAGCGTGGCAATCTGCGCGCCGGTGGTGGCACGCAGGCCACCATTGACCTGCACGCCGACCACCACGGCTGCCAGCGTGGCGATGGCCCCCGCAGCGGCAGCGCCACGCCACACCAGCAGGTTGCGCCACCAGCCACCCGGGGCCGCAGCAGCCGGGGGCACACGCGCAGCCTGCATGGCCGCCGCAGCCTTGTCGGCCTGCACCAGGTTGTCGATGCGGGTCCACACGGCGGGGGCGGGGTCGATGGCGGGCTGCAGCTCGGTCAGGCCCGACCAGCGGGTCTGCCACACCAGGGCGGCGGCGCGCACGGTGGCGTGTTCTCGGGCCAGGGTTTCAAAGCGGCGGCGGGCGCCGCCGCGCAGCGTGCCCAGGGCATAGCTGGCGGCCAGGCGGTCAACAAGTTCGGGGTTTTGGGTGATGTTCACGGCAGCGGGCTCCTCAAGCCTCATTCAGGCGTAGTGCGCCATACAGCTGCGCAGTTGCTCCAGCCCCCGGCGTATCCAGGTCTTGACGGTGCCCAGCGGCAGTTTCAGCTGCTCGGCCAGTTCGCCGTGGCTCTGGTCACGCAGATAGGCCAGGCTGACCACCTCGCGTTGTTTGTGGTCGAGCTTGCCCAGGCAGTGGTGCAGCGCAAACGACTGCTCGCTGGCGTCGGCCGTGTCCATGGGGTTGGGCGAATCGCCCTCCAGCGTCTGGGCCAGCTCGTCGTCCAGCTCGTTCATGAGGTCGGCCCGGTCGCTGCTGCGCTTGCGCAGCGCATCCAGCGCCCGGCTGCGCACGATGAGCCCCATCCACGCCATGGGCGGGCTGAGCGACGCACGGTAGTTGCCAGCGCCGCGCCAGATGCTCAGGAAAGCCTCCTGCAGCACGTCCTCCGCCACATCGCGGTTGCGCACAATGCGCAAGGCCAGGCCAAAAAGCGGTGACGAGGTGCGCTCGTACAGCCTTTTGAGCGCGGAGTCATCCTGCGCGGCGATGCGGTCAAGGAGGTCCATCAGTTCACGGTCTGGTTGGGGGGAGCTCATGCGCCCATTCTCTGGGATGGATAGGTTTTCACGGGGTTGCAGGGGTTTGCTGTCGGTGAATACGCCACAACGGGCCATCTGGATGTAGCCACGGGCAAAAAAACCGTGTTTTTCGGCGCCCGCGCCCTGTCGGGCCGCATCGGCGGTGGGGAACACGCCCCAAAAGTGGAACGCGCTTGATAGCTACTTGCGCTTTATGGACAAGCGATAGAGCCCGTTTTTTCTGATTAGCTACATGCCTCAGACCAACCCCGTTCGCCCTGAGCCTGTCGAAGGGCTGTGTGCAAAAAAAGCGCCCTGGCTTCGACAGGCTCAGCCCGAGCGGACGGGGGAGACATCTGAGATAAATCGTTAAGCAGGCATTTTTGCTTGAAAGCCGCCGCGAACAGGCTACAGGAAACACCACGAGCCTGTCTGCGCTGGTCATCGCCAGTGGCTTGGCGCAGCCCGCAGTGTGGTGCAGGCCCTGCAGTGGGAAATCGCGGCACTACAACAGGCGATGTAGATGCCGATTCTCCGCCCCGCGGCAGTCTGTGACCTTGAACAGGTTCTTAGGGCAGTAGCTTGCGCATCGTCGGCGTTGACACGTCATCCATGTGACGGAAGGCCGGTGCAACCTTGGCGATTTCGTCGGCCGATACCCCGAATCCTTCGAAGAACACCTTCCACTCGCGCACGGTCTTCCAGACATCGGCAATCAGCTGTGCGGCCTTGGCCTTCGACAAGGTGAACATGGGGTGCGCGGCGAGCGCGTTGTCGAGCGTCGCGAGCCTACCCTGTGGACCAACGCCCAGGTGAAGGAAGCGCTCGGTAGCGTGGCTCGCGCGCGGCAACACGTCGTACAGCGGGCTCAGGCGCCAGCCCCGAATGCGCGGGTCAAACAGGAACCCGTGGTTGCGCAAATGATCGTCGTCGTTGCTGACAAGCACGTTGTAGACCATGCGTTTGAAAAGCTCCTCGTTGTCGGCCTGGATGACGCTGGGATGGCAATAGGCACGCACGGCCTGCGCGAGGTCGGTGTAAGCCTTGGTGCTGGACTCGCTTTCGTCGCATGCAAGCATCGTCAGCCCACTCACAAACGCAAGACGGTGCTCAACGGCTCCGCCGCCTGGCTGCGTGAGAAGCAGGTCGACATGGGGCGCGGGAACCCCGGCGGGCGCAGACCAGTAGCGATCGAATCGCTGGATGAGCATCACCTTGCGGTCGCCGATATTGCGAACCTCCAGTGCGGGAACCCGCAGGCCGGCTTTCTGCGCCAGAAGCAGGGAGGCGCATTCAATGCCTGGTACGTCGAAAGTGTCCTTGCGGCTGGAGAACTTGGCCAGCCACAGCATGCCGGTGTCATCGCGTACCGTGGCCTTGGGCCGCGCTCCACCGAGAGCGGTTCCATCGACGAAGATGGCCTCGAGGTGCGCTGGAACAGGAAGCCCTTCCTCGATGCGGTCTGCCGCCTCCAGAAGGTGGCCCAAGTTGTGAGAGACATTGGGACCATGGCTCGGGCCATCCTGGATGGACCGCCGGATGTCGAGCGCGCCCACGCGGTCACTCCCTGCGTGCAGCAGGTATTGGGTCTCCGGGAGGCTATTGGCTGGCACCTTGAGCTTGGATTCGATGACGCGCCGGCCCCAGGAGTCCGGCGCGGCATCGCGCACGCCTCCGAAGAGCGTGAGGTTGTTGGCCGGCAGCAGCCGCTTGTCGAGAACATCGTCGAGTCTCTTCAAGCCCAGGCTCACCGGGTCGACCTCCAACGCATCCGGCCGACGAGCGTATCTCGTTCCGTAGGCAAAGTCTGAGGCCAGTACGTTCGTACCTTCTTCGGTCATCTGCAACTGGCCACAAGGCAGCCACTCTTGCCCAATGTGGGCGAAGACCATCAGCTTTTGCTCTTTGGCTGCCACGTGCGTTCCCTCTTAAAAGTCGATTTCTTCTCGCTCAGCCGCACTCATGTCGCGGACCCGCTTGCTTTTTTCGCGCGCGTCCAGCGCCAGCAAAGCGGGGTCTTTCTCGCTCAGCAGGTCGAGCAGCGTGCTGCTTGGTGAAATGGCTTCCAGGTAGCGCAACACCTGGCCCATGGCGAGCCCCGGATCACCGTGTTCAAGTCGGTAGGCCGTGTTGCGGGACAGCCCCGCGCGCAACGCGGCGTCCGACTGCTTGATCTTTCTTGCCAAGCGCAATCGCGCGAGCAATGTGCCCAGGTGTTTGCACTCGTCGATGTGACGCGGGGACAGCATGGAGGCTTGGGCGACTTTCATGTTCGTAAAAACGAGTTCAAATGGGTTTGTGCTCGATTTTACGAGCATAGCGGAAGAAGCTCCGCCAACCTCGAAACTGCTCGTTAAATCGAGCGTAGTGAATTTTGTGCTCGTTTTGACGAGCCCTGACATTCGCGGCCCAGTGCCGCGACAACGCACAGGGCTGTTCGTCTACATCCGCTCTCAGCCGAACCGATGGTTCATCTCCATGCGTGAACCGCCCGCTCACATGGACACCAGGGCGTCAATAGCAGGCGCACCTGGCTCCCCAAAACCTCACACCGGATAAGTACCCGGCAGCAGGATCGACGAATCCACGTTGTTGATGTTGGTGTGGCCGCAGAACGCCATGGTGATGTCCAGCTCTTTCTGGATGATCTGCAGCGCGCGGGTCACGCCTGCCTCACCAAAGGCCCCCAGGCCATACAGGAAGCTGCGGCCGATCAGCGTGCCCTGCGCGCCCAGCGCACGGGCCTTGAGCACGTCCTGCCCGCTGCGGATGCCGCCGTCCATCCACACCTCGATGTCCTTGCCCGCCGCAGCGGCAATGCCGGGCAGCGCGGCGATGGAGGATGGGGCGCCATCGAGCTGACGGCCGCCGTGGTTGCTGACGATGAGCGCATCGGCGCCGCTGTTGACGGCCAGGCGCGCGTCTTCGGCGTCCATGATGCCCTTCAAGATCAGCTTGCCGCCCCAGCGCTTCTTGATCCACTCCACATCGCCCCAGTTGAGCTGCGGATCAAACTGTTCGGCCGTCCACGACGACAGCGACGACAAATCGCCCACGCCCTTGGCATGGCCCACGATGTTGCCAAAGCTGCGGCGCGGCGTTCCCAGCATGCCGAGGCACCAGCGGGGCTTGGTGGCCAGGTTGATGAGGTTGGCGATGGTGGGGCGGGGCGGGGCCGAGAGGCCGTTCTTGATGTCCTTGTGGCGCTGGCCCAGGATCTGCAGGTCCAGCGTGAGCTGCAGTGCCGAGCAGTTGGCGGCCTTGGCGCGGTCGATCAGGCGCTCGATGAAGTCGCGGTCACGCATCACGTACACCTGGAACCAGAACGGGTGGTTGCCCGTGTGCTGGGCCACGTCTTCGATGGAGCAGATGCTCATGGTCGAGAGCGTGAACGGGATGCCGAAGGCCTTGGCCGCCTTGGCACCCAGGATCTCGCCGTCGGCATGCTGCATGCCGGTGAGACCCGTGGGCGCAATGGCCACGGGCATGGCCACGTCCTGGCCGACCATGGTGGTGCGGGTGCTGCGGCCCTCCATGTTCACGGCCACGCGCTGGCGCAGCTTGATGCGCTGAAAGTCGCTTTCGTTGGCACGGTAGGTGCCCTCGGTGTACGAACCCGAATCGGCGTAGTCATAAAACATGCGCGGCACACGGCGCTGGGCAATGACACGCAGGTCTTCAATGCAGGTGATTTTGGACAGATCGGGCACGCGGACACTCCAGAAAGGGGTTGCACAGGGGGCTGCACAGGGGGCAGACAGGACTGCGCCGAATGGTAGGCACTTGCCTGCGGGTGGGCCATCAAAATTATTTGTGCGGGCTGCAACAAATTTCCAAGGCGGTGGGAGAGCGGGGGCCTTGGAGGGGCAAGAATTTCAAAGAAATTGACTGCTAGCGCTTATTTGGAAAGCGCTAATAGCTATAAAAATTATAGCAAAATCCCACACCAGATCTCTGGCGGCTTATGGATCCTGCCCAGCCTCCACAGCGGCCAGCACCACCTCGGGCTCGGCGTCCGGGCCCCGGTAGAGCATGAAGCGCATGCGCCCGCCGCGTTTGGCGGCGTACATGGCGCTGTCGGCATGGCGCGAGAGCGCATCGAACGTATCGCCGTGCTGAGGGAAGAGTGCGATGCCGCCGCTCAGCCCCACCTGCAGAAAACGCCCCGCCAGCGCGAAGGGCGCGTCGCACGACGCAAGGATCTTGCGCGCCACTTGGCAGGCGGCCTCGGCGCCGTCCAGCCCCGGCAGCAGCACCACAAACTCATCCCCGCCCTGGCGGCACACGGTGTCGGACTCGCGCACGGCAGCCTTCAGGCGCTGCGCAAACTGCACCAGCAGCAGGTCGCCCACATCGTGGCCCAGGGTATCGTTCACGTCCTTGAAGCCGTCCAGATCCAGGTACATCACGGCCAGGCACTTGCCGTCGCGGCGGGCCTGCGAGATGGCCAGCTGGGCGCGGTCTTGCAGCAGCACGCGGTTGGGCAGGTCGGTCAGTGCGTCGTACTGGGCCAGGTGGGCCATGCGCTCGGCCATGACCACCGATTCGGTCACGTCGCGCAGCACGGCCACGGCGCCCGTCACGGCACCATGGCGGTCGGTGATGGGGCTGGAGGTCTTGTCCACCTGAAACCGCTGGCCGCTGGTGCGGTGCACCAGCACACCACGCACCGAGCCAGAGACTTTCCCGGTCTGGATGGCGACCAGCAGCGAACTGGCCAGCACGCTGTCGTTGTCGGGGCTGCGCAGCACCACCACCTCGTCGATGCGGCGGCCCGCTGCGTCAAAGGCCTGCCAGCCCGTCAGGCGCTCTGCCACGGGGTTGAGGTAGGTCACCATGCCCTTTGCGTCCGAGCAGACCACTGCGTCTCCAATGGCTTGCAGCGTCAGGCGCACGCGCTCTTTCTCGTCGAACAGCTCGTTCTCCATGCGCTTGCGCTCGGTAATATCCGTCACTTGCACGAAGAGCCCGGTGACCACGCCGCGCGCGTCTGCGTCGGGCAGGTAGGAGACGATACTGTGCCGCGGCTGGCCTTTCGGGTTCTGGTCCGTACGTTCAAAGCGCTGCGGCACCCCCGCCAGCGCCAGATCGTAGTGGGGCTTGCTGGCCGCGTAGCGGGTTTCGCTGAGCAGCTCGCTGATATGCCGGCCGCGCACAGGCACCGGGTAGGTGCCGAACTCCTCAAGTGCCGCCCGGTTGGCAAAGCGGTTGTGCATACTGGCATCCCAGTAGGCAATCATCGAAGGCACGTTGTCGAGGGTGGTCCGCAGATCATGCTCAGTCTCGGCCAAACGCGCCGAAACCTGCTGGCGCAGCACCAGCTCACGCACGAACAGCAGTGCCAACCCAAGGCAGCCAGCCATTAACAGCGCGGCAAAACCACCCAGCACCCAGGCGCTGCGGGTCCACTTGGCCAGGATGGAATCTGCGGACTGCGCCACGTTGATGATGAGCGGGTAGCGCCCCACCGAGCGAAACGCATACAGGCGCTTTACGCCGTCGATCGCGGCGGTGCCCACAAACGAACCCGAGCCCTCTTGCTGAAAACGCAGCATGTTGGGCGTGCCCGCCAGGCTGCGGCCCACGTCCGCGTCACCATAGGGAAACCGCATGATGACCACCCCATCGCTGCGAAACAGGTTCACGCCACTCTGGGGGCCCATGTCCAACGAGCCAAACAACTCATTGAAAACGCTCAGCCGCACGGCCCCCACCACCACACCCGCAAAGCTGCCGTCTGCGTGGTAGTACGCACGCGCCACCGGAAGAATGTTGAGCCCCGTCACGCGGGAAGGAACAGGACGACCGATGAACACCCCCTGGTGCCCTCCGGATTTGAAGGCGACGAAGTAGTCGCGGTCCACAAAGCTCACGTTGCTGGGCGCACTCGACCCCGACTCCAGCACAACATTGCCTTGTGCGTTCAGCACCCACACATCGCCCGCGCCGCCCACACGCAGGGAGTTGTCAAACACCACGCGGGCGCGCAGATCGGGGGGCAGCGCCCACACCTCAGGGCGGCTCACCTCCCGGGCCACACCCTCCAGGGATTTGTCAAAACTATCCAGCGTCCAGCTCAGCCCTTGCTCCAGCGTGCGCACCAGGTTGGCATTGCTTTGGCTGGCATAGGTCCATTCGTCGTTGCGGATGGTCCAAATGGTCCGCGCAAAAAGCGCACCAATCCCGAGAGAGAGCAGGAGCGAGAGCCACAGCAGGCGGTGCGAAAAGAACTGACGGGACAATGGCATAAGAAACAGTTTGCAACCATTTTAGGATCCACGCGGGGCTGCGCATCCGGGAAACAGCACCGTATCCGCTGGGCCATAACCGGTCAATGCGCACTGCCCCTCGGTGGCGGGGCCACAGCCCCGGCTCCGCGCACCTCGATGCGGATCTCGTCCAGCACCTTGCCTCGGGTGTCGGTGATCTGCACCACGTGCCGCCCCGGCCAGGGCAGCCAGGCCACGCGTGCGCCACGCCCGAGCGGCTTGCCATCCATGCGCCACAGCAACCCGTCGCCCGTGGCGGTGAACTGCAGGCGCTGGCGCGCCGGGGGGATGTCGGGGTCCAGCGCAATGATGGTGCCCGGGGCGGGGGCGGTGATGCGCGGGGGCAGACCCGCAGGAGATGGGGCGGCACCGGGCGCAGATTTTTTAGGATCATTTTGGCCGCTAGCGCTTGATGGATAAGCGCTAATAGCTACCGAATCAATAGCAAATAACGCCTGCTGGGTGCCCTGCACAAACCATTCGTCCCGCGCGGCCTCCAGCGGCTGGCCGCCGCCGCGTGGGTCCGGGCTGCCAGGCTGCGGCGCCACGGGCCCAAATCGCACCGCTGTGCGGGCCAGGCCTAGGGGGGCCTTGGGGGCGCGGCTGGGCTCGCGGGCATGCAAAAACCCCATCACCGCCGACCAGATGGGGGCCGCGCCGCTGGTGCCGCTCACATCGTGCATGGCGGCGCCGCTGGCGTTGCCCACCCACACGCCCACGGTGTAGCGCTCGGACCAGCCCACGGCCCAGTTGTCGCGCATGTCCTTGCTGGTGCCGGTTTTCACGGCCGTCCAGAAGCGGGTGGCCAGCACGCTGTCGGTGCCAAAGGTGCGGGCGCGTGCGTTGCCGTCCGAGAGGATGTCGCCCACGATGAAGGCAGCACGGGCGTCCAGCGCAGGGGCAAAGCGCGGCTTTGCAACATCCGAGAACGCTACAGCACTCGACCGTCCGCCGTTGGCGAGCGTGCGGAAGGCGTTGGTCAGGTGCAGCAGCGGCACCTCAGGGCTGCCCAGCGCCAGGCTGTAGCCAAAATAATCGCCGCTTTCGCGCAGCGGCAAGCCCACGGCGCCGAGCTGGCGGTGGAATGCGTCGGGCGTGACCATCACCAGCGTGCGCACCGCCGGCACATTGAGCGACGCGGCCAGCGCCGTGCGCACCGACACCCAGCCCTTGAACTGCCGGTCGTAGTTCTGCGGGATGTACAGGCCGCTGGCAGTGGTGATCTGCGCGGGCGAATCCTCTACCAGCGAAGCCGCCGTGAGGCGCCGCTCGGCAATCGCCTGCGCATACAAAAACGGTTTGAGCGTGGAGCCCGGCTGGCGCAGCGCCAGCACACCATCGACCTCGCTGGCCTGGCTCAGTTGCCCTGAAGATCCCACCCAGGCCAGCACCGCGCCCGTGGCGTTGTCGAGCACCAGCACGGCGCCGTCTTCCACATTGCGCCCGCGCAGCTCGCGCAGGTGCTGCTGCAGGCTCTGCACGGCAAAACGCTGCAGCGGCGCGCGCAGGGTGCTGGGCACACGCTCGGGCACGGCGCCGTCTTTGCCAGAGCGCTGGCGAAGCAGGTAGCGGGCGAAGTGCGGCGCCACGCCTTCGCTCGCATCAAATGCGCGGCGCTGCAGGGCGGCGGTGGTGAAGAGGTCCAGCGCATCGCAATCCACACGGGCCGGGGCTGGGGTGGCGCGCTGCGCGGGGCGCGCGCCGCTGGTGGCCTGCATATCGCGCAGCACCCCGCACGCCCGTTGCGCCACCAGCGCGGGCCGGGCATTGGGCGCGCGCACCAACGCAGCAGCCACCGCCGCCTCGCGGTCGTCCAGCCCGTGCGCGGCCTTGCCAAACAGCGTGCGGCTCAGGGCATCAATGCCCACCAGCTCGCTGCGAAACGGCACGAGGTTGAGGTAGGCCTCCAGGATCTGGTCTTTGCGCCAGCGCCGGTCCAGCACCTGTGCGGCCACCGTCTGCCCCAGCTTTTGCACCACGGTGCGCCCGCCAGGGCCCTGGCGCCAGTCACCGTCCAGCAAACCCGCCAGCTGCATGGTGATGGTGCTGGCCCCGCGCGTGCGCTGGTTCCACAGGTTGCCCCAGGCAGCGGCCGATGCGGCGCGCCAGTCCACGCCGCTGTGCTCAAAAAAACGCTTGTCCTCGCTGAGCACCAGGGCCGTGCGCAGGGCGGGCGACACCTCCGCCAAAGGCACCCACTGGCCGCGCCGCACGGTGGCATCGGTGCGCAGGCGCTGCAGTACCTCGCCTTCGCGGGAGAGGATGAGGGTGTCGGAGGGCTTGAAGTCGGCTCGCACCTCGTCAAACGCCGGAATAGCCCAGGCGGCCGATGCGCTGACCATCCAGAGAGTCCAGCCAGCGTACCAGCGGCGAACGCCGCCCCCCCGGCGCTCAGCCATTGGGATGCTCCCGGTCAAACCGGGTTTCGGCCTCGCTCAGGTGGCGCAGCAGCACGTGCGAAATCAGATTGACGCCAATGCCACCAAACACCACGGGCAATACATAGAGCGCGATGGACAGCTCGGAGATGAACACCGCGTCGTCGGCCAGCGACGGCGTGGTTTTGGCCAGGGACGCGAGCGACTGCAGCAGGTACACGTCCACCCCTGCGATCAGCACCAGCGCCACACCAAAGCCGAGCACGGCCACGCGGGAGATGGACCGGGTCGCCAGCAGCAACCCGTAAATGCCCGCAGGCAAAACCAGCGAAAACGCCACCAGCACCCAGAACCGCAGTTCCACAAAAACACTGAGACTCATGGCGTTGTTCTGAAGGGCAGGCTCAAAACGGAAGGCTGCATGGCGCTGCGGTTTACCGAGCCGCCTCCACCTTTACCCGCGCGTTGGGCACCTCGCCAAACATCTCGGGGGCGTACATGGCCTCCACCCGGCTGGGCGGCAAGGCAAAGTCACCCACGTTGTTCAGGCGCACGGTGTATTCCATCTTGACCGTGCCCTTGGGCAGGTATTCGTAGTAGCTGCGGAAGGCCTCGAAGCTGCGCTCCTCGAACGCGGGCCAGCCCGCGCCACTGCGGGCCTTTTCGCCCTGCGTGGCAATGGCCGAATCCCGGCCCAGGCCGCTGCCCAGGATGGTGGCACCGCCCGGAATCGGGTCGGTGATGGCCACCCAGGTCATGTCGGCGCTGGCGTTCACCTCCAGCGTCACACGCAGCACGTCGCCGCGCGTGTACTGGCCTGCGGGCAGCGACTTGTTGGCCTGCTCCACGGGTGTCACGGTCTTGGTGATGGCATAGCCCGCAGCAAAGGGCGCCTTGAGCTGGATGGCGGCGACGGATTGCAGGGTGAGCCAGGGCTTGCCGGGCCCTTGGTGGGTCACCGCCAGGTTCTCTTTGCCACCGGCCTTGCCCCAGGCCAGGAACATGTCGTTGTTCTTGAGGTTGCCGGGCGATGCGGGCGCACCGAACCAGGTCGTCTGGTGCGCGGCGCCCGTGGCGTCACTGGCCTTCACGCGTTCGACCTTGCTCCAGTCCACGCTGGCGGTGTTGCCAGACATCGCGGCTTTGGTGGTCCCCGAGACTGGCACGGCCTCGAACTTGGCGCTGAATTTCTCTAGCGCCAGCCCGCCCCACAGATTGGCCGTGGTGGTATGCCACGCGCCCGCCTGCTGGCGGCTGATGAAGCCATTGGCCAGGCGGCCCATGTCGTCCTTCCAGGTGGGGTCGTCCATCACCGCGAGCATCAGGCGCGCGGTGTTCACGTCTCCGTTTTGCATCAGCCACCACCAGTAGTCGTCCTGCTCGGTGCTGAAGATGAGCTTGGTGCCCTGGAACGACAGTCGGCTGCGCAGGATCTGCATGGCCTCGGCCAGGCGCTGGTCGCGCTGGGGCACATCGGCCACGCGCTTCAAGACGTTGACCCAGTCGATCACCGTGTGCGTGGGCCACTGGTTGGGCGCGATGGTGATGCTGCTGACCATGCGGCCCTGGGCCTTGCCGTAGCGCGACAGCGCTTCGAGCGCGGCCACCTTGCGCATGTCCAGGTCCTTGCGGGGGCTCCAGAAGCTGCGCTGGATGCGGCCTTCCACAAACGCGATCAGGCCACGCTCCATGGGCGCGCGGGCGGCATCGGGCAATGCAAACGCGGGGTTGATGCTGGCGGCCTCGTGCGTGGCGGCCAGCACGTAGGCCGTCAGCGTGTCGCTCCCCCGGTTGCCATCCCCATCACGCGGTGGGAAGTAGTTGGCCAGGCCATCGCTGTCGAGGTAGGTGGGCAACTGCGCCACCACGGTCTGCCACAGCGCGCCGTCGCGCAGGCCCACGGCCTTGCTGGTCTTTTGCTCCAGGCAGGCAAAGGGGTAGCGTGCCCACCAGTCGCGCACGCCCGGCAGGCCTTCGGCCAGCTTGGGCTGCAGCGACATCTTGAGCCCGCCCCGGCCGGGGATGGCGTCCGCTGGCGGGTTCACATCCAGATTGAAGCTGCCGTCCACCTGCACCAGCGTGGCCTGCTGCACCGTGAGTGGTACGGCCGGGATGATGCGCTGGCGGGCCTTGAGCGCATCGCGCGCGCCGCCCACCGTGTCCTTCGCCTCGATCTCCCACAGGATGGACTCGGCGCGGGTCTGCGCCAGCTGCGCAGGGGCCGTCACGTTCCAGGCGACTTCACGCGCTTCTTCGGGCGGGATGTCGATGGTCTGCGGCTTCAAGTCCAGCAGCGTGGCGCGGGGCGATACCTCCACCTTCATCGCCGTCTTGGTGGTGTTGCGCAGCGTGATCTGGGCGCGGAACTGGTCGTCCTCGCGCACCAGCGGCGGCAGGCCGCTGATGATCTGCAAATCCTGCGTGGCGCGGATGCTGGTGCTGCCGGTGCCGAAGAGGCCCGTGGCGGCATCGGCCACAGCCACGATCTTGAAGGTGGTGAGTGCGTCGTTCAGCGGCACCGTCACCTTGGCCTGGCCGTTGGCATCGAGCTTGAGGGAGGGTTCCCACAGCAGCAGGGTGTCGAGCAGTTCACGCGTCTGCGCGCGGCCCCCACCACCGCCCGCAGGCACGGCCTTCTTGCCGTAGTGGCGGCGGCCAATGATTTCCATCTGTGCGGTCGATGTCTCCACACCCCAGCTGCGCCGCTGCAGCATGGCTTCGAGCAGGTTCCAGCTGGTGTTGGGCATCAGCTCCAGCAGCGCCTGGTCCACGGCGGCCAAAGCCACCTCGGCATTGGCAGCGGGCTTGCCGCCCGGCAGGGTCGCAGTGATGGTGACCTGGGCCTTGCCGCGCACGGCGTAGCTTTCCTTGTCGGCCGTCACCTTCACGTCGATCTGATGGGCCGCTGTGCCCACGCGAATCTCGGCCATGCCCAGACGGAACGCGGGTTTGGACAAGTCCACCAGCGCCGTGGGCGCCTGGTACTCCTTGCCTTCGTACCAGAACGACGTCCACCACTCACGCGGTGCCTTGAAGCCCCAGGTGAAGAAGCTGTACCACGGCACTTCGCGCAGGCGGCCACGCAGGGCCAGCACGCTCACGTACACATTGGGGCCCCAGTCGGGCTGCACCTTCAGGCTCACCGTGGGGTCTTGCCCGTTGAGCTGCACCACCTGGGTGTCGATGATGCCTTCGCGCTCCACGGCCACCAGGGCCGTGGCAAAACGGAACGGCATGCGCACCTGGAACTTGGCGATCTCGCCGGGCTGGTAGCTTTTCTTTTCGGGCAGCAGGTCGATGCGGTCGTGGTCTTCGCCACCAAACCACAGCTCGCCCTGGCGCGTGACCCACACTGACGAGGCGGCCACGCTGGTGTTGCCGTCCTTGTCGGTGGCCGTCACCACCAGCTCCACCTCGCCGGGCTCGTCGAGCTTGGATTCGCACAGCAGCAGGCCGCGTGCATCGCTCTTGCCGCTGCACAGCGTGCCCAGGTCTTTGGTTTCGGTCTGGTTGTCGTAGCTGTAGAAGCCGCCCACCATGCGCTTGCGCGTGCTGGTGGTGATGCGGGCAATGGCCTGCACCTGCAGCGAGGTGTCGGCGGCGGGTTTGCCGTTGTGCTGCAAGGCCAGCGCCTGGTAGCGGATCTTCTGTCGGGCAGACACCCAGCCCTCGGTCTTGATGCCCGCCACCACACCGGCGGGCCACAGCGCTTGCGTGCTGCGGATGGTCTGCACCTCGCCATTGGGGTCGGCGTAGGTGGCTTCCAGCAGCAGCTCCTGCGGCTGGCGGGCCTGGGGCACGTTGTCGATGGTGACCTTGCCCGCACCGTCCTTGTTCAGCGTGAGCGGCAGCTTGTCGGCAATCACGCGTGCATCCTGGCGGGCCGCAGCTTCTTCGTCGTCGCTGTTCGCACTTTCCTGCTCGCGCTTGCGGGGCGGCGTGAAGCGGAAGGCCTCGTAGTCGCTGTACTGCAGCGCCTTGCCGCGCACCATGGCCGACACGCGCACCGGCAGGTTGGCGGCCCCGCCGCCCGCCACGTAGTTGATCTGCACATCGGTGGGCACCGAGCGCACGCGCACCAGGGCCTTCTTCTCGACCGGGGTGATGCGCCCCTCCAGCACGGGCAGGCGGAACTCCTCCACCCGGAACTCGCCGGAGCCGAAGCTGCGTTCATCACCGGAATCCTTGCGCAGCTCCACCTGGTACACCCCCAGCTTGGCGGCGGGCGGGATGGCGAAGCTGTTCTGCGCACTGAGGCCACCCGTGGCCGTGTCGCGCCAGGCGACGGGCTGGGTGAACTGCTGGCCACTGCCCACATGGGTGATGACCAGGGTTTCGGGCCGTTCCTTGGGCAGCGCAAAACCCTGGCGGGTTTCCGAGCGCAGCACGTGTTTCATCGACACGGTCTCGCCCGCGCGGAACAAGGTGCGGTCAAAAATGGTGTGGGCGCGTTCGCTGGGGCGCGGGTCGCTGCTGGTGGGCACGTTGAAGCGCCAGGGCTCGATGCCGCGCTGCCAGTCGCTCCAGGTGAACGCCATGTCCTCCACGCCGCCCTCGTCCTTGTGGCGCGCGCTCACGAAGTAGGCGTTGCCGCCGTCGCCGTAGTCGCCGCCATCGCCGCAGCGGGTGGGGTCGGACGACAGGCCTTCGATGCGGGCCACGCCCTGGGCATCGGTCAGCGCGTTGGCCAGCTCATTGCCCTTGCAGTCGCTCACACGCACCGTGGCGCCCTGCACCGGCTGGCCCTTGTCCAGCGTGGTCACCCAGGCCAGGGCGTTTTCGCGGCCAAGCTTGAAATGCACGCCCAGGTTGGTCACCAGGGCCGAGGTGCGCACGAACATCGTGCGGGCGTCCCCGTGGCGCTCATCCAGCAGCGAAGCGCCGAGCTTTTGCGAGGCGATCTCCACCACATGGAAGCCGGGTGGCAGCGGAATGCCCACCACCTCGAACGGGCGCGGGTCGTTGCTCGCTGGCTTGGGCAAGTCCAGCGTCTTCACGCCACCCTTGCCCGCCAGCAGCGAAAGCATGCGTGACTGCACATACTCCTTGTCTTCGTCCAGCACCTTGGGCAGCGGGCCGGTCACGTCGCGCCGCGCCTGCTTGCGATCCACCACGTAGCTGTCGTAGCGCTGCACCTTCTTGAACCACGCAATGATGTCGGCGTCGGTGCGCGGCTTGAGCGTGCTCACGGTGCCCGGCTGCAGGCCCTGCACGCGCAGGGCGGCTTCCACGTTGCGCAGTGTCACGGGCAACAGCGCTGGGGGGTTGTCAGAGCGCGGGCCTTCGGCAAAACGCTCGACGATGCCAAAGGGCGCTGCCGCAAACTTGGCCAGGGGCGGCATGCCGCCGGTGGCCACCTTGAGCGGGAAGTTGTCTGCGTTGCGCAGCGGGCGGCCCGAGGCGTCCTTGAAGTCCTTGGGCAACTCCAGTGTGAAGGCCGTGTTTTCAGCCAGGGGCGCCGCAAACTGCACGCTGTTGACCAGCGCATCCCCCTTTTGGCCCTCGATGCCGCCATCGGTCTGGGGCTTCAGGGTTTCCTTGGCGGACTTGAGGCGAATGGCGGTGGCCAGGCTGCGCGGCACCGGGGCGTTGAAGGACAGCTGCATCGGCCGGATGGGCAGGCAGGCCGCCTGCGCGTTCTCGCGCTCGCAGCTGAACTCGGCCGCAAACGGCTCGCGCACCTTGAAGTCAAAGCGCTTCTCCACCGTGTTGGCCACGCCGCTGGGCGTGGCCACGCCCTTGCCAAACACGATCTGCATGCGCGAGCCCGAGGTGAACCGCCGGTTGCAGGCCAGCGTCGCGTACTGCAAGGGTTCTTTCGCCGCGCTTTTTTCCAGGCCCAGCGTCTTCAATATTTCGGCGCGCTGCGCGCCTTCAATCAGCCGCACCGGCACGCGCTCGCCCACGCCTTCCACCGTGCACCACACATTGGCCTGAACGCTGGCGGTGGTGGCGGGCCCGTTGAACTGCAGCACGAAGAACTGCTCTTCGTCGATGGCCTGGTAGGGGTTGGGGCGGATGGTCTGCACAAACGGCCCGCCGCTATTGAATTGATAGCTTTTGGTGCCCGTCAGATCAGCGCCAGAGGCCGATTTGAACCCGGGTTTGACCGTTGCGGTGCAGCGCACGCCGGGTGGCAGGTCACTTTCAAAGTCGAAAACCCACTCGCGCTCGCCTGTCCAGCGGCCCGTGCCCTTGGTGGCGCTGGCATCGCTGCAGCTCAGGTTGATGGGCGCGGGCGCCTTGGGGTCGCCGAAGTTGACGGCCGCCGCATCGAACTTGGCCACCACTTGCCGCACCCGGGCCACTTCGCCCTGCGGTGAAAAACTGGTGATCTGCAGGGCGTGTGCGCCCATCGAAACCAAAGCCCCCGACAACAACACCAGGGCACGTTGCAAGACATTCATTTTTGACATCCCTCTATCCGACTCGACCGCGAGGGTAGCCGATATGCCGGGGACCGCCCCCTGCTGCGATGACACGGAAGGTAACAACTCGTTCGCAGCCCCCGCGCGCCAAGGCTGGCGGGCAGTGCGCACAAACCCCACCGGTATACTGCGCCGCAAAATAAAGCGGGAGAGAGGGAATCATGAAAAAGATCGTCTTGTTGGCGGCCTTGTGCGCGGGCGCCTGGTATTACTTTGTCGGCGGGCGCACATTGGACGAAAAAATGGTGCGCGCCTACTACGACCAGAGCGCGCACGCCCTCTACAAGCGAGACGCTGAGCTGATGTGCAAACAGCTCAGCAGCAAGGCCATCATCCAGGACGAGACGGTGATGAACGGCCAGACGCAGCGCAGCACACTCAACCACGACCAGCAGTGCGAGGCCTTCAAGGCCAGCATGCAGATGTTCGAGCAGATCGGTGACCGCATGGGCGGCATCCTGACGGTCGAGTTCGAATTCCACATCGACAGCATAGAGATCGAACCGGGCCGCAAAAGCGCCAAGGTCAAAGGCACCAGCCTGCTGAAGATGGGAGAAACCGTCATGCAGTTCAGCTCCACCTTCAACGAGCAACTCGTGCGCGAAATGGGACAAATGAAGCTCCTGCGCTCCGACCAGCGCACCGTGGTGCGCATGGCGGGCGGGCGCGGGATGTCGCAGTCCGACTTCTTCTCCAAATAAGCCCGGGGCACCCCATGCAGCGCGAAACCGCAAAGACGCCCCGCCCGTTCTGGCACCAGATCAACACCTTTTTCGCGTTTCCGCTGCAACCCAAGCCGCTGATGTACAGCGTGCTGCTGGCGCTCTCCAGCTTGCTGTTCAAGCTGATCTTCTTTGTGCCCGACGCCCTGGGCATCCTGATCGTGGAGATCGGCATCCTGCTGGCCGCATCGCGCTACGGATTCAAAGTCACGGCCCTGGGCTCGCGCGGCATCTACAAGGCCGAAGACTACCCCTCCGAGCTGGACCCGGACTGGAAGAACCTGCCCTGGAAGCTGTTCGCCATCCTGATCGTGCAAGCCATGGCCGTGGGCTGGCTGCAGCGCCTGAACCCCGTGCTGGGCACGCTGGCCTGGCTGGCCATGTGTTTTCTGCTGCCCGCCACGCAGATCGTGCTGGTGCAGACCTGCAGCTTTACCGAAACCCTGAACCCCGCCAACGCCTGGAATGCCGTGCGCACCATTGGCTGGCCCTACCTGCTGCTGTGCCTGTTCCTCTTCCTGCTGAGCCAGGGCACCTTCATCGCGCTGGGCATGCTGGTGCCTATCTTCAAGGGCTGGATCCTGCTGCCCATCGTCAACTGGCTACTGATCTATTTCAGCTGGGTCATGGCCAGCCTGCTGGGCTACGCCATGTACCAGAACCACGCAGCCTTTGGCATTGACCTGCTGCCCGGCGCAGGCCTGGACGACGACGGCGCCCCTGTGGACCGCCGCAGCCCCCGCCAGATCGAGCAAGACGCCACCGACGCACACGTGGCCGCGCTGATCACCGCGGGCGACATGGTCGGCGCCCTGGGCGTAGCCTACGAAGACCAGCGCACCCGCAGCGACGAAGTGCCCGCACAGCGCCGCTACCACCGTGTGCTGACGCTGGCCGAAGGCAAAACCGCCACCCTGCTGGACCATGCCCAGCGCTACATCCCGCTGCTGCTGCGCTCGGGCCAGGGCGGCGAAGCGCTCAAGGTCTTTCAAACCTGCCGGACCAAGGACGCCCAGTTTGCGCTGCAGGACGCCAACGCCACCCTCAACCTGGCCAAAGCCGCCTGGAATGCCAACAACGCCAAAGACGCGCTGGCCCTGCTGCAGGGCTTTGACCGCCGCTTCAAAAACCACGACAGCGTGCCCGCCGCCTATGAACTGGTGGCCCGCGTGCTGCTGCAAGGCATGAACCGCGCCGACATGGCCCTGCGCGTGCTGGCCACGTTGGAGTCCCGCCACCCGGACACCGAGGCCACGCGGGAAACGCGGTGGCTGCTGCGCAACCATGTGCCGCAGGGGGCTGCGGGGGGTTAAGTTTTGGGGATTTCTGCGCCCTGGCGCTTACCCATCAAGCGCGAGATGCTATGGTATTGATAGTGATTGCCGAGTGTTCCATGAACCGGCCGGGCCTCTTCTCAGAACAGGCATGCCTCACGCACCAGCATGCCAGCCCAGGCTTCGGCAAGTTCGGCCCGAGCGGGTGGGGCAAAAACCCCACGTTCACTACAAATATGGTAGCTGCTAGCGCTTGATAAATAAGCGCTAGCGGCCTAAAACATCAAAAAAATCCAAGACCAAACATCACCCCGGCATCCGCAACCCCGAAGACACCGAAGGCACGTTCGACGGCCGATGCTGCGGCCCCTGTGGCTGCTCCACCCGCACCACATGCGCGTCCGCAACTCCATCGTTCAGCCCCACCTCCCCACTCGCCGGTGCATGGCCCACGCCCGCCCCGGCGCCCCCCGCCTTGGCAAGGGCACCAGGGGCTGTCAAGAACAGATACAGCGCCTTCGCATCCACATCACTCAACTGCCCCAGCGACTCAAACGGCATCACCTGGATCGGCGTGCCATCCGGCCGCTTGCCAGTGCGCAGCATCGCCACAAAGCTGGCGGCATTGGGGTAGCGGGCCATGGCGCTGTTTGCGCCGGGACGGATGTCGGCAGCGGCGGGCCAGTCCGGCGGGCCGCCCGGGATCTTGCCGCCCGACAGGTCTGCGCCGTGGCAGCCGATGCACATGTTGGCCACATACTGGCCATTGGCCACCGTCACACCCGCAGGCACGGGGCGCGATGGCGCCAGCTGGTGGTCGATGCGCGCGGCTGCGTCGGGTATGGCGCCCAGGCCGTACAGCACCCAGGCAGGGCGGGGCAGTTCCACCACGGCCTGCGTGCCCTCCTGCGGCTTGAACTGGCGTACGTAGGACACCAGGGCATTCAGGTCGTCGTTGGTAAAACGGTTGTAGTCCTCGCTCGGCATCACCAGCAGCGGGCGGCCATTGGGCTTGACGCCGTGGCGGATCACGCTGTTCCAGTCTTCGGGCTGGTAGCGGGCCACCACGCCAGCGGGGGTGATGTTGGGGCCCACGATGCGCGTGCCCTTGCCGTCGTTCACAAACTCGCGGCCCGTGCCTTGCGCGCCGTGGCAGTCGGTGCAGCCGCGCGACGCATACAGGTACCGCCCGCGCTCAATGGTCTGCGCGTCGGTGGTGTAGGCCACGGGGCGCGGCTTGATGTCGATGTAGCGGTTGCGCTTTTGCTCGGCCAGGTACAGGCCGCTGGTGGCTGTGGCCACAACGACCACGCCCAGCAGCAGCGCGCCGCCTGCGGTCCATTTGATCCAGCGTTTCATGGTGGTATCCCTCTTCTTCGAATGAATGGCAACTGAACGAATCAGCGTGTTCAGGCGCCGGATTCTGGATTCGAAGAAGCGGTTTGTGACACCCTCCTGCCGCAGGGCGTGGCGCAGCCGGTGACATTTGTCACAAACGCGCCGCCAGTGTGGTGCGGCGCGCGTCAACGGCCCCGTTGCTCAGCGCTCGATGGTCTTGTTCCAGCGCGTGTTCCAGGCTGGGCGGTTGGCGTTGACGCTGTCCCAGTCCAGGGTCACGGCGTTTTTCATCCACTGGTTGATCTTGGCCACCTGCTCGGCGCCTTCACCCACGGCCGGGGCCTTGGGGTTGGTGGGGATCTGCGCGCCAAACTGCAGCACGTTGGCCTGGGCCAGGGGGCTCAGCAGAAATTCGGCCAGTTTTTGCGCCAGCTCGGGCTCGCTGTTCTTGGCGATCACGCACTGGCCTGTCATCAGCACCACCGAGCCTTCCTTGGGCTGGGCGTATTCCACCGGAATGCCCTTGGATTTGAGCGCAGCCACGGCCGTGGGCGTGAGCGGGAAGATCGCAGCCTCGCCCGTTTGCACCATCTCCGAAATCTTGGCCGAGCTGGGGATGTACTCCAGCACGTTCGGGCCGATGGTCTTGGCCCAGTTGGCAAAGCCGGGTTCCACGTTCTTGTCGTTGCCGCCCTGGATGCGGTTGAACATCAAGAAGCCGTGCAGCCCGAACGATGAGGAGGGCATGGACTGGAACACTACCTTGCCCTTGTACTTGGGGTCGGCAAAGTCCATCCACGAGGTGGGCGCGGCCCAGCCCTTTTCGGCAAACATCTTGGTGTTGTAGGCGATGCCCGTCATACCCACGCTGACTCCGCTGGCCAGGTCGTCCTTGAAGCGCGCGGCGGGGTAGATGTCGTTCAGATGCTGGTTGGGCTTTTGCTTTTCGCACAGGCCCATGCCCATGGCGCGCACCATGATGCCGTCGTCCAGAAACATCACGTGCATCTGGGGCTTGTCCTTGTTGGCCTGGGCCTTCGCCAGGATGTCCGAGGACGTGCCGGGCACCACCACCACTTTCACACCATGCAGCTTTTCAAACGCCGGGAACACGTACTGCGTGTACGCCTTCTCCATGGTGCCGCCGTTCATGCCGATGTACAGCGTCTTGGTCTGCGCGGTGGCGGTGCCTGTGGCGGCCACGGCGGTCAGTGCAGCGGCCGTCACAAGGGCGCGGCGGGTGCGGCTGGCAAAGCGGGGGGAGAAGGTCATGGTGGTTTCCTTTCTGGTGGGGAGGGGAGTTTTTTCGGTGGCAAACGGGGTCAGTGGGCAGCGGCAGTGCTGGCCACGTCAGCCACCGTCGTTGGGAGAAATCGCTCAATCGCAAAGGCATCAATCGGCGTGGTGCTGCGGCCATCGCGTGCCAGTTCTGCCAGCACCTCGCCCACACCGGGGCCGATCTGAAAGCCCGCACCCGCAAAGCCAAAGCCATGGATCAGGCCGGGCGTGGTGTGGCTCTTGCCCAGCACCGGCTGGCGGTCAGGCAGGTAGCCTTCGGTGCCGCTCCAGGTGCGAATGAAGTGCGCATTCTTGAGGGCGGGCAGCAGCTCCACCGCCTGCACTGCCAGGGTAGCGATGGCGCTGCGCTCGGAGCGGGCGCGGTCGGCATCCAGCGCCACACCTGCGCCGCCGCCCAGCACGAGGTTGCCACGCGCTACCTGTCGGCAGTAGATGCCGCCGCCTTCCACACCCAGGCTCCAGTGCATGAAGAAGGGCAGGGGCTCGGTCACCGCCATGGCGGGGTGGCCGGAGTGAATGGGCACGGCCTCGCCAAACTGCGCGGCCAGCGCACCGGCCCAGGCTCCTGCGCAATTGATGAGCACGGGTGCACGCACCGCCACGGTGGTGCCCGAGCGCACGGTGAACCGCTGGCCGTCGTGCTCCACCGAGGTCATTGGAGTGCGCTCCAGAATCTGCGCGCCCGCGCGCTTGGCCGCCAGTGCAAACGCGGGCGACACCAGGCGCGGGTTGGCCTGGCCGTCATCCGGGCAGAGTGATCCACCCACAGCGCGCCCGCCCAGCCAGGGGCAGCGCTCGCGCAGTGTGGTGCCGGAGATCAGTTGAATGCCCAGGTCAAAGTCGCGGCTCAAGTGGGCATAGGCTTCCAGTGAAGCCATGTCCGCCTCACTGCGTCCGATCTTGAAGTGCCCGCTGCGCTGGTATTCGCCATCGGTGCCAATCAGCGCGGGCAGGTCGGCCCACACCTCGTGAGCGCGCTGCGCCAGCGGCAGCTGGCTCACCGGGCGGCCCTGGCGGCGCACGCCGCCATAGTTCACGCCACTGGAGCGCGAGCCGCACAGGTCACGTTCCAGCAGCACCACGGCCACGCCTCGGCGGCGCAGTGCCAGCGCGGTCGATGCGCCCATGATGCCGCCGCCCACAATGGCAACGTCGGTGTCGATCGTTGGGGTGGCGGTCATGCGCGGGCCTCCGCCTGGGGTTGCAGGTGGATGGGAATCGGCTTGATCGGCGCCTGTCCGCGCAGCCGTCCTACCGTGTCAATCGGCTTGCCTGTGGCGTGGGCCAGAATTTCTGCAGCGGCCACACCGCACATGCGGCCTTGGCAGCGGCCCATGCCCACGCGGGTCAGGGCCTTGAGGCGGTTCATCTCATCGGCTCCCGCATCGCGGGCGCAGGCGCGCAGCTCGCCGGCCGTGATGTTCTCGCAGCGGCACACCACCAGCGCATCGGGCGCTTGGGCGGCCCAGTCAGTGGGAAATGGGAAGGCGCGCTCCAGCCCTTGGCGGAATGGCATCAAGCCCGTGAGCTTGCGTTCCAGCTCCGCCGCGCGCGCAGTGTCCACCTTCACGCCATGGTCTGCCAGCAGCGCCAGCGCAGCGCGCTCGCCCGCCCACTCGGCCGCATCGGCGCCCAGGATGCCCGAGCCATCGCCCGCCAGGTACACACCGGCAACGCTGGTGCGGCCTGCTGCGTCGCGTTCAGGCAGGTGGGCGCGGTGCATGGGGGCCCAGGCAAAGCGGCAACCCAGCAGGTCGGCCAGTTGGGTTTCGGACCGCAGTGCGTAGCCAAAGCCCACGGCATCGCAGGGCACGGTGTGTTCGGTCTGGCCGTCAGTCCACACCACGGCATTCACCCGCGTGTCGCCCTCCACGCGCAAAGGCCGCACGCCGGTGTGCACCGCCACGCCGTGCGCGCGCAGCCAGCCCACGTAGTACATCCCTTTGGCCAGCACGGCGGGTTGGGTGAGCATGCCGGGCAGGGCGGCCAGTTGGTCGGCAAAGCGGGCGGTGTCCAGCACCGCCGCGACCTTGGTGCCCGCCTTGGCATATTGGTACGCCACCAGGTACAGCAGTGGCCCGGTGCCCATCAGCACCACGTTGCGGCCGATGGTGCAGCCCTGAAACTTCAGCGCCACTTGTGCTCCACCCAGTGTGTACACGCCGGGCAGCGTCCAGCCTGGCATGGGCAGCACGCGGTCGGTGGCGCCGCTGGCCACGATAAGCTGGCCGTAGGGCACCGTGCGCGTGGTCTGCGTGGGGCCGTGCAGCACATCGAGCTGGCCACCCTGGGCGTTCCACACCAGGCTGTCGGGTTGGTAGTCGATGTGGGCGGCCAAGCCATCCAGCGTGCTGTGCAATGCCGTGGCGCGTGATGCTTCGGTGCCGTACAGCGTTTGCGGACTGCGGGCAAAGTGGGCGGGCTGGCGGCGGTAGATCTGCCCGCCGCCGCGCGCGGCCTCGTCGATCACCGTGGGCCGCACGCCATGCGCCACCAGGGTTTGCGCCGCACGGATGCCCGCAGGGCCTGCGCCCACGATCACGGGTTGCAAGGTGGGGGCGGTCATGCGGCCCCTCCGGTAGTCAGCTGCATGCCCGCCTGGATGAAGGTGGCGCAAGACCGTAGGCGTTCGCCGGTAGCCGTCATCACCCAGCAGTCCTGGCACGCGCCCATCAGGCAAAAGCCTGCGCGCGGCTCGTGGCTGAACTCGTTGCGGCGCAACTGGGCGCGGTGGGTGAGGATGGCGGTCAGCACCGTGTCGCCTTCGAGCGCAGCGGCGGGTTCGCCATCGAGCACGAAGGGCACTGGTGTGCGGTCTTTTTCGGCCACGCGGTGGAGCAGAGGTTGGCTGGAACTCATGGTTGCGGTGCTCATTTATTTCCGGCCGACCAGAACGCGATCGAGTCCATACACCCGGTCGAGAATCACCATCGCGCAGGCCGTCAGGGCCACCATCAGTGCCGACACCGCAGCCATCAGCGGGTCAATCGACTCGGTGGCGTACATGTACATGCGCACCGGCAGCGTCACCGTGCTGGGCGAGGTGACAAAGATCGACATCGTCACTTCGTCAAAGCTGTTGATGAAGGCCAGCAACCAGCCGCCCGTCACGCCGGGCAAAATCATCGGCAGCGTGATGCGTGTGAACACCGTGGCCTGGCTGGCACCCAGCGACAGCGCGGCATGCTCGGCACTGCGGTCAAACCCCACCAGTGCGGCCACCACCAGCCGCAGCGTGTAGGGCGTAACGATGAGCGCATGCGCAAACACCAGCCAGCCAAAGCTGCCCGTGCCCCCCAGCAGCGCAAACAGGCGCAGCAGGGCCACACCCAGCACCAGGTGCGGAATGATCAGCGGCGACAGGAACAGGCCGTTGAGAAAGCCGCGCCCCGCAAACTCGTAGCGTGTGATGGCAATGCCCGCCGGCACGGCCAGCACCGTGGCCAGCGTGGCCGATGCCAGCGCCAGCCACAGGCTGTTCCAGAACGACTGCACAAAGTCCGAATGCGCGAACACTGCCTTGAACCAGCGCAGCGAGAACTCAGTGGTGGGCAGCGTCAGCGTGTTGTGCGGCGTGAACGCCACGATGCACACCACCAGCAGCGGGGCGAGCATGAAGGTGATGACCAGCGCGTTGAACGCGAGGGCCAAAGGTCCGTTCTTCTGCATAACTTCAGCCCAACGCTTTCTTGTACCGGCCCTCAACCAGCCGGTTGTAGCTCAGCATCACCACAAGGTTGGCCACCAGCAGCGTCAGCGCAATCGCTGCGCCCAGGGGCCAGTTCAGCTCGTGCAGGTATTCGTCGTACACCACCGTGGCCACCATCTTCAGCCGCCGCCCGCCCAGCAGGCCGGGGATGGCAAACGAGCTGGCCGCCAGCCCAAACACGATCAGGCTTCCCGACAGGATGCCGGGCAGCACCTGCGGCAACACAATGCGCCGCAGCGTGGTGAAGGGCGTGGCCTGCAGCGACAGCGCGGCGTTTTCCACACCCGGGTCCAGCTTTTGCAGCGAGGTCCATACGGGGATGACCATGAAAGGCAGCATCACGTGCACCAGGGCGATGACCACCGCGATCTCTGTGTAGAGCATCTTCACGGGGCCGATGCCGATGAGTTGCAGCGCGCCATTCACCAGCCCCTCAGGGCCCAGCAACATGCTCCAGCCAAAGGCGCGCACCACCACCGACACCAGCAGCGGCGCCAGCACCACCAGCAGCAAGATGGAGCGCCACGGGTTGCCCATACGGCTCAGGATGTAGGCCTCGGGCGCGCCAATCAGCACGCAGATCAGCGTGACCAGGCCCGCAATCCAGAACGTGCGCCAGAAGATGGTGTGGTAATACGAATCGGTGAACACATGGGTGTAATGCTCCAGCGTGAACTCACCCGCCTTCACCCCGGTTGCCGGGTCGAACGCGTTGAACGACAGCACGGCCGTGAGCGCCAGCGGCACCAGCAGCAGCACCGTGAACAGCACCAGCGCCGGGCCGGACAGCCACCAGGGCGCAGCCTTTTTGTGCAGCAAGGTGGTGGCCAGGCTCATGGCGCCACCTCGGCGGCGGTGTCTTCGGCCTCCAGCTCGGCCAGGGCTGTTTCATCGGCGGGCAGCAGGCGCATGCAGTGGTCGGGCCAGTCCACGCCCGTGCGCTCGCCCTCGGCCAGCGCAGCGCGGCCGTCGTTGGGCGCCAGCACCATCAGGTCGCCCACGGGGGTGCCCACACGGTACAGCCACTGGCTGCCCAGGAAGAACCGCTCGCACACCTGGCCTTCCATCCGGCCCTGTACGGCGGGCACCAGTTGCACTTTTTCTGGCCGCACGCTCAGCAGCACGGCGGCGCCGGGGCGGTAGCGGGCACCGTCCACCTCCATCGTGAGGGCGCCCACCTTCACCTGCGTGTGCGTGCCACTTGCATGCGTTACCTGGCCGGGCAGCAGGTTGGCCTTGCCCACAAAGGTGGAGATGAAGCGCGTGCGCGGGTGCTCGTACACGCGGTGCGGGTGGTCGATCTGCGTGGCGCGGCCGGCCTCCATCACCACCACGCGGTCGCTGATGGACATGGCCTCGCTCTGGTCGTGCGTGACCATGATGGTGGTGGTGCCCACCTTGCGCTGAATCTGCCGCAGCTCAAACTGCATCTCCTCACGCAGCTTGGCGTCGAGGTTGGACAGGGGCTCGTCCAGCAGCAGCACGGGCGGCTCGATCACCAGCGCACGGGCCAGCGCCACCCGCTGGCGCTGGCCGCCGGACAGCTCGCGCGGGTAGCGCGTGGCATGCTTTTCCAGGTGCACCAGGGCCAGCGCCTGGGCCACGCGCTCGGCGCGCTCGGCCTTGGGCACCTTGCGCATCTCCAGCCCAAAGCTCACGTTGGCCGCCACCGTCATGTGCGGGAACAGCGCATAGCTCTGGAACACGATGCCCAGGCCGCGCGTGTTGGCCTTGGCGTGTGTGATGTCCTTGCCGTCCAGCTCGATGCGCCCGCTGGTCACGGCCTCAAACCCCGCCACCATCTGCAGCGTGGTCGTCTTGCCGCAGCCCGACGGGCCCAGCAGCGACACAAATTCACCCTTTTGCACCGTGAGGTTCATGGACTGCACCGCGCAGGTGCTGCCATAGAACTTGGTCACATCCGTGAGCTTGAGAAACGACATGGCGAAAGCCTTTCCGGTGGTGGCATCGCACGGTTTGCCAGGGGGGCTGTGCGTGTCACCTGCTGTGGAGTTGCATGGATGGGCTGCGGGCCTTCGGTGTGCTTGCACCGGGGTGGTGCAAGTGCCGCACAAAGGCTGGAACAGCCGCTCGATTCAATTGAATCTATTGCAATAAACAAACCAGAATGCTTCGGGTATTCCATTAATCAGAATTTTTATTGAATTTATTCCGTTCAATGAAATATGATGCCTCCAGTTTGATCAACGAATTCCACAGGAGCGAGGTATGGAAGCCGCATCCACCGCCACCGGCGGCGTACCCCGGGTGTTTGCCGTCATCCGGGCCCTGTCGGCCGTGCAGGCCGAGGGCGGGCGAGTCACCCAATTGGCGCGTGCCGTGGGCCTGACGCAGGGCACTACGCACCGTTTGCTGCAATCGCTGGTGGCAGAGGGCATGGTCGAGCAGGACGAGCGCAGCAAGCTCTACCGACTGAGCATGGACTTCTTCGCCCTGGCTGCCAAAGCGGGCAACCCCGGCGACCTGCGCAGCCTGTGCCGCCCCGCGCTGCTGCGCCTGTGCGCCAGCTTGGGTGACAGCATCTTTCTGTTGGTGCGCAGCGGGTTCGATGCGGTGTGCCTGGACCGCAGCGAAGGCCCGTTTCCCATCCGCTCCTTCACCGGCGACATCGGCGGCCGCGTGGCCCTGGGCGTGGGGCAGGGTGCGCTGGCCATCCTGGCCTTCTTGCCCGAGGCCGAGCGCGAAGAGGTCATCCGCTTCAACCTCTCGCGCGTGCGCGAGTACGGCGTGTTTGACGAGGTCTATCTGCGCACCGAGATCGACCGCGTGCGCCAGCTGGGCTACGCCGGCCGCAACACCGGCTTGCTCGAAGGCATGGCCGGTGTGGCTGTGCCTATCCTGGACCGTGAGGGCCGTGCAGTGGCGGCGCTGAGCGTGGGCACCATCTCTGCGCGACTGAACGACGACCGACTTCCCACGGTGGTGGAGTTGCTCAAGCGCGAGGCAGCAGCCATTGGGCCCAAGATCAATCCATTTGATGCCACCCTGCGGCGGCCCGCGCAAAGCCTGTCGAGCGTGCGCAACGACCACGCCATTCAGCCCGCAGAGCAGGATTGAAGAGTTAGACACGACACGCAGGCCCACACCCCATGTCCGCCACAACGCACCCGAATTCGCCGTCGCTGCACGCCCACCCGCACGCTTGCGCAGCACTGGCCGAGGCATTGTTCAACGATCCGTTCTACCAAGCCGTCACCATCGACCATGCGGCCAACACTGTTCGCCGCCTGCAGGTGCTGGCCCACTACTGCGCGCTGGCCATGGACGAAGCCCGCGCCGTGGGCGACGTGCAGGTGGCCGACCTCCACGGCGCCGCACTGTGGATCACACCCCACGCGCCAGCCGCAGACAAGGCGCAATACAGCGCCCAGCGCACCCGCAGCTTGCGCCAGTTGCTGGGTCCGCTCGGGTTTGACCACTACCAGCGCATTTGCGCCGCCATGGAAGCGCAGGTGCCTGCCGATCTGCACAGCGCGTGGTACCTGTCGATACTGGGTGTGCACACCGCCGCGCGTGGCCACGGGTTGGCGCAGCGGCTACTGGCACCCACCTTGGCCAAGGCCGACCAGGCCGGTGCATCGTGTTTTCTGGAAACCTTCAACCCCTTGAGCGTGCCGTTTTATAGCCGCCTGGGTTTCACGCGGTCGGTGGAATGTGTGGAGCCAATCACCGGCAGCACCTATTGGCTGCTGGTGCGCGGTGCCGCCGTGCTTGGCAGGTAGCCAGCGTTCACGGCGCCGCTGTTGCCAAGCCCGGGTAACCTAACGCCCGAAAACGCTTTTGCCGTCTTGCCTTTGCCTGCATGCTTGCTGCACACCCACGGAGGCTGCCTTGCAACGCACACCATCCGCATCAACGTCGCCTCCCCACCCACTTCCTCATTCACAGTCGCCGATCGAATCCGGTCTGCCCTTCAGCTTTGGCAACCCCGTGCCATTGAGCACTCGCAGCAGCGTGATGCTGTGGGCCGCCAGCGCAATCGCCTTCGCCCTGTTGCTGGCGGTGCCGCGCTGGTTGCCCGACCAGTGGGGTGGCGCTTTGGCCGCGCTGCTGTTTGTGGGCGTTCAGTGGGCGGGGCTGCGATGGGCGGTGGGCCCGGCATGGGTGGCGCTGTTCAGGCGACCCCGCTGGCGCGATGTGGCGCTGGGGCTGGCCGCAGTGCCGCTGGTGATCGGCTTGCCCGCGCTGGTGGCTGCATATGGGTTGGGCATGTCTCACCTCAGCGCCAACGCCAGCATCGATGCTGTTGCGGACTTGTCCCCAGCGCAGCTGGTTGGGCGGTTCGCACTGGTTGCCGTGCAGCTGCTGGGCGAAGAGCTGGTCACCATCCTGCCACTGCTGGCCACCGTGGCCTTGCTGCACCGCGCTGGCATGCCCGCCCGTTGGGCCGTGGCCTTGGCATGGATGGTTACGGCGCTGGTGTTTGGCGCACTGCACCTGCCCACCTACCAATGGCATCTGGGCCAGGCCTTGCTCGTTATAGGAGCCGCTCGTCTGGCGCTGACGGCAGTCTTCATCTACACCCGCAACCTGTGGGCCAGCACCATCGCCCACATTGCCAACGACTGGACGATCATGGCCTTTGTGCTGGCCTCTACCCGCACCATTGCCTGACCCATTGACCCTGCCCACCGCCGCAAGGAGCTCCTGTGGACTTTCTCAAGATCCTCAAGTCATTTGAAGACTTTGTGTACGAGGCACTGATCTGGCTGATCCTGCTGCCCAAAACCCTGGTGCGCATCGTGCTGCGCCCGCGACAGATGGTGGCCTACGTGCAGGCCGAGCAAACCCGCGAAGGCGACGACCGCTACGGCGACGCCATCAGCCCGCCGCTGCTGCTCATCCTGTGCGTGCTGGTGTCCCATGTGTTCGACCTGGCCCTGCGCAAACAAGCGGCGCAAGAAATGGGAACGCTCGCGGCCGAACTGCTCAAGTCCGAGCAAAACCTGCTGCTGTACCGCACCATGGCGTTTGGAATCTGGTCTCTGGCAGGCGCCGTCTGGTACATGTGCCACAGCCGCCAGCCCATCCACCGTGTCAACCTGCGCAACCCGTTTTACGAACAGTGCTACCTGGTGGCACCGTTCGCAATGGCCATGTCGATCAGCACCACGTTCGCACTGTCGGGTGGGCTGCTCTCTGCATTCGGAGTGGGGCTTGCACTGTTGTCCCTGCTTTGGTTTTTTGTCGCCGAGTGGCACTGGGTGCGCGAGCGGGCGGGGTTAGGCGCGGGTCGTGCAGCGGTGGTGGCTGGAGGGCTGGTGTTGATGGGACTGGTGGCGAATACCGGACTGGGGTATCTGCTGAGGCATTTGTGAGGGTTTGGTTAGAACGAATTCGATATAGGGCACTGCCTCGTGCCCGCTGGCGCACTTCACCGTAGGGCAGAATTCGGCTAGGAGCGGTCCGTCACGAACGACCGCTTTCAGGCACGTCATGCGACGCACCCGACAACTACCCGGGATCGCGCAAGAATTAGACTCTTTCAACGATGCATCTATCTAGTCCAGCAGGCATCATTCACGTGGTCAACGAACCGACTTATTCCTTCGGCTCGACTGACAACGTCCGGTGTTACCCGCTTGAAGTGCAGCTCGCGGGTGGGGCGCAGCCCACTTCGGTTCATGGCGTCTTGCTGGATGATGAGCCAGTCGCAGTGATTTCAAACGGTGGTGGCGCAAGCGGAGTACATCAGCACTCGGCTGTCTTCAAGGACGGACTCTTGTATTTAGCTGTGGGAGACAGCATTGCGTGCTTGAGTCTCGAATCTGCCAAGTTAATTTGGTCGGTTAAGGTGGACTTGGCGACTTGCTTCGGCATCTACTTTGATGAGAACAACACTGCCCTCATTTCGCATGGGGAATTGGAAATTGCCCGACTGTCAGAGGTCGGAGAAATTCTCTGGCGCCAGTCAGGAGCCGACATTTTTTCAGAAGGCTTTGTCCTTCATCCCAAGTTCATCGAAGTCATTGACTTCAATAAACAAGCTTACTGGTTTCGCTACGAGGACGGCGTCCCAGTCTCACCTTGACCAGTCTCTTCATTCGACCGCTTTCCGGCAATCAGGTCAATCAGGCCTACTTCGGCTTCGGGCCCATGTCCGACATTTGACAACCTTCATGTGAACTGGTCATAAAACACCTCAATCTGGCTGGTAGCGACCAAAGCTTGGAGCGGAAAGACCAACCAAGGAGTTGCGACCTCCATGTCATTGAGGCGAACTAACAATTGATCTCGCACATCCGGTTTCACCTCCTGCCGCCAGTTCAGCACTTGGCCCCAGGTCGAACTCCCGTTCAAGTGCAAGGGAAACCGTGCGGACTGAACTGAAGCGCTATAGGCCGTTGGAAAGAGTCGCTTGTATGCCTGCAGGTTGTAGAGCCAAGAAACGCCGCGCACGGTTGTAGCGCGTGGCTCCGTGCGCTGAACATGCGATATCAGTTCTTGTAAATCGGCCCTCCTTGCGCTGGAATTCTCAATAGCAAGCGGACTGGAATTGATTCCATCTGGCGCAACAAAGTGGATGCGCAAGGTGCCGTATGCATCGGGCGGATCGTAAGAAAAACAGCCGAACGACCGTTTGACTTCGATGTAGGAAAGAGATTGTTGGAAATCGGCACACAAAGCGACTTGCTCGGCACGGTTATCGACCGCGCTTTTTACCCTGTTCAGAAAGAGTTTCCACCTACTTGCGCCAGTGTCCCCCCACAGATTCAGCCTGCGTCGCAAGTTGGTACAACGGTCAATGGCGACGTCGAGAGGTACTGCCGCTTTCGCTGCGTAGTGCGTGGCAAATTTCAATTGCAGGGAGAAATAGTCTTCAAGCATGAATATGACGTTAGCACCGTCTTGCCAACTTCCACTTCTGGCCGATAGCAGCCGAGCGAGCTCCCGGTCCGGGCATGGATCATCAGGTGTTTTGTGCCAATTTTGATGAGCTGTGGCCGCTTTGCAATATGGCGCTACAGGCCATTTTGATTGCCGCCTCATCCTCTTGGCGATATGCCCCGGTCTCTCGGTATGAGCGATCGGTCCTCACCCTTGCCGCTGCCCCTCACATTCCCCCACCACCCAATTCCTGAACGCCTTCACCAACGGTGTTTGCGCCCGTGCCTCCGGGTACACCAAGTAGTACGCATCGGTGCTCGTCAGCACCTGGTCCGACAGCTCCACCAGGCTCCCCGCAGCCAGTTCCTGCGCAATCAAAAAGCGCGGCAGCAGCGCCGCGCCCAGGTGCGAGACAGCAGCCTGCGCAATCATCGCGAAGTGCTCGGACTGCGGACCGCGCAGGGCCAGGGCCGTGGGCACGCCCACCAGCTCAAACCATTCGGCCCACTGAGTGGGGCGGGTGCTCTGCTGCAGCAGCACCACGCGCGTGAGGTCTTGCGGTGTGTGCATGTTGTTGCGGTCGCGGTAGGTGGGGCTGCACACGGGCACGGTTTCTTCGTGCATCAGGTATTCGCATACGGCACCTGCCCAGTGCGGGGTGCCGAAGTGGATGGCGGCGTCAAACGGCGTGCCCGCAAAGTCAAACGGCTCGGTGCGGGCCGAGAAGTTGACCATGGCCTCGGGGTGCAGTGCCATGAAGCCGCCCAGGCGCGGGATGAGCCAGCGGGTGCCCAGCGTGGGCAGCACGGCCAGGTTGAGCAGGCCGTCGGTGCTGGAGAACGCCATGGCTTTTTGTGTGCTGGCTGACAGCTGCTGCAGCACGTTTTGCACGTCGGCCGCGTAGACCCGGCCCGCGTCGGTCAGCACCACGCGCTGGCGCACGCGGTGGAAGAGGGCGGTGCCGATTTGTTCTTCCAGCTGACGGATCTGGCGCGACACGGCGCTTTGGGTGAGGTGCAGCTCTTCGGCCGCGCGCGACACGCTCTGGTGACGGGCGGCGGCCTCAAAGGCCAGCAGGTCGGCGGTAGAGGGCAGGAAGGTTCGGCGCAGCAGGGTCATACTGGGTCATGCGTTGGGGGAATGATGGGTGACGCCAAAAATTGAGCCTTTTGAGCCCCTGTCGCTCATTGGGTATAGGGTAGCGGTCCTGATATTTTCAGGTACTTCATGCTGATTTGTGATCAAGTAGTTCCATTTTTTTGCTATCCAGCGCGGCGCGATTGGCGGATATTGGCGGATTCACTGCGTGTGTTTTCCCACGCTGTTTCCCTTTCTCTGCCTCCATCCAAGCTAGCGAGCCGCCATGTCCGCCACCCCTGTCGCCACCTCCCTCGTGTCCGAAGTCGATCAACTGCTGCAACGCCTGGGCGTGCCCCGCACGGCGTACACCGGCGGCACGCTGGCGGCGCGTTCGCCCATCACGGGCGAGGTGCTGGCCCAGGTGCCACAGCAAAGCGCGACCGATGCCACGGCCGCCATCGGCCGCGCGCATGCGGCTTTCCAAGCGTGGCGCAATGTGCCCGCACCGCGCCGGGGCGAGCTGGTGCGCCTGCTGGGCGAGGAGCTGCGTGCCGCCAAGGCCGACCTGGGCCTGCTGGTGACCATCGAGGCGGGCAAGATCCCGTCCGAAGGCCTGGGTGAGGTGCAGGAGATGATCGACATCTGTGACTTCGCCGTGGGCCTGTCGCGTCAGCTGTATGGCCTGACGATTGCCACCGAGCGCCCCGGCCACCGCATGATGGAAACTTGGCATCCGCTGGGCGTGTGTGGCGTGATCTCGGCCTTCAACTTCCCGGTGGCCGTGTGGTCGTGGAACGCCGCGCTGGCACTGGTGTGCGGTGATTCGGTGGTGTGGAAGCCGTCGGAAAAGACCCCGCTCACCGCCCTGGCCACGCATGCGATTGCACAGCGCGCTATTGCACGCTTTGGCACCGACGCACCCGAAGGCCTGCTGGAGCTGATCGTGGGCCAGCGCGACCTTGGCGAGGTGCTGGTGGATGACGCCCGCGTGCCCGTGTTGTCAGCCACTGGCTCCACCGCCATGGGCCGCGCCGTGGGCCCGCGCCTGGCAGCGCGGTTTGCGCGCGGCATTCTGGAGCTGGGCGGTAACAACGCCGCCATCGTGGCGCCCTCGGCCGATTTGAACCTGGCCCTGCGCGGCATTGCGTTCGCCGCCATGGGCACGGCGGGCCAGCGCTGCACCACGCTGCGCCGTCTGTTTGTGCACGAGAGCATTTACGACCAGCTGGTGCCCCAGCTGACCAAGGTGTACGCCAACGTGCAGGTGGGTGACCCGCGCACCGCTGGCACGCTGGTGGGCCCGCTGATCGACCGCATGGCTTTTGACGGCATGCAAAAGGCGCTGGAGCAAAGCCGCGCGCTGGGCTCCACGGTGCACGGTGGTGGCCGTGTAGAAGGCATCGGCGGTGCGGATGCGTACTACGTGCGCCCTGCGCTGGTGGAACTGCAAAAACACGAAGGCCCCGCGCTGCACGAAACCTTTGCGCCCATCCTTTACGTAGTGCGCTACGGCACCATTGACGAAGCCATTGCCATGAACAACGCCGTGGGCGCGGGCCTGTCGTCGTCCATCTTCACGCTCAATGTGCGCGAGGCTGAACAGTTCATGTCGGCCGCTGGTTCGGACTGCGGCATTGCCAACGTGAACATTGGCCCCAGCGGCGCCGAGATTGGCGGCGCGTTTGGCGGCGAGAAGGAAACGGGCGGTGGGCGCGAAGCGGGCTCGGACAGCTGGAAGGCCTACATGCGCCGGGCGACGAACACCATCAACTACTCCACCGCATTGCCACTGGCGCAAGGCGTGACGTTTGACGTGTAACCCACGCGCTGGTTGCTCCGTTCATGTTGATCGCTAAGGACCTACACCCCATCGTCATCATCGGCGGTGGTGTCATTGGCAGTGCGATTGCGTACTTCCTCACGCTGCAGCAACCGGGCTGCGAGGTGGTGGTGGTTGAGCGCGACCCGACCTATGCACGTGCATCGTCGGCGCTGTCGGCCAGCTCCATCCGCCAGCAGTTCTCGACGGACATCAACATCCAGATCTCGGCGTTTGGCATTGGCTTCTTGCGCAACGTGGGCACGCTGTTGGCGTGCCATGGTGACGAGCCCGACATCGGTCTGCACGAAGGCGGCTACCTGTACCTGGCCACCCAGGCGGGCGAGGCCACGCTGCGCGAGAACCATGCGTTGCAAAGGCAGTACGGTGCCGACGTGGCGCTGCTCAGCCCGCGTGAATTGGCCGAGCGCTTTCTGTGGTTGGCACTGCAGGATGTGGCGCTGGGCTCGCTGGGCCTGTCGGGCGAAGGCTGGTTTGATGGCTACCTGCTGCTGACGGCGCTGCGCAAGAAGGCACAGGCCCAGGGCGTGCGCTATTTGGCCGACGAGGCGGTGGGCCTCGACACGGCGGCCAGCGACGGCGTGTTGCATGTGGATGCGGTGCGCCTGCAAAGCGGCACCGTGCTGCCTTGCCGCTACGCCGTGAACGCGGGCGGCCCGTGGGCGGCTGCCATTGCGGGCTGGGTTGGCATTGAACTGCCGGTGGTGGGCAAGCGCCGCACGGTCTTCAACCTGGCCAGCCCAGCAGCGCTGCCGGGTTGTCCGCTGCTCATCGACACCAGCGGCATCTGGCTGCGGCCGGAAGGCAAAGGTTTTATCTGCGGCTTTGCACCCGACGCAGACAACGATGCTGACTTTGCCCCGCTGGAGCCCGAGTACGCAGCGTTCGAGGACCACATCTGGCCCACGCTGGCTGAGCGAATTCCGGGCTTTGAGGCACTGCGCATGCAGGGCGCCTGGGCGGGCTACTACGAGATGAACACGTTTGACCACAACGCCATCGTGGGCCTGCACCCGGCGTGCGACAACCTGGTGTTTGCCAACGGCTTTTCGGGCCACGGCCTGCAGCAGTGCCCGGCCGTGGGGCGTGGCCTGGCGGAGTGGATGTTGACGGGTGGCTACCAGAGTCTGGACCTGTCGCCGCTGTCCATCGAGCGCATTGCGCGCAACGCGCCGTTGCTGGAGAAAAACGTCATCTGAGCCTTGAGCCCCTTGCGGCGATGCCCCGGCGCACCGCCCGTTCGATTTTTCCTTTTTTTGGTATTTCTGCTTTCGACGCTTTCCAACCTGCTAATCACAACACCACCGGAGACAACGACCATGGCAATTTCCCGCAAGACATTCACCGCGCTCGCCGCAGGGCTGGCACTGGCCTACACGGCTTTTGCACCCGCGCAGGCACAGACCCCATCCACCCCCACGCTGGAGAAAATTAAGGCATCTGGCAAGGCGGTGCTGGGCGTGCGCGAGACCTCGCCGCCCATGGCCTACGCACTCGGCGCCAACGAAAAATACGTGGGCTACCACGTGGAGCTGTGCGAGCGGGTGCTGAAAGAAATCGCGCCTGACGCCAAGCTCGAATACATGGCCGTGACGGCGCAAAACACCCTGCCGCTGGTGCAAAACGGCACGCTGGACATCGGCTGCGGCCCCACCACCAACAACACCGCGCGCCAGCAGCAGGTGGCGTTTGCGGTGACCACCTACGTGAGCGAAGTGCGCATGGCAGTGCGCAAGGATTCGGACCTGAAGTCCATCAGCCAGCTCGCAGGCCGCACCATTGCGGCATCCACCGGCACCACCGCCGTGCAATTGCTGCGCAAGCAAGAGCGCGCGCTGGGTGGCGCGCCCATCAAGACCGTGCTGGGCAAGGACCACCATGAGAGCTTCTTGCTGCTCGAAACAGGCCGCGCCGACGCTTTTGTGCTCGATGACAACCTGCTGGCCGGGATGATTGCCAACTCCAAGGACCCCTCGGCCTACCGCATCGTGGGCGAGCCGCTGGGTGCCGAGCCCATTGCGCTGCTGTTCCGCAAGGATGACCCCACCTTCAAGGCTGCGGTGGATGGTGTGTTAACCAAGCTGATGCAAAGCGGCGAGATGGAAAAGATCTACACCAAGTGGTTTGTAAACCCCATCCCGCCCAAGAACATGAGCCTGAACCTGCCGCTGGGTACCACGCTGCGCCAGCTGTTCGCCACCCCCAACGACAAGCCCCTGGAGACTTACCAGCAATGAATGCTGCCGTTCCTGCCACGGCCTTCCGCGCGGCCGACCGCATCAGCGCCATTGGTGTGTCCGACATCGTGCGCATCACCCAGGCAGCCAACGAGCTCAAGCGCCAGGGCCAGCCCGTCATTGTTCTGGGCCTGGGCGAGCCCGACTTTGACACGCCCGCCCACGTGATTGAAGCCGCGCAGCAGGCCATGGCGCAGGGCGACACGCACTACACGGTGCTGGACGGAACGCCTGCGCTCAAGGCGGCCATCCAGCTCAAGTTCCGCCGCGACAACGGCCTCGCGTTCGCCACCAACGAAATCACGGTGGGTGCGGGCGCCAAGCAGGTCATCTACAACGCGCTGATGGCCAGCCTGAATCCCGGCGACGAGGTGATCCTGCCCGCGCCGTACTGGACCTCGTACGCCGACATGGTGCTGATTGCCGGTGGCGTGCCTGTGGTGGTGCCCTGCAGCGAAGCCAACGGGTTTCGCATTACGCCCGAACAGCTCGACGCGGCCATCACGCCGCGCACGCGCTGGGTGTTCATCAACTCGCCGTCGAACCCCAGCGGCACCGCCTACAGCGCTGTGCAGTTGCTGCCCATTCTGGAGGTGGTGCTGAACCACCCGCAGGTGTGGGTGCTGGCGGATGACATCTACGAGCACATCCTGTACGACGGGCTCGCGTTTGCCACCCCCGTAGCCGTGCTGCCCGCACTGCGCGAGCGCACGCTGACTGTGAACGGTGTCTCCAAGTCGTATGCCATGACGGGCTGGCGCCTGGGCTACGGCGCCGGGCCCAAGGCATTGATCGCGGCCATGGCCGTGGTGCAAAGCCAGGCCACATCGTGCGCGTCGTCCATCAGCCAGGCCGCTGCGGTGGCGGCGCTCACCGGCCCGCAGGACGTGGTGGCCGAGCGCTGCCGTGCGTTTCAGGCGCGGCGCGACCTGGTGGTGGCGGCCCTCAACGCATCGCCGGGCCTGCGTTGCCGCGTGCCCGAGGGCGCGTTCTACACCTTTGCCAGTTGCGAAGGTGTGCTGGGCCGCACCACGCCGGGCGGTGTATTGCTGCGCACCGACGCCGATTTTTGCGACTACCTGCTGCGCGAGTTCCATGTGGCCGTGGTGCCAGGCAGCGTGCTGGGGCTGGCGCCGTACTTCCGTATCTCGTACGCTGCCAGCATGGCCGACCTGCAAGAGGCCTGCGCGCGCATCCAGCGCGCGTGCAAGGCACTGTTCTGAGTTCTTGTTCTGTTTTGTGAAATGACCGTCTGACATGACTACCGCACCCACCACCTCCCGCACGGGCGGCCAGATCCTGGTCCGCCAGCTCATCACCCACGGCGTGAAGCAGCTGTTCTGCGTGCCGGGCGAAAGCTACCTGGCCGTGCTCGATGCGCTGCACGATGCCGACATCGGCGTGACCGTGTGCCGCCAGGAGGGCGGCGCGGCCATGATGGCCGAGGCGCAGGGCAAGCTCACGGGCCAGCCCGGCATCTGCTTTGTGACACGCGGGCCGGGCGCCACCAATGCGTCGGCCGGTGTGCACATCGCGCACCAGGACTCGACCCCCCTGATCCTGTTCGTGGGCCAGGTGGCACGCGGTGCCATGGGGCGCGAGGCGTTTCAGGAGCTGGATTACAGCGCGGTGTTTGGCACCATGGCGAAGTGGGTGGTGCAGATTGACGACCCGGCGCGCGTGCCGGAGCTGATCTCGCGCGCCTTCCATGTGGCCACCTCGGGCCGCCCCGGCCCCGTGGTGGTGGCGTTGCCCGAAGACATGCTGACCGAAGCCGCCAGCGTGGCCGATGCGTTGCCCTACCAGGTGACGGAGACGCACCCCGGCGCCGCGCAGATGGCCGAGCTGGCCCAGCGCCTGAAGGCCGCGCACCAGCCCGTGGCCATACTGGGCGGCAGCCGCTGGTCCGAGCAGGCGGTGCGCGAGTTTGTGGCGTTTGCCGAGGCTTGGTCGCTGCCGGTGTATTGCTCGTTCCGGCGACAAATGCTCTTCCCGGCCAACCACGCCTGCTATGGCGGTGACCTGGGCCTGGGGGTGAACCCGCGCCTGTTGGCGCGCATCCGCGAGTCCGACCTGGTGCTGGTGGTGGGCGGGCGCCTGTCAGAGATCCCGTCGCAGGGCTACGAGCTGTTTGCGATCCCCAACCCCACGCAGCCGCTGGTGCATGTGCATGCCGATGCCGATGAGCTGGGCAAGCTGTACCGGCCCGCGCAGGCCATCCACGCCACGCCGCAGGCATTCACGGCGGCGCTGGCGGGTGTGCGGCCTGCGGGGGCTGTGGCCTGGCATGCCCATGCGGAGATGGCACGGTCCGAGTACATCCTGTGGAGCGACACCAACCCCATCCAGATTCCTGGCGAGCTGCAGATGGGCCAGGTCATGCAGCACCTCAAATCCACGCTGCCGGCCAACACCATCTTTTGCAATGGCGCGGGCAACTTCGCCACCTGGGTGCACCGCTTCTGGCCGTTTACCACCTATGCGAGCCAGCTGGCGCCCACCAGTGGCTCCATGGGTTACGGCCTGCCTGCGGGTGTGGGTGCCAAGCGCCTGTGGCCGCAGCGCGAGGTGGTGGTGTTTGCGGGCGACGGCGACTTCTTGATGCACGGCCAGGAGTTTGCGACCGCTGTGCAGTACGGCCTGCCCATCATCGTGGTGGTGCTCGATAACGCCATGTACGGCACCATCCGCATGCACCAGGAGCGAGAGTACCCCGGCCGCATCAGCGCCACCCAGCTCAAGAATCCGGACTTCAAAGCCTACGCCCAGGCCTTTGGCGGGCATGGAGAGCGGGTGGAGCGCACCGAAGACTTCGCACCGGCGCTTGCCCGTGCACGCGCCAGCGGTCTGCCCAGCGTGTTGCACTGTTTGATCGACCCCGAGGCCATCACGCCCACGGGCACGCTGCAGGGCATTCGCAGCGCGGCCATGGCCAGGCGATAGCACCGTCATGCCCGGTGGCAGCAGTCTGTCACTCTGCCGCGCACAATAGCGGGCGTGACCGTTTCAGCGCCCGATTTCCCCGATAACGAGCCCGCAACTGGCGCCCCGCCACAGCGCCAGGGGCAGCGGCTGCGCCGCATCGCCCATCTCGATATGGATGCCTTTTTCGCATCTGTCGAACTGCTGCGCTACCCGCAGCTCAAGGGCCTGCCCGTGGTGATTGGGGGCGGGCGGCGCAAGGTGGATGAACTGTTGCTGCAAGGCCCGGATGGCACGGGCTTGCGGGAGCGGCATTTCATCCCGGTAGAGGACTTTCCGCTGCTCAAGGACTATGTCGGCCGGGGCGTGATCACCACCGCCACCTACCCAGCGCGGCAGTTTGGTGTGGGCTCGGCCATGGGGATGATGAAGGCCGCCAAGCTGTGCCCGCAGGCCATCGTGCTGCCGGTGGATTTTGACGAGGTGCGGCGGTTTTCACGCCTGTTCAAAAGCACCATCATGGAGATAGCCCCCGTGATGCAAGACCGGGGCGTGGACGAGGTGTACATCGACTTCACCGACGTGCCCGGCGGCCAGCGCGAAGGGGGCAGGGTGCTGGCGCGGCTCATCCAGAAGAGCATCTTTGACGTGACCGGGCTGACTTGCTCGATTGGCGTGGCGCCCAACCGGCTGCTGGCCAAGATGGCCAGCGAGTTCAACAAGCCCAACGGCATCTCCATCGTTTACGAGGAAGACCTGCAGACCAGGATCTGGCCGCTCAATGTGCGCAAGATCAATGGCATTGGCCCCAAGGCCGGTGAGAAGCTGGCACGGCTGGGCATTGAAACCATTGGGCAGCTGGCGGCGCAGGATGAGCAATGGCTGATGGGCCACTTTGGCAAGTCCACCGGGGCGTGGATGCACAGGGTGGCCTGGGGCCGCGACGACAGCCCGGTGGTGACCGAGAGCGAGCCCGTGAGCATGAGCCGCGAGACCACGTTCGACCGCGACCTGCACGCAGTGCGAGACCGCGCTGAACTGGGCGCGATCTTCACCGACCTGTGTATGCGCCTGGCCGAAGACCTGCAGCGCAAGGGCTATGTGGCGCGCACCATCGGCATCAAGCTGCGCTACGACGACTTCAAGATCGCCACGCGCGACCACACGGCGAACCTTTACACGGCCGATGGCGCCACCATCCGCCAGCTGGCCGGGCAGTGCCTCAAACGCGTGCCGCTGGACAAGCGCCTGCGGCTGCTGGGCGTGCGGGCCAGCACGCTGGCGCGGCGGGGCGAAGAGCCCTTGCTGGAGCCACGGGCTGGGGCAACGGCAGAAACACGCCGGCGCAAGCCAGGCTCCGCAGATGGCGCAGAGGGTGTGGGTGGCACGGCGCAGCTTTTTTAGCGCGGGTTGACGTCGTTTCCTGCCAGTTCACGGCCCGGTGGGGTCGTGGCAATCGGCGTAAACACCCAGAGTGAGACCTGCCTGCACCGCCTGTTGCGTTCCTATACTCGCCCGGATATGGCCACTGCCACCGATGCCTCTTTCGCCAACCTGCAAGCGTTGATCTATGCCGCAGCCGGGGGAGACCATGCCGCCTTCGCGCAGGTCTACCAGCGCACCCATGTGCATCTGTTCGGCGTTGCCGTGCGTATGTTGGGGCAAGGACAGGCGGCCGAGGATGTGCTGCAAGAGGCGTATGTGAGCATCTGGAAAAACGCTGGAAGCTACCGCAGCGAAGTGGGCGGGCAGCCCATCCAGCCCATGACGTGGCTGATTGCCATCGTGCGCAACAAGGCGCTGGACGCTTTGCGCGCCCGCGCGCGGCGGCCGGAAAGCGCTTTGCACGACGCTGCAGAGCTTGCAGGCAGCGATGGGGATGGCAGCGACGCGCCGCCGGGTGCTGCATCTGCATGGGCCCCCGCACCCAGCGCTCTGCATCTGCTGGAGCAGGCCAGCCAGGCGCTGCGCATCGAAGGCTGCATGAATGCGCTGGACGGAAGCTACCGGCAAAGCCTGGCGCTGGCCTACTACCAGGGCCTGTCGCATTCCGAAGTGGCGGCGCAGATGGGCGCGCCGCTAGGTTCGGTCAAGGCGTGGATCCGGCGGGGCCTGGAGCGCCTTAAAGGCTGCCTGGCCGCGCAAGGGGTGGGCGCATGAGGTACACCCACCCCGCGCTGCTGGACCACCTGGCGTCTGCCTACGTGCTGGGCACGCTGGGTGGTGGCGCGCGCCGCCGCTTCGAGCGGCTGCTGCGCGATCGCAGCGACGTGCAGTTGCTGGTGGCGCAGTGGGAAGGGCGGCTGGGGATGCTGGCCCGTTCGGTGCCGGTGCAACAGCCACCGCAGCGCGTGTGGGCCGCCATAGAGGCGCGCACCCGGCCGCGCGATGTGAAAGACGCAGCCCCGCAGGGCGGTTGGGCCGGTGTGCTGTGGCGGCGCCATGGTGTGTTGCAGGGCTTGGCGGGTGTGGTGTTGGGTGTGGTGGCCACCGTGGCCCTGGTGGCTGCGGTGCCAACCTTGTTTGTGTCGAGCGACCAGGTGGCCTTGCGCGCAGGGGACAAACTGCCGCAGGCCTATGTGGGCCTGCTGACGGACGAGGCGGGCAACGGCAAGGTGCTGGTGAGTTCGCTGCGCCATGGACGCACGCTGACGGTGAAGGTCATCGGGCCTATCACGCTTCCAGCGATGCCAGCGATGCCAGCGACTTCAGCGACGATGGCGGGTGCAGCCCCCCAGTTGGTGCTGTGGGCGGTACCAACTGACGGTGCCCCGTTTGTGCTGGGCACGGTGCCGGTGGCGGGTTCTGCGGTGTCGGTGTTGCCCGATACGTCGGAGAAGCTGCTGCTCAAGGTCAGCAAACTCATGGTGACGCTGGAGACATCGGCAACGCCGCAGGTGCCCAGCAGCACCGTGCTTTTCACCGGCAACTGCGCCAAGCTGTGGTGAGCGGCGCAAGGCCCCCATCGGCTTTGCAAAAATAACTGTCCGGCGCTGCATCCGTTTTGCATTCCGTGTCGTTTATCTGAGGTGCCGGTCTCCGGCATGGGGCCAGCGCGGCCTCCGACCATTCCAACTTCACGTTTTCAGGAGCCTCCCATGCCTTCATTCCCTGTTCGCCCCTTGATGTCTGCGCCCCTGCTGAGCCTGGCGCTGGTGCTGTTGCCCGTGATGGCACTGCCCGTGGCCCACGCGGCCGATATGCCCACCACGCCAGTGGAGAACGCACGCATTGACGACTTTGCCGTGGGCAAAAAAGCCATCGAAGCCAAGAACTGGGCGCTGGCGGCCAGCAGCTTCAGCAAGGTGGTGGCCCAGAATCCGCAGAACGCCGATGCCTATAACCTGCTGGGCTATTCCAACCGTTGGCTCGGCAAATACGACGAGGCGTTTGCGGCCTACAACAAGGCGCTGGCGCTGGACCCCCGCCACAAGGGAGCGCTGGAATACTCAGGCATGGGCTACCTCAAGGTGGGCCAGAAGGCGCAGGCCGAAGCCCAGCTCGCCAAGCTGCAGGCCATCTGCGCGCAGTGCGAGGAGACCACCGATCTCGCCAAGGCCATTGCGGCCTACAAGCCGGCGCAGTAAGAGCGGCTAAAAAACCCTTCCTGCGTTGTTGCTGCGTCTGGTCGTACTACCCGTACTGCCTGCGACGCAGCGCCTCGCCAGAACCGCTGCGCTGGGTTTTGTTATCCGCTCTATATCGCTTTCAGGCGCCTGATTTTTTGGTGTGTAAGGCCCTGTTGGCCCGTTAGACTTGATTGGTATCAAGCGGTAACGAAAAGCGTGCCGCGCTGCCTGCCCTTGCTGCAGGCCCATCAGGAGCCAACATGCGCATCAACTTGCCAGTAACCCAGCAGAACTTTGATTTTCCTGGCGACGAATTGCTGGTGTCCAGCACCAACACCAAGGGCGAGATCACCCATTGCAATCCTGCGTTTGTGCGCGTGAGCGGCTACAGCTACGACGAACTCATTGGCCAGCCGCACAACCTGATTCGCCACCCGGACATGCCTGCCGGCGCCTACAAGGACCTGTGGCGCACCATCGGGCGGGGCGAGCCGTGGACGGGGCTGGTGAAGAACCGCCGCAAAAACGGCGACCACTACTGGGTACGCGCCAACGTCACCCCCATCATGGAAGGCGGCAAGCCGTGCGCCTACATGTCGGTGCGTACCAAGCCCAGCGCGACCGAGATCGCCGCTGCCGAAGCCCTGTATGCCCAGATGCGCCGTGAGGCGGAGTCGGGCGCCTTCAGCTTCTCGCTGGCCAGCGGGCAGGTGCGCCACCATGGCCTGCGGGGTGCATGGCAGCGGCTGGTGCAATTGCCTTTGCAGATCCGCATGGTGCTGATGATGGCCATGCTGGTGGTGCTAGCCCTGGTGCCCGATCTGTTGGGCCTGCAGGGCACTTTGGCCGTTGTGCTGCGGGGGGGGCTGCTGGGGCTGGGTGCGGGTTTTGTGCTGTGGCGGTTTCAGACCTGCGTGCTGCGCGGCCTGAGCGACGCTACGCAGTTTGCGTCGGACATTTCGGCCTGCAACCTGACCACCTCAGTCCGGTCGGACTATCCCGAGCCGCTGGGCGCGCTGATGCAGCGCCTGCTGCAGACCCAGGTCAACCTGCGCGCAGTGGTGGGCGATGTGCGCACCGAGGTGCGCAACTTCATTGAATCGGCCGACGAGATCTCGCGCGGCGGCCTCGACCTGTCGGCCCGCACCGAATCGCAGGCCAGCAGTCTGGAAGAGACCGCTGCGGCCATGGAGCAACTGGCCAGCACGGTGCTGGAGACCTCCGAGACTGCCGCCAAGGTCTCGCGCGAGAGCGCGCAGAGCAGCGACATCGCCAAGCGCGGTGGCCAGGCGGTGCAAGAGGTGGGCGCCGCCATGCAGCAGATGAAGTTGTCGTCCACCAAGATCAGCGAAATCGTGGGCGTGATCGAGGGCATCGCCTTCCAGACCAATCTGCTGGCCCTGAACGCCGCCGTCGAGGCGGCCCGTGCCGGTGAGCAGGGGCGGGGTTTTGCGGTGGTGGCGGGTGAGGTGCGGGCGCTGGCCCAGCGCAGCGCCAGCTCCGCCAAGGAGATCAGCGGTCTGATCGGCGTGACGGTGAACCAGATCGCCAGCGGTGCCCAGCAGATGGGCCATGCCGGCACCACCATTGAGGGCGTGGTCGATGCAGTGGAGCGCGTGAGCACGCTGGTGCAGCAGATCAGCAGTGCCACCAAAGAGCAGTCGCAAGGCATCGCCCAGGTCAACGAGGCGGTGACGCAGCTGGACACCGTGACGCAGCAGAACGCGGCGCTGGTCGAGGAGTCTGCGGCGGCGGCGCAGGGGCTCAAGGAGAGTGCGGTGTCGCTGGGCCGCTCGGTGGATGTGTTCCGGCTGGGGTAACGGGTAACGGGTAACGGGTGCTGTGGCGAGCGACCGCCAGCCACGCAGACCTTGACGAATGCTTACTCGTAACTTACAGTGATTTTCCCGTTTTCCGGGAGATCACCATGACCCTCAACGAGCTGCAACGCATCAAGCAGTGGCATGTCGCGCACAAGGCAGACCACCCGCTCGAATACCACCTGTGGGACCTGGTGTTGACGGTCTGGATGCTGGGCTGGGTGGGCTGGTTTCCCATCATCGCTTTTGGCGAGCCGTGGACTGCGCCGCTGTGCCTGATGGGTATCTTCGGGCCCAGCCTCTATGTCACCTGGCGAACGCGTGCACACCTGCGCCACACCCTGCGGTGCGACTGGATCGATGCGCGGAGCTGATCGACGCGACTGACGGCGGCTGGGCCTACTGCCGTGCCGTGCGCACGTTGCGCGGCAGGCCCTGCGGGTGGCTGGTGCGCAGCGGGTTGATGTCCAGCCCGCCCCGGCGCGTGTAGCGCGCGTACACAGTCAGTTTGATGGGTTTGCAGCGCGTCCATACGTCCATGAAGATGCGCTCCACGCACTGCTCGTGGAACTCGTTGTGGTTGCGAAAGCTCACCAGGTACTGCAGCAGCCCTTCCTGGTTGATCTGCGGGCCGCTGTAGCTGATCTGCACACTGCCCCAGTCGGGCTGGCCGGTCACCAGGCAGTTGCTTTTGAGCAGGTTGCTGGTCAGTGTTTCGGTCACGGGTGCCTCGTTGAACGTGGCCGTCAGCAATTCGGGGGTTGGCTGGTACTGCGTGCATTCCACATCCAGGCGGTCCAGGCTCAGGCCGTCCAGTTCATGCACGGGTTCTTGGTCGAACAGCTCCGGCGCGATGAGCCTCACGCCCACGGTGGCCGGGTGTTCCGCGCCACGCCACGCGGCTTCGCTGATGTCGGTGCGGATGCGCGCCTGCACTTCGGCCGCATCGGCAAAACGGGTGTTGTTGAAGCTGTTGAGGTACAGCTTGAACGATTTGCTCTCCACGATGTTGGGCGTCTCGCAGGGCACGGTGATGTGCGCCAGCGCCACCTGCGGCTTGCCGCGCAGGTTCAGCCACGACAGCTCGAACGCTGTCCACAGGTCGGCCCCGAAGAACGGCGCGGCGCCGGTGATCCCGATTTCGGCGCGCTTGCCAGAGCGGGGGATGGGGAACAGCAGCGATGCGTCGTACTGGTCCACGTAGGCGGAGGACTTGCCGAGTTGGGATTGTTCCGGGGTGTTCATAAATGCTATTAAATTTATAGCTAATAGCGCTTTATGGATAAGCGCTAGAGCCTGTTTTTACTTGAATTCCCGTTCGCGCAGCCACTTGGTGGCGATCCACTTCTCGCCCGCGATCACCGGCGCACCTCCGTGCAGCGTGCGGGTGGACGGGTGCGGGCGCTCATAGCTGAAGAACACCGCATTGCCGCGCTGCGGCGCGACCTCCAGGTGCACGTCGGGGAAGGTGGTGCCGCCGCCTTTTTCGGGGGTGTTCAGGTACATCACCAGTGTGCCCACGCGCTGCCCGCCGCGCTGGACGATGGTGGGCGTGCCGGGCTCGGCGGGGTCGAAGTAGTCGTAGTGCGGCTTGTACTCGGCGCCTGGGCGGTAGTGCAGCACCTGCAGGCCCTCGCCGTTCTCGATGGGCCAGTTCAGCAGGCGCGCAATACGTTCTTCGATGCGCTGGATCAGCGGGCTCTGGCCGCGCTGGAAGAACATGCCGTCGCTGGTGCGGTCGTCATTGATTTCCTCGCCGCCCGTTTTGGTGGCCACGGTGAGCGAGCGCGCCATGCGCGGCGCAGCGTCCGCGATGAGGGCGTCGCATTCTTCGGGCGAGAGCAGGTTGCCAAACACCACGATGCGCGGCTGGGCCATGGCCAGCAGCACATTCACGGTGCGGTCGCCACAGTCCACCTGGGCGGGCGATGCATCCAGCTGGGGCTCGGGCACAGGCACGGCGGCGGGCTGGCCTTGTTGTACGGCCAGTTCGTTCAGGTGGTCTTGCAGCGTGACCTCCAAGGCGTCGGCGGCCACGTCTTCATCCCAGCCCGCATCGCGCATGGACTGCAGCACCACGGGCGCGGCGTAGCCGGCCTGGGCCTGTTCGATGATCCAGCGGCGCAGCTCGGGCGTGATGGCCTGCCGCACGGCGCTGGCGCGCTGGTGGGTGGTTGGGGTGCTGCTGTCGGGGTGCTGCTCAGAACGCGATGCCATGGCGGTCCTTCAACGTGAATGGGGTTAGCAGAGTCAGGCGGTGGGCAGGGTCTTGCGCCGGAAGACCAGGCGCTCGGGCTCGGATGATGCCGGGGCAAAGGCATAGCCGTCCAGATCAAACCCCTCGAGCTTGTGCGGCGTGGCCACCCGATGCGTGATCGCATAGCGCGCCATCAGGCCCCGCGCACGTTTGGCATGGAAGCTGATGATCTTGTAAGCGCCGCCTTTCCAGTCTTCGAACACACATTCGATGACACGGGCCTTGAGCGCCTTGCGGTCGACGGACTTGAAGTATTCCTGCGACGCCAGGTTGACCACCACGGGGGTCGTGTCGGCGCGCAGGCGGGTGTTGAGGTGCTCGGCAATCTGGCTGCCCCAGAACTGGTACAGGTTGCTGCCTGCGCTGGTGGCCAGGCGCGTGCCCATTTCCAGGCGGTAGGGCTGCATGCGGTCCAGCGGCCGCAGCACGCCATAGAGGCCGCTCAAGATGGCCACATGGCTTTGTGCCCAGTCCAGGTCCTGCGGGGCGAGCGTGCGGGCGTCCAGTCCCTCGTACACATCGCCGTTGAAGGCCAGCAGCGCCTGCCGCGAGTTGGCGGCCGTGAAACGGGGGCGCCAGGTCTGGTAGCGCGCCACGTTCAGCGCGGCAAGCTTGTCACTCAGGTCCATCAGCGAAGCGATTTGCTGCGGAGATTGCTCGCGCAGCACCTCAATGAGCGCGGTGGATTGCGCCACAAACTGGGGCGTGGTGTGTGGCAGGCCTTCGGGCAAGGGCGTGTCGTAGTCGAGCGATTTGGCGGGAGACAGCAGGAACAGCATGGAGGCAGAAGGTCCGTGGATCTCGGAAGGTGCAGCAGGTGGCCGGGTGGGCTGCTGCGATTCTGGGGAGGCGGTGGCTCGAAATGGTACCTGTTGAAGGACTGTCTTCGGGCGCTTGCGGGCATTCGCAGGCTCCCGCAAAAAAAGAAGGCGGCCTGGGCCGCCTTCTTTTTGCATAGCTGCGACTCCCGGAGGGGCAGCAGCTGTTTTCAGCGCATCAGGCCGAGGGAGTCTGCTCAAACGGCAGCTTCATGGCAGACAGGTCGCGGCGGGTTTCCACCAGCACCAGCGGGCCTTCGTCCAGCACTACCGCAGGTGGGCGCTCACGTGGCACGCGGATGGGCTTGGGCTCGGCGGCAATCGCAGCTTGCACGGCAGCGATCTTGTCCATGTCGGAGTTGACCCACTGCAGGCCCGACGCGGCAGCCACTTGCTGCAGCTCGTCGATGGGCAGTGCGAACGCCTGGACGCGGGGCAGACCGTTCGCAGCGGGTACCACCGGTGCGACGGGTGCCGCAGCGGGTGCAGGTGCTGCAACAGGCGCTGGTGCCGCCACAGGTGCTGGCGCGGCCGCCACCGGGGCGGCGACAGGTGCAGCAACGGGGGCCGGTGCGTGGGCCGGGGCGGGCACGGGTGCTGCCACAGGCGCTGGAGCGGGTGCCGCTGCCGCTGGCTCCGCTGCAGGGGCCGTGAAGTAGCTGCGGCGTGGCGCTTCGTCCTGCGCGGGTGCTGGCTCGGCCTGCGTGGGGTCGAAATCCAGCATCGCCGGTGCGGCGGCTTCGGCATTGCCGTTGTTGTCACGCGGACCGCGTTCGCCACGCTCGCGGCGGTCACGGCCGTAGCGGTCGCGCGAACGGCGCTCGCGGCGCTGTTCTTCTGCAGCGGCACCATTGCCGTTGGGCTGAGCGTCGTTGCCGGACAGGTCCAGATCGGGCAAGGCAGCCAGTGGCGCTGTGTCGGCAAAGTCGCCAGGCACTGCGGCAGCGGCTGTTTCCTGGGCTTCCACCGCGCGGGGTGTGCGCTCGCCACGTTCGCCACGGTTGCCGCGATCACCACGTTCACGGCGTGGGCCGCGTTCGCCACGGGGCTGCTGGGTGGGTTGGCCTTCTGTGCTGTTGCCGGGGTTGCCAGCGTTGGGGCCTTCCACCTGTGCGGTCACGGCGGTGTTGTTATCACCGTTCAGGCCTGCGTTCTGGTTGCGCGGCTCGGTGTTGTCCCGACGGCCACGGCCACCTCCTTCGCGCCCTTCGCGCCCATTGCGGCCACCGTCGCGGCCTTGGCCTTCGCGGGCCTCGCCTTCGGGGCGGCGCTCGGCGTCGCGGGGTGCGCGGCCTTCGGCCGAGCGTTCGCCACGGCGGCCCCGGCCTTCGCCGCTGCCTTCGCGGTTGCCGTCACGGGGTGCGCCTTCGCGCTGGCCGTCCCGGTTGCCATCGCGGCCACCACGGCGGCCACGGCCTTCACCGTTGCGGCCATCGCGGCGGGGTTCGCCACGGGCGGTGGTCTCCGGGGCTGCTGCCGGTGCGGGCGCGGCCACGGGGGCAGGGGCTGCCGGTGTGGTGCCAACGCCGAACAGGCTCTTGATCCACCCAAAGAAGCCTTGCTCTTGGGGGGCGGCCGCAGCCGGGGCCGGGGTTGCCACGGGGGCGGGTGCTGGCGCGGTCGCAGCGGCGGGGCGCTGGCCAGCGCGCGGTGGGCGGGTGGCGCCTTCGGCACGGGGCTCGGCCACCGGGGCGGGTGCGTCGGGCAACACGCCCTTGATCACCGGCGTCTGCTTGTTGGTGGGCTCTTGCGAGCGGCGCGTCACGGCCGTGGGGTCTTCCACCTCTTCAGCAAGCTTGTAGCTGGCTTCGATGTGGTCCAGGCGCGGGTCGTCGTGTTTGAGGCGCTCCAGGCGGTAGTTGGGGGTTTCCAGCGTCTTGTTGGGCACCATCAGCACGGCCACGCGCTGCTTGAGCTCGATCTTGGCGATCTCGGTGCGCTTCTCGTTCAGCAGGAACGAAGCCACTTCCACCGGCACCTGGCAGTGCACGGCGGCCGTGTTGTCCTTCATCGATTCTTCTTGAATGATGCGCAGGATCTGCAGGGCCGACGATTCGGTGTCGCGAATGTGGCCCGAGCCGCCGCAGCGGGGGCAGGGGATGGACGAGCCTTCGGACAGCGCAGGCTTCAGGCGCTGGCGGCTCATTTCCATCAGGCCGAACTTGCTGATGGTGCCGAACTGCACGCGGGCGCGGTCCTGGCGCAGCGCGTCGCGCAGGCGGTTTTCCACTTCGCGGCGGTTCTTGCTCTCCTCCATGTCGATGAAGTCGATCACGATCAGGCCGCCCAGGTCGCGCAGGCGCATCTGGCGGGCCACTTCGTCGGCGGCTTCCAGGTTGGTGCGGGTGGCGGTTTCCTCGATGTCGCCGCCCTTGATGGCGCGGGCCGAGTTCACGTCCACGCTGACCAGCGCTTCGGTGTGGTCAATCACGATGGCACCGCCCGAGGGCAGTTGCACGGTGCGGGCGTAGGCCGATTCGATCTGGTGCTCGATCTGGAAGCGGCTGAACAGGGCGGCGTCGTCGCGGTAGCGCTTCACGCGGGCGGCATGCTCGGGCATGACGTGCGCCATGAACTGCTGCGCCTGTTCGTAGATGTCGTCGGTATCGATGAGGATGTCACCGATGTCGTTGTTGAAGTAGTCGCGGATCGCGCGGATCACCAGGCTCGATTCCTGATAGATCAGGAAGGCGCCCTTGCCACCCTTTGCGGCGCCGTCGATGGCGTTCCACAGCTTGAGCAGGTAGTTCAGATCCCACTGCAGCTCGGGCGCGGTGCGGCCGATGCCGGCGGTGCGCGCGATGATGGACATGCCGTTCGGGTATTCGAGCTGGTCCATCGCCTCCTTGAGCTCGGCGCGGTCCTCGCCCTCGATGCGGCGCGAAACGCCACCGCCACGGGGGTTGTTGGGCATCAGTACCACATAGCGGCCAGCCAGCGAGACGAAGGTGGTCAGGGCAGCGCCCTTGTTGCCGCGCTCTTCCTTTTCAACCTGAACCAGCAGCTCCTGGCCTTCCTTGATCACTTCATTGATGCGCGCCTGGCTGGGCGAGACACCGGGGGTGAAGTAGCTGCGCGAGATTTCCTTGAACGGCAGGAAGCCGTGGCGGTCTTCGCCGTAGTCCACAAAACAGGCTTCCAGCGAGGGCTCGACGCGCGTGACGACGGCTTTGTAGATGTTGCCCTTGCGCTGCTCGCGCCCTTCGATTTCGATTTCGTAGTCGAGGAGTTTTTGTCCGTCGACGATGGCCAGGCGCCGTTCTTCGGGCTGCGTGGCGTTGATGAGCATCCGCTTCATGATGCGATTCCTTCAGTGTTTCGCGGACAGCAGCGGAGCAGCCAACCGTGACCTACGGAGAGGGCTGCGCGGGCTGCCGCCCACAGTTTCCAAACCAATACAACAAGCTCTACAGGAGCTGTGAATGCCTGGACTGACGCATCGAAACGAAGGGAATTGCCGGGGATGCCAATGATCTGCCGCGCTCTAGCGCAGCATCGGGAGGCAGGGGCGCGTGGATGGGGGCGAGTGGTAGGAACGCAGTTTTGCTAGCAAAAGAGTAGCTGATTGCGCTTGCTGGCTGTGCGCTGAGGGCGATTTTGAGCATGCAGCCAAAGGCCGCAGCCTCCGCCACAGGGTCACCATCCATGCCATCAACAACCACATGCTCGCTTTGATCCGCTGGCAGGCTGCGCCCGGGTAGGGAACATCTGCCAGCTTGGGGGATTCCGTATCAGTGTTTCAATCTGTCAGCCCGCCGCACGGCGTGCTGGCCACCACAGGCATCTGGCCTGCAATCTGCGCGCACGACGCCCGCTGGCATCGACCTGCCTACACGAGGGGCAAGGGCTGTGTGGACTAAACTCCAGACAAATCAACCACTTACATAACAACGCGCAGGTGAAACACATTATAGGGGCCAAACCGCCCGCCGCCCCTGGGGGGCTTCCCGCAGCCCGCTTGGTGGAAGTGGATGCTGACTCCGCAGGCCAGCGGCTCGATAACTTTTTGATACGCCACTTGAAAGGTGTGCCTAAAACGCATGTCTACCGCATCATCCGCAGCGGCGAGGTGCGCATCAACAAAGGCCGCGTGAGTGCCGACACCCGCGTGGAAGCCGGTGACGTGGTGCGCCTGCCTCCTGTTCGAATTTCAGACAAGGTGGCCGAAAAGGCCGAGCGCCCGGCGCCCGCGCGCGAATTCCCCATCCTGCTCGAAGACGAGCACCTGATCGCCATCGACAAACCTGCCGGTGTAGCGGTGCATGGCGGGAGCGGGGTGAGCTTTGGCGTGATCGAGCAGCTGCGCCAGGCGCGGCCGGCCTCCAAGTTCCTGGAGCTGGTGCACCGGCTGGACCGCGACACCTCGGGCATCCTGCTGGTGGCCAAGAAGCGGTCAGCGCTTACCCACCTGCAGGACCAGTTCCGCGAGCGAGAAACGGGAAAGACCTATCTGGCACTGGTCACGGGCACCTGGCCTGCCAACAAAAAAGTCATCGACCTGCCCCTGCACAAATACCTGCAGGCCGACGGCGAGCGCCGCGTGCGTGTGACCACGGCCGACGACCCGGATGGCATGCGCTCCATCACACTGGTCAAGGTGCGCAGCACCGTGCCCGCGCGCGCTGCGCAGGGCCTGCCCGCCATGTCGTTGCTGGAGGTGACCATCAAGACCGGTCGCACCCACCAGATTCGTGTGCACCTGGCCAGCCAGGGCCACGCCATCGTCGGGGACGACAAATACGGCGACTTTGACCTCAACAAGCGCCTTCAGAAGCTCTCGATGAAGCGCATGTTCCTGCACGCATGGCGGTTACAGTTCAATCATCCCGCTTCGGGCGAGCGTGTGCAGCTGATTGCCGATCTGCCCCCCGAGCTGGCTGATTTTGTGTCCCCTGCCTGACGATCCTGCGCGAAGAACTCCCTCCATGTCTGCCAAAAACTTCCGTCCGCGCCGCTTCGACCTCATCGCCTTTGACTGGGATGGCACCCTGTTCGACTCCACCGCCATCATCGTGCGCTGCATCCAGGCGGCGGTGCGTGACGTGGGTGGCACCGTGCCCACCGACAAGGAGGCGGCCTATGTGATTGGCATGGGCTTGATGCAGGCCCTGGCCCATGCGGCGCCGGATGTGCCACCCGAAAAGTACACCGAGCTGGGCAACCGCTACCGCTTCCACTACATCCAGCACCAGGACGACCTGAGCCTGTTCGACGGCGTACTGCCCCTGCTGAACGACCTGCGTGAACGCGGCCACCTGCTGGCCGTGGCCACGGGCAAAAGCCGTCGCGGGCTGGACGATGCGCTGCACTCGGTGGACTTGCGCGGCGTGTTCGACGGCTCGCGCACCGCCGACCAGACCGCTGGCAAGCCGCACCCGCTGATGCTGCAGGAGCTGATGGCCGAATTTGATGTTGCGCCGGAGCGCCTCCTGATGATTGGCGACACCACCCACGACCTGCAGATGGCGGTCAACGCACGCTGTGCGAGCGTGGGGGTGAGCTATGGCGCCCATGAGCCCGACGCCTTTCACGCGCTCCAGCCGCTGGCGGTCGTGCATTCGGTGCGCGAGCTGCACGATTGGCTGCTGCACAACGCGTGACGCCGGATATTGGAGCGGGACGCGCCCATGACCACACCACCCGATCAGCCCATTGCGCTGTGCAACAGTGCCGACCTCGTCGATGGGGGCTTGGCGGTTCCGTTTGATGTGCAGTACGCAGGTCAGACCTGCCGGGCCTTCGCGATCCGCTTCCAGGGCCTGCCGCATGCCTACCTGAACCGCTGCACCCATGTGGCCATGGAGATGGACTACCAGCCGGACCGCTTTTTTGACGACACGGGCCACTGGCTGCTGTGTGCCACCCACGGGGCCGCCTACCTGCCGAGCACCGGCCAGTGCGCGGGCGGCCCGTGCCGGGGCGGGCTGGTGAAAATTGCTTTGTCCGAAAGCGATGGTGTGGTGCACTGGCATACTGCCTACAACCTGCAACCCGTAGAGTTCTAGAAAATCCAGATGAATTATCCTTATGTGCTGTCGCCTGGTGTCAGCCAGCGCGGTGCGCGGGCATCAGTGTTTCAGTGCCCAGGACGTACGACATGACAGACCCCCAGCAGCCCGGCTCTTCGGGTTTTGACCCAAAAAGTAATCCCGCGCCCGACCTGTGGGCGCAAGCAGCTACAAATTCAGGAGCATCTGTGAGCGACTCATCGCGTGAACCCGGCTGGGAGCGCGCCACGCTGGAAAAGCTGGCCTTCTCCGCCCTCCAAGAACAACGCAGCGCCCGCCGCTGGAAGATCTTCTTCCGCCTGGCATGGCTGGTGCTGATTGCCGCAGTTGCCTTTGCGGCCTTGCGCCAGGCATCCCCCAGTGCCAGCAAGAGCACGCCCCATACGGCGGTGGTGGACATCAAAGGCGAGATCGCCAGCGGCGCCGAGGCCAGCGCCGAGTTTGTGGTGGCCGCCATGCGCAGCGCGCTGGAGGACGAAGGCTCGCAGGCCCTGGTGCTGCTCATCAACTCCCCCGGCGGCAGCCCGGTGCAGGCCGGCATCATCAATGACGAAATTGTTCGTTTGAAGGCCAAGCACAACAAGCCGATCTACGCCGTGGTGGAAGAAACCTGCGCCTCGGCGGCTTATTACATTGCCGCAGCAGCCGACGACATCTACGTGGATAAAGCCAGCATCGTGGGCAGTATCGGCGTGCTGATGGATGGCTTTGGCTTCACCGGCACCATGGAAAAGCTGGGCGTGGAGCGCCGCCTGCTGACCGCTGGCGAGAACAAGGGTTTCCTCGACCCGTTCAGCCCGCAGACCGAAAAGCAGCGTGCCTACGCGCAGACCATGCTCGACCAGATCCACCAGCAGTTCATTGCCGTGGTGAAAGCCGGGCGTGGTGACCGCCTCAAGACCACGCCCGACACCTTCAGTGGCCTGTTCTGGACCGGCCAGCAGGCCGTGGAAATGGGCCTGGCCGACAAGCTGGGCAACCTGGACTACGTGGCCCGCGAGGTGGTGAAGGCCGAAGACATCATCGACTACACCCGCCGCGACAACGTGGCGGAACGGCTGGTCAAGCGCTTTGGCGCGGCGATTGGTGTGGGCGCCGTGAAGTCACTGGCCGTGGCTGGACCTCAGCTGCGCTGACACCGTCCGACGTGGCCTTTGGGCCATGCAAAAAAAGCCCCGGGTGGAGATTCCACACGGGGCTTTTTTGCGTCTGGGCCTGCGTAGCGGTACGTGGTGTGACGCAGTCGGCCGTGCCGGCCTCCGAGGGCTGGCAGGAGGGTGTTTTTTAGCTGTCAAGCCCGCCCGCCTTGCGCTGGCGCGAGCCGTCTTCCAGGATGGTGTCGTCGGCCACCAGCTTGCCCGTCTCGTCCCACTGCTTGCGGGCCGTAAGGCGTGTGCGTCCCCGGGCATCGGGGGCTGAATACTGTTCTTCAATCGCCAGCCGGCCGTTGTCGTGAAAGGCCTGCTGCGTGCCCACGGGCCATTGCTCGGCATTGAGCTGCTCGCGCCGCGCCAGCTTGCCATCGTCACGGTACATCTCGCGCTGCACGCGCCCCTGCTCACCGGTGCCGGTCCAGGTGCTGCGCTCTCGCACCGATCCGTTGAGGTACCAGCGCTCGACCTGCACCTCCCGCCCATCGGCAAAACTGCGCTGCTCGATCAGCTGGCCGGATGCGCCGTAGCGCTTGGCGCTGAACAGCGATCCCCGCGTATCGCGCAGTGTGCGCTCGTCCGGCGCGAACACCCGTTCCTCGCGCAGCACACTTTTGCCGCCCTCGGTGGTGAAGCTGCGGTGCACACGCCGACCGTCCACCACGAGTTGCTGGGCGGCGACGATGCCGTCGCGGGTCCATTCGGTCGCGTTCAGCAGGCGGCCCTGGTCGTAGTGCAGCTGCGCGGTTTTGGCGCCGTTGTCTGCATGGAGCAGGGTGTCAGTGGCACCGTCAAAGCCGCAGAGTTTGCGGTCTTCGGGCAGCACGCTGGTGCGCGGGCAGAACAGGCGTGTGGGCTGGCCCTTGCTGTTGGTTTCCACATAGAACAGCTCCTGCCCGCCGCCGTGGAACGACACGCGCTCCACGCGGCCGGTGGCGTCAAAGCGCCTCACGGCCCCCTGGGTGCGGCCGTTGTCGGCGGTTTCTTCGCGCCGCACCTGGCCGTTGGGCCAGAACTCGGCCACCCGGCCGTGGCTGTTGCCGCGTTCGTTGACCGTGCGTTCGCGCTGCAGGCGGCCTTCGCGGTCGAACATGCGCTCCAGGCCCACGAACTTTCCGTCGCGCAGTTCCTGCTCGCGCTGGAGGTGGCCGGTGTCTTCTTCGCGGCAGCGCACCAGCCCGGACTGGCCAGTGGTTTCGGCCCCGTTGGAAATATTGATGGGTTTGCCGTTCAATTCACAACGAATAATGGCCTCAGCGCTTGAACCATAAGCGCTAAAAGCTATAAAAAATATAGTAAATAGACGGTTCATGCTCAGCGGCCCATCGCAAACACGACAGGGGTGCGGTTGTCTGGGGGCGTGGGTTGCTGGCGCCATTGCCGCACGAGCTGGCTGCGGATGCGTGCGTCGGGCAGCGTCAGCCCGCTGGCCAGCGCCAGGCGGGTGTGGGGCTGGAGCGTTTGCACCAGGGCCTGCCAGAGGGCGGCGTTGCGGTAAGGAGTTTCGATAAAAAGCTGGGTCTGTCCTGTCTTGAGGGCCAGGCTTTCCAGCTCCTTGATACGCTGGATGCGCTCCTGGCTGTCCTGGGGCAGGTAGCCGACAAACGCAAAGTTTTGCCCGTTCAATCCGCTGGCCGCCAGCGCCAGCAGCAGTGACACAGGGCCCACCAGGGGCACAACGGGGATATCAAGGTCGTGTGCCGCGCGCACCACGGACGAACCGGGGTCGGCCACTGCTGGCATGCCCGCCTCGCTGATCAGCCCCATGTCGTGCCCATTCAGTGCCGCAGCGAGCAGCGGGCGTGCGTCGAACGGGGCTGATCCTTTGTCGCCATGGTCGCCTTTTTTGTGGACTTCGCGGGGAAGCTCGGTGATCTGCTGCTGCTGCAGGGGGGCTGCCAGGGGGTGCAGTGCGTCGATGCGTTTGAGGTAGGCGCGTGTACTCTTGGCGTTCTCGCACACCCATTGGGTCAGCCGTGCAGCCGTCTGAAGGGTGGCCGAGGGCAAGGCATTCTGCAGCGGGACCTGGGTGTCGCAGCCAAAGTCGAGGGGGGCGGGCACGAGATAAAGCGTGCCCTTGCGAGCGCCTGAGCGCGGTTCGGTGGGGGGATTTGTCATGGCAGCACCAAGCCTGCCGCGCGCAGCATGCGGCAGGTGCGGATCAAGGGCAGTCCGATGAGGGCTGTGGGATCGTCGCTGTGGATGGCGTCCAGCAGCGCAATGCCCAGGCCTTCGCTCTTGGCGCTGCCGGCGCAGTCGTAGGGCTGCTCGGCGCGCAGGTAGCGCTCGATTTCCGCGTCAGACAGGTCACGGAATTTCACCTCCACCGGGGCCAGGTCGATCTGCTCGAAACCCGTAGCGGCACACACCACAGCCACGGCGGTCTGGAACACCACGGTCTGGCTGCGCATCTGGCGCAGTTGCGCCACCGCACGCTCGTGGTGGCCGGGCTTGCCCAGGGGCTCGCCAGCGAGGTCGGCAACCTGGTCGGAGCCGATTACCACCGCATCGGGGTGGAGTTGCGCCACTGCGCGTGCCTTGGCCAGCGCCAGGCGCAAGGCCAGTGAGCGAGGGGCTTCGCCGGGCAGGGGGGTCTCATCCACCTCCGGGGCCGTGACGTCAAAAGGCAGGTTCAACCGCTCTAGCAATTCACGCCGATACCGCGATGTGGAGCCCAATACCAGAGGGCGTTTCAGGGGGGGGGATTGATGCATGCGCCGATTCTCTTACACTGCCGCCATGACCAAGGAATTCTCCCCCCAGCGCCTCGACGTGAAAGCCTTTGCACAGGCGGGCGGTCGGCTGGCGGGCCACGATTCACTGCTGAAGTACGAACGCCTGGCCCAGGAGGCCAAGGGCCTGCACCCGGACCTGATGGTGGACTGGGAGGCTGTGGGCGAAGTGCGCACGGCGCTGGGCGGCATGGGCCAGGTCTGGCTGCATATCAAGGTTACTGCGAGCTTCCCCATGGAATGCCAGCGTTGCATGACGCCGGTGGATGTGCCGCTGGAGGTGGACCGTGAGTTTCGCTTTGTGGCTGACGAGGCCACTGCAGAGGCTCTGGACGACGAAAGCGAAGAAGACCTGCTGGCCATGAGCCGCGAGTTTGACCTTCACGAGCTGATTGAGGATGAGTTGCTGATGGCCTTGCCCGTGGTGCCCAAACACGACGAGTGCCCTACCGCAGTACCACTGGCTTCTTCGGACGACGATTTTGAGGAAGCAAACGACGAAAAGCCCAATCCTTTTGCGGCGTTGGCCGCACTGCGCAAAGACAGCAAGGGCTGATTGGACGACCCAAAAATCATTTGGGTTATAATCGTGGGCTTCACGCGAACCCCATCGTGTCTTTTGGGCTGATCGCGTTTTTACCAACCTATTCCAGATCAGGAGCCATCATGGCCGTTCAGCAAAACAAAAAGTCCCCCTCCAAGCGCGGCATGCACCGCTCGCACAATGCCCTGAATGTGCCAGGCATTGCTGTGGAACCCACCACCGGTGAAACGCACCTGCGTCACCACATCAGCCCCAACGGTTTCTACCGTGGCCGTCAGGTGCTGAAGAACAAGTCTGAAGCCTGATCTTCGCCCCATCCAAAGGCCCGTTGCTACTGAAACCGTAGCGCGGGCCTTTGTTTTGACCGTCGTATTTATTTTTCCGGCCCTCCTGGCCGGCCGGACAAGTCGCCCATGATCACACTGGCTGTTGACTGCATGGGGGGCGACCATGGCCCCCGCGTCACGCTCGCGGCGTGCCGCCAGTTTCTCGATACACACCCTGATGCCCGCCTGCTGCTCGTCGGCCTGGTGGATAGTCTGCAATCGTTTTCGCACGACCGTGCCACGATCATTCCTGCTACCGAAGTGGTGGCCATGGATGATCCTGTCGAGGTGGCTTTGCGCAAGAAGAAAGATTCTTCCATGCGCGTGGCGATTCAGCAGGTCAAGGATGGCGCGGCCTCTGCGGCCGTTTCGGCAGGCAATACCGGCGCGCTGATGGCTATTGCCCGGTATCTCCTCAAGACGCTGGACGGCATCGACCGCCCCGCCATTGCGACGCAATTGCCCAACGCCGCAGGTGGTGCCACCACGGTGCTGGACCTTGGGGCGAATGTGGATTGTTCCGCCGAGCATTTGCTGCAGTTTGCCGTGATGGGCTCTGCCTTGGTTTCGGTCCTTCGGGATGGCGGGGAGCCCACTGTCGGTTTGCTCAATATCGGTGAAGAGGCGATCAAAGGTAGTGAAGTAATCAAAAAGGCCGGGGAATTGCTTCGATCTGCAGCCAATTCCGGTGATTTGAATTTTTATGGAAATGTTGAAGGCAATGACATTTTCAAGGGCACCGTTGACATCGTGGTATGCGACGGTTTTGTGGGCAATGTGGCCCTCAAAGCCAGTGAAGGGGTGGCATCGATGATCATTGGTGCCCTGAAAACGGAGTTCTCTCGCAACATCTTCACTAAAATCGCTGCGATCACCGCGTATCCGATCTTAAAAGCGCTCATGAAGCGAATGGACTACCGTCGTTACAACGGCGCGGCGCTCCTGGGGCTGCGCGGGCTGGTGTTCAAGAGCCATGGGTCGGCTGACACAATGGCGTTCGAGCAGGCTTTGAACCGGGCGTATGATGCAGCCCGCAACAACCTGCTCGACCGCGTCCGGACCCGGATTGCGCACGCAGCGCCGCTTCTGGTGCCTGCGGATGCCCAGCCCCAGCCTGGCGTTGCGGCGACGATGACACATTGATGAGACGCTACTCCCGCATTACCGGCACCGGCAGCTACCTGCCCCCGCGCCGGCTGACCAACGCTGATCTGGTGGCTGAACTGGCCCAGCGCGGCATCGAAACCTCAGATGAGTGGATCGTGGAGCGCACCGGCATCCGCGCGCGCCACTTTGCGGCGCCTGATATTGCCTGCAGCGATCTGGGCCTGGAGGCTGCGCGCAATGCCTTGCAGGCAGCGGGCCTTCTGCCGACCGACATTGATCTGATCATCGTGGCCACGTCCACCCCGGATATGGTGTTTCCCTCGGCCGCTTGCATATTGCAGAACAAGCTGGGAGCCAATGGTTGCCCTGCGTTTGATGTGCAGGCGGTGTGCAGCGGTTTTGTCTATGCCCTGTCCGTGGCGGATGCCATGATCCAGACGGGTGCTGCCAACCGCGCGCTGGTCATTGGGGCAGAAGTTTTCAGCCGTATTCTGGATTTCAATGACCGCACGACCTGCGTGTTGTTTGGTGATGGTGCGGGTGCCGTGGTGCTGGAGGCATCGGAAACGCCGGGCATCCTGTCCAGCGACCTGCATGCCGACGGCAAGCACGTCGGCATCCTGTGTGTGCCCGGCAACGTGTCGGGTGGCAAGGTCCTGGGGGACCCCGTCCTCAAGATGGACGGGCAGGCTGTCTTCAAGCTGGCGGTGGGCGTGCTGGAGAAGGCCGCGCATGCGGTGCTGGCCAAGGCGGGGCTGACCGAGGCCGATATTGACTGGCTGATTCCACACCAGGCCAATATCCGCATCATGCAGGGCACGGCCCGCAAGCTCAAGCTGTCCATGGACAAGGTGGTGGTCACGGTGGACCAGCATGGCAACACCTCGGCAGCCTCCATTCCCCTGGCGCTCGACCATGCGGTGCGTACGGGCCAAGTCAAAAAGGGTGAGACCCTGCTGCTCGAAGGTGTGGGCGGCGGCTTTACCTGGGGCGCGGTGCTCCTGAAGTTATAGCTTTTGGCGCTTGCTGGATAAGCGCTAGGCATCAATTTCAATCATATTTCTGGATTTTTCATGAAGTCTTTTGCATTTGTCTTTCCGGGACAAGGCTCGCAATCGGTGGGCATGCTCGACGGATGGGGTGATCACCCGGTGGTGGCCCAGACCGTGCAGGAAGCCTCGGATGCCCTGGGTGAAAACATCGGCCTGCTGATCAAGGAAGGTCCCAAGGAGGCGCTGGCCCTGACCACCAACACGCAGCCGGTGATGCTGGTGGCTGGGGTGGCTGCATGGCGTGTCTGGCGTGCAGAAGGTGGTGCAGCCCCGGTCGCTGTTGCGGGGCATTCTCTGGGCGAGTATTCGGCGCTGGTTGCCGCAGGTGTGTTGACGCTGGCCCAGGCGGCGCCGCTGGTGCGCCTGCGTGCAGCTGCCATGCAGGAGGCCGTGCCGGTCGGCACTGGCGCCATGGCTGCCATCTTGGGGATGGAGGCTTCCAAGGTCATCGCAGGATGTGCCGAGGCAGTGGCCTCGTTCGGTGTGGGAACAGCAGAAGTGGTTGAGGCTGTCAATTTCAACGACCCCGTCCAGACGGTCATTGCGGGCACCAAGGCCGGCGTCGAAAAGGCCTGCGAAATGCTCAAGGCGGCAGGTGCCAAGCGCGCACTGCCGTTGCCGGTGTCCGCCCCTTTTCACTCCAGCCTGATGAAGCCTGCCGCTGAGAAGCTGCGCTTGGCGCTGGCGGATGTGGCGCTTGCTGCGCCCCAGATTCCGGTTCTGAACAATGTGGATGTCGCGGTGCAGCAGGACGCTGAGGCGATCCGAGACGCGCTCTACCGCCAGGCCTTTGGCCCCGTGCGCTGGGTGGAGTGTGTGCAGGCCCTCAAGGCCCGGGGGGTCACCCATATTATTGAAAGTGGCCCTGGCAAAGTGCTGGCGGGTCTGACCAAGCGCATCGATCCTGAGCTGGTGGGTGCGGCACTGTTTGATATGGCCACGCTGGCCGAAACCCGGGAGTTGTTGGCATGACGCAATCCTCATCGGCCGCGCAAGTGGCGTTGGTCACAGGCGCATCGCGCGGCATTGGTGCGGCCATTGCGCTCGAGCTGGCGGTACGTGGCTGCCAGGTGGTGGGCACGGCCACGACGGACGATGGCGCCGAGCGCATCAGCCAGGCCCTGGCGGCCTACCCCGGCTGCCGTGGTGCCAATCTGAATGTGAATGACGGAGCTGCCATCGAGGCGTTGATGGATTCCATCGTCAAGCAGCAGGGTGGTCTGCATGTGCTGGTCAACAATGCGGGCATCACCCGCGACACCCTGGCCATGCGCATGAAGGACGATGACTGGGATGCGGTGCTGGACACCAATCTCAAGGCAGTTTTCCGCGTGAGCCGCGCGGCGATTCGCCCGATGATGAAACAGCGATTCGGGCGCATCATCAGCATCACCAGTGTGGTGGGGGCATCGGGCAATCCTGGTCAGGCCAACTACGCGGCAGCCAAGGCTGGAGTGGCGGGAATGACCCGTGCACTGGCCCGCGAACTGGGCAGCCGCAGCATCACGGTCAATTGTGTAGCGCCGGGATTTATCGAGACGGATATGACGTCGGTGCTGCCCGAAGAACAGCAAAAAGCCCTCAACGCCCAGATCCCTTTGGGGCATATGGGCAAGCCGCAAGACATCGCACATGCCGTGGCCTACCTTGCTTCGCGCGAAGCAGGGTACGTGACCGGGCAGGAGTTGCATGTCAATGGCGGCATGTACATGTAATTGAGACAAGTTAACGCCGGTTCATCCGGACGGCGGGCTGCTGAGGGGCTTCTCCTTAAGCGGCTAGAATCGCGGATTCATTCACAACCCCCAGAGGGAAACCATGAGCGATATCGAAGCACGCGTCAAAAAAATCATTGCCGAACAACTCGGTGTGGAAGAGTCCCAAGTCACCAATGAAAAGGCCTTCGTGGCAGACCTCGGTGCCGACTCGCTCGACACGGTGGAACTGGTGATGGCACTGGAAGACGAATTCGGCATCGAGATCCCTGACGAAGACGCCGAGAAGATCACGACGGTGCAAAACGCCATCGACTACGCCAACACCCACCAGAAGGCCTGAGCGGCGCACTGCGCCTGACTCAAGCGATCAACAGAAGGTTTTTACGCATGAGCCGTCGTCGCGTTGTCGTGACCGGCCTGGGATGCGTCAGCCCCGTGGGCAACACGGTGGCCGAATCCTGGGCCAATCTCCTTGCCGGAAAATCCGGTATTGACCTCATCACCAAGTTCGACACGTCGAACTTTGCCTGCAAGATTGCAGGGGAGGTCAAAGGTCTTGACCTGGAGTCGTACATCAGCGCCAAGGATGCGCGCGCGATGGACAGCTTCATCCATTTCGGCATTGCAGCTGCTGCACAGGCGGTTGAAGATGCCGGTCTGCCCACGGGTGAAGCGCTCAGTGAAGAGTTTGCGACACGCATAGCCTGCGTGATCGGTTCGGGGATTGGTGGCTTGCCACTGATCGAGAATACCCACGCGGAACTGGTCAGTCGCGGTCCGCGGCGCATCACGCCGTTCTTTGTGCCAGCGTCCATCATCAATATGGTGGCGGGCCATGTGTCCATGCGCTTTGGCTTCAAGGGGCCGAACCTCGCGGTCGTGACGGCCTGCACAACCGGCCTGCATTGCATTGGCGAGGCTGGTCGCATGATCGAATACGGTGATGCGGATGTGGTGGTGGCGGGCGGCACTGAATCCACGGTGTCGCCGCTGGGCATTGGTGGTTTTGCGGCCATGCGCGCCCTGTCTACCCGCAACGATGACCCCAAGACCGCTTCCCGCCCCTGGGACAAGGACCGAGATGGTTTTGTTTTGGGTGAAGGCGCCGGGGTCATGGTGCTGGAGGAATACGAGCATGCCAAAGCCCGTGGTGCCAAGATCTATGCGGAACTGGGTGGTTTTGGCATGAGCGCCGATGCAGGCCACATGACGGCCCCCAGTATGGATGGTCCGCGCCGTGCCATGCTCAACGCCCTGCGCAATGCCGGCATGAATGCCGATCAAGTTGACTACCTCAACGCCCATGGCACTTCCACGCCGCTGGGTGATATTAATGAGACGAACGCCATCAAGGCGGCCTTGGGCGACCATGCTTACAAGGCTGTGGTGAGCTCCACCAAATCCATGACCGGTCATTTGCTGGGTGGTGCGGGCGGGATTGAAAGCATTTTTACAGTGCTGGCCTTGCATGAGCAAAAGGTACCACCCACCATCAATTTGGCGAATCAGGACCCCGAGTGCGATCTGGACTACTGCGCCAACACGGCGCGTGACATGAAGATCGACGTTGCAGTCAAGAATAACTTCGGTTTTGGTGGCACCAACGGGACGCTGGTTTTCAAGCGCGTCTGATCATTGGGTCAGGTGCTCTGCCGCCCGACTTGGCGAGGCCGTGGTTCTTGTTGCGGTCCTGCAATCGTTGGTTGCTCAGCACGGGCCTATGTTCCGTGCTAAGCAGGCGGCACAGCCTTGGTAGCGTTTCGTGGGTGTGACTTCACAGCGACCACCTTCGGTGTTTTACCCCCTGCGGCGCAGCCGCCTGTTCGGGGGCTTGCTGGGGGCATTGTTGCTGATCAGCGCAGCGGGGCTGGTTGCTTGGTTCGTTCGAAGTGGTGGTGCTGCATCCCCATGGCCCGCAGCGATGGCGGGTGGTCTCTGGTGTCTGGCTGCCGCCAGCGCATTCCATTTCTGGTTCTGTCAATTCTCTGGTGGTATCCACTGGGATGGCCAGACCTGGACACTGGTGGCTCCGAACTCCGGGGCGGCCTGGATGGCATTGTCCGGACCTCCTGAAGTCCTTCTCGATTTGCAGTCACATCTGTGGCTGCATGTCATTCCGGTGGGGCACCGCCGCACCTGGTTGTGGCTGACGTGTTCCGCGCAGCCCGAGCGTTGGCTGGATCTGCGGCGTGCGGTATATTCGCGCGCCAGACCGGGCGCTGACAACGCTGACGAAACCGCCCCGGCCAGCAGCCGTGGGCGTGAATCCTGAGTATCCATGACTGTAATTCCGCCTTCCCCTTCCGAAGATAGCGACCTCCAACTGGTGGAGCGCGCGGTAGCGGGCGATCAGCGTGCCTATGAGTTACTGGTCATCAAGTACCAGCGCCGTATCGAGCGTCTCATTGGCCGGATGGTGCGGGACACCGACATCGTTCAAGACATAGCGCAGGAGACGTTCATCCGGGCCTACCGTGCGCTGCACCAGTTTCGGGGAGATGCGCAGTTCTACACTTGGCTCTACCGGATTGCTGTCAATACCGCCAAGAAGGCGCTCATGGACATGAAACGCAATCCGGTCATCTCTGAGAACGCTTTGCGGGGGAACGAGGACGAAGATGAAACTTCCCGCCTCGGACACGAACTAACCAGCGACGAAACCCCCGAAACCGTACTCGCAGCCCGAGAAATCGCGCAAGCTGTGAATGCGGCTATGGAGGCGTTGCCCGACGATCTGCGCCAGGCGGTAACGTTGCGCGAGATTGAAGGGCTGAGTTACGAAGAGATTGCGACGGCCATGGATTGCCCCATCGGCACGGTGCGGTCACGGATTTTTCGGGCGCGAGAGGCCATTTCGGCAAAAGTGCGTCCTCTGCTTGAGAACCAGTCAGGCAAACGGTGGTGAGGTAATGAAATGAACAACGCTGTACGAAGTGATGGATTGGTGGGCGGTGCTGTGGTGGCTGAGATAAGCAGGCGCGAGCAATTGTCGGCACTGGCGGATGGTCAGTTGCATGGGGACGAGGTGGCGGACGCCCTGGCCTATGCGGCGCAAGCCGAAGGCCATGCCACTTGGCAGCTCTACCATCTGGTGGGAGATGTATTGCGTTCTTCCGACCTTGCGCAACCTGCCAATCCGAACTTCATGGCGCGGTTGCGTGATGAACTGGCCAAGGAAGGGCCTGTCGTACGTCCTGCGGCCGCTGCTGTGCAGCAGGTGGATGTGGTGGCCCCGGCAATGGCGGATGCTGCCAATGCGTCGGTCTTTCGCTGGAAAATGGTCGCGGGTTTTGCGTCTTTGGCGGCAGTTGCGGCGATTGGTTGGACCTCTCTGGCCACGTTGCAAGGCAATGGCGCACCCGGTGCCACGGGTGGAGCCCAGCTGGCCATCTCTCCCGAGTCGGGTGCGAATGGCCCCAGCTCCGGTGCCCCTGTGGTCGCAGTGGCTGATGCCGATGGCGGAGCGCAGGTGATGATTCGGGATCCCCGCCTGGATGAGTTGCTGGCGGCACACAAGCAGTTTGGCAGCACATCCGCATTGCAGATGCCTGCAGGATTTTTGCGCAATGCCACCTTTGAGACGCCCAGCCGCTGAGCCGGGAGTGGCTTGCTGGCGTGGTGAGATTGTGTGATGAGCTACCCGGGAGTTTTGTGCGTTTGGTTGAAAGCACTGCCGCAGCAGTTCAAACACGGGGTGGTTGCTGCCCTGTGTGTGACAGGACTCTCCGTATCGGCAGGGGTCTCGTCGGCTGAGGGGGGTGTTTCTTCTGCAGCAGAGGCGGCTCCCGCGCCTGCGGAGCGCAGTATTCTGCAGTGGATCGAGCGCATGCACAGTGCGCCCTGCGCGCGCCCGTATGCCGGTACCTTTGTGGTGCTGGCTGCTTCCGGAGCGATGGCCAGTTCACGCATCTGGCACGCCTGTGAAGGGGCGCAGCAGATGGAGCGCGTGGAGGCTCTCAGTGGCACTCCCCGGACCATTTTTCGGCGCAACGACGAGGTACGTACGTTCTGGCCACAGTCGCGTGTGGTGCGGTCGGATCGACGGGATGCCTCTGGGCTGTTTCCACGAGTTCCGGTGGTTGAGGGCACTTCCATATCCCAGTTCTATGCCGCACGCCCTGTGGGCCAAGAGCGCGTTGCAGGATTTGTTGCCGACGTGGTGTGGTTCAAACCCGTGGACTCGCTGCGTTTTGGCTACAAGCTGTGGAGCGAGCGGGAGACCGGTCTGGTCGTGAAGCTGCAGACCTTGGGCGCGAGCGGACGCGTTCTGGAGCAGGCTGCATTCTCGGAGTTGGACTTGAACGCCCCCGTTCGCGTGGAGCAGCTTTCACGCCTGATGGACGCGACCGCTGGTTACAAGGTGGTGGCGCCGGTTGTGGTCAAGACCACGGCCACGGCCGAGGGCTGGGTGCTTCGTCAGCCGGTTGCTGGCTTTGTTCCGGTGAGCTGCCATCGGCGCGCTGTGTCTGCTGACGACGGTGCGCAGGGTGTCTTGCAGTGCCTGTACTCCGATGGTCTTGCATCGGTCTCACTGTTCATCGAGACCTTTGATCCCCAGCGACACCCCTCCCAGCCCCAGGTCTCGGGTATGGGGGCCACGCAGCTTCTTGCGCAACGGGTCTTGCCCGATGTATGGCTCACAGTAGTGGGGGAGGTTCCTTTGCAGACCCTTCGCCTGTTTGCGGGTCAATTGGAGCGCACACGCTGACACTGACACTGAGGCCAGTGGGCGTGACGCTGGCGGCTGCTGTCTCTGAGCCAGCGCTGTGGCGGGGCCGTTTGCAGGGGCATGCGAAGTGCATTTGCGATGCGGGAACCAAATGGCCGCACACTCTTCACAGTTACACACAGTTTGATGACTGTATTTGCTACCAATCACGAAAGGTCGATGATGTCGAAGTTCGATGGAAATGCGCTGCGCTCCCTGGCATTTGCATGCATGTTCGCAGGGGTTGCTGGCGGCATGGGTTTGCCCCAAGCGGCCTTGGCACAACCTGCTGCAGCGGTTCGCGGGTTGCCAGATTTTACGGATCTGGTGGACCAGGTGGGGCCCTCGGTGGTCAATATTCGGACGGTGGAAAAAGCGTCGAGCCGTGCAAGTGCAAACGGCATGGACGAGGAGATGATGGAGTTCTTCCGCCGCTTTGGCGTGCCGATCCCCAATGTGCCCAGGCAGCAACGTCCTCAGCGGCCGCAAGACGACGAGCAGCCGCGCGGCGTGGGTTCTGGCTTCATCCTGACTGCGGACGGGTTTGTGATGACCAATGCGCATGTCGTGGACGGTGCTGATGAGGTGATCGTCACGCTGACCGACAAGCGCGAATTCAAGGCCAAGATCATTGGTGCGGACAAGCGAACCGATGTGGCGGTGGTCAAGATCGAGGCCACGGGCTTGCCTGCCGTCAAGGTGGGTGATGTGGGGCGTCTGCGGGTGGGCGAATGGGTGATGGCGATTGGATCGCCCTTTGGGCTGGAGAACACCGTGACTGCGGGCATTGTGAGTGCCAAGCAGCGCGATACGGGGGACTATCTCCCGTTCATCCAGACCGATGTGGCCATCAACCCGGGCAACTCGGGCGGTCCGCTTATCAACATGCGTGGCGAGGTGGTGGGGATCAACAGCCAGATCTATTCGCGCTCGGGTGGATTCATGGGCATTTCGTTCGCGATTCCGATGGACGAAGCCATCCGCGTGAGTGAGCAGTTGCGCGCATCCGGTCGGGTGACGCGGGGCCGTATCGGCGTGCAGATCGGGCAGGTCACCAAGGACGTTGCGGAGTCCATTGGCCTGGGCAAGGCCCAGGGTGCGCTGGTGACCGGGGTAGAGGCGGGGTCACCCGCAGACAAGGCGGGCGTGGAGGCTGGTGACATCATCACCCGCTTTGACGGCAAGTCCATCGAGAAGGTTGCGGACCTGCCCCGACTGGTGGGCAATACCAAGCCTGGTACCAAGAGCACGATGACCGTGTTCCGCCGTGGCGCCTCGCGGGACCTGGGCATCACCATTGCCGAAATTGAGCCCGACAAGCCAACTGCCAAAACGGCGGAGCGTGAGGAGAAACCCAAGGCTTCGGCTGCTGCACAGCAAATGGGATTGGCGGTCACGGAACTTTCGGACACCCAGAAAAAGGAGCTCAAGATCAAGGGCGGTGTGCTGGTCGCGACCGCCACAGAGGCCGCAGCACGTGCCGGCCTGCGCGAAGGGGATGTGATTCTCGCGATTGCCAATACGGAAGTGTCTGGTGTGAAGGAGTTTGAGGCTGTGCTCGCCAAGGCCGACAAGAACAAGCCTATCAATGTGCTGTATCGGCGCGGCGAGTGGGCCCAATATGCCTTGATCCGTCCCGGACGATGACGAGTGGCGTTGTGGCGCAGATGTGGGGGGATGGTTGACCCCATTTCCCCACGTTTGCAGCAGGCCTTTGTCGGAGGTGTGGGCATTTTGGTTTTTTTGTCTTTTCCTTCTTTCGATGTCGAAAGTTAGCCTTGGCTAACTTTATGAAGGTCTATCAACTGATTTCGATAGAATAGAGGCCCCTGTTCAACGCTAATTCATATATTAGCTGGACGTTGATTCACGATGCGGGATGTGACGGTGTCATGCACAGCCGATCCACAGCTCACCCACAAGTTGTCCAGCGTTGTAGTTGTGCAGACTGTGTATAAGTTGTTGATAAGATCCCTGTTGCACCCTGGCAACTCCCCTTGGATGCAGTCGGATGGGCTTTTTACTGCGGGCTTTTTGCCTACAATGAAGCTCCAACTATCGCAGTTGCCAATGATTGTTGGTTCAGGGCGCGTCGCCATTCGACGCGCCCTTTTTTCTTGTGTGCTCCGTTTTAATTCAATCACTTGACGCTTTCCGTTGATGAACCACATCAGAAATTTTTCCATCATTGCGCACATCGACCATGGCAAGTCGACGCTTGCAGATCGTTTGATCCAGCGCTGCGGAGGCCTTGCGGACCGTGAGATGGAGGCCCAGGTTCTGGACTCGATGGATATCGAAAAAGAGCGTGGGATAACCATCAAGGCGCAGACCGCAGCGCTGCAATACAAGGCGCAGGATGGGCAGGTCTACAACCTCAATCTGATCGACACGCCGGGGCATGTGGACTTCTCATACGAAGTGAGCCGCTCGTTGTCGGCATGCGAGGGCGCGTTGCTGGTGGTGGATGCTTCGCAAGGCGTGGAAGCTCAGACCGTTGCGAACTGCTACACCGCATTGGATCTGGGTGTCGAGGTGGTGCCCGTACTCAACAAGATGGATCTGCCCAATGCCGATCCCGACAATGCGAAGGCTGAGATCGAAGATGTGATTGGCATCGACGCGACCGACGCGATTCCCTGCTCCGCCAAGACCGGCATGGGTATTGATGAGATCCTTGAAGCCATTGTGGCCAAGGTGCCCGCGCCGCGCGGCAATGCCGATGGACCGCTTCGGGCGATGATCATCGACAGCTGGTTCGACAGCTATGTGGGCGTGGTGATGCTGGTGCGTGTGGTCGATGGCCGTTTGCTCAAGGGCGAGCGTATCAAGATGATGGCCAGTGGTGCGGTGTACAACGCGGACAACCTCGGTGTGTTCACGCCGGCCAACGAGCCGCGCAACTCGCTTGACGCAGGGCAGGTGGGCTACATCATCGCTGGCATCAAGGAGCTGCAGGCTGCCAAGGTGGGAGACACGATCACGCTCGAAAAGAAGTTGCCCAACAATGCGGGCCCTGCCGCCGAGGCGCTCCCCGGCTTCAAGGAAATCCAGCCCCAGGTGTTTGCCGGGCTGTACCCCACTGAGGCGAGTGAATATGACTCGCTGCGCGATGCACTCGAAAAACTCAAGCTCAATGATGCGTCGCTGCACTACGAGCCGGAAGTCAGTCAGGCACTCGGCTTCGGTTTCCGTTGCGGGTTTCTGGGCCTGTTGCATATGGAAATCGTGCAGGAGCGTCTGGAGCGTGAGTTTGACCAGGATCTCATCACGACTGCACCCAGCGTGGTCTACCAAGTGGTCAAGGCCGATGGTGAAGTGATCATGGTCGAGAACCCCTCCAAGATGCCGGACCAGGGGCGGCTGGAGGAAATCCGCGAGCCCATCGTCACGGTGCATCTGTACATGCCCCAGGACTATGTCGGCCCGGTGATGACGCTCGCCAACCAAAAGCGCGGTGTGCAGATGAACATGGCGTACCACGGTCGCCAGGTGATGCTCACCTACGAAATGCCGCTGGGCGAAATCGTGCTCGACTTCTTCGACAAGCTCAAGTCGGTGTCGCGCGGCTATGCATCCATGGACTACGAGTTCAAGGAGTACCGTGCGTCCGACGTGGTGAAGGTGGATATCCTTCTGAACGGTGAAAAGGTGGATGCACTGTCCATCATCGTGCACCGCTCTCAGTCCCAGTACCGTGGCCGAGCAGTGGTTGCCAAGATGCGCGAGATCATCAGCCGCCAGATGTATGACGTGGCCATCCAGGCGGCCATTGGCGCCAACATCATTGCGCGCGAGACCATCAAGGCACTGCGCAAGAACGTGCTGGCAAAATGTTACGGCGGCGATGTTAGCCGCAAACGCAAGCTCCTTGAGAAGCAGAAAGCAGGCAAGAAACGCATGAAACAGATCGGATCGGTCGAAGTGCCACAAGAGGCATTCCTGGCCATTTTGCAGGTGGAAGACTGATGCTCCAGTTCATGCAGATTTTCACATCCCTGGTGCTGGCCGCATTTGGTGGCTATATCGGGGCTTGGTACTTTGGTGCCATCGAAGGCAATTTCGCCTTGCTGTTGTTCCTGGCCACGGTGGTCACGGGCGCGTACTGGCTGGCCGAGCGTTTCTACTTTCTGCCCCAACGCCGCCGAGCTGCCCAGGCCGTCGAAGATGCGGCGACCGCACGCCGTGCGGAGCTGGATCGCATGGGCATCCAGAAGGTCGATGTGGATGTGCAGGAGGCCAAGGGGCGGCTGCTCATGCAGCCTTGGTGGCTGGACTGGACGGCGGGGCTTTTCCCGGTCATCGTTGCCGTGTTTGTTCTGAGGTCGTTTCTTTTTGAACCCTTCAAGATCCCGTCGGGTTCGATGATTCCCACCCTGCTGGTGGGCGACCTGATCCTAGTGAACAAGTTCACCTACGGTGTCCGCCTGCCGGTGATCCATACCAAGATCACCGAGGGCACCAAGCCTGCGCGCGGAGATGTTCTGGTGTTCCGCTACCCACCCCAGCCGAGCCTTGACTACATCAAGCGGGTGGTGGGTGTGCCTGGTGACGAGGTGGCGTACCTCAACAAGCGCCTCACGGTCAACGGCCAGGCCATTGACACCAAGGCGCTGCCAGACTTTTTTGAAGAAGACTCGATGCGCTACTTCAAACAGTTTGAAGAGCAACTGGGCGCCCAGCCCCACCGCCTACTGAACAACCCGGATGTGCCAGCCTTTGTGCAAGGCGCCAGCAATTTTGCCTATCGCCAGAACTGCCGTTACAGTGTTGAGGGCGTTGTGTGCAAGGTGCCTGAGGGCCATTACTTCATGATGGGGGACAACCGGGACAACTCGCTCGATTCGCGTTACTGGGGCTTTGTTCCTGAGGGCAATATCGTCGGGAAGGCCTTTTTTGTCTGGATGAATTTCGGTAATCTCAAGCGCATTGGGTCGTTCCATTGATGGATGACCAGCTTTATTGGACACTGAGGGGGAAACACATGCGTATCAATCGTTCTACCAGCCCATTTCGCCAACGCGGTTTGTCATTCATTGGGGTGATTTTTATCGGTTTGATCGCCGTGGCTGCATTTGCTATTGGTGGACAGTCTGTCCCCATCTTTCTGGAGTACCAGGCGATCAATAAGGCTGCTGCCAAGGCTGCCAAGGAAGCCTCGACTGTCGCTGATGTTCGGGGAAGCTTTGACCGAGCTGCGGCTATTGACAACATCAGCTCCATACAAGGCAAGGACCTGGAAGTTGCCAAGCGGGGCGACAACAAGATCGTGGTTTCCTATAAGTATTCCCGTGAGATTGCGCTAGCGGGCCCAGCCTTCCTTGTGTACCGCTTTGAAGGACAGACCAAGTAGTGCTTCCCGGTCTTCAAGCGCTGCAGACCCGTCTGCAGCATGTTTTCTCCGATCCATCCCTTCTTCAGCGCGCCACCACGCACCGCAGTTTTTCGGCCGACCACAACGAGCGGCTGGAGTTTCTGGGTGATTCCGTGTTGAATCTCGCGGTTGCGAGCCTGCTATATCGGCAGTTGTCGGCGTTGCCGGAAGGCGATCTCTCTCGCGTGCGTGCCAACCTCGTCAAGCAGGACACGCTGCACCAGCTGGCGCTGGGCCTCAAGATCTCCGACGTGCTGCGATTGGGAGAGGGGGAGTCCAAATCGGGAGGACAGCAACGTCCTTCCATCCTGGCCGACGCACTGGAAGCGCTGATTGGCGCGGTGTACCTGGATGCCGGGTACGCGAGTGCCGAAGCGTTGGTGCACCGCCTTTTTCAGGGCGTGGAGATCAACCCGCAGATGCAGGCTGCATCCAAGGACGCGAAAACTGCATTGCAGGAGTTGCTCCAGGGCCGCAAAATGAAGCTGCCGCAGTACAAGGTCGTCGGCACAGTGGGCGCTGCGCACCGTCAGACCTTCGACGTCGAGTGCGATATTCCCGAACTGGGCCTCACCGAACGCGGCATCGGCGGCTCCCGCCGGGCGGGCGAGCAGGCAGCCGCTGCTGCCATGCTGGCTACATTGAAAGCAAAGAAATTATGAATGATGCTACCAAAGATGTAGCGAATGAAGACGATCCAGCAAGCGCTGGAGCGCAAAATGACCTCGAAGCCATGCTGGCGGCAGCAGGCTCCCCGGCCGCCGTGCCTGGCCAGCGCTGTGGCGTGATCGCCATCGTGGGCAAGCCCAACGTGGGAAAGTCCACATTGCTCAATGCCCTGGTGGGGCAGAAGATCAGCATCACCTCGCGCAAGGCGCAGACCACGCGGCACCGCATCACCGGTATTCGTACGCGCGAGCAGACACAGTTCATCTTCGTGGACACACCGGGTTTCCAGACGCGCCATGCCACCGCACTCAACAAGTCGCTGAACAAGACCGTGATGGGCGCGATTGGCGATGTGGACCTGATCCTCTTTGTGGTCGAGGCTGGCAACTTCACGCTAGCCGATGCCAAGGTGCTGTCGCTGTTCAAGCCCGGCATACCCACGCTGCTGCTGGCCAACAAGCTCGACATGGTGCACCGCCGTGCCGAGCTGGCCCCCTGGCTCAAGAGCATGCAGGAGCGCCACCCGTTTGCCGAGTTTGTGCCCATGTCGGCCAAGAACAAGGGCGACATCGAGCGCCTGTTTGGCATCTGCGCCAAGTACCTGCCCGAGCAGGGCTGGTGGTACGGCGAAGACGAACTGACTGATCGTAGCGAGAAGTTTCTGGCGTCCGAAACCGTGCGCGAGAAGCTCTTCCGCTTCACGGGCGACGAACTGCCTTACACCTCTACCGTGGTGATCGACAAGTTTGAGGAAGAAGCCAGCAAGCAGCACAAGCGGCTGGTCAAGATCGCTGCCACCATCGTGGTCGAGCGTGACAACCACAAGATGATGGTGATCGGCGACAAGGGCGAGCGCCTGAAGCGTATTGGCACCGAAGCCCGCCAGGAACTGGAAAAGCTCATGGATGCCAAGGTGTTCCTGGAGCTTTGGGTCAAGGTGCGCTCCGGCTGGGCCGACGACGAGGCGCGCGTGCGTTCGTTCGGTTACGAATAATTCCGTGCCCGCCTGCGACCCTGTCTTGTCCGGGCGGCACAAGCTGTCTGGCGCTTGCCAGCAGCATGCATTTGTGCGGGCCTGAAGCCAATGGCTGCCGCCAAGCGCATCTCCGATGAACCCGCCTTCGTGCTGCACAGCTACGACTGGAGCGAGTCCAGCCTGATCCTGGAGGTTTTCTGCCGTCAGCAAGGGCGTGTAGCGCTGGTGGCCAAGGGAGCCAAGAAGCCCAGTTCCAACTTCCGCCCGGTGCTACTGCCGCTCCAGCCCTTGTTGGTGACCTACACGCTCACCGGCGATGGCAGCGCAGACATCCACACCCTCAAGGGGGCGGAGTGGGTGGGCGGCCATGTGATGCCCACGGGCGATGCCCTGCTGTCGGGCATGTACCTCAACGAGCTACTGCTGCGCCTGCTGGCGCGCGCTGATCCGCATGCGGCCCTGTTCGATGCCTATGCCGGTGTGGTGCGCGTGTTGGCCAGCGAACACGGCGATGCGTTAGAGCCCGTGCTGCGCAGCTTCGAACTATTGCTGCTGCGCGAGATTGGCTTGCTTCCTGGCCTGGATGTTCAGACCATGACGTTGGAGGTCTTGCAACCCAAGACGCGCTACACGCTGGTGCCCGAAGGCGGCCTGCGCGCCTCCTCCTCGGCCGACCGCGCGGGCCTGCTCGGCGGCCAGTGGCAGACGTTGCAACGCGCGCTGGAAGACGCGGCCACCTACACCGCCACCTTGCGTGCCTGCGCGCCGGTGGCTGCAGAACTCAAACCCCAGCTGCGCGCCCTGCTGCAATACCATTGCGGCAGCCCCATGCTGCGCACCCGCCAGCTCATGATCGATCTGCAGGCCCTATGAACCAGACCTCACGCACCCCCCACGCCACGGCCCTTTCGGTCAATGTCAACAAGGTCGCCCTGGTGCGCAACACGCGCCATCTGGGCATTCCCAGCGTCACCCGGGCGGCCGAGCTGTGCCTGCAGGCGGGGGCCCAGGGCATCACCGTGCATCCTCGGCCCGACGAGCGGCACATCCGCAGCCAGGACGTGTTCGAGCTGGCCACGCTGATGAAGGCTTGGCCCGACCGCGAATACAACATCGAGGGCAATCCATCTCAGAACCTGATGGACTTCATCCGCAAGGTTCGCCCGCACCAGGCGACCTTTGTACCCGACAGCGAAGACCAGTTCACCAGCGACCACGGCTGGAGCTTTCCGCAGGATGCCGAGCGCCTGGCGCCCCTGATCGCCGAGTGCAAAGCATTGGGCGTGCGCGTGAGTCTGTTCATGGACCCCGTGCCCGAGCAGATGGTCGCCGCCAAGGCCGTGGGCGCTGACCGGGTGGAGCTGTACACCGAGCCCTATGCCGCAGCCTGGGGCACGCCGCAGCAAGACGTTGAGCTCAAGCGCTACGCTGCCGCCGCTCAGGCCGCGCTGGATGTGGGGCTGGGCGTGAACGCGGGTCACGACCTCAACCGTGACAACCTCGCCGCCTTTGTGCGCGAGGTGCCCGGCGTGCTCGAAGTCTCGATCGGCCACGCCCTCATTGCCGACGCGCTGGAGTTGGGCTACGCCGCCACGGTGTTGGCCTACCTGAGCTGCATCCAGTCAGGTTGTGCCGCACAACCCGATGACTCCTGATTTGATAGCTACCAGTGCTTGATGGATATGCGATAGAGCCCAATTTCATTCAAAAACCATGATCTACGGCATTGGCACCGACATCTGCGACGTGCGCCGCATCGCGGCCAGCCTCGAACGCCACGGCGAGCGCTTTGCCCAGAAGGTGCTGGCCGACGGCGAGTTGGCCACCTGGCGCGAGAGGAGTGGCCGTTGGCCCGACCGCGGCCTGCGCTACCTGGCCACGCGGTTCTCTGCCAAGGAAGCGTTCAGCAAAGCCATCGGCCTGGGTATGCGCATGCCCATGACCTGGCGCCACTGTGAAGTGGCCAAGCTTGCGAGCGGCCAGCCCGTGATCGTGCTGCACGGCGCACTCAAGGAATGGTTTGACGCCAAAGGGCTGAAAGCGCACCTGAGCGTGACGGACGAGACCGACTACGCCGCCAGCTTCTGTGTGGTAGAGAAATTGGATTAAAAATGGCCTCTAGCGCTTGATGGATAAGCGCTAGCAGCTATGTTTGTAATAGCAACCTGATGTTTGACACCCTATGACCGAACACGCACCCCTCATCCTCGACGTGGCAGGCACAGAGCTGACCGCCGCCGACCGCCGCCGCCTGACCCATCCGCTGACCGGTGGCGTGATCCTGTTTGCCCGCAACTGGGAAAACCGCGCGCAGCTGCTGCAGCTGACCAGCAGTATCAAGGCCGTGCGTGACGATCTGCTGATCTGCGTGGACCATGAGGGCGGCCGTGTGCAGCGCTTTCGCACCGATGGCTTCACCCACCTGCCGCCCATGCGCGCCCTGGGCGAGATGTGGATGGATGACGGCAAGGGCGCCAAGGTCGTGCCTGGCAGCGGCGCGCTGCGCGCCACCAATGCAGCCACGGCGGCGGGCTACGTGCTGGGTGCGGAGTTGCGCGCCTGTGGGGTTGATTTCTCGTTCACCCCCGTTCTCGATCTCGATTGGGGTGAAAGCGGTGTGATCGGCGACCGTGCCTTTCACCGTGACCCGCGTGTGGTGGCGCTGCTGGCCAAAAGCCTCATGCACGGCCTGCTACAGGCCGGCATGGCCAATTGCGGCAAACACTTCCCGGGGCACGGCTTTGTCAAAGCCGACTCGCACACCGAGGTGCCGGTGGACAAGCGCAGCCTGAAGGCCATCCTGGCCGACGACGCCGCGTCATACCCCTGGCTCAGCAGCACGCTCACCAGCGTGATGCCCGCCCATGTGATCTACCCCAAGGTCGATAGCCGCCCCGCAGGCTTCTCGCAGCGCTGGCTGCAGGACATCCTGCGGCGGCAGATGCGTTTTGACGGCGCCATCTTCAGCGACGACCTCAGCATGGAAGGCGCTCGGCGTCTGGACGGCCAGGTCGTCAGCTACACCGATGCCGCCGTGGCAGCGCTGGAGGCAGGCTGCGACCTGGTGCTGTTGTGCAACCAGAGCGTGGGCGATGGCAAGGCCGTGGATGAACTCATCGACGGCCTGGAACAGGCCCAGAACCAAGGCCGCTGGCAGCCGAGTGTGGACAGCGAATCCCGCCGCCTGGCGCTGCTGCCCGAAACCCTGCCCCAGGCCTGGGATGAGTTGATGTACCAGCCCGCCTATCTGCAGGCCTTGGACCTGTTGCCCTGACGCCGTGAGAGCCCGGGGCCTGGAGTCTGGTTCGGCGCCCTCGTTGTTGCCGTGCTCGCCGGGTGTGCAACCCGCCTGCGCCCGCCGCCTAGCGTGCGACCCTGCCAGACCCTCACGCACAGCCGATTTCTCGGCTTCAGTGGACTAGGGCGTGTTGAAAGGCCCTGGCGTGACTGGAGGCGGGGCTGCCGGGGAACTTTCTGCGGCCTCTGCAGCGTTAGCGGGATGTGCAGGCGGTGGAGGCACCCCCTGAAACCTGCGCACCACGCGTTGAAATACCAGCGCATTGGGAATCTGCAGCCAGGCTACCTGGTCCGCCGCAGCGCCATGGTCTTCGAGCGTGGTGTAGAGCAGGTTGATGTCCACCACACGTCCTTTGGCCCCGGGCTTTTCGGCGGTGTCCAGCACCTCGATGTAGTCGCCAATCTTGAAGGGCCGCACGGTGAAGATGAGCAGCGCGCAAAACAGGTTGGAGAGCACACTCCACGCCGCGAAAAAGGCCACGGCCCCGACAGTGGCGAACCCTGTGAAGGCGGTCCAGAGCACGGTGGCCGACACCCCCATGCGTTCCAGCACCAGCAGCGCCGCACTGGCAATGATGAGCCAGCGGATCAGCCCGTTCATGGGCACCACCAGTTCGTCGGGCACCTGGTAGTGCGCGCTGGCACGGCGCACTATGCGGCGCAGCACCCGTTGCAGCAGCCAGGCGACAAACAGGATCAGCAGGATCTGCGTGCCGGGGATGATGACTTCGAGCCAGTCTTGTACCCAGTCGGGAAGGCGGGTTTTCAGCAGCTGCATGCGCGAAACGGCGGTGCGGGCGTTGCGCTCGGTGGCGTCAAACGTGAGGGCAGAAAAGAAACTCAATTGCGCAGTTGCTCCACGGTGTCCATCTGCATTTCAAAACTGAAGAAGCGATTGCGGCCCTGGGCCTTGGCGGCATAAAGCGCCTGGTCGGCACGCATGATCATGCTTTCGGCGTTCGTGCTGTCGTCAGGCACGCAGGTGGTGATGCCGCCTGACAGCGTGAGGATGTTGCCCAGCGGGGAATCTGCGTGTGGAAGGGCGCGCACCTTGAGCAGCTGTCCCAGGGCCCGCGCGAAGGTCATGGCACCCGAGCGTGGCGTGTTGGGCAGGATGAGGGCGAATTCCTCACCACCGTAGCGTGAGGCGATGTCACGAGGGCGCACGCACACCTCGCGCAACAGGCGGCCGACTTCCTTCAGGCAGGCATCGCCCTGCACATGCCCGCTGGCGTCATTGAAGAGCTTGAAGTGGTCCAGGTCGCACAGCATCAGCGTGAGCGGCGTACCGTCCCGGCGCGCAGCCAGGATTTCGTTGTGCAAAATGCGGTCAAACCCCCGGCGGTTGACCAGGCCGGTGAGCGCATCGATCTCCACCATTTCGTTGAGCCGCTGGTTGGCCAGATGCAACTCAGCCGACATGGAGACGAGCCTGCGGCGCATGTCCAGCAGCCGGCGCATGGCACGCAGTTTGGCCATCAGCACGATGGGCTTGACGGGTTTGACGAGGTAGTCGTCACCACCCACTTCAATACCGCGCCACACATCGAGTTCGTTGTCCAGGCCCGAGAGGAAGATGATGGGCGTCCAGTCGCCCGCCTCGCTCTCGCGCATCTGCTGGGCCACCCAGTAGCCGTCCTGGCCGGGCAGCCGGATGTCCAGCAGCACCAGATCGGGGCGGTGGGTTTTGAACAGGTGCAGCGCTGCGATGCCCTCGGGCGCCTCAAAGATGTCTGACACCCCAGCCCGCCGCAGCTCGGCCACCAGCGCTGCGCGCACGGATCCCTGGTCTTCGACCACCAGCACCGAAAAAGCGTTGCCCGAGGGCAAGGGCTGGCTGGCCGGGTAGGGGGCGTTGCTGGAACTGAAGGGCACGGTAGTGTCTCCTTGGGGCCTTCAAAGGGCGGGTCCGGGATGCCCCGAGGGCATCGGGGACGCGCGACTCAGGACTCGCGGCGAAGCGCGGGGAACAGGATCACGTCGCGAATGCTGGGGCTGTCAGTCAGCAGCATCATGAGACGGTCAATGCCGATACCGCAACCCCCCGTGGGGGGCATGCCGTATTCCAGCGCGCGCACAAAATCGTGGTCGTAGAACATGGCTTCGTCATCGCCGCTGTCTTTGGCGGCCACCTGGGCGTGAAAGCGGGCGGCCTGGTCTTCGGCATCGTTCAGTTCGCTGAAACCATTGCCGAACTCGCGGCCGGTGATGTACAGCTCAAAGCGCTCCGTCACCTCGGGGCGCGCGTCGTTGGCACGCGCCAGGGGCGAGATCTCGGTGGGGTGCTCCATGATGAAGGTGGGCTGCCACAGCTTGTCTTCCACCGTTTCTTCAAAGTACAGCACCTGCAGGCTGGCCAGCGTGCGGGCCGAGAGCTTGTCCTTCTCTTCGGTCATGCCCAGCTTCTTCAATGCGCTGATGAGCCAGGCGGCATCGTCCACATGGGCGCCTGCTTCGGTGTGCTGGAAGATGGCTTCGCGGATCGTCAGGCGGGCAAAGGGCTGGGTAAGGTCCACCGCGCGGCCCTGGTAGGTCATCTGCAGCGAACCCGTGGCTTTCAGGGCCACTTCACGGATCAGGGTCTCGGTGAAGTCCATCAGGTCCAGGTAGTTCCAGTACGCCGCGTAGAACTCCATCATGGTGAACTCGGGGTTGTGGCGCACCGAGATGCCTTCGTTGCGGTAGCTGCGGTTGATCTCGAACACGCGCTCGAAGCCGCCCACGATCAGGCGCTTGAGGTAGAGCTCGGGCGCGATGCGCAGGTACATCTCCTGCTCCAGCGCGTTGTGGTGCGTGACGAACGGCTTGGCATTGGCACCGCCCGGGATGGGGTGCAGCATGGGCGTTTCGACTTCAAGGAAGCCGTGGCTCACCATGAATTCGCGCAGCCCGCTCACGGCCTTGCTGCGCGCCATGAAGCGCTTGCGGGCGTGCTCGTCGGTGATCAGGTCCACGTAGCGCTGGCGGTATTTCTGCTCCTGGTCGGCCATGCCGTGGAACTTGTCGGGCAGCGGGCGCAGGCTCTTGGTGAGCAGGCGCAGGCTGGTCACCTTGACCGACAGCTCGCCCGTCTTGGTCTTCATCAGCGTGCCTTCGGCTCCCACGATATCGCCCAGGTCCCAGTGCTTGAAGGCGGCATACAGGTCTTCGCCCACGGCGTCACGGGTCACATAGAGCTGAATGCGGCCGCCCACGTCGCCCAGCGATCCATCCTGCACGGTTGCAAAACTGGCCTTGCCCATCACGCGCTTGAGCATCATGCGGCCAGCCACGGAGACGTTCACTGGCGTGGCTTCGAGGGACTCGTTCGTGGCAGTGCTGTGTTCCAGGTGCAACTGGGCAGCCTTGTGGCTGGGCTTGAAGTTATTGGGGAAGGCAACCCCACCGCCAGTGGCCTGGACTTCGCGCAGAGCGCGGAGCTTTTCGCGGCGCTCTGCGATGAGCTGGTTTTCGTCCTGGGGAGCGGGGGCGTGGTTTTGGTCTGACATAGGTGCCGTCGGTGCGGGGGCGTGAAATGGGGCTGGGTTCAGCCAAACCCCTCATTTTATCGGCTATGTGTTGCCGACAGGTCCTAAGAACCTGTTCAAGATCTTTTCGGGGATCGCATTGGAGTGCAATTGGGATGAGTGGATGCTTCGGATGCGCCGCATGGGCTCGTGCCCATGCAAGCAGCCGGGGCGTCCAATCGCCCGATTTCACTCCAACCCTTCGGGCAAGTGCCTTGCCGGACGGTCTGCGGCGTTGCGGCGCTTGTGGATAGCCGGGCTATCCACTGCGCACCGCTCCTTGCATCCCATCCCGGCAAGGACCTTGTGCGACCCCGAAAAGATTTTGAACAGGTTCTTATCCCCTGGACGGCCGGTCACCCCACAGCGCGGATGCCGTCCTCACGATGATCTTCAGGTCGCTCCAAAGCGTGTGCGAGCGGGCGTACTCGGCGGCGTAGCGCAGCTTGATGGGCAGAATCTGTTCCACGTAGGTGCGCTCTGGATCGCTGCTCTGGCCCAGCAAAGTGCTTTCGTCGCGAAATTCGATGGAGGCGCGGTCCGTGATGCCCGGCCGGACGCTGAGCACCAGGTCCCGCACGGAATCCGGGTAGAGCGCCACATAGTGCGGCACTTCGGGTCGGGGGCCGACAAGGCTCATATGGCCCAGCAGCACGTTGAAAAGCTGCGGCAATTCATCGATCTTGGTGCGCCGCAGCCAGTGGCCCGCCCGGGTGATGCGGGCGTCGGCCCCCACGGTAATCGCCGGGCCCGCAGCTTCTGCACGCGGGTGCATGGTGCGGAACTTGACGATGCGAAACAACCTGCCTGCGCGGCCCACGCGCTGTTGGCGAAAGAATGCCGGGCCGGGCGAATCCCACACCACCCACAGTGCCACGGTCAGCAGAACGGGCGCGAGCAGCAGCAGCCCGAGGGCGGCCACGAACAGGTCGAACAGCCGCTTGGGCATGTCAGCCCAGCACCTCGTGCAGCGCGGCAATCACACGGTCCTGATCGCTGTCACCCATGGCGGTGAACAGGGGGATGCTGATCATGGCCTGGTAGGCTGCATCGGCCTGGGGGAACATCTCCGGCGTGAGCTGATAGCGGTCCCGCCAGTACGGGTGCCGGTGCAGCGGCACATAGTGCACGCTGGTGCCGATGCCCCGGTCCGACAGCGCTTGGATGACCTCATCACGCCCCAGTGGTGCGTCCGCTCGCAGCCGGATGACATACAGGTGCCACGCATGGGTGTCGCCGTGTGGTGCATCGGCTGGCAATAGCAGCGGAAGGGGCGCCAGCTGTGTGTTGTAGCGGCTTGCCAGGGTTTGACGCCGCTGCACAAACTGTGGCAGCCGTGCCAGCTGCTCCACGCCCATGGCGGCGGCAACGTCCGTCATGTTGTACTTGAAGCCCGGAGCGACCACCTCGTAGTACCAGGCCGGGGTTTTGGAGGTGAAGCGGTCAAACGCATCCCGGCTCATGCCATGCAGGCGCATGGTGCGCATGCGTTGCGCAAGCGCCGGGTCATGCGTGACGGCCATGCCGCCTTCGCCGGTGGTGATGGTCTTGTTGGCGTAGAAGCTGAACACCGTGACATCGGACTGCAACTGCCCCACCAGGGTGCAGCGCCAGGTGGTGGGCAAGGCATGGGCTGCGTCTTCCACCACCTTCAAGCCATGTTCTTTGGCGATGGCCAGGATGGCGTCCATGTCGCAGGCCAGGCCCCCGTAGTGCACGGGCATGATGGCTTTGGTGCGGGGTGTAATGGCCGCGCGTACCTTGGCCGGGTCGATATTGAGGGTCACCGGGTCCACGTCCACCAGTACCGGGTCCGCACCCAGGTAGCGCACCACCTCCACGGTGGCGGTGAAGGTCAGTGTGGGCGCGATCACTTCATCGCCGGGGCCGATGCCCAGGGCCTCCAGCGCGAGGTGCAGGCCCGCCGTGGCGGAGTTGACGGCGATGCTCTGCAGACCACCGCCGCCCAGGAAGGCGGTGAATGCCTGCTCAAACTCTTTGGTCTTGGGCCCGGTCGTGACCCATCCCGAGCGCATGGCCGCGCTGACGGCATCGATTTCTGCCGGCCCGATGTCGGGGCGGGCGAACGGGAGAAAGGGTAGGTCGGCGGGGGAGTTCATGGGCGTTGTGGTGAGTGCTAAAAGGGCCAGAGCGAGGCCGCGCTCAGCGTGGCTTCACGGCCCAGGTCAGGCGGTGGGTGCGCAGAAACCACAGCAGTGCGGATGCTGGCGTAATCGCTGGCGCGGGCAGGCGCCGTGCCAGCGGAGGTGCCAGCGTAACGCGGCGGGAGTGTATCTGGGCCCCGGGAAACAGGATGCCCAGTTCGCGCAGTGGAATGCCCTGTACATCGGTGTTGGCGGGGTTGTTGACGACAAAGTCATAGACGAGAACACCGCCGCCGGGCGCGACCCATTGCCAGATCACGTCGGCCAGATGGCGGCGATAGCCCTCGTCGAGCAAGGAGCTGAAGAGTGTGAACGCCAGCACGGCATCCTGGCTGGCGGGCTGCACCGGGGCCAAGGCGGCATCCCCTTCCACAATGGCCACGCCTGCTGGCAGCGAGGCGCGCGCTGCGGCGGCACGTTCGGGAAGAAGCTCCAGGCCCGTCAGGCAAGCGGGCGTGGCGCCCAGCCGCACCAGATCGTGCAAATTGCCCGCACTCCCGCAGCCAACCTCCAGCATGGGCCGCTGGGCCAGGCTGCTCCAGCCGTGGGCTTGCCAGATGCGTGCCATGGCGCGCAGGCGCTCCTGCTGCGCCTGCAGCGCCGCAGCGTTGGCATACAGGCTGTAGCGCGCTTCGTCGGCCACTGTGTCGCGCCGGGCGTAGCGGGCCTTGACGGCCTGGGGTTCGTTGTCGGTCATCGGGTGATGCGTGCAAAGTCGGACGAAGGGGCGCGCGAGCGCGCAATGTCCCACAGTCCTCGCCAGGTACCCAGGCCGTAGCCCACATGAAACGCTGCAATCGTCCCCGGGAGGCGGGGCAGCAGTCCCCCGTTGCGGGCCGACCGGGCTGCCGCCACTGATGCCGCCAGAAGATACCCTGCGTAGGCGATGCCCAGTGCAGCCAAGGGCCAGGCGGACCACGGCGAGGCAGCGGAGGCTCCCACTGCTGCGGCCACAAAAGCTGCAGGCACCAGTTGTCGCACGGAGCCCGGCTGCCCATGTTTGCGCATCACAAAAGGCCGCCAGTAGCCATATTGCCGTTGTTGTGCGAACAGGTGCCTGAGCGAATTGCGCGGATGGTAGGTGGAATGGATGAGGCTGCTCTGCCAGATGCGTGCACCCCCCAGGCGCATGCGCAGGTTGTGCTCGTCGTCCTGGTTGCGCACCAGCGTTTCGTCAAACAGCCCGAATCGGTCAAACACGCTGCGGGGCCAGCATCCGAGGTAGACGGTATCCACCTCGCCTTCGTATTGCACATCGCGCGACCGTGCGCCACCCACCACCCAACGGCATTGGAAGGCGGCGGCTATGGCGGCCCCGGTGGGGCCGGTTCCTTGGGCGACCCATGGGCCGCCCACGTTGTCAGCGCTGGTGCGTTCGAGCGCCTGGACGCACTGCGCAAGGTAGTCGGGGGCAAACTGGCTGTGCACGTCCATGCGGGCAATGGTGCCGCCCCGTGCGCGGGCAATGCAGGCGTTGAGTCCGGTGGACACAATGCGGCCGGGGTTGTCCACCAGCACGAGCCGGGGGTCTGCGGCGCAGCGCTGCGCGAGGTGTTCGCGCGTACCGTCATCGCTGTCGCCGTCGGCAATCAGCACTTCCATGCGCCAGCCTGCGGGCAGTTCTTGGAGCAGGGCGGAGTTGCAGAAAGCGTCGATGTGCTGGCGCTCGTTGCGGCACGGCACGATGACGCTGATCAGGTTGTCCAATTCGAGGCCTTGGGGCATGGGGTTCAAAGTGTACGGAGCAGTTGCTGGTACAGCGCGTGCATGCGGTTCATCTGCACCGCGCGGTCGCCGTCTTGCGCTATGCGGGCAGCATTTTGCAGCCCGGCTTGTTCCGCGATGGCGTCATTGGCAATCAGGGCTTCGAGCCGGGCGGCGAGCGCTGTGGCGTCTCCGGCTGCAACCAGCCACTCAGCGTCGATCCAGTGCCGGTTGGCCTGCAGTTCGCTGGCCACCACGGCGAGGCCACACGCCATGCTCTCCAGCATGGCGACCGATGTTGCATCGCTGCTGGGCACCGATACAGATATCTTGCTTTCGCCCAGTACCCGGGTCATGCCAGCGTCATCGAGTCGGCCGTGGAACTGCACCTTGTTGTCCAGCTGCGCCTTGTGCACCTGGCTGCGCAGGGCACCTTCCAGACTGCCTCCGCCGAGCAGGTGCAAGCGCAGATCGGCGCCCGGCAATCGCGCCTGCAGCAGGGCGAACGCTTCGATGATGGTGTCGATGTTGTAGTTGGGTTCCCAAGCGCGCAGGCTCACCAGCTGGCTACCTTGCTTGTGACACCAGGGAACGGGGTGGAAGCGCTGCAGTTCCACACCCCAATGGATTTCCTCGGCGACGCCGGGCGGGCGGAAGTCTGCCACCGCGCTCATCAGGCTCGCTGAGTCGCCCGTGATGAGGTCGGCCTGGCGCAGTATCCAGCCGGTCAGCCAGCGCATCCAGACGCTTTTGCCGGGGGTCACCAACAGGTCGCTGCCCCAGGCGGTCATCACCAGCGGATGTTTGCCGCAACGTGCGGCCAGATAGCCGTAGGAGGTGACGTAGTGGGCGTGCAGGAGGTCAGGAGCCAGTTCGGCCACGTGGCGCCTCGTTTCCCGTACACGGAACAGCCAGTCCAGCGATCGGTGCACAGGCCGGATGGCCCGCACGGTGACGCCATCGATGGACGCGGGGCGTGCCGTGATCAGCGAAACGCGGTAGCCGCGCTGGAGCATTTCTCGCGCCCACCGCTGGACATGGGGGCTGGTGGCATCGCCCAGCAGGCACAGGTGTGTGGCCATGTCAGCTTGCCCGTGTCCAGGATTCGTAGTGTGGGCGCAGCTCCGGATGCTGCAACAGCAGGCGCTCATCCTGCTCGCGCACGTCGCCAATCTGGCGCGCTGGGGCCCCTGCCATGATGGCGAAATCGGGCACTTCGCCGCGCACCTGCGCGTAGGCACACACCACCACCCCCTTGCCGATGCGTGTACCCGCTTCGATCAGGCTGTGGGGTCCGATAAAGGTGTAGGCGCCGATCTCCACGGGCGCGCTGATGTAGCCAGGCTTGGGGCCCTCGTGGATTGCGTAGCTGCTGCCCAGGAGGCGAATGGCACGGTGGGAGCTGTGGGTGACGATGCTGACGAAGTTGGTGATCTGTACCCCTTGCCCAATCTGCAGGCCTGCCGTGGCGTCGATGAAGTTGAATTGCCCAATGAAAACGTGGTCGGAAAGCCGCAGCCCCTCGGCGCCTTCGATGCAGGTGCTGGGGGCAATGCGGGTGTGGGGCAGGCTGCGGCCCAGGTGGTCGCTTTCCCCGAACACCATGCGGTAGAACAGCGCCTGCCAGAGGCGGCGGCGCCAGCGGTTAAGCACGGCTCTCATGGGGGATGTCCTTCCAGTTTGCCAACGCCCAGAAATAGTAGGCAAAGTAGGCCAGCATGCTCGCTGACACGCCCCATCCGGCACCGGTCAGCCCGCCCAGATGGAGGCCCAGCAGCAGGCCCGCAAAAAACAGGCATTGTCCAACCAACGCCAGGCGCAGCGCCCAGGCCTGTGCACCCCAGGCCATGGTGACCACTGCGAGGGGCGATGCCATGAAATGCACGGCGATGTACGGCGCGATGGCCCGGGCCAGTTCACCGGTCTGCGCCCATTGGTCGCCAAAGGCTAGGGAAAAGATGTCCGGACCCCAGGCAAGCAGCACCGCCGCCAGCGGGCACGCCAGGGCGGCCAGCCCCAGCAGGGCCTGGCGCACCAGGGTGCGCGCTTCGTTGGGGCTCTGCGCCTTCAGAAGGCGGGGGTACAGGGTTTGCGACAAGGCCCCGCCGATGAGGGTCGCAGGGGCCTTGAGGTAGCGCAGCGCCAGCGCCCAGAACCCCGCTGCGGCATCTCCGGTCCATGCCGCCACCAGCACCAAAGTCAGGGTGTCCTGCAGCGCCCCCATGAAAGCGTGGGGTGTGTTGAGCAACGGAAAGTCCCGGTGCTGCTGGGCCATGGACCGGAGTGTGGCCAACGGCTGGCGCCACAAACCCACCCAGCCACCCGCAGGGGCAGGCCTGGCCAGCATCCATGCCGCGCCCAGGCTGGCGAATGTGGCGCCCAGCACCAGACCCAGCGGGCCGGTCTTCATGAATCCGAGCAGCAGCTGCAGGATGGCGCCACCGCCTTGTTGCAGCAGCCTGGCCGCCGACAGCAGACCAAAGCGCTGGGACCGTGTTGCCCACAGTGTGAGCCATTGCACAGCGCCGCCTGCGAACACCGCCAATGGCAGCGCCCACACCATCGGCATGCCGCGCCACAGCAGAAGCACGGCTGCGGCTGCAGCAGATGCCGTGGTGACAGCGAGCAAGATGCGAGCGCACAGCGCCATGAGCTGGGCGGCGCGCAGCTCGGTGCTTTCGAGGGGGAGTGCGAATTCATAGCGCGCACAGCCCACCACCGCCAGGTTGGTGGCCAGCGCCCACAGCAGTGCAAACTGTCCGAAGTCCTCAGGGCTGTAGAGGCGTGTGAGTGCGGGGCCCAGCACCAGCGGGATGGCGTGGGCTGCAACGCTGCCCGTGAGCAGGGTCAGCGTTGCCCGTACAAGTCCCGACTTCATGGCAGTACGGGTTGCGTTTCGGGGTGGTAGCCAGGCACCAGCTGTCGCAGCAGAGCGGTCATGGCGATGGGGTCGCCCGCATGGGCTGCCTTCTGCAATGCCTGGAGCAAGGTCTGCAGCTCCTCCCATGGGCGGTATTCTTCACGCGCCCGCAGGATGCGGGGGTGGTCGGTGGGGAAGGGATTGTCCCCAATCAGCAGTTCCTCGAAAAGTTTTTCACCCGGGCGCAGTCCGGTGAAAACGATTTCGATGTCTCCTTCGGGGTGCAGATCGTCGCGCACCGTCAATCCCGACAAGGCCACCATGCGCTCTGCCAATTCCAGAATCTGTAGGGGCTCGCCCATGTCCAGCAGGAACACGTCGCCGCCCTCGGCCATCGCCCCTGCCTGCAGCACCAGCTGGGCGGCTTCGGCAATGGTCATGAAGTAGCGCGTGACGTCCGGGTGCGTCACGGTAAGGGGGCCACCGGCCGCGATCTGCTTGCGAAACAGCGGTATCACGCTGCCACTGGAACCCAGCACGTTGCCAAAGCGCACCATCGACAGGCGGGTGGGGCAAGCCCAGGCGGGTGAGCTGTCGGCAAGCTGCGGGAAAGGTGCGCGGGGCGACGCTGCGATCGCTTGCAGCACCATCTCTGCCACACGCTTGGTGGCGCCCATGATGTTGGTCGGGCGCACGGCCTTGTCGGTGGAAATCAGCACGAAATGGGTGGCACCGCACTCCAGCGCCACCTGCACCATGTTCAGGGTGCCAAACACGTTGTTCAAAATACCTTCGCCCGCGTTGGCCTCCACCATGGGCACGTGCTTGTAGGCGGCCGCATGGTAGATGGATGTGGGCCGGTATTGTCGGCAGATGTCTGCCATGCGCGCCTTGTGGGTGACGCTGGCGAGCAGGGGCACCAGCGCACATGCATGCTCGCCCTGGTGCACCAGCGCCGCCAATTCGTGGTGGATGGAGTACAGCGCGTATTCGCTATGGTCCACCAGCAGCAACTGGCGCGGCCCTTCGCGCACGATCTGCCGGCACAGTTCGCTGCCAATGCTGCCGCCCGCGCCGGTCACCAGGACCACCGTGCCCGCCAGATTGCGCCCCAGCAGTCCTGGGTCCGGCGCCACTGGCTCCCGGCCCAGCAGGTCTTCGATTTCAAGGTCCTGGAAGTCCGTGACGGTCACCCGGCCGCTGGCCAGGTCCGACAGGCCCGGCAGCGTGCGGATCCGGACGGGCAACTCGCGCAGGCTTTCGATGATCTGCCGCCGTCGCTCGCGCGTGGTGCTGGGCAGCGCCAGCAGCACGTCGGTGATGCCAAGGCGGCGTACCACCTCGGGCAGCGCGTTGGAGGCGTGCACACGCACGCCGTTGATGCTGCGCCCGATCTTGCTGGCATCGTCGTCCACAAACCCTTTGAGCAGGTACTGGCGCATGCTGCCCAGCCCCGCAGCCGTCTGTGCGCCGGCACTGCCAGCGCCGTAGATCAGCAGTCGGTACGGCGCATGGCTGCTGCGCCCTGCCAGCGCCAGCCAGCCCAGTGCGCGGCTGGCACCGACCAGCAGCATGAACAGCAGGGGCTGGAGAATGCCGACACTGCGCGGAACGCCCTCCCACTGGGCGGCCAGCAGGCAGCCCAGCAACAGGGCACCGTAGATGGCCACGGCCTTGCCCGTGGTGATGAGCGCCGTGATCCCCGTGTAGCGGAAGATGGCGCGGTACAGCCCCAGCTTGGCAAAAATCGGAAACGCAAGGGCGGGCGCCAGCGCATACGCAAGCCACTGCATGCCTGAGGGCCAGTGGGGCGTCTCCAGCCTCAGCGTGAAGGCGAGCCACATCGCGATGACACCCAGACAGATGTCCATGGCCACAACCACCATGCGCTTGGCTGCGCGGGACCAGCCCAGGATGCGGTTCAGCATGGGCTATGAGAAGAAGAGGGGGCAGTAGCGATTCGGCGGCTCATTGTGTGGGGGCAATTCCGGTCCGCTCCAGCACATCGCCCACCAGTTCCAGCCGCACCAGCGGGTTGTCCAGCTCCATCAGGCGCTGCTTGAGTTCCAGGGGCACGGGCAAAAGCTCGCACCAGCGGTTGGCCACCCATCCGCAGTCGTCCAGCTGGGCTGCCGTGGGGACAATCGCAGTCGGAGTTTCGGGGTCACGCTGCTTCAGGGTGTGCAGCACCTGGGCGAGGGCTGTCGATGCCTTTCTCAGGTCTTGCGGGATTGGCACCATCAGGTCCGGGTCGATGTGCCCCACATCGGCGATCCACAGGCCATGGGGCAGGTGGCTGCGCTGGGTGATGCGAAAGCGCTGGCTGCCACGGCATAGCAGTGTGATCAGGCCAGGCTGCGGGGTGTCGATCTGCTCGATGACGGCCAGGGTGCCCACATCGTTGAACTGTTCTTCAGGCGCGCCCGCCTGGCGCACTTCGCGGCCTTGCGTGAGGGCGACCACGCCAAAGGGGGCGCCCGCCTGATGGCACTTGCGCACCATGTCCAGGTAGCGCACTTCGAACACGCGCAGGGCCAGCAGACCACCTGGGAACAGCACGGAGCCCAGAGGGAAAAGGGGCAAGGATGACAGGGTGAGGGGTTGTGTCATGAAAGGGGGGATACCTTGGCTCGCTATCATCCCATGGCGCAGCCTGCTTTCGCGGCGGCCCCTTATTTTTGTCTCATCCATGCTCTACCAGATCGCCTCTTTCCTGCTCGACGTTGTTGGTGGCCTGCTCACCGGGGCATGCCTGTTGCGGCTGTACATGCAGTGGCAGCGCGTGCCGTTTTCCAACCCCGTCGGCGGACTGGTTTTTGCGCTGACGGACTGGCTCATCATGCCGCTGCGCCGCGTGATCCCGCCGGTGGGGCGCTGGGATGTGTCGAGCCTGGTGGCAGCCGTGTTGCTGCAGCTGGCGCAGTATTTTTTGCTGACCCTGCTGCTGGGCGCCGCCTCGGCATGGGCCTGGCTGCCGTGGCTGGCATTGTTTGGCCTCGCGCGGGTGGCGGTGTCGGGGCTGATTGGCTTGTTGATCGTCTATGCCGTGATGTCGTGGGTGCAGGCGCGGTCACCCCTGGCCGATGTGATTGCCCGGCTGTGTGAGCCCATCCTGCGGCCGTTTCGCCGCATCATCCCGCTGGTGGGCGGTATCGATCTGTCGCCGCTGGCCGTGCTGGTGTTGCTGCAGGTGGCGATGATCGTGCTGGGCCATTTGCAGGCCAGCGTCATGAAGTAGCCCCCCTGAGTCGCCTTTGGCGCCTTCCCCCCAGGGGGACGACGGCCTTGCTGCGGGGCGGCCCTTGCTTGCCGTCCCTGGTTGGGGCCGCGCCGGTTTCGGCGGCTGCGCATGATGCGCGGCAATAGATATCTGATACCAAAATATCAGTGAAATCGACCCCTGGCGCTTATCCATAAAGCGCTAGCAGCTATCAAAATAATAGTGTTTTCGCGGCTTTGGCGGGCGCATCACCTCAGCACGAGGCTTTGCGCACGCACCCACCCGGTGGTGTTACATCACTGCGTCAGCAGGCAAACGCTGCAGCATGGCCAGACTGCTGGCCACGGTGTTGCGCAGTTCACGGCGATCGCAGATGAAGTCCACGGCGCCCTTGGTTTGCAGGAATTCGGCGCGCTGGAAGCCTTCGGGCAGGGTCACGCGCACTGTGGATTCGATCACACGCGGTCCGGCAAAGCCGATCAGGGCCTTGGGCTCGGCAATCACGATGTCGCCCACAAACGCAAAACCTGCGCTCACGCCGCCCATGGTCGGGTCGGTCAGCACGCTGATGTAGGGCAGGCCCTTCTTGGCCAGGCGGGTCAGCGCTGCGTTGGTCTTGGCCATCTGCATCAGGGACAGAAGGCCTTCCTGCATGCGTGCGCCGCCGGTGGCGGTAAAGCAGATGAAGGGCACCTTCTGCTCGATGGCGGTTTCCACGCCGCGCACAAAACGCTCGCCCACCACGGAGCCCATCGAGCCACCCATGAAGTCGAACTCAAAGCACGCTGCCACCACGTTGATGCTCTTGACCGCGCCACCGATGACGATGAGGGCATCGGTTTCACCCGTGTTTTCCAGGGCTTCCTTCAGGCGCTCGGGGTATTTGCGGCTGTCCTTGAACTTGAGGGCATCCACAGGCAGCACTTCCTGGCCGATTTCATAGCGGCCTTCGGCGTCCAGAAAAGCGTTCAGCCGCGCGCGCGCGCCAATGCGGTGGTGGTGGCTGCAATGGGGGCAAACGTTCTGGTTTTGCTCCAAATCGGCCTTGTAGAGCACCGTTTCACAGCTCGGGCACTTGATCCACAGCCCTTCAGGCACCTGGCGGCGCTCGGTAGGGTCGGTTTGCTGGATCTTGGAGGGCAGAAGTTTTTCGAGCCAGGACATGGTGTTCTCCTCTTCAGTGGCTCGGCCTGCCGGGGCGCTGGGGCGCCGCAGGGGGCAGGCCGGGTGGAATCTGTGGCGCGCCGTGCCCCGATGAGGGCGGCGCGCCGGGCTGCATTATGCGTCTACGCGTCCATTGCCTTGCGGATGCCGCGCAGGAAGTCGATCGTGATTGGCACCACCTTGGCGTGCTCTTGGTCTTCAATCAGCTGGATGATGCGGCTGCCAATGACCACGGCGTCGGCCACCTTGCCAATCGCCTGGGCGGTGGCGGCGTCGCGAATGCCAAAGCCCACACCCACGGGGATCGTCACATGCTGGCGGATGCGGGGCAGCATTTGCTCCACGGCCGAGGTGTCCAGCGCGCCCGAGCCGGTCACGCCCTTGAGCGACACGTAGTACACGTAGCCGCTGGCCACGCGCGCCACCTGGGCCATGCGCTCATCGGTGCTGGTGGGGGCCAGCAGGAAGATCAGGTCCATGCCGTGCTCACGCAGGCTGGCGGCAAAGGTCTCGCACTCTTCGGGTGGGTAGTCCACGATGAGCACGCCGTCCACGCCAGCGGCCGCCGCATCGCGCACAAAGGCACCTGCACCGTGCTTTTGGTCGTAGCGCTCCACGGGGTTGGCATAGCCCATCAGCACCACGGGTGTGGTGCTGTTGCGCTTGCGGAACTCGCGCACATGGTCGAGCACCTGCACCATGCCAATGCCCAGGCTGAGGGCTTTTTCGCCCGCCTTTTGAATCACCGGGCCATCGGCCATGGGGTCGGAAAAGGGCACGCCCAGTTCAATCACGTCGGCACCGGCCTCCACCATGCCGTGCATGAGTGCAGGGGTGATGTCGGCGAAGGGGAAACCAGCGGTCACATAGGGAATCAGTGCCTTGCGGCCCTGCGCTTGCAGGGCAGAGAAGGTGGATGCAATACGGCTCATTTACTTCACCACCTTGATGGATTGCTCGCCGCCCTTGACGGACTGTCCCTGGCAGCTGGGTCGGCAGTAAAAATCGGCGCCACTCAGGTCGGCAACGGTGCCAATGTCCTTGTCACCACGGCCCGAGAGGTTGACCAGGATCGATTGGTCAGGGCGCATGGTTTTGGCCAGTTTCATGGCGTAGGCCACGGCATGGCTGGATTCGAGCGCGGGGATGATGCCCTCGGTGCGGCACAGGTAGTGGAAGGCTTCCAGAGCTTCCTTGTCGGTAATGCCGACGTATTCGGCACGCCCGATTTCCTGCAACCAGGCGTGCTCCGGGCCCACGCCCGGATAGTCCAGACCTGCGCTGATACTGTGGGTTTCGGTGATCTGGCCGTTGTCATCCTGCAGGATGAAGGTGCGGTTGCCGTGCAGCACGCCCGCGCTGCCCTTTTGCAGCGATGCCGAGTGTTTGCCCGACTCCAGCCCTTCGCCTGCGGCTTCCACGCCAATGAGGCGCGTTTTCTCGAACGGGATGTAGGGGTGGAAGATGCCCATGGCGTTGCTGCCGCCACCCACGCAGGCGATCACGGCATCGGGCTGGTCGCCCAGCACTTTTTGCTCGGCCAACATGGCGGGCATCTGGTCGATGCACTCCTTGCCGATCACGCTCTGGAAGTCACGCACCATCATGGGGTAGGGGTGTGGGCCTGCCACCGTGCCGATGATGTAGAAGGTGTTGTCCACATTCGCCACCCAGTCGCGCATGGCCTCGTTGAGCGCATCTTTCAGCGTCTTGCTGCCCGATTCCACGGGCACCACCGTGGCGCCCAGCAGTTTCATGCGGTACACGTTGGGGCTTTGGCGCTTGACGTCCTCTGCACCCATGTACACCACGCATTCCAGGCCATAGCGCGCGCAGATGGTGGCCGTGGCCACGCCGTGCTGACCTGCGCCCGTTTCTGCAATCACGCGGGGCTTGCCCATGCGCTTGGCCAGCATGGCCTGGCCAATCACGTTGTTGATCTTGTGAGCGCCGGTGTGGTTCAGGTCCTCACGTTTGAGGTAGATCTGCGCGCCACCCATTTCGCGGCTGGTACGGGCTGCGTGGTAGATGGGTGATGGGCGACCGACGAAGTGCTTGAGTTCGTAGTGAAACTCGGCCAGAAAATCGGGGTCGTTTTGGTAGCGCGCGTAGGCCTCGCGCAGTTCCTGGATGGCGTGGGTCAGGGTTTCGCTGACGAAGCTGCCGCCGTAGGGGCCGAAATGACCGGAAGTATCAGGTTGCTGATAGGAATTCATGGGGATTCTTTGCAAGTTGTGCATCGGCCGCCCGCACGGCGGCAACGAAGCGTTGGATCTTCAGTGCGTCTTTGACGCCCTTGATGGGCTTTCCATCGGGGCCATCGGCTTCGACGCCGGAACTGACATCAACCGCCAGCGAGAGACCCCGCGGGCGGACTTGCAAAATGCCATCGGTCACGTTTGCAGGCGTGAGTCCACCAGACAAAACGAGGTGAGAGCTGACGCTTGGTGGAAGGAGTGACCAATTGAATGCCTTGCCGCTGCCGCCAAAACCTTCGACATGGGCGTCGAGCAGGATGGCCTGGGCGTGAGAGTAATCGTGGGCGTATTTTACGAGGTCAAAGCTGGCCGCACCGTCGCCCAGGGGAATTCGGGCGGCTCGCAGGTAGGGGCGTGCGCCTTGGTGGGTGGCGGCCAGGCAATCCTGGGGAGATTCATCACCGTGAAACTGGATCGTAGCGCCTGCTATCAAAGCGCTGGTAGCTATCACACCGGTAGCGGGCTCGTTCACGAACAGCAAAACTGGTGTGACAAAGGGCGGCAGGCGTCTGGCCAGTTGTGCTGCGCGTTCGGGTGTTACCGCACGCGGGCTGGGGGCATACAGCACGAAACCCACTGCATCGGCGCCTGCCGCCACTGCGGCATCCACGTCCTGCTCGCGGGTCAGGCCGCAGATTTTGATGCGGGTGCGTGCATGCGGCAGCTTGGAGATGTCTTGTGCGTTCATGGCAACCAATCATACGCAGCCGTGCGCTGGGGCAAGCCCCAGGCGGCGTCATAGACCGGGCCTTGAAAAAACAGCCCATCCGGCGAAAACGTGGGCGCTGCCGCATCGCGGGATTTGGCGGCGAGCACCTGCGCCACCCATTCAGGAGGCTGGTTGCCCTGGCCCACGGCAATCAGGCAGCCCATGATGTTGCGGATCATGTGGTGCAAAAACGCGTTGGCTTCGAACTCAAAGCGCCAGTAGCAGGGGCTCCAGCCCAGCTCCGGGTGTGGTTCTCCCAGACCCCGACGCGTAATGTCGATGCGCTGCAGGGTCTTGACGGGGGACTTGGCCTGGCACGCCGACGCACGAAACGAGGTGAAGTCGTGCTCGCCCAGCAGGTAGTCCGCAGCTTGCCGCATCGCTTGGTGGTCCAGCGGATGGAAAATCCAGCCCACGCGACCGGCGTCCACACTCGGCCGCACGGGGGACTGCAGCAGCACATAGGCATAGCGCCGCGCGATCGCGCTGGCGCGGGCATGGAAGCCGTCCGGCACGGGCTGCGCCCATTGCACGGCAATATCGGCAGGAAGAAAGGTGTTGGTACCCCGTACCCAGGAGGAGGGCGGGCGGTTCAGCGGCGTGTCAAAGTGCACCACCTGCATCAATCCATGCACACCTGCGTCGGTACGGCCTGCACACAAAGTGCTGACAGGGTGCGTGGCAAAGCGGCCCAGGGCCGCTTCGAGTTTGTCCTGAATCGTGTTGCCCGACAACTGGCTTTGCCAGCCGCTGTAGGCCTGTCCGTTGTAGCTGACACCCAGCGCCACCCGCATCATGGGGCGGCCTGGGGGTGGGGAAAGCGCGCCGTGAGAGAACCCGGCTGCATCAGCCCAGTTCGGCCAGCATACGCTGGGCGCGGGTCTTGAGGGCGCCGCTGGATTCGGCCACCACTTCTTCGATCAGCGTGCGAGCACCGTCGGTGTCGCCAATGGCGTTGAACTCTTCGGCCAATGCCAGCTTGGTAGCCAGCGGATCATCCTGCGCCGCAGCAGAGCCGTCATCGACGAACTCGGGTGCCGGAGCGGGTGCCTTGACCGCAGGGGCTGCCATGGGCTTGGACGGTGCGTTCAGGTCCAGAGACAGTTCGCCCAGATCAAATTCCATGGGGCCGGAATCCTTGGCGTCGCCTGCCAGCGGCATGGGGCCAGATGGCGCCATGCTCAGGTCGTCTGCGCTCGGGAAGTCGAGGTTGGCGACGGGCGGAGGGGCCATCATCGGGCCGGGGGCTGTATCTTGACCACCCCAGGCTGGTGCCGTTGCAGAGGGCAGCTCTGGCAAATCCAGTTCTGGGCGCAGTGTTTGTGGTTCATCGCTGGCATCGGCGTCCGTAGTGCGACGGGTGCCACCTGCGGCCGCTGCTGCAGCGGCAGCCGCTGCAAACCCGCCTGGGGGTGCTGGTGCCACCGAGGGAGCGTCGGTCAGTGCGTCATCTGGCAGGTCCAGATCGAGATCCAGGTCGAGATCGGGGGGGAGTGCCGCTGTGGCCGCCGCATTGCCGGCACCGCCCGTGAAGGTGCTCGGGAAGCCACCTGGGGGCAGCGATGGAGATTCGTCCTCGGCCATGCCGGGGCGGCCACCAGGCTGGTACAAGCGGTTTTCGGGGTCCAGGTCGCGGCCGAGTTCGGCAATGCGGTTCCAGTCCGGGCCTTCGCCCTGCGTCAGCTTGAACACATCCCCTGCAACCGCTTCCAGTGCCTTGCGGTCCTGGCGCTTGGCGTAAATTTCGCCGAGCTTCACATGGACCGACACGCGGGCCGGATTGTGGCGAATCGCTTCCTTCAGGATTTCCTCGGCCTGCAGGTCGCGGCCATAGGCCAAATAAACGTCTGCCTCCGCCACGGGATCCACATCGCCGCCAGCATCGAGCTGGCTCGGGGAGTAGGCCATGGACGAGCCGGTCGTCATTTCGCTGTTGGCGGTATCCACGCGCTGTCCGCCGCTGGCTCCGAAGAATGAATCAGGCTGGATGCGGCTTTCCAGGAACGAGCTGTCTACGCCAGCGTTCTGGCGGCGACGCTGCACCACACGGTAAGCGCCATAACCCAGCAACAGGGCCAGCAGGCCACCACCGGCCAGGGGCAGGATCGGATCGTCCATGAGGCCGGACAGGAAACTCGGCTCTTCAACGGGAGCTGGTACTGGCGCAGGCATCCGTACGGGGGCTGTGGGTGCGGACGCGACGGGAGCAGGTGCAGAGGCGGGTTCGGAGGCTGCCTCGGCAGGAACAGCAACATCCGCTGGGGCACTGGCTGCGGGCACGGGAGCCGATGCTGGTGTTTCAGGCATGGCGGGTGCTGTGGGCGTCGCGGGGACTGCAGGGGCCTGCACGGCCACGCCAGCGGGGGCGCTGGCACCGCCAGCAGGCGCGGCACTGCCAGCAGCGGCCGATGCTGCGCCCAGCTTGTTCAGGTCGGTAATGTTCTTGGACAGTTCGGCCATCCGTGTGGCGGCCTCGCTGGCTTGCTTGTCCTTGGCGAGCTGGTCCTCGGCGGCCTTCTGGCCCTTCACGGAGCCTTTGGACAGCGTCAGCTTGTCGGGTGCGGTCGTGGCAGGTTTCTTGTCCTCCACGCGGGTCTGCACCGTGCCTGACGCAGAGCGCTCTGCAGCGGCCACTGCCGTGGTCGGTGCGGCACCTGCCAGCTTGCGGCGGAATTCGTTGAAATCCTTGGCCTGGGCTGCCAGGATCTGGCGTGCCTCAGGGGCTGGGGTTGCCTGCGCCGCAACTTCATCGGGCATCTGCAGTACCGCGCCAGCTTTGAGGCGATTGACATTGCCTTGAATGAATGCGTCCGGGTTCGCACGCATCATGGCAACCAGCATCTGATCCAGAGACACGCTGGCGGGGCGGTAGGCATTCGCCAGGCGGCCAGCGGTGTCGCCGGCCTGCACCTTGACGCCGTCTGCGGGGGCTGGACGAGGGGCTGCTGCTGCCGGGCGTGGTGCTGGCGGTGCAGCAGCGGCAGAGGATTCGGTGGCGCGCGGGGCGACCGGTGCGCGCACGGCGGGCGCCGATGGGGCAGCAGGTGCCGAGATCTGAGGGGACGCCGTCACATTCGGTGCTGCGCGGCGCAGTGCTGGCGGGTCAAACAGCATGGTGTAGCTGCGCACAATGCGGCCCGAGCCCCAGTTGGCGTCCAGCACCAGATCAAGGAAGGGGTCGTTCACCGGGCGATCACTCGTCAGACGCAGCACGGCGGTGCCGTCTGGGCGACGCTGCAGCTGGATTTGCAGGTTGTTGATCGCGGGCGTGTATTCCATGCCCTGGGCGCGGAAAACTTCCGGGGTAGCCGTCGTAGCGCGCAGGGTGTCGGCTTCGGCGGGGGTGATCTGGGGCAGGTCAATTTCGGCGCGCAAAGGCTCGCCCAAGGCAGACTGCACGGTGATGCGGCCCAACGCCAGGGCCGAGGCGTCGCCAGCGTAAAAGCCAGCCGACGCTACGGCCGCAGCCGCCAGGACAGAAAATTTCCAACGATGCATGTTTGCCAACAACTGATTAGGTTTTTGTGCGGCTCGGTCGAGCGGTGCTTTTTTTCTCATGGTCTGGTCCCGCCCCGGCGCGTGAAAATATGTAAAAAGCACCATAGCATCAATGTTTTGCACTGACAAGCTGAGGTGGCTCCGAAGCTTTGAGCGAGGTTCAGACGCACCAGATTGGGGCATTCAAATGTTGCCAATTGCCAACGTGGCGTAACTGAGTGTGTCAAGGTGCCGGGCGTAAAAAAGCGCGCACGGCGAGGGCCGTGCGCGCTTTTTGGGGATTGCCGGCTTAGGCGTCGAGCAAGATGCGCAGCATGCGGCGCAGGGGCTCGGCGGCGCCCCAGAGCAGCTGATCGCCAATGGTGAAGGCGCCCACATATTCAGGGCCCATGGCCAGCTTGCGGATGCGGCCCACGGGGATGTTCATGGTGCCGGTCACCGCCACGGGGGTCAGGTCCTGGATGGTGGCTTCACGGGTGTTGGGCACCACCTTGACCCACTGGTTGTCGGCGGCGATCATGGCTTCGAGGTCGGCCACGGGCACATCCTTCTTGAGTTTGAACGTCAGCGCCTGGCTGTGGCAGCGCATGGCGCCCACGCGCACGCAGAAACCATCGACGGGAATGGCGGAGGCGTTGAAGCCCTCGCCCATACCCAGGATCTTGTTCGTCTCGGCCATGCCCTTCCACTCTTCCTTGGACATGCCGTTGCCCAGGTCCTTGTCGATCCAGGGGATCAGCGAGCCGCCCAGCGGTACGCCGAAGTTGGCGGTTTCAGCGGCTGACAGGCTGCGCTGCTTGGCGATGACCTTGCGGTCGATTTCCAGGATGGCGCTCTTGGGATCGTCGAGCAGTGCGCGCACTTCGGCGTTCAGCGTACCGTACTGCGTGAGCAGCTCGCGCATGTGCTGCGCGCCGCCGCCTGATGCTGCCTGGTAGGTCTGGGTGCTCATCCATTCCACCAGACCTGCCTTGTACAGAGCGCCCACGCCCATCAGCATGCAGCTCACGGTGCAGTTGCCGCCGATCCAGTTCTTGCCGCCGTTGGCCAGGGCGTTCTTGATGACGGGCATGTTGACCGGATCGAGAATGATCACGGCGTCCTTGTCCATGCGCAGGGTGGAGGCGGCATCGATCCAGTGGCCGTTCCAGCCGGCGGCGCGCAGCTTTGGGAACACTTCAGAGGTGTAGTCACCGCCCTGGGCGGTGATGATGATTTCGCAGCGCTTGAGAGCCTCAATGTTGAACGCATCCTGCAGTGCAGTCTCGTTCTTGGTTTGGGCAGGGGCCTTGCCGCCTGCGTTCGAGGTGGAGAAGAACATGGGTTCGATCAGATCGAAGTCCTTCTCTTGTTCCATACGGTCCATCAGGACCGAGCCGACCATGCCGCGCCAGCCGACCAACCCTACCAACTTGCTCATTTCAACGCCCTTTCTAAGTAAGAAACAGTGCCAGACCGGACTGCTCGCCTGGCTCGTCTGGCCAGGAAGGGCGCACGACGAACCAGGCTGAGTCAGCCCTTAATGGTCGTGGTTTTGGTGATGGTTGCGCGCGCAGCCACACCGGCCGTGGCGGCGGGTGCAATGTTCAGGGCGAACGTGTGGGCGGCAAACATAGGCGAAGATTGTAGCGGATGCGGGCTTTGGGCTCTGTGCCGTTGTTCCAACAGGCATTTCTGGGGAGCGATCGGCGGGATAGACGGTAGAAAAAAGCCAATGACTTGGGGGAGAGCCTGCGCCCATGGTCTGCACCGCACTACAGTCCTGCCTATCGCTTTGTCTGCGATTCATCGAGAGTGGAAAAATGCAAGTCATCGTTGTGGGGTCTGGCAAGCTGGCCAGGGAGCTGTTGGGGGCGCTGCCCTCTGGGGACGCAGGGCAGGTTGTGCCCTGGGCTGCCGAGGGGCTGCCTGCAGAAAAATCGGTGGTGGTGCATGCAGGCTCGGGCCGGGAGCTACAAGCGGTGAGCGCGTTCTGTGAATCCACGTGCTCTGCGCTGGTGGAGCTGTCCACGGGATCAGCGCTGGAACACCTGGCTGTAGGTTTTCCCGTGGTCCTGTGTCCCAACACCAACCTTCTCATGCTCAAGTTCATGGCCATGCTGGAGCGCAGTGGGCACTTGTTCCGTGGCTATCGCATCGGGCTGACCGAGTCGCACCAGGCTCAGAAGTCGTCGATGCCGGGTACGGCCGTGAGCATGGCGCAGGCGCTGGGTCTTGTGCCCGGTGATATCCGGTCCGTGCGCGATGCCGAGGTTCAGCAGCGCGTGCTGCAGATTCCCCCAGAACATCTTGGCCGCCATGCCTACCACCAGGTTCTGATAGAGGATGGGGCTTGCAGCGTGACGCTGGAAACCCGTGTTTATGGCGATGCGCCGTATGCAGAGGGCGTTGCGCACATCGTGGCAGCCGTGCGCGAGCGGCCGCTGGAGAACCGGCGCTACGCCATCATCGAATTCATCGACAACGGGTGGCTGTAGGCGGTACGGGCAGTACCCCGGCTCCACAATAAAAAAGCGCCGGGAGTGTCCGGCGCTTTTCTTTGTGACCGCTGAGCGGGGGATCAGGCCGTCAGCGCCTTCACCACCGCGTCGCCCATCTGCGCCGTACCCACCTTGGTGGTGCCTTCGCTGTAGATATCGGGCGTGCGCAGGCCCTGCGCCAGCACCTTTTGCACGGCGGTTTCGATGCGCTGGGCGGCGGCTTCCTGGTTCAGGCTGAAGCGCAGCATCATCGCGGCCGACAGGATGGTGGCCAATGGGTTGGCCACGCCCTTGCCGGCGATGTCGGGGGCGCTGCCGTGGCTGGGTTCGTACAGGCCCTGGTTGCTGCTGTTCAGGCTGGCCGAGGGCAGCATGCCGATGGAGCCTGTGAGCATGGAGGCTTCGTCCGACAGGATGTCGCCGAACATGTTGCCGGTCACCACCACGTCAAACGCCTTGGGGGCCTTGACCAGCTGCATGGCCGCGTTGTCCACGTACATGTGCTGCAGCTCGATGTCGGGGTATTCCTTGTGCACGTCGGTGACCACATCCTTCCAGAACTGGAAGGTTTCGAGCACGTTGGCCTTGTCCACGCTGGTGACCTTCTTGTTGCGCTTGCGGGCGGCCTGGAAGGCGACGTGGGCGATGCGCTCGATCTCGGGGCGGCTGTAGCGCATGGTGTCGAAGGCTTCCTCGGCACCGGGGAAGTGGCCATCGGTGGCCACGCGGCGACCACGCGGCTGGCCAAAGTAGATGTCGCCCGTCAGCTCGCGGATGATGAGGATATCGAGGCCCGCGATCAGCTCGGGCTTGAGGCTCGATGCGCCCACCAGTTGCTCGTAGCAGATGGCGGGGCGGAAGTTGGCGAACAGGCCCAGGTTCTTGCGCAGGCCCAGGATGGCCTGCTCGGGGCGCAGGGGGCGGTCGAGCTTGTCGTACTTCCAGTCGCCCACAGCGCCGAACAGGATGGCGTCGGCTTCCTTGGCGAGCTTCAGGGTGGATTCGGGCAGCGGGTGGCCGTGGGCCTCGTAGGCGGCGCCGCCGACCAGGGCAGATTCCATCTCGAACTTCAGGTCCAGGGCTTCCAGAACCTTCACGGCTTCGGAGACGATTTCGGTACCGATGCCGTCACCCGGCAGAACTGCGATTTTCATTGAATTTGCTTTGATTTTGATAGCTGCTACCGCTTATGGATAAAGCGCTAGAGGCTAATTTAAATGATATTTTTGATGCCTGCGGTGTCTTACGACACCATGGTGTGCGCAAGCCAGGGCTTGGTCGCCAGGCGCTGCGCTTCAAACGCCTTGATCTTGTCGGACTGGCGCAGGGTCAGGCCGATGTCGTCGAAGCCGTTGAGCAGGCAGTACTTGCGGAAGGCCTGCACGTCGAACGGAATCTCTTCGCCCTGAGGACGCACGATGACCTGGCGCTCCAGGTCGATGGTGAGTTGGTAGCCGGGGAAGGCGTGCACTTCATCGAACAGCTGGGCCACCGTTGCCTCGGGCAGCACGATAGGCAGCAGGCCGTTCTTGAAGCAGTTGTTGAAGAAGATGTCCGCAAAACTCGGCGCGATCACGGCGCGAAAGCCGAACTGGTCCAGTGCCCAGGGCGCGTGTTCGCGGCTGGAGCCGCAGCCGAAGTTCTTGCGTGCCAGCAGGATGGAGGCGCCTGCATAGCGCGGCTGGTTCAGCACGAAGTCGGGGTTGGGCTTGCGGCTGGCCGGGTCCTGGCCCGGCTCGCCGTGGTCCAGGTAGCGCCATTCGTCAAACAGGTTCACGCCAAAGCCGGTCTTCTTGATCGACTTCAGAAACTGCTTCGGAATGATCGCGTCGGTATCGACGTTCTCGCGGTCCATCGGGGCCACCAGGCCCTTGAGTAAGGTGAATTTCTGCATGGGTGCCTTGTTACTTGTTGGCGGCGCGTTCGAGTGCGCCCCCTGCCCGTTGAACGTCCTGGCCTACGCCCTTGACGGTGTTGCACCCGCCCAGCAGCAAGGCGACAGACAGTGCGATGAGGATGGCGGCGATTTTCTTCATGGCGGGCTCCTTCAGGCGAATTGGCGAATGTCCACAAAATGACCGTGCACGGCAGCGGCTGCTGCCATGGCGGGGCTGACGAGATGGGTGCGGCCACCAGCGCCCTGGCGGCCTTCGAAGTTGCGGTTGCTGGTGGATGCGCAGCGCTCGCCCGGCTCCAGGCGGTCGGCGTTCATGGCCAGGCACATGCTGCAACCGGGCTCGCGCCACTCAAAGCCTGCGGCCACAAAAATCTTGTCCAGGCCTTCGCGCTCGGCCTGCTCCTTGACGAGGCCCGAGCCGGGCACCACCATGGCCAGCTTCACGTTGCTGGCCACCTTGCGGCCGAGGTTCTTCACCACAGCAGCGGCTTCGCGCATGTCTTCGATGCGGCTGTTGGTGCAGCTGCCGATGAACACCTTGTCTATGGTGATGTCGTTGATCGCCTTGCCGGGCTGCAGGCCCATGTAGGTCAAGGCGCGCTCGATGGCGCCGCGCTTGTTGGCATCCTTTTCCTTGTCGGGGTCCGGCACGCGGGCATCCACGCCCAGCACCATCTCGGGCGAGGTGCCCCAGGTGACTTGCGGCACGATTTCGGAGGCGTCGAGCTTCACCACGGTGTCGAACTTCGCGTCGGCATCGGAGTGCAGCGTCTTCCAGTACGCCACGGCCTGGTCCCATTCGACGCCCGTGGGCGACAGGGGGCGGCCCCTGACGTATTCAATGGTCTTGTCGTCCACCGCCACCAGGCCAGCGCGCGCGCCGCCTTCGATGGCCATGTTGCACACGGTCATGCGGCCTTCCATGCTCATCGCGCGGAAGACGGAGCCTGCAAATTCGATGGTGTAGCCGGTGCCGCCGGCCGTGCCGATCTTGCCGATGATGGCCAGCACCACGTCCTTGGGGGTGACGCCCTTGGCCAGCGTGCCGTCCACCTGCACCAGCATGTTCTTGGCCTTCTTGGCCAGCAGCGTCTGCGTGGCCATCACGTGCTCGACCTCGGAGGTGCCGATGCCGTGGGCCAGCGCGCCGAATGCACCGTGCGTGCTGGTATGGCTGTCGCCGCACACCACCGTCATGCCGGGCAGGGTGGCGCCGTTTTCGGGGCCGATGACGTGCACGATGCCCTGGCGCTTGTGCATGAAGGGGAAGAACGCAGCGGGAGAGATCTGCGCCATGTTGTCGTTCAGCGTGGTGATCTGCTCTTTGCTGATGGGGTCGGTGATGCCGTCGTAGCCGTTTTCCCAGCCGGTGGTGGGCGTGTTGTGGTCGGCGGTGGCCACGATGGAACTCATGCGCCAGACCTTGCGGCCCGCCTCGCGCAGGCCTTCAAACGCCTGGGGGCTGGTCACCTCGTGCACCAGATGGCGGTCGATGTAGAGGATGGAGGTGCCGTCCTCTTCGGTGTGGACGACATGCTCGTCCCAGATCTTGTCGTACAGGGTGCGTCCCATGGCGTGGCTTTCTTTCTGCTTTTCAGGTGGGTGATTGGATTTTAGTGTCGGGGTCTGGCCGGGGTGACAGGTGTTCCACCAGCAAACGGGCCGTGACGGGCAGGGCGTCGAAGTCGCGAGCCACCACACGCAGCTCGCGGTGGGCCCAGGCATCGGTCAGCGGGACGGCTTGCAGGTTGCCCACGCCGCGCATCAGCGCAAACGCCCGGTCGGGCAGCAGGCCCACGCCCAGGCCGTTGTCGATCATGCGGCACATGGCATCGAGCCCTGTGACCTGGATGCGCTGTCGCAGCGGGCGCCCGGCGGCGGCGGCGGCGGCGCGCATGGCCAGGCTGATGCTGCTGTTGGCATGCAGGCCCACGATGTCCCAGTCCAGAACTTCTTCAAAATTGATAGCGTCCAGCGCAGACAGGTCGTGCGCCAGGGGTACAACGAGCACCAGATTGTCGGCGCGGTAAGGGCGGCTTTGCAATTCCAGGGCACCGTTGCCACTGGCCATGCCGATGTTGCAGATGCCCAAGTCGGCGGCGCCCTCCTGCACGGCATGCAGCACGTCGCTGGAGAGGTGCTCCTGCAGGTCGATCTTGATCTGGCTGTGCTCGCGCGCAAAGGCGCCCAGGTCTTCGGGCAGGAACTGGAAGATGGCCGAGATGTTGGCGTGCATGCGGACATGGCCGCGCACGCCGTCGGCGTATTCGCTCAACTCGCCCTGCATGCGTTCGAGCCCAAACAGCACGGTGCGCGCATGGTGCAGCAGGCTCTCGCCTGCGGGTGTGAGCGTGACGCCCCGGCTGTGGCGGTAGAGCAGGGCGGTATCCACGGCCGTTTCCAGATCCGACAGGCGCTTGCTGACGGCCGATGCCGCAATGAATTCGCGCTCAGCCGCGCGGCCAATGCTGCCGAGCTCGCACACCGCCACAAACAGTTGCAGCGAGGTCAGGTCGATACGGCGCGCAAAACTGCGCTCAGAGCTTTTCATGGGGTTTTAACTTCTCGAAATGAGAAGGTTGCCTATTTTCTCCCCATTATTACCGCTTTGACATCGCGATACGCGATGGCGGCACTGCCCTTCTGCGCGAGGGTAGAACCGCTGAGGCCCAGAAAGCTACCGTGGCTCAGGCGGTGCAGGTGCTGGCGTGCTCTGGCACAGCGGCACGCCAGCGCAGCTCATGTTCAATGCGCTGACGCAGCAGATCGGCCGCGCCCATTTCACCATGCACCACGTACACCTTGCCCGGCGCGTGCCCCATGCTGCGCAGCCAGGCGATGAGCTGCTTGCCGTCTGCATGGGCTGATGCAGAGGACAGCCGAACCACCTCGGCCCGCACGGCCACGTCCTGGCCGTGGATACGGATGGTTTTTTCGCCCTCTGCCAGCCGCGCACCACGGGTGCCTGGGGCCTGGTGGCCGGTCAGGATGATCATGTTGCGGTGGTCGCCCGCGTGCAGTGCCAGGTGGTGCAGCACGCGCCCCCCGGTGGCCATGCCGCTGGCCGACAGGATGACCATGGGGCCATGGAGCTTGGCCAGCCCCTTGGATTGCTCGGGCGTCTGGACCATGGTGGCGCCATGCTCCAGTGCCTGCACCTCGCGGCCGCTCAGGCGGTGTTCTTGCATGTGGTGCTGGAACAGCCCCGTGGTACTGACGGCCATGGGGCTGTCCAGAAACACCTTGAGCGATGCGGGCACCACACCCTGCGCCTTGAGCAGGCCAATCGCGTGCAGCACGACCTGTGCACGCCCCACGGCAAACACCGGCACCACGGCAATACCGCCACGCGCTGCCAGGCGCTGCAGGGCGGGGCCCAGTTCATCGAGCGGGCCTTCGGGCGGGTGCTCGCGGTCGCCGTAGGTGGACTCGATGAGCACGGTGTCGGCCTGGGGCGGCGCGTCAGGCGGGTTCATGAGCAGGTCATCGGGCCGCCCCAGGTCGCCCGAAAACAGAATGCGCCTGCCTCCCACCTCCAGCAGCACGCTGGCTGCTCCGAGGATGTGGCCTGCGGGCGAAAACGTCACACGCCAGCCGGGCAGGGGCTCAAACGCCTTGTGAAATGGGTGGATCTGGAACTGCTTGAGGCAGTGCAGCGCGTCGAGCCGGGTGTACAGGGGCAGGGCGGGGCTGTGGCTGCTGAGCTGGTGGCGGTTGAGAAAGGCCGCGTCTTCTTCCTGCAGGTGCCCGCTGTCGGGCAGCAGGATGGTGCACAGGTCGCGTGTGCCCGGTGTGCAGTGGATGGCGTGGGTGTAGCCGTCGCGCGCCAGCAGCGGCAGGTAGCCGCTGTGATCCAGGTGGGCATGGGTCAGCACCACGGCGTCGATCTGGTGCGGCGTGACGGGCAGAGGCTGCCAGTTGCGCAGGCGCAACTGCTTGTAGCCCTGGAACAGGCCGCAATCGACCAGGAGGCTCTTTCCGTTGTAACGCACCAGGTACTTGGAGCCGGTGACCGTGCCGGAGCCGCCCAGGAAGGTGATGTTGACGTTCATGTGCCCAAGCTCCCGGGTGATCATCGATGAGACCCATCCTACTGCGCTGTGCGTGCATCGCACGGGCCTTGGGGAGTTTCTTGCCCTGCGTCAAGAAAAAACCGCCTGGGCCAAAAGGCCACAAGCGGTTTTCGATGGAATGCCGGTGCGCGGTCAGCTGAAGAAGTTCTTCAGCCGGTCCGTCCAGCTCTCGCCGCTGGGCGAGTGGCGGGCGCCGCCCTTCTTGAGCGAATCTTCCAGTTCGCGCAGCAGCTTGCGCTGGTGCTCGGTCAGCTTGACGGGTGTCTCGACTGCGATGTGGCAGTACAGATCGCCCGGGTAGCTGGCACGCACGCCCTTGATGCCCTTGCCACGCAGGCGGAACTGCTTGCCGGCCTGGGTGCCTTCAGGAATGTCGATCGCTGCCTTGCCAGCCAGCGTGGGCACTTCGATCTCGCCGCCGAGTGCTGCCGTGATGAAGCTCACGGGCACCTGGCAGTGCAGGTCGTCGCCATCGCGCTCGAAGATGTCGTGTTTCTTCAGGCGGATTTCGATGTACAGGTCACCCGGTGGGCCGCCATTTGTGCCAGGCTCGCCGTTGCCGGTGCTGCGGATGCGCATGCCGTCGTCGATGCCCGCAGGGATCTTCACTTCCAGCGTCTTTTGCTTCTTGAGCTTGCCCTGGCCATGGCAGGTCGTGCACGGCTCGGGGATGATCTTTCCCGTGCCCCGGCAATGCGGGCAGGTCTGCTGCACGCTGAAGAAGCCCTGGCGCATCTGCACCGTGCCTGCGCCCTGGCAGGTGCCACAGGTCTTGGCACTGGTGCCGGGCTTGGCACCGCTGCCGTGGCAGGTGTCGCAGCTCTCCCACGAGGGGATGCGGATCTGCGCATCCTTGCCGCGCGCGGCTTCTTCCAGCGTGATCTCCATGGCGTAGCTGAGGTCGCTGCCCCGGTACACCTGTCGGCCGCCGGCACCGCGCCCACGCCCGCCCTGCTGGCCAAACATGTCGCCGAAGATGTCGCCAAAGGCCTCGGCAAAACCACCAAACCCCTCCGCCCCCGCGCCGCCGGGGCCGCGCATGTTGGGGTCCACCCCGGCGTGGCCGTACTGGTCGTAGGCCGCACGTTTTTGCGGGTCGGAGAGCATCTCGTAGGCCTCTTTGGCCTCCTTGAACTTCTCTTCGGCAGGCTTGGCTGCGTCACCCTGGTTGCGGTCAGGGTGGTGCTTCATCGCCAGCTTGCGATAGGCCTTCTTGATTTCTTCGTCCGAGGCGTTCTTGGGAACGCCCAGGATTTCGTAAAAGTCTCTTTTGGACATGGTCATTCTGAGCCCGGTTGGAACAGGAACGCCGCGCAAGCCCCGTCAAGGGCCCCGCGCGGCGGCTGGGGTCAACGGCGGCGTGCTCAGCCCTTCTTGACTTCCTTCACCTCGGCATCGACGACGTTGTCATCGTCTGCGGGCTTGGCGGACGCGCCACCAGCCGACGCGCCTGCGGCCTCAGCACCCCCGGCTGCCTGAGCAGCTTGCGCTGCCTGGGACTCGGCGTACATCTTTTCGCCCAGCTTCTGGCTGGCAGCCATCAGCGCCGTGGTCTTTTCGTCAATCGCGGCCTTGTCTTCGCCCTTCAAGGCTTCTTCCAGTGTCTTGACTGCGGCAGTGATCGCGTCCTTTTCACCTGCGTCGAGCTTGTCGCCGTGTTCGGCCAGGCTCTTGTTCACGCTGTGCACGGCAGCTTCACCCTGGTTGCGGGCTTGCACCAGCTCCAGCTTCTTCTTGTCGTCGGCCGCATTCAGTTCGGCGTCCTTCACCATCTGCTGGATTTCTTCTTCCGACAGGCCCGAGTTGGCCTTGATGGTGATCTTGTTTTCCTTGCCCGTGCCCTTGTCCTTGGCGCCCACGTGCAAGATGCCGTTGGCGTCGATGTCGAACGACACTTCGATCTGCGGAACACCGCGGGCTGCCGGTGGAATGCCTTCCAGATTGAATTCGCCCAGCAGCTTGTTGCCGGTAGCGATTTCGCGCTCGCCCTGGTAGACCTTGATTGTCACGGCAGGCTGGTTGTCATCGGCCGTCGAGAAGGTCTGTGCGAACTTCGTCGGGATGGTCGTGTTCTTCGTGATCATCTTGGTCATGACACCGCCCAGGGTTTCGATACCCAGCGACAGGGGTGTCACGTCCAGCAGCAGCACGTCCTTGCGGTCACCCGACAGCACCTGGCCCTGGATGGCGGCGCCCACGGCCACGGCTTCGTCAGGGTTCACGTCCTTGCGGGGGTCCTTGCCGAAGAATTCCTTGACCTTTTCCTGCACCTTGGGCATCCGGGTCATGCCGCCGACCAGGATCACGTCATGGATGTCAGACACCGACACGCCAGCGTCCTTGATGGCCATGCGGCAAGGAGCGATGGTGCGCTCGATCAGCTCTTCCACCAGTTGTTCCAGCTTGGCGCGGGTCAGCTTGATGTTCAGGTGCTTGGGGCCCGATGCGTCTGCCGTGATGTAGGGCAGGTTGATGTCTGTCGAGGCCGAGTTCGACAGTTCGATCTTGGCTTTCTCGGCCGCTTCCTTCAGGCGCTGCAGGGCCAGCACGTCATTCTTGAGGTTGACGCCCGACTCCTTCTTGAACTCGTCAATGATGAAGTCGATGATGCGCTGGTCGAAATCTTCGCCGCCCAGGAAGGTGTCGCCGTTGGTCGACAGCACTTCGAACTGCTTTTCGCCGTCCACATCGGCGATTTCGATGATGGACACGTCGAACGTGCCGCCACCCAGGTCATACACGGCAATCTTGCGGTCGCCCTTTTCCTGCTTGTCCAGGCCAAAGGCCAGGGCCGCAGCGGTGGGTTCGTTGATGATGCGCTTGACGTCCAGGCCCGCAATGCGGCCAGCGTCCTTGGTGGCTTGGCGCTGTGCGTCGTTGAAGTACGCGGGCACGGTGATGACGGCTTCCGTCACGGGCTCGCCCAGGTAGTCTTCAGCCGTCTTCTTCATCTTGCGCAGGATGTCGGCAGACACTTGCTGGGCCGACAGCTTGTTGCCGCGCACTTCGATCCATGCGTCGCCGTTGTCGGCGGCCACGATCTTGTAGGGCATCAGGTCGATGTCCTTTTGTACTTCTTTTTCGGTGAACTTGCGGCCGATCAGGCGCTTGACGGCGTACAGCGTGTTCTTGGGGTTGGTCACGGCCTGGCGCTTGGCCGAGGCACCGACGAGGATCTCGCCGTCTTCCTGGTAGGCCACGATGGAGGGCGTGGTGCGTGCACCTTCGCTGTTTTCGATCACGCGGGTCGTGTTGCCCTCCATGATGGAGACGCAGCTGTTGGTCGTACCCAGGTCAATGCCGATGATTCTTCCCATGATTTTTCTCCGAATGCTTGAATGGTTTGGATGGCTAGTAACTTGTGGATAACTTGGTGTGGTTCAAGTCTTCCGGGTCGATTTTTTTGAGGCTTACTTGGGAGCCGTCACCGTGACCAGGGCCGGACGCAGCACGCGCTCGGCGATCACATAGCCCTTTTGCAGCACGGCCACCACGGTGTTGGCTTCCTGCTCGGCAGGCACCACGCTGATGGCCTGGTGCTGGTGCGGATCGAACTTGGCGCCAGCGGCCGGGTTGATGGCAATCACCTTGTTGCGCTCCAGTGCCGACGTCAGCTGGCGCAGGGTGGCGTCGGCGCCTTCGCGCAGCTGCTGGGGCGTAGCTTCCTTGATGGCCAGGGCGGCATCCAGACTGTCGGCCACGGGCAGCAGGCTCTCGGCAAAACTCTCGATACCGAATTTGCGGGCCTTGGAAACCTCGTCTTCGGCGCGGCGGCGGGCGTTTTCGGCCTCGGCCTTGGCGCGCAGGAACTGGTCGGCCAGATCAGCGCTTTTGGCCTTGAGCTCGGCCAACTCGCCCTGCAGGCGTGCCAACTCGTCAGAGGCGTGGGCAGCCATGGCGGCTTCGACTTCTTCGGGGGCGGGGGCGCTCTGTGCGGGGGTGGTTTGGCTGGTGTCGGACATGTCTTGGTCTGGAAGTAAATGAACGGTACGCGCGGGATCTGGGGGCGTGACACCACAAATCAAGGTCTGCACCATGGGTATGGTCTCTCGGGCCCCGTATGCATCGCGGATTGTTGTATTGCATGTCGGCCCAGCCACTGGTTTTGCAAGGGGCTGGAGACATCTATGCCATCTTTTTGTACGCTTGGGCAGGGGCGGCGAAGCACTGAGTGTACAAGCGACGCAGGCCGGGCTATAATCGCAGGCTTTCCCTTGCCACACCACTTCAAGACGCAGTGGGTGGTCTTACCCAAAAGGAGTATGCATGCGTCATTACGAAATCATTTTGTTGATCCATCCGGATCAAAGCGAGCAAGTTCCAGCCATGCTGGAGCGCTACAAGGGCATGATCACCGCTGGCGGTGGCAAGGTGCACCGCGTGGAAGACTGGGGCCGCCGTCAACTGGCGTACCTGATCAACAAGCTGGCCAAGGCCCATTACCTGTGCGTGAATATCGAAGCCGATCAGGCCGTGATGGCTGAATTGGAGCACGCCTTCAAGTTCAACGACGCCGTGCTGCGCCACCTGACGGTTCAGAAGAAGAAGGCCGATACGGGCCCATCTTCCATGATGAAGACCGTCGAGCGCGAAGAAGCCCGCAAGGCCAGCCAAGCTGAATATGCAGCGGCCGGTGGTGAGCGCGGCGAGCGCCCAGATCGCGCCGAGCGCTGATCTAGCCCGTTGGAGTGGAGAACCGCGTCGCCTTGACCGCCTGTATCGCAGAGGCTGAACCCCTGCGCTACACGCCCGCCGGATTGCCTGCCCTTACGCTGCGCCTCGAACACGAGTCCCAGCAAACCGAGGCAGGCCACCCCCGCGAAGTCAAGGCTGCCATGAAAGCCATTGCCTTTGGAGCGATGGCCGAGCGACTGGCACGGCAGAACATCGGAAGTCTCTGGACTTTCCATGGATTTCTGGCCAACCCGCGCAATGGCAAGACCGCAGTACTGCACATCCAGGATATTCAACAAAATTAATTTTCAAGGGGTCCGCAATGGCCACGTTCAAGAAGTTCAACAAAGACAAGCGCCCAAAGCGCAACACCCAGTCCCTGCTGTTCAAGCGCAAGCGCTTTTGCCGCTTCACGGTGACCGGTGTTGAAGAAATCGACTACAAGGATGTCGATACGCTGCGTGATTTCATTGCCGAAAACGGCAAGATCATCCCCGCACGCCTGACCGGCACGCGCGCCATCTTCCAGCGTCAGCTGAACACCGCCATCAAGCGCGCCCGCTTCCTGGCCCTGGTGCCTTACAGCGACCAGCACAAGATCTAAGGAGCACAACCCATGCAAATCATCCTGCTCGACAAGGTTGTGAACCTCGGCAACCTCGGTGAAATCGTCAAGGTCAAAGACGGCTACGCCCGCAACTTCCTGATCCCCGCTGGCCGCGCCCGTCGCGCCACGGAAGCCGCCAAGGCAGAGTTCGAAGCCAAGCGCGCTGAACTCGAAAAGGCCGCAGCTGCCAAGCTGGCAGAAGCCCAAGCCCAAGGCGAAAAGCTGGCTGGCACCACCGTCAAGCTGACGCAAAAGGCTGGCGTGGACGGTCGTCTGTTTGGTTCCGTGACCAACCACGACATCGCCGAAGAGCTGAGCAAGCAAGGCTACAAGGTTGCCAAGTCGCAAATCCGCCTACCCAACGGCCCGATCAAGGTCGTGAGCGAAAGCACTGTCAGTGTGGCTCTGCACACCGATGTGGTGGTGGACGTGACCGTGTCGGTCTACGGCGAAACCGCCTGAGATTCACTTCGGTGTTTCACGCAAAGCCGCCTTCGGGCGGCTTTTGTTTTTGTGCGGCTCTGGTTTGTACATGGTTACCCACTGGTTGCCCCAACTTTATCCACAGACTTGTGCCATGACGGCGCGCCGCACGGGCGCTAGCATGCCGGGTTAGCTCCGAGGATTCCATGTCTGCTGTTTTTCCGCCCCTTGACGATGGCTTCACGCCGGTGCCCGACCGTGAAATCGCCCAGTTGCGCGTGCCGCCGCACTCGATAGAAGCGGAGTCCAGCGTGCTGGGCGGGTTGCTGCTGGACAACAACGCCTGGGACCGCGTGGGCGACCTGCTGGTAGAAAGCCATTTCTACCGCCATGAGCACCAGATGATCTACTCGGCCATCGGCGCACTGATCAACGCCAGCAAGCCGGCCGACGTGATCACCGTGTTCGAGCACCTGCAGAACCAGGGCAAGGTGCAAGAGATGGGTGGGCTGGCCTATCTGAACAATCTGGCGCAATACGTACCCAGCGCCAGCAACATCCGCCGCTATGCGGAAATCGTGCGCGAGCGTGCCATCCTGCGCAAGCTGGTCACGGCCAGCGACGAAATTTCCACCAACGCGTTCAACCCGCAAGGCAAGACGGTCGAACGGATTCTGGACGAGGCCGAGTCCAAGATTTTTGCCATTGGCGAGGAAGGCTCGCGCACCAAGCAGGGCTTTCAGTCGCTGGATACGCTGGTGATCGACCTGCTCGATCGCGTGCAGGAGATGGCAGACAACCCTGTGGATGTGACGGGTGTGCCCACCGGGTTTGCAGACCTCGACCGCATGACCAGTGGGCTGCAAGCGGGCGACATGGTGGTGCTGGCCGCGCGCCCCTCCATGGGCAAGACCTCGTTCGCGGTGAACATTGCCGAGCACGTGGCGCTCAATGAGGGCCTGCCGGTCGCCATCTTCTCGATGGAAATGGGTGCCGCTCAGCTGGCGGTGCGTATCGTGGGTTCGATTGGCCGGGTGAACCAGGGCAATCTGCGCACCGGCAAGCTCACCGATGATGAGTGGCCGCGCCTGACCGAGGCGATTGAAAAACTGCGCACCGTCTCGCTGCACATTGATGAGACCCCGGGCCTCACACCTGGCGAGTTGCGCGCCAACGCGCGGCGCCTGGCGCGCCAGTGCGGCAAGCTGGGCCTGATCGTGGTCGACTATTTGCAGCTGATGAGCGGCTCGGGCTCGGCGGCCAGTTCGGACAACCGGGCGACCGAGCTGGGTGAAATTTCCCGGGGCCTCAAGATGCTGGCCAAGGAACTGCAGTGCCCGGTGATCGCGCTGTCGCAGCTCAACCGCTCGGTGGAGCAGCGCACCGACAAGCGCCCCATGATGTCCGACCTGCGCGAGTCAGGCGCTATCGAGCAGGATGCCGACATCATCATGTTCATCTACCGCGACGACTACTACAACAAGGACTCCAAGGAGCCCAACGTGGCCGAGGTCATCATCGGCAAGCAGCGGAACGGCCCCACGGGTACCGTGAAGCTGTTCTTCCAGAAGAACCAGACGCGCTTCGAGAACCTGGCCATGGGTTCGGGTGACGATTTCTAATAAAAATAGCCACTAGCGCTTATTGGGTAAGCGCAAGTAGCTATCAAATTAGGAGTTTTGTTCGGGGTAGATGGTCTTGGTCGGAGTTCCGTTACGGTCGCAGCACCCACACCAGCAAACCCGCACATCCCACGGCAAGAACACCCACAGCCACAGTGAGCCGTTGCTGGCGTTGGCGCAGCACTTCTACCGCCTGCACCACCTGGGCATTCTGTTCGGCCAGTGACTGGATCAGCACGGCGGATTCCTGCTGCTCCTGCTCCAGCATTGCCACCCGCTCGCGCAGATGTTGCAGCTGCAAGGCCACGGGAATGGCGGGTTCGCCCCCAGCGCCTTCGAGTGCTCCCGCAGCAGCTTCAGCGTTCCCTTTTCGGGTGGTGCCCAGCAGCTTCTTGGCCGCCTGGAGAATCTGGGGCGTCGCCTCGATGACGTCGCCCCAGGGCACCAGCTTCAGTGCTGCAACCCAGCCTGCAGCCAACTCAAAGCACCTCGCTGGCGAAATCTGCCAAGCGCGAGCGTTCGCCGCGCGCCAGCGTGATGTGCCCGCTGTGCGGCCAGCCCTTAAAGCGGTCCACGGCGTAGGTAAGCCCGGATGACCCTTCGGTCAGGTACGGCGTGTCGATCTGCGCGAGGTTGCCCATGCAGATGATCTTGGTGCCGGGACCGGCGCGGGTGATCAGCGTCTTCATTTGCTTGGGCGTCAGGTTCTGCGCCTCATCGATGATCACGTACTTGTTCAGGAAGGTGCGCCCGCGCATGAAGTTCATGCTCTTGATCTTGATGCGGCTGCGGATCAGCTCGTTGGTGGCAGCGCGGCCCCACTCGCCAGCATTGCCGCCGTCGCCCTTGGCCAAAAACTCCAGGTTGTCGTCCAGCGCGCCCATCCAGGGGCCCATCTTTTCTTCTTCGGTGCCGGGCAAAAAGCCGATGTCCTCGCCCACGCTCACCGTGGCGCGGGTCATGATGATCTCGGTGTAGCGGCGATCGTCCAGCACCTGGGTCAGGCCTGCAGCCAGGGCGAGCAGGGTCTTGCCGGTGCCGGCCGTGCCGGTCAGGGTCACGAAGTCGATCTCGGGGTCCATGAGCAGGTTCATGGCGTAGTTCTGTTCGCGGTTGCGCGTGGTCACGCCCCACACGGCATTTTTGGCCGAACCGTAATCCTTCAGGGTCTGCAGTACCGCCGTTTTCTCGCGGATTTCGCTCACGCGCGCAAACAGGCTGGGCTCGCCGGGGGCTTCGAAGTACACGAACTGATTGATCATCAGCTGCGGCACGATGGGGCCGCCAATGCGGTAGTAGGTGTGGGCGCCGCTTTGCCAGCTTTCCACGTTCTTGCCGCTCTTGGCCCAGAAGTCGGGGGGCAGGGCCAGCACGCCAGCGTAGAGCAGGTCGCCATCTTCCAGCGTCTTGTCGTTCTGGTAGTCCTCGGCAGTCAGGCCCAGCGCGCGGGCTTTGACGCGCATGTTGATGTCTTTGGAGACCAGCACCACTTCGCGCGGTGCGTGCAGCTTGCGCAGGGCTTCGACCACGCCCAGGATCTGGTTGTCGGCTTTGCCCGGGGGCAGGCTGGTGGGCAGGCTGTAGTCCAGTGGCACCGTCTGGAAGAACAGGTGGCCGCCCGCAGCACGCTGGCCGGTGGAGTCAAGCTTGAGGCCCTTGGCCATGTCGGCGCCCTGGGCGGCAGCCAGGGCATCCAGCGTGCGGCTGGCCTGGCGGCCGTTGCGGGCCACTTCGGTCATGCCCTTCTTGTGGCCGTCCAGTTCTTCCAGCACGATCATCGGCAGGAAGATGTCGTGCTCTTCAAAGCGGAAGAGGCTGGTTGGGTCATGCAGGAGCACGTTGGTGTCCAGCACAAAGAGCTTGGTCGGACCTTGCTGTGCGGATTTGCGGGTGCGTGTGGTGGTCGCGGTGGCCGGGGTGGTGCTGGCGGTGACGGCGGCAGGAGTGTCGGTGCTGCGTGCCTTGCGCGTGCCGGTGCTTCGGGCCACGGGGGCGGCGGAGGGTTGGGGTGTGCGTGCTCGGGTCTCAATCTGGACCAATGGAGCTGTGTCAGGCGCTGCCAGCGACGAGGCCACGCTGTCTGCCTTGCGTCCGGCGCGGGTGGGGGCTGTAGCGGTGGCGGTGCGCTGGGGCGTAGCAACGGCTTCGTTCGCCGAGGTGGTAGCTGCGCGGGGGCGGGCTGCGACTTCAAAGGCTTCTGGCGCGAGGAGTGCAGCGCGCCGGCTGGGGGCGGGGGGCAGGGGCATGGTGGCAGGGCCTCGGTCGGTAAAGGGGTAACGGGTGGGTCAGAAAGCAAAAAGCCGCCTGGAGGCCAAGGCGGCTTTTTGGAGGAGGGCAAACGTTGCGATAACCAGGGGCATAAAACCATTATGCCTACTCCGGATGTCTTGCCTGGGCAAAACAAGCGGGGTGTCGCGCCGATGCCCCAATGTGCAGATCAGGCGGCCTTTTTCAGGGCCTTGATGGATTTGACGGCTTTCAGGACCTCGTCCACGTGGCCGGGAACCTTGAGGCCGCGCCACTCTTGCACTAGCAGGCCATCGGGGCCGATCAGGAAGGTGCTGCGCTCAATGCCCTTGACCTTCTTGCCGTACATGATCTTGTTCTTGACCACACCGAACATGTGGCACATCTTTTCTTCGGTGTCGGCGATGAGTTCGAAGGGCAGTTCCAGCTTTTCCTTGAATTCGTCGTGCGACTTCATGTTGTCGCGGGACACGCCGAAAACCGCAGCGCCTGCCTTCACGAAGTCCTTGTACTTGTCGCGAAACTGCATGGCCTCCGTGGTGCAGCCAGGCGTGTTGTCCTTGGGATAGAAGTAGAGAACCAGAATTTGGCCAAGGTGGGAGGTGTTGGAGACCTTGAGTCCACCGGTAGCGTTGGCTTCAAATTCAGGGAGGGGTTTGTTGACAACGATCGCCATATCACTTCAATCTCTCAGGATGTAGTCGTTGGTAAGCCGGGGGAGCTAGTGTGTTATTGCTCTTGGTGGTGCCCCCGACCGCAACCGGCGATTTTACCCCGAATTCACTCTTCGGCCAAATGTAAGACAGTGTGTCCGGCCCGCAGTGGCGGGCATTTAGGCAAGGGCTTGCATAGGTGCAAGCGCCGGATTTGCAGCTTGCCGCGGCGGTTGCGGGCCTGCAGCTCAGGCTTCCAGAATCAGTGCTGCCACCACGTTGCGCCCTTCACTGGCCAGGATGTTGTACGTGCGGCAGGCGGCAGGGGTGTCCATGGTTTCCAGCCCCAGCCGGCGGGCGATGAGCGGCGCAAGCCACGCCGGTGGCGGGAACCGGTTGCGTGTGCCGCTGCCAAAAATGACCAGCTCTGTCTCCAGGGCTGCCAATTGCGCGAAATGTTCGGGGGTCAGGTCTTCAAAGCGCGTGCAGGGCCAGGCCTGGCGCAGCCCCGACGAGCCGATGATGACGCTGTGCGTGATCTTCTCGGCATCCACGCCGATCCAGCCGGGGCCGTAGCCGCTGATGGTTTGTGCGTTCGAGCGGTCGGGCTGGAATTTCATGGGTGTTGGCGTCGGTTGCAGGCGGTGGCGCTGCGGGTAGGCCCGGCGCAGGGCCCGGGCGCGCTTGTGATCTGTGGTCAAATTATAGGTTTCGCCAAGGTGCCAGCCGCTCTGGCCGCCACCTGACCCCACTGCACCACCGTCAGCGCATGAAAACCGTCCAAAAATCCGCCAAGCTCGCCAACGTCTGCTATGACATCCGGGGGCCCATCATGGACGCGGCCAAGCAGATGGAGGAAGACGGCCACAAGATCATCAAGCTCAACATCGGCAACCTGGCGGTGTTCGGTTTTGATGCGCCGGAAGAGATTCAGCTGGACATGATCCGCAACCTGCCCAATTCGGCGGGTTACTCGGACAGCAAGGGTATCTTTGCGGCGCGCAAGGCCGTCATGCACGAGACCCAAAAGCAGGGCATCAAGGGTGTGATGCTGGACGACATCTACTTGGGCAACGGCGCCAGCGAGCTGATCGTGATGGCCACCAATGCGCTGCTGGACAACGGCGACGAGCTGCTGCTGCCTTCGCCCGACTACCCCCTGTGGACCGCCGCCGCCAGCCTGTCGGGCGGCACGCCCGTGCACTATGTGTGCGATGAAGCCAATGGCTGGATGCCCAACCTTCAGGATATCCGCGCCAAGATCACGCCCCGTACCAAGGGCATCGTGGTCATCAACCCCAACAACCCGACGGGCGCGCTGTATTCGGACGAATTGCTCAAGGGTATCGTCGCCATTGCACGCGAGCATGGCCTGGTCATCTTTGCCGACGAGGTGTATGACAAGGTGCTGTACGACGGCGCCAAGCACACGGCCATTGGCTCGCTGAGCGAGGATGTGCTCACACTCACCTTCAATTCGCTGTCCAAGAGCTACCGCTCGTGTGGCTACCGCGCGGGCTGGATGGTGGTGTCGGGCGACAAGAAGCCTGCCAAGGACTACATCGAGGGCCTGAACATGCTCTCGAATATGCGCCTGTGCGCCAACGTGCCCGGCCAGTGGGCGGTGCAGACGGCGCTGGGTGGCTACCAGAGCATCAATGAACTGGTAGGCGAGGGCGGCCGCCTGCGCAAGCAACGTGATCTGGCGTACGAGCTGATCACGGCCATCCCGGGCGTGACCTGCGTGAAGCCCCAGGCGGCGCTCTACATGTTTCCGCGCCTCGACCCTGCCGTGTATCCCATCGAGGACGACCAGCAGTTCTTCCTGGAGCTGCTGCAGGAGACCAAGGTCATGCTGGTGCAGGGCACAGGCTTCAACTGGGCGGCGCCGGACCATTTCCGCATCGTGTTCCTGCCACACGAAGACGATCTGCGCGACGCGATTGGCCGCGTGGCGCGCTTCCTGGAGCAATACCGCAAGCGCGTGCAAATGGCGGCGGCTGCGTAACTTGCACGTTGAACGGTGCAGACACTCATTTTTTCATAGCTGCTAGCGCTTGATGGATAAGCGCCAGAGCCCATTTTGACTGATAAAAATCCCATGAAACCCATCCAAGTAGGCCTTCTGGGCATCGGCACCGTCGGCAGCGGCGTGTTCAACGTGCTCGCACGCAACCAGGACGAAATCAGCCGCCGCGCTGGCCGTGGCATTGAGATCACCATGGTGGCCGATCTTGATGTGGAGCGCGCCAAGGCGGTAGTGGGTGCTGACATCCAGGTCGTCAATGACGCCCGCGCCATCATTGCCAACCCCGATATCGACATCGTCATTGAGCTGATTGGTGGCTACGGCATTGCCCGCGCGCTCGTGCTCGAAGCCATCGCCGCTGGCAAGCACGTGGTCACCGCCAACAAGGCGCTGCTGGCCGTGCACGGCACCGAGATCTTCGCGGCTGCATCGGCCAAGGGCGTGATGGTGGCCTTTGAGGCGGCCGTGGCGGGGGGCATCCCCATCATCAAGGCGCTGCGCGAAGGTCTCACCGCCAATCGCATCCAGTGGATCGCCGGCATCATCAACGGCACCACCAATTTCATCCTGTCCGAGATGCGCAGCAAGGGGCTGGACTTTGATGTGGTGCTCAAGGAAGCACAGCGCCTGGGCTACGCCGAGGCCGACCCCACCTTCGACATCGAAGGCGTGGACGCCGCGCACAAGGTCACGCTGATGAGTGCCATTGCGTTTGGCATCCCCGTGCAGTTTGACAAGGCCTATGTCGAAGGCATCACCAAGCTCGGCGCGGCCGACATCAAGTACGCCGAGCAACTGGGCTACCGCATCAAGCTGCTGGGCATCACGAAGCGTGCGGACAAGGGCATCGAACTGCGCGTTCACCCGAGCCTCGTGCCCTCCAAGCGCCTGATCGCCAACGTCGAAGGCGCCATGAACGCCGTGGTGGTGCAGGGCGATGCCGTGGGCACCACGCTGTACTACGGCAAGGGCGCGGGCAGCGAGCCGACCGCCAGTGCCGTCATTGCCGATCTGGTGGATATCGCCCGCCTGCACACGGCCGACCCTGAGCACCGCGTGCCGCACCTGGCCTTCCAGGCCAACACGCTGGCCGATGCCATGGACACGCTGCCCGTGCTGCCGATGAGCGAAGTGGTCACCAGCTACTACCTGCGCCTGCGCGTGGCCGACCAGGCCGGTGTGCTGGCCAAGGTCACCGGCCTGTTGGCCGAGGCCGGTGTGAGCATCGACGCAGTATTGCAGCGTGAGGCTGACGAAGTCGGTGGTGAAGGATCTACGCAAACGGACCTGATCATCCTGACCCACGACACCCGCGAAGGCACCATGGACGCCGTGATCGCCCAGATGCAGGCCCTGCCCACGGTGCTGGCGCCCATCACGCGCATCCGCAAGGAGGAACTGAACTGATGCTGTACATCTCCACACGCGGCCACGCCGACCGCAAGCATTTCTGCGACATCCTGCTTGAAGGCCTGGCGCCCGATGGCGGCCTGTACCTGCCCGAGCACTACCCGCAGGTCAGCGACGCGATGCTGACAAAGCTGCGCAAGGCTTACCACGAGCAAGGCTACGCCGAGCTGGCGTTCCAGATCCTGTCGCTCTACATCGATGACATCCCCGCCGCTGATCTGAAGGCCCTGTGCGCCAAGACGTACACCGCCGAGGTGTTTGGCACGGGCGAGATCGTGCCCCTGCGCCACCTCGAAGACGGCCTGTGGCTCGAAGCCCTGTCCAACGGCCCCACGCTGGCCTTCAAGGACATGGCGATGCAATTGCTGGGCAACCTGTTCGAATACGAACTGAACCGCCGCGGTGAAGAACTCAACATCCTGGGCGCCACCAGCGGCGACACCGGCAGCGCGGCCGAGTACGCCATGCGCGGCAAAAAGGGCGTGCGCGTCTTCATGACCAGCCCGCACGGCCGAATGAGCGCGTTCCAGCAGGCGCAAATGTTCAGCCTGCAGGACGAGAACATCCACAACATCGCCATCGAAGGCGTGTTCGACGACTGCCAGGACATCGTCAAGGCCGTCAGCAACGACCTGGCCTTCAAGCGCAAGTACAAGATTGGCACCGTCAACTCCATCAACTGGGCGCGCCTGCTGGCGCAGGTGGTGTACTACTTCGCGGGCTACATCCAGGCCACCGAGACCAACGACCAGAAGGTCAGCTTCACGGTGCCCAGCGGCAACTTTGGCAACGTGTGTGCAGGCCATGTGGCGCGCATGATGGGCCTGCCCATTGACAAGCTGGTGGTGGCCACGAACGAGAACGACGTGCTCGACGAGTTCTTCCGCACTGGCGCCTACCGCGTGCGCGCGGCTGCCGACACGCACGAGACATCGAGCCCCTCGATGGACATCAGCAAGGCGAGCAACTTCGAGCGGTTCATTTTTGACCTGCTGGGCCGCAACGGCCAGCGCACGAACGCGTTGTTTGCCAAAGCGCTGCCCGCCTATGGCCGGTTTGACTTGAGCGCCGAACCGCTGTTTGCCGAAGCCGCCACCAAGTACGGTTTTGAAAGCGGCAAGAGCACCCACGCCGACCGCCTGGCCACCATCAAGGACAACTTCGAGCGCCACGGCGTCACCATCGACACCCACACGGCCGACGGCGTGAAGGTGGCGCGCGAACACCACCAGGACCCCAAGGTGCCCATGATCGTGCTGGAGACCGCGCTGCCCATCAAGTTTGCCGAGACCATCGTCGAAGCCCTGGGCCATGCGCCCGAGCGGCCCGCCAAGTTCGCGGGCATCGAAGACCTGCCCAAGCGCGTGCAGGTGATGCCTGCCAACGTGCAGTTGGTCAAGCAATACATCGAGCGCCACTGCACGCCCGCCCTCTAGGGTGGGCAATCCGTAGCCGCTCTGTCGCTGCGGATGCGGATGCGGGAGCGGCTCAGGATACTGGGTTTGAACTAAAAATGCCCCTGGCGCTTGTCTGGTAAGCGTTAGCAGCTATAAATACAATAGCTAACCAAGGAGCAGTGGATGAAGGTTGTCGGTTTTGCCGGTTTTTCCGGCAGTGGCAAGACCACGCTGGTCGAGCAGTTGATCCCCGAGCTGCGGCTGCGGGGGTTGCGCGTGTCGGTGGTCAAACATGCCCACCATAGTTTCGACATCGACCACCCGGGCAAGGACACCTACCGCCACCGCGAGGCAGGGGCCTTCGAGGTGGTCGCGGCATCGGACAAGCGCCTGATGCTGGTGCGCGAGTTCGAGCAGCCCGCCACGCTCAGCGTGCACCACCTGCTGGCCGAGCTGTACCAGGGCGTGGACTGGGTGCTGGTGGAGGGCTTCAAGGACAGCGACCTGCTCAAGATCGAGGTCTGGCGTGCCCCCGAACCCGGCCAGGTGGCCAAGCCTGTGCGCTACCCCGAAGACGATTTTGTGGTCGCCGTGGCCACCGATGCACCGCAGGGCCTGCCTGTGCCCACCCAGTTGCCCCTGCTGGACCTCAACAGCCCGGCGCAGGTGGTGGACTGGCTGCTCCAATACGAACACCGCTTTGAGTACAACTGGGATCTGCACGGAGGCCTGGTGCCATGCGCCCCCCAATGAAGCCCCTGAAGCCGCTCGACGAGGCGCTGGCCGACCTGTTGGCCAAGGCCACACCGTTGCCAGGGACCGAGACGGTTACCACGTTTGACGCGGACGGCCGCGTGCTGGCGCAAAACTGTGTTTCGGCCCTGCAGGTGCCGCCGCAGGACAACAGCTCCATGGACGGCTACGCCGTGCGCTGCGCCGATGTGGCGGCCGTGGGTGTGGCGCTGCCGATCACCTTGCCTGTTTCGCAGCGCATTGCTGCGGGCAGCGCGGGTGATCCGCTCTTGCCGGGCACCGCCGCTCGCATCTTCACTGGCGCGCCAGTGCCCGAGGGGGCGGATGCCATCCTGATGCAGGAAGACTGCGAAGCCCTCGCCACGGGCGACGGCCTGGGCCTGGTGCGCATCAACGCCGTGCCCCCACAGGGCCAGTGGATCCGCCGCGCGGGCGAGGACATCACCCGTGGTGCCGTGGTGCTGTCGGCCGGCACACGCCTGACCCCGGCCGAGCTGGGCCTGGCCGCCAGCATCGGCTTGCACGAACTGCAGGTGGCCCGCCGCCCCCGCGTGGCGCTGTTCTCCACGGGCGATGAACTGGTCATGCCCGGCGAGGTGCCGCCTGAGCAAATGCGCCCTGGTGCCATTTACAACAGCAACCGCTTCTTCCTGCGCGCCATGCTGCTGCGCCTGGGCTGCGAGGTGACGGACTTTGGCATCGTGCCCGACCGGCGCGACGCCACCATCGACGCCCTGCGCCAAGCCAGCAGCGCACACGACCTGATCCTGACCAGCGGCGGCGTGAGTGTGGGCGAGGAAGACCACATCAAGCCCGCCGTCGAGTCGCTGGGCACGCTCGACCTGTGGCAGATCGCCATGAAGCCCGGCAAGCCGTTTGCCTATGGCCAGATCCCGCGTGACGGTGGTGCTGCCCACTTCATGGGCCTGCCCGGCAACCCGGTGTCGAGCTTTCTGACCTTTGCGCTGCTGGTGCGCCCGTTTGTGCTGCGGCTGCAGGGTGTGGTGGACGTTGCTCCTCAACCCATAGCTGCTCGCGCTGATTTCACCTGGCCCAAGGCCGATAAACGCCGCGAGTTTCTGCGCGTGCGCCACAACGCGGCAGGTGGGCTGGATCTGTTTCACAACCAGAGTTCGGGCGTGCTCACTTCGGCCGCCTGGGGTGATGGTGTGGTGGACAACCCGGCGGGCCAGACGATTGCATCCGGCGACACGGTGCGGTTCATTGCCTTTTCGGAGCTTTTGTCATGACGGTCACCGTGCGCTACTTTGCCTCCATCCGCGAGGCCATTGGGCAAGGCAGCGAGGTGGTCGATACCGCTGCCACCACGCTGGGTGCGCTGCGCGATGAGCTCATTGCACGCGGCGGCGCCCATGCCAGCAGCCTCGCGCGTGGCCGGGCCGTGCGCATGGCACTCAACCAGACCTTGAGCGATGAATCCGCCACCCTGGCTGATGGGGCCGAGGTGGCGTTTTTCCCGCCGGTGACGGGCGGTTAGCCCGGGCGCTCTCGCGCGCTCTGGCAAGTCACCTCAAAGCGCCTTCAAACGATCCTGCAGCGCCTTCGAGGCCGGCATCATCGGCGCGCGCAGTTCGCTGCGCATCCACCCTGCATGCGCCAGCATGGCCTTGAGCGGGGCAGGGTTAGGTTCTGCAAAACACGCTTCCACCCAGGGTTGCAAGGCCTGCCACAAGTGGCGGGCTGCGTGCAGGTCACCCAGGCGCAGCAATGCCATCAACTCCACAAAACGCGGCGTCTGCCAGTGTGCACAGGCGGAGATGGCGCCTGCGCCGCCGAGGGCCAGTGCATGGAAGATCTGCGCGTCTTCACCGGTCAGCACCTGCAGCCGTCCATCGGCGATCAGGGCCTGCGTCTTGGCCGTGTTGCCGCCACAGTCCTTGATGGCCTCTATGCGCGGATGCGCCGCCAGCGCCAGTAGCGTTTCGGTGGTGAGTGTGGCGCCCGTGCGGTACGGAATGTCGTAGATCAGCAGGGGCACCGCGCTGGCGTCGGCAAGGGTGCGGAACCAGTGCAGCAGGCCCTCCTGCGAGGGGCGGATGTAGTGCGGGGCGGACACCAGCAGGCCTGCAACCGGGTAGTGTGCAAGGGTCCGCACCTGTTCCAGCACCTGGCCCTGGTGGTAGCCCGACACGCCCATCACCACGGGCAAACCCTGGGCGGCGCTGAGCACGGTCTCCAGTACCTGCAGTTGCTCGGCCTTGTCGAGGGCTGCGGCCTCACCGGTCGAGCCGCAGGCAACGAAGCCCGCAACGCCGTCGGCACGCAGCCGGGTGGTGAGGGCGGCAAGGGCCGGGTGGTCCACGGCGCCGTCCTTGAACGGTGTGACCAAGGCGATCCAGAGCCCGCTGAACAGCGGCTGGTGGGAGGTAGCGGTATCGGTGGCAGACATGCGAAGCGTCCTTTCAGGGTTCGACCAGGGGAAGAACCGTCCGAAGGGGGCGCGCGCGGAATGCCGGGGAGTGAAACGAGAAAAGGAAATTTCTCTACCAGGTGGTTCCGTCGCTCATCCGGACGGAACCACAGCTCCGGTCAGATGAGCTCTGGTTTTTTGGTTTTGCCCACGCACTGCAACGCCACCGCAAGTGCGGCGGTCATGGCAAAGGGGGTGTGCGTGGACATGGGCCGCAGTATAGCCAAGCGCCCACCGTGTCCCAAGGTTGGTCAGCCTGCCTGCGGTGGCTGGGCCGCGTCGGCTGCAGATTCAGGCTGCGGCGGAACCAGCACGGGGCATTGCCACACCAGCAGCTCGGCCAGCCGGGTGACGATCCATGTCGCTTCGGCCACCGCCACGCCAGATTCGGCCGTGCACAGCCCCGCGTGGATGCGCTGCAGGATCTCGGTCTCGGAAGGCGCCTGCACGTGGTACAGCGTCTGCGCGTGCTCCACCAGGTGGCCTGCCAGGTCTTCGCACAGTTCGTAGCGGGCGCGCACGCCGTCCGCCTTTTCCGTCAGGCGCCCTCGGGTGTCGGTGTACACCGCCATGAAGGAGGGCGGCACGTGGATCTGGTTGTCGTCGTACATGGCTTGTTGGGTGGTGGGCGCGGTTCGGGGGCAGGAAAAAAAGCCCGCCAGAGCGGTGCAGTCAGGGGTTGTGCACACCAGCGGCCTTATTGTGCGTGGGTGCTTGTGAGCGGGCTTGCAGGTGGTGCTGCGCCATGGCCGCTGTCTCTGCAAACCAGCCCAGCAGGTGCTGCAGCCAGATTTGCAGCTCCGCCTGAAAGCGGGGTGTGAGCGCGACGAGGCCCCGGGGCGCGTCCTGGGTGAGGTGGCCCTGCGCTGTGGCTTCATTGACCAGGTTGCGCACATGCGAGTGCGAAAAACCCAGGCGCTGCGCAAGCTCGCTGGCCCGCAGGGGAAACGGCGTGGACCCTTCTTCTCCAGGGCGGTGCACCCGGCAGTGTTCGCGCAACAGCAGCATGGCAATGCGGCCACCGCCGTCGCGCTGGTCAAACCAGTCCCAGCCGCCAAACCGGCCCCGGGTTTCGGCCAGGCGATCCAGGATGTGGTCGGCCCCGGCCAGAAAGGCTGCAAAGTACTCCGCATCACTGTCCAGCCGCTGTGCATGGCCTGGGGGCAGGGCGCCCAGGGCCTCGGCGCAGTGCAGGTGGTGCCGCACCCAGGTGCGCAGGCCGTCCAGCAGCCGGGGGGTGGGCACCAGGTAGCGCACCCGGCGGTCGTCGGGGTCAATGTCCACCGCCACCATGCCCGCAAGGCGCAGCACCGCAAAGAACGTGGCCAGCGTGCGCGCGCCCCCGGGCATGCGCCGCTGCAGCAGTGCCAGTGTGGGCCGGGGGGCCCCCCGCAATTGCCATTGGTAGTGCTGCACCACCAGCCGCCCCGCCGCATGCGACTGGAGTGCCCGGCCAAAGATCTTGTTGATGAGGCGCTCGTTCCAGTGCAGCCGCAAAATGCCGTCGCAATAGGCCTCTACGGCCTGGGCATAGGTGTCCGGGGCTCGGGAGTCGAGCGCCTCGAAGGATTCTTGCAGGTCCATGGGGCGTGTTGCGGTGCAGGGTTGCTGATTCAGTCCGGCGTGAACAGGCGCTCGAACTTGGCCTGGTCTGACGCCAACTCAAAGGTCACCACCTGGCCCATTTTCATGTCCGACAGGCGGCAGGCGCCAAACAGGGTGGTTTTGCCCGCCAGCTCCATCACATCCAGGTCGATGAGGGCGTAGGGGTGGGGCACGAACACCTGGTGCTCGAACACGTTGCGGACCGTATTGCGCGGGGACGGGTAGAGGTTGTAATGAGCGGTCTGAATCGTTTGTGTGGCCATGGGCTTAAGGTGCAGGGGTGGCTGTGGTGCGAGCAAGTGCGGGTACAGTGCGGGCGAATCGTACAGACAAACCTTTTCATGACTTGCGTAAAAATGGATTTCGGCAAGCAGCGCACTCCAAAGCGAGGCGGCTGTTGCATCCCGATGTGCGCAAGTCCTACCTTTTTACCAATCTATGGCACGCAACAAAAGTGAATGGCCCACCAAGGTGCTGGCGCTGGTCCGGGGCGGCAACCTGCCCGCCGCCATCGCACAGATCAAGGTCGCGCCCACCGTCGGTGACGTCACGCGCCTGCAGACCCTGCTGGCCCAGTTGCCTCCGTCGCCCGCACTGGCGCAGTTGAACAAGGTGGTGGAAGAAGAGCGTGCCCTGCTGGCCGCGCCCCGGTTGCACCGCTCGCCCTGAAGACTCTTTTTGTCTGACTTCCACACGCCCCGTAGAGAGTTTTTTGCCATGACCCTGCCCCGCGTTTCCATCCAGACCGAGGACTTCGACCTGTCCACCGAAGTCGCTGCGCTGCGCCGCGAAAACAAAGGCATCGGCGCAGTGTGCAGCTTTGTGGGCACAGTGCGGGATCGCAACGAGGGCGACCAGGTGTCGTCCATGGAGCTGGAGCACTACCCCGGCATGACCGAAAAATCCATCGAAGCCATGGTGGACGAGGCCTTTCGGCGCTTCGATATTTTTGGCGCCCGCGTGATCCACCGCGTGGGCCTGCTGCAGCCGCTCGACCAGATCGTGCTGGTGGCGGTGACCAGTGCCCACCGGGGGCAGAGTTTTCAGGCCTGCGAGTTCTTGATGGACTACCTCAAGACCCAGGCGCCGTTCTGGAAGAAGGAAGAAACCGCCCAGGGCGCGCGCTGGGTGGATGCCCGCGTGTCTGACGACGCGGCGCTGGCGCGCTGGGGCATTGTGGCGAACAACGCCTAGACAGTCGCTGCAGCGGGCGCCCTGCGGCGTTGCGGATACGCATCCTGCCGGGCACGTCATTCACATCCATGCAATGTTTGGACTTGTGCGCAGCCACGTCCATTTCGAGAATCGCCTCCTGCCCAGATAGGGCCTGAACAGGGAGGAATTCTTCATGAAATCTGTAGCACGAGCGCTGTGGCGCGCGTGGAGGCTGAGCCTGGCCGTCGTCGGTTTGTGCCTGGCGGTCTCTGGGCAGGCCCGTGCTGATCTGGCTTTCGGGGCCGCGACCAGTTTGCGCCTGGGTGGGCTTCCCAGTGAGATGGCGACGGGAGACTTCAATGAAGACGGCCGGCCCGACCTCGTTGTGGTGGATCGCCTGGGCAGTACCGTCAAGATCCTGCTCAACACAGGCGGGGTTGCAGGTTTTTCCGAGGCGGGAGCATTCAGCGTGGGCTCTGCTCCCTATGGCGTGGCGGCGGCGGATTTCAATGGTGACGGGCATCTGGATGTTGCCGTGACCAGCTTCAACAACGGAACCGCCACGATTCACCTGGGGGATGGCAGCGGTGGTTTGTCTGCTCCGGTCACTTTTGGTGCGGGGCTCAATCCGCGCGATCTGACAGTGGCGGATTTCGACGGTGACGGGCGGCTCGACCTGGCCATTGCCGTCTTTTCCGGGGCGCAAAGAGGCGTCTCCGTCTTGTGGGGTGATGGTGACGGGCGGTTTGACGGTCGCCCCCGCACTGAAATCGGTTTGGGTGTTGCAGGGCGCCATGTTGTTTCGGGCGACTGGAACGAGGACGGTCATGTGGACATTGTTGTGGGGTCGGGCGACGGTGTGTTTTTGCTGCTGGGCAATGGCGCGGGCGGTTTTGCGGCGGCCCAGCGCGTGACCGGTGACGAGTACGTCCCGTTTGTGGCCGCAGGGGATGCCAATGGCGACGGCCACCTGGACATCCTGGCACTTGTGCAGAACACCTCCGCCAGCCCTGTCCTCCTGCTCGGAGATGGGCAGGGTGGCTTTTCGCGCAGAGGGGTGGGCCCTGCCTTTGGGCGCTTCAGCGGCGGGCAGATCGTGGACGCCACGGGCGATGGCCGGGCCGACGTGGTGCTGTCCCGCTTTAGCGGCACGGTGGTGGTTGTGCCGGGCCTTGCCGGCGGCGGATTCAGTGCCCAGGGGCTGGAATACCCGGTGGGCGAATCTGCCAGCCCCCCGGCAGTGGCGGACTTCAGTGGCGACGGGCATCCAGACATCGTCGTACTGGACGACCAGCGTGGCTACCTGGCCAACCTGCGGGGAGACGGCGCGGGCCGATTCGCTGCAGCACGTGCCTACGGAATCCCAGAGCGTTACACCCAGGCGATAGCCGTCGCCGATTTTGATGAAGACGGGCGCGCCGACGTCGCCGTGACGCACCGTGACGATGATGCTGTCTGGATCATGCGTGGCGATGGTGCTGGTGGATTTGAATTCAGCACCCGGCTTGATGCCGGTGCGGGCGCGGGATCCGTGGCTGCTGGCGATCTCAATGGGGACGGGCATGCGGACCTGGCCGTGGTGAACGAGGTTGACAAGACGATCATGGTCTTCCTCGGCAATGGCCGGGGCACCTTCACGGTGGCCGGGCAGCGGTCCTTCATTGGCCTGGCCCCGCGGTCAGTGGTGATTGGCAATTTCCGAGGGGCTGGCTACCCCGCGTACGCGGCCGTGTGGGCGCCAGAGACGGCAGGTGTTTACGAAGGCATCCAGTGGGTCGGCGTGAGCCCGCAGGGCTCCATCGAAATGTTGGATGTGGCGTCGTGGGATGACGTGAAGGGGTTTGCCCCGCTGGATGTCGACCAGGACGGCCGTGCCGACATCGTGGCCGCAACGTCCGTGGGCACCGTGGGCACCTCGCTGTCCTCAGCCTCGTATCCGGGCGATCCCGTCTATGTGCCGGCGGGCGTAGGCGCCCTGAGCGCGATTGCCGGTTGGAGCCAGACCGGCCGGGCAGGGGTGTTTGCCTCCGCAGGAGTGCAGATTGCCTCGTTGGCTGCCGCGCCCGGGCAGGCGCTGAGCATGGTCGACACCTACGGCGCGGGAATCTCTGCCAGCGTTCTTGCCGCCTCTGACTTTGATGGCGATGGCGGGCCCGATCTGGTGGCCGCTGACGCAGCTTCGGGCGAGCTTGCCATCGTGCGTGGCCAGGGCGCCCCCGGTGGGCTGGGTGCGCCGCTCCTGCGGTTTGTGGGCGGCACGCCCGAGCAGATGGTGGTTGCCGACTTCAACAGGGACGGCCTGTTGGACATTGCCATCGCCAATGGTCTGGGGGGCATCACCGTGCTGGTGAATGCCTCGCCATCCCCCAATGCCGCGCTCGCGTCGCTGGCGTTGTCGCAGGGGGCGCTCAGCCCGGCATTTGCCGGTGGCGTGACGGCGTATACCGCCACGGTGCCCCATGGGGTGGCCCAGCTGTCGCTGACACCGGTGGCGGCGCAGGCCGGGGCGTCCATCACGGTCAACGGTGTGGTGGTGACCAGCGGAATGGCGACTGCGCCGCTGCCGCTTGCGGTCGGTGCCAATGTCATCCAGGTGGACGTGGTGGCTGAGAACGGCGTGGTCCGGCGCACCTACACCCTCACCGTGGAACGGAGTCAACCCGCCCTGCACACTGTCACCGCCACAGCGGGGGCGGGCGGCAGCATCAATCCGGCTGGGGCCGTCAACGTGGCCGAAGGCCAAACGGGCGCCTTCACCGTCACGCCCGCTGCGGGCTACCGCATTGCGGCCGTCACGGGCTGCGGCGGCACGCTGGCGGGCAGCACCTACACCACGGCAGCGGTGACGGCCGCTTGCACCGTACAGGCGCGTTTTGAAACCCTGCCCACACCCACGAACACCGGGTCGGGGCCGGTCAACGTGGGCGTGGTGGATGGCAGCGCGGGTTGCCAGCTGGACCTGGCGGGCACCGGCCCGGTGGCGGCACCGGCGCCGTACCCCGGTGCCACTTTGCCGCACGGGGCGTTCCGCCTGCGGCTCATCAACTGCCAGCCGGGTGAGACGGTGCGTGTGGCGGTGACCTTTCCAGACCTCACGGGCTTCACGGTGAAGAAGTACGGCCCCACACCCGACAGCCCCTTGTCCAGCCGCTACTACGACCCCGTGAACCTGCAGATCAGCGGCAACACCGTGACCTACGACGTGACGGACGGTGGCTGGGGCGACAACAGCTTTGGCGCGCAGGACGGCACCATCAACGACCCGGTGGTCCCCGTGCTGCTGGGGGCGCCGAGCCCAGCGGCCATTCCCACGCTGTCGGCCTGGAGTCTGGGTGTGCTGGCTGCACTGCTGGGGCTGCTGGCGTGGTGGCGGGGAGGCGGGCCCATCGCCCTGCGGGCAAGCCGCACTGCTGGGTGATCCGAAATATCAAGGAAAATTGGCTGCTAGCGCTTATTGGATAAGCGCTAATAGCTATAAAAATGATAGTAAACGGGGAAATCACTGGCTGGATGATTCGCTGACGCAGGTCAATGGATGGGCAGGGGCAGTGTCTTGAAATCAGGCACGTTCTGCCTCAAGTGCTCTGCAATTCGGAGGACATCCACCATGCGTCTCGACAAATTCACCACCAAGTTCCAGGAAGCCCTGAGCGATGCACAGAGCATTGCGCTGGGCAACGACCACGCCTACATCGAGCCCGTGCACATGCTCGTGGCCATGCTCAAGCAGGACGACGGACCCAAGGCGCTGCTGCAGCGTGCGGGCGCCAACGTGCCCGGCCTGCTGGCAGCGGCGGAAGCCGCCGTCAAGCGTTTGCCCCAGGTACAGGGCAACGACCAGGTGCAGGGCGGCCCCGAGCTGGGCCGCGTGCTGCAGGCCACGGAGAAAGAGGCCATCAAGCGCGGCGACCAGTTCATTGCCAGCGAGCTGTTTTTGCTGGCCGTGATCGACAGCAAGGGCGAAGCCGCCAAGATCGCCAAGGACAACGGCCTCACGCGCAAGAGCCTGGAGGCTGCGATTGAGGCCGTGCGCGGCGGCCAGAAGATGGACAGCGCCGAGGCCGAAGGCCAGCGCGGCGCCCTGGCCAAATACTGTTTGGACCTGACCGAGCGAGCCCGCATGGGCAAGCTCGACCCTGTGATCGGGCGCGACGATGAAATCCGCCGCGCCATCCAGGTGCTGCAGCGCCGCACCAAGAACAACCCCGTGCTCATCGGCGAGCCCGGCGTGGGCAAGACCGCCATCGTTGAAGGCCTGGCCCAGCGCATTGTGGCGGGCGAGGTGCCCGAGAGCCTCAAGGGCAAGCGCGTGCTGTCGCTCGACATGGCTGCGTTGCTCGCAGGCGCCAAGTTCCGCGGCGAGTTTGAAGAGCGCCTCAAAAGCGTGCTGAACGAGCTGGCCAAGGACGAAGGCCAGACCATCGTCTTCATCGACGAGTTGCACACCATGGTGGGCGCGGGCAAGGGCGAAGGCGCGATGGATGCGGGCAACATGCTCAAGCCCGCCCTGGCGCGCGGCGAGCTGCATTGCGTGGGCGCGACCACGCTGGACGAGTACCGCAAATACATCGAAAAGGACGCTGCGCTGGAGCGCCGCTTCCAGAAGATCCTGGTGGGCGAGCCCACGGTGGAAGCCACCATTGCCATCCTGCGCGGCCTGCAGGAAAAGTACGAAGTGCACCATGGCGTGGACATCACCGACCCGGCGATCGTGGCCGCGGCCGAGCTGAGCCACCGCTACATCACCGACCGCTTCCTGCCCGACAAGGCGATCGACCTTATTGACGAGGCGGCGTCCAAGATCAAGATCGAGATGGACTCCAAGCCCGAGGTGATGGACAAGCTCGACCGCCGCCTGATCCAGCTGCAGATCGAGCGCGAAGCGGTGCGTCGCGAGAAGGATGAGTCCTCGCAAAAACGCTTTGCGCTCATTGAGGAAGAGATCACCAAGCTGCAAAAGGAAATCGCCGATTACGACGAAATCTGGCAGTCCGAAAAAGCCCAGGCGCAGGGCAGCGCCCATGTGCGCGAGGCCATCGACAAGCTCAAGTTCCAGATCGAGGAGTTCACCCGCAAGGGCGACTTCAACAAGGTGGCCGAACTGCAGTACGGCAAGCTGCCCGAGCTGGAGAAGCAGCTGAAGGAAGCGCAGGCGCAAGAGGCGGGCAAGGACGGCGCACCTGCCGCGCGCCGCCTGCTCCGCACACAAGTCGGTGCCGAAGAAATCGCCGAGGTGGTGAGCCGCGCCACGGGCATTCCCGTGGCCAAGATGATGCAAGGCGAAAAGGACAAGCTCTTGCAGATGGAGACCAAGCTGCACGAGCGCGTGGTGGGCCAGCAAGAGGCGATTGCTGCGGTGGCCAACGCCATCCGCCGCTCGCGCTCGGGCCTGTCCGATCCCAACCGGCCCACGGGCTCGTTCCTGTTCCTCGGCCCCACGGGCGTGGGCAAGACCGAGCTGTGCAAGGCGCTGGCGGGCTTTTTGTTCGACAGCGAAGACCACCTGATCCGCATCGACATGAGCGAGTTCATGGAGAAGCACTCCGTGGCCCGCCTGATCGGTGCACCGCCCGGCTATGTGGGCTATGAAGAGGGCGGCTACCTGACCGAGGCCGTGCGCCGCAAGCCCTACAGCGTGCTGCTGCTCGACGAGGTGGAGAAAGCGCACCCCGACGTGTTCAACGTGCTGCTGCAGGTGCTGGACGATGGCCGCCTGACGGACGGACAGGGCCGCACGGTGGACTTCAAGAACACGGTGATTGTGATGACGAGCAACATCGGCTCGCACCTGATCCAGGCCATGGTGGGGCAGGACTCTGACGACATCAAGGAAGCAGTGTGGGGCGAGCTCAAGAACCACTTCCGGCCCGAGTTTTTGAACCGCATCGACGAGACCGTGGTGTTCCACGCGCTCGATGCGCAGCACATCGCCTCCATCGCCAAGATCCAGCTGCAACTGCTGCAAACCCGGCTGGCGAAGATGGATTTGGAGTTGCAGGTGTCCGATGCTGCCTTGGCAGAATTGGCCAAGGTGGGGTTCGACCCGGTGTTTGGTGCGCGGCCGCTCAAGCGGGCGATCCAGCAGCGCATTGAGAACCCGCTGTCCAAGCTGCTCTTGGAGGGACAGTTCCCTCCCAAGAGCGTGATCGCTGTGAGCGTGAACCCGGTGCTGGAACCGGGGGTGTTCCAGTTCAGCGCCGCGCCGCAGGGTTGATCGGGACCAGGGGAGAAGGGGGTAACCCCTTTTCCCCTCTTCCCAGATGTGAAGGAGAGGTGACGTTTGAATGATTTTGTTGCGGGCGTTGTGCGCCTTTTGCTGCGGGTAGTGGTCGTCGCCATGGGCTTGGTGCTGTTTGCCAGCCTGCTGGTGGCGGTGATGGTGCTCGCGCTGGTCTGGGCGTTGCGCGCGGGCTGGGCTCGCCTGACTGGCCGCCCCGTGACCCCGTGGGTCATGCGCATGGACCCGCGCACGGGCTTCAGCACGGTGTTTCGCTCTACCGAGCGCTGGTCCGCGGGCCGCCGTGGCGCCGCGCCAGCGGCGCCTGATGCCAGCGAAGAGACCGCAGCATCGCGCCGAGGTGGCATCCTGCCTGGCGCCGCTGAGGTCACCGACGTCGAGGCGCGCGAAGTGCGCTGAAGGGGGCGCTGAAGGGGCGCTTCTGACCGGGCGCTGCCCGCACCATGCCCCATCCAGCGCGGAGCCACAGGGAGCTTGCACCGGTGTCGCCTCTGCTTTTTTCGTGACGCGCCTGTCGGGGTGTCTTCTATGATCCAACCATGACACCCGCCGATATCCACGCCCATTTCGATCTTCAACGCCAGGCCAGCCGCGCGCATGTGGATGTGCCGCTGCTGGTGCGCCGCGAGCGGCTGCTGCGCATCTCCAAGATGCTCAATGAGCATGGCCCGGTGCTGGCAGCGGCCGTGCAGGCCGACTTTGGCATGCGGTCTCCGCGCCTGACCGAAGTGGCCGACTTCTTTGTGCTGCGCACCCTGCTGTCGCACACGCTGAGCCACCTGGCCAGGTGGATGAAGCCCCGCAAGGTTCGCACGCCCATCTTCCTGCAGCCCGCCAGTGCGCACATCCAGCGCCAGCCGCTGGGCGTTGTGGGCGTGATTGCCCCGTGGAACTACCCAGTGCAGCTGGCCCTGGCGCCCGCCATCACGGCGCTGGCGGCGGGCAACCGCGTGATGCTCAAGCCCAGCGAGCTGACACCCCACACCTCGGCCCAGCTGGCGTTGCTGGTGGCCCAGTTTTTTTCACCCGACGAGTTCTGTGTGGTGCAGGGCGATGCCAACCTGTCGGCCCTGTTTGCCTCCCTGCCGTTCGATCATCTGGTGTTTACCGGCTCGACCGCCGTGGGCCGCAAGGTGGCCCAGGCGGCGGCGCAGAATTTGACACCGACCACGCTGGAGCTGGGTGGCAAGTCGCCCTGCATCATCGATGGTCACTGCGACATGGCGGATGCGGCGCTCAAGATTGCGCACGGCAAGCTGCTCAATGCGGGGCAAACCTGCATTGCTCCCGACTATGTGCTGCTGCCGCGCGGCCGCGAGGGCGAGTTTGCGCAGGCCTACCGGGCCGCGGTAGCGCGGCTGTTCCCCACCATCGAGGGCAACACTGACTACGCGTCCATCATCACGCCGCGCCACCACGCCCGCCTGCGCACCATGCTGCAGCAGGCACAGACGCAGGGGGCCGAAGTGCAGACCATTGACCCCGCTGCTGGCAAGCCCGTTGTGAACACGGTGGGCACCCTGGGCGACGGCGCCAGCCGCCAGATGCTGCCCACGCTGGTGTTTGGCGCTACGTCGCAGATGCAGCTCATGCAGGAAGAGATTTTTGGCCCCATCCTGCCCGTGATCTCTTACGAACGGCTGGACGATGCCATCGCCCACATCAATGCCGGGCCGCGCCCGCTGGCGCTGTACTGGTTTGGCCAGAGCGAGGCCGTGCGCGACGATGTGCTGCGCCGCACCGTGAGCGGCGGCGTGACGGTGAACGACACGCTGATGCACATTGCGCACGACAACCTGCCCTTTGGTGGTGTGGGCGACAGCGGCTGGGGCGCCTACCACGGCGAGCAAGGCTTCCTGCGTTTTTGCCACCAGAAGTCGGTGCTGGTGCAGTCGCGCTGGTCCATGGGCTCGCTGTTCTACCCTCCCTATGGCGCCCGGTTTGACCAGGTCATGGGGATGCTGCGGCGCTGGTTGTAGCCGTCCCCTCGTCGTCGTCCTGCGGCATGCTGTCCGGTGGCACGGGCTGCGGCTGGGTGATCAGCTGCACCATGGCATCGCGCAGCTGGCCGGTGGACACCGGCTTGTGCAGGAGCAGGGCCGAGGTGGACTGCGCATCGCGCAGGCGCTGGGGGGATGTGTCGCCCGTCATGATGATGGCGGGCACGCTGGTGCCCAGGTAGGCGCGCAGGGCCTGCAGCACCTGCTTGCCGGTCTCTTCGTGCCGCAGGCGGAAGTCCGTGATGATGATGTCGGGTGTGATGTCTTCCAGGCATTCGAGCGCATCGGCGCTCGACTCTGCGGTGATGCACTGGCAGCCCCAGCTGTGCAGCAACGATTGCATGCCGAGGCGCACGGCCTCATCGTCGTCAATGGCCAGCACCTTCAGGCCCACGAGGCTGACGGTATCGGGCGCAGGCGCGGTGTCGTCCTCCAGCGCACCCTGCCAGCGGTCAAGCCACAGCCGGAACACCGAACCCCGCCCCGGCTGCGACAGCACCTCGACCGAGGTGTTCATCTCGCGCGCAAGTCGCTGCACGATGGCCAGCCCCAGCCCCAGACCTTTGCGGCGGTCGCGCTCGGGGTTTCCGAGCTGGTGGAACTCCTTGAAGATGTTGTCCCACTGGCTCCGGGGGATGCCCGGCCCCGTGTCCCAGACCTCCAGCGCCAGGCGCTTGCCGCGCGTGCGGCAAGCAATCAGCACACCGCCTTTGGCGGTGTAGCGCAGCGCGTTGGAGATGAAGTTGTGCATGACCAGCCCGACCAGCGAGCGGTCGGCAAAGGCCGCTGCCGAAGTCTCCCGCGTGCGGTACACCAGCCCCGCCGTGTCGGCCTGTACGCCGAACTCCTGCTCCAGCGCCGTTAGCAGCGGCTGCACGGCAAAGGCATCGGGTCGCACCTTCACCACACCGGCTTCCAGCCGCGAATAGTCGAGCAGGGTGGTCAGCATCTCGGCCGCCGCGCCCGAGGCGGCATGGGCATGCCCCAGCACGGTGAGCTGGTGGTCGTTGAGCGGGCTGCGCTGCAGCGATTCGAGGAACAGGCCCATCGCGTGCAAGGGCTGGCGCAGGTCGTGGCTGGCAGCGGCCAGGAAACGGGATTTGTCGCGGTCGGCCTTCTCGGCGGCCTCCTGGGCCGCGAGGGCGCGTTGCGATTCGGCGCGCAGCTGGTTCACCAGCCGGTCGTTTTCCAGCTTGAGCGCAATGCTGCGCCGTGTGGCCCGGTCGGCGGTGCGCGCCTGCATGCCCGTGAGCGCATAGTAGACACCGGTGAGAAACAGCGCGGGCCACATCACAGGCCCGCCAGCCAGCGCCACCGCCATCATCACGCCGCCGATGGCACAGGTGAGGTAAGTGACATAGGCGCGGTACAGCGGGGCCCCCAGCCCGAGTGCGCCCGACGACACTGTGCTGATGATGCCGATGGCGTAGATGACACTTTCGGGGGTGCCCCAGTAGAGCACCACATACCCCAGGCTGCCCCAGCTCAGTCCCATAGCGGACATGCAGGCGATCAGTTTGCGCGCCGCCTGCTGCGCCGGGTCGGTGAAAGGCGCAATGCTGCGCAGCGTGAGGTACACCCCGGCCACCACGAGTGCGTGGGACACCAGCCACACCGTGATGGCCTGGGGCTCGGCCACCCGCGCCATGACCCACAACGTGCCGAGCGCGGTGGCCAGCGATGCGAGCAGCGTCATCGGAAAGTTGTGCCGCAGCAGGGCCACCTGCTCGCGCAGCACCTCATCGCGCTCCCACGCCGGCCATCCCCAGCGGGTGGGGGGCTGGGCGGCATCCGGCTGCACCGGCAGGGCCTCAGAGGGAGTCATGGAGCTGGGGGGTGGACAGGCCGAGGCGCTGGGCCGCCAGCAAGGCGGCGCTGCGACTGTTGACGCCCAGCTGCGCAAAGATGGCCGCCACGTGCACACGCACGGTGTTTTCGCTCAGGCCCAGGTCGCGTGCGATGACCTTGTTGGGCTTGCCGGTGCACAGGAGCGACAGCACGTCGAGCTGGCGAGCGGTCAGCGACGGCGTGTCCGGCCCGCGCGTGGTGGCGCTGTTGCCGCTGTTGATCGGAAAACACGGCTGCCCCGACAAGGCGCACGAAATGGCCTCCAGGATGTCTTCGGCGCTGGCGGATTTGGGCAGGAAACCATCGGCGCCACGGGCGCGCGCTTCATGGATCGCATCGGGCGCCACGCTGGCCGAAACGAGCACGATGCGCGCCTGGGGGCAGGCCTGGCGCAACAGGCGCAGCCCATCCAGGCCGCTCATGCCGGGCAGCTGGATGTCCAGCAGCACCAGGTCGGCATCGGCCAGTTGCAGTGCGCAGGCTTCGGCAATCGAGCCCGCCTCGGCAATCGTGCCCACGCGGGGGTGGTCCTGAACGATCAGGCGCAGCCCGGTGCGAAACAGGTTGTGGTCGTCCACCAGCAAAAGGCGGGCAGTCATACAGCAACAGCCCCGGCGCAAACCGGGATGCAACACCCGCCTTGCCTTGGGATGAACCGTTTGCCTGAGCTCTGTTTTGCGTAAGTCATGAGCAAGTATTGCGCACAACACACTGTTGCGGACTAGTCCATTTGTGCGATGGACGCTCCGTTGTGCACTTTCTAGACTTTCCGTCAAGCATTGAAAAGCACCTGAGGGGGTGCGTACCAACCATCCATCAATGCGCAACCTTCGTTTTTCAAAGGGTTTCCCATGACTGCCAATGCACTTCACCCAGGTTCAGCCGCTTCCGATGTGTCCCGCCACCACGGCGAACGACGACCGGGGGCCATCGCTTCGCCGCAGGGCAGCACGGGGCTGGGGGGCAACACGCTGGCCCAGATCGTGGAAGAAAACTGCCCGGGCACGCAGGCGTCGGCTGGCGTGGTGATCGAGCACCTGGACGCCCAGGCAGGCACCTGGCAGTTTTCGATGGACGAGGGGCAGACATGGCGTGCCATCCGCACCGATCTCATCAACCGCGATGGCAATCTGGGGCTGGCGCTGGACTGCGATGCGCGGCTGCGCGTGCTGCCTTTTGGGGGCCACCGCGTCAGCGGCGTGCGTGTGGCTTTCCACACGGTGCAGCGTCGCCACGGGCAAGGCAACGGCAGCTACCGCGCCTATGCGAGCGACGAGCGCGAGGAAGGGTGTTCGCGCACCGTCACGCTGGTGCTGGGGCTCTCGGCCATCAACGGCGCGCCTCCTGCCGTGCATGTGCCGCGCCCCCGCAACAAGCGCGCGCTGGTGCAGCGTGCAGCGGCGGCAGCCGGTGCGGCGGGGACTTCGCTCTCGGGCTCCATGGCGCTGGCCTGAGATCCTGCTTGGCGCCCGCTGCTGGGTGTTGCTTGCGGCGCAGCCCGCAGCGGCAGCCGCTTTACCGGCGCCGCAATGCTACGTACACAGGCATTTGAGAGGACCCCACAGAGGGTTTGCGAGGGGGCCGGACAGGGGGAAAAACCGTTTGCGGCGACAATGCCGGTCCTTTCGTTTTTTCTTTCCCTGTTTTCGTTCGGTTTTTTCATGTCCAGTATCCAGGTTCGTCCCGCCACGCTTCGCGATGCCAAAGCCATTGCCCAGATCCATACCGTCTCAGCCCAAGAGGTCTACAAAGGGCTGGTGCCAGACGAGCAGTTGAAATCCATGTCGGTCGAAAAGCGCCAGGCTTACTGGCGCGAGGCCATTGAATATTGCGAGCCCCAGGTCCAGGTGGCCGTGGACGGCGAGAAGATCGTCGGTTTTGTCGGCTACGACCGCTCGCGCGATGAAAAATCCCGCCCCACCACTGGTGAAATCTGGGCCATCTACGCCGCACCTACCCACTGGAACCAAGGCGTGGGTCTGGCTCTGTGGGATGCTGCCCGCGACGGCCTGCAGGAAGAAGGTTGCACCAACGTTACGGCGTGGGTGCCGCTGCGCAACGAGCGCGCCATCCGGTTCCACGAACTGGCGGGCTTCAAGCGCGAACTCTCCACCGCCAAGACGGCTGTGGTGGGGGGCGTCAAGATTGAAGAAGTGCGCCTGAAGCGCCCCATCAACGCGTAGTCACGCAAAGGCACTCAATGATCGAATGGAGCCGCCAGGGCCAGATTCAACAAGCCCAGTGGCGCTCCGAGAGCGGTGCCCCGGCCCCGCGCCGGGTTGTCACCGCCGACGATACCTTGGCCGCCGACACGGCCTACCGCATGGCCTGTGAAGGCACAGGTCTGCTGTGGCAGGGCGACTTCCAGAACGCCCGCATGCTGCTGCAGGCGCTGATGCGCCGGGCCGATGCCAAGTCCGGCAAGGCGGGCAAATCGGCCAAACCCCGCAAGTCCGCTGCCAAGGCCGCCGAAAAAGCTGCTGCCGCCACCCCCGCCGAGGCCTTTCACCTGCACCGCCAGGCGCAGGCGCAGCGCGCGCGGGTGCTGGCGTCGGTGCTCATCCCGCTCGAAGGCGACTACACCATTGACCTGCGCCGCGCGCCCAATTGGCGCCAGGCCTGCACCGAGGCCTGGGGCCCGGCCACGGGCGAGCGCTCGGTGGCCACGCTGCGTGAGTTGTTGGGCCTGGTGGGCGCGCACGAATGGCGCAAAAAGGGTGTAGAAGTGCCAGCGCTTGGCGCTCCACCGCTCAACCGCATCCACCCGCACTACGGCGTGTTCTCGCCCGTGCGCGGCGAATACGTGGGCCTGGTGGCCGACACGGCACTGCCTAGCAAGACATTGGCCTTTGACATTGGTGTGGGCACGGGGGTGTTGTCTGCCGTGCTGGCACGCCGTGGGGTGCAGCGCGTGGTGGCCACCGACCAGGACCCGCGCGCCCTGGCCTGCGCGCGGGAGAACCTGCAGCGCCTCGGTGTCATGCCACAGATTGAGCTGCTGCAGGCCGACCTGTTTCCGCCTGGCCGCGCACCCCTGGTGGTGTGCAACCCCCCGTGGGTGCCCGCACGGGCCAGTTCGCCCATTGAGCACGCGGTGTACGACGAAGGCAGCCGCATGCTCAAAGGCTTTCTGGCGGGTTTGTCCGACCATCTGGAGCCTGGCGGCGAGGGCTGGCTGATCCTGTCGGACTTGGCCGAACACCTGGGCCTGCGCCCACGCGCGCAACTGCTCGAATGGATTGCCGATGCGGGGCTGGTGGTGCGTGGCCGGCACGATGTGAAGCCGCACCATGCCAAGGCGGCCGATGCGGGGGATGCCCTGCACGCTGCCCGTGCTGCGGAGGTCACTTCGTTGTGGCGGCTGGCTGCGGCCTGATCACGGTATCACTTTCAGAAAATCCGCCCAGCCCCTCAAGCCAGTGCTGAGGGTTGGGTCGAGTCAAACGGCTCGGAGGCCGAAGGCGCAGAAGGCAGCAACTGCTCGAACCTTTCGCGCAGGCTGGCAGCACGTTCGGCCCCCGCGGTCATCGCTACTTCTTCAAACATGGCTTCGCCCACGTCCAGCATGCTCGCGCGGTCCTTGGCGGCGCGCAGCGCCTCGCGAAACTGCTGCGCCAGCACGGGGTCGCGCCGCACAAACAGACGCTCGCAGGTGTCGAACAGGTACATGCGTGCGCCGGCCAGCGAGCGCAGGGCATCGCCGGGCTCCGGGCGCTGGATGGATGGCTTGTTGTGTGCAGCGGTTTGCGCGGCGGAGGGCGGCGGTAGCTCGGCCGGGCCGGCCAGGTAACCCTGGCGCATGAGGTTGTCGACAATCTGCGCGCCGATGCCGTTGTACATGGCCTGCAAGTCGGACAGCGGTTTGCCATCCACCAGGAGCAGCAGAGAACGCTCCCGCAGGCTCAGGGTGCGGACGCCGGGCAAGAGTTCCAGGCGGGCTTTTTCGGTTTTTTGTAGCAGCATGGGGTTCTCCATTCACGGGTGAATGGCGGTGATTGCAGCAAGCCGCCATGACGCTGTGATGACCTCGCTGCCGCACAATGGCGGGCTGCCACTGGTCGTAGCATGGCTGCAAAAGCAGTATTTGCTATATATTTAATAGCTGCTTGCGCTTATCCATCAAGCGCTAGGGACCTTTTTGATTCATATTTTGGCTGTGTGCGGGCTGCGCTCTGTTCTGGGGTGCTGGGCCCGGTGGCCTTTCTCGCGATGACCTTGCTGCTTGCCCCCATGGAGGGGCTCCTGGATTTTGTGCTGCGTGATGTGCTGACCCGCGTGGGCGGGGTGGACCGCTGCGTCTCGGAGTTCATCCGCATCACCGGCACGCTGCTGCCGGACAAGGTGTTTCTGCGCTACGTGCCGGAGTTGCACAACGGCAGCCGCACGCTGGCCGGTGTGCCGGTGCGTGCGCAGCTGCTGGGCTCTGATCCCGTCTGCATGGCTGAGAACGCCGCACGCCTGGCGGCCCTGGGGCCCGAGGGGATCGACCTGAACTTTGGTTGCCCGGCCAAGGTTGTCAACCGCCACGGCGGGGGCGCGGCGCTGCTGCAGGAGCCCGAGCGCATCGCCACCGTGGTGGCCGCTGTGCGCCGCGCCGTGCCTCTGCACCTGCCCGTGTCCGCCAAGATGCGCCTGGGTTTCAACGACACCGGGCTGATGCGCGAATGTGCGCAGGCCATGCAGGCGGGCGGCGCTGCTGAGCTGGTGGTGCATGCCCGCACCAAGGCCGACGGCTACCGGCCCCCAGCGTATTGGGAGCACATCCCCACCATCCGCGCTGCGGTCGGCATCCCCGTGGTGGCCAATGGCGAGATCTGGACCGTGGCCGACGCGCAGCGCTGCCGCGAAGTGTCGGGCTGCGATGCGCTGATGCTCGGGCGCGGCATGGTGGCTGACCCCGGCCTGGCCCGGGCCATCCGCGCTTCGGATGCGGGGCTGCCCGGCGCGGACACGGTGGCCTGGGCCGACCTGCTGCCGCACCTGGCGGCCTTCTGGCAACTGGTGTGTGACGACTTGGAACCGCGCCAGCGGGCGGGGCGGCTCAAGCAATGGCTCAACCTCCTGCGCAGGCGCTTCCCGGAGGCTGAGGTGGCCTACCAGCATGTGCGCACGATGACGGACCAGCGGGCGATCACCGCGTGGGTGGATGCATTGCAGCCAGCCGAGGGTTGATCTAGGGATGTCCAGCATAACCCTCGCGAGTCGGTGGTAGTGCGCATCGGGACAGACCGCAAGGCGTCTTTTTGCAGCCAATAGCGGTGCTATTGGCAAGAAAAGCAACGCAGCGGACCGCCCGAGACCGCGCTATCACCGACCGCAGGGAGTTATGCAGGCCATCCCTAGAGCAGGTGATCCGGCGCCAGCGGGCCCAGCAGTTGCAGCATCAGCCGCAGTGGCGCGCTGGCATCGGGTTCGGTGGTGGCATCTGGCAGGCCGCTGCCCTCGGGGGCATGCCACACCAGTTGGCCGCCATCGCGCAACTGCACATGCCAGGCGGCTTCGCGCAATGCCGTTTCGATCTGCGTGGTGGCGCGGCGTGACAGGTCGCTGCTGCGGATCAGCAGCGCGATCTCCGTGTTCTGCCGCTGCGAGCGGATGTCCAGGTTCATCGAACCCACCACCAGCAGGCGGCCGTCCATGATCAGAATCTTGGAGTGCAGCATGGCGCGTGAGCTGCCGACAGAGCTGGCCGCACCGCTGATCCCATCACGCCCCCCCGTGCTGCCCGTGGAGCCCAGTGCCCCGCGCAGCACGCCCGTGAGCTCGCTGCGCATTTCGTACAGCTCGACGCCCATGGCCAGCAGATCGGGCCGGTGGCGCGCATAGCCTGCGTGGGCAATGGGTGCATCGTTGGAGGCCAGCGAGTTGGTGAGCACCCGCACCCGAACGCCCCGCGCGCGTGCGGCTGCAAAGGCCTGCTTCATGTCGGGCCCTGGCACGAAGTAGGGCGAAATGATGAGCAGATCGCGCCGCGCCTGTCCCATGAGGTGCAGCAGCCCATCCACCACGGTATCGGTCTGGGCATCAAGAGTTGCAGGGTCGGGGGTAGACCCTGCTGCAGTGGCCGATGGGATGCCGTTGGCGGGATTGGGCGCTGACGATTCGGGGGGGGCAGCGGCCCCGGCAGCAACGGTCAGGGCTTCGGTGGGGGCCTTGGCTGGCGCACGCGCAGCGCCCCGCGACACGACGGCGAGGGGGGTGGCCCGGGACGGGGGCTTTTCAGGCAGCGCGGCCAGGGAGGTGCCATCGGGCGGAATCTTGGCAGGCTTGTCCACCAGCACCGCTGCCGGGGCCCAGGTGAACTGCGCTTGCGCCAGGTCCATGGGCTGGTAGTCCCAGATGCGCGCACGCTGGGCGGCGGTGGTTCGCCGACCGTCTTGCACGGGCTGGCTGTCCGGTGCCAGGGCGCCACCCTGGCCTGCGATACGCTCGCGCTGCACGGCATCCGAGTTGCGCATGCGCTCGCGCAGAATGTCCAGTTCCTCCCGCGTGACCAGCGATTGCACGGGGTAGGCGCGCTCGTTGTTCCAATAGCTGTCGAAACTGCGGGAGAGATCCTGCACCACAGGCCCTGCGGCCAGCACGTCCAGGTCCACAAAATTGCCGGAGTCGGCATTGCCGAAATAGGCATCCCCCAGGTTGCGACCCCCGGTGACGCCCATGGCGTTGTCGGCGATGAAGAGCTTGTTGTGCATGCGCTGCTGCACCCGCGAAAAGTCGCTCAACGCGCTGAACATGCGCCCCAGCGGCGAGCCCCGTGCCCCGGTGAGCGGGTTGAACATGCGCATCTCGATGTTGGGTACAAAGGCCAGGCGCATCACCTGCGCATCCCGGCCCACGCTGTGAAAGTCGTCCAGCAACACCCGCACACGCACGCCGCGCCGGGCTGCGGCCACCACACTGAGCAGCAGGCGCTCGGTGCTGGCGTCGGCATGGATGGCGTAGTACTGCAGGTCCAGCGTTTTCTGCGCGGCATCTACCAACGCCAAGCGGCTGCTGTAGGCTGCCTGTGGCCCGCTGAGCAGCAGGAACCCCGAGGGGTGGCGGCCGCCTGCCGATGCCCGGCGATCCTCCACGAGTTGGCCCAGGGGCGTCCCTGCGGGGGAGGCCAGGGCGCTCGACACCGGCCGCTCCACGTCCTTGGGCAGGCCGGCGCAGCCGCTGGTTGCGCCTGCGACGATGACGGCCAAAAGCGCCAGCCAGCCGTAGCGGGCCGTGTTGCCCAGAAACGCTGGAATGGCAGGTGTCGATAAAAGCATGGCGCGATTGTGACCGTGTGGCGGTGGCCGCGCTTGTCAGACGCGGCGCCAACTCCGCCACAGCGGCTGCCAGGTTGGCAGTGGCCTTCTCAGCGCCTCGCCGGGCTTACCAGCTCACTTCGCGGTCTGGCGTGGCGCTGATCTTGTGGATCGACAGGTCAGCCCCGTCAAATTCCTCTTCCTGCGTGAGCCGCAGGCCCACCGTGCTCTTGAGAATGCCATACACCACCAGGCCACCCACCAGCGCCCAGGCCACGCCCAGGCTGCTGCCGATCAACTGGGCCGAGAAGCTCACACCACCGAGCCCACCCAGCGCCTTGCTGCCGAAAATGCCTGCTGCCAGCCCGCCCCATGTGCCGCACAGGCCATGCAACGGCCACACGCCGAGCACGTCATCGATCTTCCAGCGGTTCTGGGTGAGCGTGAACATCACCACAAAGATTGCTCCCGCCACGGCACCCACCACCAGCGCTCCCAGCGGGTGCATGAGATCGGAGCCCGCGCACACAGCCACCAGCCCGGCCAGCGGGCCGTTGTGCACGAAACCCGGGTCGTTCTTGCCCAGCACCAACGCCGCCAACGTGCCGCCCACCATGGCCATCAGCGAGTTCACGGCCACTAGGCCGGAGAGCTTGTCCACGGTTTGCGCGCTCATCACATTGAAGCCGAACCATCCCACCACCAGCACCCAGGCGCCCAGCGCCAAAAACGGGATGTTGGAAGGCGGGTGGGCAGAGATGGCGCCATCTTTACGGTAGCGGTTGGAACGCGAGCCCAGCAGGATCACGGCCGGCAGGGCGATCCACCCGCCCATGGCATGCACGACGATGGAGCCTGCAAAGTCGTGGAACTCTTCGCCCGTCAGTCCCTTGATCCAGGCCTGCACCCCAAAGTGCTGGTTCCAGGCAATGCCTTCAAAGAACGGATACACAAACCCCACAATGACCGCCGTGGCCATCAGCTGGGGCCAGAACTTGGCCCGCTCCGCGATCCCGCCCGACACAATCGCCGGAATGGCAGCCGCAAAAGTGAGCAGGAAGAAGAACTTGACCAGTGCGTAGCCGTTCTGCTGCGCCAGCGATTCCGCACTCACAAAGAAATGCGTGCCGTAGGCCACGCTGTAGCCCACCACAAAATACACCACGGTGGACACCGAAAAGTCCACCAGGATCTTGACCAGCGCATTCACCTGGTTCTTTTTGCGAACCGTGCCCAGTTCCAGAAAGGCAAACCCTGCATGCATGGCCAGCACCATGATGGCCCCCAGAAGAATGAACAGGGCATCAGTGCCCTGTTTGAGTGCTTCCATAACGTCCTCGCGCGATTGGTTGATCTGTTCTGGTGCGTTTTGAGCCTGGCTACCAGATTTGCACCAAGTTGAAGCAAAAATCGCGCCAAAGAATGGTGCGTTGTTTTGCACTGTTTTGGTGTGATGCGGAGGGGTAGGGGGCAATGGGATTTGCCGGGACAGGTGGTTGAGCTGGGTGACGGTAGCTATCTGGCATATCTTCGTGCTGCGCAGATGAGGCCCTATGGCGCGATGGTGCAGAGCATTGTCTTGCAGGCATTCCCACTGGGCTACGCCGTGAGAGTCCACCTGCTGCTGTTCTGCCTCGCCCCACCCGTTTGTCTTTCACCATCCGCACTGCGAAGCCCGTGCCTGCGGGAAGGGTGGAGGTGTTAGAAACTGTCGCGCCCCTGCACCCGTGCCACAACACGCAAGTCCGCGCCCAAGGTCTCTACGGACTTGAATTCCAGCGCCAGCCCATCGGCCAAGGCCGTCAGCGGGCCAAAGTCTGCAATCCCCCGTCCCGCACCCAAAAGCCGTGGTGCCAGGTACAGCAACAGCTCATCGACAAGGCCTTCTCGGACCAGAGAGCCATTGAGCTTGTGCCCGGCCTCCACATGCAGCTCGTTGATGCCCCGTTGGCCCAGGTCCTGGAGCATTGCCGAAAGATCGACCTTGCCGTTCGCATTGGGCAGGTGGATCACCGTGGCCCCACAGGCTTGCAAGGCTGCCTTCTTGGTTTCGTTTTCGGAGGCCGTGTAGACATAACAATCGCGCCCGTTCATCAGCAGATTGGCGTCGGTAGGCAACTGCAACTGGCTGTCCACCACCACCACATGGGGCTGGCGTGGCGTGGGAACTTCGCGGACGTCAAGCCGGGGGTTGTCATCCAGCACAGTGCCAATGCCCGTCAATACAGCACACGCCCTGGCCCTCCACGCATGCCCATCCGCCCGGGCAGCGCGGGACGTGATCCACTGGCTGGCGCCATTGTTCAGGGCGGTGGTGCCATCCAGCGAGCTTGCAACTTTCAGCCGCACCCATGGCGTGCCCCGGATCATGCGGCTGAAAAAACCAATGTTGAGTTCTCGGGATTCTTCAGCCCCCGGGCCGACCACGACCTCCACCCCTGCCGCACGCAGCCGGTCAAACCCGCGCCCCCCCACCAGAGGGTTCGGGTCCGCTAACGAGGCCACCACTTTGGCAACACCCGCTTGGATGAGTGCATCGCAGCAGGGGCCGGTTCGCCCGTGGTGGGAACAGGGCTCCAGCGTGACATAGGCTGTGGCGCCTGCCGTGTCGAACCCCTTGCCGCTGGCGTCGCGCAGGGCCATGACTTCAGCGTGTGGCCCACCCGCATGCTGCGTGAACCCTTGGCCTATCACTTCGCCGCTTGGAGAGACAAGCACGCAGCCAACACGAGGGTTGGGGTTGGAAACAAAAAGCGCTTGGGTGGCGAGCCCGAGCGCTTGGATCATGGGGGAAGGGGCGATAGATGATGTACTCATGTCGCCTGGAATGGTAGCGGGTTGCCTACCTGTTCCAGCACTCTTCGGCAGTAGTCCCTGAGGCAAGGGTGCCAGCGGCCACGTCGCGAACCCCAGTGTTTGTCAAAGTGAAATTGCCACAGCGGTCTGTGGCTTGTGGTCCTGCTTTGCGCGTAGCGACCAAAGTAAAGGTAGCGTTGGTATTGCCTGCTTGGAATCCAATGGTGTAGCGCTTCGTTGGGTCTGGGGTTCCGTCGGATTTCAGCCATCGATATGTGTTTGGCAAGGTCGTCGGATAGACGCCCTGGGCCGTTGCTGCACGCTCCAGCCACTGCTGCGCTTGCAGCAGCCCGGCCCGCGCGTCCGCGCGGTGCCCGCGGCGGACGTATTCGTTGTAGCTGGGTATCGCGATGGCTGCGAGGATGCCCGCGATGGCCACCACAATCATCACTTCGATGAGGGTAAAACCGCGCTCTCGCAACTTGAGTTCGTGTTTCTGCATAGTGGTCTTTGGGTGATTACGCTACTTGAACTGGCGCCAGCCGGGGCGAAGAGATTGCTCGGGCATGCGCAGGCCTTCGATGGTGGGAGGAGGAGGGGTGCCGTTGCCTCCGCCGCCGCTTCCGCCGCCAGACGCGCCGGTGTAGTCCAGAATCCGTCGGGGCGTTTTAATCAAAGTGGGTGTGCCGGGGGGCGTTGAGACGCGTACCAAGTTGGTAATGGCTGATCCATTAATCAGAATCAGCGGCACCGTGGGCTTCTTGCCATCCATGATATTGATCAACGTACGGTATTGCGTGCCAGCCGTGGTCTGTATCACAGAGGGTGTGCAACTTTCGTTGATATTGGCACTGGTGTTGCTGGAAGATTGCGTACCCGAGGGAGACTCGGTGTACACCGCCAGAATATTACTGCCATCATAGAACTGCATTGGTTTGAGCAGGCGTTCGCCACTCTCGGGCAGATCGAGATACCAGCCCTTGAAGTCCTTCCAGGTCGATTTCTTCAGGTCGTCCGTTGCGTTCACGGTGCCAAAGCTGCCTGTGGCTCCGGCCACGGTCATGGCGGCAATGGTTTGCTTGGCCAGTGGCGCGCCCGAGTTACTGATGGTGCCCACCGCCGCAGGGATGGGCACACAGGTGGCGGGATTGGCGCTGCAGTCGCCTGCGCCCGGGTGGATTTCCAGGTGAGTCTTGCCCGTCTTTGTGCGGTAGCGTGCATTGTCCAGTACCGAATACAGGGTTTGCACCTTGGGTACGACGCTGGGATTTGCGTTGCGGTCTTCTTCCGTCACGTTGCGGCCCGTGCCAAAAGCCACCATCAGGCCGCCTACGGAGTAGCTGGTTGCGGATGCGCTGCAACCGGTGCTCGTGGCAGCGGTGCAGGCAGTGCGGTCGTTGGCGCGCACGATGGGGGGGGCTGAAATGGGCTGCACTTCGCCGCGCGTGGCGGCGTTTAGCGTTGCAGGGCCGCGCGCAGTGAACAACGGCGTGTTGGAGGGCATGGAGCCGGTGCTGAAGGCGACTTTCCACTCACTATCCGTGTCGCTGGTCAGGTCGAACTTCCACAGGTTGCCCAGGTTGTCCCCTGCATAGACCACATCGGTCTTGCCGTCGCCGTTCAGGTCCACCAGAGCCGGTGCAGCCAGCCCGTTGTCGTTGGCATTGCCGACGCCCGTGGCAACGGTTGAGGGGACAGCCTGTATACGCACCAGCTCCTTGTCGCCGTCAAGGTACTGCACCAGCAGCACAGGACGCTGGTTGGAGCTGTTATATCCATTACCCATCACCACGGCCCAGCGACCATTGTTCATGCGGGTGATCTGCGTAGATTCTTGCTGGTTGTTGGGGTTGCGTACCGGCTTGGCAATGATGTTGCCGATATCCCTGTCTTCTGCTACCGCATCGAGGCAGGCGGTGCGCTCTGCACCGGCCGTAGCAGGGCAGGTCACGAGTTCAGTGTTGCCGCGTGTGCGATCGAGCTGCGCCAGTGCGGTGGCTCCAGATGCATTGGCGCTAAACGCCGATGGGTCTGTGACATCCAGCACAAAGTACCCCTTGCCACCCGCGCCCAGAGTGCCCACTAGCATGGTTTTCCAGGTGGTGTTGTCCTTGATGTCGCCTGTCATGGGCGAACCGTCCACGTAGTATTTGTGATTGCCTGCGGTTTGGTATTCGGGGTCGGTCAGGTTTTTGAGCTTGCTGATCACGCCGCGCGGCACGTATGCGATTTTCTCGGTGCCGTTCTTTGCCGAGAAACCGTGCAGCATGCCGTCGTTGCCGCCCACGTACAGCATGGGCTCGCGGTTTTTGTTGGTACTGGCAAAAGTACCGTAGCCCGCCACTGCGTAGTTGCTGCTGGGCGCGCCTGTGTACCAGATCTCGGAGTTGACGATGTCGCCTTGGCGCGTGGTGCGCACACGGAAGGGTGCGGTTGCGGTATCTCCTTCCTTGCTGCGGTCGCCCCGGATGTAATTGAGAATATTCTCGCCCTTGGTGGCTACCGTGGCTGTAGCGTCATCACTTTCTTTGCCAAGCAGCGCCTTTTGTGGCGTGCTCAGGTTGCTGTCCGTGGTGGACCATACGAAGGGCACGCCACCTGTGGGCGCGGAGCCGGCCCACTTGTCGCTCCAGCTTACGATCTTGCGGCCTGTGGGGTTGCCGCCCGTATTACCGGACGGGGCCATTTCGTCGAGCAGCTGAGCTGTGTTCTTACCGCCCCAGGCGGAGGTGGGGTCTTCAAACTTCAGGCACTTGGCCGTGGGGTCGGCTGGGGTGGGGCAAGGAAATTCCTCCGCCTCGCGAGCGGGCGACGCCGTGATCGCGCCGCTCCAGCCCGCCTTGGGGTTATAGACAACGCCAAACAGCCCTACATTGGTGCTCTGAATGCTGCTGCCGCTGCTCCCGCCACCAGCGGAAATCTGGTCGGGCAAAGAGGCGCTTTCCTCGTTGATTTTGCCAATGATTTCGCGGAAGGCTTTGGCCAGATCTTCGGCCACCGTTACGGGGTAGAACCGGCCCCGGCCGTTGATGGCAGCATGCCAGAGGTCCAATGCGCGTTTGCCTTCGTTGAAGCTCCCGTTATTTGTTGTATTGCTGCCGTCCATGGTCGGCCATGTTTGCACGCCAGTGACTAGGTCGGCAAAGCCTTTGTCCCAGCCCAAATATCCCCCGCCGTCCACAGTATCTGCTGCTTTGATGCTGGGTTTGATGATTTCTGGTGCGTTAGGCCACGTCACGGCGTCATTACTGAAACCAATCGTGTAGGTGACCATGTGCGGCCACGTGGCGGGATTGTATTTTGGATTCCAGTACTTTTGTAAATCTAACGATTTGGTTTCACTTGGTAATTTGCAATTGTTGGCTGTGCCACCCAGGTATTCTCCGCCAATATTTTGGCATGCAGTTTTTCTGGCATTATTGGTATTTCCAGTGACAGTTACAATGTTTAATTTTATCGCGGTAAAATTTTCCGTCGCGGGGGCCTCATCATAAGCTTTAGAAGGCTTGAGTTTGTCTGTGTGAACCAATCCCGAGGTTTGCAATGGATCCATCCAGCTTTTAAAGGCCCAGTCGGCCAGCGTGTCGGAATCCGCATCGCGATAAACTCGCGTCTGGTCAGAAGTCAGGCTGTAAGCCTGCCTGTCCCCGGAGGCTGCCCAAGCCACGTTGTCTTGCGCACCGCCTGAGATGGCGCCATTCCATCGCCCGTCGGTCATCAGAATGTGGTAATTGCGGCGACAGCCGAGATATTCTGTATTTTCGGCGGCGGTTCCGCCAGGTTTGGTGGCCCAGGGCCCATTGATACTCTTAGTGCGACGCATGTATGCGTCTGCTTGGGACGACATCTTGTGGGTGGGTGTCCCTCCATTGGGAGAGAGATTGTTGACAAAATCCAGGAATGTTTGTCTGTGCGTTTTGCCGGATGAGTTGTTGTACGCATCCATACGCCGCATGGAGTTTTGATTCAAGCTGCCACTGTTGACGCTTGCGGCATTTGGCGAATTACCGTTGTTGTGCATTGCCTGCCAGGCCAAGCGCATTCCTTTATCGGGAATTAACTCTGTGTCGCTGAAAACTGCCGTCAGCGAGTCTTTGAGGACTTTCATGCGTTGGGTGCTGTCGCTGCCAGACACTGCAAAACCCATACTGCCAGAGTCGTCCACCGAAATGATCACGTTTGGCGGGATGAAGCTTGACTGAGCCTTGGGTAGGGGGGGGGATTCGACCAAATCCAACGCCCAGGCGCCATGTGGTGCCAGTGCGGTGCCGATGGCCAGGGCCAGCAGGTTTTTGCGAAAGCGGGGAAAATGATTGTGGGGCATGGTGTGCTCCTATTCGTAGTAACGGCGGTATCGGGTAGAAATTCGGGGGTATCAGTCGGGCTTGCGTTGTCGTGCGTAGGTTTGTTGCAGCACCACCTGGGTGCCAGGCTTAATCCCATTGGCTAGGGCGGTAATGCGGTAAACCACATACACATCGAGGTTGAGTTGGAGGTACTCGGGCTCGCCGCTATTAACGATGACTTTGCTTTTTGTGTCGCGGTAGGGCATGACTTCGATCCAATACCAGCCGCCTCTGTTGTTAGCGCTGCGGTCCGCCAATATCGGGTTGATAGGGTTGCTTGTGTCTCCCAGCGAGGCGCCAGTGTATTCACCATAGCGTGCGCCTATACCTTCGACGGTGAGTTGCTCCAGTGGGACCTCGCCTGCCTGCAATGCCGTGGGGACAGGGCTGGTTGCGTTGGTGTAGTTCCAGAAGTCCTGTCTCCCTGTGCGCCGGGCGCACAGGGCTTCCAAGCATTTGGTAGGTTGGCCGTCTAGTGTGTTGACTAGGGGGGTGATGTCTTTGGCCTCCGCTGGGAACTGGAGAGCTGTGCTGATGCGGCAGACCTTGCCAGAAGGGACGCAGACGGTGCCGTCAGCCTTTTCGCCCCGGATGTCAAGTTCGGCATCTTGCAGTAAAGCTTGCGCAGCCTCGTAGGCACGTTGGTAGTCGGCATCGTTGCCGACGACGAGTTCGTTGAAAAGCGAGGTGCGAGAAGCCCATATAGCCAGCAACATGGACAGCATCACGAAGACGATCACGACGAACAGCGCCACGCCACGCTGGGCGGGTCGTAGCAAGGGTTTTGGGTACATGCTGTGCATGGTGTCGGATCTCACGAATCGACGCGCAGCAGGCCCTGGCTGCGCAGTTGGAAAACGTTGCGGAACACCATGTGCATGCGCCGCGTGCGAGGGGAAGCCAGAGAGGTCATGTCAACACGGTTGCCATCGCAGCCGACGTAAGTGCCCTGGGGGTCTGCAGCGTTGGCGGGAGCGGGCATGTCGATGACCTCTGTACCGTAGAGAACGAGGCACACTTCCACGCCTTGCACGCTCCGCCAGTCGGTTACTTCGTCGTGGGCTAAGTACCGCACCGAGGTGCCAGTGGGGATGGGGAGCTGCTGCATATAGCGGACCTGAAAATCGGCCACGTTTTGCACGATAGGTTGGGGGCCGACGCCGTTGCCAGTGCAGCGCAGTGTTGCGGTGGCAGGATGTAGCGCAAAGGCGCTCACCATGGCCTGCTGGGTTGCGTTGGCAGCACTGTCTTCCGGGCCGCCTAGGCAGTTGCGCACTAGCGAGGTAGGGTTGGCGGACACATACACTGCGTCCAAGTAACGGCGGAACGTAGAAGTTACTTCGGTAGCGCTGGGCGCGCCGATGGTTTCGGCTTGACTGAAGCTGATAGGGGCGCTGCCCGTGTCTTGAGCATCAGTTTCGAAGATAACGGGGTTCAAGGGGTTCGCCATGGCGCCGCCCAGAGGGTCTGGGTTGAGGTATAGCGAACCCGCTTGCCGTATTTGCTGACCAATAACGCGCATGGCGTAGGCGGCCTGCTGCTGGATGGTGCTGACATCGCTGACGGTGCCGGAAACGCCGCGTGACACCATGAGAGCCCCCATTGCGACGCCTATGACCATCAGGCCGATAGACAAGCCTACCAACAGCTCGATCAGAGTGACGCCGCGCTGTTCGCGTTGCGGCGTGCGCAAGCGGATGGTTTTGGTTGACGTTGGATTGAAGCGCATCGTGCTTCCCTCAAGAGCAATAGAAAGTGATGGTGCTGCCGTTGTCGTAAGGGGCGCAGCGGCCCGATACGGACAGGTATTGCAGATGGCAGGTGAAATTGTCTGGGCAGGTGTTGGCGGCACCGCCTGCATTTCTCCATGTTCCACTGTCGTTAAATCGGGTGGCGTCAATGTCGTCGGTGTCGGTGCCCGCGCGTTCGTTCTCGCGCCAAGCGATGATGATGCCGAGTTGCCGACGGTTAGTTGCATCGGTTTCACCAGGGGCAAGGAAAATGCTTGCTTGGCCCAGAGGAAGAGTGTTGCTCACGGTCTGCTTCCAGACGGCCAAGTCATAGGCGGCTTGGTCTGCGGGTTCGCAGCCCGTGGTGGTGGTGCAACTGCCCGGGGGGGTAGGGGTGTCGCCATAAGCAGAAACATAACTGGCGAGGGAGAAAAGCGCATTCGGGCTGACTTTCATGCGCTCACTGAGATCTTCTACGAGACGAATGGCTTGGGCACGCCGCACTGTGGTGGATGTGTCTGCCAGCGTGCGCATTTGCATGCCCAGTATTCCCAGGATCCCCAGCGCAGAGATAACTATGGCGACCAACGATTCGATCAGAGTGATGCCGCGCTGCTGGTGTAGTGGTGACGGAGTGATGCTTTTTATGTGCATGGCATTTCTTCTGGGGAGATGACGCGAATGCTGCCGCCGGAACTCATGCAGAGGCCACGTGCAGCTGAGGATGTTGTGCTTTTTAGCGTGGGGACAATGCTGAAACCAGGCCAATTACCGCTGACGAGGCCCCATCGATTGAACTTGATGGTGGCGCCGCCTCCGCTGCGGGAAACTTGCACTTGGCTCGGGGTTTCGTTGCGTTGCAATATGGGCTCGGTGGCGCCGCAACTACCATTGTCATTGGTATCGTGGCAAACGAACCACCCGCAGTCCCACTCAGTTGTCGTGACGGCAGTGGTGCAGCTGCCGTTGTTGCTGAGTTTCTGTACTACCACGCGCCCTCCGCGCTTAATGGCTTCGGAGCGTGCGTAGTACAGGGTGGCGCGGAGTTGTTCGCTGACGGTCCGTACGCGCCAGTTTTCAATCAAAGGCGTAAAGCTGGGCGCAGCCAGAGCCGCCAGAATGGCAACGATAGAAACCACTACCATGAGCTCGATGGCTGTGAATCCCTGCATGGCCAAGGGCTTCCGTACAAGGATTTGAGGGTGGAGTGCTTGTGCCATGGGATGTTCGCGGGTTAGGGGCAGGTAGCCGTCCCTTGTACGCGCACTAAGCGTCCGCTCGTGCTCACGCAGAGCCGTACAGAGCTGTTGTCTGTCAGCGTCTTGCCCTTGGGCATAAGATCAAAGGCCATTGCTGTGGCGGTGAGGGTACCGCTACCTGTGTGCGACATCATTCCCCAGCGATCCACACTAATTTTTCCGGTGCTGGCGGCAAGACCGATTTCGACGTTGGTAGGGGTGTGGATGACTTGCAGGTCGCATTCGTTGAGTGTGGTGCCCATGTTGCAAGCGTCTTGGATGCCGTTGTTGTTGACATCGAAGAACACTTTCCAGCCGCACCCCCACTCGGCGTTGGTCGATGCCGAAGTGCAGTTTCCGCTATTGGGGTTTTTCTCGATGATTACATTACCACCGCGTTTGATCGCCTCAGAACGTGAGTAGTAGAGGGATGATGTGAGTGTTTCGGCCGCGCTTCGCACTCGCCAGCGTTCGATTAAAGGGGTGAAGCTGGGGGCCGCCAATGCGGCCAGAACGGCTACGATGGCCACCGCGACCATCAATTCAATGGCAGTAAAGCCGTGCTGGGTCGGAGGTCGCGGTGTGCCAAAAAATGTGCGCGATGCAAACATGTGATTGATCCTAGTGAGACTTTGACTGCATTGCGATATTGCACGGGACAGGTGGCCGAGCAATGAGGATGAGCGGCATCTATTTGCGTGTGTACCCCCTGCAAGCCCCCGCGTTGTGCATCCCCTTGCATTCCCGGTACATCCGCCGGTCCCTCTCTGCGCGCGACTCTTCCGACGAGCTGCGCTGATAGGTGACCTTGCTGACACCTTTCTTTTTGGCGGCAGTGTCGGTGGCGGCGCTCTTGTGGCCGGTAGTTTTTTGGGCCAATGTCGAGCCGTGAGTGGCAACCAGACACAGGGCGACCGTGCAGGCGCACACAGCGTGCAGGATGGATTTGCGCAGTAATTGCGAGTGTGGGCGGGCTGCTGCTGATGTTGTGTGGGGGTGCGACATAGTGGACTTTCGCAGTCAAGCAAAGGATTAGCGAGCACAGTGTTCTGGATTGCTGAGGGCTTGGCAAGGCCAAATTCCACCGAAGGCTATAATCACAGGGTTTTGCATGGTGCAAGACGCACGCCAGCGGCCGTTCCAGCTGCTGGCGCAAGTAAAAACCACGGCCCAGCTGCCTTTGCGGGCCTTATCAAGGAAAAACAATGATCGCATCCTCTATCAAGGCCGAAGTCGTCAAGGCGAACGCCCGTGCTGCCAATGACACTGGTAGCCCAGAAGTGCAGGTGGCACTGCTGACCGCTCGCATCAACGAACTGACCCCCCACTTCAAGACGCATGCCAAGGACCACCATGGTCGCCGTGGCCTGCTGCGCATGGTGAGCCGTCGTCGCAAGCTGCTGGACTACCTGAAGGCCAAGGACGCTGACCGTTACACCGCGCTGATCGCCAAGCTGGGTCTGCGCAAGTAATTGCAATCGCATGCGAAAACGCCTGGGTTAGTCCGCTAGCTCAGGCGTTTTTTACTTCGGAGTCGCAAAACAGAGCGAAGCTGTGTCATTCCAATGAAGTTGCCGCCATGGTTTGGTGTGCAGGTTCCCTGGAATGGCATCGTGTTCTGAATTGCTCTCCAAGCCAATCTGGTAGAGCGCTACCAGCTATTAAAACAGGAGCTGAACATGAGCATTTTCAACAAAGCCACCAAGACCTTCCAATGGGGTGACAAGACCGTCATCATGGAAACGGGTGAGATCGCCCGCCAAGCCTCCGGCGCTGTGCTGGTGAACATTGATGACACCGTGGTGCTGGCCACCGTGGTGGCATCCAAGGGCGCCAAGCCAGGACAGGACTTCTTCCCCCTGACGGTGGACTACATCGAGAAGACCTACGCTGCAGGCAAGATCCCTGGCAGCTTCTTCAAGCGCGAAGCCAAGCCCAGCGAGCACGAAACCCTGACCAGCCGTCTGATCGACCGTCCGATCCGCCCGCTGTTCCCCGAAGGTTTCTTCAACGAAGTGCATGTGGTCATCCACACGGTGTCGTTGAACCCCGAAGTGGACGCTGACATCGCAGCCCTCATCGCTACCAGTGCAGCCCTGGCCATCTCTGGCATCCCGTTCAACGGTCCTATCGGCGCCGCACGCGTGGGCTACATCAACGGCGAATACGTGCTCAACCCTGGTCAGACTGCGCGCAAGAACTCGCAGATGGATCTGGTGGTGGCAGGTACCGAGGCCGCCGTGCTGATGGTGGAATCCGAAGCACAACAACTGTCCGAAGAAATCATGCTCGGCGCTGTGGTGTTTGGCCACGAGCAAGGCAATGTGGCCATCAACGCCATCCACGAACTGGTGCGCGATGCTGGCAAGCCCGTATGGCAGTGGGAAGCCCCTGCTAAGGACGAAACCCTGATCGCCAAAGTGGTGGCCCTGGCTGACGACAAGCTGCGCGCTGCCTACCAGATCCGCAACAAGCAAGCCCGCACGCAGGCTTGCCGCGAAGCTTATGCGGCCGTGATGGCAGCCTTGAAGGCTGAGGGTGTCGAGTTCGACGCTGTCAAGGTTGAAGGCATGCTGTTCGATATCGAAGCTGGCATCGTGCGCAGCCAGATCCTGGCTGGCGAGCCCCGCATCGATGGCCGCGACACGCGCACCGTGCGCCCCATCGAAATCCGTGGCAGCGTACTGCCCCGTGCCCATGGCTCGTCGCTCTTCACGCGTGGCGAAACCCAGGCGCTGGTGGTGACCACGCTGGGCACCGAGCGCGACGCTCAGCGCATTGATGCGCTGGCTGGCGAGTATGAAGACCGCTTCATGATGCACTACAACATGCCTCCCTTTGCCACCGGTGAAGTGGGTCGCATGGGTTCGACCAAGCGCCGCGAAATCGGCCACGGCCGTCTGGCCAAGCGCGCTCTGATTGCCGTGTTGCCGACGAAGGAAGAATTCCCCTACACCATGCGCGTGGTGTCCGAAATCACCGAATCCAACGGCTCGTCGTCGATGGCATCGGTCTGCGGTGGCTGCCTGTCGCTGATGGACGCGGGCGTTCCGATGAAGGCGCATGTGGCGGGTATCGCCATGGGCCTGATCAAGGATGCCAACCGTTTTGCCGTGTTGACCGACATTCTGGGTGATGAAGATCATCTGGGTGACATGGACTTCAAGGTGGCGGGTACCACGGCTGGTATTACCGCGCTGCAGATGGACATCAAGATCCAGGGCATCACCAAGGAGATCATGCAGGTCGCCCTGGCCCAGGCCAAGGAAGCGCGCATGCACATCCTGGGCAAGATGCAAGAGGCCATGGGTGAAGCCAAGACCGAGGTGTCCAACTTTGCGCCCAAGCTCTACACGATGAAGATCAACCCCGAGAAGATCCGCGACGTGATCGGCAAGGGCGGTGCGGTGATCCGTGCGCTGACCGAAGAAACCGGCTGCCAGATCAACATCGAGGAAGACGGCACCATCACCATCGCCGCCACTGATGCGGCCAAGGCCGACGAGGCCAAGAAGCGCATCGAGCAGATCACGGCGGAAGTCGAAATTGGCAAGATCTACGAAGGCCCTGTGACCAAGATCCTGGACTTCGGCGCACTGATCAATCTGCTGCCCGGCAAGGATGGTCTGCTGCACATCAGCCAGATTGCCCACGAGCGCGTTGAACGCGTGGGCGATTACCTGACCGAAGGCCAGATCGTGAAGGTCAAGGTCATGGAAACCGACGAGAAGGGCCGCGTCAAGCTGTCGATGAAGGTGCTGGCCGATCGTCCTGCCGGCGGCAGCGACCGTCCTGCTCCAGCAGAGCGCGGCGACCGCGAACCACGCCGTGACCATGGTCGTGACGGGGGCCGTCAGCCCGCGGATCAACAGCAACAGCAACAGTCCTTGCCTTCGGACAGCGGTTCCGGGCAGATTGTCGGTTGATCGGATTTTTGCTATTGATTTTGTAGCTGCCTGTGCTTTTAAATAAAGTGCTGGCAGCCAAAATCACTCAAAAATTGACCGTCCCATGAATCGCAATATGCGTGCTGTCGAGATCACTTCCTTTGGTGGATCCGAGGTCTTGCGCCTGGGTGAGCGCCCCGTGCCGCAGCCGGGTGTCGGTGAGCTGCTGATCCGTGTCGCTGCCAGCGGTATCAATCGCCCCGATGTGCTTCAGCGGATGGGGCACTATGCCCCGCCGCCGGGCACGTCTGACCTGCCGGGCCTGGAAGTCGCGGGAGTGGTGGAGTCGGGGGATGCAGCAGCCATGGCCGAGGCGGGTATCCGGGTGGGTGACCGCGTCTGTGCGCTGGTGGCGGGTGGTGGTTATGCCCAATGGTGCGTGGCGCCTGTGGTGCAGTGCCTGCCGGTGCCTGATGGCTTTAGCGATGTCGAGGCTGCATCACTGCCCGAGACGTTTTTCACCGTGTGGAGCAATGTGTTCGACCGGGGGTATCTGCAGGCGGGTGAAAGCTTGCTGGTGCAAGGCGGTACCAGCGGTATTGGTGTGACGGCTGTTCAATTGGCGCGGGCCTTTGGCGCAACGGTCATTGCAACTGCAGGTAGCGACGAAAAGTGTGCGGCATGCCTGCAGCTGGGGGCCCACGAGGCCATCAACTACAAGACGCAGGATTTTGTGGCAGAAGCCAATCGCATTACGCAGGGCAAAGGCGTGGATGTGGTGCTGGACATGGTGGCAGGTGACTACGTGGCGCGCGAAGTGCAGTGCCTGGCTGAGGACGGCCGCATTGTCATCATTGCGGTGCAGGGTGGCATCAAGAGCGACTTCAATGCGGGTTTGGTGCTGCGCCGCCGGCTGACCATTACTGGCTCCACCTTGCGTCCGCGTTCTGTGGCATTCAAGGGGGCGATTGCGCGTGCATTGCGCGAGCATGTGTGGCCTCTGCTGGTGGCGGGGCGTGTGCGGCCCGTCATTCACAGCACATTTGCGGCGACAGAGGCTGCTAAGGCCCACGCGCTGATGGAGTCAAATCAGCACATTGGCAAGATTGTTTTGACGTGGTAATCATGAGAAACAAGAGAAAACTCATCGCAGGCAACTGGAAGATGAACGGCAGTCTGGCTGCCAACGATGCTTTGCTGAAGGGCATCTTGGCGGGGCTGGCTGACGCGGTTTGTGACGTGGCCGTTGCGGTGCCGGCGCCCTATCTGGCGCAGGTGCAGGCTGCTGCGTTGGGGTCTTTGGTGGCGGTGGCTGCCCAGGATGTATCGCAGCACGAAGCAGGTGCCTACACCGGGGAGGTGTCGGCCGCCATGTTGAAAGACTTTGGTGTGCGGTACGCGCTGGTGGGGCATTCAGAGCGCCGCCAATACCATGGTGAAACCGATGTGGTGGTTGCCGAGAAAGCGCAACGCGCACTGGCGGCAGGTATCACGCCTATCGTCTGCGTGGGCGAGACCCTTCAGGAGCGCGAAGCTGGGCAGACCGAGGTTGTGGTCAAGCGGCAATTGGCGGCTGTGATCCACCTCAATGGTCACTGCATCAGCGAAGTGGTGGTGGCTTACGAACCGGTCTGGGCCATTGGCACGGGCCGCACGGCGTCGCCTGAGCAGGCGCAGGCAGTGCATGCAGTGCTGCGGGCACAGCTGTCTGCGGCCAGCGAGCATGCGGATCGAATCCGCCTGCTGTACGGCGGCAGCATGAATGCGGCCAATGCCGCCCAGTTGCTTTCCCAGCCGGATATCGATGGCGGCCTTGTTGGCGGTGCCTCGCTGAAAGCGCCCGATTTCCTTCAAATCATTGCGGCCGCCCGTTGAGGCTGCCCTTCAAACTATTCAATCAGGAGTGAACAGAGAATGAACGTGATCGTGAATGTGGTGTTGGCTGTGCAGATGCTGACGGCCTTGGGGATGATTGGCCTGATCCTGATCCAGCATGGCAAAGGTGCCGATATGGGCGCAGCGTTTGGCAGTGGCAGTTCCGGAAGCCTGTTTGGTGCCAGCGGTAGCGCCAACTTCTTGTCGCGCACTACGGCGGTGCTGGCTGCGGTGTTTTTTGTGGCAACGCTGGCACTGGCCTATTTTGGCAATGCGCGTCCTGCCAGTTCGGGTAGCGTGCTGGAAAATCCCGCTGCTGCAGTGCCTGCAGGTGCGCCTTCGTTGTCGGCTTCGGATGCTGCTGTGGCCCCTGCCGTGCCCGCCTCGGGTGCAGCGCAGATCCCCACCAAATAATCTGCACTAAATTGGGCTCCGTAAGCCGAAGCAGGGTTTTTCCGGAGTAGAATTCTGGATTGTCTGGAAAGCCAAAACCGCAAGGTTCCTCATGCCATCCAGATGCAAAAATCAGCCGTCGTGGTGAAATTGGTAGACACGCTATCTTGAGGGGGTAGTGGCGAAAGCTGTGCGAGTTCGAGTCTCGCCGACGGCACCAAAACAAAGGCCTGCCTGCATGACCCGGCTCGGGTCCTGACGGGCAAGGCCACAGCGGTGAGCACATCCTCAAGATGAACCTCGATCAGTACCTCCCCGTCCTTTTGTTCATCTTGGTCGGCATCGCCGTAGGCGTTGTCCCCCTTGTACTCGGCTACATACTGGGCCCCAACCGCCCGGATGCCGCGAAGAACTCTCCCTACGAATGTGGCTTTGAAGCCTTCGAGGATGCGCGCATGAAGTTTGATGTGCGCTACTACCTTGTGGCCATTCTCTTCATTCTGTTCGATCTCGAAATTGCATTCCTCTTCCCGTGGGCGGTGACGCTGCATGAGGTGGGGATCGCTGGTTTCGTGGCGGTCGTTATTTTCCTGGCCATTCTGGTTGTGGGTTTTGCCTACGAGTGGAAAAAGGGTGCCCTGGATTGGGAATGAGCGAGCCTCAACAAGGATGATGCAATGATTGAAGGCGTGATGAAGGAAGGCTTCATCACCACGAGTTACGACTCGGTGGTGAATTGGGCCAAGACCGGCTCTCTGTGGCCGATGACATTCGGCTTGGCTTGCTGTGCAGTCGAAATGATGCATGCTGCGGCGGCGCGTTACGACATTGGTCGTTTTGGGGCGGAAGTGTTCCGCGCGAGCCCGCGCCAGTCTGACCTCATGATTGTGGCCGGCACGCTGTGCAACAAGATGGCGCCTGCGTTGCGCAAGGTGTACGACCAGATGTCCGAGCCGCGTTGGGTGTTGTCGATGGGCTCGTGTGCCAACGGCGGCGGTTACTACCACTACAGCTACTCCGTGGTGCGTGGTTGCGATCGCATTGTTCCGGTGGATGTCTACGTGCCAGGTTGCCCGCCCACGGCGGAGGCGTTGATCTACGGGATCATCCAGCTGCAGCAGAAGATTCGCCGTACCAACACCATTGCTCGTGTCTGAAGGGTTGATGATGACCGCTGTTGCCATTCGGCCTGAAAAACTCAAAGACAATATTGCCGCCGCCCTGGGGGCGATGGTGCGTCAGATCACGGTGGCGTTGGATGAGGTCACCTTGGTCGTTGATGCGGCTGATTACCTCGAATCCATGCGCGTGTTGCGTGACACTGAAAGTTGCCGCTTTGAGCAACTGATCGATTTGTGTGGCGTGGACTATTCGGCATATGCCGATGCCGTGCGTGAAGGCCCCCGCTATTGCGTGGTCTCGCACCTGTTGTCCGTCAGTCTGAATCAGCGTGTGCGGGTCAAGGTGTTCTGCGCCGATGATGATTTTCCGGTGGTGGCCTCGGTCTCCGACCTGTGGAACTCCGCCAACTGGTACGAGCGCGAAGCGTTTGATCTGTTCGGCATTGTGTTCGACGGCCATAACGACCTGCGCCGTATCCTGACCGACTACGGCTTCATTGGCCATCCCTTCCGCAAAGACTTTCCGCTGTCTGGTCATGTTGAGATGCGCTACGACGCAGAGCTGCGCCGGGTGGTTTACGAACCCGTGTCGATCGAGCCGCGGGAGATCACGCCGCGCATCATCCGCGAAGACAAGTACGGAGGCCTGCACTAAGGCGCCCGCGCCCCATGTGAACCACCATGGCTGAAATCAAGAACTATTCCCTGAACTTTGGTCCGCAGCATCCGGCGGCGCACGGTGTGCTGCGCTTGGTGCTGGAGCTCGATGGCGAAGTCGTACAGCGCGCCGACCCGCACATCGGCCTCCTGCACCGTGCCACCGAAAAGCTGGCCGAACACAAGACCTACATCCAGTCGCTGCCCTACATGGACCGATTGGACTACGTTTCGATGATGTGCAATGAGCACGCCTACTGCCTGGCCATCGAAAAGCTGCTGGGCCTGGAAGTGCCCCTGCGTGCGCAGTACATCCGCGTGATGTTTTCGGAAATCACGCGCCTGCTGAACCACCTGATGTGGCTGGGTTCGCATGGCAACGACTGCGGCAGCTCCACCATCCTGATCTATACCTTCCGCGAGCGCGAAGACCTGTTCGACATGTACGAAGCCGTCTCTGGCGCGCGCATGCATGCAGCGTATTTCCGTCCAGGCGGTGTGTACCGTGACCTGCCGGACTCCATGCCGCAATACAAGGTCAGCAAGATCAAGAACGCCAAGGCCCTGGAGGCCATGAACCAGAACCGCCAAGGTTCTTTGCTTGATTTCATCGACGACTTCACCAAGCGCTTCCCCGGTTGCGTAGACGAGTACGAGACCCTGCTGACCGACAACCGTATCTGGAAGCAGCGCACCGTGGGTATTGGTGTGGTGCCGCCAGAGCGTGCGCTGAACCTGGGCATGACCGGCCCCATGATCCGTGGCTCCGGTATTGCCTGGGACCTGCGCAAGACCCAGCCGTACGATGTTTACGACCGTGTGGACTTCGATGTACCCGTGGGCAAGACAGGTGACTGCTACGACCGCTATCTGGTGCGCGTGCAGGAAATGCGCGAATCCAATCGCATCATCAAGCAGTGTGTGGATTGGCTCAAAGCCAATCCGGGTCCTGTCATTACTGACAATCACAAGGTGGCTGCGCCCGCTCGTGAGTCCATGAAGTCCAACATGGAGGAGTTGATCCACCACTTCAAGCTTTTCACTGAAGGGTTTCACGTGCCCGAGGGTGAGGCTTATGCTGCGGTGGAGCATCCCAAGGGCGAGTTTGGCATCTACCTGGTGAGCGACGGCGCCAACAAACCGTACCGCCTCAAGATCCGTGCGCCTGGTTTCGCGCACCTGGCCACGCTGGACGAAATGGCTCGCGGCCACATGATTGCGGACGCCGTGGCCATCATTGGCACCATGGATATCGTGTTCGGAGAGATTGACCGATGATTACCGAATCGACCCGCGCGCGTTTTGCGCGTGAAGTGGCCAAGTACCCCGCCGAGCAGAAGCAGTCTGCAGTGATGGCCTGCCTGTCTATCGTGCAACAGGAGCAGGGGTTTGTCAGTGCTGAAAGTGAAGCGGTGATTGCCGAGTATCTGGGCATGGCCCAGATCGCCGTGCATGAAGTCACGACCTTCTACAACATGTACAACCAGCAGCCGGTGGGCAAGTACAAGCTCAACGTGTGCACCAACTTGCCTTGTCAGCTGCGCGACGGACAGAAGGCGCTGCACCACCTTGAAAAGAAGCTTGGTGTGACCATGGGCGAGACCACGGCCGATGGCCTGTTCACCCTGCAGCAGTGTGAGTGCCTGGGCGCCTGCGCCGATGCGCCCGTGATGCTGGTCAACGACCGCACGATGTGCAGCTTCATGGACAACGACAAGCTCGACCAGTTGGTCGACGGCCTGCGTGCGGCGGAGGGGCAAGCATGACCACCGCTGCACAGATCCTCTCGCAGTTCCAGGCCACGGGCGTCCAGACCTGCTTCCACGACCGCCACATCAACCCGCAGATCTACGCGGGCCTGGATGGTGCGAACTGGAGCATCAAGGACTACGAAGCGCGCGGCGGCTATGCTGCGCTGCGCAAGATCCTGGGCACCGATGGCGGTGAACCGCTCACGCAGGACCAGGTCATCGCCACTGTCAAGGAATCCGGCCTGCGCGGCCGTGGTGGTGCGGGTTTCCCCACCGGCCTCAAGTGGAGCTTCATGCCCCGCTCGTTCCCAGGCCAGAAGTACCTCGTGTGCAACTCCGATGAAGGCGAGCCTGGCACGTGCAAGGATCGCGACATCCTTCAGTTCAACCCGCACATCGTTATCGAAGGCATGATCATCGCGGCCTACGCGATGGGCATCTCCGTGGGCTACAACTACATCCACGGTGAAATCTTCCAGACCTACGACCGCTTTGAAGAAGCGTTGGAAGAAGCGCGCGCAGCCGGTTACCTGGGTGACAAGATCCTTGGCAGCAACTTCAGCTTCCAGCTGCATGCGGCGCATGGCTTCGGTGCCTATATCTGTGGCGAAGAAACTGCGTTGCTCGAATCGCTCGAAGGCAAGAAGGGCCAGCCGCGCTTCAAGCCGCCGTTCCCTGCCAGCTTCGGTCTGTACGGCAAGCCCACCACCATCAACAACACGGAGACCTTCGCGGCCGTGCCGTGGATCATCCGCAATGGCGGCCAAGCCTACTTGGAGTGTGGCAAGCCCAACAACGGTGGCACCAAGATCTTCTCGGTTTCGGGCGATGTGGAAAAGCCCGGCAACTACGAAGTGCCCATGGGCACGCCGTTTGCCAAGCTGCTCGAACTGGCCGGTGGCGTGCGCAAGGGGCGCCAGCTCAAGGCAGTGATTCCCGGTGGCTCCTCGTCCCCGGTGCTGCCTGCCTCCATCATCATGGAATGCACGATGGATTACGACTCCATTGCAAAGGCTGGCTCCATGCTCGGCTCGGGTGCCGTCATCGTGATGGACGATTCCCGCAGCATGGTCGAGAGTCTGCTGCGCCTGTCGTACTTCTATTCCCACGAATCCTGTGGCCAGTGCACGCCATGCCGTGAAGGCACGGGCTGGATGTGGCGCGTGATCGACCGTATTCAGCACGGTCAGGGGCGCGAAGGCGATCTGGACCTGCTCAATTCTGTGGCAGACAACATCCAGGGGCGCACGATCTGTGCGCTGGGCGATGCCGCTGCCATGCCTGTGCGCGCCATGATCAAACATTTCCGTCCCGAGTTTGAGGCACTGATCCGGAACAAGGCCCCGCAGGCCGCGACCTCCGTCTGATCGCGAGAAAACATATGGTTGAAATTGAACTGGACGGTCAGAAAGTGGAAGTCGCCGAAGGCTGCATGGTGATGCATGCGGCCGAGAAGGCGGGCACCTACATTCCGCATTTCTGCTACCACAAGAAGCTTTCGATCGCCGCCAACTGCCGTATGTGCCTGGTGGATGTAGAAAAGGCTCCCAAGCCCATGCCAGCGTGCGCTACGCCGGTGACGCAGGGCATGATCGTGCGCACCAAGAGCGACAAGGCTATCAAAGCCCAGCAGTCGGTCATGGAGTTCCTGCTGATCAACCACCCGCTGGATTGCCCCATCTGCGACCAGGGCGGTGAATGCCAGTTGCAGGACCTGGCCGTCGGCTACGGCGGCTCTTCTTCTCGCTACGAAGAAGAAAAGCGCGTGGTGCCTGTCAAGGATGTTGGCCCGTTGATTTCCATGCAGGAAATGAGCCGTTGCATCCACTGCACCCGTTGCGTGCGCTTCGGCCAGGAAGTGGCCGGCGTGATGGAGCTGGGCATGATCCATCGCGGCGAACACTCGGAGATCACAACGGTCACCGGTGATACGGTGGACTCCGAGCTGTCGGGCAACATGATCGACATCTGCCCCGTCGGTGCGCTCACGAGCAAGCCTTTCCGATACAGCGCCCGCACTTGGGAGTTGTCGCGCCGCCGTTCGGTGAGCCCCCACGATTCGACCGGTTCCAACCTGATTGTTCAGGTCAAGAACCACAAGGTCATGCGCGTGGTGCCGTTCGAGAATGAGGCTGTCAACGAATGCTGGATTGCCGACCGTGACCGTTTCTCGTACGAATCGCTCAACAGCGACGAACGCCTGACCCAGCCGATGCTCAAGCAGGGCGGGGTGTGGAGGCAGGTCGATTGGCAGACCGCACTGGAATACGTCGCCAACGGTTTGAAGAACATCAAGAATGACCACGGCGCCAACAGCATTGGCGCTCTGGTCAGTCCGCACAGCACGGTCGAAGAGTTGTACTTGGCTTCTGCATTGGTGCGTGGTCTGGGCAGTGACAACATTGACTACCGCCTGCGCAATGCTGAATTTGCCGCGCCCGAAGGTATCCGCTGGCTTGGCACGTCCATTGCCTCGTTGTCCACGTTGCAGAGTGTGCTTGTGGTGGGCTCCAACCTGCGCAAGGACCATCCGTTGTTCGCCCAGCGCATTCGCCAGGCAGCACGCCACGGCTGTCAGGTCAGTGTGGTCGATTCGGCCCTGGCTGACTGGGCAATGCCTGTGAAACACTCCCTGCTGCAGCCTGCTGCCCAATGGGTGGCGGCGCTTGGCGGCATCGCTGCTGCGGTGGCGCAGGAAAAGGGTGCTTCTGCGCCTGCGGGGGCAGGTGCCGTGACCGAGGGTGCCTTGGCGATCGCCCGTACCCTGCTGGGTGGCGAACGCAAGGCGCTGCTGTTGGGCAACGCAGCTGCGCACCATGCACAGGCTACGCAATTGCTGGCGCTGGCCAACTGGATTGGTGAGAACACGGGGGCATCCGTCGGCTACCTGACGGAAGCCGCCAATACGGTGGGTGCTCAGTTCGTGGGGGCTCATCCTGTCAATGGTGGCTTGAATGCGGGCCAGATGCTTTCCGGTGGTCTGAAGGCAGCCTTGTTGCTCAATACTGAGCCGGTGTACGACTCCGCTGCGGGCGCCAGTGCTGCTGCCACGCTGTCTGGTGCAGACATGGTGATCACGTTGAGCCCCTTCAAGGCCAACATGGAGTTCAGTGACGTTTTGTTGCCAATTGCCCCGTTCACAGAGACGTCTGGCAGCTTCGTCAATGCGGAAGGCCGTCTGCAGAGCTTCCACGCCGTGGTGCGCCCTCTGGGTGACGCCCGTCCTGCATGGAAGGTTCTACGCGTTCTGGCCAATCTGCTGGGTGTGCCGGGCTTCGACTTTGAAACCTCGCAGGACGTGCTGGCCCGTGCCACGAATGCCCCAGCGGGCACGATCACGCAATTGGCGGCTGCTCTGATGTCGAACGCTGTGAGGACGGTGCCAGTCGCTGCGACAGCCGCAGCAGGTGAACCCGTGGTCGCATCCATCTATCAACTGGACGGCCTGGTGCGCCGTTCCACGTCGTTGCAGCTTACTGCCGACGCGCGCATGGCACGTGAAGGAGTGGCCGCATGATCGACGCGATCTACAACGCGGGCCTGAACCTGCTTTCTTTTGGGTGGTGGACTGGCATCGTCTGGCCGGTGCTCTGGATCCTGATCAAGATCGTTTGTATCCTGGCACCTTTGATGGGTGCGGTGGCATACCTCACGCTGTGGGAGCGTAAGCTCCTGGGCTTCATGCAGGTGCGCCATGGACCCAACCGCGTGGGTCCCATGGGGTTGCTGCAGCCTATCGCTGACGCGCTGAAGCTGTTGACCAAGGAAATCATCCAGCCCACGGCGGCCAGCAAGGGTTTGTTTGTCCTGGGACCTGTCATGGCCATCATGCCGGCACTGGCTGCCTGGGTGGCTATTCCCTTTGGCCCCGATGTGGCCTTGGCCAATGTGAATGCAGGTCTGCTGCTGGTCATGGCCATCACCTCGATCGAGGTCTATGGTGTGATCATCGCTGGCTGGGCCTCGAACTCCAAGTATGCTTTTCTCGGTGCGCTGCGTGCTTCCGCACAGATGGTGAGCTACGAAATTGCCATGGGCTTCTGCTTCCTGGTCGTGATCATGGTCTCGGGTAGCATGAACCTGACCGAAATCGTGATGGGGCAGGGGCGTGGCATGGCTGCGGATAAGGGTCTGACCTTCCTGTCCTGGAACTGGCTCCCGCTGCTGCCCATTTTTCTGGTCTACCTGATCTCTGGGGTTGCTGAAACGAACCGCCACCCGTTTGACGTGGTGGAAGGCGAGGCGGAAATCGTGGCCGGCCACATGGTGGAGTATTCCGGCATGGGCTTTGCGATCTTCTTCCTGGCTGAGTACGCCAGCATGTGGCTCGTTTCCATCCTGGCTGCACTGATGTTCCTTGGCGGCTGGCTGCCCCCCATCGACAGTGCGTTGTTCAACTGGATTCCCGGCTGGATCTGGCTGGGTATCAAAACCTTCCTTGTGGTGTCCATGTTCATCTGGATCCGGGCGACCTTCCCCCGTTTCCGTTATGACCAGATCATGCGTCTGGGCTGGAAGATCTTTATTCCAGTCACGCTGGTGTATTTGTTGTTTGTCGGCGGGTGGTTGCTCTCGCCTTGGAATATCTGGAAATAAGCGGGGACACAAATGACTGCTGTTGCTGCTGCTGCACCTTTTTCGTTCAAGGATTTCTTCAAGAGCTTCATGCTCGTGGAGTTGCTCAAGGGCATGGCCCTCACGGGCCGCTATGCCTTTCGCCGCAAGGTGACTGTGCAGTTCCCGGAAGAGAAAACGCCACTTTCACCCCGTTTTCGCGGTCTGCATGCGCTGCGCCGCTATGACAACGGGGAAGAGCGTTGTATCGCCTGCAAGTTGTGCGAGGCCGTTTGCCCCGCCATGGCGATCACGATTGAGTCGGACGTCCGTGCCGATGGCTCCCGCCGCACCACTCGCTATGACATCGATCTGACCAAGTGCATCTTCTGCGGTTTCTGCGAAGAAAGCTGCCCGGTGGATTCCATCGTGGAGACGCACATCTTTGAATACCACGGCGAAAAGCGTGGCGATCTGTATTTCACGAAGGACATGCTCCTGGCCGTGGGCGACCGGTACGAAGGTGAAATTGCGGCAGCCAAGGCTGCGGACGCCAAGTACCGCTGAGCGGTGCAGGCTTCAGCCTCTTTGCCAGACTTTCTATAAAGACCCGATTCATGGACGCCAAGACTGGTTTCTTCTACCTCTTCTCGGTTGTGCTGCTGTTTGCAGCCTTCCGGGTGATCACTGCACGCAATCCTGTGCATGCCGTGCTCTATCTCATCCTCGCGTTTTCGCAGGCGGCAGCGGTGTGGTTGCTGCTCAAAGCCGAATTCCTCGCCATTGCCTTGGTGCTCGTGTACCTGGGCGCGGTGATGGTGCTGTTCCTGTTCGTCGTGATGATGCTTGATATTCACATCGACACGGTGCGCAAAGGCTTCTGGAAGCACTTTCCCCTGGCCGCCACGGTAGGCGCTTTGATTGCGCTGGAAATGGCCGCTGTGCTGATGGGCGGGTTTCGTGGCATGGACGAGCCCAAGGCCGTCGCCACCATGGTGGATGCTGCGGGGCAGGTGGTCCCGTATTCGAATACCAAGGCGTTGGGCAAGCTGCTTTACACCGAATACCTTTATCCCGTTGAAATCGCAGCTGTGATTCTGCTGGTGGCCATGATTGCCGCCATTGCGCTCACCCTGCGCCAGCGCAAGGACAGCAAGGCCATCAATCCTTCGGTGCAGATCCGCGTCCGTGCTGCGGACCGCCTGGAAGTGGTGAAGGTCGCAGCGACCCAGAAGCCGGTGGACGAAGCACAGGCAGAGCCGGCCGTCGAGGAGAAAAAAGCATGACGCTGACATTGGGACACTTTCTCTCGCTGGGTGCGATGTTGTTCGCGCTCGCGGTGATCGGGATTTTCCTGAACCGCAAGAACCTGATCGTGCTGCTGATGGCCATCGAATTGATGCTGCTGGCGGTGAACATGAACTTCGTGGCTTTCTCCCACTACCTGGGCGACATGCACGGCCAGGTGTTTGTGTTCTTCATCCTGACCGTGGCGGCAGCCGAATCGGCCATCGGCCTGGCCATCCTGGTGCTGCTGTTCCGCAACAAGTCCAGCATCAACGCGGAAGACCTCAACACCCTCAAGGGTTGATGGGCTACCCGTATTCCCAAGGTTCTCAAGAATGAGTCAAACCCTCTCTGCTTCAACGCTCCTGGCCGTGCCACTGGCTCCGCTGGCGGGTGCTTTGCTGGCCGGCATCTTTGGTACGACCTTTGGTGGTAACTGGATAGGCCGACGCCTGAGCCATACCCTGACGATCCTGGGCGTGCTCGTGGCGTTCGTGTTGTCTGCGATGACGCTCAAGAGCGTTGCGATCGATGGCGCGCGTTTTAACGAGACGCTGTACACCTGGATGGTTGTTGGTGGTCTGAAGATGGAAGTGGGCTTCCTGGTGGACAGCCTCACCGCCATGATGATGGTCGTGGTGACCTTTGTGTCGCTGATGGTGCACATCTACACCATTGGCTACATGGAAGAGGACGACGGCTATAACCGTTTCTTCGCCTACATCTCGTTGTTCACGTTCTCCATGCTGATGCTGGTGATGAGCAACAACCTGCTGCAGCTGTTCTTCGGTTGGGAAGCCGTGGGCCTGGTGTCTTACCTGCTGATCGGCTTCTGGTTCAACAAGCCTTCGGCGATCTTTGCCAACATGAAGGCCTTTCTGGTCAACCGGGTGGGCGACTTCGGTTTCATCCTGGGCATTGGCTTGATCGCAGCTTACGCTGGCACGTTGAACTACGGCGAAGTGTTCGCGAAGACGGGTGAGCTGGGTGGTCTGCCATTCCCCGGCACCGACTGGATGCTGATCACCGTGATCTGCATCTGCTTGTTCATTGGTGCGATGGGCAAGTCGGCCCAGTTCCCGCTGCACGTGTGGTTGCCCGACTCGATGGAAGGTCCAACCCCTATCTCGGCGCTGATCCACGCGGCAACCATGGTGACCGCGGGCATTTTCATGGTGGCGCGCATGTCGCCCCTGTTTGAACTGTCTGATACGGCCCTGAATTTCATCCTCGTGATTGGTGCCATCACGGCGTTGTTCATGGGATTCCTGGGCATCATCCAGAACGACATCAAGCGTGTGGTGGCTTATTCCACGCTGTCGCAGCTGGGTTATATGACCGTAGCGCTGGGCGCATCGGCTTACTCGGTGGCCGTGTTCCACCTGATGACCCACGCGTTCTTCAAGGCGCTGCTGTTCCTCGGGGCCGGCTCGGTCATCATGGGCATGCACCACAACCAGGATATCCGCTGGATGGGCGGCGTGCGCAAGTACATGCCCATCACCTGGATCACCTCACTGCTGGGTTCGCTGGCGTTGATCGGTACACCGCTGTTCTCGGGCTTCTACTCCAAGGACAGCATCATTGAGGCCGTGCACTTCAGCCAACTGCCCGCAGCCGGCTTTGCGCACTTTGCCGTGCTCGCAGGTGTGTTCATCACGGCGTTCTATTCGTTCCGCATGTATTTCCTGGTCTTCCATGGCAAGGAGCGCTACGACGAGAACCCGGATGCGCACCATGACGACCACCATGGTCATGATGATCACCACGGACACGACGCCAAGCCACACGAATCCCCCTGGGTGGTGACGGTGCCGCTGGTGCTGCTGGCCATTCCTTCGGTGGTGGTGGGCTTCATGTTCATCCAGCCCATGCTGTTTGGTGACTTCTTCAAGGACGTGATCTTTGTCGATGCGGCCAAGCACCCGGCCATGGCGAAGCTGGCAGAAATCTTCCACGGTCCGGTGGGGATGGCACTGCATGGTCTCCAGACAGCGCCTTTCTGGCTTGCTTTGGCGGGGGTCGCTGCTTCGTACTACATGTACATGGTCAATCCTGCGCTGCCTGCGGGCATCAAGGCACGTGTCCAGCCGCTCTACACCTTGCTGGAGAACAAGTATTACCTCGATTGGATCAACGAGAACATCCTCGCCCGTGGTGCTCGTGCGCTGGGTGTCGGGCTGTGGAAGGTAGGCGATCAGGCCATCATCGACGGCGCTCTCGTGAACGGTTCTTGGAAGTTGGTGCGTGGAGTTTCCGGCATCGTGCGCTGGATGCAGTCGGGCTTTATCTTCCACTACGCGCTGGTGATGATCCTGGGTGTCTTCGCGCTGATGACCTGGTTTGTCTGGGGCGATGCTCTGTTGCAGCTCATCAAATAAGGAAAACAACAAATGGGTCTGTTGAGTCTTGCAATCTGGGCACCGATTGCCTTCGGTGTACTGCTGCTGGCCATTGGGCGGGATGAGCATGCCCGCGCGGTGCGGTGGCTGGCGCTGGTGGGGGCCGTGGTTGGCTTCCTGGTGACGTTACCCCTGTACGATGGGTTCCAGCTGGGCACGGCGGCGATGCAGTTTGTCGAGAAGGCAGCCTGGATCGAACGCTTCAACATCCACTATCACCTTGGTGTGGATGGCATCTCGTTCTGGTTCGTCCCGCTGACGGCATTCATCACGGTCATCGTCGTGGTGGCTTCCTGGGAGTCCATCACCGAGCGCGTCAACCAGTACATGGGGGCTTTCCTGATCCTGTCGGGCCTCATGATTGGCGTATTCACGGCGTTGGACGGCATGCTGTTCTACGTGTTCTTCGAAGCCACGCTGATTCCGATGTACCTGATCATCGGTATCTGGGGTGGCCCCAACAAGATCTACGCGGCGTTCAAGTTCTTCCTGTATACGCTGCTCGGTTCGCTGCTGATGCTGATCGCGCTGATCTTCCTGTACAACCAGTCGGGCGGCAGCTTTGACATTGCCACGTGGCACCAGTTGCCGCTGAGCCGTACGGCGCAGACGCTGCTGTTCTTTGCCTTCTTTGCGGCGTTTGCCGTGAAGGTGCCGATGTGGCCGGTGCACACCTGGCTGCCCGACGTGCACGTGGAGGCGCCCACCGGAGGCTCTGCCGTGCTGGCCGCCATCATGCTGAAGCTGGGCGCATACGGCTTCCTGCGTTTCTCGATGCCCATCGCCCCCGATGCCTCGCGCGAGTGGGCTTGGCTGATGATTGCCCTGTCGCTGATTGCCGTGATCTATGTGGGTCTGGTGGCCATGGTCCAGAAGGACATGAAGAAACTGGTGGCGTATTCGTCTGTGGCGCACATGGGCTTTGTGACGCTGGGCTTCTTTATCTTCAACGATCTGGGTGTGTCGGGCGGTCTGGTGCAGATGATTGCCCACGGATTTGTCTCGGGCGCGATGTTCCTGTCCATTGGCGTGCTGTATGACCGCGTGCATTCGCGTGAAATCGCCGCTTACGGCGGTGTGGTCAACACCATGCCCAACTTCACGGCCTTTGCGCTGCTGTTTGCGATGGCCAATTGCGGCCTTCCAGGCACTGCCGGCTTTGTGGGCGAGTGGATGGTGATCCTTGGTGCTGTCAAGGCCAACTTCTGGATCGGTCTGGCCGCCGCCACTGCGCTGATCTTTGGTGCCGCCTACACGCTGTGGATGTTCAAGCGCGTATACCTGGGGCCCGTGGGCAATGACAACGTCAAGGGCCTGACTGACATCGACAGCCGCGAATTCCTGGTGCTTGCCTTGCTGGGCATTGCCGTACTGGCCATGGGCCTGTATCCCCGTCCGTTCACGGACGTGATGGACACCTCGGTGGCGGAACTGCTCAAGCATGTTGCGCTGTCCAAGCTGAACTAAGAGATTCAAGAAGATGATTGACAACATCAGCTGGCTCGCGATTTACCCCGAAATCGTGCTGTTGACCATGGCCTGCGTGATCGCGCTGGTCGACCTGGGCGTGCACAGCGCCCGCCGCACCGCCACCTACGTGCTCACCCTGCTCACGCTCGCCGTGGTGGCTGGGTTGCAGGCCATGTATGCCAGCAGCGGCAACACCTTCTATGGGTTTGGCAACATGGTGGTGAGCGATGCCATGGGCAACTGGCTCAAGTGTTTTGCCACGGTGGCCATGATGATCACGCTGGTCTATGCCCGACCCTACGCGGCAGATCGCGGCATGATGCGCGGCGGTGAAATGTTCACCTTGTCGATGTTTGCGCTGCTGGGCATGTTCATCATGATCTCGGGCAACAACTTCCTCGTGATCTACCTGGGCCTGGAGCTGCTGACCCTGTCGAGCTACGCGCTTGTGGCCCTGCGCCGTGACAACGCCACGGCCACAGAAGCGGCCATGAAGTATTTCGTGCTTGGCGCCATGGCCAGCGGCTTCCTGCTGTACGGCCTGTCCATGATCTACGGTGCCACGGGTTCGCTCGATATCGGCCAGGTGTTCAAGGCCGTCAATTCGGGCCAGATACGCCACCAGGTGCTGGTTTTCGGCCTCGTGTTCGTGGTGGCCGGCCTGGCCTTCAAACTGGGTGTCGTGCCTTTCCACATGTGGATTCCCGACGTCTACCAGGGGGCTCCCACGGCGGTCACGCTCATGATCGGTGGCGCGCCCAAGCTGGCAGCGTTTGCCATCACCATCCGCCTGCTGGTGGACGGGTTGTTGCCCTTGGCCATCGACTGGCAGCAAATGCTGGCAGTGCTGGCGATTGGCTCACTGCTCGTGGGTAATCTGGCCGCCATCGCGCAGACCAACCTCAAGCGCATGCTGGCGTACTCCACCATCTCGCAAATGGGCTTTGTGCTGCTGGGTCTGATGTCGGGTGTGGTGAACGGCAATGTGGATGCTACGGCCGTTGAGAACGCCTACAGCGCCTCGATGTTCTACGTGGTGACCTATGTGCTCACCACGCTGGCAGCCTTTGGCGTGATCTTGCTGCTGGCCCGCGAAGGCTTCGAAAGCGAGGAAATTTCGGACTTTGCTGGCCTCAACCAGCGTAGCCCCCTGTACGCCGGTGTGATGGCCGTCTGCCTGTTCTCGATGGCCGGTATTCCGCCGCTCGTGGGTTTCTACGCCAAGCTGGCCGTGCTGCAGGCGTTGGTGGCCTCAGGCCAGACCCTGTACATCGCGATGGCGGTGTTCGCGGTGATCATGTCGCTGATCGGCGCCTTCTACTACCTGCGGGTGGTGAAGGTCATGTACTTCGACGCACCGTTGACGGCCTCGAACGTGTCCGCCCCGGCGGATGTGCGTGTGGTGCTGACCCTTAACGGCGCGCTCCTGCTGGTGCTGGGCCTTCTGCCCGGCGGCTTGATGGCCCTTTGCGCTGACGCTGTCGTGCGCGCGCTGGCCACCTAAGCCTTCCCCACTGCCTGCTGTTCCTGTGTCGCTAACCGGGTCCGTCTGGCTGGTCATCGTGGCAGCGTTCATTGCTGCCAACCTGCCTTTTGTCAACCACCGCTGGCTGGCGGTGGGGCCGCAGTCCAATCCGAGAAAGCCGCTGGTGGGCCGCCTGGGCGAGCTGATCCTGCTGTACTTTCTGGTGGGTGGCTTGGCGCTGTTGCTGGAGCGCAGGGCCGGGCAGATTGCTTCGCAAGGCTGGGAGTTCTATGCGATCACCGGGACGCTGTTCCTTACACTCGCCTTTCCAGGTTTTGTTTATCGTTACCTGCTGCGCCGCCACGGCTGATGGCCGGCGTGCCCAAGGTTTGCCATGAAGGTGCTTGATCTCCAATGCCGGCAGGGCCATGTCTTTGAAGGCTGGTTCGCGTCGGAAGACGATTTCCAGGGCCAGAAGCAACGTGGATTGGTGCAATGCCCGCTGTGCGCGGACGATCACATTGAAAAACGCTTGAGTGCTCCCCGGCTGAACCTGGGGGCGCGCGAGCCAGCTGCACCGTCAGCCGTGCCTACACCGTCTGCCGCACCCGAGGGCGGCAGTCTTCAGGTCGGAAACCCTACCGCACTTCCCCCCGCATTGCAGGCTGCCTGGCTGGACCTTGCCCGCAAGATCGTCGCGAATACCGAGGATGTGGGTGCGCGCTTTGCGCAGGAGGCTCGGCGCATACACCACGGTGAGGTGCAGGAGCGCGCGATTCGCGGGCAGGCCACTCCGGATGAGGCGATGGAGTTGCTGGAGGAGGGGATCGCCGTCATGCCCTTGCCTCTGCCCGCCGCCGCCAAGGAAACGCTCCAGTAGGCCATCGATGCTTGGGGCCAAAATATTAAATGTTTTAGGCTGCTGGCGCTTGATGGGTAAGACAGTATTGCTATCAATTTGATATCAATATGACGGGCGGCCTGGGATTAGCCGGAAACCCTCCGTAAACCCACACTGTTGGCCGCGATCTGACAGTGCGGGCGTTACACCGTGAACTGCAACGCCGCCAGGCGGGCATAGACGCCGCCTTGCGCCAGCAGGGCCGTGTGGGTGCCTTGCTCAACGATGCGCCCATGTTCCAGCACCACGATGCGGTCCGCGTTCTGCACCGTGGCCAGCCTGTGGGCAATGACCAGCGTGGTGCGCCGACCTGTGTGGCGCTGCATGGCGGTATCCAACGCCGCCTGCACCATGCGTTCGCTCTCTGCGTCCAGCGCGCTGGTGGCTTCGTCTAGCAGGAGCAGGGGCGGGTTTTTGAGCATGGCCCGGGCAATGGCAATGCGCTGTCGCTGGCCGCCGGACAGCCGCACGCCCCGTTCACCCAGGAAAGTGCCATAGCCCTCGGGCAGCGCCATGATGAAGTCGTGTGCAAAGGCTGCACGTGTGGCTGCCATGACTTCCTCGTCTGTCGCCTGGGGGCGCCCGTAGCGGATGTTGTCCATGGCCGATGCCGAGAAAATCACGGCGTCCTGCGGCACGGTGCCCGTGTGCAAGCGCAGGGTTTCCAGGCGCAGTTGGCGGATGTCCACACCGTTGAGGCGGATGGCGCCCTGGGGTTGGCCCTGTACCTCGGTGTCCACGTCGTAAAAGCGCTGCAGCAGCTGGAACACCGTGGTTTTGCCCGCGCCGCTGGCGCCCACCAGCGCCACCGTTTCGCCCGGCGCCAGGTGCAGCGTAAAGTCGTGCAGCGCGGGCTGGTCGGGGCGCGAGGGGTAGTGGAACCACACGTTCTCAAACTCCACCTCCAGCCCCCGTTCCGACACAGGCAGGTCCTGCGGCGCGATCGGGTCTGCCACGGGCGATCGGGTCGCGAGCAATTCCATCAGCCGCTCCGTGGCGCCCGCAGCGCGCAGCAGATCGCCATAGACCTCGCCCAGCACGGCCACGGCACCGGCCAGCAAGATCACATACACCACGGTCTGCCCCAGATGCCCGGCTGTCATCTTGCCCGCCAGCACCGCCTCCGTGCCCCGGTACAACCCCCAGAGCAGCAGTGCGGCGTTTGCAATGATGATGAAGGCCACGAGCAGGGCGCGGGCCCCGGTGCGCTTGATGGCGACCTGGAACGCGTTCTCGGTGGCCTGCATGAAGCGGGTGGTCTCGCGGGGTTCTGCCGTGTAACTTTGCACCACCGGCACGGCATTGAGCACCTCGGCCGCGATGGCGCTGGAATCGGCCACCCGGTCCTGGCTGTCGCGCGACAGGCGCCGCACGCGCCTGCCGATCCACATGGTGGGCAGCACCACCAGCACCACGGCCACCATGACCACCGACATGACGTAGGGGTTGGTCCACACCAGCATGGCCAACGCCCCGACCCCCATCACGGCGTTGCGCAGTCCCATCGACAGGGAGGAGCCGACGACGGTCTGTACCAGCGTGGTGTCGGTGGTCAGGCGCGACAGCACTTCGCCGGTCTGGGTGGTCTCAAAGAATTGCGGGCTTTGTTGCAGCACATGGCCGTATACCGCGTTGCGCAGGTCGGCGGTCACCCGCTCGCCCAGCCAGCTCACCATGTAAAACCGCGCGGCGGAGAACACCCCCAGTGCCACCGCCACGGCAAACAGCGCCTCGAAATGATTGCGCAGTGCCATGGCTTGGGCCCCCTTGTCGGGGTTCACCAGGCCACCATCGACCAGATTGCGCAAGGCCAGGGGGAAGGCCAGGGTGGCAAGCGCTGCCAGTACCAGGAACACCACCGACAGCGCGATGCGTGCGCGGTACGGTCGCAGAAAGGGAAGGAGGCCGGTCAGGGACCGTGGGGCGCCGCTGGAGGGTTGAGTGGGGGTGGAAGCCATGGGGGTCAGTGTAGAGGGACCGTCCATGCCCCGCTGGGCGCGCCATCGTGTCACCGGCAAGACAAGATGTAAGAAAAAAGTCAGTGTTCTGCCTGGTGGGCTGACCCGTGAGCGGGGGCAAGCCACAGGCTGCTTTGTGCGGGGTATCGCCTCCAATACCAGCAAGGGCGGGCGATGCCGTGCCTGTGCACCGTTGCCATGGGCACCGCCGCAGGTCGCGATGTCCGAAAGCGTAGGCGTTTATACATAGGCATTAGTCCCAGTATCTACTGCGGAGTAGAGGGGCATACGATGCACTGCGATCACAACGCATGCATGAGGACCTTGCTGGCCAAGGCTTCTTTCCCCAGCACCCAACGGAGCGACCCAGGCGCAATGAGCGACGTCATTCTTGAAACCCACAGCCTGACCAAAGAGTTCAAGGGCTTCACCGCCGTCAGCGATGTGAATCTGGCCGTCCGCCGGGGCTCCATCCATGCGCTGATCGGCCCCAACGGCGCAGGCAAGACCACGTGTTTCAACCTGCTGACCAAGTTTCTCACGCCCACCTCGGGCACCATCCGGTTCAACGGGCACGACATCACGCGAGAGCAGTCCGCACAGATCGCGCGCCGCGGCGTGATTCGTTCGTTCCAGATCTCGGCGGTGTTCCCCCACCTCACGCTGATGGAGAACGTGCGCCTGGGCCTGCAGCGCAAGCTGGGCACCTCGTTCCACTTCTGGCGCAGCGAGCGCACCCTGTCGCAACTGGACGACCGCGCGATGCAGTTGTTGACCGAAGTGGGCCTGGAAGACCTGGCCGACGAGGTGACGGTCAACCTGCCCTACGGCCGCAAGCGCGCGCTGGAGATTGCCACCACACTGGCCATGGAACCCGAGCTGATGCTGCTGGACGAACCCACACAGGGCATGGGCCACGAAGACGTGGACCGCGTCACCCAGCTGATCAAGAAGGTCTCTGCCGGTCGCACCATCTTGATGGTCGAGCACAACATGAAGGTCGTCTCCACCATTGCGGACCGCATCACCGTGCTGCAGCGCGGCGCAGTGCTGGCTGAAGGGCCCTACGAAGAAGTTTCGAACAACCCACAGGTCATGGAAGCCTACATGGGCACCACCGACGGTCAACTCCAAGGAGCGCATTGATGGCTGCCGCTCCCGCCCTCGAAATCAAGAACCTCGAAGCCTGGTACGGCGAGTCGCACGTGCTCCATGGTGTGGACATCGTTGTGCAGCCCGGTGAAGTGGTCACGCTGCTGGGCCGCAACGGCGCGGGCCGCACCACCACCATGCGCGCCATCATGGGCCTGACCGGTGCGCGCAAGGGCTCGGTCAAGATCCATGGTGTGGAGACCATCCACATGGCCACACACCGCATTGCGCACCTTGGCGTGGGCTACTGCCCGGAAGAGCGCGGCATCTTCTCCAGTCTGTCGTGCGAAGAAAACCTGCTTCTGCCCCCGGCACTGAAGACCGGCACGCCCGGCATGTCGGTGCAGGAGATCTATGCCATGTTTCCCAACCTGGCCGAGCGCAAGAACAGCCAGGGAACACGCCTGTCGGGCGGCGAACAGCAGATGCTGGCCGTGGCCCGCATTCTGCGCACTGGCGCCAAGTTGCTGCTGCTCGACGAGATTTCCGAAGGCCTGGCACCGGTCATCGTGCAGGCCTTGGCCCGCATGATCATGATGCTGCGCGAGAAGGGCTACACCGTAGTCATGGTCGAGCAGAACTTCCGCTTTGCCGCACCGCTCGCCGACCGCTTTTACGTCATGGAGCACGGCCGCATCGTCGAAAAATTCGGCGCGTCGGAGCTGGAAGAAAAGATGCCCGTGCTCACCGAACTGCTGGGCGTTTGAAGCAGTTTTTTTACAACAACCATTAGGAGACAAACATGCAAAAGCGTTATCTGGTTCCCTCACTCATCGCGATCGCGGTACTTGCTGCGTGCGGAAAGAAGGAAGAGCCTGCTGCACCCTCTGCGCCCGTCCCAGCGGCCAGCGCGCCTGCGGCAAGCGCTCCTCCCGTTGTTGCGGCAACAAGCGCGCCATCCACCGCGCCCGCAAGCGACACCGTCAAGATCGGTTTCATCACCGACATGTCCAGCCTGTACGCCGACGTGGAGGGCAAGAACGGTGCGGTGGCCATCCAGATGGCGATTGATGATTTTGGCGGCAAGGTGCTGGGCATGCCCATCGAGCTGCTCACCGCAGACCACCAGAACAAGGCCGACATCGCGGCTTCCAAGGCCCGCGAGTGGATCGACACCCAGGGCCTGACCATGCTGTTTGGTGGCACCAACTCTGGCACGGCCCTGGCATCGGCCAAGGTGGCGGCCGAAAAGAAACGTGTGTACATCAACAACGGCGCCGCCAGTTCGGCGCTGACCAACGACCAGTGCACGCCCTACACCGTGCACTATGCCTATGACACCGTGGCATTGGCCAAGGGCACGGGTTCGGCCATCGTGGATACCGGCGGCAAGTCCTGGTACTTCCTCACGGCAGACTATGCGTTCGGCCATGCACTCGAAGCCGACACCAGCACGGTGGTCAAGGCCAAGGGCGGCACCGTGGTGGGCACCGTGCGCCACCCACTCAACGCGTCCGACTTCTCGTCCTTCCTGTTGCAGGCGCAGAACTCCAAGGCACAGATTCTGGGTCTCGCCAATGCTGGCGGCGACACCATCAACGCCATCAAGGCGGCGAAGGAGTTCGGCATTGGCAAGAGCATGAAGCTGGCGGGTCTGCTGATCTTCATCAGCGACGTGCACAGCCTGGGCCTGCGCAACACCGAAGGCCTGCAATTCACCACCAGCTGGTACTGGGATCTGAACGACGACACGCGCAAGTTTGCCGCGCGTTTCTTCGAGAAGACCAAGCGCATGCCCACCGAAATCCAGGCGGCCGATTACTCCGCCACGATGAACTACCTCAAGGCCGTGGAAGCAGCCAAGACGGTGGATGCCGACAAGGTCATGGCCACATGGCGCGGCATGAAGATGAACGACTTCTTTGCGTCGGGCCAACTGCGCCCCGATGGCCGTTACGTGCATGACATGTACCTGATGGAAGTGAAGAAGCCTTCGGAGTCCACCAAGCCGTGGGACTACTACAAGCTCGTCAAGAAGCTGCCCGGCGACACGGTGTTCACCACCAAGGCTGAGAGCAAGTGCGCGCTCTGGAAGTAAAGCCCTGAGCCGGACTCAACGCGCACAGCCGCCCAGATGGGCTGGCCTGGCGCGTTGTGCCCCCTGACCTGAACCCACTCCACCTGCCGCTGCCTCCCATGGAAATTTTTGGTGTCTCATTGCCGGGCCTGTTGAGCCAGCTCCTTCTGGGGCTGGTCAATGGGTCGTTCTACGCTATCCTCAGTCTCGGCCTGGCCGTGATCTTTGGCCTGCTCAACGTCATCAACTTCGCCCACGGGGCGCTGTTCATGACGGGCGCCCTGATGACCTGGATGGCGATGAACTACTTCGGCATCAACTATTGGTGGATGCTGGTGCTGGCGCCGCTGGTGGTGGGCTTGTTCGGGGTGTTGATCGAACGCCTGCTGCTGCGCTGGATCTACAAGCTCGACCATCTTTATGGCCTGCTGCTTACGCTCGGACTCACCTTGCTGATTGAAGGCGTGTTCCGCTCCATCTATGGCGTGTCGGGCCTGGGCTATGACACCCCTGAGCTGCTGGAAGGCGCGACCAACCTGGGCTTCATGATCCTGCCCAACTACCGGGCCTGGGTGGTGGTGGCCTCGGTGGTGGTGTGCCTTGCCACCTGGTATGTGATCGAGAAGACCAAGCTCGGCGCTTATCTGCGCGCTGGCACTGAAAACCCACGCCTGGTGGAAGCTTTCGGCATCAACGTGCCCGTGATGGTGACCCTGACCTACGCCTTTGGCGCCGCGCTGGCTGCCTTCGCTGGCGTGCTAGCGGCCCCGGTCTACCAGGTCACGCCGCTCATGGGCCAGAACCTCATCATCGTGGTGTTTGCCGTGGTGGTGATTGGCGGCATGGGCTCCATCATGGGCTCCATCCTGACCGGGCTGGGCCTGGGCGTCATCGAAGGCTTCACCAAGGTCTTCTATCCCGAAGCATCGTCCACCGTGGTGTTTGTCATCATGGTCATCGTTCTCCTCATCCGCCCCGCCGGCCTGTTCGGCAAAGAAAAATAAGGGGCAGCCAGCATGAATCTCAAGAACACTGCCACCATCGGCTACGGCCTGCTACTGCTGGGCCTGATTGCCGCCCCCTTCCTTGGTGCCTATCCCATCTTTGTGATGAAGCTCATGTGCTTTGCACTGTTTGCTTCGGCGTTCAACCTGCTGCTGGGCTACACCGGCCTGCTGTCATTCGGGCATGCAGCATTTTTGGGCGGGGCGGCCTACGTGGCGGGGCATGCCATCAAGGTGTGGGGCCTCACGCCCGAGGTGGGCCTGCTGCTGGGCACGGCCGGGGGGGCTTTGCTGGGCCTGCTGTTTGGCTGGCTGGCCATCCGCCGCCAGGGCATTTATTTTTCAATGATCACGCTGGCGCTGGCCCAGATGCTGTTCTTTGTGTGCTTGCAAGCCCCCTTCACCGGGGGTGAAGACGGCTTGCAGGGCGTGCCGCGCGGCAAGCTCTTTGGCCTGATCGATCTGAAGGACGATCTGGTCATGTACTACGTGGCGCTGGTCATCGTGGTGGCTGCGTTCCTGGTTATCGTGCGCACCATCCACTCGCCGTTCGGCCAGGTGCTCAAGGGAATCAAAGAGAACGAGCCCCGCGCAATCTCTCTGGGGTACGACACGCACCGCTTCAAGCTGCTGGCCTTTGTTCTGTCGGCTGCGCTGGCGGGGCTGGCGGGCTCCCTCAAGACGCTTGTGCTCGGCTTTGCCACGCTGTCGGACGTGCACTGGACGGCCTCGGGTCAGGTCATCCTGATGACGCTGGTGGGCGGCCTGGGCACACTGTCGGGCCCGCTCATCGGCTCGGCCGTGGTGGTTCTGCTCGAAAACAAGATCGGTGAATTCGGCAACCTGCTGGCGGCGCTGACCAGCGTGGAGTGGTTCAAGACCCTGGGCGAATCCGTCACCATGGTCACGGGGCTGATCTTCGTGATCTGCGTGCTGGCCTTCCGCCGGGGCATCATGGGCGAAATCATTGCCTGGCTGGCACAGCGCCGCGCGGGCAACACGGCCAAGCACTGACCCCGTCATGGCCCGCAACGGCGGGCTGCTACCTGGATGCTGCTCAAAAAGCCGCTGCCGCCCTCACAGGCGCAGCGGCTTTGCATATCCGGTCATCTCCAGATAGCCCCGGCCCACGGGCTGTCCGCTGCCGTCCAGCAGGTCGGACAGCCCCTCCCAATAAATCGCGCCGCTGGACCCACTGCTGTCCAGCTCCTGGTTGTCCAGCAGGGCGCGCACCTCAAACTGCCCCACCGGCGTCAGCACCCGCCACTGCACCGGGTAGCGCGCGCCGCTGTGCGGGCTGGTCCAGGTGCGCAGCGGGGTAAAGATCACGGCCTGCGCGCCAAACACCTGCACGGCCTGCCCGGGTGCCCGCCACGACCCTCCGGCCCACAGCGCAGACCCATCCGCGCGCCGCAGGCGGAAGGCCGTGAGCGCGCTGCCATCGGCCAGGTTCATGCCGATCCAATCCCAGCCCTGGGCCTCGGGGTGCATCAGCGCCTCGCTCCACTCGTGGTCCATCCACGCGCGGCCGGTGCCCGGCTCGACCGCCATGCGGCGGCCCGCCACTGTCAGGTGCCCGCTCACGGCCAGCTGCGGCTGGCTGTAGTAGTAGCTCGCCTGCGTCGCTTCCGGCCCCTTGCGCGACAGGCCTTGCTGGCCTTGCAGCAGCACGGGCTGCGTGCTGTCGAACTGCAGCTCCAGCCCCAGCTCGCTGCCGGTGATGCGCGTGGTGTAGCGGCTGCGCGGCGCCTCTCCGGGCGTGTTGTGGGGCACATCAACGCGCTCCAGCGTCCAGTCCTGCAGGCGGATGTGTGTGTCGGCCTGGCTGGCCTGCGCCACACCAAAGCCCGCGCGCGCAATACGCTGGTCATGCTGCAGGCGCTGGCCTTTCACATCGGTGATGGCCGCATGCGCGAACAGCAGCTGCTTGGCAGCAAACGCCGACTGCAGGCCCTGTGTGGCGTCCACCCGTGAGCGGAAAAACGTGAGCTGAAACCCCCAAGGCTGGCCCTGCGCTTGCACATGGCCGGTGATGTACCACCACTCGGTGCGCAGCTCCGGGTGGCTGCCGTGGTCGCGCGGAAAGGCCAGAGCGCGCGCGGGCAGTGCTTGCGCCGCACCCGGCCAGAGCAGCGCACCCAGCCCGGCTGCCTGCAGGCTGGCCCCCATCAGCCACTGGCGGCGTGTGGAGCTGTGCATGGTGTGGGGATCAAGGTACGGGATGGAATTGCGGGACGGGGCAGGGCGCTCAGCCCATCAACGCATCCACCTTCTGCTGCGCCGCCGAGCAATCGCCAAACGTGCGGTCCACCCAGTCGGTGTCGAAGTACGTGGGCAGGTAGCGCTCGCCCGCATCGCACAGCAGAGACAGGATGGAGCCGCGCTCGCCCCGCTCGCGCATCTCGCTGGCCAGCGTGAGCATGGCTACAAAGTTGGTGCCCGTGGACGGCCCCACACGCCGTCCCAGCAACTGCGACAGCGCGCGCATGGCAGCAACCGATTCGCAGTCCGCCACATCCACCATGCGGTCCACCAGCGTGCGGATAAAGCTCGGCTCCACACGCGGCCGGCCGATGCCCTCGATGCGTGAGCCCGGCGCTGTCAGCGCGGCATCGCCTGTGCGGTGGTAGGCGCTGAACACCGAACCCGCCGGGTCGGCCACACACACCTGCGTGGCATGGCGCTGGTAGCGCACATAGCGGCCAATGGTGGCGCTGGTGCCGCCCGTGCCCGCGCCCACCACAATCCAGCGCGGCACCGGGTGCGGCTCGCGCGCCATCTGCGTGAACATGCTCTCGGCAATGTTGTTGTTGCCGCGCCAGTCGGTGGCCCGCTCGGCATAGGTGAACTGGTCCATGTAGTGGCCGCCGGTTTCGGCGGCAATGGTGCGGGCCGCGTCGTACACCGCGCCCGCGCTGTCCACGAAGTGGCAACGCCCGCCATGGAACTCGATTTGCGCAATTTTTTCGGGCGACGTGGTGCGCGGCATCACCGCCACGAACGGCAGCCCTAGCAGCCGCGCAAAGTAGGCTTCGCTCACTGCGGTGGAGCCGCTCGACGACTCGACGATGGTCGAGCCCTCATGCACCCAGCCATTGCACAGTGCATACAGAAACAGCGACCGTGCCAGCCTGTGCTTGAGGCTGCCTGTGGGGTGGGTGGATTCGTCCTTGAGGTACAAGTCAATGCCATGCACTGCAAAGGCAGGCAGGCGCAGTGGGATCAGGTGCGTGTCGGCGCTGCGCTGGTAGTCGGCTTCGATGCGGGCGATGGCTTCGTGGAGCCAGGGAGAAGCGGAGGGCTGTTTCTGCATGGGCTGCATTGTCGCAGCCCTCGTCGGGTCACCAGGGTGGTCAAAGCCCGTAGAACGCCTGGTTGGCCTCTATGCGCTGGGCTTGTGCCTCAGGGTAGCGGCGTTCGGCCAGCAGCCGCTGCAGCGCGGCACGGCCCAGATCACGGTGGGGGGTGTAGAAGGCACTGACGGCCAGCTCGTCCAGTGCACGCCAGGCGTACACCTGTGTGTCCACAAAAAGAATGTCTGCGGGTTGCGCAATCTGCGACGCCTGCAGCGCAAACACCGTGGCGAGCGCATGTTCGCCACGTTCGCGGTGGTAGCGGGCCAGTTCGCACAGCGGTTCAGCCCGCTGGGGGCGGGCTGCGTAGGCGGCCAGATAGGCCTCGCGCACGATGGAGGTGGGGGCCTGGTTGCGCTCGTGCAGCACGGCGATCTGGAACAGGGCGTACCAGCGCTCTTCTTCCCAGCCCCCCATGTCCACCCGGCGCTGGTACCACAACAAACTGGGCTCGATCTTCCCGGCATCGCGGCAGCTCTGGGCCAGGTAGAACACGTTGCGCGTGTTGGTGGGGTCGTCCCGCACGGCCTGCTCCAGCAAGGCCATGTCGCGCAGGTAAGTCTCCGGGTCGCGTGCACGGGCGCCATCATGGGAGACGTGAATGACCGGCCCCTGCAGCGTCTGCCAGGGGCCGTGCTGCTTGGCGGTCAGGTACTCGTGCAGCACGCCCTCCCAGTGCCAGCCGATGCGTGTGGCAATCAGGCTGTTGCGCTGGTATTCCCAGCCGTCCATGTGGCAGGTCAGGGTGTAGCCGTCGGCCGAGAGCGCGGGCCAGGAAAAGTCGGGCGGCACACGCAGTTGCTCGTCGGCATCAATGAAGAGCAGGTAGCCGCCATAGGGGCGTGCCAACTCCAGTGCTTCGTTGCGGTTGTGCGCAAAGTTTTTCCAGGGGCGCTCGAACAGCGTGCCGGGAACGTCGTGCATGAACTCGCGGACGATGTCCTGCGTGCCATCGGTGGAGCCCGTGTCCACGATGACCCAGTGGTCTATCCAGGGCTTGACCGAAGCGAGGCACCGGGTGATCACCGGGGCCTCGTTCTTGATGATCATGTTGAGCACGACGGGGGGCATGTGTCGCATAGGTCTTCAGCGTGGGCTTTAGATGCGGGGAATCCGGACCCCGGCAGATTGTGCGCAGGCCGGTGTTGGCAGTCTGCGCGGTCCCCGCCAGTTGTCCTCTGGCGGGGCGGTGTCTCCATCCTATCTGCAAGCAAGCAACCAGAAAGCTACGGATCGCATTGACTGGGGCCGGTTATGCCGGGGCCGGCCTCTTGAATCACTCGCAGTGCACGGCGCTGATGGCGGTTCCTTCGATCGCGCTTCCCCCAGAGGTAAAGCCGCCAACGTTGGTTGTGCTCACCTGCAGCGCAATGTTGTCAGTGGGCAAGAGGGCCACCGCCGTGGTGCTGGTGCAGGTGGCAGCAGGTGTAGCGCCCACCGTGCAACTCAGACCCGTCGAGGCACCGTTCTTATAGAGCGTCACGGTCAGTGGAATCGTTGGCACGGCCGTGTAGTTTCTCACGTGCAGCTTTGTGGTGGTGCAGGTCGCAAAGGCTGGGGACGAGGCATTGGCGAACACCGTTGGGTCGATGGTGCAGGCCGACCCTGCAGTGAACGTGCATCGCGAATAGTCAAAGTTGCCGCTAGACATGCCTCCGATGCCAAAAGGCACAAAAGCGGCCGAGTCGGTCGTCGCTGGCATGATCGCCGCGGTGCCGAACAGGATGCCGCCGCCCCCGCCGCCCGCAGCCCCAGTGGCTCCGGTTGCCCCCGTTGGCCCTGTGGGGCCTGCAATCCCTTGAATCCCTTGGATTCCCTGTGGCCCGGGCACGGTGCTGTCGGCACCAGTCGGCCCGACAGGTCCTTGAACTCCCGGCACACCCTGGATTCCTTGGGGGCCGGGCACCGTGCTGTCTGCGCCAGTGGCGCCTGTTGCTCCGGTGGCCCCGGTAGATCCAGTCGCCCCCGTGGCTCCGGTCGCACCTGTTGCGCCAGTGGCACCTGTGCCAGAGGCGCCAGTCGCTCCGGTGGCACCTGCGGGGCCTGTAGCGCCCATCGCGCCCGTCGCTCCTGCCGCGCCGGTGACCCCCGTGGGTCCGGCAATGCCTGTGGGTCCGGTAGCCCCGGTAGGGCCTGTTGCACCGGTGGCGCCAGAACCGACACCCCCTGCACAAGGCCCCAGACGGCCTGTGGGGCCATCAAAGCACGTGAGGTTGGTGTTGGCGGTGGCGCCGCTCAGGCCGGGGGCGCGCACCTCACCGCTGTCTTGCACACGAAACCGTTCCTGGCCGCCGGGGCTCTTGACCACAAATCCACCACCGCTGGGGACCGTGAAGGACAAATCCGCCGCCAGGGCCAGCGGCGTGTACGCGTAGGCCACACCCAGGGCGGTCACCAAGGAGAGAGTTTTGTATTTGGTCTTCATGGTTGGTAAGACTGAGAAGAAGGGGATGGGTCGAGAAGCCCCAGAGGGGTGTGACCACTCAGGTCTTGCACTCAAGGGCCGAACGAAAGCGGCGCTGCAACGCTGGCTGGCAGTCCTACGGCTGCTGGCGTCACCGGGGTTAGTGGGAACATGTGTTGGGTAGAGGCCGAGGAGGTGCAAGCTCCGGTGGTGCTGTCTTCAATGGAGGCTACCGTGATACCTAGCGTGGCTTGTGGAACGGGAGTGGCCAAACCATTGGCGTCGGGGTTCGCAAGGGTGTAAAGCTGGCCTGTTGTCCGATAGATCACGGTCTTGGCAAAACGTGGATTGCCCGAAGTTCCCCCGCTGCCGCCATAGGGCGTACCTGTGCAGTCCGCAGAAGTAAAGTAAATAGAAGATTCGTTCTGAACCGTGCCGTTGAAGCGCAATTTGACGTAGTGCTTTGTCGAAGTCAGGAAGGCTACAAACGACTGGCTGCTGACGGACATGTCGACGACAGTACCAAGGTTGACGCCGTTGTTGTCTTGAACGGTTACCCCGCCACCTGATGTGCCCGCCGCCCCTGTGGCGCCAGTCGCGCCCGTCGGTCCGGTAGGCCCTGCAATCCCTTGAATGCCCTGGAGGCCCTGTGGTCCGGGCACTACGCTGTCTGCGCCGGTTGGCCCCGTGGGACCTTGAATGCCTTGAAGCCCTTGAGGCCCTGCCACCATGCTATCTGCTCCGGTCGCGCCTGTGGAGCCTGTGGCTCCGGTCGCTCCGGTGGAGCCGGTAGGCCCTGTGGCGCCAGTCGTTCCCGTGGCGCCTGTCCCGGTGGCACCCGTTGCGCCGGTCGGACCGGTAGGGCCGGTGGCACCCGTGGCGCCAGATCCGATACCTGCCGCACAGGGCCCGAGGCGCCCGGCGCCATCAAAGCAGGTGAGGTTGTTGGCGGTGGGGGCACCGTTCAGGCCGGGGACGGTGACCTCGCCAGTGCCCTGCACACGAAACCGTTCCTGGGCACCGCCCGGGCTTTTGATCACAAAACCGCCGCCGCTGGGCGGGGTGAAGCTGAGATCGGCCGCCAGGGCCAGGGGGGCGTGCAGTGCATAGGCGGCTCCCAGCACGGCGAACAGGTGGTGCGGTTGGTAGGTGGGTTTCATGGTGCGCCGGGCTGGTTGAGGGTGTTGCTAGAGGGTGAAACTCTGGGGGACTTGGCGAGACGATGCCGGGCCAGGCAGCGCCCAGTCGTACGAGCCCGTGCTTTCTGACCATCGCAAAAGCAGGCGGAGCAGTGTGATGGAGCCTGGTGCGCCCTATCGAGGGCACTGCACATCACAAAGACATTCCATCCCGTGCGTTGGACGGGGCATGTGCGTTGTTGCATCCATGCCCCGTGTGCGTTACGCGATGGGGAAGGTCCTCAACTACTGGCAGATGGCGTAGGCCGTGGCTTCAGCCGGGGTCCCGAAAACAGTGTATTCACAGGTCCATTGGTCAGTTGCAGTTGGGTAGCTACCCTGAAAGAAGTGGTCAGAGGCATTTAATGTCATACGACATCCTCCACTGACCACCGATTTTCCTGCCGTGCACGTTGCAGTCACCGAAACCGCACCAGAATCAGCGGCCCATGATCCAGGGTTGGAGACCGTAGTCAGTGTGACTGTTCCTGCCCCTGAAGGTCCTGTGGGTCCGGTAGGCCCAGCGGGCCCCGTGGCACCCTGGATACCCTGTGGCCCGGGCACGGTGCTGTCTGCCCCGGTAGGGCCGACAGGCCCTTGAATGCCCTGGATACCTTGAGGCCCCGTAGGCCCCTGCACGGTGCTGTCGGCACCGGTGGCACCCGTTGGCCCGGTGGCCCCAGTAGCACCCGTCGCGCCGGTAGCACCAGTGGCGCCGGTCGCTCCTGTTGCGCCAGTGGCACCGGTGCCAGAAGCGCCAGTAGCCCCTGTGGCACCGGTTGGGCCTGTGACGCCGGTTGCGCCTGTAGCTCCTGCGGCGCCCGTGACCCCAGTGGGGCCGGATGCACCCGTTGCGCCGGTTGGCCCGGTAGGGCCTGTGGCACCGGTGGCGCCAGATCCGATACCTGCCGCACAAGGCCCCAAGCGCCCGGCGCCATCAAAGCAGGTGAGGTTGTTGGCGGTGGGGGCACCGTTCAGGCCGGGGACGGTGACCTCGCCAGTGCCCTGCACACGAAACCGTTCCTGGGCACCGCCCGGGCTCTTGATCACAAAACCGCCGCCGCTGGGCGGGGTGAAGCTGAGATCGGCAGCCAAGACCAGGGGCGTGTGCAGCGCATAGACAGCACTCAGGGCGCAGATCAGACGCAGAGGATGAAACGATGACTTCATGGATGAAAACTCCTGGTTCCGGCAGCTTCAGATGCGTCGATTGCCCGTTGCGCCTGGGGCACGGCGTTGGTGCCACAAGGCTGCCAAGCCCATCAACAATGCCATCAGCATGAGGCCGTATTCGCTCAAAGTTGGAATGTTGGTGGCTGCTGCCGCGCCGCCGATTTGCACGCCGCCATTGACAGTGGCGTTGTTGCGGGTGACCGTTGCGCCGGGGCCCAGGTTGATGACGGCAGTGCCGCCGCCCGAGGAGACCAGCTGGATGTTTTGACCGGGCGCTCCTTGCAGGGTCAGGGTGCCCAGCACGGTGATGTTGGCGCCTGCGGGGATGACAAAGGTGCGGCCCGTGGTGCTGGACAAGGTCAGGTTCTGGAACACGAAATTGCCACTGATCTGGCTGGTGTTGCCGATGCAGCCGTCGCGCAGCACCACTGTGTTGTTGCCGGTGTCGATGGGGCCTGTGGCGGAGAGATTGCCACCCACCGAGATGATCCCGTTGCTGCCGGAGACGATGGCACTGGAGCCGAAGGTAACGTCGCTGTCTACACTCAGCGTGCCACCGATGTTGAGCGTGCCTTGCATATCCACGGTGCTACAGCTCAAATCAACGATGGAGCCACTTGGAGCGTCCAGCGAGGCGCCGGGTGGAATGACAATTTGCGCTGCCGCAGGGGCGCACAAGCACAAGGCCATGGCACAACCGGCCAAAAGGCGTGAAATCTTTCGTTGCATTGGATTTTCCCTCGTTGATCAGGCAAACGCTGCACCACAGTGAGGCGCGTTTCGGGCGGATGCCTGCGGCCTGTGTGCGGGTTACAGCGCGATGATTTTTGTAGCGTGTTTACTATCTTCGTGAAAGAGTTTGCAATTTGCAAACAAAATTTGGTCGGTGTGACGTGTCTGCACCAATTTGTTGCATGGGCCTGGTGGGCCGTTGCGGGGCTGTGTTCCGCTGGCTACCAGTCTTCCTTCACAGCCATCACCGCATCCCGCCCCGCCGCAGCCCGCCCTGCAAGCCACGCCGTGACGGTGCCCGATGCGACCACGGCCACGCACAAGCCCAGCAGCCGCCCGGCAGGCAGGCTGAGGTCCATGGTCCAGTGAAAGCTCTGCGGGTTGACCACGTGCACCAGTACCACCGAAACGCCCAGGCCCAGCAGCAAGCCTGCGGCCGCGCCCACGCCCGTCCAGGCGGCGCCTTCGCCGGCCACCACAGCCAGGATCTGGCGCCGCGTGAGGCCCAGGTGGGCGAGCAGGCCGAACTCCTTGCGGCGCGCGAGGATTTGGGCGCTGAAGCTGGCGGCCACACCAAACAGGCCGATGCCGATGGCCACGGCCTGTAGCCAGTAGGTGACGGCAAAGCTGCGGTCGAAGATGCGCAGCGACCGTTCACGGATAGCGCCTGCGGAGACGAACTCCACCAGGGCCCCGTCCACCGCGCTGGCGCTCTCCCGGGCCGTGGGCACACGGCCCGCCTGCGCGGCTGCCACTGCGCGGATCGAATCCTGCAACGCTGCGATGTCTGCTCCCTCGGCGGGCCACAGCGCCAGGTCACTGGTGCGGGCATCGCCGGTCAGGCGCAGCCATACGGTGCGGTCCATGGCCACGGCGCCCGACTGCCGGGCGTAGTCGCGCCATACGCCTGCTATATAAAACATAGCTGGTTGCGCTTGTCTATCAAACGCCAGGGGGCTAAAAGCATCAGAAAGTGCAGGCCACTCCATACCAGGGCGTAGCCCATACAGGTCCACCACCGCCTCGCTGATGTAGACGCCAGTGCGCCCCGCGGGCACGCGCAGGGCCTCGCCCACCAGTGGCAGACTTTGCGCCGGATCGTTACCCAGTGGGCGGCTGATGACCGTGAGCGCGGGGCGCGTGGCATCCAGCTGCAGCGGGCTCGCGCGCAGGGCTTGCACACGCGCCAGTCCAGGTAATTGCGCGACGGATTCGGCGAAGCCCGCAGGCAGCAGTGCAACCTCGCTGCCCGGCACACCCAGGGCCGAGCGCACATACAGGGGCGATGGCAGCACTGCGTCCAGCCACTGCGTGACCGAGCCGCGAAAGCTCGACACCATCACCGTCAGTGCGACGGCCAGGCTCAGGCTGGCTACCACGCCGCCCACTGCGATAGCGGCCGTGCCACGCATGCGCCGCGCGCGCTCCAGTGCCAGCAGTGCCAGGGTGTGGCGTGCGGCCAGCGGCTGCAGGTGGTGCAACAGCCAGGCCATGGCCCAGGGCAGTACGACAATGCCGCCCACCAGCAACAGGCCGATGGCCAGGTACGCGGCAAGTGGTATGCCAAAAATGGGCGGAGCGCTCGTCAGTACAGCGCCAATAGCTATCAAAATAATACCTATCCAGCCTTTGCCCGCCTGGCTGGACACGGTGCCCAGGCCTTTCAAGGTTTGCGCGGGCGGCAGTGTCTGCGCGGCGCGCGCGGGCCACCAGCCCCCCACCAGTGCAGCCAGCACACCCAGTGCGCCGTAGACCAGGGCCGCCGGTGCGCTCCACTGCAGTACGGGCTGAACGCCCGCAAAGTAGCCACCGCCAAGGTCCCCACCCAGCAGGCGCAGCGCGGCGGCGGCCAGGGTCGTGCCCAGGGCAATGCCGGCGGCGCTGCCCACCAGGCCCAGCACGGCGGATTCGGCCAGCACCAGCGCCAGGCGCTGGCGCGGTGTCGCGCCCAGCACGGCCAGCAGCGCAAACTGCGGCGCACGCTGCGCCACGCTGAGCGCCAGCACCGAGAACACCAGAAATGCGCCCGTGAACAAGGCCACCAGCGCCAGCACCGTGAGGTTCACGCGGTAGGCGCGCGACAGATTGCTGATGCGCTGCGCCGCGTCGCCCGGCTGCGCAAACACCACCTGCGACGGCCAGCCGGGCAGCGCGCGCACGGCCTGCTCCCACGTCCTGCGGTCGGTGCCGGGCTGCAGCTGCAGGTCAATGCGGCTGAGCTGGCCCGCGCGGCCAAACAGATCCTGCGCAGCGCCGATATCCATCACCGCCAGGGGTGCGCCCCCGGCGGCCACCGTGCCCGCCACCTGCACCGGCCATTGCTGCAGCCCGGCCTGCAGCAAGAGTTGCGGTGCCGGTTCAGTCGATGAGGTGGGCGTGGTGGGCAGACCCAGTGCCTGCAACGCCGCCGCATTGAGGAACACCGTGGCCGGTGCAAAAAGGGCCAGCCGGTCGGCCCCCGCCCAGGGCCGTGGCATAAGCGCGGGCGCCATGGTGGGCAGCAGCAGGGCGTCCACGCCCAGCACGCGCAGCGGGGCGCTGGTGGGGGAGGGCACGCTTGCAGCACCTGGCTGTGGCCGCAGGGCTCGCGCCACGGTCGACAGCTCCAGCAGCGGGCTGGCGCGCGCCACCTGGGGGTGCGTGGCAAGCTGCCCATACAACGCCTCGGGCAGATCGCCCTGCATGGCGCGCAATTCCAGGTCGGGCTGACCGTTGACGGCGCGCACCGCCTGCGAAAACTCGTCCAGCGCCGACGCATTGATCACATGCACCGCAAACGCCAGCGCCACGCCCAGCATCACCGCAGCCACTGCCGCAGCGCTGCGCCAGGGGTGGTGGCGCAGGTCCTGCCAGGAGAAGGTGCGGAGCAATGCAAGCATGGCCTGCATTGTGGCCGCAGGGGCTGGTCCCAGCAGCGTTTGATGCAGGTCAACCTTGCGTTTTGCATCCTCTTGAAGTGCCGAAAGGCTGCGCCTATCTTGGAGCCAGAAGGTGTGAATGAGCCCCGCGTGCCCGACCAGGCTGCCAAAACGTTTCCGATCTAGGCGCAAAGCGCAGCCATAGCTCGGGCTATGGCGAGCATTTGCAACAACGAGCGGGAGCGTTTTGGCGGGATGTGCGGGCATGTGGGGTTCGTTCACACCTTCTCAGGGGCCCGCCCTCCTGCGCAGGCCCAGTTGTTTGTCTCAACCCCTTTTCAGGAGCAAAACCATGAACTCTCTTGTGACACGCGGCAGTCTGTTTGACGACTTCTTCAAGGACATTGCACCGGGCTTTTACGTGCGCCCGCTGCACGGCGACAACCTGCCCAGCCCCGGCCAGATCAAGGTGGACGTGAAGGAAACCGAGGACGGCTACACCGTGTTGGCCGAAGTGCCCGGCGTGGCCAAGGAAGACATCCATGTCTCGCTTGAAGGCAATGTGGTCAGCCTGCGCGCCGAGGTGCGCCAGCACGATGAAAAGCGCGAAGGCGAGAAGGTGCTGCGCTCGGAGCGCTACTACGGCGCGGTGGCCCGCAGCTTCCAGTTGCCCGCCGATGTGGACGCTGCACAAGCCAAGGCCAAATACGACAACGGTGTGCTGACGCTGAACCTGCCCAAGAAGGTGAACAAGGCGGCGCAGCGGTTGAACATCGAGTAACTCCATCGGACTTGCGCGAAAAAAAGCAATCCACCGCCCCTCCCAGGGCGAGTGGGTTGGTTGATTCCGTGGGCGCAAGACGAACCTCAACCGGCGGTTGGGTCGCCCGACAACGGCCTGCCGCATGCAGATCCATGGGGCTGCGTGGCCGGGATCTCTGTGGCCCGTGGAGCGTCGGATGGCCGTCCGGAGCGCCGCCGGATGGCGCTCCCCAATAGATGTTGAACCACTTCTTAAGCCTGCCCACAGCCAGTGCATGTGACCATGTCGGCCATGGCACCCGTACCGTGGTGCCTTTCAGGGAGGCGATCAAATGGTTTGCAGTGATGGAATCCTTGCCCCGGTACGCCGCCTTGCGTGGCAAGCCCTTGCTGCCGGGGCGCTGTGGATAGCGTTTGCCGGGCACGCTGCAACCACACCCGCTGTGCCTGCCCCTCCACCCCGTTTCGACTGGTCGGGGCCTGCGGACGCCATGGCGGCTGCAGCGCTGGGCCCGTTGCGGGGCGCGGCTGAGGTGGGCGTGTGGCACGGGGGGCGGGCGCATTTCGGCACAGCCCGCAACCGCACGGCGGATGCACCCGCGCAGGCTCTGTTTGAAGTGGGCTCGATCAGCAAGGTGTTTACCGGCCTGCTGCTGGCGCAGGCCGTAGAGCGCGGCGATCTGGCGCTGGACGACACGCTGGGCCGGCTGCTCAATGGCTCATCCGCGCTGGCTCCCGCCTTGCCCGCCCCGGTGGCCGCCATCACCTTGCGCCAACTCGTGACCCACACCTCCTGCCTGCCACGCTTGCCGGCGGACTTCCGCCACAACTCCGATCCCGCCAACCCTTATCTGCGCTACGACCGCCCCCGCCTGTGGCAAGCCCTGGCCGATGCACGGCTGACCCAGTCGCCGCCGTGCGCTGGCGCATACAGCAACCTCGGTTTTGCGGTGCTGGGCGAACTGCTGGCCCAGCGCTACGGCAAACCCTGGGCGGTGCTGGTGCACGAGCGCATCACCGGCCCGCTGGGCATGCAGGACACGGTGCAGTCGCTGGGCGACAAGGCACCCCGCCTTGCTGCACCGCACGAGGGCGAGACGCCGGTGTCGGCGTGGGAGTTTGATGCCTTTGCCGGTGCGGGCGCCTTGCGCTCGACCACGGCCGACATGCTGGTGCTCAGCCGCGCGCTGCTGGCGGGCGCGCAAGGGCCCCTGGGCCCAGCGGCCGAGCGCCTGTTCACACCGCTTGCGGACCACGACGGTGGCCAGATCGGCTACGCCATCATGCTGCGCGAGCGCGATGGGGTGCGCACCTGGCTGCATGGCGGCGGTACCGGGGGTTTTCGCAGCGTGTGGTTGCTGGCGCCCGACAGGGGTGAGGCGGTGATCGCCTTGGTGGGCAACGCGCGTGCCGCACAGCAGGATGTGATGACGCCACTGTTGAAGCAGCGTTACCCCGTGCCGCCCGGTCAGCCCGCCACCGATGCGACCGTGCTTACCCCGTACGAAGGGGTGTACCGCGTATCTCCTGCCGTCGCCCTGAGCCTTGCCATGGTGGATGGGCAACTGCAAGCCCGCCCCACGGGTGGGGTGTTTGAGCCGCTGCAGGTGCTGGGGCCGGATGCGTTCACGCAGCCAGCCACCGGCCGCCAGTTCCGCTTGGAGCGCAATACGGAAGGCCGACCCACAGTGCTTCACTACACACGCTTTGGGGCACGCCTGACAGCAATCCGGTCCGAAGAGCCGGTGCTCGGCCTGGTACCACCCCAGGCCCAGGGTGTGCTGGCCCCTTACCTGGGCCGCTACCGGCTGCGGGGCGGCAATGTGCTGGATGTGCAGGCTGAAGACGGTCGCCTGCAGGTGCGCCTGGGCTCGCAGCCGCGCTTCACGGTCTATCCGCTGCCGGGGCAGCCAGACCGGTTTGCGTATGACGCGGTACGGGCCGAGCTGGAGTTTGAGCGCTATCCCAGCGGCGAGGTGCGTGCCGTGGTGCTGCACCAGAACGGGCGCTTCCGGGCGCCCCGCCTGGAGCCCTGAACAGGCAGACCTCTCAGTCAGCCGCCCGCGCTGATGCCGTCGCTGCGCAGCCGCAGCACCCGGTCGGCCCGGGCTGCCGCCGCGTCGGAGTGCGTGACCAGCACCAGCGACGCCCCATGCCCGCGTGTCTGCGCCAGCAGCAGGTCCATCACGCGAGCGGCGGTGGTGGGGTCGAGGTTGCCGGTGGGTTCGTCGGCCAGCAGCAGGGCGGGGCGGTGCACGAGAGCACGGGCAATCGCCACGCGCTGCAGCTGCCCCCCGCTGAGCTGCTGCGGCAGCCGCGCGCCCAGGTCGGCCATGTCTACGGCGTCCAGCATCTGCTGTACGCGCGTCGGGTCTTTCTGGCCCAGCAGCATCAGCGGCAGGGCCACGTTCTGCGCTACGTCCAGGTGCGGCAGCACATGAAAGGCCTGGAAGACAAAACCCACATGGGCGCGGCGCCACAGGGCGCGCTCTGTGTCGCTTAGTTGGCCCAGGTCGGTGGCGCCGTGCGTGATGCGGCCGGTGTCCCAGGTGTCGAGCCCGGCCAGGCAGTTGAGCAGGGTGGACTTGCCCACGCCCGAATCGCCCACGATGGCCACGAACTCGCCCGGCTCGACAGTGAAGTTCACGTGCGAGAACACCGGCGTTTCACCGTAGTGTTTGCCCAGCTGTTCGGCGCGCAGCAGTGTCATGGGGTGGTGGGCTCTTGTCCGCCCGGCTGCTGCTGCAGCCGCTGCAGCACGGCCTGCACGAGCTGGGCGACGGCGTGGGGTTGGTCGCAGGTGATGGTGTGGCGCTCGTGCATGCTGCGCAGCCAGGTGATCTGGCGCTTGGCCAGCTGGCGTGTGGCCGCAATGCCGCGCTCGCGCAAAAAGGCGAGGTTCAGCGGCGCGTCGGGGCCCTTGGCCGCCTGGAAGTCCAGCTCTTCCCACGCCTGGCGGTAGCCCACGCAGCGCATGGAGGGCAGGTCCGGGTGCAGGTCGCCGCGTGCGCGCAGGGCCCGCACTTCGTCGATGAAGCCGCTGGCCAGCATGGCGTCAAAACGCTGGGCAATGCGGCCGTGCAGCCAGGCGCGGTCGTCAGGTTCTAAGGAAAATAAGGCTCTAGCGCTTATCCCACAAGCGCTGCCAGCTATCTTTTTAGTAGTATGAAAGCTCGACAGGGGTTGGCCGGATACGTGCCACACCTCCAGGGCGCGCTGAATGCGCTGGCTGTCGGCCGGGGCCAGGCGTGCGGCCGTCACTGGGTCTACGCGGGCCAGCTCGGCATGCAGCGCGGGCCAGCCCTGCTCTGCGGCCTGGGCTTCGATCTGTGCGCGCACGGCAGGGTCTGCGGCGGGCATGTCGTCAATGCCGTCAAACAGCGCCTTGAAGTACAGCATGGTGCCGCCCACCAGCAGCGGCAGGGCGCCGCGCGCACGGATCTCGGCGATGAGCCGCGTGGCGTCCTGCACGAACTCGGCCGCGCTGTAGGCCTGCAGCGGGTCGCGGATGTCGATAAGGTGGTGCGGAACAGCGGTAAGCTCGTCGGGCGTGGGCTTGGCGGTGCCGATGTCCATGCCCCGGTACACGAGGGCCGAGTCCACGCTGATGATCTCCACCGGCATGCCCTGCTTGCCGAGCACGGCCGCCAGCGCGAGGGCGCCCGCCGTCTTGCCCGAGGCTGTGGGGCCTGCCAGAGCGATGGCAGGCAGAGCGGTGTGCAGCAGGGGCTCAGGCATGCTCACGCGGCGCTCCAAATTTTTGCACCAGCGTCCACGAGATCAGGGCCAGCACCACCGACCAGAACCAGATGCCGTTGACCAGTGGCCACACCGTGCCGTCCAGCCGCATGCCCAGCCAGCCGCCGATTCCGAACGCGGCCAGCATCATCATGAAACCATTGAGTGCGGACGCCACGCCAGCCGCTTTGGGGAAGGGCCCCACCGCACCGCTTTGCCCGCAGGGCTGGTGGATGCCGTGGCCCAGCATGAACAGGTAAAAGGGCAGCAGCAGCGCCCACGGCTGGTGCCAGCCCATGAAGGCCACGGCCGCCATCAGCGTACCGCCGCTCACGCTCAGCGCGCCAGCAATGGCCACGGTGCGCAGCAGGCCCTGGCGTACCAGCAGGCGCCGGCACAGGAAAGTGCCCGCGAGGTACGCCACGCAGGCCGACGCCATCGTCCACCCGAACTGCGTGCGGGTGAGGCCCAGGACGTCGATGAAGACAAACGAGGACGCGGCGAGAAAGGTGAACAGCCCGCCATAGGTGGCTGTGGTCTGCAGCGAGAACGCCCAGAAAGTGGGGCTGCGCAAAACCTGCATCCAGGTGCCGACCAGTGCACGGGGCTGCAGGGCTTTCGGGTTGCGGTGCGCCAGGGTCTCGGGCAAGCGCAGCGCCACCAGTGCCAGCGTGGCCACGGCATACACCGTGAGCGCCATCAGCGCCGCCCGCCAACCCAGCCACTCGCTCAGCACCCCACCCAGTGGTGCGCAGATGCAGGCCACAATCCCGAGCCCGGTGAGTGCCTTGGACATGGCGCGCGCGCCATCGAGCGGGGTGTACAGGTCGCGCACGATGGCCCGGGCACACATCACCACCGCGCCCATGGCGGCACCCTGGGCAATGCGCCACACGATGAGCAGTGTCATGGTGGGCGCAAAGGCGCTACCCAGCGAGGCTACGGTGTAGATGCCCAGCCCCGCCAGAAGGATGGGGCGGCGGCCAAAGCGGTCTGACAACGGCCCCCACACCATTTGCGAGCAGCCAAACGCCAGCAGCAGCCCACTGAGCGTGAGCTGTGCCGCGGCCATCTGAGCGCCCAGGCTGCGCGTGAGGGCGGGCAATGCGGGCAGGTACAGGTCAGTGGTGACGGGCTGAATGGAGAGCAGCATGGCCAGCACCAGGATGGCCATGCCTGGGTTGATGGAGGCAGGGGGAGCAGCGCCAGCAGCTGCGGTAGAGGGAGCGGACATAACCGCTGGAGCGTACCAGACAGGGCCTTCGATACCGGCGCGGCCCAGGCCAGGGCAGCCGAGCAAGGGCCGCCCCGCAGCGAGGGCTGCGTCCCCTGCCCACAGCGCGCAGCGCTTCGATAGCGGGGGCTGAGCGCCGCGGCTCCAAGCCTGCCTGCGCAGGCTTGGACGGCAGCGAAGAGCGCAGGCCTCTGGCCGACGCACCCAGGCGCGCAGCGCCTCAGGGGGGTGTCTCTACCTCAGCTTGAACAGCGATGCCATGGCTTGCCGATACGCTGGTTGCCCTACCGAGTTGGTGTTGTGGTGCGACCCGCCTTCCACCAGCACAAACTGCTTGGGCTCCTGCGCCGCCTCGAAGAGCTTGCGGCCCAGGGCGGGCTGGATCAGGCTGTCCTGGCTGCCATGCACCACCAGCAGGGGCGAGCCGATCTCGGCCACCTTGCGGACGGATTCAAAACGCTGCGTGATCAGGCCCGACACCGGCAACCAGCCCCATTTGAAGGTGCTGACCACATCGGGGATGCTGGTGAACGTGCCTTCCACCATGGTGCCCTGTTCGTCGGACACCTGGCGGGCCAGGTCGATGGCAATGGCGCCGCCCAGCGAGTGGCCGAAGATGTAGCGGGGCTTGCCCGGTTGCTGCTGGGCCAGCCAGTCCCACGCGGCGCGGGCATCTTCACTGGCGGTCGCCTCGGACGGCAGCCCGGCGCTGCTTTGGCCGAAGCCCCGGTAGTCGATGGCCAGCACCGAAAAACCCAGCTCCTGCATGCGCCGGATGCGGGCCGACGAGCCCGCCACGTTCCAGCGTGCACCGTGCAAATAGAGCAGCACGGGCGCATCGGCGCGCTCATGGGCCAGCCACAGGCCATGCAGGCGCTCGGCCTTGCCGCTGGCGTCGGACTGGAAGTCGATCCAGACATCCTGCATGTCTGCCGTGGACTGCGCTCCGCCCCAGCTGCGGTCGCTGGGCTGGAAGATCCATTCGCGCTGCTTGGCGTCGAGGGTGGCGCAGCCCACGCTGACAGCAACGGCCAGCGTCAGGGACAGGAGGAGGGCGGTTCTTTTCATCGTTCGACTGAGTCGTTCAGCGCGACAAAGTTCGACGGGCGGTTGTGCTTGCTGGAGTGGCAACACCACACTAGGCCAGGCCCAGCCTCACGAGCACGCACCGCGCACGCTGCGCTGGTCGGTCACGCCCTCCAGCACCTTGAGCAGCCCGTACTGCAGCAGCCGGAGCATGCCTTGTTCGGTGGCGGCCTCGAACAACTGGTCCACCGGCGCGCGGGTCTGGATCAGCTTCTTGATGCCCGGCGAGGCGGCCATCAGCTCGTAGATGCCCACGCGGCCTTTGTAGCCCGTGTGGTCGCAATGGCTGCAGCCCTGGGCGCGGTGCAGCACCCAGCCGGTGGCCCCTGCGGGCACAAAGCGGGTGCGCCATGGGGCCAGCAGTGCGTCGGGCGCCAGCCCGGTGCCTGCCGCGTAGTCGGTGGCGATCTGCTGCAGCTCGTCGGCATCCGGGGTGTAGGGCTGTTTGCAGTCCGGGCACAGGCGGCGCGCCAGGCGCTGGCTCAGCACCCCCACCAGCGCATCGGCAAAGTTGAACGGGTCCAGCCCCATGTCCAGCATGCGGATCACGCTCTCGGGGGCGCTGTTGGTGTGCAGGGTGGACATCACCATGTGGCCGGTCAGCGACGCCTCGATGGCGATGTGTGCGGTTTCGCTGTCGCGCATTTCGCCCACCATGATCACGTCCGGGTCGGCCCGCAAGAACGCGCGCATGGCGGTGGCAAAGGTGAGCCCGATGCGGGGATGCATCTGGATCTGCCGCAGGCCTTGGTGCGTGATCTCGATCGGGTCTTCGGCGGTCCAGATCTTGGTGTCCGGGTGGTTCACCTCTGCCAGCAGCGAGTGCAGCGTGGTGGTCTTGCCCGACCCGGTGGGCCCGCACACGAGGATGAGACCGTAGCTGCGGTGCACCATCTGCTGCAGTTGCTCTACCAGGGCCGCATCCATGCCCAGCTTGGCCAGCGGGATAGGTTTGGACGAGGCCAGCAGCCGCATCACGATGTCTTCGAGCCCATTGGTGGTGGGCAGCACGGCCACGCGCAGTTCCAGCTTGGTGTGGCCAAAGCGCGAGAAGTCGATCTTGCCGTCCTGCGGCAGCCGGTGCTCGGAGATGTCGAGGTTGGCCATGATCTTGATGCGTGACAGCAGCGCCGCGCGCAGCACGAACGGGATGCGCATGTACTCCGTCAGATCGCCATCCACGCGCAGGCGGATCAGTGTGGGCTGCTCCTCGGGGTAGGCCTCGATGTGGATGTCGGAGGCGCCGCGCGCCTGTGCATCCAGGATGGTCTTGTTGACCAGCCGGACCACCAGGCTGTCGTTGTCGGACACCTGCCGCTGCAGATCGGGGTAGCCGGGAGCGGAATCGCTGGCGGTGAGCCGCTGCGACAGTTGCCGCAGCTCTTCCTCGATCGACAGATCGGTGCGGTCCATGCCCAGTTTGGAGTATTCGAGCGTGATGCGCGCGGCCAGTTCTTCGGGGTTGGCGATGACCGGCACCACCTGCTTCTGGGCCGAGAACCGCAGTTCGTCCAGGTAGTCGGCATCGACCGGGCTTTCCACCGCCACCACCAGGCTTTTGTCGCTCACCAGCAGCGGCAGCACCTGGTGCTCCACCGCGTATTCCTTGGGCACCAGGCGCAGCACTTCCGGCTGCACCACAAAGCCGTCCAGTGCCACCAGCGGAATGCTGAACTGCTGTGCTACCACCTCGGTCAGCTGGGCCCGGCTCAGCGCTCCCATCTCCACCAGGATGTTGCCCAGCAGGTGCTTGTGGCCCCGCTGCATCAGCGTGAGGGCCTGGCGTATCTGGTCGTTGCTCACCAGCCCCTGGTTGATGAGGATGTCGCCCAGCCGCACCGGCACAAAGCTGCCGATCTGCGTGATCTGCCCGGCCAACTGCGCCGGGCTGTCGATGGGCTGCGCCGCGTCGTGGGTGGCCGGGCCGTTCGTGCTGCTCGCGGGCAGTTCTTGCCGACGCCGCTCCTGCTCCGTCAGGGCCTGTTGCACAGCCTCGGCGCTGACCAGATGCGACCGGATCAGGTGCTGGCCCAGCAGGCCCCCCACCTGGTAGTGGTGCAGCGCGGTGGTGGGGATAAAAATCCGCACGCAGTGCTCACCGTCGGTGGTCAGATAGAAGAACAGGCCCTGGCGGGTTTTGACAAAACCCTTGGTCTCGCCACGCAGGTGTTCTCCGTCGATGAACTGCACGGTGAAGGGGCGCGACGTGGTGTTGACCTCGTGCCCTCCGGCAGCCTGGTAGCGGACGGCCAGCTCGGCATCGGCCGTCAGTGCAATCGGCGGCATGAGCTGGATGCTCTTGATGGCTTCAAAAGGCAGCGCCACAGCGGCGGCGCCTTCATGCGGTGCCAGCAGCGCCAGCTTTGCCTGCGGATCAAAACGCTCCAGCACGCCGTGGTGGGTGTCTCCGGTGGTGGTGAACACGATGGCCTCGGCCGGCGCCACGGCGTCGGCCGGCCGGGCGTCCCGAAAGAACGGCGGAAACGGCCACTGCTGCATGCGCGCGGCGGCCGTCACGACAGCCGCGAGGCCGACTGCATGGGCGAAGACGTGTCGATGGAAAGATCCCCCGCGTCCTGCGTAGAAACGCCTGCTGCCAGGCGCACCCGCAGCGCCAGGTCGGTGCGCGAATCGGCGTTGTGCAGGGCCTCTTCCAGCGAAATCCGGTCGTCCTTGTACAGCTGGTACAGCGCCTGGTCAAACGTGCACATGCCAATCTCGGTGCTGTGGCCCATGGCTTCCTTGATGCCCGAGAACTCGCCCTTGGCGATGAGGTCGGCGATGTAGGGCGAGTTGAGCATCACTTCCACCGCAGGCACCAGCTTTTCGTGCAGGCCGGGGATCAGACGCTGCGAGATCACGCCGGCCAGGTTCAGGCTCAGGTCCATCAGCAGCTGGTGGTGGGCGTCTTCGGGGAAGAAGTTGATGACCCGCTCCATGGCCTGGTTGGCGTTGTTGGCGTGCAGGGTAGACAGGCACAGGTGGCCGGTCTCGGCATAGGCAATCGCCTGCTTCATGGTGTTGCGGTCGCGGATCTCACCGATCATGATCACGTCGGGTGCCTCGCGCAGCGCGTTCTTGAGGGCTTCTTCGTACGACTGCGTGTCAATGCCCACCTCGCGCTGGTCCACCACCGAGCGCTTGTGTGCGTGTAAAAACTCCAGCGGGTCTTCGATGGTGAGGATGTGGCCCGTCACGTTCTCGTTGCGGTAGTTGATCATCGAGGCCAGCGTGGTCGATTTGCCCGAGCCGGTGGCGCCCGTCACCAGCACCAGGCCGCGTTTGCGCAGCACCAGCTTTTCCAGCACCGGGGGCAGGCCCAGCGCTGCCAGGGGTGGGATCTTGTTCTTGATGTAGCGCACCACCATGCCGGTTTCGCCGCGCTGCACAAAAACGTTGACTCGGAAGCGCCCCAGGTTCTCGGCTGAGATCGACAGGTTCATCTCCTGCTTGGCCTCGAACTCGCTGATCTGCTTTTCGTTCATCACCGAGTAGGCCAGCTGCTTGACCTGGCCAGGCAGCAGCACGGGCATCTTCAAGGGGTGGGTCACGCCTTCGATCTTGAGATTGACCGGCGCTCCCACGCTGAAAAAGAGGTCGGAGCCTCCTTTTTCAACCATGACGTTCAGAAAGCTGAAAATTTCCACGGTGGACTCCCAACAGATGACACGAAGATCGGCAAGAACAGCATAGCCTGTGCCGCGCAGTACGCCAAAAACAAAAATGGGGCCCCAGCCCCATCGTTGTTGGTGTACAGGGCCCGAAACCCCAGGGTTACACCACGCCCTGCGCCAGCATGGCGTCGGCCACCTTCACAAAACCGGCGATGTTGGCGCCGTCCACATAGCTCACCGTGCCATCGCTGCGTTTGCCGTAGTGCAGGCAGGCAGCGTGGATGCCCCGCATGATCTGCAGCAGGCGCGCGTCCACTTCTTCGCGCGGCCAGGACAGGCGCGCGGCGTTCTGGCTCATCTCCAGACCCGATGTGGCCACGCCGCCTGCGTTGCTGGCCTTGCCCGGGGCGTAGAGCACGCCTGCAGCCTCAAACGCCTTGGCTGCGTCGATGGTCGAAGGCATGTTGGCGCCCTCGGCCACGCAGACCACGCCGTTCTTGATCAGCACCGCCGCGTCGTTCGCGTCCAGCTCATTCTGGGTGGCGCAGGGCAGGGCCACATCCACTGGTACATGCCAAGGGCGTACCCCGGCTTCAAAGGTGGCGCCGGTGCGGGCTGCGTAGTCGCTCACGCGGCCATACAGATGATTCTTCACTTCCATGAGTTCGGCCAGCTTGGCAGGGGTGAAGCCGTCTTCGTCCACGATGGTGCCGCTCGAATCCGAGACCGTGACGACCTTGGCACCCAGTTCCATGGCCTTTTCGACGGCGTATTGCGCGACGTTGCCCGAACCGGAGACCGACACACGCAAGCCGTCGAGCGAGCGGCCTTTGGACTTGAGCATTTCCTGCGCAAAGTACACCGTGCCGTAGCCCGTGGCTTCGGGGCGCACCAGCGAGCCGCCAAACGACAGCCCCTTGCCGGTGAACACGCAGTCGGCCCGGTTGCTGAGCTTTTTCATCATGCCGGCCATGAAGCCCACCTCGCGGCCGCCCACGCCGATGTCGCCCGCTGGCACGTCCGTGTCGGCACCCACGTGGCGGAACAGCTCGGACACAAAGGCCTGGCAAAAGCGCATGACTTCTCCCGGGCTCTTGCCCTTGGGGTCAAAGTCGCTGCCGCCCTTGCCGCCGCCCATGGGCAGGGTGGTCAGAGCGTTCTTGAAGGTCTGCTCAAACGCCAGAAACTTCAGCACCGAGAGGTTGACCGACGGATGGAACCGGATGCCACCCTTGTACGGGCCAATGGCCATGCTGTGCTGAATGCGGTAGCCCCGGTTGACCTGCACGCTGCCGTGGTCGTCCACCCACGACACACGGAACATGACAATGCGCTCGGGCTCCACCAGGCGCTCCAGCAGGCCGTGCTCGGCGTAGCGGGGGTGTTCTTCAATGAAGGGCCACAGGCTTTCCATCACCTCGGTGACAGCTTGCAGAAACTCGGGCTGTCCTGGGTTGCGAAGGGCGACGTGTGAGAGGAAGCTGCCTGCGGACGCGTGTTTCATATTTCAAAAAACTTTCTGAAGATCAAGGGGCGGTGGCACGCCATGGCGCGCTGCAACATCGAATTATGTCTAAAAGTTATACGTTTATGCGCATGACTCTGCACAATGGTGGGGAATGTGGCAGGGTGATTGCCACTTTTTGGTGCGTTTGGATGGTGCGGTGAAGCTGTCATCCATTCGCAAAACGGGCGTCATCGCCTTGTCACAGGGGGCGCCCACAGTTCGGCGGTTCTAAACACAACGAGGAGAAGAGCATGCACATTTCTGGTGCGAAACTGGGTGCGCTGGCCCTGGTGGCCACGCTGGCTGCTTGCGGTGGCAGCGATGACAACCCCTATCCCACTTTGAGTGGCGACAAGCCCCTGGTGATTGGCCACCGGGGTGCCGCGGGCTACCTGCCGGACCACACGCTCGAAGGCTACAAGCGGGCCATCGAGATGGGCGCCGATTTCATCGAGCCTGACCTGGTCGCCACCAAGGACGGTGCGCTGATTGCACGCCACGAGCCCAACATCACCGGCACCACCGATGTGTCCACCCGCGCCGAATTTGCCAGCCGCAAGACCAAGAAAGTGGTCGACGGCGTGGAAGAAGAAGGCTGGTTCGCCTCGGACTTCACCCTGGCCGAAATCAAGACCCTGCGCGCCATCCAGCCCCTGGCCGACCGCGACCAGTCGCACAACGGCAAGTACCAGATCCCCACGCTGGAAGAGGTGCTGGACCTGGCCAAGAGCGAAGGCGCCAAGGCGGGCCGCACCGTGGGTGTGTACCCCGAAACCAAGCACCCCACCTACCACGTCCGCCTGGGCCTGCCACTCGAAGACCGCCTCCTCACCATCCTGGCCAAGTACAGCTACACCGCCAAGAGCTCGCCGGTCATCGTGCAGTCGTTTGAGGTCTCCAACCTCAAGTACCTGCGCACCAAGACCCAGATCCGCCTGGTGCAACTGGTGGACGCGAACGACGTGAACCCCGACGGCAGCATGGACCTGACCGCCCCCTACGACAAACCGTACGACTTTGCCGTGGCGGGAGACACGCGCACCTTCGCCAGCCTGCTCACGGCTGCGGGCCTGAAGGAAGTGAAGACCTACGCCGACGGCATCGGCCCCTGGAAGCCCTACCTCATTCCCTCCAAGCAGGTGGACGCCAACAAGGACGGCAAGGCCGACGACCTCAATGGCGACGGCAAGATCGACGAACGCGACCGCGTGATGATGCCCGCCACTGACGTGGTGAAAAATGCCCACGCCGCAGGCCTGCTGGTGCACCCCTACACCTTCCGCAGCGAGGCCAAGCGCCTGGCGTCGGACTTCAAGGGCGATCCCAAGGCGGAATACAAGCTGTTCTATCAGCTGGGCGTGGATGGCGTGTTCAGCGACTTCCCGGACCATGCCAAGGCGGCGCGGGATAACTGAAGCCCACTGAGGCCCGGCGCGCCTTCCCCCCAAGGGGGACGTACCCGGTGGGCCGGCAAAGCCGGTTCCACGGGTGCTCTGGCCTGGGGTTGTGCCGGTTGTGGCGGCCCCTGGGCTTGATGTGCAGGTGGTCCATCGGCCCTCGGGCCGATCTTTTTGCGGTTACCTTACCTGCCCCGCAGGAACAGTGCGTCCAGCTCCTTCATGCTGAGCTGCCGCCACGTGGGCCGTCCGTGGTTGCACTGGTCGCTGCGATCCGTGGTCTCCATCTGCCGCAGGAGTGCGTTCATCTCGTCGATGGTGAGCTTGCGGTTGGCGCGCACGGCGCCGTGGCAGGCCATGGTGCCCAGGATTTCGTTGCGCGCGCGTTGTACGACCGTGGTGGCGTCGTGGGCGGCCAGTTCGGCGAGCACGCTGCGGGCCAGTTCCACGGGGTCGCCCTGGGCGAGCGTGGTGGGCACGGCGCGCACGGCCAGGGTTTTGGGGGAGAAGGGGACGACCTCCATGCCCAGCGTGGCCAGTACCTCGGCGGATTCTTCGGCGGTGGCGACCTCTTGCGGGGTGGCGGCGAAGGTGGCGGGGATCAGCAGGGGCTGGCTGGCAATTCGGGCGCCGCTGTCCACCTGGGACTTGAGGCGTTCGTAGACGATGCGTTCGTGTGCGGCGTGCATGTCCACGATGACCATGCCCTGGGCGTTTTCGGCCAGGATGTAGACCCCGTGGAGTTGGGCCACGGCCTTGCCCAGCGGCCAGGCGGTGTCGTTGCCGCCCTGGCCCTGGGGCCAGGTGGTTTCTTTCGCGGTGCTGTTGTTGGCCCAGGCCGCAGCAGGGGGGGCGAATGACGTGGGTGTCACGGGCTGCGGCATGGCATCTGCCTCGCCGGTGTTGGCCGCAGCGCCCCAGTTCACCAGCGGTGCGGTGAGCCCTGCAGACGGTGTGGCTGCGTCCTCTTTCCTTGGTCCCCACAGCGCCTGCAGGTCCGCCACATGGTGGCCACGTTCTTCAAATTTGATAGCTGCTTGCGCTTGTCTGTTAAGCGCTAGAGGCTGATTTGGCTTGAAATTCTCAATGGGGGCCTGTGCCGTGGAGCCCGTGTCTGCTGAAGCGGCAGCCCCTGCAGCCGCCGCCAGCGCTGCGGCGCGGGGCGCTGCCAGCGCGTTCTCCACGGCGTGGCGCACGGCCTGGTGCACCTCGCGGCTGTCCCGAAAGCGCACTTCGATCTTGGTGGGGTGCACGTTCACGTCCACGCGCGCCGGGTCGATTTCCACATACAGCGCGTAGATGGGCTGCTTGTGGCCGTGTAACACGTCTTCATACGCGCTCCGGGCTGCGTGGGTGAGCACCTTGTCGCGCACGAAGCGGCCATTGACGTAGCAATACTGGTGGTCGGGCCGTGAGCGCGCGGCGTCGGGCAGGCCTGCGCGGCCGGTCACGGTGACCGGGCCCACGCGGTGCTGCACGGCGACCGACTGGGTGACGAAGTCTTCGCCCAGCACATCCGACAGGCGACGGGCCAGCGCGTCCTGCGCATCCCCCTGGCCAAGCACGAAGGTGGCGCGCCACTGCTCCACCAGCTTGCCTTCGTGCCAGATGGCAAATCCCACATCGGGCCGGGCCAGCGCGTGGCGGCGCACCGATTCGATGCAATGGGCCAGCTCGGTGGCGTCGGTCTTCAGGAACTTGCGGCGCGCGGGGGTGGAGAAGAACAGCTCCTTCACCTCCACGGTGGTGCCGGTGCTGCGCGCGGCGGGGCGCAGTTCGCCGCTGCGGGCGTCCAGCAAAAAGGCGTTTGACTGGGCGATGGGGCGGGAGAGCAGCGACATCTCCGACACCGAGGCAATCGCAGCCAGCGCCTCGCCCCGAAAGCCCATGGTGGCCACGGTTTCCAGGTCGTTCAGGTTGGTGATCTTGCTGGTGGCGTGGCGGCGCAGGGCCACGGGCAGCTCTTCGTGTGGAATGCCGCCGCCGTCGTCTTCCACGGTAATCAGGCGCACGCCGCCGGCCGACAGGCGCACGGTGATTTGCGTGGCGCCTGCATCCAGCGCGTTGTCCACCAGCTCGCGCACCACCGAGGCGGGGCGTTCCACCACCTCACCGGCGGCGATCTGGCTGATCAGCTCGTCCGGCAGGTCGCGAATGGGGCGCCGGTTGTTGAGGGGGGTGAAAGAGGCAGGCTGCGCCGCTGCAAGGGTGGGGGTGGTGTCGTTCACCCGGCCAATTTTAGGGCGGGGGCCGCGCAGGGGTATCGGCCGGTGCCTATTGGCCGATGGGGATAATGCCCGCAACTTTTTTGCGTCCGGTGCCCCCACCGGCTACTCCATGGAACTGGTGACCTTTCTGATCGACTTCATCCTGCATGTCGACAAGTACCTCGAAGCCTTTGTGCAAACCTATGGCGCCTGGGTGTATGCGCTGTTGTTCCTGATCGTATTCGTCGAAACCGGTGTGGTGGTCATGCCGTTTTTGCCCGGCGACTCACTGCTGTTCATCGTGGGCGCGCTCTGCGGCGCGGGGATGATGAGTTTTCCACTGGCCTGCGCGGTGCTCATCGCGGCGGCCATTCTGGGGGACCAGTGCAACTATTCGATTGGTCGCTTCTTTGGCCCCAAGGTGTTCCAGTGGGAGGATTCGCGCTGGTTCAACCGCCGGGCCTTCAACCAGGCCCACGATTTTTACGAGCGCTATGGGGGCATCACCATCATCCTCGCGCGTTTCATGCCATTCATCCGCACGTTTGCGCCCTTTGTGGCGGGCGTGGCCGAGATGAGCCGTGTCAAGTTCACAGCGTTCAACGTGGCCGGGGCCCTCATCTGGGTGCTGGGCATTTGCTCCGCTGGCTACTTCTTTGGCAACTTTGCCTGGGTCAAGGAAAACCTGGACAAGATCATCTGGGCGATGATTTTTGTGCCCGGCCTGATCGCGATTTTTGGCGCGTGGCGGGCGGGGCGGCAGGCCAAGGCGGCCTGAGGCATCGATTGCAATTGCTATAAAAAATATAGCTGCTGGCGCTTTTGGAATAAGCGCTAGCAGCTATTTTTATGCCTGATCCCCAGAGGGTCAGGGACAGCGAGTGGAATTAACGGCGGTAGGGCTTGCGTTGATCGCGGTCTTCGCCGATCTCATGGCCGATGAGGGCACCGGCCGCCGCACCGCCGATGGTGCCCACGGGGCCGCCAAAGACAGCGTTGCCGGCTACACCGCCGACCACGGCGCCTACACCGGTGCCCACTTGGGCGCCCGACGGATTGGAAGCGCAACCACCCAGAGCAAGGGCTGCAGTGCAGGTGGTGGCAAGAAGGATGTGACGGATTTTCATGGCAGGAGTCCTTTATGAATGGAGTCAGGCCTGGGGTCCCAGCAGCGGGTGCGTCGGGGCTCGACCTGTGGCTTCACTATCCATTCGGCGGCTGGGGCCCGGCGTAGGCAGCTGTGGCAAGCGTCTGTAGGACATGGGGCCTCGTGCGGGGCGGGCGCTGCGTTTAGCCGTAAGGCGTCCTTGGCCCATGGGCCAGAGGCCGGTGATCAGGGTTTACGTGGCCTGTGGGGTGGTTGCCAACGGGCGAGCGCAGGAAGATCATTTCTTCTCTCTGCAAACCCATCACATACATCTAAAAAGGGGACACCATGGACCAGCAACCACGGGGGATGGGTGCGCAGCTGACGGTGGCGCAACAGATTGGATTGATTGTGGGGGTGGCTGTTTTTGCGCTGGTGCTCATCCTGGCCCTGAGCCTGGTGCGGGTGCAGACCCTGGGGAATACGGTGGACCGCCTGGCCACCGAGCAGGTCGAGCGGCTGCAGCTGGCACTGCGCTGGCGCAGCAACATTGCCGTCAACTCCACGCGGGTGTTCTCCATCGTCCAGACGGAGGGCGATGACCTGCAGAACTACTTCAAGGACGTCGTGGCGGCCACCACCGCTGACACCAGCAAGGTGCAAAAGCGCTACACCGAGCTGGAAAACAGCCCGCAGGGGCTGCTCATCCAGGAGGAATTGGCCACCATCCGCAAGTCTTACCTGGAGACGCGCGACAAGTCGCTCGCGCTGAAGAAGGCGGGCGACATGGCCCAGGCGCGCGCCTATGCGCTGGGCAGCTTTGCCCCGGTGCTGGACAAGTACAACGCCGTGGCCGACAAGATGGTGAACTACCAGGTGCAACGCTCGGCCGAGCAGGCGGCCGAGGCGGCGGGCTTGATCCAGTCCTACCGCATGACCGTGCTGGCGGCGGGTGTGGCGGGGCTGGCGCTGCTGGTGGTGTTGTCGTGGGTGGTGGTGCAGCGCATCCGCCGCTCGCTGGGGGAAGTGAGCGCCGTCGCCCAGCGCATTGGCGAGGGTGATCTGTCGCAGCCCATCCATGCCAGCGGGCGGGGCGAGGTGGCAGAGATGATGCGGGCGATGGAGGCCATGCAGACCTCGCTGGTGCGCATCGTGGGCGATGTGCGCCACAGCAGCGACAGCATTGCCACCGGCTCCAGCGAGATCGCCTCGGGCAATGCCGACCTGAGCCAGCGCACCGAGGAGCAGGCCAGCAACCTGGAGCAGACCGCAGCCTCGATGGAGGAGATCACCAGCACCGTGAAGAACAACGCCGACACAGCCCAGCGCGCTGCCGTGCTGGCGGGCACCGCATCGGCTGCGGCCGTGAAGGGTGGCGAGGTGGTGGGCCAGGTGGTGGCCACGATGCAGGACATTTCGGCCGCATCGCGCAAGATCACCGACATCATTGCGGTGATTGATGGCATCGCGTTCCAGACCAACATCCTGGCGCTCAATGCCGCTGTGGAAGCCGCCCGCGCGGGCGAGCAGGGCCGGGGTTTTGCTGTGGTGGCCAGCGAGGTGCGCAATTTGGCCCAGCGCAGTGCCGAGGCTGCCAAAGAGATCAAGGCCCTGATTGGTGCCAGCGTGGAGAAGGTGGATGCTGGTACGCACCTGGTCGGCAACGCGGGGCAGAGCATCGAAGACATCGTCGCCCAGGTCAAACGCGTGAGTGACCTGATCGGCGAAATATCGAGTGCCACGGGCGAGCAGACCATTGGCATCAGTCAGGTGGGCGAGGCCGTCACACAGCTCGACCAGGTCACGCAGCAGAACGCGGCGCTCGTGGAGCAGAGCGCCGCAGCGGCCGACAGCCTCAAGCACCAGGCTGCCAAGCTGGCCGAAATTGTGAGCGTGTTCCGGCTGGGGCGCTGAGCGGGTGCGGATCGGCGGATGGGCCTATGCTGCCTGGGTGGGCTTGAGGCACATGGTGACCAGCAGCGATGCATCCTCCACGGCTTTGAGCGAGTGCAGTGCGCGGGGCGCAAGGTGCACAAAATCGCCCGCGCGCAGTTGCTGAACGCCGTGCTCGCTGACAAATTCCACCATACCTTCAATGCACAACACGGTGCCCTCGCCGGGGGTCTGGTGTTCTTTCATGGATTTGCCCACCGGCAGCACCACGCGTATCACTTCAAGCTGACCTGCTTTGAGGATGGCGGTGGTGACGGTTTCGGGCAAACGGTCGCCCAGGGGGCGCATGCTGACGATCTGGCCGGATTGGGCGTGGGGTAGTGCCATGGCTTCCTCCTTTCCTGCCGGTGCGCGGTGCGCGCCGGGCTGGGACGATGAAGGCTACTGTGCCTGCACTTCGCGGCCCGCGCAAGGCGGGGGAGTCACCATTGGGGTGTCTTGAACAGGTTCTTACACCGAACGGCTGCGCGCCAGCGGCGGGTTCTTGGCAAAGTAACGTGTGATGCCGCGCATCAGCGCATCGGCCAGTTGTTCCTGGTAGGCACTGCTGCGCAGGCGCTTTTCTTCTTCGGGGTTGCTGATAAAGGCGGTTTCGACCAATACGCTCGGAATATCGGGCGCCTTCAGCACGGCAAAACCTGCCTGCTCCACGCGGGGCTTGTGCAGCTTGGCCATGCCGCCGATCTCGCCCAGCAGCACGGTACCCAGCTTCAGGCTGTCGTTGATCTGTGCGGTGGTGCTCATGTCCAGCAGCGCGCGCTGCACGTGCTGGTCTTTGGACTGCACGTTGATCCCGCCCACCAGGTCGGCCTGGTTTTCCTTGTTGGCCAGCCAGCGGGCAGCCGTGCTGGAGGCGCCACCCTGGCTCAGCGCAAACACGCTGGCGCCCCTGGCGGCGGGGGTGGTGAACGCGTCGGCGTGGATGCTGACGAACAGGTCGGCCTGCACGCGCCGGGCCTTTTGCACGCGGGTGCCCAGGGGCACAAAGTAATCGCCGTCGCGCGTCAGGTAGGCGCGCATGGGGTTGCCGCCCACGGTGGTGGCGTTGATGCGGTCGCGCAGCAGGTGCGCCACGCGCAGTACTACGTCTTTTTCGCGCGTGCCTGCAGGGCCGATGGCGCCGGGGTCTTCGCCGCCGTGGCCAGGGTCCAGCGCCACGATGATGATGCGGTCCGTCTGGGTGGATGTGGCTCGGTTGCCGGGGCGCGCGGGTTCTGGCGGTGGCGGCGCGGTGGCCACCATGGGTGGGGGCTCGGGCGGGCCGGGGCGCTGGCTGCGTTGTGCAATCAGGTCGCCCAGCGGGTCGTGCTCGGGCGCTGCGGGGGCGCGCGCTGCGGCGGCGTTGGCCGCAGCAGCGGCCGTCAGCGGCGGATTGGGTGCGGGGGCGGGCTTGGCGGGGGCCTCGCGCAGGCGCTCGGCAATCAGCGCCTCCAGCGGGTCTACCGGCGCGGCGGGGTACAGGTCAAACACCAGCCGGTGCTGGTAGGCCGCCACGGGGGGCAGCGTGAACACCTGGGGCATGGCCGCCTGTTTCAGGTCGACCACCAGACGCACCACACCGGGCGCATTCTGGCCCACGCGGATGCCAGCGATGTTGGGGTCGTCGGGCTTGACCTTGGCCACCAGCTCGCGCAGCTCGGGGCTCAGGTCAATGCCCTCGATATCCACCGCCAGCCGGGGCGGGGTGGTCACGAAAAACTGCTTGGCCACCAGCGCACCGTCGGATTCGATGGTCACGCGCGAATACTCGGGGGCGGGCCACACGCGCACGGCCAGGATGGTGGCGCCGCGTGCAATCTGCTGCGTGCCCAGCAACAGCACCAGGCTGCCCGCCTGCAGCACAGCGCGGCGCGAGGGCAGGGGGGCAGCGGGGGGATGAGCGGGCAGGGTGGGTTCGTTCACGGCGTCTCAGAGTGCTTGCAGCAAGGCACGCCCGATGGGGGTATGGGCGTGCACGGTGACTTTCCTTTCGGTGTCGTCGATTGCTTCAATGTGGATAGCAAGGTCCGCAAGCGGGGTAAGCGCTGCAGCCTTTTCCGGCCATTCTGCCACCTTGAGACCGGGGTTGGCAAAAATGTCCCTGAAACCCGCATCCTCCCACTCGCGCGGGTCGTCAAAGCGGTAGAAGTCAAAGTGCCAGATGGCGAGGCCCGGGGCCTCGTGTGGCTCCACCACGGCGTAGGTGGGGCTCTTGATGCGGCCCTGCACGCCCAGGGTGCGCAGCAGGTGGCGCACCAGCGTGGTTTTGCCCGCGCCCAGGTCGCCGTGCAGGGTTACAAAGGCATTGGTCAGCAGAGGCTGCGCGGCAAGGCGCTGAGCGAAGGCGGTGGTGTCGTCCTCGCTGTGCCAGGTGAAATGGCGCGCAGTTTCGGCAGCAGCATGGTTGCCGCTTTCTACAATCTGGCCGGTATGTGGTGCAACAGTCAACTCGTTCCTCAAATGCAGGAGTGGGCCCGCGAGCTGGGATTTTCCCAAATCGGCGTGGCGGGGGTGGACTTGTCTGCGGCAGAGCCCGGGCTTGAGGCCTGGTTGGCACAGGGCTTCCATGGTGACATGCATTACATGGCATCCCACGGGTTGAAGCGTGCGCGCCCGGCCGAACTGGTGCCCGGCACCGTGAGCGTGATCACGGCGCGCATGGATTACTTGCCGCGCGATACCGCCATGGACGCGCCCGAAGGCTGGCAGACGGCGGAGCTTTCGCGCCTGCAGCGCCCGCAGGAGGGCATCGTCTCGGTCTACGCCAGGGGCCGGGACTATCACAAGGTGCTGCGCGCGCGCCTGCAAAAACTCAGTGACCGCATCGCCGAGGCGATTGGACCGTTTGGCCACCGCGTGTTCACCGACTCGGCCCCCGTGCTGGAGGCGGAGCTGGCCGCGCGCAGCGGCCAGGGCTGGCGCGGCAAACACACACTGGTGCTCAACCGCGAGGCGGGGTCGATGTTCTTCCTCGGCGAGATCTATGTGGACATGGCCCTGCCCGAAAGCGCGCCCGTCACCGCGCATTGCGGCAGCTGCAGCGCGTGCATTGACGTGTGCCCCACGCAGGCCATCATTGCGCCGCACCGCGTTGATGCGCGGCGCTGCATCTCGTACCTCACCATCGAACACGCCGGGCCCATCCCCGTGGAACTGCGCCCGCTGATGGGCAACCGCATCTATGGCTGCGACGACTGCCAGCTGATTTGCCCCTGGAACAAGTTTGCCCAGGTGAGCCGCCTGCCGGACTTTGACGAGCGCAAGGGCCTGGCGGGCCAGCAGCTGGTGCACTTGTTTTCGTGGGACGAGCCGACCTTTTTGCGCATGACCGAAGGCGGCCCCATCCGCCGCATTGGCCACGAGCGCTGGCTGCGCAATGTGGCTGTGGCGCTGGGCAATGCGCTGCGGGCGACGGGCGACGAGGCGGTGCGTGCGGCATTGCAGTCCCGCGCCGACGACACCAGCGAGCTGGTGCGCGAACATGTGGTCTGGGCGCTGAATATTGAATGAAATTGGCATTTAGCGCTTGATGGATAAGCGCGAACAGCTATCAAAATAAGAGCATTGGTGCCGCTTTGCTGCGGCGTGTTGCTTTTGCTCTTGCGGCTACCGCGCCAGAAAACCTGTGTCTTTGAGGGTCAACACCAGCCCCTGGGTGAATTCTTCATACCCCGCAGCATTGGCATGGATCTGGTCCGCCCGCAGCCGCTCCTGCCCCAGTACACCCGACCAGCCTTTGCTGTGCAGCGGCACTTTCAGTTCGCCGGCGATCTCTTCGTACATCGCGTGGTCGCTCAGGCGGCCTACCGCCGCCAGCATTGTCAGCTCGGGCACCGCCACCAGCAGCACCTGTGCGCCGCTGGCCTGAGCATCGGTGCAGATCTGGCGGATGTTGCTGCGGGTGGCGGTGGCGCTCTGGCGGCGCAGAAAGTCGTTGCCGCCAATGCTCACGATCACCAACGCCGGCTTGTGCTTTTGCAGCAACCCCGGCAGGCGCGCCAACGCATCGCCCGAGGTGTCACCCGAAATGCCACCATTGACCACCTTCCAGCCTGTCAGGCGTGCCAGCACGGCCGGGTAGGCGGTGTCGGCCGAGGCACCCACGCCCGATGTCAGCGAGTCGCCCAGGGCCAGCACGGTGGCATCGGGCGGCAACGATTGCGCGCGCGGGGTTTTGCGCCCGCAGCCCACCAACGGCACAAGCGCCAGTGCCCCCAGGCTTGCCATCAGCGCGCGGCGGCTTGCCAACGCGTAGGAACCCAGGGCTCTGCGGGAATCGGTCATCGGAGGAACCCCAGCGCAAACGGCAGGCTGACCATGCCCAGCAATGTGGAGAGCGTCACCAGCCCGGCCACATACGGCCCGTTGTAGCCCATGCGCGCTGCCAGCACATAGCAGGTAGAGGCAGTGGGCAGGGCCGAGAACGCGAGCAGCATGGTGGTCTGCACGGCATTGAGCCCAAACAGCCGCGCCATAGCAAACGCCAGCAGTGGCTGCACCAGGTGCCGGATGGACAACACCGCCACGCTCAGCGCCTTGCCGCGCGAGAGCAGGCCAAACTGCAGGCCCGCGCCGGCTGCCATCAGCCCCAGCGCGAGCGACGCCGCACTGATGCGGCTGACCGTGGGGCTGGCCCATTCCGGAATCTGAAAGCCCAGCAGGTTGGCCACCAGGCCCGACACCGTGGCGACGATGAGCGGGTTGCGCACCAGCTCGCGCGCAAAGCTGTGCTGGCCATGCCGTGCCATGGGCCACACGGCCGCCACGTTGAACAGCGGCACGCACACGCCGATCAGAACGGCAATCATCAGCAGTCCCTCAGCACCCGCCAGGCGCTCGGCAATGGCCAGGCCAATGAACGAGTTGAAGCGGAACGCCACCTGCGCGCTGGCCGCGTGGTCGCGTGCGTCGATGTGCTTGCCCAGCCATGGCCAGTGCGGCAGGCTGTAGGCCAGCGCAATGCCCGTGAAGCCCATGGTCAAGCCCGCAGCGATGAGGCCGGACGCAGCGCCGATGTCCACCGGGCTCTTGACGATGGACTGGAACAACAGCACGGGAAAGAGCAGGTAGTACACCAGGCTCTCCACGGGTTGCCATACCGAGCGGTTGAGGGCGGTGTACCGGCAGATGAGGTAACCGCAGAGGATGAGGGAGAAGTCCGGGATCAGGAGCTGGGCGTAATTCACGTGCCGAGAATACTTGATCCGTGTCAGTCTCTGCGGGTTAGCCCTTATGTGGAATCCGCAGGGCTCCAAGGCAGCCATTGCGCATACCATCAGCGCTGTTTGTTACCCCCGCTCGAAGGAGAACTCCATGCATCGTCGTCAATGGCTCGCGCTGACCGTACTGGCTGCCGCCGCAGGCACCGCAGCCGCCCAGGGCTACCCCAACAAGGTGATCAAGCTGCAGGTGCCGTTTGCACCCGGTGGCACCACCGACATCATTGCGCGCGTGATCGCCGACCCGCTGGGCAAGGCCCTGGGCCAGAGCGTGATCGTGGAGAACAAGGCCGGTGGCGGCGGCATCGTGGGTGCGGCTGAAACGGCACGCTCGGCACCAGACGGCTACACGCTGGGCGTGGCCACCGTGTCCACCACGGCCGCCAACCCCGCCATCAACCCCAAGACCCCGTACAACCCGCTGACGGACTTCACGCCCATCATCAACATTGCGGCCACGCCCAATCTGATTGCCGTGAACCCCAGCTTCCCCGCCAAGGACTACAAGTCGTTTGTGGCCGAAGTGCAGAAGAACCCCGGCAAGTACTCGTATGCATCGTCGGGCACGGGCGGCATCGGCCACCTGCAGATGGAGCTGTACAAGAGCCTGTCCAACACCTTCGTCACGCACATCCCCTACCGTGGTGCGGGCCCGGCTCTGAACGACACCGTGGCCGGCCAGGTGCCGATCATCTTTGACAACATTCCATCCGCGCTGCCCTTCATCAAGGACAACCGTCTGGTGGCCATTGCCGTGGCCGCGCCACAGCGCGTTGCCGCGCTGCCCAATGTGCCCACGTTCAAGGAACTGGGCCTGGAGCCGGTGAACCGCATGGCCTACTACGGCATCCTGGGTCCCAAGGGACTGCCTAAGGACATCGTTGACAAAATCAACGCAGCCGTGCGCACCGCACTGCAAGACCCGGCCGTGAAGAAGCGCATCGAAGACACCGGCTCCATCGTGGTGGGCAACACGCCCGAGCAGTTTGCCGAGCAGATCAAGGCCGAGTTCGCGGTCTACAAGCAGGTGGTCGCCAAGCAGAAGCTGACGCTGGAATAAGCAAGCGCCGTATTCCATACTTCTCAGTCAAAGCCGCCCGTTGCCACGGGCGGCTTTTTTACGTGCTATCGTTTTTTGCATGCTTGCCACCAGCCTGACCGCCATCGACACCTTTGTGGACGCCCTCTGGCTGGAGGACGGGCTTTCGCGCAACACGCTGGCCGCCTACCGGCGTGACCTGACGCTGTACGCGCAGTGGCTGGCCGACCAGCAGCCTCCGCAGGCGTTGGACGGCACGGCCGAGCACCATCTGCAGGGTTACTTCGCCGCCCGGCATGCGCAGACCCGCGCTACGTCTGCCAACCGGCGCCTCACGGTGCTGCGCCGCTACTTTCACTGGGCGCTGCGGGAGCGGCGCATAACGGTCGACCCCACGGTGCGGTTGCAGGCTGCACGCCAGCCCCTGCGCGTGCCCAAGACCTTGTCGCAGGCGCAGGTGGAAGCCCTGCTGAATGCGCCAGACGTCGGCAACCCGCTCGGGCTGCGTGACCGCACCATGCTGGAGCTGATGTACGCCAGCGGCCTGCGCGTGACGGAGCTGGTCACACTCAAGACCTTTCAGCTGGGCCTGAACGAGGGCGTGCTGCGGGTCATGGGCAAGGGCAGCAAGGAGCGGCTCGTGCCGTTTGGCGAAGTGGCCCGCCAGTGGCTGGACCGCTACCTGCAGGAGGGCCGCAGCGCCATCCTGGGCGGGCAGCAGACAGACGACCTGTTCGTCACCCAGCGGGGCAGCGGCATGACGCGGGTCATGTTCTGGGTCATCGTGAAGAAATGGGCGCAGGTGGCGGGCATCACCGTGCCACTGTCGCCCCACACGCTGCGGCACGCGTTCGCCACGCACCTGCTCAACCACGGTGCAGATTTGCGGGTGGTGCAGTTGCTGCTGGGCCACGCCGATATTTCCACCACCACCATCTACACCCACGTGGCGCGCGAGCGGCTCAAATCGCTTCATGCGCAACACCATCCGCGCGGGTAGCGCAGGCGCCCTGGTTGTGGTGCCCCTGCGGATACACGCCCTTTCACCCAAGGAAACATTCATGAAAAAACTATTTGTCGGCGCGTTGCTGCTGAGCACGGTCACCCTGGCCATGGCGCAGGCCTGGCCCACGGCCAAACCGATTCGCATCGTGGTGGCCTACCCCGCCGGCGGCGTGAGCGACACGGTGGCCCGAGCGCTGGCCGACAAGCTGGCTGTGCAACTCGGCACCCCCGTGGTCATCGAGAACAAGGCCGGTGCGAGTGGCAGCCTGGGCGTGGACGCGGTGGCCAAGGCGGCTCCCGACGGCTACACCCTGGGCTTTGCGGCGGTGAGCCCGCTGGCGCTCAATCCGCACCTGGGCAAGTCGCCGTTCGATCCCCAAAAGGACATTGCGCCGGTCGTGAGCGTGATGTATTCACCCGTGCTGCTGCTGGGCACTTCCGCCAGCAAGGCGGCGGATTTCAAGGACCTCATCGCCGCCGCACAGGCCAAGCCGGGGGCTGTGCGCTGGGCGACCTCGGGGCAGGCGTCGCTGGGCCACATCATGCTGGAGCAGATCATGGGCAAAAGCCAGGTGCAGATCACCCATGTCCCCTACAAGGGCGGCGGCCAGCAGATGAACGACGCGCTGGGCGGCCAGTACGAGGTGTTGTCCACCAACGCGGGCCCTGCCGTGCTGCAGCACATCAAGGCGGGCAAGCTCAAGCCGCTGGCGGTGGGCGCACCAGCGCGGCTCGACTCGCTGCCCCAGGTGCCCACGCTGGCAGAGCTGGGCCAGCCTGCTGCCAACCTGTCTTCGCTGTTTGGCATCTATGCGCCAGCGCAGACGCCTGTGGCCGTGCTGGAGCGCATCAATACCGAGGTGAACAAGGCGCTGGCCCTGCCCGACATCCGCAACAAGCTCGAAGCCACGGACAACGTGCCGACCGGCGGCACGGCTGCCGAATTCGCGCGCCAGATTGCGCAGGAGTCGGAGAACAACGCGCGCATCATCCGCGCGGCGGGTATCCAGGGAAATCAATGACTGCCTTAAAAACTACGGGCCCTGGATGACCAGGGCCCGTGCAGGCAAAGGTGTTTCTGGGACGAATCAGTCTTCGTTGAGGCTCTCGGCCCAGGTCAGCGCCTGCAGGTGGGCCCAGTTGACCTGGCGGTTGGACAGGTGCAGCGCATCGGCGTTCTTGGCAAAGGCCACTTCGTCGCCGCTTTCGCAGGCCTTGGTCAGTTCCAGGAAGGGCGCGAACACACCGGTGCCGCGCAGCAGGGCGTCCATCACGGGCTCGGGCAGGGCCACGGATTCGAGCGCCTTTTCAATCGGAACCCCCAGCATGGTGTCCAGCAGCGAGAACACACCCACCACAAAGGCGTTGTCACATTCTTCGGGTGGCAGCAGCTCGGCGGCCAGCAGCTCCATCAGGCGGCCGCGCACCACGGCGGTCTGGCCCACGGCTGGGGGCGCGCCGCCGGCGCGGGACGTGGTCATGAGCAAGGCCGCCCAGCGGAACAGCTTCTTGAGGCCCAGGATCATCACCGCATGGCGGAACGAGGTGATCTCGCACGACAGGCCAAAACCGGAGGAGTTGATGAAGCGCAGCAGGTTGAAAGACAGCGTGGGGTCTTTCTTGAGCAGATCTTCGATCTCGGCCGTGCTGGCCTGTTTGCGCACCAGGTTGATGAGCTGGATGATCGTGGCCTGCGAGGGGCGGATGGTGGTGGCCTTCACCAGCGAAGGCTGGGCAAACCAGTAGCCCTGGAAGAGCTTGACGCCCAGACCGCGCATCAGCTCGTACTGTTCGGCGGTTTCCACCTTTTCGGCCACCAGCGTAGCCTTGCTGTGGGTGGTGGAGAACTTGACCAGCGGCCCAGCCAGTTCAGGCTTGAAGGCCTGCATGTCGAGCTTGATGAAGGAGGCCATGGGCAACCAGCTGGTGTAGGCGCGCTTGAGGGCCTGCTGGTCGAACGCCAGGCGAAAACCGCGCGTGCGCAGGGCTTCCAGCGTGGGAATGCGGCCTTCGATCTCCTCGGGCGTGGCGCCGTCGGGCAGAGGGGGGACTTCCAGCACCACCTTTTCGGGGTGGATCAGTTCCAGGTGGCCGCCCGAGAGGCTGTCGTGCGTGCAGTTGATGAATACCGTCTTCTTGCCGACCAGGGCCTCGGTGCCAGCGTACGACAGGGCGTTGAACAGCAGGGCAGCGTCGCTGGCCGCTGTGTGGGCGTCGGAGGCGGTGGACCGGTCAAACAGCTCATAGCCATAGACAGCGCGGGATTCGTCCACGATGGCCTGGCGCGCAATGATGGCGAGGTTCTCGTCTACAGGGTCAACCGCAGGCGATGCAGCTTCGGGGGCGTCTTGTTCAGGTGTGGTCGACATGGGGTCCGCAGTGGTGAAGGGCTGGGCTCTGCAACGATTCTAGACCGGCGGGTGGTGCCTGCCTATGAGTGAATATGTTGCCCGTCCACTCAGTCGGTGAGTTGGTCCGCCCAGGCCAGGGCTTGCAGGTGCGCAAAGTTGATCTGCTGGCTGGTCAGGTGCAGCAGACCCGCCGTGCGGTCGAACACCACATCGTCGCTGGATTCGCAGGCTTCGGCCAGGGTCAGCAGGTCTCCCAGGAAGCCTTCTCGCCGGAGCAGCGCCGCCGCCACGGGCTCGGGCACGTTGAGCAGGCCGAGCGCGGATTCCATGGGCATGGACAGCATCACGTCCAGGAGCGAGAAGATGCCTACGACGAAGGCCTGGTCGGCTTCTTCGGGCGGAAGGGTTTCGAGCGCCAGCAGTTCCATGAGGCGGCCCCGCACCACGGCGGTCTGGCCCACAGACGATGGGGTGCCGCCCGTGCGCGAGGCAGTGAGCAGCAGCGCTGCCCAGCGGAACAGTTTTTTCAGGCCCATGAGCATCACGGCCTGGCGGAAAGACGTGATCTCGCGCGACAGGCCAAAACCTGCCGAATTGATCAGGCGCATCAGGTTGAAGGCCAGGCCAGCGTCTTTCTTGAGCGTTTCTTCGATGTCATCGGTGCTGGCCTGTTTGCGCACCTGGTTGATGAGTTCAATGATGCTGGCCTGCGACGGGGTCAGCAGCTTGGCCTCGACCAGCGCGGGCCGTGCGAACCAGTAGCCCTGGAACATCTGCACGCCCTGGCTGGAGACCATGTCGTACTGCTGAGCAGTTTCCACCTTTTCCGCGATCAGTTCGGCCTGGCAGTGGCGCCCGGCGTAGCTGATCAGCACGGCCAGCTGGTCGGGAGCCAGCACCGAAAGATCCAGCTTGATGTAGTCCGCCAGCGGCAGCCACGGGGCATACGCGGACTGCAACACCGTGTGGTTGAACGCCAGGTGAAAGCCCCGGTCGCGCAGCTCGGTCAAGATAGGCAGGCGTGTGGCGACTTCTTCGGCCGCAGTGTGGCCCAGTGGAGGAATTTCGAGCACCACCTTGTCGGGCTCCACGAGTTCGAGGTGGCCACCGGAAAGGCTTTCATGCGTGCAGTTCACGAAGATGAGCTTTTTGCCCACCAGTTCTTCGGTGCCAGCGTGCGAAAGGGCGGTGAAGACCAGGATCACGTCGGTGGCGGCCGTGTGTGCGGCGCCGCTGCGCGAGCGGTTGAACAGCTCATAGCCGACCACCACCTGCTGCGCATTCACGATGGCCTGCCGCGCGATCATGGCGACCGAGGACTGGTTGCCGGAGGGCGGTGCGGTGGGAGTGCCGGGGGCAGTGGGTGAAGTCATGGAGGGAGTATCGAAGAAAGAGGGGCCAATGTCAGCGGGCGGGGCTGGCGCGGCAAATTGTAGGAGCCGCTGCGGGCGCGCGCTGTAACCAGGAATTCAGACAGGGCTTGCATACATCGGGATGCGCCCGCCTTCTCGCCCTGGGACTGGCCGCTTGACGGAGCCTTTTTTTGCGCAAGCCATGTCAGATCTGCTGGAGCCAGCGCAGCTCGTTGTCAGTGAACCCGGCCTTGCGGCGGGCGGCTTCGTTGAACGGGGGTTTCAGGCGGGGGGCTTCGTACTGCTTGACCAGGGTGCCATAGTGGGCTTCAGGGTCTACCCCCTGGCGCTCGCACAGCCAGCGGTACCAGTGGTTGCCGATGGCCACATGGCCCACCTCGTCGCGCAGGATGGTGTCGAGAATGCCCACGGCGGCCAGCGCATCGGGCGTGCCCACTTGGCGCAGCTTGGCCTGAATCTGCGGCGTGGCGTCCAGCCCGCGCGCCTCCAGGGTGCGCGGCACCAGCGCCATGCGGGCCAGGATGTCGTGCTGGGTCTTCTCGCACATCGTCCACAGGCCCTGGTGGGCCGGGAAGTCGCCATAGTCATGGCCTTGGCTGCGCAGGTGATCGCGCAACAGGCGAAAGTGCCGGGCCTCTTCCCCAGCGACCAGCATCCAGTCGGTGTAGTAGCTGCGGGGCATGCCGTCAAAGCGCCATACCGCGTCGAGTGCCAGATTGATGGCGTTGAACTCGATGTGCGCAATGGCGTGGATCAGAATGGCGCGCCCCTGTGGAGTGGCCGGCGAACGGCGGGCGACGTCGGTATGGCGAAGCAGCTCCGGCCGCTCGGGACGGCCAGGCAGTGCACTGGCGTCGGATGGGGGAGTGGGGGATTGTTCTGCTATCGAAAGAGTAGCTGATTGCGCTTGCAGGTCAAGCGCTGCGGCCGCTTTTTGTTCAGGGTCTGCAAGGCACAAGACCTGCAGTGCACGGTGGCGAAGCTCCATCCTTACAATTCTAGGCCCTGCCATGCGGAACACGGCGCACGCTTTGTAACGTCTGGCGACTTCCCTGGGCCTGTGCAAACGCTGGCCTTTCCTCTTTTTTGGAGTGGTGCATGGCGATTTACGAACTCGATGGCATGGTGCCCCAGTTGGCGGCATCGGCCTGGGTGGCGGACAGTGCCCAAGTGATGGGCAATGTGGTGCTGGGCGAAGACGCCAGCGTCTGGTTCGGCACGGTGATCCGCGGCGATACCGAGACGATCACCATCGGCGCTGGCTCCAACATCCAGGATGCCAGTGTCTTGCATGCAGACATCGGCAAGCCACTGGTGGTGGGTGAGCGTGTGACGGTGGGCCACCAGGTCATGCTGCACGGCTGCACCATCGGCGACGAATCACTCATCGGCATTGGCGCCGTGGTGCTCAACGGCGCCAAGATCGGCAAGCATTGCCTGGTGGGCGCGGGCGCGCTGGTGACCGAGGGCAAGGAGTTCCCGGATGGCTCCATGATCATCGGCAGCCCTGCCAAGGCAGTGCGCGAACTGACCCCCGAGCAGATTGAAGGCCTGCGCCAGAGCGCCCAGCACTACATCGACAACGCGCGCCGCTATCACAGCGGCCTGCACAAGCTCGCCTGAGCGGCGGCAACCATTTTTCGTTGCTGCCGTCCACTTTTCTCCTGGAACCCCTGCGTGTCTGAACTCCACAAGTTTCTTTTCGACGGCCTGCCCGTGCGCGGCATGATCGTGCGCTTGACCGATGCTTGGACCGAAATCCTGCGCCGCCGCGCCAGCAACACCAGCACGGGTGCCTACCCTGCGCCCGTGAGCGAGCTGCTGGGCGAGATGGCCGCCGCCGGTGTGCTCATGCAGTCCAACATCAAGTTCAACGGAGCACTGGTGTTGCAGGTGTTTGGCGATGGCCCCGTAAAGCTCGCCGTGGCCGAAGTGCAGTCGGACCTGAGCCTGCGTGCCACGGCCACCGTGAACAGCGAGGTGCCAGAGGGCGCAGCCCTGAGCCAGATGGTGAATGTGGGCGGTGGCGGCCGCTGTGCGATCACGCTCGACCCCAAGGACCGCCACCCGGGCCAGCAGCCCTACCAGGGCGTGGTGCCGCTGTATGGCGACCGCCACGAGAAGCTGGAGCGCCTGTCCGACGTGTTGCAGCACTACATGCTGCAGTCCGAGCAGCTGGACACCATCCTGGTGCTGGGCGCCAATGACCAGGTGGCTGCGGGCCTGTTGATCCAGCGCATGCCGATCAAGGGCGAGGGCAATTTGGCCGCAGGCCTCACGCACCGCGAGAACGAAGACCAGATCGGCCACAACGAAGACTACAACCGGATCGCCCACCTGGCTGCCAGCCTCACGCGCGAAGAGCTGCTGAACCTGGACGTGGACACCATCCTGCGCCGCCTGTTCTGGGAGGAAAAGCTGCTGCGCTTCGAGCCCCAGCAGGGCGCCAGCGGCCCGCGGTTTGCCTGCACCTGCAGCCGTGAACGTGTGAGCAACATGCTGCGCAACCTGGGCGTCGAAGAAGCCGAGAGCATCCTCTCCGAACGCGAAGATATCGAGGTGGGCTGCGAGTTCTGCGGGCAGCAGTACCGCTTTGACGCGGTCGATGCCGCGCAGATTTTTGTGCCACCCACCGTCAGCCAGCCGCCCGGACCCACCGGCATCCAGTAGGGCATCTGGTAGGTCTTCCGGCGCCCGTCGCAGCCACGGCTGCCTGCGCTCCACGGGCCAGCCGACGTGCCGGGCGGATGACCATCGTTGACAATCGCACGCGCTTTATCACGCTGTGCGCCCCTAAGATGTCGCCTTCCACACGGCAGGTTCTCTGCAAGGCCACCCCAGGGGCAGGCCCGCAGTCGCACCGCTTTCTTGGTGTGGTGCTGCAAGTGCAAGAGGAGCTATGGGGTTACTACGCCGTGTGTTTGGGGGTGCCCGGGGGCAAGAGGCTGTGCCTTCCCTGGAGCTGTGCGACAGCAGCCGGGCTTCCGGCACGCAGGATTCGCTGCGCGCGGACACCGTGCTGGCGGCCCTCGACATCGACGCCGCCATCAATGCCCACGAGCGCTGGAAAACCCATCTCATGGACTACCTGGAAGGCCGTACCACCGAGGGTATGGACCCTGCGGAGGTGCGCCGCAGTGACCGGGGTGCCCTCGGGCGCTGGCTGCATGGGGTGGGCGGTGAATTGCTGGGCGACCAGCCTGCGTATGCGGTGCTGATGGCACGCCACCAGTATTTCCACGAACAGGCCGCGATGCTGGTGGAGCTGGCCCAGCAGGGCGAGTGGGACAAGGCCGTGCAGGTGCTCCATGGCGGCTACCGCTATGGCTCCAGCCAAGTGGTGCTGCTGCTCAAGGAGCTCAAGCGCGGTCTGGTGCAGCAGGCCTGATCTCATCCCTCTACCTCCATCCCCTCCACGTTGTTTGGGGATATGCCTCGGGTCGCGGGTTTTAGGTGGCGCCTGTGTCCCGCCCCATCAGTGCAGTGAAGAGTCGGTGTTCGCATTCGGGATCACTGCATTTTTCGCAGTTCCAGGCGCGCAGGCGGGGCGCTGTCCGGGTACTGGAGCCAGCATCTGAATCGAAATTGCCTCTGGCGCTTGATGGGTATGTGCTAGAAGCTATGTTTTTTATAGCATTCAGCGCATTGGCAATGCGCTGCTCACCGTGGCCATACACAACGCGATAGCCCATACCCACCTGGGTCAGATCCGCACGCAAACGTGCATCGGCGGCTTCCTGTGCGGCCCGCTCGCTGGTGGGGCAGGGCAGATCCAGCCCCATGAGCAGAATCAGGCTGGCATCCACGGCCCCCTCAGAGGGCAGGCCAGGGTTGCAGAGAATTTGCGCGGAGCCGGGGGCAAGTTGCGCGTGGAGCGCATCGCGCAGCGCCTGGGCCCCGGTGCCGGGCGCGCCGAGGAGAACAAGGGTGGGCGGGAAGGGCACTGTGGCAGGGGGGCAGAAGGTGGGGTGTCGTCCCCAATCCACCATCAAGACATCCGACGGGCAGCTTTTGGGGACCGGGGCACTGAACCCCGGAGGGGCGAGCACAAGGACTCAGCGTGGCGTGAACTGCACGTAGACCTCGTTGGGCTTGACCATGCCCAGTTCGCTGCGCGCCTTTTCTTCCACCATGTCGAGCCCTTCCTTGAGGTCATGCACCTCGGACGACAAGCGCTCGTTGGCCAGCTTGGCCTGGTCATTGGCAGCTTTTTGCACATCGATTTGCCGCTGCATCTCGTTGACGCGCGGCACGCTGCCCCGCCCGAGCCAGAGCTGGGCGTGCAGCGCTGCCAGCAGAGCCAGCAGGATCACAGGCACAAGGCGGGAGCCCATGGCTTACCCCTTGGTGTGGGGTTTTGCCGCCGGGCCGCCCCAAGGCAAAACGCGGCCCCCTTGGGGGGCAGGGAGCCACACGCAGTGGGCGACCGTGGGGGCCATTACTTCAGGTTATAGAACGCAGCGCGGCCGGGGTACTGAGCGATTTCACCCAGGTCTTCCTCAATGCGCAGCAGCTGGTTGTATTTGGCGATACGGTCAGAGCGGCTCAGCGAGCCGGTCTTGATCTGGCCTGCGTTGGTGCCCACGGCGATGTCGGCAATGGTGCTGTCTTCGGTTTCGCCCGAGCGGTGCGAGATCACGGCGGTGTAGCCTGCGCGCTTGGCCATCTCGATGGCGGCAAAGGTTTCGGTCAGCGTACCGATCTGGTTGATCTTGATCAGGATCGAGTTGGCGATGCGCTTGTCGATGCCTTCCTTCAGGATCTTGGTGTTGGTCACGAACAGGTCGTCACCCACCAGTTGCACCTTGTCGCCCAGGCGTTCGGTCAGGTGTTTCCAGCCGTCCCAGTCGCCTTCGTGCATACCGTCTTCAATGCTGATGATCGGGTACTTGTCCACCCAGGCCGCCAGCATGTCCGTCCATTGCTGCGCAGTCAGCTTGAGGCCGCCTTCGCCTTCCAGCACGTAGTGGCCATCCTTGTAGAACTCGCTCGCGGCGCAGTCCAGGCCCAGGGCGATCTGTTCGCCCGCCGTGTAGCCAGCGGCTTCGATGGCTTGCAGGATCAGGCGGATGGCCGCCTCGTGGTTTTCAACGCTGGGGGCAAAGCCGCCTTCGTCGCCCACGGCGGTGCTGATGCCCTTGTCGTGCAGAATCTTCTTGAGCGCGTGGAACACTTCGGCGCCCCAGCGCACGGCTTCACGGAACGTGGGAGCGCCCACCGGGATGATCATGAACTCTTGCAGGTCCAGGCTGTTGTTGGCGTGCGCGCCGCCGTTGATCACGTTCATCATGGGCACGGGCAGTTGCACGCTGCCCATGCCGCCCAGGTAGCGGTACAGGGGCAGGCCGGACTCTTCGGCGGCAGCACGGGCCACGGCCATCGACACAGCCAGCATGGCGTTGGCGCCCAGGCGGCTCTTGTTCTCGGTGCCGTCCAGGTCGATCAGGGTCTTGTCCAGGAAGGCCTGCTCGGAGGCGTCCAGGCCCAGCACGGCTTCGCTGATCTCGGTGTTGATGTATTCCACAGCCTTGAGCACACCCTTGCCCAGGTAACGGCTCTTGTCGCCGTCGCGCATTTCAATGGCTTCGCGGCTGCCGGTGGAGGCGCCCGACGGCACGGCGGCCCGGCCCATCACGCCCGATTCGAGCAACACGTCGCATTCGACGGTGGGGTTGCCGCGGCTGTCCAGAATTTCGCGACCTACGATGTCAACGATTGCGCTCATTTTTTTCCTTTGGATAGATAGAGGTCAGACCGGGGCGTCAACGCCTTCGACCAGCACCATATTGAAAAACTCGGTCGCACCGGCGCGCTTGCTGCGCGCGGCACGGTACAGCTCGGCGTCGTAGAAAGCCTTGGCGGCATCGAAACTGGGAAAGCGCAGCATCGCCACGCGCGCGGGCGTCCAGTTGCCTTCCAGGGTCTCGAACTTTCCGCCGCGCACCAGGTATTCGCCACCGTGGGCCTTCACGGCTGCGGGCGCGGCCGCCATGTAGTCTTTGTACTGTTCGGGGTTGGACACTTTCATGTCCACGATGATGTAGGCAGCTGGCATGGGGTCGTCCTGTTAGTTGAAGTTGTTTTCGAGAAATCCGCTTTTCTTCGTGATGTCGTCCAGTGCCACCAGGGTTTCGAGCAGCGCCTTCATGTGCTTGAGCGGCACGGCGTTGGGGCCGTCCGACCAAGCCTCAGCAGGGCGGGGGTGGGTTTCCATGAACAGGCCCGCCACGCCCACGGCTACACCGGCGCGGGCCAGCACGGGCACCATGTCGCGCGCGCCACCACTCACGGCACCCAGGCCGCCGGGTTTTTGCACCGAGTGGGTGACGTCAAACACCACGGGCGCACCGGAGTTGCGCATCTCGGCCAGGCTGGTCATGTCGGCCACGAGGTTGTTGTAGCCAAAGCTCACACCGCGCTCGCAGGCCAGGAAGCGGTCTTCCGACAGGCCAACTTCGGCCGCTGCAGCCCGGGCCTTGTCGATGACGTTCTTCATGTCCCAGGGCGCCAGGAACTGGCCCTTCTTGATGTTCACCGGCTTGCCGCTTTGCGCCACCGCGCGGATGAAATCCGTCTGGCGGCATAGGAACGCAGGCGTTTGCAGCACGTCCACCACGCTGGCCACCTCGGCCACGTGCGAGGTGTCGTGCACGTCGGTCAGGATGGGCAGCTGCAGCTGGCGGCGCACTTCATCGAGGATCTTGAGGCCAGCGTCGATGCCGACGCCGCGCTTGCTGGTGCCGGAGGAGCGGTTGGCCTTGTCGAACGAGCCCTTGTAGATCAGCGGAATGCCCAGCGGCGCGCAGGCTTCCTTGAGCTGGCCTGCGACGTCGAGCGACATTTCCAGGCCTTCAATGGAGCAAGTGCCCGCGATCAGGAAAAAGCGCTGGTCCAGGCCAACGTTGAATCCGCACAGCTGCATGCTTGAGTCCCCTTATGCTTTTTTTGCGGCTTGCTGGTGTTCCACTGCGGCCTTGATAAAGGCGTTGAACAGCGGGTGGCCGTTCCAGGGCGTGGACTTGAACTCGGGGTGGAACTGCACGCCGATGAACCAGGGGTGCACGGTTTGCGGCAGCTCTACGATTTCGGTGAGTTCTTCACGCTGGGTCAGCGCCGAGATCACCAGGCCCGCCTTGCGCAGCTGGTCCAGGTAGTTCACGTTGGCTTCGTAGCGGTGGCGGTGGCGCTCGGTCACCACGTCGCCGTAGATGCTGTGGGCCAGCGTGTCCTTGGACACGTCCGAGCTCTGCGCGCCCAGGCGCATGGTGCCGCCGAGGTCCGAGTTTTCATCGCGCTTCTTGATGGTGCCGTCTGCATCCTTCCACTCGGTGATCAGTGCGATCACGGGGTGGGGCGTGGTGGGGTCGAACTCGGTGCTGTTGGCGTTGGCCAGGCCTGCCACATGGCGGGCGTATTCGATGGTGGCCACCTGCATGCCCAGGCAGATGCCCAGGTAGGGCACTTTGCGTTCGCGGGCAAACTGCGCCGTGGCGATCTTTCCTTCCACGCCACGCTGGCCGAAGCCGCCAGGCACCAGAATGGCGTCGTACTTGGCCAGCTTGGCGGCCGCGTCGGCGCTGTCGATGGTCTCGGAATCGACATGGTCGATCTTCACGCGCACATGGTTGCGCATGCCGGCGTGGCGCAGGGCCTCGTTGACGGACTTGTAGCTGTCCGACAGGTCCACATACTTGCCGACCATGGCGATGGTGACTTCGCCCTGGGGGTGTTCGGTTTCGTACACCAGGTCGTCCCAGCGCTTGAGGCTGGTGGGCGGGGTGTTCAGGCGCAGCTTGTCGCAGATCAGGCCGTCGAGGCCCTGTTCGTGCAACATCCGGGGCACCTTGTAGATGGTGTCCACGTCCCACATGCTGATCACGCCCCATTCGGGCACGTTGGTGAACAGCGAGATCTTGGCGCGCTCTTCTTCAGGGATGCGGCGGTCGGCGCGGCACAGCAGCGCATCAGCCTGGATGCCGATTTCGCGCAGCTTTTGCACGGTGTGCTGGGTGGGCTTGGTTTTGAGCTCCCCCGCTGCAGCGATCCAGGGCAGGTAGGTCAGGTGCACGAAGGCTGCGTTGTTCGGGCCCATGCGCAGGCTCATCTGGCGCACGGCTTCCAGGAACGGCAGCGATTCGATGTCACCCACGGTGCCGCCGATTTCGACAATGGCCACATCCACGGCATCGGGCGTGCCGATGCCCGCGCCGCGCTTGATGAATTCCTGGATTTCGTTGGTGACGTGGGGGATGACCTGCACGGTCTTGCCCAGGTAGTCGCCACGGCGTTCCTTCTCCAGCACGGACTGATAAATCTTGCCCGTGGTGAAGTTGTTGGTTTTCTTCATGCGCGTTTCGATGAAACGCTCGTAGTGGCCCAGATCCAGGTCGGTTTCTGCGCCGTCGTCGGTCACGAAAACCTCGCCGTGCTGGAACGGCGACATGGTGCCCGGGTCTACGTTGATGTAGGGGTCAAGCTTGATGAGGGTGACTTTGAGTCCCCGCGATTCGAGGATCGCGGCAAGGGAGGCTGAGGCGATTCCCTTACCGAGGGAAGACACCACACCGCCGGTGACGAAGACAAATTTGGTCATGTCTTTTTTGGTGGTGGGAAATTGGGATTATAGATGGCACCCCGGCGAAACCCCCGAGGGCAGGGTCACCCCCGTCTGCTAAATTCGCGCCATGAATGAGCTTGCTGGCAAACACATTGTTCTGGGTCTGAGTGGGGGCGTGGCTTGCTACAAGGCGGCCGATCTGTGCCGCCAGCTCATCAAGGAGGGGGCCACCGTGCAGGTGGTGATGACCGAGGCGGCTGAACAATTCATCACGCCAGTCACCATGCAGGCGCTGTCTGGCCGCACGGTGTACGGCTCGCAGTGGGATGCGCGCGAGCCCAACAACATGCCCCACATCAACCTGAGCCGTGAGGCCGACGCGATCCTGATAGCGCCGTGCAGCGCCGATTTCATCGCGCGGCTGGTGCAGGGCAGGGCGGATGAGCTGCTCAGCTTGCTGTGCCTGGCCCGCCCTGCGCAGCGGGTGCCGTTGCTGCTGGCTCCGGCCATGAACCGTGAGATGTGGGCCCATCCGGCCACGCAGCGCAACCTGGCCCAGGTGGCGCAGGATGGCGCGGTGGTGCTGGGTGTGGGCAATGGAGACCAGGCTTGTGGCGAGACTGGCGATGGCCGCATGCTGGAGCCTGTGGAGCTGCTGGAAGAGTTGATTGCCTTCTTCGCGCCCAAGGTCCTGGCGGGGCGCAAGGTGCTGGTGACGGCGGGGCCCACTTTTGAGGCGATCGATCCCGTGCGTGGCATCACCAACCTCTCGAGCGGAAAGATGGGTTTTGCCATTGCCCGTGCGGCCCGCGAGGCAGGTGCCGAAGTCACTTTGGTCGCTGGGCCTGTGCATGTGCCCACGCCACGTGGGGTGCAGCGTGTGAATGTGCAGTCGGCCCAGGAGATGCTGGCGGTTGTACAGCGCCATGTGCAGGCGGCGTCGGTGTTCGTTGCCACCGCTGCCGTGGCGGACTGGCGGCCCGCCAGCCAGTCCTCCCAGAAAATCAAGAAAGACGGATCGGGCCAGACACCGACCCTGGGTTTCGTGGAAAACCCCGACATCCTGGCCATGGTCGCGAAGTCATCGCATGCCCTGGAGGGTGATCTCTTTTGCGTCGGTTTTGCTGCTGAAAGCCATGATCTGCTGGCCCACGCCACGGCCAAGCGTGCGCGCAAAGGGGTGCCGCTGCTGGTGGGCAACATTGGCCCTGCCACCTTTGGGCAGGATGACAATGCCCTGCTGTTGGTGGACGCCCAAGGGCACCGCGAGCTGCCCCGGGCTTCCAAGCGGGTGCTGGCCCAGCAGCTGATCGGGGAGATTGCAGCGCGGTTGTCCCCTGTGGGTTCCTAGAGGTCTTTGCCGGGAGGCCGTATGAAGACTGGTGCCACCAAGCCTGAATGGGATACGCCGCCCGATGGCGACTTTGCACGCTACGTGGAACGGCTGACCGCGCCTGCACCTGCCAGAGGTGTACAGGCTCCAGCCCCTGGCTCCACCACCGCCCAGAAGCCCGCTGGGGCGGGTGGGGTGCGCCCGGCGCCCCAGTCCGGTCCGCCGGATCTCGCTCTGGTTCTGAAGCCTTTGCTGGGCGTTGTGCGTGCGGTGCGCGCCGTGCTGCTGGTGTTGATTGCCTTGCACGGGGTGGCGCTGTTCATGTTCAGTCAAGGGTCTTGGCCGGGGCTCGCGGTCATGGCGGCCACCTGGTGGGGGTTGGGGCGTTTGATTGACGTGGCTCCCAAGGCCCTATCATCCGCAGCCTTCGGGGCCGCGTCTGGCGTGGAGCCCTTGCAGGAGCGGCTGCGGCAAGTGGCCCAGCAGCGCACAACTGGAAAGAAGAAATAGCCGTGAAGATTGACGTGAAGATTCTGGATCCGCGCATGGCGGACCAATTGCCCACCTATGCCACCCCCGGCAGTGCTGGCCTGGACCTGCGCGCTTGCCTGGATGCTCCGCTCACCCTGCAGCCGAATGCCTGGCAACTGGTGCCCACGGGCATTGCCGTCTACCTCAAAGACCCCGGGTACGCCGCGCTGATCCTGCCGCGCTCGGGTCTGGGCCACAAGCATGGCATCGTGCTGGGCAATCTCGTGGGCCTGATTGACAGCGACTACCAGGGGCAGCTCATGGTGAGCGCCTGGAACCGCAGCAGCACCGCATTCACGCTGGAGCCCATGGAGCGGCTCGCACAGCTGGTGATCGTTCCGGTGGTGCAGGCGCAGTTCAACGTGGTGACTGAGTTTGCAGCGACGGAGCGGGGCGAGGGTGGCTACGGGTCAACCGGGAAGGCCTGAGCACCGGGCTGAATGGGGTCGGGGCAGGTTGGGGTTGTAAGACGCCGCTTACCTTTGGATGGGTTTGTTACTGACGCAGGCGCAGCCCCTGCGTCTACGGGACAGGGGGCTGGGGCGTTGTTCCAATCTAGGTATGCGCACCAAGGCCGGATTCCCTGCAAGCCGTGTGCACCCCCTGACTTTAGGAGTACGAAAATGCTGCAAATTACCCGTTCTTTCGCCATCGCTGGCGCCGTGGTCCTTGTGGGCTCGTTGGCCGCCTGCGGCCACAACCGATCGGCCCCTGCGCCACAATATTCGGGGGGCTACTCGGGCGGCTACCAAACGGCGCCGGCCTACCCGAACAATCCGGCCGGCACGGAGTACGGTCGGGTTTCCAATATCGAAGTGTTGCAGGGGCGGTCGCAAGGCCAGACCTCCGGGGCTGGTGCTGTGATCGGCGCTGTCGTCGGTGGTGTTCTGGGCAACCAGATCGGCAAGGGCTCCGGTCGTGCCGCCGCAACCGGCGTGGGCATTGTTGGAGGCGCAGTAGCAGGCAATGCCATTGAGGGCCGCAACAACAGCCAGGAAGTACAGGGCTACCGCCTGTCGGTGCAACTCGATCACGGCGGCTACCGCGTCTACGACGTAAGCAGCCCCGGCGATCTGCGCATTGGCGACCGTGTACGCTTGTACAACGGCCAGATTTCACGCCTTTAATCGACCATTCGGGCTTGGCTAGGCTCTGAAAACCGTTCAGGGCCTTCCTTTCGCCCAGCTCAGTGGAGCAGGTTATTGCCAGGCGCCTGCGGCTGTACCCGAAAAAAGCCTGTGCCGGCGCTGCCCCGGCCAATTTCCTCTTCGGTGGCTTCCCGCACGGCCTGTACGGTCAACTGCAAGCGCAGCGCAATCCCCGCCAGCGGGTGATTGCCGTCCAGGACCACATGCTCCGGATAGATCTCCGTGACCGTGTAGAGCCCCGTGCGGGGGGCATCGGGATTGCAGCCCTCGGGCAGCGCGGCGCCGTCAAACGTCATTCCCTCTTCGATCTCTGCCGGAAACAGATCGCGTGGCTCCAGGAACAGCAGTTGGTCGTTGAAGTCACCAAACGCATCTTCGGGCTCCAGGTGCAACGCCAGCGTGGCACCGGGGCTGTGGCCTTGCAGGGCTTCTTCGATGCGGGGTAGAAGGTCGTCGCCCCCCACCAGAAACTCTACGGGATCGTCGAGCACATCCAGTTCTTCGCCAAGGGTGTCTTTCAGTGTCCAGGTCAGTGCGACCACACATTGTTGGGTAATTTCCATAGGAGAATTGTCGCAGTTTGACCAACGGCTCCGCAAAGGGGCAGACCAGTTCCCATGGATATCCAGCAACCCCTTACCCTGCTCGGTGGCCTGACCCCCGCCCAGTTCATGCGCCGCCATTGGCAGAAGAAGCCCTTGTTGGTGCGCCAGGCCATTCCCCAGTTTGCTCCCCCTGTGTTGCGGTCGGAGCTGTTCGCGCTGGCCGCCCAGGAGGGCGTGGAGTCCCGCCTCGTGCAACTGGTCAAAGGGGCGTGGAAGCTGCGCCATGGACCCTTTCAAAGGCGTGCCCTGCCTGCGCTCCAGCAGCCCGATTGGACTTTGCTGGTGCAGGGCGTTGACCTGCACAACGACGCCGTGCATGCGCTGATGCAGCAGTTCAGGTTTGTGCCGGAGGCGCGGCTTGATGACCTCATGATCAGTTATGCGTCCGACGGCGGTGGTGTGGGCCCTCATTTCGACAGTTACGACGTCTTTCTGTTGCAGGCCCACGGAACGCGTCGTTGGCGCATTGGCCGCCAGAAGGATCTCACGCTGCGCGAAGGTATTCCCCTCAAAGTGCTGGCGCAGTTCGAGCCTGAAGAGGAGTACCTGCTGGAGCCGGGCGACATGCTGTACCTGCCGCCGCGTTATGCCCACGATGGCATCGCCGAGGGCGAATGCATGACTTATTCGATCGGCTTTAAGGTGCCGTCCCGCGCCGAACTGGGCCAGGAATTGTTGGTGCGCCTGGCCGAGGATGCTGCGGATCAAGACAAGCCCCTCCTGTACCGCGATGCCCAGCAGGAAGCTGTGTCTCAACCTGCGGCCATTCCGGCGGGTTTGCAGGACTTCGCGCGGGATGCTTTGAGCCGCGCACTGGCGCAGCCCCTTGTTTTGGAGCGCGCACTGGGGGAGTATCTGACTGAGCCCAAGCCGAATGTGTGGTTCGAACCCGGCGATACAGGCGTGATGCTGGAAGGGGTGCGCCTGGACCGCCGCAGCCGCATGATGTACGACACTCACCATGTGTTCATCAATGGCGAGAGCTACCGTGCAGCAGGCCGCGACGCAACGCTAATGCGCCGCCTGGCTGATGAACGTCAGCTGACCGCCCGCGAGCTTGCGCGCGCCAGTGACGACGCGCTGGAGCTGCTGTCGTCCTGGTGTGATGCGGGCTGGGCTCACGTCTGGGCTGGATAGATCGAAGCACTCCAGGAGACACCGCCATGACCGAGATTTCTGCCAGTTCCGCCGATTCGCGGCCCGATCTCCCGGTGGGTCGTTTCAGCAGCCGTGAAGCGTTTCAGCAAATGGTGCGCGACGCGATTGCCACAGCCGCCCGGGATGGCTGGAAGGAAATTGTGATCAGCGATGCGAATTTCCATGACTGGCCCCTGGGCGAACGCAGTGTGGTGGAGGCCTTGCAGGATTGGGCCCATGGAAGTCGGCGTTTCACCATGCTGGCGTGCAGCTACGATGATGTGATCCGTCGGCACGCGCGTTTTGTGCGTTGGCGGGGCACCTGGGACCACATCATCAATTGCCGTCGCAGCCCGGCGGCTGATCCACTGGATATTCCCAGTGCATTGTGGTCCCCGCACTGGGTGATGCAACGGCTGGACCCGGAGCGGTGCGTGGGGGTTGCAGGCTTTGAACCAGATCGCCGTGTGCTGCTGCGCGAGACGCTCAACGAGTGGGTGCGCAGCAAAAGCACGCCCGGTTTCCCCGCATCGACGCTGGGATTATGAGCCAAATGCGCGCTTTGCGCCTTGTCAATTGGGCGTAAAGGTTTCGTCAGTGTTAGTCTGTATTGACTAAATACCAATATAATCAGTGGCTGCGCCGAAAAGGTGCAAGCCAAGCGCATTGTGCCAAAGCGTACCGGGGCTTCCAAAAAGCCTGACGCCGTGGCTTTTCAAGATTCTGTCTGTCCAACTAGGAAAATCGAAATGAAGAACTCTCTCGTTCTGGCCGCCCTGATCGCCGCTGCTGCACTCGCCGCTTGTGGCAAGAAGGAAGAGCCCGCTCCTGCTCCAGCACCAGCTGCCGTGGAAGCCCCAGCTCCAGCACCCGCACCAGCTCCTGCCGCTTCTGAAGCCGCTCCTGCCGCTTCCGACGCTGCCTCGGCTGCTGCTGCACCTGCTGCCGATGCTGCCAAGGCTGCCGCTGACGCTGCTGCCACCGCTGCTACTGGCGCTTCCGCAGCCAAGTAATTCGCTGCAGGCCGCAGCGGGTTGCAAAACCTGCTATCGACCGAAAGCCCCGCACCGCAAGGTCGGGGCTTTTTCTTTTTTGGGGCGTTTTCCTTCCCCGGAGTTGGTCGTTTGCGGCGTGACCGGAGTCACTTCATCCTGCAACTGCCAGCCAGGGCGTTCCCGCCGTTGGGCTGGCGACGGTGATTTCCTCGGCGGGCCACTCCAGTGCAAGGCCTAGCGCTTGTTGGGCGAGGCTGGGTGCATTGTTCTGTGCGCTCAGGTGGGCGGCCACCACACGCTGCAGGCCAGGGTGCCGCACGGTACGCAGGATGTCGGCTGCCGCAAAATTGGCCAAGTGCCCATACGGTCCCCCGACGCGGCGTTTCAAGAAGGTCGGATACCGGGATGCTTCGAGCATTGCGGGGTCGTGGTTGGCTTCAATCATCAACGCATGGCAGCCTTGTAGTTGCTGCAGAACATGGTCGCTGGCGTGGCCCAGGTCGGTGAGCACGCCCAGGTGGGATGCGCCGTCCGAGCAACGCAGCTGCAGCGGCTCGCGCGCATCGTGGGGCACCGTGAAGGGCAGGGCGCTGAAGGTGCCGAGGTCCAGAGCCTGCATGTCGTGTGCAATGCGCAGCATGCCATCAAAGTCGGGGGCTCCGAGGGCGGCATAGGTGCCCTGGCTCATCCATACCGGGATGCGGTAGCGCACGGCCACGGCCAGTGCACAGCCGATGTGGTCCGAGTGTTCGTGGGTGATGAAGACGGCATCCAGGTCTTCGATCTGCAACTGCGCTTGCGCCAGGCGGGTCTGCAGTTGCCGGATGCCGAATCCGCAATCGATCAGCAGGCGGCGTACCTGTGTGCCGCTGCTGCCTTCCACCACCGTGGCGTTGCCCGTGCTGCCGCTACCCAGGTTCTTGAAACGCAGCATGTCGTGGTCGAAGGCGCTTGCCGCGCAGCACCTCTGTAGCCTGGACCCCGGGCCCAGGCAGGGGGAACGAAGAGGCGCGCGGTTCGTCGCTTATTTCAGATCGTCGGCAATCACGCGGACGATGCGCTCGGCATTGGCGGACGATTCGGGGACGCCGGCTTCGTTGAGCACCGATACCGTGGTGGACTCCCCTTGGCTGCGCACCAGAATGCGGTACTTGAGTGGAGGTGTGGCGTTGGACGAGCTGAAGAGTTTGCCGAAGAACCCTGGCTCCTTCTTCTCGGCATTGGGCGCCACATAGCGCACAAAGTAGGTGCCTTCATTGCGATTGCGGTCTTCCACCGTGAAGCCGGTGCGGTCCAGGGCCAGGCCGATGCGGCGCCAGGCGCGGTCAAAACCCTCGTCAAGCTGGACCACGGGTTTGTTGTCCACCGTGGCCATGCGGGCCGACTGAGCGCGTGGGGCGGGGGCTGCAGCCACTGCCTTGGACTGCTCTTGGCTCACGCCCAGCTTGACCATCAGGCGGCGCAGGAATTCGGTTTCGAGTTCCGGGTCGGAGGGGCGGGGTTGCCACACGGTGCTGTCTTTGGAAACGTTGCCGTAGACCTCAATCATGCCGCGGTGGGTGATGTAGATCTCGGTGCCGCCATTGGCGTTGCGCTCCAGGCGCGTTCGGAACTTGTCGCGTTCACCGGTGGAGTACAGCGAGTCGAGCAGCTTGCCCAGGGTCGAGCGGATGAAGTCCTGCGGCAGCTTGGCGCGGTTTTCGGCCCAGTCGGTTTCCATGATGCCCACGTTGGCGTCTGCCTGCGCCAGGTTGAAGCCGCTTTCCTGCCAGAAGTCGCGCACGGGTTCCCAGAGCTTGTCGGCCGGGCGGTTGACCACCAGCCAGCGCTGGTTGCCGTCGCGCTCGATGCGCACGTCGCCCAGTTGCAGGGCTGCGGCGTTGGCGGTGCCCGATGGCTGAGCAGCCTGGCCGGCCTGCATGGCGGCGGCCGAGACGGCGCCGCCTGGGACGTTGTAGCGTGAATCACGCGACAGCTGGGTCAGGTCTGGCGGGACTTCCAGGGTCGAGCCTTTGGTCGCGCTCTTGTAGTCGATCTTGTCGCCCTCCAGGGCGGCACAGGCAGACAGGGCCATGGCAAGGGCCAGCAGGCTCAGGCGGGTGGTAGCAGCTTTCACGCGGAAATCCTTGGAGAGTGTCTCGGGGAGCGGGCGCAGCCCGGATTAGATCAGGCCGCTGGTGCGCAGCGCAGATTCGACCACAGCCTCGTTGCTGGTGGTCAGCGGCGTCATGGGCAGGCGCATCGTGCCACCGCACAGGCCCATGCGGGCCATGGCCCACTTGACCGGGATGGGGTTGGCTTCAACAAACAGGTTCTTGTGCACCGGCATCAGCTTGAACTGGATTTCCATGGCCCGGCGTGCATCGCCCGCCAGGGCAGCCACACACAGTTCGTGCATCAGGCGCGGGGCGACGTTGGCCGTCACGCTGATGTTGCCGTGGCCTCCGCACAGCATCAGCGCCACAGCGGTCGGGTCGTCGCCCGAATACACGCCAAAGTCCTTGGGCACGTCGCGGATGAGCCACTGGGCGCGTTCGATGTTGCCGGTGGCTTCCTTGATGCCGATGATGCCGGGCACCTGGGTCAGGCGCAGCACGGTGTCGTGCTGCATATCGGCCACCGAGCGGCCGGGCACGTTGTACAGCACGATGGGCAGGTCGCCCGTGGCTTCGGCAATCGCCTTGAAATGCTGGAACTGGCCCTCTTGCGTAGGCTTGTTGTAGTACGGCACGACCTGCAACTGGCTGTCGGCCCCCACGCCGCGCGCGAACTTGGCCAGCTCGATGGCTTCGGCGGTGGAGTTGGCGCCACAGCCCGCCATGATGGGCACGCGCTTGGCAGATTGCTCCACGGCCACGCGAATGATCTCGCAATGTTCTTCGACGTTGACGGTGGGCGACTCGCCCGTGGTGCCCACCACGCCGATGCAGTCGGTGCCTTCGGCAATGTGCCAGTCGATCAGTTTGCGCAGGGCCGGGTAGTCCACGCTACCGTCCTCGTGCATGGGAGTGACGAGGGCGACGATGCTGCCGGTGAGAGCGACGGAGGAAGAGGTCATGTCCGCAGTGGTAAACGGTAAAAGAGCATTCTAACTAGCCCACATGGGTAGAAGATGTCGTGAGGGTCCCCCAGGCGGCGGGAGTTCCCGCACGGCCGTGATGCGTTGCACGAAACGGTCGGGGTTTTGTTGGAAGCCGTCTTCATAGGCCAGCGTGCGCAGCCCCGTGCAGGCGGTCAGCAGTTCTCCGGGCTGCAGCAGGAATTCCGGCCGGGCAGGGCGGCCCACGGTTTCGTTGCCGTGTGCAAAGGTCTCGTAGATCAACACGCCGCCTGGGGCCACGCTCTCCACCAGGGTGGCCAGCAGGGGTCGCCACAGGTAGTTGGTGACCACCACGGCACCAAACTGGCGGCCTGCAAAGGGCCATGGGCCGCTCTCGATGTCGGCCAGTACCAGTTCACCCAGACCCTCGCAAGCGGCCAGGGCCTCGGCAGAGCGGTCCACTCCCACCACGGAGTGCCCCAGGCCGCGCAGCCAGCGCAGGTGGCGCCCGGCGCCGCAAGCCACGTCGAGCACCGTGCTGCCCGGCGCAATCAGGTGGGACCAGCGGCGGACCCAGTCGGAGGGAGCTTCGTTACCGTGCATGTGCTATTGAAAATATAGCTATCAGCGCTTGTCCATCAAGCGCTAGCGACCAAAAAACTTGAAAGAGGAAGGCGCGGGCTCAGAAGCACGCCCACATCTGGTCGGCCAGCATCACCATGAAGTCCGGCACCGTGTACATGCCAAACACCGCCAGGCACAGCACCACCGCCGTGATCCAGCCAAGCCAGCGCCATACCCGTGGCACGCTGCTGCCGGGCGGGGTGGTGGATGCGCTGACGGTGGACATGAAGAAGTTCTTTGCAGGGGATGGTCAGGCAGGTTGGGCTGCGCCGCGCTGGATGGGGCTTTCCCGGACCGGCAGGTTTACCAGCCCGGCAAAAACACCCAGGCCGATGGCGATGTACCAGACGATATCGTAGCTGCCCGTCGCGTCATACAGATAGCCCCCCAGCCACACGCCCAGAAAGCTGCCGATCTGGTGGCTGAAGAACACGAAGCCGCCCAGCATCGACAGATGCTGCACGCCAAAGATTTGCGCGATGGTGGCGTTGGTGGGCGGGATGGTAGACAGCCACAGCGTGCCCATCACCGCCGAGAACACATACACCGACAGCGGCGACAGCGGCACCAGCAGGAACACGCTGATGGCCGCAGCCCGCGCAAAGTAGATAAAAGCAAGGATGAACCGCTTGGGCATGCGCTGGCCCAGCGTGCCGGCCACATAGGTGCCAAGCACATTGAACAGGCCAATCAGCGCCAGTGCATAGCTGGCCACCTGGGGCGACAGGCCGTGGTCCTTGAGGTAGCTGGGCATGTGCACGCCGATGAACACCACCTGGAATCCACAGACGAAGTAGCCCGCCATCAACAGGTTGAAACTGGGGTAGCGGAACGCCTCGCCCAGCGCTTGCAGGATCGTCTGCTCGCGCTTGACCGGGGCCGCTCCCGCGAAGTTGGGCTCGCGCAGCCCAAAGGCCAGCGGCACGATGAGCAGCACCATCAAGGACAGCGCCAGCAGCGCCTGCTGCCAACCTAGTCCGGCAATCAGCCAGCCTTCCACCGGCACCATGAGGAACTGGCCGAACGAGCCTGCCGCAGCAGCAACACCCATGGCCCAGGACCGGCGTTCGGGTGCAATCTGGCGCCCCAGCACACCGTAGATCACGGCGTAGGTGGTGCCTGCCTGGGCCGCGCCAATCAGCACGCCCGCCGTCAGCGCAAACAGCGTGGGCGTGGGCGACAGTGCCATGCCCGCCAGGCCCAGGCCGTACAGCACGGCACCGCCCATCAGCACGCGGAACGCGCCAAACCGGTCGGCCACCATGCCCGCAAAAATGCCGATCAGGCCCCAGGACAGGTTCTGGATGGCAATTGCCAGTGCGAACGACTGGCGCGTCCAGCCCATCTCCTGGGTGATGGGCAAGAGCCAGAGCCCGAAGCCGTGGCGGATGCCCATCGACAGGGTCACGATGGCCGCGCCGCAGGCCAGCACCTGGAACATGGACAGTTTGGGAGGATTCGTATGCATGCGCAGGAATGTAGCCAGATTGCGTGAAACGTGCTGATACACCGGGGACCAATACAGTTGGTAGCAGGGGCGAAGGTGGGGCTGGTTTTATATCCAGCTATTGCTGCGTTGCCGCACTACAATCCGCCCCATGTCTGCCAAACCGTCTTCTGCATCCGCCAGCGAATATTCCGAAGGCTCGATCCGCGTGCTCAAGGGCCTGGAGCCCGTCAAGCAACGCCCGGGCATGTACACCCGCACCGACAACCCCCTGCACATCGTTCAGGAGGTGCTGGACAACGCGGCCGACGAGGCGCTGGCCGGGCACGGCAAGAAGATCCGCGTCACGCTGCATGCCGACGGCTCGGTCAGCGTGGAGGACGACGGCCGGGGCATTCCGTTTGGCATGCACCCCGAGGAAAACGCCCCGGTGATCGAACTGGTGTTCACCCGGCTGCACGCGGGTGGCAAGTTCGACAAGGGCAAGGGTGGTGCCTACAGCTTCTCGGGCGGCCTGCACGGCGTGGGCGTGAGTGTGACCAACGCACTGGCCACCCGGCTGGAGGCAACGAGCTACCGCGAAGGCAAGGCGGCACGCCTGGTGTTCTCGGCCGGTGACGTGATCGAACCCCTGGTGGCCCGACCGCTGGAGGCGGGCGAGCGCAAGCAGGGCACCTCGGTCCGAGTGTGGCCCGACGCCAAGTATTTCGAGTCGAGTGTGCTGCCCATGGGCGAGCTCACCCACCTGCTGCGCAGCAAGGCGGTGCTGATGCCCGGCGTGACGGTGCAGCTGGTGAACGAGAAAACCCGCGACACGCAAACCTGGCAGTACAAGGGCGGCCTGCGCGACTACCTCATGCAGACGCTCAACGGCGACCCGGTGATCCCGCTGTTTGAAGGCGAGGGTTTTGCCGACCGCAACAACGAAAGTTTTGCCGAAGGCGAGGGCGCATCCTGGTGTGTTGCCTTCACCGAAGACGGCCAGCCCGTGCGCGAGAGCTACGTCAACCTGATTCCCACGAGCGCGGGCGGCACGCACGAGAGCGGCCTGCGCGACGGCCTGTTCAATGCGGTCAAGAGCTTCATCGAGCTGCACAGCCTGCTGCCCAAGGGTGTGAAGCTGCTGCCCGAGGACGTGTTTGCGCGCGCCAGCTATGTGCTCAGTGCCAAGGTGCTCGACCCGCAGTTCCAGGGCCAGATCAAGGAGCGCCTGAACTCGCGCGACGCGGTGCGGCTGGTCAGCGGCTTTGTGCGCCCCGCCCTGGAGCTGTGGCTGAACCAGCATGTGGAATACGGCAAGAAGCTCGCCGAGCTGGCCATCAAGGCCGCGCAGACGCGCCAGAAGGCCGGGCAGAAGGTTGAAAAACGCAAGGGCTCCGGCGTGGCCGTGTTGCCCGGCAAGCTCACCGATTGCGAAAGCAAGGACATCGCCCACAACGAAGTCTTCCTGGTCGAGGGCGACTCGGCCGGCGGCAGCGCCAAGATGGGCCGCGACAAGGAAAGCCAGGCCATCCTGCCGCTGCGCGGCAAGGTGCTCAACACCTGGGAGGTAGAGCGCGACCGCCTGTTTGCCAACAACGAAATCCACGACATCTCGGTGGCCATCGGCGTAGACCCGCACGGCCCCAACGACACGCCCGACCTGTCGGGCCTGCGCTACGGCAAGGTTTGCATCTTGAGCGACGCCGACGTCGACGGCTCGCACATCCAGGTGCTGCTGCTCACGCTGTTCTTTCGCCACTTTCCCAAGCTCATCGAGACCGGCCACATCTACGTGGCGCGCCCGCCGTTGTTCCGCGTGGACGTGCCTGCGCGTGGCAAAAAGCCCGCCGCCAAGATGTATGCGCTGGACGACGGCGAGCTGACTGCCATCCTCGACAAGTGCGCCAAGGACGGCGTGCCCAAAGAGAAGTGCCAGATCAGCCGTTTCAAGGGGCTGGGCGAAATGAACGCCGAGCAGCTGTGGGAAACCACGCTCAACCCCGACACCCGCCGCCTGCTGCCCGTGCAGCTGGGCGACATGGACTTTGCCGCCACCGAGGGTCTCATCACCAAGCTCATGGGCAAGGGCGAAGCCGCCGCGCGCCGTGAGCTGATGGAGTTGCATGGCGATGCGGTCGAGATCGATATCTGACCGCATCGACGCGCTCCGCCCGGTGTTTGTGATCAAAATATGAACAAAAACAGTGCCCTGCGCTTGTCTGTATTGGGTTTGCTGCTATGTTTTGTGCAGCAAATGGCCCATGCGGACCTGTGGGCGCATGTGGACGAGCGCGGCGTGACGCACTTTGCGGCCGAGCAGGTCGATGCGCGCTACCAGCTGTTTTTTCGCGGCAACGACTTTGACTCCACCCGCGATGCGCCTGCCAATGCGTCGCCCATGCCCTATGCGCTGCCCGCAGCGGGCGCGCGCCTGCTGACCTTTTTTGACATCGCCCCCGACTACAAACGCGTCAAACACCACCTGCGCGCTGCGTCCGCCAAACACGGTGTGGACTACGAGCTGCTGCAGGCCGTGATCGCGACCGAGTCCGGCTTCGACGCCACTGCCGTGTCGCCCAAGGGCGCCGTGGGCCTGATGCAGGTGATGCCCGCCACCGCCAACCGCTTTGGCGTGAGCAGCGACGCCAAGCGCACGGTGGAACAGAAGCTGGCCGACCCGGCGGTGAATGTGCCCACTGGCACCCGTTACCTGCGCCACCTGCTGGACCTGTTCCCCGGTCGCATGGACCTGGCCGTGGCGGCCTACAACGCCGGTGAAGGTGCGGTACAGCGCGCGGGCAACCAAATCCCCGCGTACAAGGAAACGCAGAGCTATGTGCGCACCGTGCTGGGCCTGTATGCCCAGCTCAAGCCCCCGGCACCCGTGCTGGCACAGCGTGCAGCGCCTGGCCGCGTACGCATGGAGCTCTCGGGCGGTGCCACCAACAGGGGCAACCTGCCGCCCACCCGCGTCGCGCAGACACGCGACCAGAACCTGAATCAAGAACCTGTAGTTAACGAATGAGCGACCAACCGACTTTGGATTTCACCACCGCAGGCGATGACGGGGGCGACTCCCTGGGCCTGGCGGGCTATGCCCAGCGCGCCTACCTTGAATACGCACTGTCGGTCGTCAAGGGCCGTGCGTTGCCCGATGTGTGCGACGGCCTCAAGCCCGTGCAGAGGCGCATCCTGTATTCGATGGACCGCATGGGTCTGGGCTACAGCGGCCCCACGCGCAATACTGCCGCCAAGCCGGTCAAGAGCGCCCGCGTGGTGGGCGATGTGCTGGGCCGCTTCCACCCGCATGGTGACCAGTCGGCCTACGACGCGCTGGTGCGCATGGCGCAGGACTTTGCGCAGCGCTACCCGCTCATCGACGGCCAGGGCAACTTCGGCAGCCGCGATGGCGATGGCGCTGCCGCCATGCGCTACACCGAGGCGCGCCTGTCGCGCATCACCAGCCTGCTGCTGGATGAAATCGACGAAGGCACTGTTGATTTCATGCCCAACTATGACGGCAGCACCGAGGAGCCGCGCCAGCTGCCCGCGCGCCTGCCGTTTGCGCTGCTCAACGGCGCCAGCGGCATCGCTGTGGGCCTGGCCACCGAGATCCCCAGCCACAACCTGCGCGAGATCGCCGACGCCTGCATTGCACTCATCAAGACACCTGCTCTCAGCCAGGACGAGCTGCTGGCCATCGTGCCCGGACCAGACTACCCCGGCGGTGGCCAGATCATCAGCAGCCCCGGCGACATTGCCGATGCCTACCGCACCGGCCGGGGCAGCCTCAAGGTGCGCGCGCGCTGGAAGATCGAGGAACTGGCGCGTGGCCAGTGGCAACTGGTGGTGAACGAGCTGCCACCGGGCGTGAGCACGCAGCGCGTGCTCGAAGAGATCGAGGAAATCACCAACCCCAAAGTCAAGGCCGGCAAGAAGGCGCTGAGCCAGGACCAGACGCAACTGAAGGCCAGCATCCTGGCCGTGCTGGATGTCGTGCGCGACGAATCCAGCAAAGACGCCCCCGTGCGCCTGGTGTTCGAGCCCAAGACGGGCAAGACCCCGCAGCAGGAGCTGATCACCGCGCTGCTGGCGCACACCAGCCTGGAGACTTCGGCCCCCATCAACCTCACCATGGTGGGGCTCGACGGCAAGCCGGTGCAAAAGTCGCTGCGTGTGATGCTGGAAGAGTGGATCGCCTTCCGCCAGACCACGATCACGCGCCGCAGCCAGCACCGCCTGAACAAGGTGCTCGAGCGCATCCACATCCTCGAAGGGCGGCAGACCGTGCTGCTCAACATCGACGAGGTGATCGCCATCATCCGTGCGGCCGAGGAGCCCAAGGCCGCGCTGATTGCGCGCTTCAACCTCAGCGATCGACAGGCCGAAGACATCCTTGAAATTCGCCTGCGCCAGCTTGCGCGGCTCGAAGCCATCAAGATCGAGCAGGAACTGAAAGAACTGCGCGAAAGCCAGGGCAAGCTAGAAGACATTCTGAACAACCCCGGCTCGCTGCGCCGAACCATGGTCAAGGAGATCGAGGCCGACGCCAAGACCTTTGCCGATGCGCGCCGCACGCTGATACAGGCCGAGAAAAAGGCTGTGGCCGAAGTGAAGGTGGTGGACGAGCCTGTCACGGTGATCGTCTCGCAAAAAGGCTGGGTGCGCGCTCGCACCGGCCATGGCCACGAGGCTGCCAGTTTTGCCTTCAAGGCGGGCGATGGCCTGTATGGCACGTTTGAATGCCGCACGGTCGATACCTTGCTGGCCTTTGGCAGCAATGGCCGCGTGTACTCGGTGGCGGTGTCATTGCTGCCCGGCGCACGCGGTGACGGCCAGCCGGTGACCACGCTGATTGAGTTGGAAGCCGGCACCCAACTGCTGCACTACTTTGCAGGGCCCGCCAACGCCACGCTGCTGCTGTCCAACTCCGGTGGCTACGGCTTTCTGGCGGCGGTGGAGAACATGGTCTCGCGCCAGAAGGGCGGCAAGGCCTTCCTCACGTTGGGCGAGGGCGAGACGGTGTGTGTGCCTTCGCATGCTGCGGGCACCACGGGCAGCAAGCCCGTGCTGCCTGCCACGCATGTGGCCTGTGCCTCCACGGGCGGGCGCATCCTCACGTTCGAGATCACCGAGCTGAAAACCATGGTCAACGGCGGTCGCGGGCTGATGCTGATTGACCTGGAAGACAAGGACCAGCTGGCGGGAGCCGCAGCCTACACACGCAGCATTCGCCTGGATGGCATTGGCCGGGGCGGCAAGCAGCGCGACGAGACGCTCGAGATCCGCAGCCTGAACAACGCCCGCGCCGCGCGAGGCCGCAAGGGCAAGGCGGCGGACCTGGGCTTCAAGCCCAACGCAGTGACGCGCGTGGAGTAAGACTGTGGCGTCGCGCTCACCCACGCTGGATGAGCTGCGCCGCTACGCGATTGCGCGCAGCCTGTTCAAACCGCTGACGCTGCCCGGCGCAATCCGCAAGCTGGGGTTTGTGCAGGCTGACCCGATGCGAGCACCCGCGCGGGCGCAGGACCTGATTTTGCGTCTGCGGGTGCGCGACTACCGCGCGGGTGACCTGGAACGCCGCTACGAGCGCTTAGGTATTGAAGAAGACGCCTTCGTTAACTACGGCTTTGTGTCCCGCGAGATGCTGGCGCTGCTGCACCCGCGCACGCCGCGCAGGCCGTGGGACGCCGCCACTACCGAACGTGCGCGTGAGGTGCTGGCGTTTGTGCAGGAGCGGGGCATGGTGCACCCGCGCGAAGTGAGCGAAGCGTTTGCGCACCATGGCCGCGTGGCGGGCTACTGGGGCGGCGAGCTCAATGCCAGCACACGCCTGCTGGATGCGATGCACCACCACGGCTGGTTGCGGGTGTGCCGCCGCGAGTCGGGCACTCGGGTGTATGCACCCGTTGCGCACCCCGAGCAGGACGTCAGCCCCGCCGCACGTTTGGCCCGCGCCGAAGCCCTGGTGGATCGCATCGTGGCGCTGTATGCCCCGTTGCCTGCACCCAGCCTGGGCTACCTGGTCACGCTGCTGCGCTACGGCGCACCGCAGCTGGCTGCCGAGGCGCGCGCGGTGGCCAAGGCCGCACCGTCACGCTACGGCCATGCGGTGGTCGATGGAACCACCTGGTTTTGGCCTGTCGCTGAAAGTCCGGCATCGCGCCGCCACCAGCCGGATAACGGCGTGCGGCTATTGGCACCGTTCGATCCCGTGGTGTGGGACCGACGCCGCTTCGAGATGCTGTGGGGCTGGGCGTACCGGTTCGAGGCGTATGTACCGGCGCCCAAGCGCACCATGGGCCACTATGCGTTGCCGGTGCTGTGCGGCGAACAGATGGTGGGCTGGGCCAACCTGCGCGTGGAGCGTGGTCGGCTGCAGCATGCTCTGGGTTTTGTGGTCGGGCGCCCACCACGCGACGCGGGGTTCCGGCGCGCGCTGGGCGAGGAACTGGCGCGTTTTGAGGCCTTCCTCGGCTCCGCAGCCTGACAGCCCGCTCATGCACCCGGCACCCCGGGCCTGCGAGTTAGCGCCTGTCGCCAGTTTTTTTCAGGGTGTCGCAGCGGGCGACAGGGGCCGCTGGCACCGCGCTTTTGTCGACGATGGGCGTACAGATGGCATGCGAATGGGGCATTCGCCCGAGCGACACGACTTGCTGAAACCCCGTGGCCGAACTCTGGTGGCGCAATGACGCGCACCCCGGGAGATGTGCTGGGGCCCATGCAGGCAGGGCAGACCCTGATGTGCAGTGACGGAGTTTGTGCAATCGTGAAAAAGCGTGCAACATCTGTACACAAACACAACGCTTCAGGAGGCAACCATGCCCAAGCATCTTCGGATGGCTCACAAGCTCTGGCTGGCGGTGATTTTGATTGTGGTCATGCTGGTGGCGGTGGTGGGCTTTGCGGCCTACCGGTCTGCCAAGGTACAGGCCCATGCTGATGCGGTGAGCAAAGACATGGAGTCGCGCGTGCAGGCGGCATTGCGCTGGTCGGGTCTTACCGAGACCAATGCCGCCAGAACCCAGGCCCTGATCGTCAGCAGCGACCCGGCCGTCGAAGCCGAGTTCAAGGATGTGATCACGGCCACATCGGCGCAGATCAGCGAAGTGCAAAAGTCGCTGGAATCCATGGCCCTGTCAGAGGCCGACAAGCAGCAGATGGCCAAGATCGCCGCTGCGCGCAAGACCATGATCGACCTGCGCGGCGAGGCCCGCAAACTCAAGAGCGATGGGCAGCAAGAACAGGCTGTGACGTTGATCACCCAGAAGTACAACCCTTCGGTGGCGGCCTACACCACCACGCTGCGTGAGTTCGTTCAGCAGCAGCAGCAAGGCGCCGAGGCCGTTCAGAAGCAGATGGCGGCAGAGCGCATGCTGACGGTCAAGATTGCTGCCGTGGCCGTGGGCCTGCTGCTGCTGGCCATCATTGTGGGTGCCTACTACCTGATCGGCAGCATCCAGCGGCCCCTGGAGCAGGCCAACGGGCTGGCCGAACGCATTGCGGGGGGCGACCTGAGCATGCAGGAATCCGTGACCCGGGGCGACGAGTTTGGCGACCTGCTGCGTTCGCTTTATGCCATGAGCAGCGCCTTGGGTCGCATGGTGCACCAGGTGCGCCAGAGCACCGACAGCATCGCCATCGCCAGCGCCGAGATCGCTACGGGCAACCACGACCTGTCGGCCCGCACCGAGCAGACCTCCAGCAACCTGCAGGAGACGGCGGCCGCCATGGAGCAGTTCACCAGCACCATCCAGCAAAGCGCAGGCAGTGCGCAGCAGGCCAGCAGCCTGGCGGCGGGCGCCACGGGCGTGGCGCGCCGGGGCGGCGAGGTGGTGAACCAGGTGGTGGCCACGATGGAGGACATCAACCACAGCAGCAAGAAGATCGCGGACATCATTGGCGTGATTGATGGCATAGCGTTTCAGACCAACATCCTCGCGCTGAACGCCGCTGTGGAAGCTGCCCGCGCGGGTGAGCAGGGCCGGGGTTTTGCGGTGGTGGCCAGCGAGGTGCGCAGCCTTGCCCAGCGCAGCGCCGAGGCCGCCAAGGAGATCAAGTTGCTCATCAGTGCATCGGTCGAGAAGGTGGAGACGGGCTCGCGCCTGGTGTCGGACGCGGGCACCACCATGACCGACATCGTGCAGTCGGTGCAGCGCGTGACCGACATGATTGGCGAGATCACCGCAGCATCGTCCGAACAGAGTGCGGGGGTGTCGCAGGTCAACAAGGCGATCAGCAACCTTGACCAGATGACGCAGCAGAATGCGGCGCTGGTGGAAGAAAGCGCCGCCGCCGCCCAGAGCCTGCGTGAGCAGGCAGACCACCTGGCGCGCGAGGTGTCCATGTTCAAGGTGAATGCCGCCAGCTATGGGCCCGCGCAGGCGGCCATTGGTGCGGCGCGCGCTACGGCTGCCCAGCGGCCACAGGCACCCGCACGGCCCGCACCGGGTTCTGGTGCGAAGGCACTCCACGGCACGCCCGCTGCGGTGGCCAAGGCTCCGGCTGCAGCGGCCGCTGTTGCCAAGGTATCTGCCGCACCTGCACCCGCCAGCCGCAAGCCCGCGGTGGCCCAGGGATCGGAAGAGGACTGGGAGTCTTTCTGACGCTCTGACAACTGGCAGCCATGGTGTCATGGCGGCTGGGAGGGGCGCATCCGTCACCGCCCAGCGCAGAAAACAAAAAAACCCATGGCAGTCATGCCATGGGTTTTTTTTGGTGAGTGGGGTGGGGTCTGTCAGGCCAGCTCTGCGATCAGCTCGATTTCCACGCAGGCGCCCAGGGGGATCTGCGCCACGCCAAAAGCGCTGCGGGCGTGCACGCCTTTTTCGCCAAAGACCTGGCCCAGCAGTTCGCTGGCACCGTTGGTCACCAGATGCTGCTCGGTGAAATCACCCGTGGAATTCACCAGGCTCATGACCTTGACGATGCGCTTGACGCGGTTGAGGTCGCCACCACAGGCAGCCTGCAACGTACCCATGAGGTCAATCGCTACCGAGCGTGCAGCTTCCTTGCCTTCTTCGGTGCCGATATCGCGGCCAAACTGCGCGGCCCAGGGCTTGCCGTCCTTGCGTGCGATGTGGCCGGACAGGAACACCAGGTTGCCAGTCTGCACATAGGGCACATAGGCGGCAGCGGGCACCGACACGGGGGGCAGGGTGATGTTGAGTTCTTTCAGCTTGTCGTAAACGCTCATGGTCTTTCCTCGGTTTGGCGTGAAGGTGGATGGCGGGGGCTGGCCGGTGCAGGTGCGCCGGCATGGCCTGCTGGTCAGCGCGGTGGCTTCGCGGTCCGGCGGCACCCGGATGGCCGCGAGTGTTACACAGCCTGGTGTGCAGAATCCAGCGGCCAGCCCCCAGGCATCGCATTAGCATCAGCCCATGCCCGCCATAAGCGCCCCTAATGCCATTTCATCCGCCCCTGCGGGCCTGGATGGCGCCGTGGCCAGCGAAAGCTCCGCGATGGTCGCCGCCGTTCCTTGGCGCTTGCCTGCGTGGCTGCTGGGGGCCGTATTGGGGGCCGCGCTGCAGCTGCAGCAGCCGGTGTTGTGGCCCGGGGTGGTTTACGGGGCGGTTCTGGTGGCGGCGTGTGTGGTGGGCGGGTGCGCGCGGGCAGCGTCCAGGCGACGCAAATGGGGCGCTCATGCTGCCACCGCGCTGGCCGTGGGTGCCGGAGTGCTGGTGATGTTCGCCCTGTGTGGGCTGCGCGCTGTGGACTATGCGGCCCAGGGCCTCGCGCCCGCGCTGGAGGGCCAGGACATCCGGGTGACCGGCGTGGTGGCGGCCATGCCGCAGACCAACGAGGCTGGCACCCGCATCCGCGTGGACGTGGAGGCCGCGCGCCTGAACGGTGCCCCGGTGACGCTGCCGCCGCGCATCGATGTGGCCTGGTACGGCGGCCCGTTCCGCGATGCGGCCGGAACCTTGGACCTGCAGCGCCCACCGCCCGCCCTGAAAGCCGGCGACCGCTGGGCGTTGACGGTGCGCCTGAAGGCGCCGCACGGGCTGCGCAACCCACATGGTTTTGACTACGAGTTGTGGATGTGGGAGCAGGGCGTGCAGGCCACAGGCTACGTGCGTGCAGGGCCCAAGGACGAGCCGCCGGAGTTTGTGGCTGCAACCTGGCGGCATCCGGTGGAGCGGGCGCGGCAGTCGGTGCGCGATGCGATCCTGGAGCGCCTGGCGGGCGATCAGGATGGCAGTGACCCGGCCCGCACGCGCGTTGCGGGCGTGGTGGCGGCTTTAGTGACGGGTGACCAGCGCGCCATTGACCGTGCCGATTGGGATGTGTTCCGCGCCACGGGCGTGGCTCACCTCATGAGCATCTCCGGGCTTCACGTCACCTTGTTTGCCTGGCTGGCCGCGCTGATGGTGGGGGCCCTGTGGCGGCGTTCCACCCGGCTGTGCCTGGCGGTGCCCGCGCCCTCCGCAGCACTGGCCGCCGGGGTGGTGCTGGCGGCAGCCTACGCGCTGTTCAGCGGCTGGGGCGTGCCAGCACAGCGCACGGTAATCATGCTGGCGGCCATTGCCATGCTGCAGCTTAGCGGCCGCCGCTGGCCCTGGCCGCAGGTGTGGCTGTGGGCCTGTGCAGCCGTGGTGGTGGCAGACCCGTGGGCGCTGGCGCAGGCAGGCTTCTGGCTGAGCTTTGTGGCGGTGGGTATTCTGTTTGCTACTAATTCAATAGCTGGTAGCGCTTATCCATCCAGCGCTAGGCACCATTTTTATGCTTTGATTCGGGAGCAGTGGGTGGTGACGCTGGCGCTCACGCCCCTGACCCTGCTGTTGTTTGGCCAGGTGTCGGTGGTGGGTTTTGCCGCCAACCTGGTGGCGATTCCCTGGGTCACCCTGGTGGTCACCCCGCTGGCGTTGGGCGGCGTACTGTGGGCACCCTTGTGGAGCCTGGCCGCCCTCAGTTTGCAGCCGCTGGCAGCCCTGCTGCAATGGCTGGCGTTGTGGCCCTGGGCCGTGGTCTTCCTGCCTGCCGCGCCGTTGTGGGCGGGCATGCTGGCCGTGGCCGGAGGCGCGCTGCTGGCCACGCGCCTGCCCTGGCGGCTGCGGCTGCTGGCACTTCCCCTCCTGTGGCCCGCGCTGTGGTGGCAGCCGGTGCGCCCGGCGGCAGGGCAGTTTGAACTGCTGGCCGCAGACATCGGCCAGGGCAACGCGGTGCTGGTGCGTACCGCCACCCACACGCTGCTGTACGACGCGGGGCCGCGTTTCAGCCGCGAGAGCGACGCGGGCCACCGCGTGCTGGTGCCGCTGCTGCGGGCACTGGGGGAGCGCGTGGACACCCTCATGCTCAGCCACCGCGATGCAGACCACACCGGCGGTGCGGCCGCGGTGCTGGCGCAGCAGCCGCATGCGGAGCTGGTGGGCTCAATCGAGGCAGAGAACACCTTGCAGGCCTTGCGCCCAGTCCAGCCCTGCCTGGCGGGCCAGCGCTGGGAGTGGGATGGCGTGGTTTTCGAAGTGCTGCACCCGCAGCCGGACGACGCGGCGGTGCGCAGCGTGCGCCCCAATGCGCTGAGCTGTGTGCTGCGCATCACCTCCGCCGGGCCGCAGGGCGTGTCGGCCTTGCTGGTGGGCGACATCGAAGCCCCGCAGGAACAGGCCCTGCTGGCGCGCGGTGCGGCGCTCCAGGCCGACCTGCTGCTGGTGCCCCACCACGGCAGCAAGACATCGTCGTCCCCGGCGTTTCTGGATGCCGTCCAGCCGCGCACTGCTTTGGTGCAAGCCGGGTACCGCAACCGCTTTGGCCATCCAGCCCCGCAGGTGTTGCAGCGCTATCGCCTTCGCGACATCGAGGTGGTGGAGTCTTCGCGCTGCGGCGCCGCGACCTGGGCCTCTGCCAAACCCGCAGCGATAGGGTGTGAACGCGATGCGGGCCGACGCTACTGGCAGCACCAGATGGTGCCCCGGGCGGACTCAGCAGGCGCGATGCCGTAGTGCCACCAGGGGCCGTTTGCAGAGTGTGGGCGCGCAACTTGCTATCCTGTCTTCAGGAGGCCAGTTCATGCAGAAATTTGACGAGATGTACGCCATGCTGCCTTTTGATGGCAGCGATGTGCGGGAACACTACAAGCGCTACGCGCAGTGGTTGAGCAAACAGCCCCCTGATGTGATGCAGGCCCGCAGGGCCGAAGCCGAGATGATCTTCCGGCGCGTGGGCATTACCTTCGCCGTTTACGGCGCAAAGGACGAGGGCGGCGCGGGCAATGAGCGGTTGATTCCGTTTGACCTGATTCCGCGCATCATTCCGGCCCATGAGTGGAGCAGCATGCAGCAGGGGCTGGTGCAGCGGGTCACGGCGCTCAATCGCTTCATCCACGACGTGTACCACGGGCAGGACATCATCCGCGCTGGCATCGTGCCTGCCGACCTCATCCTCAACAACGCGCAGTACCGGCCCGAGATGGCCGGGTTGCATGTGCCGCAGAACATCTACGCGCACATTGCCGGCATCGACATCGTGCGCGCCCCCAACGCGCAGGGCGAGGGCGAGTACTACGTGCTGGAAGACAACCTGCGCGTGCCCAGCGGCGTGAGCTACATGCTGGAAAACCGCAAGATGATGATGCGGCTCTTTCCGGAGCTGTTCAGCCTGCACAAGGTGGCGCCCGTGGCCCACTACCCCGACATGCTGCTCGAAACCCTGCGCGCCAGCGCGCCCGCAGCGGCCGACGAGCCCACGGTGGTGGTGCTCACGCCCGGCATGCACAACAGCGCGTACTTCGAGCATGCCTTCCTCGCGCAGCAGATGGGCGTGGAGCTGGTCGAAGGGCAGGACCTCGTCGTCAAGGACAAGTTCGTCTACATGCGCACCACGCGCGGCCTGCAGCGGGTGGACGTGATCTACCGCCGGGTGGACGACGACTTCCTCGATCCGCAGGTCTTCCGCCGCAACTCCACGCTGGGCTGCCACGGTCTCATGGAGGCCTACCGCGCAGGCAACGTGGGCATCTGCAACGCCGTGGGAACGGGCGTGGCCGACGACAAGTCGGTGTACCCCTACGTGCCCGAGATGATCCGCTTCTACCTGGGGCAGGAGCCCATCCTCAAGAACGTGCCCACGTGGATGTGCCGCAAGCAGGAGGATCTGCAGCATGTGCTGGCCAACCTGAAGGACCTGGTCGTGAAGGAAGTGCACGGTGCCGGTGGCTACGGCATGCTGATCGGCCCGGCCGCCACACAGGCCGAGATCGAGGACTTCCGCCGTGCCCTGCTGGCCAACCCGGCGGGCTACATCGCCCAGCCCACGCTCAGCCTGTCGAGCTGCCCGACCTATGTGGAAAGCGGCATCGCCCCGCGCCACATCGACCTGCGCCCCTTCGTGCTCAGCGGTCGCGAGGTGCAGATGGCCGCAGGGGGCCTCACGCGCGTGGCACTGCAAGAGGGCTCGCTGGTGGTGAATTCGTCGCAGGGCGGCGGCACCAAGGACACCTGGGTGCTGGGCGAGGGTGCGCCTGCCGCGCAACCCAAGGCCGTGCAATCCCAGTCGCAATCGCAGTCCCAGGGCCAGTCGCAAAGCCAATCGCAAGGGAGCCTCTGAACATGCTGAGCCGCACCGCCGACCATCTGTTCTGGATGTCCCGCTACACCGAGCGGGCTGAAAAGCCCCATGCCATGGGGCTTTCGACACAACACCGCGTGCGTGCGCAGCACGTGCGGGGTTCTCAGCCCTGCTCGATCAAGGAGGCCGCATGCTGAGCCGCACCGCCGACCATCTGTTCTGGATGTCCCGCTACACCGAGCGGGCTGAGAACACCGCAAGAATGCTCAATGTGAGCTACGAGACCTCCCTGTTGCCCCAGGCTGCCGATGTGGCGCAGAAAGGCTGGGAGGGCCTGCTGTCCATCAGCGAGCTGATTCCTGCCTACACCGCCAAGCATGGCGAAGTGACGCCCGCCAACGTGCTGGAGTTCATGGTGCACGATGGCAACAACCCGTCGTCCATCCTGTCGTGCCTGCGTGCCGCGCGCGAGAACGCGCGTGCCGTGCGCGGGGCGCTGACCACTGAGGTGTGGGAGACGCAGAACCAGACCTGGCTGGAGCTGCACCGCCAGCTGGAGGGGAGCGCCTTTGAGCGCGACCCGGGTCAGTTTTTTGAGTGGGTGAAGTACCGCTCGCACCTCTCACGCGGTGTGGTGCTGGGCACCATGCTGCAGGACGAGGCGTTTCACTTTTTGCGCATGGGCACCTTCCTGGAGCGCGCGGACAACACTGCGCGCCTGCTGGATGTGAAGTTCCACGCGGTCAAGAACGACTTCTTCGGCCGCCCCAGCGACCGCAACCAGGAAAGCGACTTCTACCACTGGAGCGCCATCCTGCGCAGCGTGTCGGCGTTCGAGGTGTACCGCAAGGTCTACCGCGATGTGATCACGCCGGGGCGCGTGGCCGACCTGCTGATTCTGAGCCGCGATATGCCCCGATCGCTGCACGCCTGCCTGCGCGAGGTGGTGGACAACCTGGCCGTGCTGGCCAACGGGCAGTCCGCCGAAACCAGCCGCAGGGCAGGGCGCTTGCTGGCCGACCTGCAGTACGGTCGCATCGACGAGATCCTGGCCACGGGCCTGCACGCGTTCCTCACGCAGTTCCTGGACCGGGTCAACGACCTGGGTGGAGGCATCAGCCGCGATTTTCTGGTGACGTCCGGCGATTGAAAATCAGCATGGCCACGCCATGCAAGGCCAGCCCCGCTGCGTAGGGAAGGAGTGGTGCCCAGGGAGAGCCCAGCCAGGCTCTTGCCTGCGCGCCACGCAGCCAATCGGGCATCACTGCGCCCCAAGGGGCGTGCAGGCTCGTCTGCAGAATCCCATAGGTCGTCAGCCCCAGACCTACAGTCGCACCCAGAGCGATGCCGTAGGCCACCGGCAGCTTGCGGCGACCCGCCATGGCCATGAAGGCTGCACTGAAGAAAACCCCCAAGAACATGGTGGCCAGCCACGCCACGGGCCACCATCCTGCATCACCCCTTCCGGACTGAGCCGCCAGCAAAGCATTGAACCCACCGATGACGCCCAGCGTCAGCAGGGGGACCAGAAAATTGCGATACCGTGCGCTCAGCCGTGCCGAATACGCATTCGGGGTTGGCGATGCTTGGGGCGTGGTAGCGCGCATTGCCAGTCATTCTTGCGCGTTGCGCCGCTGGTCGCGCAGCATGAAGAGGTAAAGGCTCTCGACCTTCTCGCGCGCCCAGGGGGTTTTGCGCAAAAACTTGAGGCTGGAGCCCACGCTGGGGTCGATCTGAAAGCAGCGGATGGGGATCTGTCGGCCCAGCTCGTCCCAGCCAAAATAGTCTGCCAGGCCCACTACCATGGCTTCCAGCGTTACGCCGTGCAGGGGGTTGCGGGGCTGTTTGGCAGAAGCTGCTGGAGGTGTGGGCTCAGCAGCTTGCGCGGTGTGGCCGCCCTCGGTGGTGCGCGCGTCAGGGGTGGGGGTGGACTCGGTAGCGTTCATGGGCCCAAGCATAAAGGCCCCTGCCCGCCTTTGTGGAATGCCTTCACTGCGTGCGTTGCAGGTGGGTCTCGCGCTGAAACAGCTCGGCCGCCCAGTCCACAAACGCACGCACCTTGGCGCTCAGGTGGCGGTTGGGTGGATACACCACGTACACAGGCAGTGGCGGCTGGGTCCACTCGGGCATCAGCCGCACCAGGGCGCCATTTTGCAGGTGTTGTTGCGCCTGGTAGCTGGTGATCTGCCCGATGCCCAGCCCCGCCAGCACGGACGTCACATAGGCATTGGCTTCATTCACGCTCAACTGGTAGGGACCCGTGATGTCAATGGATTCGGAGCCCTTGACGAACTCCAGCGGGTAGTGCCGGCCGCTTTGCGGAGAAAAATAGATCACGCTGGCGTGTTTTTCCTCAATCTCCAGCGGATGGGTGGGCGTGCCCTTGCGCGCCAGATAGTCGGGCGATGCCACCGTGATGAACTCCAGGTTGCCCACCCGCCGCGCCACCAGCGACTGGTCGCTGAGCTCGCCACCGCGAATCACGCAGTCCACGTTATCTCCGATCAGGTCCACGATGCGGTCGCTCACCCCCAGGTCCACCTGGATGTCCGGGTACCGCGCATGAAACTCTGCCAGGTTCGGAATGATGAGCAGCTGTGCCACCGACGTGCCGACATCGATGCGCAGGCGACCGCGCGGATTGGCGCGTGCATTGGTCATGCTGGCCTCAATGTCATCCAGATCGGTCAGCAGCCGGACGGTGCGGTCGTAGTAGGCGGCGCCGTCGGGCGTCACTGTCACGCGCCGCGTGGTGCGGTTGAGCAGCTTTACGCGCAGGCGCTCCTCCAGCGCCTGCACATGCTTGGTCACGGTGGCTTTGGGCAGCGATAGCGAATCCGCTGCCCGGGTAAACGTGCCGGCCTCCACCACCCGCACGAATATGCGCATGGCCTGTATTTGGTCCATGGCTTCTCCTTGAATCTGGAACGTCAGCACCCACCAGTGGGTGCTGCGGAATTCTCACACGGGCACTGCCATTTGATTGTTGAGCTTTTGGAAACAGTGCGGTGGTGTTTGACCTGTTTATCTGAAAGGCCCGAGCCACTACATTTCATCCATCGTCAATCCAATGGGTACATGCCATGCAGCCCGACCAGCCGTCCTCGCTATCTTCCACATTGCCACCCGTTGCCAAACCCACCGAAGGGGGCAAGGCCGCCTCCGTGTGCTCCGACTCCACTATTGAAGTGACCAAGGGGCAGGATGTGGCCGTGCGCATGTATGGGCGCAAGAAGACGGGCCAGGCGTCGCCGGTGGTGGTGCATTTTCATGGAGGCGCATTTACCTCGGGGGGGCTGGACAACGGCTGCACCGTGGCCTCGCTGCTGGAAGGTGTGGGGGCCGTTGTGGTGTCGGTGGCGTACCCGCTCACCCCGTTCCCGCAGCCGGTGGACACGGGCTATGACGTGCTCAAGTGGGTGCACCGCAACCGCACCAAGCTCGGCGGGCAAGGTGCACTGGTCTACCTGGCGGGTGAAGAAGCGGGCGGCAATCTGGCTGCGGCTGTGGGGCTGATGGCGCGCGACCAGTCGCACCCGCCGCTGGCCGGGCAGATCCTGCTCTCGCCCATGCTGGACCCGTGTGTGGGCACAGCCTCGCTGCGCGAAGCCACGGGCAATGCCACTGGCTGCAAATGGGCCGAAGGCTGGCGCAATTTTCTGCGTTGCCCGCGCGATGCCGAGCACCCCTATGCAGTGCCTGCCGCAGCACACCGTCTGGCCGGCTTGCCGCCTACGCTGGTGCTGGTGGGCGACACCGACCCCATGCACGATGAGGCACTGGCCTATGCCGCCCGGCTGGAGGCGGCGGGCCTGCAGGTGACCCGCCATGTTTTCTCGAAAACGGCGCAGTGGCCCGATGCCTTGCTGCAAACCGGCCCCCACGAATGCCCTTGCGCAACCGGTGCGCAGGAACAGTTCCGCCTGTTCTTTGAAGCCACCCGATGTCCGGTGCCTTCCTGAGACCCTGAACCCGGCAAGGCTGTCTCCAGAAAGTCATTGACCTCAACTTTGGTTGAGGTTTGATACTGCGGCCTTACCGCCAACCACCTGGTTATCAACGCTGATTTTTCCGGCCCACACGTGCCGGAGGGAGAAGCTTTGCCCACGTATTTCTGCACGCCGAGCCCATCAGGGCGCAGACGGCGGGCAGGTGCCATTGATGTCAACGATACATACGGAGGAAATCACACCATGAACAACCCGTTGGGCGACTTGCCTGTCTTCAGCCACGGCTGTCACAACACACAGTGTTGCCGCGTCTTCTGACGTCGGTTCTCAGTGTCCCGGCGGTGTGCCGCCGGGGCCTTGACTTTGCCACGGTGTCATTGCCGAGACTGCCCATCTGCCCACAGTTGTGACACCTTTTTTGACTCTTGTCGGCACAACGCCACCTACCGGGGCGCGGCAGAAAACCTCCACCGGCTCGCTCCACAAGGGCGGCCTTAATGATTGAAACGACCATGAACTCCAATCCTCTCTCCAAGAGCCGCCCGCTGGGCCTGGCCACCCTTGCCACTGCTGTGACGGCCACCGTGGCCGCCATCATCCTTGTGTTCCAGGCGCCCGCCGCCCAGGCCGATGGCACCCCTGCTGCGCCCCCGGCCATGCCGGTGTCGGTGGCGGCCGTGCTCCAAAAAGACATCGCCCTGTGGGACGAGTTTTCCGGCCGTCTCGAAGCCGTGCAGCGCGTGGACGTGCGCCCGCGCGTCTCGGGCGCCGTGCAGGCCGTGCACTTCCGCGAAGGCTCGCTGGTCAAGCAGGGCGAGCTGCTCGTGACGGTGGACCCCGCCCCTTACGCCGCCGAAGTGGACCGCGCCGAAGCCCAGGTGGTGGCTGCACAGGCACGCGTGTCGTACACCCGCAGCGAACTGGAGCGCGCCACGCGCCTGCTCGAAGAAAAAGCCATCGCCCAGCGCGAGCACGATGAGCGCCTGAACGCCCAGCGCGAAGCCGATGCCAACCTGCGCGCCGCCCAGGCCGCGCTGCAGACCGCCAGGCTGAACCTGGGCTACACCCAGGTGCGTGCGCCCATCACGGGCCGCGTGGGCCGCATCGAAGTCACCGCCGGCAACCTGGTGGGCTCGGGTGCAGGTGCACCTGTGTTAACCACCCTGGTGTCCGTGAGTCCCATCTACGCCAGCTTTGATACCGACGAGCAGATCGTGGTGAAGGCCCTGGCCGACCTGCAAAGCGGCCAGCGCGGCAACAGCGCCCGCCAGCTCATCGAGCGCATCCCCGTGCAGATGGGCACGGGCACCACGGGCGGCACGCCGCACGCCGGTCGCCTGCAGCTCATCGACAACCAGGTCGATGCCAAGAGCGGCACCGTGCGCGTGCGCGCCGTGTTCGACAACGAAGACGGCTCGCTCATCCCCGGCCAGTTCGCCCGCATCCGCATGGGCCAGGCCCGCAACACCCAGGCGCTGCTCATCAACGAGCGCGCCGTGGGCACTGACCAGAACAAGAAGTTCGTGATGGTGGTGGGCGAGGGCAACAAGGCCGAATACCGCGAGGTCACCCTGGGTGCGCCGATTGACGGTCTGCGCGTAGTCACCTCGGGCCTGAAGGCGGGCGAGAACATCGTCGTCAACGGCCTGCAGCGCGTGCGCCCCGGTGCCGTGGTGGCGCCGCAGCCCGTGCCCATGACCGCCAAGGCTGAGATTGCGGGTGATCGCAAGGAAGCCAAGAACGCAGCCAAGTCGCCAGCGGCCTGAGCCAGAGCGACCGGAGGAATTTGCATCCATGAATCTATCCCGCTTTTTCATCGACCGCCCCATCTTTGCTGGGGTGCTGTCGGTGCTCATCTTCCTCGGGGGGCTCATCGCATTGCGCGGTCTTCCCATCTCCGAGTACCCTGAAGTCGCGCCGCCCTCCGTGGTGGTGCGCGCACAGTACCCGGGCGCCAACCCCAAGGTGATCGCCGAGACCGTGGCCACGCCGCTGGAGGAATCCATCAACGGCGTGGAGGGCATGCTCTACATGGGCAGCCAGGCCACCACCGACGGAGTGATGACGCTGACGGTGACCTTTGCCCTGGGCACTGATCCCGACAAGGCCCAGCAGCTGGTGCAAAACCGCGTCTCGCAGGCCGAGCCGCGCCTGCCCGAGGAAGTGCGCCGCCTGGGCGTCACCACTGTGAAGAGCGCGCCGGACCTGACCATGGTGGTCCACCTGGTCTCGCCCAACAACCGTTACGACATCGACTACCTGCGCAACTACGCGGTGCTCAATGTGAAGGACCGCCTCGCCCGCATTGACGGTGTGGGCCAGGTGCAGATCTTCGGCGGCGGCGACTACTCCATGCGTGTGTGGCTCGACCCGCAGAAGGTCGCGCAGCGCGGCCTCTCGGCCAGCGACGTGGTGACCGCCATCCGCGGCCAGAACGTGCAGGCCGCTGCCGGGGTGGTGGGCGCATCGCCCGGACTGCCCGGCGTGGACCTGCAGCTGTCCATCAACGCGCAGGGCCGTCTGCAGACCGAAGAAGAGTTCGGCGACATCATCGTCAAGACCGGTGCCGACGGCGCGGTGACGCGCCTGCGCGACATCGCCCGCCTGGAGCTGGGCGCGGCCGACTACTCGCTGCGCTCGCTGCTCAACAACGACCCGGCCGTGGGCATGGGCGTGTTCCAGGCGCCGGGCTCCAACGCACTCGACATCTCGGCCAATGTGCGCGCCACCATGGACGAGATCCAGAAGAACATGCCCGAAGGCGTGGAGTACCGCATTGCTTACGACCCCACGCAGTTTGTGCGTGCGTCGATCAAGTCGGTCATCCACACGCTGCTCGAAGCCATTGCCCTCGTGGTGCTGGTGGTGATCCTGTTCCTGCAGACCTGGCGCGCGTCCATCATCCCGCTGCTGGCTGTGCCGGTGTCGGTGGTGGGCACGTTTGCGGTGCTGCACCTGCTGGGCTTCTCGATCAACGCCTTGAGCCTGTTCGGCCTGGTGCTGGCCATCGGCATTGTGGTGGACGATGCCATCGTGGTGGTTGAGAACGTGGAGCGCAACATCGAGGCGGGCCTGACCCCGCGCGAAGCCACCTACCGTGCGATGCGTGAAGTGTCTGGGCCCATCATCGCCATCGCGCTGGTGCTGGTGGCAGTGTTTGTGCCGCTCGCGTTCATCAGCGGCCTCACGGGGCAGTTCTACAAGCAGTTCGCGGTGACCATCGCGATCTCCACGGTGATCTCGGCGATCAACTCGCTGACCCTGTCGCCCGCCCTGTCAGCACTGCTGCTCAAGGGCCACAACGAGCCCAAGGACGCGCTCACGCGCGGCATGGACAAGGTGTTCGGCGGCCTGTTCCGTGGCTTCAACCGCTTGTTCCATCGCGGCTCCGAGGCCTACAGCGGCGGCGTCAAGCGCGTCATCGGCCGCAAGGCGCTGATGTTCGTGATCTACCTCGCGCTGGTGGGGGCCACCATGGGCCTGTTCAAGATCGTGCCCGGCGGCTTCGTGCCCGCGCAGGACAAGCAGTACCTCATCGGGTTTGCCCAGCTGCCCGACGGCGCCACGCTGGACCGCACTGAGAACGTGATCCGCCGCATGGGCGAGATCATGAAGGAGAACCCGAACGTCGAAGACGCGATTGCCTTCCCCGGCCTGTCGATCAACGGCTTCACCAACAGCTCCAACGCGGGCATCGTGTTCGCCACGCTCAAGCCCTTTGCCGAGCGCACCCGCGCCGACCAGAGCGGCGGCGCCGTGGCCGGGCAGCTGAACCAGGCCTTTGGCAGCATTCAGGACGCGTTCATCGCCATGTTCCCGCCACCCCCGGTGGCGGGCCTGGGCACCACGGGCGGCTTCAAGCTGCAGATCGAAGACCGTGCCTCGCTGGGCTACGAAGCCATGGACAACGCCGTGAAGGCCTTCATGGCCAAGGCCTACCAGACGCCCGAACTGGCAGGCCTCTTCACCAGCTGGCAGGTCAATGTGCCGCAGCTGTACGCCAACATCGACCGCACCAAGGCGCGCCAGCTCGGTGTGCCGGTAACGGACATCTTTGACACGCTGCAGATCTACCTGGGCAGCCTCTATGCCAACGACTTCAACCAGTTCGGCCGCACCTACAGCGTACGCGTGCAGGCCGATGCGGCCTACCGCGCGCGGGCTGAGGATGTGGGCCTGCTCAAGGTGCGTTCCAGCACCGGCGAGATGGTGCCCCTGTCGGCGCTGATGAAGATGGAGCCGAGCTTCGGCCCCGAACGCGCCATGCGCTACAACGGCTACCTGGCTGCTGATGTGAACGGCGGCCCTGCGCCCGGTTATTCATCGGGCCAGGCCCAGGCGGCCATCGAGCGCATCGCCGCCGAGACCCTGCCCCAGGGCATCACGTTCGAGTGGACCGAGCTGACCTACCAGGAAATCCTGGCGGGCAACTCCGCTGTGCTGGTGTTCCCGCTGGCCATCCTGCTGGTGTTCCTGGTGCTGGCGGCGCAGTACGAAAGCCTCACGCTGCCGATTGCCATCATCCTGATCGTGCCCATGGGCATCCTGGCGGCCATGACCGGCGTGTGGCTGAGCAACGGCGACAACAACGTGTTCACGCAGATCGGGCTCATCGTGCTGGTGGGGCTGTCAGCGAAGAACGCGATCCTGATCGTGGAGTTTGCGCGCGAGCTGGAGTTTGCCGGGCGCACCCCCGTGCAGGCCGCCATCGAGGCCAGCCGCCTGCGGCTGCGCCCCATTCTGATGACCTCGCTGGCCTTCGTCATGGGTGTCCTGCCCCTGGTGCTGTCCACCGGTGCCGGCGCCGAGATGCGCAGCGCCATGGGGGTGGCGGTGTTCTCCGGGATGATCGGGGTGACGGCCTTCGGCCTGTTTCTCACGCCCGTGTTCTACGTGCTGCTGCGCAAGCTGGCCGGCAACCGCCCGCTGGTGGAGCATGGCACGCATGTGGCGCCCATCTCGCACACCCCGGGCAGCGGCGGCATTGCCCACCCGGTGCTGGCAGCGCCGCGCAAGGAGCACGAATGATGCTTTTGAAAACGGTGACAAGAAAAATCTTTGTGGCCCTCGCCACGTGCTCCGCGCTGCCGAATGCAGCGGGCGTAACGACTGGGGCAGGAGAACAACCATGACCGATTTGCTATTGAAGAATAACTCCACCGAGGGTGCTGCCTTTGGCGTGCGCAAGCGCAGCCTGCTAGCGCCCCTGGCCGCCGCCCTGGTGCTGGCCGGTTGCATGACCCAGCCCGTGGCTCCCGCGCCGCATGCGGGCGTGCCCGTGCCCACCAGTTTCACCGCAGGTGGCGACGCGCTGCCCGCCGCCCCCTGGACGGTCGCCGCCCCAGCCGAGGCACAGCCACGCGGCGAGTGGTGGCTGGGCTTTCAAGACCCGGTGCTGGCCGACCTGGTGCAGCGCGCGGGCCAGGCCAACACCAGCATCCAGCAGGCCGCCGCGCGGCTGGCCGAAGCGCGCACGCTGCTGCGTTCTGCCGACGCCGCGCGCTCGGTGCAAGTGGGTGCCTCGGCGGGCGTTGCACGCCAGGCCGGTGCCAACAGCACGGGCAGCGTGGTGCCATCCACGCTGGGCACGGCGGGGCTCAATGCCTCGTACGAGCTGGACCTGTTCGGCCGCCTCTCGCAAACCAGCGTCGCCGCGCGCCTGGACGCCGACGCGCGCGAAGCCCTGCTGCAGAGCACGCGCCTCATGGTGCAGGCCGACGTGGCGCAGACCTATCTGCAACTGCGCGCCGTGCAGGCCGAGCAGGTGCTGGTGCAAGAGAGCCTGGCCGCTTACCAAGACACCCTGCGCCTGACGCAGCGCCGCCTGCAGGCAGGCGATGTGGCCGAGCTGGACGTGGCCCGTGTACAGACCGAGGTGGCGGCCACCGAGTCCGATGCCCTGGCCTTGCAGCGCCAGCAGGCCTTGCTGACCAACGCGCTGGCTGTGCTGGCCGGCGAGGTGGCCAGCGGCTTTGTGCTGCCGCCCGCGACGGGCGATGCCGCGTTGCCGGTGATCCCGCCTGGTGTGCCCGGTACGGTGTTGGCGCGCCGGCCCGATGTGTCGGCCGCGCAAACTGCCGTGCTGGCCGCGCAAGCGCGCGTGGGCGTGGCGCAGAAGGCCTGGTTCCCGGCCGTCACGCTCACCGGCAATGCGGGGCATGCGTCGCCAGAGCTGGGTGACCTGTTCAAGTGGTCGGCCCGTGCCTGGGGCGTGAGTGCGCTGCTGTCGCTGCCGATCTTTGACGGCGGCCAGCGCGATGCACAGATCGAGGGCGCCAAGGCCCGCCTGGAGGCTGCGCTGGCGGACCACCGGGGGCAGGTCCTCAACGCGTTTCGTGACGTGGAGGATCAGCTGACCTCGCTGCGTCTGCTGTCTGGCCAGGCTGAGGCGCAAGGGCGTGCGGTGACTGCGGCGCGGCGGGCCACGCAGTTGTCGGATGTGCGGTATCGCAATGGCTTGGTGAGTCAGCTGGAGTTGCTGGACGCGCGGCGCAGCGAATTGCGCAATCGGCGGCAGGAGTTGCAGGTGCGGACGGCGCAGTATGTGGCGACGGTGGGGTTGATTCGGGCGCTTGGAGGCGGGTGGGGGGATCAGCCTGCTTTGAAGTTGGCGCAGGTGTCGCAGTAGTTTTTTTGGTGATTTTGGCTGCTAGCGCTTATCTATAAAGCGCTGGCAGCTATTATTTTTGTAGTTCTTTGTTCTTGCGGACCCGTTCGGTCTGAGCTTGTCGAAGCCTTGGCGTGCTGGTTTGAAAAGCATGCTCGGGTTGAGGGCGGGAGCCGGGTTGTCGCCCCGGCAGGCGACTCACTTTCTTTTGCTTCGCCAAAAGAAAGTAAGCAAAGAAAAGGCGACCCCCAGTCTGCGACCCCTGCGCTGCGCTACGGGGCAAACCTGCGTCGGGGCAGTTGCGGGGTGCGCCGTGGAACTCGCTTTGCGCTGGCGCGCGCCGCTCGGACAACCACGGCGAGTCAGTTCACGAAGCATGCGCGCTCCGACGCGCATGCTCACCCCGCAACCGCCCCGCCGCAGGCGCAGCCAGCAGGGGGGTGGGCAGCCGAACATCCACACGGGCCATTGCTGCGCTCGGCCCAGATTGCGTAGCGCGTGGCGCTTGCGCCCGCGAGACGGGGCCGAGCAAAGCGATGGCCCGGATGGATGTTCGTTGGGTTCCCTTTTGGATGCGCCTGGGGCGCGCAGGGCGCGGGGTGGCATGCGCGTCGGAGCGCGCGTGCTTCGTGAACTGACTCGCCGCAGTTGTTCGAGTGGAGCGCCAAAGGCGCGCAGTGAGTTCTGCGGTGCACCCCGTGACCGAGCACCCCAGGTTGCCCCGGAGCGAAGCGCAGGGGTCGCAGACAGCAGGGTCGCCCTTTCTTTGGTTCCTTTCTTTCGGCGACGCGAAAGAAAGGGACTCGCCCGCCGGGGCGACATCCCGGCCTCTGCCCTCAACCCAAGCACGCCGCCCAAACTAGAGAACGAGCTTCCACCGGCTCCGACAAGCTCAGCGCGAACGGGAAGGAGAGCCCCAATAACTATAAAAACAATAGCTGCTAGCGCTTATTCCAAAAGCGCCAGCAGCCAAAATCGTTCAAAAATCCCTTTCCATCACCCCTTCAACCACCCCCTCAACCTCCCCACCCCTTCCCCCAACCTCCCCACATCCCGGCTCGCAAAACACCACCGCAACCACCCCGACGCCTCCCCCCCAAACGCACTGCCCGGCGCCAACCCCAACCCCGCCTCCCGCACCAGCCGCTTGGCCAGCGTCAGGCAGTCGTCGTAACCGTCGATGTGGAAGAACGCATACATGCCCCCACGCGGCGTGGCCACCGACACTCCCGGCACCTCGGCCAGCAGCGGCACCAGCGTGTCGCGGCAGTTGCGTAGATGGTTCACTAGGGCGGGCGTCACCTCCTCCGTGCGCTGCAGCGCCACCGTGGCTCCGCGCTGCACAAACACCGGCGCGCACGAGGTGTTGAACTCGATCAGCTTGCCCACCGCGTGCGTCAGTGACGGCGGCAACACCAGCCACCCAAGGCGCCAGCCGGTCATAAAAAAGCTCTTGGAAAAGCTGTGCGTCACGATCAGCCGGTCCTCGGGCTCAGCCACGTCCAGAAAGCTCGGGGCCGCGCCATTGGCCGTGTCGCCCGCGTAGTACAGCCGCTCATACACCTCGTCCGCCAAAATCCACGTGCCCGTGCGGCGGCAGTGCGCCAGGATGGTGGCTTGCTCCTCACGCGTCAGCGTCCAGCCCGTGGGGTTGTTGGGGGCGTTGACGACCAGCAGGCGCGTGCCGAGCGTGATGGCGGCTAGCAGCGCGTCCATGTCCAGCTGCCACGCGCCCTGTGCGTCGGCCACCAGCGGCACGGTGCGCACCTGCGCGCCCAGAATGCGCGGCTGCGCCACCAGGTTGGGCCACACGGGGGTCACCAGCACCACCTCGTCGCCCGCGTCCACCAGCGCCTGCACGGCCACCATGAGGCCGTTCACGCCGCCCGATGTGACGGCGATGCGGTCGAACCACGCATCGGTGTGTTGCTGCGGGTGCAGTCCATGCATGTAGCCCGCAATCGCGTGGCGCAGCTCAGGCAGACCCAGGTTGTGGGCGTAAAAGGTCTCGCCCTTTTGCAGTGAGGCAATGGCCGCGTCGCGGATGAAATCCGGCGTCACCTCGTCGCTCTCGCCGAACCAGAACTTCAGTACATCGCTGCGCCCCAGGCCTTCGTTGGCCACTTCGCGGATGCGCGACTCCTCGAGGCTTTGGACTACTTCTCGCATGCAATCTCCTTGAAATACACAGCCATCATCGCAGGCGTATAGTCGTTTTTTCGATTTTTTCACCACCTTGGCTGACCAACCAACGCTCATGACCTATCCCAACACCCAGCTCTTCATCGCAGGCCAGTGGCAAGACGCCGCCGAAGGCAAGACCCTTGCCGTGTTCAACCCCGCCACGGGCAAGGAAATCGGCCGCGTGGCCCACGCCACCAAAGTCGATCTGGACCGCGCCCTGGATGCGGCACAGAAGGGTTTCGAGGCTTGGCGCGATATTCCCGCTGCCGAGCGCGCCAAGACCATGCGCCGCGCAGCGGCCCTGATGCGCGAGCGCGCCGAGGCCATTGCCGCCATCATGGTGCAAGAGCAGGGCAAGCTCCTGGCGGAGGCCAAGGTCGAGACCATGGCATCGGCCGACATCATCGAATGGTTTGCCGACGAGTCGCTGCGTGTGTATGGCCGCATCGTGCCCTCGCGCAACCTCAAGGCCACGCAGATGGTGCTGAAGGACCCTGTGGGCCCCGTGGCGGCCTTCACGCCCTGGAACTTCCCCATCAACCAGGTGGTGCGCAAGCTGGCCGCCGCGCTGGGCGCCGGTTGCTCCATTCTGGTCAAGGCACCCGAAGAAACCCCCGCCAGCCCCGCCGAGCTGATCCGCGCGTTTGCCGATGCCGGTGTGCCCGCAGGCACCGTGGGCCTGGTCTATGGCGACCCGGCTGAAATCTCGAGCTACCTGATCCCGCACCCCATCATCCGCAAGGTCACCTTCACCGGCTCCACGCCCGTGGGCAAGCAGCTGGCCGCGCTGGCGGGCAAGCACATGAAGCGCGTGACGATGGAACTGGGCGGCCACGCCCCGGTCATCATTGCGGAAGACGCCGACCTCGAACTGGCCATCAAGATCGGCAGCGGGGCCAAGTTCCGCAACGCAGGCCAGGTCTGCATCTCGCCCACCCGCTATCTGGTGCACGAGAGCATCCGTGCCGATTTCGTGGCTGCCTTCGCCAAGTACGCGCAGGGCCTGAAGGTGGGCGATGGTCTCACGGCCGGCACGCAGATGGGCCCGCTGGCCAACCCCCGCCGCATCACAGCGATGGCCGACCTGATGGCCGACGCCGTGCAGCAGGGCGCCACGCTGGTGACGGGTGGCGAGCGCATTGGCAGCGAAGGCAACTTCTTCCAGCCCACGGTGCTGAACGACGTGCCCCTGTCGGCCCGCATCGTGAATGAAGAGCCCTTCGGCCCCGTGGCCGCGATTCGCGGGTTTGAAAAGATTGAAGACGCCATTGCCGAAGCCAATCGCCTGCCGTTTGGCCTGGCCGGTTATGCCTTCACTTCGTCGCTGAAGAACGCGCACCTGTTGGCGCAGCGCCTGGAAGTGGGCATGTTGTGGATCAACCAGGCCGCCGCGCCCGCAGCCGAGCTGCCGTTTGGCGGCCTGAAGGATTCGGGCTATGGCTCGGAAGGCGGCCCCGAGGCCATCGAGGCGCACCTGAACACGCGCCTGGTCTCGATCATGAACGTGTAAGGACGAAACGCCGGAGAGCTGGCGCGGCTGGACTGTCGCGCGCAGCCCGGCTGCGGGTGTGGCCAAGTCAAAGCCTGCGCGCGATCTTTCAGGAGCCTTCCTGCGAGATCGTCCGCAGGCTTTTGTTTTTGCGCGCTGAACCAGTCTGGCAAGCAGTGCCAGGGCAGCCGCGAAGAAATCGATTGACGTGGCCTGTCAAATGCATATCATGATATATATCTAAGGAAAAAACATGATCCAAGATGTCGTCAAGGAACTCGGATTCCTCACCCTCGGCACCCGCTTCAAGCGTATTGGCGAGGCGCTGCAGGCGCAAACGCAGGCACTGCTGACCCAGCACGGCATCGACATGCCTGCAGCGCACTTCCCGCTGTTGGCGGCGCTGGATTGGCATGGTGCGCTGGGGGTGGGCGAGCTGAGCCAGGCCGTCGGTGTCAGCCAGCCGGTGGTCACGCGCTCCTTGAAAGGTCTGGAAGACAGCGGGCTGGTGCAGTCGGAGGCGGTGGAGGGTGACCGGCGTGTGCGCCGCGTGGCGCTCAGCCCGCAAGGGCAGGCCTTGGTGCAGCGGGCGCAACGCGATGTCTGGCCGGTGCTGGAAGCCTCCGTAGCCCAGGTGTGTGCGTCGCTTGAAGGGCCCCTGCTTGACCAGTTGGCGGCGCTGGAGGCGGGGCTTGCGCGCACCTCGCTGCTGCAGCGCTCGGCTGCCACCATCGCCGCAGAGCACGCCACAGGCCGTCGCCAAAAAACTCCCCGTGCCCCAGGAAAGGAAACAGCACGATGACCACCACCAATCCCTTCGACCGGCCCGTCTGGGCATCGCTGACCTCCACTCCCGGCCTGGCAGAAGGTGGCGACCTGGCCAAGCGCTACCGGCGGGACGTCAACCTGTTTGCTTCGGCCCGGGATGACGCCGATGACGCCAGCCTTGCCGCGCTGGCCGGCCTGATGGCCGAGGGGGAATCGGTCTTCGTGCTGCAAGCGCAGCCCGTGCCGGTGCCCCAGGGGCTGCAGGCCCTTCGCCGCGCCGTGGGCGTGCAGATGCTGGCCGGGCGGGCTATTGCAGCCGAGCCCGGCGCGGAGGCCGTCGTCGTGCTGGGTGATGCCGATGCTGCCGCCATGCTGGCCCTGGCGCAGTTGACTGAGCCCGGCCCGTTCCTTGCGCGCACCCACACCATGGGCCGCTTTGTGGGCATCCGGTCCGAAGGTCTGCTGGTGGCCATGGCGGGTGAACGCATGCGTTTTGAAGGCGGCACCGAAGTGAGCGGCGTGTGTGTCCACCCCGAGTTTCGAGGGCGCGGTTATGCCCGCCGGCTTTCATCCGTGGTGGCCCACACCATTCAACAGCGGGGGGACCAGCCCTTTTTGCATGCCTGGACCACGAATGAAGCCGCCATTGCCTTGTACGAAAGCCTGGGGTTTGAAATCCGCACGGAGGTGCAGGTGGCTGTCTTGGGAAAATAAGGCAGTAGACCGGCTGAGGACACGCCATCCCAGACCGCCGCATTTTATGCTGGTCATCTCAAGGGGCTAAGCGGATTTGGAATAATGAAATTCTGAAGAGTGAAAATAAAATGCACCGAACCATTGATATTTTTTGCGGGATCAATTGAGTTAAGCAAAAATTAATCTGGCATGGCTAGCATGAAACCATCATTCCATTGGAGGCCTGTCGATGAACCATGCTGTGAGAAACGTCGCTGCGAGCGCGGTGGGAGCCTTAGCCTTGGCTGTGTCCGCGCTGGCGGCGGAGGCCGGCAAGCCGCCCGTCCAGTCGGCGGGGCCATCCAGTTTCAGCCGCGAGCGCACTGAAGATGTGTGTACGCGGGAGCCGCGGAGCCAGTGGTTGCCTGAGGCGGAAATGCGCCTGCTGGCGGAGTTTCGTGGCTACAAAATCGCCACGTTCAAAATCGCCAATGGCAGTTGCTACGAAATATACGGATTCAAGAGTGGCAATATGGTTGAGGCCTATTTCGACCCCGTAACGTCGAAACTCGTGCGGCAGAATATTGCCAAATAAAACCGCTGCAAAAAAGCTGGATGCTGTAGCGTAAAAAAACCCCGCACTCCGAAGAAGTGCGGGGGTAAATAGCTGTATGTCTGCCCTCCCACCAGTTAGGGCAGCAGCGGGATCAGGCCATCAGAAGTTGTGGCGCACACCCATCGCGAAGGAGCTGAAGTCGTTGCCCGCAGTGGCCACGCCGTAGCTGGCGTTGTGGTTGTTGTTGATGCGGGTGTAGTACGTGTAGATCTTGGTGCGCTTGCTCAGGTTGTAGTTGTAGCCCACGGTGTACTGGGTGGCGGCGCTGTCGGCCACGTTGGAGTACTTGCCGGCACGGCCCACGTTCAGATGGAATTCCGACACGCCCATGATGTAGGCACCCGACAGGCGCACGTTGGTGCGGTTGCCGCCGTTGGCGAAGAACACGTTCTTGTCGCGCTGCACGTAGGCGCCCACCACGAAGGGGCCGGTCGAGTACGAAGCACGCACCGCGAACTGGTTCTGGTCGTCCAGCTTGGAGTAACCGGCGCCCAGGCCCAGCTTGCCGATTTCGTAATTGGCAGCCAGGTCGAGGCTGTTCTTGCCACCGGTGCCGCTGGCTTGCTCGTGCATGGCCCAGCCGGCTTCGAACGTGGCACCGCCCAAGCTGGGGGCGCGATAGGCGATCTTGTTTGCGTCGCGGGCAGGGTAGGCGTACAGCGCATCCGACGACGAACCGGTGTCGTGGTTGTGGTTGCTGATGAAGTCAGCGGTGGCGTAGTAGGACTCCGAAGTGAAGTTGCCCAGACGCAGCATGCCGAAGCCACCGGCAAGGTTCACTTCGCTCTGGCGGCCGAAGAAGGTGGAGCTTGTGGCGCCGGTGCTGGAGTCAAAGCCGCTTTCCAGCTGGAAGCCTGCCATCAAACCGCCGCCCAGGTCTTCCTGGCCCTTGAAGCCGAAGCGGGAGGAGTTGTTGAACAGGCCGGTCTTGGACACATTGCCTTCTTTTTGGTGCTCGAACGTGGTGTTGACCCGGCCGTACAGGGTGACGCTGCTCTGTGCAAAGGCAGCAGACGTACCCACCAGGGCCAGCGCGGCGAGGGCGCAGCGGTTAATCGTTTTCATTAGCAAGGTTTCCTTAAATCAAATTTTGTTTGATGACAAATAATCACCGGCCAAAAACGCACAGGGGTGATGCTTTCGGGCCGTCGCTACAAGCAAGTTTGGTGCCTGTGGTGATGTGATCGTTGCACTTTGCAACGGAGGGGGATGCTAATGGCCTATTTGTATGTCCGCCACAGGGGTAAACACCTTTTGTCTGTGGGGGTGTTGGTGCTGTGCAACAAAGTGGAACATTTTTCCTGCAGCGCTCCGGCTAGGCTCTCGGGTGCATCGCCGATGCCGATGGTGCAGGCCCGTCCGGGCGAGCACCGATGCGGCGCACGGGGCTCTGTGGCCGCAGGCTCAGCACGCGGCGGGTAGGTGGTTTAGGCCTGGTCGCGTGCAGCTCCGACGATCAAGTCGTAACAGGCTTCAGAGACTTCGGGCCCAATCAAATGCTCGGATGGATATGGTGCCCATCAGGAGCGATATTTTTGAGGCGGCTAGATAATCGCTTCTACCAGTGCACGGGCCATGGCGGGTGCTGTTGAGTATTTGCCGGTGTCGACGGATATATAGTTTCCGAGTCTTTGAATGCCATATTCCGACCGGGAGTGCAATGTGGAATCTCGGTCCGAAAGCACACCTTGCCCGACAGCAAAGACCCATCCGCCTTGAATGGTGGAGCGCTCCGCTTGCTCGCGAATTTGCGCTACCCACGGTAACAAGGATTGGAGATGGTCGAAAATGGAGTTTGGCAAGTTCTCCAAGTTCTGGGCAGTCAAATGAGGCTCCGGTGGTGAAATATCGGAGCTGTCCACGCGCAAGCCATCGGAATACCAGGAGAGATAGAAATCCCGCCCATTGTAATTTTTGATGTCTCCGAAGGGGCCAGTGGCAATGACCACGCAAGGCGTATGAACCGGTTCTTTGGTGCGCAAGAACAGTGACTGGCGGTATCTGTGTGACCAAACTCCCGTGGGCTCCAGCCCAGCAGTCCGGTCTATGGCCAATCGGCCTTGCCACAGCGAGTTGATGACGTAGTCGAATGGTCCAAAGATGCCTTCGAAAGTTTCAATTTCCCACTTGCCGTCGATTCCATCTTTTGCGGGGCGCACCGCCGTGATGCGGGTTTTCATAAACTGCTGGATCGATGCTTCTGCGTCCATCGCAGGTATGAATCGTTCAGCCACCCAATTGGTGTCAACGGATCTCTCAGGAGTCCGAAAGCCCGCAACAATCTCTGTCGATGAGGTCAATCCAGCCAGTTCAGAAGTGCTCAGCGGGTGAACCCGACTGCCAGACGCATCTGTCAGGTATTGCGCCGCATCTGGGTGATTGCGTACACGCTCGACGACCTTCTCCATGTACGTCTTCATTTCTGCTGCAGATGTCACGGATTTTCGGTGACACAGATACAGATCATCTTCGGAAGTGATCGCTGGAGCGAGGGATGTGCCCACCAATTCCTCGATCAAGGGGCGAAATTTGAGCCCGCCGGGAATCACGTGATCTGCCGTGCGCAGTGAAGGATCTGCGCTGTAGATGCAGCCTAGGTGGATTTTCCCTTCATTCCATCGGCTCGCTGCGCTGAATGGTTGCTCTGCCATATCGAAGACAGATACTTCGATTCCTTTGCGGGCCAGAAATATCGCAGTCGAACAGCCCATGATTCCGGCGCCAAGGATGGCAATTCGGGGAGTCTTTCGCATTTATATCAGTTCCAGGTGGATATATATGACTCTGGATCATACGGTTCGCTGGCCAATACCAATAGTACGGAATTCGAAACGAGGTAAGTCTGGCGGCACCACACGCCTGCGCCCAAAAGGAGGCCTGGCCCCGCTGGGGTGAGCGCCGTAGTGGCATCTTCGTACCCCTTTCTGAGCAAAAGGTCGATTTTCCCTTGCAGGCAAATGAGCAGTTGTTCCCCACTGCGGTGGCCATGCTCCCCCCGGATGGAGCCGGCGGGGACGCCTGTTACGGTGAATACGCGGCGTGGCATGAACGGGAGGCGTTCGAAGTCGAGCGGTAGCAGGTTGCCACGCTCGTCTGAATGAATGGGGAGATCAACCAGGCGAGCTCGCCCTCCAAACCAGCTCGAACAGGATGCCGGGTCGACGGTATTTGTCACTTGCCCTCGCCGAGTCGATCAGGATTATTGTGGTAGAGCCATCTTGCCAAGGGACTGGCAAGCGTGAGCTTTTGCTCAGTGGTAAGGCCTGAAATCCATATTTCGCGCATTATGGCCGCGTAAACTTCATAGATCTGGTGTTTGGAAAACTGCCAGCTTCTCGATAGGCTTCCAGGCTTGTAATACTTGTAGCACAGGGTTTTGGGAACCCGTGCGAATTCTCCCAAAAGGCTCATATGGAACAGCCATGGCCAGTCTGCCGAAAATTCTCCCGCATGGTGGGTTTTGAGACCGTTGATTTGCCGAGCTTGACCAAGGCGGAATAACCCTCGGTTGGGCACCCACCATTTATTTTTTCCACTCATCATGAGAACACCCCGCTGAACCGGGTCACGAACGCCTTCAAGTTCGGTGAATACCCAGTGTTCTTCCGTTCCGTTGGTTTTTGTCAGGTGAACGTCCGAATAACTCATGACGACCTCTGGCCGTGCGTCAAGCACTTCTGCCAGCAGCGTGATGTAGTCAGGGTTCAGGATGTCATCATGAAATGCAAAAAGTACGTAATCAGCTTCGGCCTGATTGAGCAAAAAGTTGCAGTTGCCCACATACCCTAGCCGCTGCGATTGGCGGATTACTCTAAAACGAGCATCTTTCTGAGCATGGGCGATGCAAATCTCATAGGTCGAATCATTGCACTCATCGACAGAGACGATGACTTCCAGGTGTGGGTAAGTCTGGGCTGAGAGAGAGTCGAGGGTTGCTTGAATGAACGCCGAAGACTGCCACGCCGGAACCAGCGCGGCCACTTTGGAGGGCTTTGAATGGGGTTGCATGGGTTGGGTGAAGTGAACGCCAACGCCCAGTGTAGTGGGACTGAACAGGTGGGCGGGGCGGCAACCCGCCCCCCATCCACTTCACGCGTGCTGCGTGCGTGAATGCCGAGGCAGAGTGGGGGCTAAGTTGGGGCACCCCACGGCGTACCCCCAGTGCGCTTGGGGTGCCCCTTCCAGTCGTTAGAACCGATACGTCGAAGTCAGCGTGTAAGTCCGCGCCTGCCCATAGAAACAATCCCCTCGCGCCAAGCACTGCGTGATGTGCACTTTGTCCGCCAGGTTCACCACGTTGAAGGCCACGCGCCAGTCGCCTGCGTCATACGCCACCATGGCGTCGGCCAGCGTGGCAGCCGGGGTGCTGATGGCGCTGGTGCCGCTCCACTGCGAGCCGGTGTAGCGCACGCCAGCGCCCACCGTCCAGCCGCCACGGCCTTCGCTGGCGAAGCGGTGGCTCAGCCAGGCCGATGCGGTGTGCTTGGGCACGCTGGCCACGGGTTGGCCCTGGTCGCCGGTGTTGCTGCGGGCAATTTTTGCATCGGTGAAGGCGTAGCCCACGGTGAAGTCCCAGTTGCGCGCCAGGCTGGCTTGCACCTCGGCCTCAAAACCTTTGACCTTGACCTCGCCGATCTGCAGGCTGTTGAGCGGGTTGCCCGGGTCGGTGGTCTTGCGGTTCTTTTCGCGCAGCTGGTAGACGGCGGCAAAGGCGTTGATGCCCTTGCCAGGCGGCTGCCACTTCACACCGGCCTCCCACTGCTCGCCGCGCTGGGGCTTGTAAGGCGTTCCATAGGCGTCCACACCGCCCAGGGGCTGGAACGACTCGGAGTAGCCCGCATACGGTGCCCACCCGCCATCCATCTGGTAGGTGACGCCAGCGCGTTTGCTCCATGCCTTGTCGTTCACCGCAGCTGCGGGGCGGCCTTCGGTGTCGGTCTTGGCGTTGTCGTGGCGCAGGCCCACCGTGGCGGTGAAGCGATCCCACTTGATCTGGTCCTGCAGGTAAAAGCCCAGCTGCTTCTGCTCCACGCTGGGCTGGCGCACCAGCTGCGACGCGGTGGGCGGCGTGAAGTTGCCGTACACGGGGTTGTACACGTCGATGGCGGGCGCCACGGCGCGCCAGGCCTGCTGGCCCGTGTGGTTGCGCTGCACGTCCAGGCCCGCCAGCAGCGTGTGTTCGGTGCTGCCTGCCTTGAGCTTGCCTTCCAGCTGCGTGTCGATCAGCAACATGCGGCCGGTGTTGATGTTCCACACCGCGTCGCGCACCACGGTGCGGTTGTCCGCGTTGAACACGGGGCGTGCTGGGCGGCCCGTGGCTGCGTTGGCGGTAAAGCTGGTGTAGATGGTGCGGTAGTCCACCTCGCTCACGGTGCGACGCAGGTTCTGGCGCACCGTCCAGTCGCCGTTCAGGCGGTGGCTGAAGAGGTAGCCCCACGAGTTGTTGGTGGTGTCATACGCATCCCAGCCCGGCTCGCTGATGAAGGTGTTGCGCGGGATCTGGCCGTACTGGCTGGCCAGCTGCGTGCCCTGCCACGGAAAGAAGCCGATGAGCGAGCCGCTCTTGTCCTTTTGGTGCAGGGCCTGCAGCGTCAGCGACGTGTCGGCATTGGGCTTCCATGTCAGCGATGGCATCAGCACCATGCGGTCGTCGCTCACATGGTCCACCTGCGAGCCGCTGTCGCGTCCCACGGCCACCAGGCGGTAGAGCCACTGGCCGTCCTTGTCCAGGGCGCCGGTCATGTCGGCCGCAATCTGCTTGCGGTTGTTGTTGCCCAGCTGCACCTGTACTTCGCGCAGCGTTTCGGCCTGCGGACGTTTGCTGGTGAGGTTGAGCACGCCACCTACGCTGCCCTGGCCATACAGCACCGACGTGGGGCCGCGCAGAAACTCCACGCGCTCCAGCGTGTACGGGTCGGGTCGGCTGGTGTTGTAGGTGCCGTAGGTGCGCAGCAGGCCGTCCTGGTACTGCGACACCGTGCCGCCGCGTGCGGCAAAGCTGTCCACTCGGCTGTCGAAGTAGTTCGACACCGCCCCGGCCGTGTAGGCCGTGACCTGGCGCAGCGTCTGCACGCCCTGGGCCTCCATCTGGTCGCGGGTGATCACGCTGATGGCCTGCGGGGTTTCGATGAGCGGGGTGTCGGTCTTCGTGGCGCTGAGGGCGCGCTTGGCCACAAAGCCGGTGACCGGCGCGGTGGGGCTTTCCTGCTCGGCGCCCGCACTCACGGTGACGGGGGCCAGGGCTTTCTCTGCAGCGGGCGCCGTGGGAGCGGTGGGGGCTGTGGGTGTGGCCTGCTGCGCATGGGCGGCGCCGCACAGGGCGAGCAGGGCCGCGTGCGCGATGGCGGTGCGGCAAACGGTGATGCCAGATTGCATGGTGCTGTTTCTCCGATGGTTGAAAAAAGGGGGCGGGCCCGAAGGCCAGGCACGGCGCGTGGCGCGCCTGGAGTGCCAGGAGCGCTTGGCTTTCGGGGCTGGCGATGGGACAGGCGCAGCCTTGGCGCTGGTCTTCAGAACGTGTAGTCCAGCGACACCTGAAGGCTGCGTGGCGTGCCGGGCACCACGGCGCCAAAACCGGCGGCGGTGGTGGTGCCGTCGATGTAGTAGCGGCGATTGCCCGCGTTCTTCAGGTTGGCCTGCAGCCGCACGCCACCCGCAAATTGGTAGCCCACGGCCAGGTCGACCACGGTGTAGCCTGGCAGGCGCCACTTGTTGTCGTTGGCCGTGAACTTGTCGCCCTGGTGCACCAGGCCACCACCCACCCACAGGCCGGGCAGCTGCGGCAGGCGGTACTGTGTCCACAGCGATGCGTTGCGGCGCGTGGCCCGCTCGACGCGGTTGCCCACGTTGGCACCGGCCGTGGTGTCGGCCAGCACCTTGGGGTCGTGGAAGCTGGCGTGGGCCGTCACCGTCCAGCCGGGCGTGATGCGGCCCTGCAGCTCCAGCTCGATGCCCTTGATGCGCTGGCGTGCGGTGAGCACCGAGTAGCCGGGGTGCGCCGGGTCGGTGGCGGGGGCGTTGGTCAGCTCCAGGTCAAAGGCCGACACGGTGGTCATCAGGCGCTGGTCCAGCCATTCCTGCTTCCAGCCCACCTCCAGCTGCTTGCCCTCTGAGGGCGGGGCCGATTGCGCCCCCCACACCAGCGTGCCCGAGTTGGCCTGGAACGAGCGCGCATGGCTCGCGTAGAGCATGCTGCCCGGGCGGGGCTCCCAGCTGATCGCCGCGCTCGGCTGTGTCTTGCTCACGTCGGTGACGGGCGTGGTGTAGGCGTCTTTGAAGCGGTCGTGGCGCAGGCCCAGCAGCAGGCCGAAGTCGCCCAGCACCATGCGGTCTTGCACAAACACGCCGGTGTTGCGGGCGTCGGAGGAGAGCTTGCCCACGCCGGTGGAGGCCACGGGTGGCACCAGGCCTGCAACGGGGTTGTAGAGGTCGATGGCGCCCAGGTTGCCTGTGGTGCGCGCGCCATAGAAGCCCGCAATGGCGCGCCAGTCCAGGCCTGCCAGCACCGTGTGCTTGACCGCGCCGGTCTGCAGCTGCGCGCGCAGTTCGGCCAGAGCCGTGTCCGACGTGTATTTTTGCCCCGGCGCCATCCAGTAGCCGCGCGCCACGCGGCCGTTGGTCACCGGGCCCATGGGCGACACGATGTTCACGTTGCGAAAGGTCTCGTTGCGCGACAGGTGCACGCGGCCTTCCAGCTGGTCCGAAAAGCGGTGCTGCAGCTCGGTGGAATAAAAGCGCAGATGGCCATCGGTTTTCAACCAGGGCTCGCCGTAGAACGCGCCCACCGGCAGCACGTCCGCGCTGCGTGGATTCTTGGGGTCGGGCACGGCCAAACCGGAGGTCGAAGTGCCGTCGATGCTTTGGGTCTCGGCCTGCGCGCGCCAGACGGTGTCGGGCGTGATCTGCCACTCCAGGCTGCCCGCAATGCCTTGCTTGCGCGGGGTGTTGCCATCCACAAAACTGCCGCCCCGGCTGGCGCCGCCGTCCAGGCGGTAGCGCAGCGTGCCATCGGTGGTGAGCGGGCCGGTCAGGTCGAAGTCGGCGCTGCGCCAGCCATGGCTGCCTGCGCCGATCTTCACGGTGCGCAGTGGGTCGGCCTGGGGGCGCTTGCTCACGTAGTTGACGAGGCCGCCCGGTGCGACCTGGCCAAACTCCAGCGCGGCCGGGCCCTTGATAACTTCCACCCGCTCGATGTTGAACAGCGGTGGATCCAGAAGGTGGACGAACTTGGCGCCGTCGCGCAGGAAGTTGTAGGTGTTGTTGGCCCACAGCCCCCGGATGGAGAACTGTGAGTACGAGCCGTAGTACTCGCTGCGCGACGACACGCCCGAGGCATTGCGCAGTACATCGCGCTCGGTGGTGGCCATCTGCTGCTCCAGCAGCGCGTTGTCGATCACGCTGACCGAGCGCGGCGTCTCCAGCACCGACAGGCCCAGGCGCGAGCTGCTTTGCGCGCGCCGTGCGGGCGTGGCGGCTTCGCCTGCCGTGGAGTCGATGACATCGACCTGGCGCAAGGAGGGGGCGGCTGCTGGAGCGTCGGAGGGTATAGGTGCGGGTGCTGTGCTGTTCTGCGCGAACGCGGTGCCGCACACAGCCAGCAGTGCGGCTTGCGCCACAGCGGTGCGCAAGAGATTGGGGTGAATCATGGCGCTATCGAATTAATAGCTGTCGGCGCTTTTACGTAAAGCGCTACAGCCCATTTTTAGTGATGTGAATGCCAGCCGCCCGAGCGTGCCAGGGCAGTACCACGCGCCGCGAGAGGGCGGTGGTTTGTGCGGCTAGCAAATCGGCGGTGGCGGCAGCCGGGGCTCAGTGGGCCTTGGGCGGCTCGGGCAGGGCAGGCGACGCCATGCCGTCGGCCAGCACAAAGGTGAGCGTGGTCACGTAGCTGGCTTCGCCGTACTTCTCGCCTTGCACTTCGCCGGGGGTCTTGTCGCTGTGCTTTACCTCGGCCACGTACTGGCCCTTCCAGGGGGTGACGAAGGTCACCGTGCCGTCTTCACCGGCCTCGGCCTCGCGCGTCCAGCCCGACGGGGCGGCCAGCTGCACCTTGGCCTTGGGCAGCGGCGCGCCCTTGTAGACCACCTTCAGCTCGCCGGGCTTGCCGGTGGGCACCAGGTCCAGCGGCGCGGTGGGCGCCACGGGCTGTGCCAGGCTGGCCACCCAGCGGGCCGAGGGCTGCCAGATCATGGCAGGCAGGTTGCGCTTGCTGCGGTCGATCAGCGGGTAGCTGGCGGCGGCGAACAGCGTGTCGGGCGTGCCCGTGGTGGTGTAGACAAAAGCGTCTTTGGCGAGCTGGCCTTCCACGCGCTGGGCGGCGGCACCCGCGCGTTGTTGTTCCAGTGCGGGCACACCCTTGAACTGGTCCAGCCGGCCGGGCGAGGTCTCGCGCAGGTTCTCGTTGAACTCGCCAAAGTGCAGGCGCGCCTGGCCGCCAGCGTTTTCGAGCCAGACCTGGTGGGCATGGGCGGAGTTCACCGCGGTGAGGGCGGCGCAGGCCAGCAGGGCGGACAGCAGCGGGGCTTGGAGGCGTTGGTTCGAGGACATGGACGTTTTCCTTTCGGTGGTTTGGTGACAGCAAAAACAGCGGAGCGCAGTGCTCCACACCCCCGGCGCTACGGGGGAAAAATACTCATTTTTTGATAGCTGCCTGCGCTTGTTGGATAAGCGCTGGGTGGCTTTTCTGACCCTGAAATGGGTCTTGGCAGTGCCTGTGTGGCGCGGGTTGCCGCTTTAGAAGTCCACGCTCACGCTCAGCGACAAGGTGCGCGGCGCACCCACCACCAGGTAGCCCGAGCCGGGGTAGCCGCCGACTGAGGCCCAGTAGTTGCGGTTGGTCAGGTTGTCGATGCGGGCGCGCAGCGTAACGAGCTTGCCTTGCACTTCCGTCATATAGCGGGCACCCACGTCGAGCCGGTTCCAGCCGGGCACGCGCAGGGTGTTGGTGGCGTTGGCATAACTGGCGCCGGTGTGCACCCAGCGGCCGTCCACGGCCAGGCCCGGCACGCCGGGCACGTCCCATTCCGCCCCCAGGTTGGCTTGCAGCTTGGGCACACCGATGACGCGCTGGCCGTCGGTGGCGGCAGCGCCGGTGGTCAGCTGCTTGGCATCCAGCCACGTTAGGCCGCCCAGCAGGCGCAGGCCCTGGGTGGCCTCGCCTTGCACGGCCAGCTCGATGCCCTGGTGGCGGTCCTTGCCGCTGGTGCTGAAGAGGTTGGCCGCGTTCAAAAACGCACGCGGCTTGGTGGTGGAGAACAGCGCCACGCTGCCGCCCACGCGGCCGGCGTCAAACTTGATGCCCACTTCCTTTTGCTTGGAGACATACGGCGCCAGCATCTCGCCCCGGTTGGTCGCCGTGCTGGGCGCGGTCTGGCCCTGGCTCAGGCCTTCCACATAGTTGGCATACACCGACAGGCCCTTGTTGACCTTGTAGACAGCCGCCAGCAGCGGGCTGGTGCGGCTCTGGTCGTAGCGGTCGGTCTGCAGCCCAGTGCCGTAGTCGTAATTGGCGATCTCCATCTTCTGGTGGCGCAAGCCCACGGTGAAGAGCAGGCGGTTGTCCATGAAAGCCATCGTGTCGCCCAGCGCAAAGCTGGACAGGCGCGTGCTGCCGGTGCGCAGGGGATTGGCCAGGTCGCCGCCAAACAGGGTGTTGGCGCTGAACCCCGGTAGGCTGGTGGCTATGGGGTTGTAAAGATTGGTGGCGTGCGTGTTGCGCCAATCCATGGCGTAGGCATTCTTCTTTTCGAAGTCGTAGTGCGACGCCACCGCCACCCATTCATGCCCAACGCTGCCGGTCTGCAGCTTGCCACGCAGGCCCAGCTCGCCGGTGTTCACGCTGTCCTTGCGGGTGTTGTCAAAGCGGTAGGTGGTGGCGGCGCCGCTGGCGGCGTTGGTCACCGTGAGGTTGGCCAGTGAATTGGCTTCTTCGCCACGGCGCGCGCCCGCCGCAGCCCAGGCCGTGGTGCTGGGCGACAGGTCCCACTCGCCACGCAGCGTGCCGAACACATCGCGTTCGTTGGAGTAGCTCCAGGGCTGGGCAAAGTTGGTCTGGTTGTCGGGCACGCCCGGCACCGTGGTCACAGCGCTGCCCAGCGTAACGTTGGTGCGGGTGTTCTTGAGCTTGTGGTCCTGCCAGCCGATGTCACCCGACAGGCGCACATCGCGGCTGCGCCAGTCCAGGCCCACGGCCAGCAGGCCGAGCTGCACGTCTTCGTGGTCCACCGACGTACCGCCATTGCGGGCAGCAGCATTCACGCGGATGCCCGTATTGCCATCGGGCCCAAAGCGCCGGGCAATGTCGGCCGCCACCTGCGTCTGGCCGCCGCTGGCCACGCCAAAGGTCACGCGGTTCAAAGGCTCGTTGGGCGCGCGCTTGGGCAGCAGGTTGATGCTGCCGCCCAGGCCGCCGCCGTTGGGGCTGGCGCCGTTCAAAAAGGCCGATGCGCCGCGCAGCACCTCCACACGCTCGAACAGCTCGGTGGCAATGTATTGGCGCGGCAGCAGGCTGTACAGGCCGTTGTAGGCCGTGTCGTCCGAATCGAGGATGAACCCCCGGATGAAGAACGCCTCCTGAAAATTGCCAAAGCCACGTGCCACGCGCACCGTGGGGTCGTTCTGCAGCACATCGCCCACGCTGCGGGCATGGCGGTCCTGGATCAGTTCGTTGGTGTAGCTGGTGATGGAAAACGGCGTGTCCATCGCGTCCTTGGTGCCCAGGATGCCCGCGCGGCCCCCACGGGCCACCTGGCCGCCGGGGTAGGCGGGCGACAGGCCTTGGGCCGATGCGTCGGCGCTGGCGTTGACCGTGACGGTGGACAGGGTTTTGCCGTCGGGCTCGGTGGCGCTGGCCGTCGCTTGCGCCCATGCGGCAGGCGCGCCCAGTGTGAAGAGCAGGGCGGCGGCCAGTGCGGCTGGGGTCAGGGCAGGGCGGCGAGGGGAATGGGAATTGCGCATGGCGTGCTGAAGGTGCGGGGAATGGTCAGAGTGGCGTGGCGTTGGCGTTGGCGCCCGCTTCGTCGGCATCGGTGTGGGGTTTGTCATGGGCGCGTTGCGCAGTGGCCTTTGGCGTGGTGCGCGGCCAGCAGGTCCAGCCCATCACCGCCACCGGAATGCCCAGACCCACCCACGACCACCAGTCGCCCCAGGTGTCAGACACCAGTGCCGTGATGAGGCCGGTGGTGGTCAGCACACCCATCACGAAGGGCCAGCCCCACAGAGACCAGAAAGGGCTCGCCTTCATGCGCGGCCCTCCGTGCTTGGCAGCGCGCCGCCAGTGCGTGCGGCAGCCGTTGGCGGCAGGCTGGTGTGGCCGTGCACGGTGGCTGCCGCCGTGGCGGTGCTGGTACTGGCGTTGCTGGCGCTGCCCGCCTGCGCACCTTTGCGCAGCCACAGGTACAACCCGCTGCCCAGCACCACGATGGTGGCAACGTCGAGCAGCGCCCAGAGGATCTTCATCGGCATGCCGCCGTAGTCGCCAAAGTGCAGCGGCTGCGAGACCAGCAGCGCAGTCAGGTACCACGGCAGCTGGGGCGCTGCAGTGACCTGCGCCGTGCGCGCATCCACCAGCACGGGCTTGAGCAGGCGCGAGGTGAGCGGCTCGTTGCCACGCAGAAAAAACGTGTTGTGATGCGGGCTGGAGAACGCTGTGCCCGGGAACGCAATGAACGACAGCTTGGTGCCCGGCGCCTGGGCCTGCGCCACCTCCAGCGCTTGCTGCAGCGGCCCGCGCTCTGCGGCGGGCACGATGGGCTGGCCCTCATAGGGCTTGAGCAGCACCGACAACTGGTCGTACTGCCAGTACTTGATGAGCAGATCGGCCCACGTGTTGATCATGCCCGTGCCGCCCACCACAAACGCCCACACCAGTGTGACGATGCCCAGCAGGTTGTGCAGGTCCAGCCACTTCACGCGGGTCGAGCGATCACGCCGCACCTCGCCAAACGCGAGCTTGCGCATGAACGGCGCATACAGCACCACCCCCGTGACGATGGCCACCAGCAGCAGCAAGCCCATGAAGCCCAGAAACAGCTTGCCCGGCAGCCCCGCAAACAGGTCCACATGCAGCTTGAACATCACGTACATGAAGCCCTCGTCAAACCGTGGCTGCGCCAGCACCTGGCCCGTGCGCGCATCCACCGCCACGGAGCGGAAATCGTCCGTGGGCGCCGGTGTGGGCGTGAGCGTGACGAACCACACGTTGTCATCGTCCTCCGCGTGCGACGCGAACTGCACCACACGATCCGGGTGCAGCGCATGCGCAGTGGCCAGCACCTTGTCGAGGCTGGCGCGTGGCGTGTTGGCGGGCATCGCAGGCGCCTCTACCTCGGTGCCCAGCAGGTGGCCAATTTCGTGGTGAAAGATCAGCGGCAGGCCGGTGATGCACAGCAGCAGCATGAAGACGGTGCACACCAGACTGGACCACTTGTGGGTCCAGCTCCAGCGGCGCAGGGCGGTGGGGCTCAGCATGGTGTGGAGGTGGGGTGGCAGGGGCCGGGCTGGCGCACACCCGCCTCGCCGGCACCCGGAGCGGGCATGGCGGCAACAGAGAGGGGGCAGAGGAAGGAGTGGTTCAAGCCAGACAACCCGAAAACATCGAAGGACGGTGGGTGCTGGCTGCAGCCTTAGAGCAGGTCTAAAGGGGAGGCTGTGGCTTGCGGAAGCCTAAATTTTACATTGCAAATGGGAATTGTTTGTATTTGTTGTGATGCGGAGATGGGGGTGTTGGGAAAAAGCCGGTCCCATGGTGCGGGGAATGGTTTTGTGCGGGTTGGCGTGCGTGAAAAACGCTTCAAGGTTGATGGAAAATTGACGGAAAGGTATGTCTTTTCTCCCCTCCCGCAAAGCGTTTGATCCCTTCACCTAGGGAGCGTCCCGCCCCAGGTGCAAGCCGCCCCTTACACCTGCCCTATGAGCAAATTTGCGCATCCATTGGAGGTCCGTCGTCTCGTTGCTGACGACGCTGAAGCGTTTTCTTTTTTGCGGCGCGAGGTCACGCGAGACAACCCGGTGCCCATGGGTTTGACGTTCGAGGAAGAACTCACGCGCACGTTGGAAGGCTTTCGAGCGCAGCTGTCCGCACCTCTTCCAAACGCTGTGTTCGGTTGTTTTGTTCTGGGTGAGCTTGCCGCGACAGCTGCCGTCAGCCGCGCAGGCCAGTTCCCATCCTCGCACCACAAGATGGTGATGTGGGGCGTGTTCACGTCCCCTCGGCACCGTCGCCGGGGACTAGGCCGGCAAGTCGTGGAAACCGCACTTCAACACGCCTTCGACAACGGCGTGCATCGGGTGAACCTGCAGGTGTACCTGCCCAACGAATCGGCCATCGTGCTATACAAATCAATAGGCTTTGTGGAGTACGGCGTCGAGTCTGAAGCTGTATGCCTTGATGGTCAGTATCACGACGGTGTTCACATGACGCTTGCCAAAGATCGGCATGACAAGCCGCGGCATCCGACGGCCTTCGACGTCCGCTGAGCGGCGTTGAACCGTGAATCGCACTGTCCCCTCCTCAGAAGCCTATTGGTTGTGTCCAAGCCTCCAGCGGCGGCTGCGCTGGAGGTACTGCACTAGCCGGCGCATCCTGACCGACCTTCGCCAAGGCGAACTGAAAAGCGCTGAGCGTGCAGGCGCTCCTCATGAGAGGTCCTCCCGGCCGGGGGGGCACTCGGCGCGGGGTTTGTCGGGTGCGAGCCTCAATACCGCGCCTTGAGCGCCACCGTCACACGCCGCGGCTCGCCATAAAAGTTCTGGCGCGAAATGCCTGACACCTTCTCGTAGTAGGTCTTGTCCAGCAGGTTGTCCACCGACAGGTTCAGAGACAGGTGGTCGTTGATCTGGTAGCCCACCTGGGCGTTGAACACTGCGTAGCCCGGTGCGTTGATGCGCAACGCACCGCTTTGCGCAAAGAACTCGCTGCGGTAGGTCATGCCGCCGCCCACGCTGAAGCCGCGCAGCGCCGGGCTGGTGAAGGCATAGCGGGTGAACAGGTTCACGCTGTGGCGCGACGTGACGGGGCTGAACACCTGGCCCTGCTGCGCCACGGGGGCCTGGAGGTAGCGGGTGTCGTTGTAGGCGTAGCCCGCCACGATGTCCCAGCCGGGCTGGGGCTGGCCGCTGATCTCGGTTTCGAAGCCTTGCGCGCGCACCTTGCCGCCGGCGATGTAGGCGTTTGCCACCACCGGGTCGGCGATGGCGCGGTTCTCGTCAATGATGCGAAACAGCGCTGCATGGGCCTGCAGGCGCTTGTGCAAAAACTCGCCCTTCACGCCCAGCTCCACTTGCTTGCCTGTGCGTGGGGCAAGCAATTGCTTGGCCGCGTTGAGCTGGCTTTGCACCACGAAGGTCTCTGCATAGCTGGCGTAGCCGGTGTACTGCGGGTGGAAGTCCCACATCAGAGCCAGCGACGGCACGAACTGGCGGCCAGGGTCTGCCGATGCGGTGACTGCGCCCGTGCTGGTGCTGCGCGTCACCACCTCCGCCCACGACAGACGCCCGCCTGCCAGCAGCTTGACCGTGTCGGTCAGGCCGATCTGCGCCTGCCCGTACAGCGCGTTCTCGCGGCGCGTGACGATCGAGGTGAAGCCCGGTAGCCGGATGTCTGGGTAGGCCAGGTCGTAGTGGGGCTGCAGCAGGTTGAACGGCAGGCTGGGGCCGTAGGCGTAGTTGCCGTCCCAGCTCTTGCCCTCGTTGTGGCTCGCGCCCACCAGCAGCTTGTGGGTGCGGCCTGCCACCTGCACCGGTGTGGCCAGGAAGGCGTCGTAGTTGCGGGTGCGCACGTGAAAGTCGCCGTCCACGGTTTCCATGGTGAAGCTGCCGTCGGCGGCCAGGGCACTGTTGGCGCGGGCCGAGCGGTAGAACGCCGTGCGGTCGATGTCGCGCGCGGACAGGCGCACCAATCCGCCCCCATCCAGCCGGTGCTCCAGCTCTGCGAAAACGTCGGTGGTCTCCAGGTCTTGGCGGTTGGCACGCAGGCCGGCAAAGGCACTGCGGGGCAGGTCGGCCAGGCGGCCATCGGCATAGGTGGGCAGGCCCTGGTCGATGGCGGCGCGCACGCGCTGCTGCGCCGCGCCCACCGACACGGTGGTGGAGGGGGCGATGTCCCATTCCAGCGTGCCGTAGCCCAGGCGCTTGTTGTTGAACAGGGTGTCTACAAAACTGTCTTTGTCTTCCACCACCGCGACGGCGCGCGCGCGGATCGTGCCTTCGGCATTGAGGCCGCCGCCCACGTCTACGGTGCCCCGGCGCAGGCCGAAGGAGCCCACCGCCGCATCGGCGCCAATGGCCAGCTTGGCCGGGGCGCGCTTGCGCACCAGGTTCACGGTGCCGCCGGGCTCGCTCGCGCCCTGCAGCAGCCCGGCCGGGCCGCGCAGCACTTCGATGCGGTCATACATGGCCGTGTCGAGCGTGCTGTAGTTGCCCTGGGGGATCGGAACGCCATCGAGCTGGATGGAGCCCAGATCGAACCCGCGCGCCTGGAAGGTGTTGTAGTTGCCCGCACCATCAAAGCGCGTGACCGTCATGCCGGTGCTCAGCTTGATGGCGTCTTCCACCTTGGTCAGGTTGCGGTCATCCAGCTGCTGGCGCGTGACCACGCTGAGGGACTGCGGCGTCTCTCGCGGTGCCTGCAGGAGCTTGCCTACGCTGACTTCGCGGGCGGTGTACTGGCCCGAGCCTTCGGTCGCCGCGCTGTTGGCCTCGTCGGTCACCTTCACTTCGGGCAGCGCTGTCGTGGTGGGGGTGCCCGTGGTGGGGCCGGAGCTGGTCTGTGCTTGCGCCGTTGCCACGGTGGCCAGCAGGGCGGCAAAGGCCAGTGGGTGCATTTGCATGGTGCTTCTCCTCCTCGGTGTTTGATATATGCTATGAAATTGATAGCTTCTGGCGCTTATCCATCAAGCGCTAGAAGCCAAAATTTGTTCAATTTGCGTGCTGCGCCTGCAGGCGCAGCGTCAGAACCGCGTGCGCAGCGTCACCTGCACAGCGCGCGGCGAGCCGGGCAGGATCAGGTTGTCGTTGCTGCCGTGGGCCGACACGTAGTACTTGCGGTTGGCCAGGTTCTTGATGTTCACGTCCACATCCCACTGGCCGAGCGTGTACTGCAGGGCCGCGTCCAGCGTGGTGTAGCCGGGCAGGGTGACCAGATTGGTCAGCGAGGTGAAGCGCGCACCCACATAGTTCACGCCGCCGCCCACGCGCAGGCCGTGGCCCAGGTCTTTCATGGCCCACAGGAAGGCGGAGTTGCGCGGCGTGAGTGCGGGCACCTTGCCTTGGGCGGCGATGGCGGCGGTGGGCAGCTGGGTGGAGGTGGTGGTGGCCAGTGACTTCGTCATGCGGCCGTCCAGCCAGGCGTAGCCGGTGCTCACGTCCCAGCGGCCGGGCAGGCGGCCGTTGGCGGTCAGCTCCAGGCCGTTGGTGCGCTGGGTGCCCACGTTGATCTGGCGTCCAGGGTTGGCGGGGTCGGTGTTCTTGATGTTGGTGCGCTCCAGGTTGAAGAGCGCGCCGGTCACATTCATGCGGCCATCGAGCAGGTCGAGCTTGACGCCGATTTCCTTGTTCTCGGTGATCTCTGGTTCGGCGCCGGTGTTGTTGGCGGCCAGCGCAAACGCTTCGGCCGAGGGCTGGAAGGATTTGCTGTACGACACGTAGTACGACACCACATCGCTCGGCTGCCACACCAGGCCCGCGCGAGGGCTGAACTTTTTGTCGGTGCGCGAGAGCGTTGCGAGCTTGCGGTCGAACGTGGTCTCTTGCCCGAAGACGTCGTAGCGGGCGCCCACCAGCGCCTTCCATTGGGGCGCCAGCGTGATCTGGTTTTGCCAGTACAGCGCGGCTGTGTCTTGCGTGGTGTGGCTGGGGATGGCGCTGTCGGCGTTGTAGTTGGCCGCTGGGATGGCGGGGGCAGGGCGGTTGCCGGGGTTGAAGAGTGGCACGCGGTCTGCGCCACCGGTGACGGACTCGGAGCGCTTCTTTTGCTGACCCAGTTCCACACCCATCAGCCACTCCTGCTTCAAGCCGCCGAGCTGGTTGCGCCAGGAGACGTCGGTCTGGTTGAAGAAGCCTTTTTCATCGCGCAGGATGAACGAGCGCGTGCGGCCCACCGTCAGGTTCACCGGGTCGGTGGTGCCGCCGGGCAAGGTGTTGTAGCGGTCTAGCGTGTAGTCGTACAGGCGCGTGACGTTGCGCACCGACCAGTCGTCGTTGAAGCGGTGGTTCAGCGTGGCCGCGAACGACTGCATGGTGCTGGTGGTGGTGTCGTCCTGCGCGGCGTTGCTGGAGCCGTAGTAGGTGCTGGCGGGCACGTTGACGGGGCGGCCATTGAGCGCGGGAATGCCGAAGTCCGTCAGGCGCTTGTCGCGCGCGTTGGTGTACTGCAGCAGCAGGTCGGTCTGCGCCGCGAGCTTGAGCGCGAGCGACGGCGCGAAATTGTGGCGCTTGACGAACTGCTGGTCGCGGTAGCTGCCGGAGTCCTCCACGGCGGCGTTGATGCGGAAGGCGGCGGTGTCGCTGATGCCCACATTCACGTCGGCCGTGGCGCGGCGGTAGTCGAAATTGCCCAGGCCCAGCGATGCCTCGCCCGAGGTCTCGCCAAACTTGGGCTTCTTGGTCACACGGTTGATCAGGCCACCCGACGATCCACGCCCGTACAGCACTGCGGCAGGGCCCTTGAGCACTTCCACACGTTCGATGTCGGCCAGGTCGCGGAAGTACAGCGCGTCGTCGCGCACGCCGTCCACAAACTGGTCGGCAATGGCGGTAAAGCCGCGTATCACCACCTGGTCGCGCTGGCCGTCGCCATGGCTCATGGCCACGCCCGGCACGTTGCGCAGCGCGTCTTCCATGGAGCGCGCACCCTGGTCGCGCAGGAGCTGCGCGGGCACCACGTTCACGGCCTGGGGCACATCGCGCAGCGGCGCGCTGCCCTTGGTGGCCGTGCTGGCGGCGGCGGGCGAATAGCCGTCGTCGTCCGCGCTGGATTGCACGGTGACCTCGCCCAGCGTCTGCGGCGTGGTCTGCGCAACTGCAGCGGGCGGCGCCGTCGTCTGCGCCAGTGCCGTGCCACACAGCGTGGCAAGCAGGGCGGCCACCAGCGGGTGGAGGCGATAGGGGGTTGGTGTGTAAGCGTGCATGGTTTTCCTTGGAGTGAGCGCAACGCGGTTGGCGAAAAGCCCTTGCACCTCGTGGCCTGGCGCGCGCCGCGAAGGCCCGCTGTCTGGGATGTGGTGGGGCCGTGAAAACAGAAAAGCGAGTTCGAGCCCGAGCGGGCTCAGCGCACGGCTGCGGGAGCGTGGAGCCTGGTCATCACCACCCCAGCGCCCGCGCCAGCAGGCCCGCCAGCAGGGCGGCGCCAGCCAGTTCGGGCGTGCGCCGGGGCTGCCAGGTGACGGTGGCCGTGACCGCCACGGCGGCCACCGACAGGGCCACGGTCCATGCCGTTACGCCCAGGGATGCAGACACGCCCCCCGGCGGGTGCGCCGCTGCCAGCCACAGCGAAAGCACCAGCAGCAGCCAGCCCGAGCGGCGCAACGCCACCAGGCGGCGCATGGAGCCTTCCTGGCCCAGGGCGTCTTCGTGGTGGCGATCCATGCCCAGCGCAATGGCCGACCAGGCGGCAAAGCACAGAAGAAAGGCGGACATGGCTCAGGCTCCCGAGGTGGAGGTTTCGGCAGGCGCCACGGGCACCGACGGGGCAGGCCGCGCGGGTCGCGCACTCCGTGCAGGCGCACCGCGCCGGGGCGTGCGACCAGGGCGCACACGCCACGCCAGCCAGCCCAGCAGCAGCCCGGTGGCCAAAAACGACAGGTCCATGCTGGCCCACACCCATTCGCGCGCGGGCAGGCTCACGCCCAGGTGTGTGTGTGTGGTCAGTGCGTTGATCAGCGGCAGCGCGACCCACACCAGGCCCGCAGCGGCCAGCGGCACCGTCCAGCCCAGGCGGTGCGGGCGCACCACCGCGCAGGCCAGCGCCCATAGCAGCGTGATGCCCCAGGCGCTGAAGAACCAGGCCAGCTCTGCATCCGCTCGGCCCTCGATGCCCACAGGGATCAGGCGGTTGGCGGCCAGGTACACGCCACAGGCCAGCGGCAGCCCGGCCAGTGTCGCGATGTTGATGCCAGCCACCAGGCGCTCGCCAAACGGCGCTTTGGGGTGCGCAGCGGGCGCGGTGCTGGTGGCGGTGGCAGCCCCTTTGCGGCTGGCCTGTGTCTGCGACTTGGCGCTGCGCTTGACCGACCACAGCACCATGCCCGTGGCAATCATCAGGCTGCCCAGCACCCCAAAACCGAACAGCGCCCAGCGCAGGCCCACATCGGCAAACCGCGCCATGTGCAGGCCATACAGCACACCATAGGTCTTGACGGCGGGGCTGGTGGCATCGGCCTGGTCCAGCCATTGGCCGGTGGTGGCATCAAACAGCAGGCGCGGTGGGCGGTACTGCAGGCGGTCGCCTTCGTGGCGCGTTACCTCCACCACGGCGCGGCCGTTGGCATCGCGGCGCGCCTGCACGCTGCCGATGCGCCCGCCCTGCCAGCGGGTGGTGGCCGCGTCGATGATGGGCTGCAGGGCGATGGCGGGCAGGGGTTCCACCTTGTCGCCCGCACCCCGGCGGGGACGGCTTTCGGGCTTCTCGCCCTGCAGGTCGGCAAAGTACGCGTTGGAGTCCACGCCTTTCTCGTTCTTGTAGTTGGCGGCAATGCCCGCAGGCATGTACAGCGTGTGGAAGATCATCAGCCCGCTGAAGGTGATCATCAGATAGAACGGCAGCACCAGCACGCCGCTGACGTTGTGCGCATCCAGCCAGGCACGCTGCCCGCCCTTGGTAGGGCGGAAGGTGAAGAAGTCCTTGAAGATGCGGCGGTGTGTGATCACGCCGGTGATCAGCGCCACAAACATCAGCATCGTGGCCACGCCCACCAACCAGCGGCCTTGGATAGTCCAGCGGCCTTTTTGCGCGGTACGCAGCTCGAAGTGAAAGCGGTAGAAAAAATCACCGCCCATGGTCTGGCGCGCCTCGATGGGCTCGCCCGTCTGCGGGTTCATGCGCAGCGTTTCAAAGCGCCCGTTGCCGGTGCCGCGCCAGAGCATGTTGACGGCTGGGTCGCGGTCATCGGGCAGGTGCAGGATCCACTGGGTGACGTCGGGGGCCTTGCGCACCAGCGCGTCCACGGACTTCTGTGCCACCTGCGCATCGGCCGCGTCGGTGCGCGGCAGCCCGTGCATCTCGGGCCGCATCCACAGGTTGAACTCGTTCTTGAAGAACGACAGCGTGCCCGTGAGGAAGATCGCAAACAGCAGCCAGCCCAGGATGAGCCCTGCCCAGGTGTGCAGCCACGACATCGCCTGGCGAAAGCCTTCGCGGTCGGCGCTCTTGCGCACGGTGGAGGTCGCTGTTGTCATGGCGTGCCCCTCATCCATTGCGGCGCCATGGCGCACGCGCCCATTGCCAGGGCGGGCAGCAGTGTGCCGCCCCAGGCGCCCCAGGCCGTGCGCGCATAAAACGCCCATCCCGCCGCCGTGGCATAGGCCAGCCAGGCCAGCATGGTGGCGGTCAGCACGGCCTCCACGCGCGGCATCCACAGCGCCAACACCAGCGAAAGCGCAGCCGTGAACCCTGCCGCCAGCGCATAACCGCCAGCGATGGCCGCCATGGCGCGGGAGGTGATGACCAGGCGGTAGCGCCAGTCAACGCGGGCCGCCTTCATGGCCGACCTGCGGCGGCACCCAGGGCGGTGCGGCCTTCAAAAAAGGAGAGAAGCAGAACTCCTGCAGGGCAGGGGCTGGCGGTGCTGCGCGGCATCAGAAAGGCTCCAGGCAGTAGGTGTCGTACGGCAAACGTACAAACGCTGGCTGCAGCGGCGGAGAGCCCGGCTGACTGGCTGGCTAGGTGTTAAAGGGAATCACGGGACCTGCCCTTGCAGATCGGGATCTGCAAGAAGGAATGGCCTTGGTCGTAAGAACGCATTCTACTTTTGTTGAGAAGCATTCGCATTTATAAAAATGCTATTTGCGCTGGTTTGATGTGTGCTTGCAACAGCTTGTGACATGGGGGTAGGGCTGTGCTTCGCAGCCCCGTGCAATCGGGGGAGCTTGGTGATGGCGTGGGCACAAAAAAACGGGCCTCGGCCCGTTTTTTGTTGTTCTTCTTGGTACTTTTCGTGGAGCGCTCTGGTGCAGTCTTGGCGTTACTCCACGTCACCCATCTGCGATTGCAGGTAGTTCTGCAGGCCCACCTTGCCGATCAGATCGATCTGGGTTTCCAGGAAGTCGATGTGCTCTTCGGTGTCGTCCAGGATCTTTTGCAGCAGGTCGCGCGAGACATAGTCACGCACTGTTTCGCAGTGGGCGATGCCATCCTTGATGGTGGCCTGGGCGCCTTGTTCGGCGCGCAGGTCGCAGGCCAGGATCTCTGGTACGTCTTCGCCGACCTGGATCTTGGCCAGGTCCTGCAGGTTGGGCAGGCCATCCAGCGTGAAGATGCGGTCCATGAGCCAGTCGGCATGCTTCATCTCGCCGATGGATTCCGAATACTCCTTCTTGGCCAGCTTGTCGAAGCCCCAGTGCTTGAGCATGCGGTAGTGCAGGAAGTACTGGTTGATGGCCGTGAGTTCGTTCTTGAGCTGGGCCTGCAGATGGCCAATGACCTGTGCGTCACCTTTCATGGGGACTCCTTGTTGTGTTGTGTTGATTCGGCCCCGATTGTCGTGAGCCATATCAACACGCGCAAGGCATATCCCTGCTAGAGCGCGCTGGCTGCGTGTGAGGTTGATAGGCGTTCGCGTTCACCCCGGCTGACCCCATCCGGCCCGGTAGGCCCGATGGGGCTGCGCAGGCCGTGCGCGGGGCTATTGTGCGGCGCGTGGCGCGGCGGCCTGTGTGCCCATGGCGGTTGCGGCTGCAGACGATGGCGCCGTGCGCCGCTCACGCCAGTGCGCCAGGCCCAGCCATACCGTGGGCACCAGCACCAGGGCCAGCGAGATGGCCTGGGCAATGGTGCCTTCGGCCAGATCTTCGGTGGCCGCATGCCAGTAAGCGTTGTCGATGCCGGGTATCGCTGCGCCTTCGGTGAACTCATGGAACGCATACACCACCAGTTGCACCGCAAACACCGCCATGAACCACGACGTGACGCGGAAGAACCGCGCAAGGTTCACCGCGCGACCGTAGCGCGTCCAGGCCCAGGCGATGGCAATGGCCAGCGCCAGGCCCGCCAGACCGCCCCAGGCCATGTAGCCCAGCCCGGCGCTGCGGGCCAGGGCGGCGAGCATGGTGGCGGTTTCCACGCCTTCGCGGCCCACCATGAAGAGGGCAAACAGGAACACCGCCACCCAGGCGCGCGGGCCTTCCAGCACGCTGGCGCGGTCCATGCGCTGGGCAATGTCCTGGCCCATGCCTTGGCCCGCACGGCGCATGTGCACCACGCACCAGGCCACGGTGGCGGCAGCCACCAGCGCCATGCCACCCTCGGCTGCGGGCGACAGCGCACCCACCTGCGAGAGCACCCAGCCCAGCACCAGCGAGAGCAGGGCTGCCACGCCCACGCCCGCGCGCAGTGGCAGCAACAGGTGCAGGCGCCCGGTCTTGCGCAGGTACAGGGTGGCAATCGCCACCACCAGCAGGGCTTCCAGCCCTTCGCGGAAACAGATCAGAAGTGTTTGGAACATGGTGTTTGAGGTCTTTGCTATAAATTTATGAGCTGCTTGCGCTTATCAATAAAGCGCTGCAGGCCGTTTTGACCAATATTTCAGAGGCGTCGAGCTTTGGCTGGCCCACTGCAGCAAAGTGGCATGGGCGGCGTTGCTGCAGTGCGGCAGATGATAAAACTAAACGCGAATCAGTTGTATTTGAATGTTTGATATGCCGCAAGGGTTGACCAGGTGGGCGGTGGTTCGTGCAGCGGCTTCGTGGCGGTCTTTGGGGGTTTAAAAGGGGGCAAAATGCCCGCCCCGGCCTGAGGGCAGGGTGTCACTGTATAGTCACAGGCAATTGATTCAATCAAATCAATTAATTGGATTGATGGTCTCGAAAAGCCTAGACTTCAGTCCTGTTCAGTTAACCAACCACCAAGGAAACAGCAATGTCCCTGATCAATACGCAAGTTCAGCCCTTCAAGACCACCGCTTTCGTCAACCGTGACGGCAAGGGTGAATTCATCGAAGTGACCGAGCAGTCCCTCAAGGGCAAGTGGTCCGTGCTGATCTTCATGCCCGCAGCTTTCACCTTCAACTGCCCCACCGAAATCGAAGACGCTGCCGACAACTACGCAGAGTTCCAGAAGGCCGGCGCCGAGGTCTACATCGTGACCACCGACACCCACTTCTCGCACAAGGTGTGGCACGAAACGTCGGACGCCGTGGGCAAGGCCAAATTCCCCCTGGTTGGCGACCCAACGCACCAGCTGACCAACGCTTTCGGCGTGCACATCCCTGAAGAAGGCCTGGCACTGCGCGGCACGTTCGTGATCAACCCCGATGGCGTGATCAAGACCCTGGAAATCCACTCCAACGAAATCGCCCGCGACGTGTCGGAAACCCTGCGCAAGCTCAAGGCTGCCCAGTTCACCGCCGCCAACCCTGGCCAAGTCTGCCCCGCCAAGTGGAAGGAAGGCGCCAAGACCCTGACGCCTTCGCTGGACCTGGTCGGCAAGATTTAAGAAGGTGTGAAAGAGCCCGCCATGCCCGCTCGTCCCGCAAAAACGCGCACCCTCGTCGTTGCAAATGCTCGCCATAGCCCAAGCTATGCCTGCGCTTTGCGCCTAGACGGAGCACGTTTGTGCGGCCCGCTCTGGCACGCCGGGCCCCTTCCCACCTTCTAGCCGCTTTTCTCGGCCTCTGAAGCCGGACAGCGTCATAGCGCCTGTGCGCCGTGCCGTCCGGCTTTTTTACGCCCGGAGTTTGACCCGCAGGCTTGATCTGAATCCCGCTTGCCATCACGCTCCCCACATACAACTCCAAATTCAAAGGACACCACCATGCTCGACGAACAACTCAAGACCCAACTCGCCGCCTACCTGGAGCGCGTGCAGCAGCCGTTTGAGCTGGTGGCATCCCTGGACGACAGCGAGACTGCGCGCGACATGCGCGAGCTGCTGACAACCATCCAATCCCTGCGCAGCGACAAGATCACCCTGCGCACCGACGGCAACGATGCGCGCAAGCCATCCTTCAGCCTGCAGCGTGTGGGTGCCACCAACAGCCTGCGTTTTGCCGGCCTGCCCCTGGGCCATGAATTCACTTCGTTGGTGCTGGCCCTGCTGTGGACGGGCGGCCACCCGCCCAAGGTGGAGCAGGATGTGATCGATTCGATCAAGGCCCTGGATGGCGACTTCAACTTTGAGGTCTACATGAGCCTGACCTGCCACAACTGCCCGGACGTGGTGCAGGCGCTGTCGCTCATGGCCATCGTCAACCCCCAGGTCAAGACCACCGTGATCGAAGGCGGCGCCTTCCAGCAGGAAGTGACCGACCGCGAAATCATGGCCGTGCCCATGGTGTTTTTGAACGGCCAGGTCTTCGGCTCCGGCCGCATGACGATTGAAGAAATTGTCGCCAAGCTCGACACCGGCGCCGCCGCCCGCGAAGCCGCCAAGCTCAGCGCCAAGGCCCCGTACGACGTGCTCATCGTCGGTGGTGGCCCCGCCGGCGCAGCCGCCGCCGTGTACGCCGCCCGCAAAGGCATCCGCACCGGCGTCGCTGCCGAGCGCTTTGGCGGTCAGGTCAATGACACGCTGGCGATTGAAAACTACATCTCGGTGCTCGAAACCGACGGCCCCAAGTTTGCCGCCGCACTCGAAGCCCACACCCGCGCCTACGGCGTGGACATCATGAACCTGCAACGCGCCGACAAACTCATCCCCGCGGCCGAGCCAGGTGGCCTCATCAGCGTGCAAATGGCCAACGGCGCCACGCTGCAGTCCAAGACGGTGATCCTGTCCACCGGCGCCCGCTGGCGCAATGTCAACGTGCCCGGCGAAGCCGAGTACAAGAACAAAGGCGTGGCCTACTGCCCGCACTGCGACGGCCCGCTGTTCAAGGGCAAGCGCACGGCGGTCATCGGCGGCGGCAACTCGGGTGTCGAGGCTGCCATCGATCTGGCTGGCATCGTGGCCCACGTCACGCTCATCGAGTTTGCCGACCAGCTCAAGGCCGACGCCGTGCTGGTCAACAAGCTCAAGAGCCTGCCCAACGTGACCATCCACACCAACGCGCAGACCACCGAAATCACCGGCGCCGACGGCAAGGTCAACGGCCTCAAGTACAAGGACCGCGCCACCAACGTGGAGCACCTGGTGCCGCTCGAAGGCGTGTTCGTGCAGATCGGCCTGGTGCCCAACACCGAGTGGCTCAAGGGCACGGTGGAGCTGTCCAAGTTCGGCGAAATCATCGTCGACTCGCACGGCCGCACCAACATCCCCGGCGTGTTCGCAGCGGGCGACTGCACCACGGTGCCGTTCAAGCAGATCGTGATTGCTGCGGGCGATGGATCGAAGGCGGCGCTGAGTGCGTTTGACCACCTGATCCGCATGCCGGTGGTGGCTGCGGCCGAAGGCGACAAGGCTCCCGAAGCGCAGCGCGAAGCCGTGGCGGCGTAGGACGGGGCAGGGCGGCGGGGGGCGAGCTGGTTAGGGCCAGTGCTTTCGAGGCACACCCCAACTCCCCTCTCCCCTTGTGGGAGAGGGGTCGGGGGAGAGGGGGCCCGCATTCCCTCTGCGCCAGTTTCCCCCCTCTCCCCAACCCTCTCCCGCGAGGGGAGAGGGGGTCGTGCAGGGGGCATTTCAAGCAAATCGGCTTCTCGCGCTTGATCGTAAGGCGCTAGCAGCTATCAAAATAAGAGCGACTGGATGTTTCGGCATCCAGTCGCTTTGCTTTTGGTGCCGATCAAGGAGGCATGGAATCGTCAAGTCAGTGGCACGGTGGAGAGGGTTCTCATCCACTTTCGCCGGAGTTCGCGATAGTTTGCTACAGCGTGGCCGTTGCCCACATCACCTTGCCAGCTCGGCAATGGACTGAATGTGAAAGTCTGCGGCTACGCCAGGCGCGCTGGTGCCTACCAAGCAGGTGGTCATGCCCAACTTTCTGGCCGGTAGGATGTCGCGCTCCAGGCTGTCACCCACAAACAGCACTTCATCTGGGAAGGCTCCTACCGCGTCGAGCGCCGCAAGAAACGGCCGCGCGGATGGCTTGATGGCGCCGACCTCTGTGGAGAAGATGGCGGCGGCAAGGATGGGGGCAACACCACTCGCTACCAGTTCATTCTTCCAACAATGCGACGGCGCCCACACGTTGCTGACAATGGCGATAGCACTTTGCTCTGCGACAGAGCGCATTGCAAGAGCGGCCCAAGCTGGCACTTTGCCGACTTCGTGCCTGGCAATCGTCATGGCGATCGCTTCATGCTCGCTGGCGGGAACCCCGGAGTGGGTGGTGATGAAGTCGGCCAAGGAAGGGAAGCACTCCACCAGTCGGGGATCCTCATAGTCGCGCAGAAAGGCTGCGTAGCATGCGCTTACGGCCGATTGCACGTCAGCGAACGACAGGCCCCCGCCACCGACCGCACGATAGCTGGTGTAGTAGTCCTGCTGCGGGCCGAACCGATCCCCTCCGAACATGAAGGTGCCATTCATGTCGAAAAGAACAGCCCGGTAGCCTGCAATGTCTGGAGGCTTTGCTGACGCATAGATGACGCAGGCTTAATCGGCCATAGACGGGCTGTTGCTGACCCGTTGGACCTCGGCAAGGATCATATTGACTGGCACTTGCTTTCCTTTGCTGTAAACGCCTGCTTGTCATGGCGATTGAAGCCCGTCGATTCATAAAACTGGAAGGTCGCCTCATCCTTCCTGCCTGTCATCAGCATGACCTTGTAGCAGCCTTGCGACCAAGCAAACGACAGAGCCTCAGCGAGTACTGCCTTGCCATACCCACGATTGCGATGTGCTGTATGGGTCACGACGTTTTCGATCAAACCATAGGGCTTGCAGCCACGGGTCAGATTCGGAACCACGGTGATGGTGCAGCTGCAGATGAGCTTGTCAGCCACGTAGACCCCGAAATATCGGTAGCGCGGGTTGCTCTGTAGTTCTTGCCAGATGGCTTCAACCGTTGATGCTCCCGGCAATGGGTCGTCATCTTTGTGAAGGTGTTGATACAAGTCCAGGAGGCTGTTCAATTCCGAGGGGTCAATTCGGCGAACTTCCATGCACTCCTCCTTTGAGTTGTGTGGGTATGACGAATGCGGCATCCAGGAGATCGCTCATGAGTACGCCAAAGGGTCGCTGCGAGATGTTGCCATAGGCCGGGCCCGCCACATCGGGCTTGTTAAGAGTTGCCGCATGGGGTTTTAAATTGTTGCTATTGAGAATTATTCTCATATAATTTCATCCCATCAGCCAGCCACAACGGCCCATGCTTCTGCGCGCAGAAGCCAAGGCCGTCTGCATGGAGCCAGCTCTGTATTCGTTGTCGTTTCAGAGAAGGACTCCCCTCCGTGGTGCAGGCATTCCGTTCCCCTCCGTTTTCTTCCCGGCGCGCACAGGCGCACCCCTCCGATCAATGGCTGCAAGGCCGTCTGCGGCCGCTTGCATGGCTGGTGGTCTGTGCATGTGTGGCCATTGGCAGTGCGCATGCGCAAGATGCGGCCCAGTTGGTGGCTGCAGCGCCGCAGCTCAAAGAAGTGGTCATCAGCGGCTCGCGCAGCGAGCAGGACCGCGACGAGCTGCCCATGAGCATCGACGTGATCAATGCGCAGGCCATCGAGGAAGGCCAGGTGCGCGACATCCGCGACGTGGCGCGCGAGCTGCCCAACGTGTCGGTCACGCGCTCGCCCGCACGCTTCTCGCTGGCCAGTGGCTCCACGGGGCGCGAACAGAACGCGGGCTTCAACATCCGGGGGCTGGACGGCAACCGCGTGTTGATGATGGTGGATGGCATTCGCCTGCCGCGCAGCTATGCCTTCAGCGCCAATGCCTTCGGGCGCGACTACCTGGACATCGGGCTACTGCAGCGCATCGAGGTGGTGCGCGGCGCCACCTCGGCGCTGTATGGCTCCGACGGCATGGCGGGCCTGGTCAACTTCATCACGGCAGACCCATCGGCCTTCCTCGACGGCGACAAGCGCATCGGCGGCCGGGTGAGCCTGGGATATGACGGCGACGAGCACGGCAAGCGCGTGGGCGCCACGGTGGCGGGCAAGGCGGGCGACACGGTGCAGTGGTTGCTGGGCGGCAACGTCACCCGCGCCAGCGAGCTGGACAACATGGGTACCAACGATGCGGCCAATGCCGACCGCACCAAGCCCAATCCGCAAAAGGACAGAAGCGGCGCTTTGCTGGGCAAGGTGGTGCTGACGCCCGGCGGCGGACAGCGCCATGTGTTCACGCTGGAGCATGTGGACAAGACGTCCGACTACGAACTTCTCACGGCACGCTCCAAGCCGCCGCTGGCCGCGACCTCGGTGCTGGGCTCCACCTCGTTCACCGACATGCAGCGCAGCCGTGCGACGTGGGAAGGCAACTGGCGCGTGAACACCGCATTTGCCGATGATGTGAAGGCCACGCTGAGCTGGCAGGACGCCCATTCGCGCGAGTACATCACCGAAGACCGCAGCACCGCCGCCGACCGCGTGCGCGACGTGACCTACGACGAGCGCACCTGGCAGGCCAACCTGCAGGGCAGCAAGGTGCTGCGCAACGGCGGGCCGTGGGTGCAGAAGATCACCTACGGGCTGGACTACACGGCGGCCAAAGTCGAGAACCTGCAGACCGGCGTGACGCCGCCCACGGGCGAGACCTTCCCGCTCAAGCGCTTCCCCGACACCACCGAGACCAGCACCGCCCTGTATGTGCAGGACGAGTTCGTGAGCGGGCCCTGGAGCATCACGCCCGGCGTGCGCTTCGACACCTTCCGCATCAAGGCCGACCAGGCGGGCTTCGGCGCGCAGGCGGTGTCGCTGTCGGGCAACGCGACCTCGCCCAAGTTCGGCGTGCTGTACCGCGCCAGCGAGCAGTGGAGCGTGTTTGGCAACTATGCAGCGGGCTTCCGTGCGCCCAATGCGGGGCAGGTCAACGCCTTCTTTGAGAACCCGGTGGGCAACTACCGCACGGTGCCCAACGCCAACCTCAAGCCGGAGAAGAGCCAGAACTTTGAGCTGGGCGTGCGCGGGCGCCTGGAGCGTTTGTCCATCGAAGCCGCAGCATTCACTGGCCGCTACAAGGACTTCATCGAAGACCTGCGCCAGGTCAGCGGCACGGGCGCGCCGGGCAACCCGCTGGTGTTCCAGTCGGTCAACATCGGCCGCGTCAAGCTCAATGGTTTCGAGGTCAAGGGCGACATGCGCTGGGGCCAGTGGGCGGGCGGGCAGTGGAGTTCTCCGTTTGCCTACAGCCAGACACGTGGCCGCGACACCACCACCGGCAAGCCGGTGAACACCGTGGACCCATCGCGCCTGACGGCGGGCCTGCGCTACGACACCGGTGGCTGGATGGCGCGGCTGGACATGACCCATGCCGCCGCCAAGAAGGCCAGCGACGTGAGCGTGGCCACGGGCAGCACGCAGTTCCTCACGCCGTCGTACACGGTGCTGGACCTGACCGCCCAGTGGCGCATCCGCAAGGACCTGCGCCTGAACGCGGGCATCTACAACCTCACCGACAAAAAGCACTGGCGCTGGGCCGACGTGCGCGGCCTAGCCGCGAACGCCAGCTTCATCGACGCCTACAGCCAGCCGGGCCGCGCAATTCGCGTGTCGCTGGTGGCGGATTTCTAAGTCACCTCCCTAGGCACCTTTTCAGGCACTTCATCAAGGAGACAGTTCATGAGCCATGCACCTGACACGCCCGATACGCCCACCTCTGGCGCCCATTGCGACGAGGAATACAGCCTGCCCTGCGCCGAGGCGCTGCTGGCGGGCACCCTGGCCCTGATGACGGGCTATGTGCAAGCCTGCTGCGACAGCCACCGCGACGCCATGGGCCGCAAGATCGCGGCCAACCTGCAGATGCTGGCCGACGCCCAGGGCTTCACGCCGCATTTCCGCACCGTGGTCTGGAGCCTGCAAGGCCGCTGGGACCAGCAATGCAAGGCGCGCCAGGACGTGGCCGCCAGCGCCGCGATGGTGGCTGCCGAACAACGCCGCGTGCTGTGGCACATCGCGCCGGAGGCCGTGCAATGAATGCCGCTGTGACGAACCCCCCAAGCGCTCCGGCCCATCCGCCGCAGGCCGCCCCCGACATCCGTGAGCGGTTCGCCGCAGCCCGCGCCGCAGGCAAGCGCGCCAAGGACGCCGCCGAGAGCCTGGGGCTGTCGGAAGGCGCCGCCGTGGCGGCCCATGCGGGCGAGCACGGCCACCCGCTCAAGGCCCAGCCGCTGCAGGGCTCGTGGCTGGAACTGTTGCAGGCGCTCGAAGCCTGCGGCCCGCTGATGGCGCTCACGCGCAACGAAGGCACGGTGCACGAGAAGACCGGCGTGTACACGCACGTGTCGGCCACCGGGCCGGTGGGCATCGCGCTGGGCGAAGACATCGACCTGCGTCTGTTCTTTGCGCAGTGGCATGCGGGTTTTGCAGTGACCGAGCTGGCGCATGACGCCGCCCAAGACCCCACCAAGCCGCCATCGCGCAGCCTGCAGTTCTACAACGCGCAGGGCCGTGCGGTACACAAGATCTTCACGCGCGAAGCGACCGATCTGGCCGCTTTCGATGCGGTGGTGAGCCGCTTTGCACAGCCCAGTGCCGGCTATGTGTTCGGCAAGGCGCCCACACCGGAGGCGGCACGGCCCGACGCCGACATCGACGCCCAGGGCTTGCGCGAGGCCTGGGCCGCCATGCAGGACACACACGAATTCTTCGGCCTGACCAAAAAGTTCGGCGTGGAGCGCCAGCAGAGCTTTCGCCTCGTCGAAGGCCAGTTTGCCTGGCGCGCCGCACCGCAGGCCGTGGCGCGCCTGCTGGACGAAGCGGCGGTGGACGGCCTGCCCATCATGGTGTTTGTGGGCAGCGGCGGCTGCATCCAGATCCACACCGGGCCGGTGCGCAATATCCAGCCGCTCGATACGCCGCGTGCGCAGTGGATCAACGTGCTGGACGCGGGCTTCAACCTGCACCTGCGCACCGACATGATTGCCAGCGTGTGGGTGGTGGAAAAGCCCACGGCCGATGGTGTTGTCACCTCGGTCGAGGCTTTTGACCACGCGGGCGAGCTGATGGCCATGTTCTTCGGTGCACGCAAGCCCGGCAAGCCCGAACTGCAGGGCTGGCGCGACCTGGTGGCACGCTTGCCTGGCGTGCAGGAGCTGGCCCATGCTGCGTGATCCGATGGCCGTGCAAAGCTGGGGGCCAGGTGGCGCGCGTCGGCGGTTGCTGCGCGGTGTGGTGGCGTTGCCTTGGTTGTCCGCGATGGGGTTCGGGACCGCATGGGCCGCCCGCCCGGCGCGCATTGTCTCGCTGGGCGGCGCGTTGACCGAGGTGGTCTACCTGCTGGGTGCACAAGGCCAGTTGGTGGGCACCGACACCACCAGCCTGTTCCCCGAGGCCGCGCTCAAGACCGCCAAGGTCGGCTACATGCGCCAGCTCTCGGCCGAGGGGCTGCTGTCCCTCAAGCCCGACGCTGTGGTGGGCACCACCGAAGCCGGGCCACCCGTGGTGCTGGACCAGGTGCGCAGCGCCGGTGTGCGCGTGGAGCTGGTGCAGGCCGACCACACCTGGGACGAGGTGCGGCGCAAAGTGGCCACCGTGGGCCGCGTGGCGGGCCGCGAGCGCGAGGCCCAGGCCCTGCAGGCGGACCTGGACGCGCAGTGGGCGGCGGTGCAGAAAGTGGTGGCAGCCACCACGCGGCGCCCGCGCGCCATCTTCATCCTGTCGCACGGCGGCAGCCCCATGGTGGCGGGCACAGGCACGGCGGCGGATGCGCTGATCCGCTTTGCGGGCGCCACCAATGCCATCACCCAGTTCGCCGGCTACCGGCCGCTCACGGCCGAGGCCATGGCCAGCGCCGCGCCCGAGGTGCTGCTCAACAGCACGCAGGGCATCGAGGCACTGGGCGGCGAGGCGGTCTTCTGGCAGCGGCCCGAGCTGGCGCTCACGCCCGCCTTCCGCCGCAAGGCGCTGGTGGCCATGGAGGCCAGCCACCTGCTGGGCTTTGGCCCGCGCCTGCCTGGTGCCGTGCGCGAGCTGCACACCCGCACCCAGGCGATCACCGCGTGAGCAGCGTGGCTGTGGCGCAGCCGGGTGCGCGCTGGAGTCCCGGGCGCCTGTCTCCCCGCTCGGCGATAGGTGTAGGGGCAGTGCTGGTCGTGCTGGCCTTGGTCTGGGCCAGCACGCGGGGCGCCTACGCCATTGCACCCGCCCAGCTGTGGCAGGTGCTGCTGCAGGCCGTGGGCGCAGCGCCGTCGGCCGAGCTGGCGCCCGAATATCTGGTGTTCATCAACATTCGGCTGCCCCGTCTGTTGATGGGCGTGGCCGCTGGCGCGGGCCTGGGGCTGGCCGGTGCGCTGATGCAGGGCCTGTTTCGCAACCCGCTGGCCGACCCTGGGCTGGTGGGTGTGAGCAGCGGCGCCGCACTGGCGGCGGCCGTCACCATCGTGCTGGGCAGCCACTGGCTGCCCGACCTGCCGCGCACCCTGGGCAGCTGGACACTGGTGGGCATGGCCTTTGGTGGCGGCCTGCTCGTCACGGCGCTGATCTATGCACTGGCGCAGGCCGATGGCGGCACGCGCATGGGGCTGATGCTGCTGGCGGGCGTGGCGGTCAATGCGCTGGCGCTGGCGGGGCTGGGCTACCTCAACTTCATCTCCACCGACGAGCAGCTGCGCAACCTCCAGATGTGGCTGCTGGGCAGCCTGGGCGGCGCGCGCTGGAGCGCCGTGGCGTTGGTGGGCTCCATCGTGGCGGTGGCCTGCGGGCTGGGCCTGGCGCTGGCGCGCCCGCTCAACGCCATTGCCTTGGGCGAGGCCCAGGCCGCGTTGCTGGGCGTGCCGGTGGAGCGCACCAAGCGCCTGGCGGTGCTGGTGACGGCGCTGGCCGTGGGCGCCGTCACGGCGGCCACCGGCATCATTGGCTTTATCGGCCTGGTGGCGCCGCACTGGGTGCGCCTGGTGGCGGGGCCGGACCACCGCGTGGTGCTGCCGGGCTCCGCCCTGCTGGGCGCTGCGCTGGTGCTTGCGGCGGATGGGGTTGCGCGCACCATCGTGCAGCCTGCCGAGCTGCCGCTCGGCGTGCTCACGGCTTTCATTGGCGTGCCGCTGTTTCTGGCCATGCTGCGCCAGTTCCGGAGCAAGGTATGAATGCCGCCGTCGCATCCCCGGTCACCACCACCGCCGATCTGCTGGTGTGCGACCAGCTGGGTGTGGGCGTGCCCGGCAGGCCCCTGCTGGCCACCGTGCATACGCAGTTCGTGCCCGGGTGCGTCACGGCCATCCTGGGCCCCAACGGCGCGGGCAAGTCCACCCTGCTGGCCATGCTTTCGGGCCAGCGCGCGCCGCGCTCGGGCCATGTGTGGATGGGCGGGCAACCGGTGTCCGGCAAAGGCGCCCAGGCCCTGGCCCGCCAGCGTGCCGTGCTGCCGCAGGACACGGCCGTGGCCTTCGACTTCACGGTGCAGGAGGTGGTGGAGATGGGGCGCTTTCCCCACCGCCAGCAGCCCAGCCGCCACGAGGCGCGCATCGTGACCGAGGCGATGCAGGCCACCGGCGTGGCCCACCTGGCCGGGCGCAGCATCAACACCTTGTCGGGCGGCGAACGCGCCCGCAGCCACCTGGCCCGCGCGCTGGCCCAGATCTGGGAGCCCCTGCCCGATGGCGCCACCCGCTGGCTGCTGCTGGACGAGCCCACCGCCGCCCTCGACCTGGCCCACCAGCACCACACGCTGGCCCTGGTGCGCCGCTGGGCGGTGGAGCAAGGCGTGGGCGTGGTGGCTGTGCTGCACGACCTGAACCTGGCCCTGCGCTACGCACACGACAGCCTGCTGCTCGCCCCTGGTCTGCCCGGCCCGCGCAGCGTGCACGCCACGGCCCACCTGCTCACCCCTGCCGCCATCGCGCAGGCGTGGGGCGTGCACAGCACGCCGGTGCTGGCGGCCGATGGGGTGCCGCAGTACCTGGTGGCGGTGCAGTGAATGGCATTTCTATAGCCAAAATGGCCTCTGCCGCGCTATGGGTCTCAAAGTTTGCTATAAAAAGTGAAGCATCTGCATGGTGTGCCTGTGCAACCTATGGAGGTAGGCCCCTCAACCCGTCAGGCTATCTGGCGGGGCGGGTGGCGTGGCCTGCTTAGAATCCCGCTGCCCATGCGCCGCTTGCTGCTCGTCTTTCTGTTGGTGTTCATGCCGCTCCAGTCCATCTGGGCGGCGGCCTCGCCCTATTGCGGGCACGAGTCAGCGCCGCAGGCATCGCACTTTGGCCACCATGTGCACGAGCACCATGGCGACGAAGGTGCCGACCACTCGGCCCCGGGCGCCAGCCCCAGCACCCTGGCTGACATGGACTGCCATGCCTGCCACGGCACAGGCGGCGGCCTGGCGCACAGTGCCAGCGCCCAGGCCATCGTGGTGGCCGTGGCGCACCCGCCGGGCCAGGCCGCACCCGCCTGGCCACCCGCACCCCTTACGCGTCCCGAACGCCCCAACTGGTCCTTCTTCGCCTGAGCGGCGAGGCGGGGGCTTGGGTGGCTCCGTTTCTTTTCCTGATGATGTTGGAGACCTGCCTTTCCTGGCAGTAGCGGTGCGCGTCTTGCTGTTGGCGTGCGTGCACTGCTGACCGTCCCCTTCATCCATCGCGCCTCGCCGATTTCAACCTGTGGCCCCGGCCACTGCAGAGGAATCGGATGCAACCAACGAAACAACGACAACACACGTCCATTGCCGCGCTGGTGGTGATGGCACTCGGCTGGGCACTGCTGGGCAGTGCCGCACAGGCCCAGACCTCCAACCCCGGCACAGCGCCGCTCACACTCCAGGCCCTGTTCGAGCAGGCCTGGCAGCGCCAGCCCGAAGCGCAGTCTGCTGCCTTGCGGCGCGAGGCCGCGCAGGCCACACGCAGCGCCGCAACGGCCTGGACGGCCGAGCCCATAGCACTGGAGCTGTCCACCAAAACTGACCGCCCCGGTAGCAACCAGGGCAGCCGCGAGGCCGAAGTGGGCCTGGCCCTGCCGCTGTGGCTGCCCGGCGAGCGCGCCCGCAAGGCAGCGCTGGCCGATGCGGAAGCGCAGGCGCTTAACAGCCGCCAGCGCGCCGCGCAGCTGCAACTGGCCGCCACTGTGCGCGAAGCCTGGTGGGTGGCGCAGCGCGCGCAGGCCGACTGGGCCCTGGCGCAAGACCGGCTGCTGAACGCGCAGCGCCTGGCCGCCGACGTAGCGCGCCGCGTGCGTGCGGGAGACTTGTCGCGCGCCGACCACGCGCAGGCCGACGGCGCCGTGGCCCAGGCCGAAGCCGCCATGGCCGAGGCCCAGGGCGTGCGGGACGCAGCCCAGGCCGCACTGGCTGCCTGGGGCGTGCAGGCTGCGCCCACCCTGGCGCTGGCGGACGGGGCAGAGCCCGAGCCCCCCGTGCCCGATGCCACGGCAGCCGCTGCCCAGCACCCTGCGGCGGCCGACTGGCAGGACCAGGCCGAGGTGGCCCGCCGCGCCGCCGACCTGGCCGCCGTGCAAACCCGCGCCAACCCCGAGCTGACGGTGGCCGCCACGCGCGGCCGCGAGCAGGCGGGCGACCGCTACCAGCAGACCTTCACCGTGGGCCTGCGCATACCCCTGGGCGGGGGCGACCGCGCGCAGGCCAAGCAGGCTACGGCACGCGCCGATGCCATCGATGCCGAGGTGCGTGCTGCCGTGGAGCAGATGCGCCTGGCCGCCGACATCGTCGCCGCCCTGGCCCGCGTGAAGGCCACGCAGGCCCAGCGCGACGCCTTTGCGCGCCACGCGGCGCTGGCGCAGGGCACACGCGGCTTTATCGACAAGGCCTTCCGATTGGGCGAAGCCGACGGCCCCACGCGCCTGCGTGTGGAGCTGGAGGCCGCCCAGGCCGAACGCCAGTTGGCCCGCGCCCGCATCGACGCAGCGGCCGCCATCTCCCATCTGCGCCAGGCCCTGGGCCTGCTGCCGCAATGAGCTCCCTGTGAATTTCGACCAATTTTTAAGACAACCATGACACTCTCTTCCGCTTTCTCCACCCTGGGCCTGGCCCTGCTGCTGGGACTGTTGCCGCCGACAGCGCTGGCCGGTGCTGGCCACGACCATGGCGAAGCCCCCGCCGCCGCTGCGGGCACAGCCCTGCCGCGCTTTGCCGCCACCTCCGACCTGTTTGAACTCGTGGGCGTGCTCGACGGGCAAAAAATCGCGCTCTACCTGGACCACGCGGGCGACAGCAGCCCCGTGAAAGACGCCCGGCTGGAGCTGGACATTGCGGGCACCAGCGTGCCCGTCACCCGCGTGGCCGAGGGCGAGTTCCAGGCCACCCTGGCCGCCCCGCTGGCCGAGGGTGTGAGCCCCGTCACCGCCACCGTGGCCGCAGGCAATGACACCGACCTGCTCGCAGGCGAGATCGACCTGCACCCCGCCGCCCACACCGATGCCGCGCCCGCAGGCCTGGCTCGCCGCACCGCGCTGATCGCGGGCACCGTGGCCGCCGTGCTGCTGGCGCTGGTCGCCGTGTGGGGTTTGCGCCGGGGCCGTGCTGCCCGCATGGGCGACAACCAGCGCGTGGGAGGTGCCGCATGAAGCGCTTGCACCCCATGCCTTCCTTGCTAGCCCTGCTCATGGCTACCGCGCTCAGCGCGCCCCTGCCAGCCCTGGCAGGCCCCGGCCACGACCATGGCGACGCGCCGCCCGCGCCCACCGGCAACGGCCCCAGCCGCCAGCCCGATGGCAGCGTGTTTCTGCCCAAACCCGCGCAGCGCCAACTGGGCGTGCGCACTCTGGTGGCAGCCACCGGGCAGCACGCCAAGGCTTTTGAACTGGCGGGCACCGTGGTGATGGACCCCAACGCGGGCGGCAAGGTGCAGGCCGTGCTGGCAGGCCGACTGGAGGCCGGGCCCAAGGGCCTGCCTGGCGTGGGCCAGGCGGTGCGCAAGGGCGAGGTGCTGGCCTATGTGGTGCCCACGGCGGGCGCCATCGAGCGCTCCAACCAACTGGCCCAGCAGGCCGAGCTGCGCGCTGCACGCGACCTCGCCGCGCGGCGCGTGGCGCGCCTGACGGAGCTGGCCGACACCGTGCCGCGCAAGGACATCGAGGCCGCCGAGAGCGAGCTGCACAGCCTCACCCAGCGCCTGGGTGCCGTGGGCGCGGGCCTGGCCACACGCGATGCGCTGGTGGCGCCGGTGTCGGGCGTCATCGCCTCGGCCAACGCAGTGGCCGGGCAGGTGGTGGATGCGCGCGAACTGGTGTTTGAGGTGGTGGACCCATCGCGCCTGCGCATCGAGGCCCTGGCCTACGACCCGGCACAGGCCCAGAGCGTGGCCGGTGCCACGCTGGCCGTGACCGGGCAGCGCGTGCCACTGCGCTTTCTGGGCGCGGCGCGCAGCCTTCGTGACCAGGCGCAGCCGCTGCAGTTTGCGGGCGAATCGTCTGCGCTTGGCACCTTGGCTCACTTGGCAATAGGCCAACCCGTGCGCGTGTTCGTGCATTCCACCGACAAGGTCGATGGCGTGCAAGTGCCCGCTGCCGCGCTGCTGCGCAATCCAGCCAACCAGACCATCGTCTGGGTCAAGGAGTCGCCCGAGCGCTTTGTGCCACGGGTGGTCACAGCGGTGCCGCTCGATGGCACCTCGGTGGCCGTGACCTCGGGCCTCCAGCCCGGCGACCGCGTGGCCACGCAGGGCGCCACGCTCATCAACCAGGTCCGCTAAGGAGTCACGATGTTCAAGTGGCTTCTCGAAAACAGCCTGGTTAACCGGCTGCTGGTGCTCATCGCCGCCGCCGTGCTCATGGCCTATGGCGCCTTCACGCTCTCGCGCACGCCGGTGGACGTGTTTCCCGACCTCAACAAACCCACCGTCACCCTCATGACCGAGGCGGGCGGCATGGCCGCCGAAGAGGTGGAGCAGCTCATCACCTTCCCGCTGGAGACCACCATGAACGGCCTGCCCGGTGTGGAGAGTGTGCGCTCCACCTCCAGCGCGGGCCTGTCGTTCATCTACGTCACCTTTGACTGGAGCACCGACATCTACCGCGCGCGCCAGATGGTGTCGGAGCGCCTGTCGTCCATGGAAGAAGGCCTGCCCACCGGCATCACGCCGCGCATGGGGCCCATCAGCTCCATCATGGGCGAGATCATGCAGGTGGCCATCCCTATCGACGCGGGCAAGACCACGCCCATGGCCGTGCGCGAGTACGCCGACTGGGTGCTGCGCCCGCGCCTCATGGCCATCCCCGGTGTGGCGCAGGTGATCCCCATCGGTGGCGAGGTGCGCCAGTTCCAGGTGCTGCCCGACACGGCGCGCATGGCAGCGCTGGGCATCACGCACGACCAGCTCACGGGCGCGCTCAAGGGTTTTGCGGCCAACACCTCGGGCGGGTTTCTGGAGTTGGGCGGGCGCGAATACCTCATCCGCCACCTGGGCCGCACCTCGCGGCTCGAAGACCTGCAGAACCTGGCCCTCACCGCCAAAAACGGCCAGAGCGTGCTGCTGCGCCAGGTGGCCGATGCCACCTTTGCCGCCGCCACCAAGCGCGGCGACGCGGGCTTTGAAGGGCAGGGCGCCGTCATCCTCGGCATCCAGAAGCAGCCCACTGCCGACACCATCGGGCTCACGCGCAGCATCGAGGCCGCGCTGGTGGACCTGAAGAACTCGCTGCCCGCAGGCATGGAGGCGCCACGCGTCACCTTCCGCCAGGCAAGTTTCATCGAGGCGTCGGTCACCACCTTGCAGGGCAAGCTCATGGGCGCCTCGGTGTTTGTGGCGGTGATTTTGTTCGTGTTCCTCGGCACGCTCAGGCCCACGGTGATTGCGCTCACGGCCATCCCGGTGTCCATCTTCATCACGGCGCTGGTGTTCAAGTATTTCGGCCTGTCGATCAACACCATGACGCTGGGCGGCCTGGCCATCGCCATCGGCGGCCTGGTGGACGACGCGGTGGTCGATGTGGAGAACGTGCTGCGCCGCTTGAAGATGGACCGCGCCAAACACCCCCACCACCGCCTGCACCCCATCGAGGTGGTCAAGCTCGCGTCCATGGAAGTGCGCTCGGGCATCCTCTACGCCACGGCCATCATCGTGCTGGTGTTCCTGCCGCTGTTTGCGCTGCCTGGCATCGAGGGGCGGCTGTTTGTGCCGCTGGGCATTGCGTTCATCGTGTCCACGCTGGCCTCGCTGCTCGTGTCGGTCACCGTCACGCCGGTGCTGGCCTTCTACCTGCTGCCGCGCATGAAGAACCTCGACCACGGCGACACGCGCGTGGTGGCCTGGCTCAAGGCGCGCTACCGCAACGGGCTCGCGGCCGTGCTGGCTCGCCCACGCACGGCCCTGGCCGTGAGCGCGGTGGCGGTGGCGCTGTCGGCAGCGGCGGTGCCGTTCTTCCCCACCACGTTCTTGCCGCCGTTCAACGAAGGCACGCTGCTCATCGGCATGCGGCTCAACCCCGGCGTCACGCTGGCCGAATCGAGCGCGCTGGCCCGCCAGGCCGAGGTGCTGGTGCGCCAGGTGCCCGAGGTCACGCACGTGGGCCGGCGCAGTGGCCGCGCCGAGCTCGATGAACATGCCGAAGGCGTGCACGTGAGCGAGCTGGACGTGGGCCTGCTGCCTGCGGCCGAGCTCAAGCGCAGCATGGCCGAGGTGCAGGCCGACATCCGCAGCCGCCTCGCGCACCTGCCTGCGGCCATCGCCATCGGCCAGCCCATCTCGCACCGCATCGACCACATGCTCTCGGGCGTGCGCTCGCAGATTGCCATCAAGCTCTTTGGCGACGACCTGGACACCCTGCGCGGCCAGGCCGAAGCCCTGCGCGCACGGCTGGCGGGCATCCCCGGCCTGGCCGACCTGGAGGTGGAAAAGCAGGTGCTGGCGCCGCAGATCACCGTGCGCGTGGACTACGCCGCCGCCGCGCAAATGGGCGTGCCCGCACCCCAGGTGCTGGCCGCGCTGCAGACGCTGGTGGAGGGCGAAAAAGTCGCCCAGGTGGTGGAAGGCAGCCGCCGCTTTGCGCTGGTGGTGCGCCTGCCCGACAGCGCACGCTCCATCGACGGCCTGGCGCGCGTGCTGATCGACACGCCCCGTGGCCCCGTGCCGCTGTCGCGCCTGGCCACCATCGAAGAGGGCGACGGCCCCAACCAGATCAGCCGCGACGATGGCAAGCGCCGCATCGTGCTGTCGGCCAACGCGCAGGGCAGGGCGCTGTCCGACGTGGTGGCCGACATCCGCCAAGCCGTGGCTGAAACGCGCCTGCCCGAGGGCTACTTCATCACTCTGGGCGGCCAGTTCCAGGCGCAGGAAGAAGCCAGCCGCCTGGTAGGCCTGCTCGCCATTGTCTCGCTGGTGCTGATGTTTGTGGTGCTGTACACCCGCTACCGCTCGGCCACGCTGTCGGCGCTCATCATGGCCAACATCCCGCTGGCGCTGGTGGGCGCGGTGCTGGGGCTGTGGGTGTCGGGCCAGCCGCTGTCGGTGGCGGCGCTGATTGGCTTCATCACGCTGGCGGGCATCTCGGTGCGCAACGGCATTTTGAAGGTGAGCCACTACCTCAACCTGATGCGCGTGGAAGGCGAGCGCTTTGACACCGCCATGATCGTGCGCGGCTCGCTGGAGCGCCTGAGCCCCGTGCTGATGACCGCCCTGGTCACCGCCTTTGCCCTGGCCCCGCTGCTGCTGGAGGCCGAACGCCCCGGCACCGAAATTCTGCACCCGGTGGCCGTGGTCATCTTCAGCGGCCTCATCAGCTCCACGCTGCTCGACACCTTCCTCACCCCCGCGCTGTTCTGGCTGTTTGGCCGCAAGGATGCCGAACGCCTGCTGGACGACAAGAACGCCGAGGCGTTCTGAGCTTTTCTTGTTTTGTACTTGTTCTCTTTATCTGTTCGTTTGCTTTTTCATTCACCCTTTGAAAGGACTCCCATGAAAACCACCCGCCAACTTTTCGCCGCCCTGGCCCTCGCCGCTGTGGCCACCACCGCCGCCCACGCCGCTGGCGACCACGGCGCAGGCCATGACCACAAGCCCCAGCACGGCGGCATCGTGGCCGAGGCCAACGACATGGACTACGAACTGGTCGCCAAGCCCGACACCATCACCCTGCACCTGCGCGACCACGGCAAACCCGCCAGGACCGAGGGCGTGAGCGCCAAGCTCACCCTGCTCAACGGCACCGAAAAATCCGAGGCTGTGCTTGTACCGGCCGGCGAGGGCAGGCTCGAAACCAAAGGCAACTTCAAGGTCGCAGCAGGCACCAAGGTGGTGGCACTGGTGACGCTGCCGGGCAAGAAGGCGGCGAATGTGCGGTTTGCAGTGAAGTAAACCGCTGTCGTAGAGAGAACGAAAGCGTTGTGCGCCACGCGCCGCCGCGTTGGCTTTTGCTGGCGTGGCGGTGTGTGGCCTGTCTCAGTGGCAGTGGCAGTGGCAGTGGCAGTGCGCCTGGAGCAGGGGCGAGATGAGTTTGTGCGCAGTGTCGGTGTTGAGGTGCGCTGAAATTTGAAGAGAAATTGGGCCCTACCGCCCATCTATCAGTCGCTTATAGCTATCAAATTGGTAGTGAGGCGGTTTATGCTGGGCGCAAGGTCCAGGGCTTGCGCGTCCCTGGCTTTCGTCGATCCACTCTGGCTTTCGGCGAGGCCACGGTTCACCAGCGTATGGGAAACAGACGCACTCTCGTCATGCTGCCAATTTGGGTTTTGGTATCAGCTCTTCGGCAATCGATAAGTCACGACTGAAGAACATCACCTCACTGCCCAAATAGCGCTTTTGTGCGGTGTAGTGAAGGGAATAGCTCATGCCGTCACTCATTGAATACATTTCGCAGATCTCGTCGGCGTTGTCGTACGAGACGACCCAAGGCCGCTTGAACCGCCGCGACTGCAATAGCTTGGCGATGGCTAGATGATCCTCGTGCTTGTAGAAGTTTCGATACAAGCCCCTTCCCTTCACGTAGTAGGGAGGATCGAGATAGATGAGAGAGTTTTTCGGCAGGAACTCGTGGCAACGTGACAGGAGAGCATGGGCGTCCTCAAAGTGCACGGTAATGTCGTCCGCTCGGAGGGCGATGCGCTCGATTCGCGTCGCTAGCGAACTTTTGTCCAACCGCGCATCCAGCTTGTAGGGGCCGCTTTGATCCAGTCCTCCGATCACTCCAGCCTTCAAGATCCCGGAGCGGTTAGTCCTGTTCATGAATAAAGTGGCGAACCCCCGTTCCACCAAAGTCGCAGGAACGGTCTCTCGCAAGACGTCCCGCCACCGCAACCACTCCTCGATCGTTGGTGGCGTGTCGCGGAGGAGCTTCAAGAGCTCTTCCGAATGGCGGGTTACACATACCCAGAACGCGTTGATTGCGGGGTCTAGATCATTGATATGGACGTGGTTGGCATGTCCATGGAAAAGCAGTTCGAGCGCGACGCCGGCGCCCCCAGCATAGGGCTCCAAGTAGTGGCCGCCATGCACGCCGCTGGCCTTCATCGTCTCGGCGATGAACGGTGCGAAGCGAGCTTTGCCGCCGGGGTAACGAAGCGGGGTGTAGAGCTTATTCGTGTACACAGGTGTGGGCGCTTGGAAGGCCGCATCCATAGAGCAGGTTTGAGACCATGCTAAGCGATTGTCGGCAAGCCGTGCTGCCGATTGATCTTGTTGATCTTTTCAATGAACGCCGCTTTGAATGTTTCGCGCAAGCCTGAATTTTCGCAGTAGTAAGTGACATATTTTTTGAATGCCACCTTGTCGAAATCCGCCCAAGCTTTGCAGCGATCGATGGGAGTCTTAACCGGGTCAGTGATGTCCGCCACCGAGAGCGACTTGATTTGAGCGGACTTGAAGTCTTGAAGGAACGCTTCTCGTTCGCGACCGAACTTGGAGAAAAACGCATCACCGTTCTTGAGCCCGATTATGAAAACGACCATGCGACGCTCGATCGCTAGGGCGTCGGGATCCGGGAGTACAAGGTAGAGGTCGGTGTTTTTGACTTTTGCCAGCTCCTCCGCTCCCACGTCTGCGTCGAAAAGTGCGAGGGAGCCTTCCAGTAAGAGTGGGTACTCGACACAGAGTTTCCTCAGTGCCGACCAACTTGTTCCGACCTTGCCACCGGCCGGATCAAGGGATGAGTGGAACTCTACGGCGGACAAGACGTCTTGCGACTTGACCAATCGCTTGGCGAAGTGGATCGCATGCTCGTCTTCACAGAATACTCGGACTTTCCGCGCTGCGGCGACCTTCGCTGGGCTGGATAGCGTGAGTTCCTTGTACGCAAGTTCATAGTCCGGATTCTTCAGGATAGGGAAGTTTTCGTCGTGCGCACTCGACTTGCTGACAAAGTTAATGACGATGCGCCCAGCGCTCAAGTTGGCCGAGTGTCTGAGATAGATGTCCTGGATCAGGTGTAGGGAGTGCGTCGAGATGACGACTTGCACCTTGTATTTGGCGCTCCAACGAAATAGGTATTCGAGAAGCCGCAGCTGAGCAACCGGGTGCAGGCTGCTTTCGAACTCGTCGATACAAAGAATTCCATTGCCGGTCTTCTGTCCGGCTATGAAGGCACGCTGGAAGCCCACCAATCGGTTGAAGATGGCGCCGAGGTTATCCTCGCCAGAAGAGATTGAATGCCAGTCGTAGCGAGCTGTGGTGCCCGAAAGCGCAAAAGTGCTCTTGACCTTCTTTTGATGGACGGGAACGAAAGCCTCGTAGTCCGAGCTTGGAAAGATGTTCTCGTAGAAGTCCTTGAGATCTGCGGCTTCTGATGCGGATAGGGCAATTGCCTGATCGGTCGTCGGGGCAGCCTTTGTGTCAACCAAAGGAAACAGCCGCTTAAGATTCAGGAACGAGGTGTTGTAGAGGAAGTTGCCGTCACCCTTCTCGGAGCCCGAGACCACGATACGGTGACGGTTAGTGTTTTCTTTGACTCGGTAGATTGAGACGGGCTCGGCCAAGATCGCGCCGTCGCCAGTTCTAAGCGTCATGTCGTAGAAGTAGTCATCCGTGTCGAATTCAGCCGACAACCTGAATACCTCTTGCAAAGGCGTTTTTAAGTCATTACCAAAGGCGTCTTTAGCCTCGCTCGAGAATGGATGTGCGAGCAGCCCCATAAGCGACGTTTTCATCGTCCCGTTGCGCCCGGAGAGCACGGTCACATGCTCGCCAAGAATCAGCGATTGTTCCTTTAGCGATCGGAAGCACTTGATCCGAATGCCAAGGATCGACTGGATGAGGATGTCCTTATTGCTTGAAAGCCCGAGCTCGGTCTTTCGCTTTCCGTCGGGAAGGTTGTCCATCGGACGTGGCTCTCGTGCGTTTGGTTTGCTGGGCGCACGGCTCTCTCCTCAGTGCGTCGTCGCCACATTCTCGCAGAGTGCTTCCGGCAGCCGTTGGTTAGGGGTCGAATTGCAGCGCTGGCCTATGTTCGCTGGCCGATGTTTCCAGCTCAGTTTTTATCAAGCAGGCGGCGAGCGACCTGCCCAGGTGCAACAACTCGCGCCCGACCGCTTCTGGCGGCGGAGGCGGTCGCTCGAAGTGGTGGCAACGACCGGCCGTACCCGCTGCAAAGCCGGCCCTGCTGAGCTGATTTGAAGTGCCCTCGCATGCCAGAGCCCCCACCGGCTGAGTATTGCCCCAAGCGACCTCTCTGCCACACAGGCTGTCCGCCCAGGTCAAGCCCAGCGGTAGAAGTTTTCGCCCTGCCAATTCCCCCAGGATCACCTTTCGCGTAACTCGCTCATGTCACCCGCAGCATGCAGCGCGACCTTGCGCGGCTAACACCGCCAAATGGCCCTGTTATCTCCCACGCCGTCGTCAAAGTCATATTCATATCAGTGATGTGAAACATCACCAGCGTTCCATTGACTGATATTGCTGCAGAGCGAATGATCGGTTCCCAGGCGCTGGGTGCATCCGCACCGGCCCCGAAAGACTGATGAATTGATTGATCGACTGATTGATTGGCGATGACAAAAAACAAAGGAGACGCCCATGCATGAATGCCCCGTGACCGTGTTCCCGCAGCAGATACGCTGGGAGACAGATGGCACCAGCCGCATTCCTTTTCAGGCCTACACCGATGAGGCGCTGTACCGCAAGGAGCTGGACCGTTTGTTCTACAACGGGCACTGGTGTTATGTCGGCCTGGAGGCAGAGATTCCCAACGCGGGGGATTTCAAGCGCACGGTGATTGGCGAGCGTTCGGTGCTGCTGGTGCGGGACAAGGATGCTTCGATCCACGTGGTGGAAAACGTCTGCGCCCACCGTGGCATGGCGTTTTGCCGTGAGCGGCATGGCAACCGCGAGAGCCTGACCTGCCCGTACCACCAGTGGAACTACACCCTGTCGGGCGACTTGCAGGGTGTGCCGTTTCGGCGCGGCGTGAAGCAGGATGGCAAGGTCAATGGCGGCATGCCTGCGGACTTCAACCCGGCAGAGCATGGGCTGACCAAGCTCAAGGTGGCGACCCGTGGCGGCGTGGTGTTTGCGTCGTTTGACCACAGCGTGGAGCCGCTGGAGGAATTCTTGGGCCCCACCATCCTGGGCTACTTTGACCGGCTGTTCAATGGCCGCAAGCTCACCATCCTGGGCTACAACCGCCAGCGTATTCCGGGCAACTGGAAGCTGATGCAAGAGAACATCAAGGACCCGTACCACCCCGGTCTGCTGCACACCTGGTTCGTCACCTTTGGGCTCTGGCGTGCGGACAACAAGTCGCAATTGCTGATGGATGCGCAGCACCGCCACGCGGCGATGGTCTCGACCCGTGGCGCGGCGGGCAAGGCGGCGGATGTGACGCAGGTGTCCAGCTTCAAGGCGGGCATGGAGCTGAACGACCCGCGCTTTCTCGACATTGCGCAGGAGGACTGGTGGGCGGGGCCGGCCCCGGCGGCCAGCGGGGAGGGCGCCGCGGCGCCGAGCGCGGCGGCACCGGTGCCCACGGCGGTAATGATGACCGTGTTCCCCAGCGTGATCTTTCAGCAGCAGGTCAACAGCGTGTCCACACGCCACATCCAGCCCGATGGCAAGGGGGCTTTTGATTTTGTGTGGACGCACTTTGGCTTTGAAGACGACAGCGAGGAGATGACGCAGCGCCGCCTGCGCCAGGCCAATCTGTTCGGCCCGGCGGGCTTTGTGTCGGCCGACGATGGAGAGGTGATCGAGTGGTCGCAAGAAGGCTTTGAGACCAAGCCCGCGCACCGCACGCTGGCCGAGCTGGGCGGGCGCGATGTGGGCGACACGGACCACATGGTGACCGAGACGCTGATCCGGGGCATGTACGAGTACTGGCGCAAGGTGATGGAGGCGGAGGCTTGACCATGGACTTCCAGACCTACTTCGAACTGAACCAGCTCTACGCCCGCTACGCCCGCGCACTCGACGCGGCGGACTGGGAGGCGTGGCCTGAATTTTTCATCGACCACTGCGTGTACAAGCTGCAGCCGCGCGAGAACCACGAGCGTGGGTTCCCGCTGGCCACGCTGGCGTTTGACAGCAAGGGCATGCTGAAGGACCGCGTCTACGGCATCCGCGAGACGCTGTTCCACGACCCCTACTACCAGCGCCATGTGGTGGGTGCGCCGCTGGTGCATAAGGTGGATGCAGATGGCCGCATCCACTGCGAGGCCAACTATGCGGTGCTGCGCACGCGCCTGTCGAAGGAATCGACGGTGTTCAACGTGGGGCGCACGCTCGATGAAGTGGTGCCCACGCCAGAGGGCCTGAAGTTCGCGTCGCGCCTCGTCGTCTACGACAGCGAGATGATCCCCAACTCGCTGATCTACCCCATCTGAGGAGCCGCCATGACGACGATGACAACCAACTGGATTGACGCCGCCGCGCACGGCGATGTGCCCGAGGATGACGTGATCGGCCTGGCTGTGGCAGGGCGCGACATTGCGCTGTATGGCGTGGGCGGCGAGGTGTTTGCCACCGACAACATCTGCACCCACGGCCATGCGCGCCTGTGCGATGGGTTTCTGGAAGGGCACGAGATCGAATGCCCGCTGCACCAGGGCAAGTTTGACGTGCGCAACGGCAAACCCACCTGTGCGCCGGTGACCGAGCCGCTGCGCAGCTACCCCGTGAAGATCGAGGGCGGCCGCGTGTGGCTGGCCTTGGACTGAGAAGCTGAGCGCAGCAACCCTTCTCAAGGAGACCCCCATGACTGCCGAACGACCTGAGGTCGAGGCCGCTGCATTGCCGCATGAAGGCGCAAACGCCCACTCTGCCCACACCATCGTGATCGTCGGTGCGGGCCAGGCGGGCGGCTGGGCGGCGCAAACGCTGCGCAGCGAAGGCTTTGCGGGCCGCGTGGTGTTGATCGGTGACGAAGCCCACCCGCCGCACGAACGGCCACCGCTGTCGAAGGCGGTGCTATCGGGCGCAGCCGCGCCGGAGAGCACGCGCCTCATGAAGCCCGAGGCCTTTGACGCCCTGGCGGTGCAATGGCGGCCCGGCGTGCAGGTGCACCGCATTGACCGCGCTGCCAAGCAGGTGCTGCTGTCGGATGGCACAGCACAGCCCTACGACAAGCTCATTCTGTGCACCGGCGGGCGCGCCCGGCGGCTTGCCTTGCCGGGGGCAGACCAGGTGCCGCTGCACACGCTGCGCACCATTGAAGATGCGCAGGCGCTGGCCCCGGCCCTTCGGCCTGGCCGCACCGTGGTGGTGGTGGGCGGTGGCTGGATCGGCCTGGAGGTGGCGGCCACCGCACGCCAGCAGGGCTCGGAAGTGGTGGTGGTGGAGACGCAAAGCCGCTTGTGTGAACGCTCCGTGCCCGCTGAGGTGTCGGCGTATCTGCTGGCGCTGCACCGCGCCCAGGGCGTGCGCGTACTGCTGGGCGCGGGGGTGCGGGGCTTTGCCCGCGCTGCAGATGGCGCAGATAGCCGCTCGGAGGTCTCGCTGGCCGATGGCAGCGCGCTGGCGTGCGACACCATTGTGCTGGGCGTTGGCCTGGTGCCCAACGATGAGCTGGCGCGCGCGGCGGGCCTGGCTTGCGAAGTTGGCGTGCTGGTCGATGCCCAATGCCGCACGTCCGACCCCGACATCCTGGCCGCAGGCGATGTGGCCGTGGCGCCTAACCCCTGGGCGGGCCGCAGCCTGCGGCTTGAATCGTGGCAGAACGCGCAAGAGCAGGGCGTGGCCGCTGCGCGCTCGGCCCTGGGCCAGGCCGTGGACTACCAGCCGTTGCCGTGGTTCTGGTCCGACCAGTACGGTATGAACCTGCAGATCTACGGCATGCCCACGCCTGCGCACCGCGTGGTGCAGCGCGGCAACCCGGCCAGCGGCAGCTTTGTGTTGTTTTACCTGGCGGGTGACGTGGTGCAGGCCGCCGTAGGGGCCAACGCAGCGCGTGACTTGCGCTTTGCCCGCAGGCTGATCGAGCAGCGCAAGCCGGTGGATGCCGAGCGGCTGGCCGACCTGGACACGCCGATGGCAAAGCTGTGAACCCAGCTGGATGCCGCGCAGCACCGAGGCATGCACCCCCACCCAAGCCCACAAGAAACCGAACACGACAACCCGCTAAGGAAACCGCCGATGACCGCAACCACGTCAACCACTTACCTCTGGACCCCGCCCCCCGTCTATTCGCTGCCTGTGCGTGGCCGCAGCGAGCGCCTGCCCATCCACCGGCTGTTCTTTGTGGGCCGCAACTACCACGCGCATGCGGTTGAGATGGGGCGCCCGGTGGACAAGGCGGCGGAGGTGCCGTTCTATTTCACCAAGGCCCCGTCCACGCTGGTCGAGTCTGGCGCGACCGTGGCCTACCCACCCGGCACCCAGAACTACCACCACGAAATGGAACTGGTGCTGGCCATTGGTGCGCCCGGTTTTCGTGTGAGCGAGGCCGATGCGCCCCGCCTTATCTATGGCTATGCCTGCGGCCTGGACATGACGCGCCGCGACCTGCAGCTGGTGGCGCGCGACAAGGGCCGGCCTTGGGACCTGGGCAAGGATGTGGAGCAGTCTTCCGTGGTCTCCGAGATCGTGCACATGCCCGAGGTGGTGCTGGGCCAGGGCAACCTGGAGCTGTCGGTCAACGGCACCATGCGCCAGAAGTCCGACCTGTCCAAGCTGATCTGGAACATCCCCGAGCTGATTGCCGACCTGTCCAAGTTCTACCACCTGCAGCCGGGTGACCTGATCTTTACCGGCACGCCCGAGGGCGTAGGCCCCGTGCTGGCAGGCGACCGCATTGAAGGCCGCATTGAAGGCGTGGGCAGCATCGTGCTCCACGTTGGCCCGGCGGAATAAGAAAAAACCACATCCAGGAGACAACCCCACCATGACCACCGACCTCACGCCTTCCCCCGTGCGGCTGCACGCCGTTGCGGGCAAGGGCCAGCCCGATCCGACGCCCGAACTGGAGCAGCTGTACCGGGGCTTTGAGCAAGAGCTGCTGGTGCCGCTATGGACGCAGATTGGCGACCTGATGCCCCGCCAGCCCCAATCCAAGGCCGTGCCGCACTTGTGGCGCTGGGACCGCTTGAAGGCCCTGGCCGCACGGGCGGGCGCCATCGTGCCCGTGGGCCGTGGCGGGGAGCGCCGTGCGATTGCGCTGGCCAACCCGGCGCTGGGCGGGCGCCCCTTTGCCACGCCCACGCTGTGGGCCGCCATTCAGTACCTGATGCCCGGCGAAGACGCCCCCGAGCACCGGCACACGCAGCACGCGTTTCGTTTTGTGGTGGAAGGCGAGGGCGTGTGGACCGTGGTCAATGGCGATGCGGTGCGCATGTCGCGGGGCGACTTTCTGCCCCAGGCCGGCTGGAACTGGCATGCCCACCACAACGCTGCCACCGAGCCCATGGCCTGGATCGACGGCCTGGACATTCCGTTCTCGTACTACACCGAGAGCCAGTTCTTCGAAGTGGGGCGCGAGAAGCTTCCACCCGCCGAGCGCACCATCGCCGAGCGTTCTTATTCCGAAAGGCTGTGGGGCCACCCGGGCCTGCGCCCGGTATCGATGGTGCAGGCGCAGCCCGCCACGCCCCTGCTGGCCTACCGCTGGGTGGACACCGATCGTGCGCTGGCCGATCAGCTGGCGCTGGAAGACGAAGGCCAGGCGGGCACGCTGAGCCCCGGGCACGCAGCGGTGCGCTTTACCAACCCCACCACCGGCGCCGATGTGTTGCCCACGATGCGGACCGAAATGCACCGCGTGCGTGCGGGCGGTGCAACGCGGGTACACCGCGAGGTGGGTTCGTCGGTGTTCCAGGTGTTTGACGGCAGCGGCACCGTCACGGTGGGTGAACGCACCTGGCAGGTGGCGCGGGGCGACTTGTTTGTGGTGCCGTCGTGGCAGCCGTTCTCAGCCCAGGCATCGGCCGCTGGCGCGCTCGACCTGTTCCGCTTCAGCGATGCGCCGATTTTTGAGGCGCTGCACAGCCACCGTGCGCAAGTCACTGTTTGATCCATCACTCACCAAGCCGGATTCGGCTTTCATAAAACCAAGGAGACACCCCCCCATGCTGACCGCCATTCGTTCACAGATTTTTAGACCTGCCCTGGCGCTTTGCGCGATGGCCCTTGTGGCCGCCGCGAGCGTGCCCAACGCCGTGGCGCAGAACTTCCCCGCCAAGCCCGTCCGCTCCGTCGCGCCGTATTCGCCCGGCAGCGGCCCCGATGCGGTGATGCGCATCCTCAGCGAGCGCTTGTCGCGCAACTGGGGGCAGCAACTCGTCATCGACAACAAGCCCGGCGCCAACGGTTTCATCGCCATCGGCGATGCCAAGCGCGCAGCGCCAGACGGCTACACCTTGCTGCAGGTGGACAACACGCACATGGCCTTGCAGCCGCATGTGTTCAAGCAGCTGCCCTATGACCCGGTGAAAGACTTTGAGCCAGTCGCTCCGGTGTATTTCACGAACTTCTTTGTGGTGGTGGCGGCCAACTCGCCCTGGAAGGATGTGGGCGATCTGATCAAGGCGGCCAAGGCGGCGCCGGGCGACATCACCTACGGCTCCTGGGGCATCGGCAGCGTGGCCCATGTGGGCGCGGCGAGTCTGGAGGCAGCAACGGGCACGAAGATGATGCATGTGCCGTACAAGGACATGGGCAGCGTCTACACCTCTGTGGCCACGGGCGACATCAAGTGGGCGTTTGGCACGGCAGCGACGGCCGGGCCAATGTTCCAGGCCAAAAAGGTGAAGTTTCTGGCCCTGGCTGCGCCCCAGCGCCTGGCGGGCTTCACCGACATTCCAACCATGGGCGAAGCGGGCGGCCCGGCCGGGTTTGAAGTGAAGACCTGGGTGGGCCTGTTCGCGCCTGCTGGCACGCCGAAGGCCGCCATCGAGAAGATCAATGCCGACGTGGGCAAGGTGCTGGCCACCTCGGAGGTCAAGGAGCGCCTGGCGACCTTCGGGTTTGAGCCCTACATCGGCCCGCCCGCCGAACTCACCAAGGCCATCGAACGCGATTCGCGCACGTTTAGTGAAGTCGTCAAGCGTGCCAAGATTGCCCTGGACTGACACAGGGACTGACACAGGGACTGACACAGAGACTGACCATGAAGCTCTATTCCTTCTTCCGCAGCGGAACCTCCCACCGCTTGCGCATCGCGCTCAACCTCAAGGGGCTGGCCTACGAACAGATTGCGGTCGATTTGCGGCGTGAGGAACATCTGGGCGATGCCTTCAAGGCCATCAACCCGCAGCAGTTGGTGCCCGTGCTGCAGGCCGACGAGCGCCTGATGATTCAGTCGCCCGCCATCATCGAGTGGCTCGAAGAGCGCTATCCCACCCCACCGCTGCTGCCCGGCGATGCAGGCGATCGTGCCCAGGTGCGCGCTCTGGCTGCCATCGTGGGCTGCGACATCCATCCCATCAACAACCGCCGCATTCTGGAGGCGCTGCGCCACCGCTTTGGTGCCGACGAGGCTGCCGTGAACGACTGGTGCGGCACCTGGATCAGCGCGGGCTTTGACGCCATCGAGGCGCTGTTGTCGAAGGACCCGCAGCGCGGTGATTTCTGCTTTGGCAGCACCCCCACGCTGGCCGATGTGTACCTGGTTCCGCAGGTGGAGAGCGCGCGCCGCTTCAAGGTGGACTTGTCGCGCTGGCCGCTAATCCAGGCAGTGGACGCTGCCTGCGCGCAGCTGGAAGCGTTTCGCGAGGCGGCGCCGAGCGCGCAGCCGGATGCGGGCTGAGCCTGCCGAAGCCCCTCGCGGCGCTTCGACCGCGCTGAGTGAGCGGTTCAAGTGGATTCAGGCGGCTCCAAGAATCTCATTCCGTTTCCAAATCATTCGTGTCTAGGCGCGAAGCCGCAGACAGTGCTGTGGCACGGCAAGGCGAAGCAACAACGACACGGATGATTTGGAGATGGAATCAGTCGCCCTGCATGTAAAAAGCCTCGGCATGGAGGTGGGCCGCCTCCAGGCCTTTGCCCAGCGCCAGCAGTGTGGTGGTCTCCACCATCGGCGGCGAGCCGCACAGATACGCCTGCCAGCCTTGCAGGCTGGCGTGGTCCTGCTCGATGGCCTGGGTCACCAACCCGCGCCGCTGCGTGGCAGGGTCGGCACCCGAGGCCACCACCACATGCACCTGCAGCGCCGGGTGCACGCTGCGCAGATGGTCCAGCCATGCCAGGCCATACAGCTCGCGCGGCGAGCGCAGGCCGAAGTACAGGTGAATGGGGTTGCGCATGCCCGCAGCCACTGCGCCGCGCACCACCGACAGCACCGACGCCAGCCCGGTGCCCCCAGCCACGCACAGCATGGGCCCCGTGTGCTGTTGGCGCAGATAGGCCGCACCCAGTGGCCCGCTGACCTTGACCTTGTCCCCCACCTTGAGCTGCCCGGCGATGTAGCCGCTGACCCGGCCCTGGGGCATGAGTTGCACATGAAACTCCAGCAGCGGTTCGCCCGGCAGGTTTGCCATGGAGTAGGGGCGCACATGCGTTGGCGTGAACCCCAGCTGCATGTACTGCCCCGGTGAAAACGCAATGGGTTTTGCCACCTTGAGCAGCAGGCGCCGGATGTCTGCCGCCAGTGGCTCGATGGCCACCACGGTGGCCTTGGCCACGCGCGCACGGTGCACCACGGCTTCGCCGGGGGCGGGCACTTCGATGGTGCAGGGCTCGGTCACATAGGTCTGGCAGGCCAGCACGGCACCGTCCACGCCGTCCAGCGGGCGCTGTTGCTCGCGCCCGCCATCGAGCACCTCACCAGACAGCACCCGGCAGCGGCAGATTCCGCAGCGCCCAGAAAGGCACGAATACGACATCGGAACCTGCGCCGCGCGCAGGGCGTCGAGCAGGTTCACGCCGGGCTCGGCGCGGATCACGCGGTTAAGCGGCTGAACGAGGATGTCCATGGCGGGCTGCGTTCGATTTCATCCAGCCCATTGTGCCCACGAAAGCGCCTGCGAATCACTGGCTGCAATACCATCGCCACTTCATATCACCCGAGCTGATGGAGTGGCGATGGAGCTATCGGATATCGACCTGAACCTGCTGGTGCTGTTTCAGCAACTCATGGTCGAGCGGCGCGTTTCCAAGGTGGCCGACAACCTGGGGCTGACGCAGCCTGCCGTCAGCAACGCGCTGGCCAAGCTTCGGCGCATTTTTGGCGACGAGCTTTTCTTGCGCACCTCGGGCGGCATGGTGCCCACGCCGTTTGCCGAGCAATTGGGCGAATCCGTGGGCTATGCGCTGGGCATGATCCACAGCGGCCTGAACCAGCGCACACAGTTCACGCCCGCAACGCTCAAGCGCACCATCACCATCGGCATGACAGACATTGGCGAGATCGTCTTCCTGCCCGCGCTGCTGGAGCGCCTGGGGCGGGAGGCGCCGGGCGTCACGCTGAACACCGTGCGCAACAACGCCGCCCATCTGCGCGAAGACATGGAGGCTGGCAAGGTGGACCTGGCCATCGGCCTGCTGCCGCAGCTGAAAGCGGGGTTCTTCCAGCGGCGCTTGTTCCGCCAGCGCTATGTGTGCCTGTTCCGCAAGGGCCACGCGCTGGACCGGCCCAAGCTGCTGCTGTCGGATTACAAAGCGGCAGAGCACCTGGTGATCGTGTCTGCAGGGACGGGGCACGGCAAGGTGGACGAGCTGATCCAGAAGGCTGGCATCGACCGCCTGGTGCGGCTGAGCGTGCCGCACTTTGTGAGCGTGGGCCACATCCTCCAAAGCACGGCGCTGGTGGCGACGGTGCCCGAGCGGCTGGCGCTCAAGCTGGTCGAGCCCTTTGGCTTGGTGCTGCGCACGCACCCCGTCAAACTGCCTGACGCGCCCATCAGCGTGTTTTGGCATGCCAAGGTGCACCGCGAGCCGGTGAACCAATGGCTGCGCAGCATGGTGTTTGAGTTGTTTGGGGGCGATGGCCCCGCAGGAGGTGGTCTGCCGTGATCTGCGGGCGGGGCTTGCGGCGCAAGCCAGACTGCACCGCCGGTCCTGTGAGAACAATGCTATGTTATTTATAGCTTGTTGCGCTTGTCAGTAGGGCGGTAGAGCCTGTTTTTGCATGAATCCGCCATGGCCCCCGAGGGAGGTTGGGTCGTACTTGCCATGCAACGCTGCTCAATACACCAGCCTCTCCGGCCGAATCTCCTGCAGGATGGTCGTCGCAATCTCTTCAATCGACTTGGTGGTGGTGGACAACCACCGGATGCCTGCGCGGCGCATCATGGCCTCGGCTTCGGAGACCTCCATGCGGCAGTTCTCCAGGCTGGCGTAGCGCGAATTGGGGCGGCGCTCGGCGCGGATCTCGGCCAGGCGGTCGGGGCTGATGGTCAGGCCAAAGATCTTGCTGCGAAACGGCACCAGGGCAGGGGGCAGCTGGCGGCGCTCGAAATCCTCGGGGATCAGCGGGTAGTTGGCGGCTTTCAGGCCACATTGCATGGCCAGATACAGGCTGGTGGGGGTCTTGCCGCTGCGGCTCACGCCCACCAGGATCACGTCGGCACCTGCCAGGTCGCGGTTGCTCTGGCCGTCGTCATGGGCCAGGCTGAAGTTGATGGCTTCGATGCGGTCTGTGTATTCCTTGCTGCGGCTCACGTCGCTGAAGCGGCCCACACGGTGGTGCGATTTGATGCCCAGCTCCTGCTCCAGCGGGTGGACGAAGGTGCCGAACATATCGAGCAGCATGCCCTTGCAGCCGTCCTGGATGACCTTGAGCACTTCCATGTTGACCAGCGTGGTGAAGACGATGGGCTTTTTGCCCTCGACTTCTCCGGTGTGGTTGATCTGCCGCACGGCTTGGTGGGCCTTGTCCACCGTGTCGATGAAGGGCAGGCGCACATGGCGCGGCTTCATCTCGAATTGGGCCAGGATGGCGTTGCCGAAGGTTTCGGCGGTGATACCGGTGCCGTCAGAGACAAAAAATACGGTGCGCGAGTGCATGGAGCCCCTTTTTTTGGATGCGGCTTGCGCCAGCCGGGTTGCCACCACAAAGAAGTGGTGATTGCCCGATTTGCGTAAGTCGCGTGAAAGCGTCAGCCCGCTGCCAGATGCTCGGGCCTACAATTGTCACAATTATCCAATTCTCACCATGCACCGCGTCGGCCCACAACCACAACGACAAAGCCTCAGGCCGTGCATGGCCGCCTGCCAGGAGCCATCCAGGGCCCGGCACGCAGACCCGGTTTCAACTTCTGGAGCTTTCCCATGTCTGCACTTTTCAGCCCGACCGCCCTGGTCGTACCGTTTGAAAACCTGAGAATGACCGATGTCGAGGTCGTTGGCGGTAAAAACGCCAGCCTCGGCGAGATGATCTCCCAGCTGCCGCAGGGCGTGCGTGTGCCCACGGGCTTTGCCACCACCGCCCACGCGTTCCGCGAGTTCCTGGCCTATGACGGCCTGGCCGACCGCATCAGCGCCAAGCTCAAGAGCCTGGACACCGAAGACGTGCGCGCCCTTGCACAAGTCGGTGCAGAAATCCGCGCGATGGTCGAGGCCCAGCCCTTCCCGGCCGACCTGCAAAAGGCCATTGCCGACGAATTTGCCAAGCTGAGTGCTGGCAACCCCGCTGCCTCTTTTGCCGTGCGCTCTTCCGCCACGGCCGAGGATTTGCCCGACGCATCGTTTGCCGGCCAGCAGGAAACCTTCCTGAACGTGGTGGGCATCGACGAAGTCATGCACAAGATGAAGGAAGTGTTCGCGTCGCTGTACAACGACCGCGCCATTTCCTACCGGGTGCACAAGGGCTTCGAGCACGATGTGGTGGCCCTGTCGGCCGGTGTGCAGCGCATGGTGCGCTCCGACCTGGGCGCCGCCGGCGTGATGTTCACCATCGATACCGAGTCCGGCTTTGAGGACGTGGTCTTCATCACCAGCAGCTACGGCCTGGGCGAGACGGTGGTGCAGGGCGCCGTGAATCCCGACGAGTTCTACGTGCACAAGCCCATGCTCCAGGCAGGCAAGAAGGCGCTGATCCGCCGCAACCTGGGCAGCAAGCTGATCCAGATGGTGTTCTCCACGCCTGAGGAAAAGGCCGCCAGCGGCAAGCTCGTCAAGACCATTGATGTGCCCACCGAGCAGCGCAACCGCTACTCGCTGACCGACGCCGACGTGGAGCAACTGGCGCGCTACGCGCTGGTGATCGAGCAGCACTACGGCCGCCCCATGGACATCGAGTGGGGCAAGGACGGCACCGACGGCCAGCTTTACATCCTGCAGGCCCGCCCTGAAACCGTGAAGAGCCAGGCCAAGGGCCAGGCCGAGCTGCGCTACAAGCTCAAGGGCCATGGCACCGTGCTGGCCGAGGGCCGCGCCATTGGCCAGAAGATCGGCACCGGCCCGGTGCGCCTGGTGCACAACATCTCCGAGATGGACAAGGTCCAGCCCGGCGATGTGCTCGTGACCGACATGACCGACCCCAACTGGGAACCCGTGATGAAGCGCGCCAGCGCCATCGTCACGAACCGGGGCGGCCGCACCTGCCACGCCGCCATCATTGCGCGCGAGCTGGGCATCCCGGCCGTCGTGGGCTGTGGCGACGCGACCGAGCGGCTGAAGGACGGCACGCTGGTCACGGTGAGCTGCTCCGAGGGCGACACGGGCAAGATCTATGACGGCCTGCTTGAAACCGAAGTGACCGAAGTGCAGCGCGGCGCGATGCCCCCCATCAAGACCAAGATCATGATGAACGTGGGCAACCCCCAGCTGGCCTTTGACTTCTGCCAGCTGCCCAATGAAGGCGTGGGTCTGGCCCGGCTGGAGTTCATCATCAACAACAACATTGGCGTGCACCCCAAGGCCATCCTGGACTACCCCCAGATCGATGCCGACCTGAAGAAGGCCGTGGAGTCCGTGGCCCGTGGCCATGCCAGCCCCAGGGCGTTCTATGTGGACAAGGTCGCCGAAGGCGTGGCCACTATTGCCGCCGCCTTCTGGCCCAAGCCCGTCATCGTGCGCCTGTCGGACTTCAAGTCCAACGAATACCGCAAGCTGATCGGCGGCAGCCGCTACGAGCCCGAGGAAGAAAACCCGATGCTCGGCTTCCGTGGCGCAGCCCGCTACATCAGCGAAGACTTCGGTGAAGCCTTTGCCATGGAGTGCGAGGCGCTCAAGCGCGTGCGCAACGACATGGGTCTGACCAACGTGCAGGTGATGGTGCCGTTTGTGCGCACGCTGGGCCAGGCCGAGCGCGTGACCAAGCTGCTGGCCACCCATGGCCTTCAGCGCGGCAAGGACGACCTCAAGGTCATCATGATGTGCGAAGTGCCGAGCAACGCCATCCTGGCCGAGCGCTTCCTGGAGTTCTTCGACGGCTTCTCCATCGGCTCCAACGACCTGACCCAGCTCACGCTGGGCCTGGACCGTGATTCGGGCCTGGAGCTGCTGGCGCAGGACTTTGATGAGCGCGACCCGGCTGTCGAGGCACTGATTCATCAGGCGATCAAGGCCTGCCTGGCCCAGGGCAAGTACATCGGCATCTGCGGCCAGGGCCCCAGCGACCACCCTGACTTTGCGCAGTGGCTGGCCAAGGAAGGCATCTCGTCGATTTCGCTCAACCCCGACAGCGTGATTGCCACCTGGCAGCAACTGGCAGGCTGACGCACCGACCGGGCTGCCATGTGCCGACTGCACCACCCGCCACTGCGTCCCTGATGCTGTGCCTGTGATGCAGCCCCCGCAGCAGCACCGGCGTTCTGCAGATGCCGAAATGGCGGGCCCGTTCCCGCCCGATCTGCACGATGTGCGGCACCTCAAGCTCAAGGCCGGCTTGCTGCTGCTGTGGGCGCTGGTGTCGTTTGGCGCCACCTACTTCGCCCGGGACCTGCAAGTGCTGGTCTTTGGCGGTTGGCCCCTGGGTTACTGGATTGCGGCGCAGGGGGCAGTGCTGGTGTTCATTGGCATTGTGGTGGTCTATGGCTGGGCCATGAACCGCTTCGAACGGCAGGATGCGGAGCGCCTCGCAGCGGATGCAGCAGCCCTTTCGGACGACGCGGACCGCCCCCACGGCTGACCATGGCTGAAAACAATTCTTCCGACACCGATCGGGCCTATCTGTGGCGGTTGCACCGCATCCTGGCGCTGTATGTGACCGGTGTGCTGGCCTTTCTGGCGCTGATGACCTGGGCAGAGCACCAGGGGCTTTCGCGGCACTGGATCGGGCCCATTTTTCTGTTCCTCACGGTGATGGTCTACGCGGGCATCGGTGTCTATGGCCGTACCACCGACCCCGAGGAATACTACGTGGCGGGTCGGCGCATTCCGCCCATGTACAACGGCATGGCGGCAGCGGCAGACTGGATGAGTGCCGCATCGTTCATCAGTCTGTCGGGGGCGCTTTACCTGCAGGGCTTTTCCGGCACACCGGGGCAGGCCGGGGGGCTGGCCTATCTGCTGGGGTGGACGGGAGGCTTTTGCCTGGTGGCGATGCTGATCGCACCGCACCTGCGCGCCATGGGCCTGTACACCGTGCCCGATTTTTTCCATGTGCGTTTTGGCGGCCGGTGGCCGCGTGTGATTGCGGCGCTGGCGGCGGTGCTCTGTTCGTTTACGTACGTGGTGGCGCAGATTTACGGTGTGGGGCTGATCGCTTCGCGCCTGACCGGTGTGCAGTTCGAGATCGGCATCATGCTGGGCCTGGGCGGGGTGCTGCTGTGCTCCTTCCTCGGTGGCATGCGCGCCATCACCTGGACGCAGGTGGCGCAGTATGTGGTGGTGCTGCTGGCGTTCCTGATCCCAGTGTCCTGGCTGGCGTACAAACAATTGGGCAACCCGTTGGCGCCCGCAGTCTATGGCGCGCAGATCAGCAAGATCGCCGACCTGGAAGCGCAGCTGCTCGATTCCCCCGCAGAGCATCAGGTGGTGCAGACCTACCTGCGGCGCGCCCAGGATTTTGAGGCGCGGCTGCGTGATGTGGAAGGCGCCCTGGAGCGTGAGCGCGAGAAAGGGCGGGAGCGCATTCGCGCGCTGCGCACCCAGAACGCCGATGTAGGTTTGATCGTCACGGCCAGCCGCGAGCTGGCGGCCCTGCCGCGCGATGCCGCAGCGGCGCGCGAACGCTGGACCCGCGAAATGCGCGAGAACTACGAGCGTGCGCGTCCCCTGGGCGGCTTGCCCCTGCACAGCCAGGCGTATGTGGGTGACCCGCAGGGCACGCCCGATGAGCAACGCGACTACGAGCTGACGCGCCGCAACTTCCTGGCACTCATGTTCTGCCTGATGGTGGGCACGGCAGGCTTGCCGCACCTGCTCACGCGCTACTACACCTCGCCCACGGTGTCGGCGGCGCGGGCATCGGTGGCGTGGTCGCTGTTTTTCATCGCCTTGCTGTACCTGAGTGCGCCCGCGTTGGCGGTGCTGGTGAAATTCGAGGTCATGCAAAACCTGGTGGGCAGTAGTTTCGAGGCTTTGCCCACCTGGATGGCCCAATGGGCGCGGGTGGACAGCTCGCTGTTATCGGTGGAAGACGTGAACGCTGACGGCATCGTGCAGTTTGGAGAGATCCGGCTGGGGGCCGACCTCATCATGTTGGCCACGCCGGAGCTGGGGGGCTTGCCCTACGTGGTGTCGGGCCTGGTGGCGGCTGGCGGGCTGGCGGCGGCGCTGTCTACCGCTGATGGGCTGCTGCTCACCATCAGCAACGCCCTGGTGCGCGACCTGTATTTTCAGGACGCAAAGCGCCAGGCGTCGCCGGAGCAGCGTGTGATTCTGAGCAAGTTTGCCTTGCTGTCCGTGGCCCTGTCGGCGGCATTTGTAGCGGCGCTCAAACCCTCTGAGATTCTGCCGATGGTGTCGGCGTCGTTCTCGTTGGCGGCTTCGGCCTTTGTGCCGGTGATGGTGCTGGGCATCTTCTGGCGCGGCACCACGCGGCAGGGGGCGGTGGCGGGCATGCTGGCAGGGCTTGGCGTGGCGGTGTACTACCTGCTGTCGCATGTGCCCGCCATGCGCGCGCTGCCCAGCTGGATGCTGGCAGACGGGCTGTGGTTTGGTATTCAGCCCGTCTCGGCAGGGGTGTTTGGCGTGCCCACCGGCTTGGTGGTGACGGTGGTGGTGAGCTGGCTGACCCGGCCTGCCCCGGCGCTGCCGCGCATCCGGTCCGAGATGTAGGGGGACTTGCGTTGGCAGGCTGGAGTACCCTGCCCGTGCGCCTGCTAATGGGTTATGCGTAAACCCCGATTACCAAGCCTGCGCAAACGTGAGAATCTGGGGCGTAAAAGCTTACCTGTCGGGGCGAGCTTCGGTCACACCACAATGGTTCAGCTCAAGGAGATTCATGGTTCTCGTCAAAACGCAGGCAGGGCAGGAAGCGCTCAAGGATCGGCGCGGTAGCCTCAGCTCACGCCAGCGCTCGGCTTTTATTCTTTTTGACGGAAAGCGCTCTACGGGCGAAATTCTGGCGGCCACGGCAACCATGGGGATCACGCAGGAGGATGTCCAGGCCATGATTGCGCAGGGACTGCTGGCTCCGCTGCCGGGGCAGTCTCTGCCTGCAGCTTTTGCCACCCCGCATGATGCGACGGCAGAGCCTGCACCGGCCACCGATCTGGGGACGGTGGCGTCGCCGCTGGAGGGCTCCGGGCGCTCACCCAAGGAGCGTTACCAGGCGGCCTACCCGATCGCCACCGAACTGACAGCGGGGCTGGGGCTGCGCGGGTTCCGGTTGAATCTGGCGGTGGAAGGGGCGGGCAGCTTCGAGGATCTGGCGGCGCTGGCACCCAAGATCCGCGAGGCGGTGGGTGATGCCAAATTCAAGCGGCTGGACGAAGCGCTTTTTGATTGAGGCGCCCGGATCCTCTCCCCCGGGAGGCGCACCAGTTTCACGCGTGAAGTGCTGGCACAAAAAAGCGGCCCCCAGGCCGCTTTGTGTTTAGTGCGTCACAGGGCGCAGTGCTCAGCGGCCGACCTTGAGCAGTTCCACATCGAACTTGAGCGTGGCGTTCGGTGGAATCACGCCGCCCGCGCCGCGTGCGCCGTAGCCGAGGGCGGCAGGAATGATCAAGGTGCGCTGGCCACCGATCTTCATGCCTTGCACGCCTTCGTCCCAGCCCTTGATGACCATGCCCGCGCCCAGCGAGAACTCGAAGGGGTCGTTGCGGTCGCGGCTGGAGTCGAACTTGGCACCTTGCTCGCCGTTGTTGTAGAGCCAGCCGGTGTAGTGCACCGACACGTTCTGGCCCTTGGTGGCTTCGGCGCCTTCGCCCACGGTGGTGTCTTCGTATTGCAGGCCGGATGCGGTGGTGGTCAGTGCCATGGGTGAAATTCCTTGTTTGCTATTAAAAAAAGAGCTATTGGCGCTTGATAGTTAAGCGCTAGCAGCATTTTTGACCCCTATTTTAACGAAAGCCCCGCGCGGAGGTCCGGCGGGGCTTTTCCCTGAGTGGGGCGGGGGGGGGCTGTTTGGCGTCAGGCTTTTTTGGCGCGGCCAGCGACCCAGCGGGTGGCGAAGGCCTGCACGTCCGACAGGCGCTTGAGCAGGTCGGCGCCCGAGGGGGTGACGGTGTAGCCGTCGCTGCCGTGGTCTACAAAACCGGCTTCGCGCAGTTCCTTGATGCGGGTGTTGAGCGTGTTGGGGGTGATGCCCCCCACGCTGTCCTGCAGCAGGCGGAAGGTCTGGGGGTGACCGTCCTTCAGGGCCCACAGCACGCGCAGTGCGTAACGGCATTCGAGCCGCTCGAACAACTGGTTGATGGCGGCATTTTCTTTGGAGCTCATGGACGCTTCTCCTCGCGCAAGTGTTGGATCAAATATTCATTCGGGTGGGCGAATGCCGGGCCCGGTGATGCGCTGAGACTATAGCGCGGAACCCATTTTGCTACAAGTTTGGTAGCTCAGAACGCACACCACACATGCGCTACACCCCGAAAAACCTGTGTTACAAGTCAAACTGTTGCGGTAGGGCCACGGTTCTAGGAGCCTGTAGGACTTGGAGCGTCGAAAGCGAAAACTGCCCCCAGCGAGGACAGTTTTTGCCGGATTTGCAGCCCCATAGCCCGGCTATGGGGCAAAAAGGCGGTGTTCTCGAAGAGCGGCGAAGCCAAAAATGGACCGCTGCGGTCCATTTGCCAAGCCTGACAGGCTCCTAGACGGTCATTCCTGACGGCCCAGCCCTGCCAGGTGGCTGACCAGCAACTGTGCGGCCGGGGCCAGCATCTGGGCGCTGCGGTAACAGATGGCGAAGCGCCGTCGGGCCCAAGGGTCGCTCAGTGGAACCACCCGGATGGGCGCAGTCTGGGCAAAAGGCAGGGCCACTTCGCGCGGCACGACACTGATGGCCAGGTTGGCCCGCACCACCCGAAGTGCCGCATCGAAGTTGGACACCAGCACCCGGTGCGCCAGCATCTTTCCCTCCACGGCCGCAGCGCGCGCCAGCAACACCTGCACGGCGCTCAGTGCGGGCATGCTGACGAATTCATGGTCCAGCACGTCGGCAAAACGCACGCTCTGGTGCTGGGCCACCGGGTGCAGCGCATGGGCCACCACGGCCAGGTGGTCGGTACGGTAGCCGCAGGTTTCCAGGCCTGTAAGGTCGGCCGCGTCCCAGCAGATGCCGATGGAGGCACTGCCGTCGCGGATGCCCTGTACGACGTCCGGGCTCACGCGCTCCTCCAGGCTTACCTGGATGTCGCGGTGCGCCGGGTCTTGCAGAAAAGCGGCCACGTCGTCTGCCAGTGATTCGGCCATCACCGAGGCCGTGACCAGCATGCGCACATGGCCCCGCGTGCCGGTGGCATAGGCCGCCATGTCGCGTTCAATCTGGCCCACGCTGGCCAGCATGGTGCGCGCGTGCTCCAGCAGGGTTTCGCCCGCCGGGGTGGGCACCACGCCACGGCGTTTGCGCAGTAGCAGCGCCGTGCCCACCGTGTCTTCCAGCTGCGCCAGCCGCTTGCTGATGGCCGAGCCCACGATGGACTCCTGCTCGGCCACGCGCGCGATGCTGCGCTGCTCGCACACGGCGGCAAAGAGGCGCAGGGTCTGCAGGTCCAGATCGCGCATGGGCTTGTCTCCAGGTGTTTGATATTCCTGTTTGGAATCATATGACTTCCAAAATGTATTTTCTGATTCTGTTGGGAATTTCTAGAATCGACGGCAGAACACCACCCGCCGGAGACAACGCAGTGCTTACCCCCTCTATCGCTTCCACCACCCCGGCGCGTGCCACCGTCCGCGAAGTGGGTCTGCGCGACGGCCTGCAAAGCATTGCCACCGTGGTCTCCACCGCGCACAAGATCGAATGGATCAACGCCGCCTACGCCGCTGGCCAGCGCGAGATCGAGGTGGGCTCCTTCGTGCCCGCCCGGCTGCTGCCCCAGCTGGCCGATACGGCCGAGGTGCTGGCCCACGCCAAAACCCTGCCGGGCCTGGTGGCCTCGGTGCTCGTGCCCAACTACAAAGGCGCCGAACGCGCGCTGGAGCAGGGCGCTGACTTGATGGTGGTGCCCTTGTCTGCCAGCCACGCCCACAGCCTGGCCAACCTGCGCAAGACGCCCGACGAGGTGGTGGCCGAGGTGGCCCACATCCGCGCGCTGCGCGATGCCAGCGGCAGCCGCACATTGATCGAAGGTGGCGTGGGAACGGCCTTTGGTTGCACCTTGCAGGGCGAGGTGGCCGAGAGCGAGGTGCTGCGCCTGATGCAAGCGCTGCTGGATGCGGGCGCCGACCGCGTGAGCCTGGCCGACACCGTGGGCTATGCCGACCCGGCCTCGGTCGCCCGCCTGTTTGGCAAAGCGCGTGCGCTGGTGGGCGACCGCCTGGCCTGCGCGCACTTCCACGACACGCGCGGCATGGGCCTGGCCAATGTGGTTGCCGCCTGGCAGGCAGGCATCACGCGCTTTGACGCCTGCCTGGCCGGCATTGGCGGCTGCCCGCACGCGCCGGGCGCCAGCGGCAATGTCACCACCGAAGACCTGGTGTTCATGCTGGAGCGCATGGGCGTTGCCACCGGCATCGATGTGACTGCGCTGCTCGCGCTGCGCCAGCGCGTGGCCGGATGGCTGGCGGGCGAGACCCTGCATGGCACCCTCTGGCAGGCCGGGCTGCCGCAGAATGCCGCACCTGCAGTGCTGCGCGAAGCAGCAACGGCCTGAACCCCTTTCTGAACGCTCTGAACATGCACGACACATCCCCCCCTCTCTCGTCCCCCCGCCTGCCGCTCGAAGGCCTGCGCGTGGTGGAGTTCACCCACATGGTCATGGGCCCCACCTGCGGCATGGTGCTGGCCGACTTGGGTGCCGAGGTCATCAAGGTCGAGCCCGTGGACGGCGACCGCACGCGCCACCTGCTGGGTGCGGGCGCGGGCTTTTTCCCCATGTTCAACCGCAACAAGAAGAGCATCGCGCTCGACCTGCGCAGCCCCGAGGGCCTGGCGGCAGCGCGCAAGCTCGCGGCATCGGCCGATGTGGTGGCGCAGAACTTCAAGCCCGGCGTGATGACCAAATACGGCCTGGACTACGCGGCGCTGAGCCAGCTCAACCCGCGCCTCATCTACGTCAACCACACCGGCTTTTTGCCCGGCCCGTACGAGCACCGCACAGCGCTCGACGAAGTGGTGCAGATGATGGGCGGCCTGGCCTACATGACTGGCCGCCCCGGCGACCCGCTGCGCGCGGGCAGCAGCGTGAACGACATCATGGGCGGCATGTTCGGCGCGATTGGCGCGATGGCGGCGCTGATGCAGCGCGGCATTACCGGGCGGGGGCAGGAGGTGGACTCGGCCCTGTTCGAGAACAACGTCTTTCTGGTCGGCCAGCACATGATGCAGTACGCCGTCACCGGCAAACCAGCCGCCCCCATGCCCGACCGCATTTCGTCCTGGGCCGTGTACGACGTGTTCAGCGTGAAGGACGGCGGGCAGATCTTTTTGGCCGCCGTGAGCGATGCGCAGTGGCAGACCTTCTGCGACGCCATGGGCTATGCCGACCTGAAGGCCGACACCGGCCTGGCCACCAACAACGACCGCGTACGCGCCCGCCCCACGCTGATGCCCGTGCTGCGCGAGCGGCTGGCGCAGCACACGGCCGATGAACTGGCGGCCATCTTCGAGCGCCACGGCCTGCCGTTTGCACCCATCCGCCGGCCTGAAGAGCTGTTTGACGACCCGCACCTGCAAGCCACCGGTGGCCTCGCCGACATCACGCTGCCCGATGGCGAACGTGCCGGGCAGACTGCGCAGATCACGCTGATGCCGCTGCGCATGGCGGGCCAGCGGCTCGATGTGCGCTGCGACCCGCCGCGCCTGGGCCAGCACACGGCAGAGCTGCTGCAGGGCCTGGGCTACACGGCCGATGAGGTGGCGGCGTTGCACGCCACCGGGGCCATTGCCTGATTTTTCCTTGACGACCGGGGCAACCCACGCGGCGCAGACCGCAGGCCCCGGATTCCAACCCCACTACCGGAGACAACCGTGCCCCAGCCCACCCCTGCTTTTGACATGCACCGCATCTCGCCCGCCGGCCATGGCGTGCTCACGCGCCGCCAGGCCCTCGCCACCGGCGCCGCCGCGCTGGGGGCTGTGGCCTGGGGCCTGCCCCGCCTGGCCCGTGCCCAGGGTGATGGCAAGCCGCTGCGCGTGATCCTGCCGCTGTCGGCGGGCTCGGGGGCCGACGGCGCCATCCGTGCCATCAGCACCAGCCTGGCCAAGGCGCTGGGCCAGCCCGTGGTCATCGAGAACCTGCCGGGCGCGGGCGGCATCACCGGCACCACGCAGATCGTGCGGGCGCCCAAGGACGGCTCGGTGATCGGCGTGGTGTCCAACAACCATGTGGTCAACCCCAGCGTGTACAAGAACATTCCGTTCGACTCGCTCGCCGACATCACGCCTATCACCATCCTGGGCGCCACGCCCTTCGTGCTGGTGGCCCACCCCTCGGTGCCCGTCAAGACCGTGCAGGAGCTGATCGCGCTGGCCAGGGCCAAACCCGGCGTCCTCAACTACGGCTCGTCGGGCAACGGCACCATCCTGCACCTGGCCGCAGCCATGTTCGTGGACCAGGCCAAGGTGTCGATCCAGCACATTCCTATAAGAACCTGTGCAAGATCTTTTCGGGGTCGCACAAGTGCCTTGCCGGGATGGGATGCAAGGCGCGGTGAGCGGCCAATAGCCCGGCTATTGGCAAGCGCCGCAACGCCGCAGACCGCCCGGCAAGGCACTTGCCCGCAGGGTTGGAGTGAAATCGGGCGATTGGACGCCCCGGCTGCTTGCATGGGCATGAGCCCATGCGCCGCATCCGAAGCATCCACTCATCCCGATTGCACTCCAATGCGATCCCCGAAAAGATCTTGAACAGGTTCTAAGGGCATGGGCCCGCTCATGAACGATGTGCTGGGCGGCCAGGTGCAGTTGGCCGTGGTGGCGGTAGCGCCTGCGGCAGCGCACATCAAGTCGGGAGCGTTGCACGCCCTGGGCGTGACCACGGCCAGCCGCGTGCCGTCGTTGCCCGGTGTGCCCACCATTGCGGAGCAGGGCTTGCCGGGCTACGAGCTCGACGGCTGGATCGCCCCGGTGGGGCCTGCCGGCCTGCCCAAGGCCGAGCTGCAACGCCTGTATGCCGCCTTCAAAGCCGCGATGGAAATGCCCGAGGCGCGCGATGCGCTCATCGCCCAGGGCTACGAAATCAAGCTCACCCCTCCGGAGCCAGCAGCCGCGTTCTTTCGATCCGAGGTGGCGCGCATGGCGCAGGTCGTGAAAAACGCCAACGTGACGATGGATTGACGCGGGGCTGCCGTGTGGGGTGCGGTTGCCCGAAGGGCGTAACGCGCCGTCGCCCCGCATGAGGTCGTCTGCCGGGTCAGGCTGCGCTCGGTCGAGCCGAAATTTGAAGATTTTTGGGCGTTAGCGCTTATGTGACAAGCGCTGGTAGCTATGTTTTTTATAGCGATTCATCAGCCCTGCGATGCCGTCAGGGCGCGCTGCCCAGCCGGGTGGTGGTGAAGGTTCTGAAGCTGCGGCTGCTGGTGGCGCAGGCGGAACACCTCCACGGCCTCCACCAGCTGGCGGGCCTGGCCGCTCAGACTGCCGGCGGCGGCGGCGCTTTCTTCCACCAGGGCAGCGTTTTGCTGGGTGGTTTCATCCATTCGCACGATGGCCTGGGTGACGCGCAGCATGTCGGAGGTCTGGGCCGCGCTCGCCTGGCTGATTTCGTCCATGAGCGCGCTCACGCCTTGGATGGACGAGACGACTTCACCCATGGTGCTGCCCGCGTTCCGGGCGAGGTCAGAGCCGGCCTGCACGCGCTCCACGCTGGTCTGGATCAGCGCCTTGATCTCGCGCGCGGCGCTGGCACTGCGGGTGGCCAGGTTGCGCACCTCGCTGGCCACCACGGCAAAGCCGCGTCCTTGCTCGCCGGCGCGTGCTGCTTCCACGGCAGCATTGAGCGCCAGGATGTTGGTCTGAAACGCGATGCTGTCGATGACGCCGATGATGTCGGAAATGCGGCGTGAGCTGTCTTGAATGCCCTGAACCACCGTCACCATCTGCGTTACCACGTCGCCACCGCGCTGGGCCACCGATGCGCCGCTCTTGGCCAGCTCGCTGGCACGTTGGGCGTTGGAGGCGTTTTGCTGCACGGTGGCCTGCAGCTGCTGCATCGAAGAAGTGGTTTCGTCCAGCGACGAGGCCTGCTCTTCGGTACGCATGCTCAGGTCCACATTGCCTTGGGCAATCTCGGCGCTGGCACTGGCCACGCCCTCAGCGTTGCTGCGCACGCCCGACACCACGTTTTCCAGGTTCTCCTGCATGGTGCGCAGGGCTTCCAGCAGCCGCGCGGGTTCGTCCTTGCCATCGACCTCGATGGTGGTGGTCAGATCGCCGGCCGCCACCTTGTTGGCCACCGAGACCGCCACCCGCAGCGGGCGCACTACCGAGCGTGTGAGCAGCCAGCCCGCACAGCCGCCCAGGGCCGTGACCAGTGCCAGCGCTACCAGGCTGCTGATGAGCGCACGCCGCGCGCTCAGGGCCGCCTGCTCTGCAATGGTCGCGCTGCTGGCGGCCACCTGCTCGCTCAGTGCGGTGAGCAGCTTGGCCGGGCCCTGGTCGATGTCGGCCACGTCCGCGTCACCCGCAGAGGGCACAAAACCGAGCGACTGGAACACCTCAAAACCCTTGCGGTAGCCCTGTGCCATCTGCGCGTGGGCTTGGGTGAATTTCTGCAGCGCTGCCTTTTCCTGCGCATCGGTCAGTTGCGGCTCCAGCGCCTTGGCGGCGTCGGCCACCCGCTTTTCACTGGCCTGGAACGCTGCCCAGTGCAGTTCGCGCTTGCGCGAATCCTCACCCCGCAGCAGGGTGTTCTTCCACTCCTGCACCTGGGTCTTGAACTCGTTTTCCATGCGGCTCACCGCACGTTCCTGGGCCACGCGTTCCTGCACCGTGGTCTCGTAGGTGCCCAGGCTGCTGTACAGGGCCGCAATGCCGAACAGGGCAGCGCCCAGCAGGAGCGCGAGCACCAGGCCCAGTGCGGTGGCCATGCGTGCGCCGATGGAGTGGTTGGACATTTTCATCGGTCAGCTCCCAAGGTTGATCTCGGTTTTCCATCTTGCTGCACGTCGCCTGCAACCTGAAACCGGTATGGCCCGAGGGTGGCGCCCCGCAGCCGCACAAAGGCCTTGTTGCACTTCATGCCTTCAGCTTGAGCAGGTACACCATCACCCGTGCCGTGGTGAGGTCCAGTTCCATGAACTCTGCCAAATCCTTGCCTGTCAGCCAAGAGGGTTCCCAGCGATTGCTTTTGAGCGTGCGCAGCCAGGATTCATGGGCGGTGGCGGCCTCCACGGCGGCCAGCATCTCGGCCATGCGGGCGCTGGGCACCCCTTTGCCGGTGAACACGCCCCGCCAATTGGCCATGGTGGCATCCAGCCCCTGTTCGCGGAAGGCGGGCAGGCCGAAGGCGCTGCGGCGGGACGACACGCCGATGGCGCGCAGTTTGCCTGCGGCTATCGCATCACTGAATTCGCTGTAGCCCGACAGCCCCACCGCCGCGTTGCCCGACACCAGGGCGTCCACCACCTCAGAGCCACCGGGGAAGGGTTTGTAGACCAGGTCTTCCGGCTTGGCCTTCGAGGCACGGGCCAGCACCCCGGCGAAGATGTGGTCCACCCCGCCGGCCGAGCCCCCCGCCACCGGCAGGGCGCGCAGGTCGGCGCGCATGGCATCGGCCAGGTCCTTCGTGTTCTTGATGGGGGATTTGGCGGCTACCGCTGCCACCAGGTAATCGCTGGTGAGCCGGGCAATGGGCTGGATGTGGCTCATGTCGACGGCGGGCTTTTGCAGCGCCACGGCACCCACCATCACCATGCCGCCCATCAGCAGGGTGTTGGGGTCGTTGCCGTATTTTTCGGCGTATTTGGCCAGGCCGATGGTGCCGCCCTTGCCGCCAATGTTCTCGTACTCGATCTGGTCCGCCGCGCCCACCGCAGCCAGGGCCACTCCCAGCGCGCGGCCCGTCTGGTCCCAGCCGCCCCCGGGGTTGGCCGGGATCACGATGCGCAGTGTGCCCGCCAGTTTGGGGGCCTTGGGGGCGGTGGGGCGGGCTGCCGTGGCGCTGGCTTGCGCCCATGCGGCCGGGGTCAAAGCGGTCCACGCCGTAGCGGCGAGTGCAGCATGTGCGAGTGCCTTGCGGCGGCTGAGGGGGGTCATGGGGTACCTCGTGAAAACGCGGGGGTGAAAAGCATGTCCTTCACGCAACCGGACAGCAGGGTCGGCTTCTCTGCGCAGCCTCGCCGCAAGAGGGCGGCTTGCAACGCTGCAGGGAGTCTCCCAATTTTTGATTGGACGTGGTGGCAATGGTCACCATCCAAGCTGTCAGTCTGCTGTCGGGAGTATCAGGGTAAACGCGCTGGGCTTTGCGCAACGGATTGGCCATGAAAAACGCCCTGCGCCGCAATTGCGGGGCAGGGCGTTGTACTGAACGAATGCTGGGGTTCAGTGTGCCGCTGGCTGGGCAGGGATTACAGCGAGTCGATGAAGCTGCGCAGCTTGTCCGAGCGGCTGGGGTGCTTGAGCTTGCGCAGCGCCTTGGCTTCTATTTGGCGGATGCGTTCGCGCGTCACGTCAAACTGCTTGCCCACTTCTTCCAGCGTGTGGTCGCTGGTCATCTCGATACCAAAGCGCATGCGCAGCACCTTGGCTTCGCGGGGGGTCAGGCCATCGAGGATGTCCTTGACCACGTCGCGCAGGCCGGCCTGCATGGCGGCTTCGATAGGGGCGGTGTTGGCACCGTCCTCGATGAAGTCGCCCAGGTGGCTGTCGTCGTCGTCCCCGATCGGCGTTTCCATGGAGATCGGCTCTTTGGCGATCTTCATGATCTTGCGGATCTTGTCCTCGGGAATCTCCATCTTGGCCGCCAGGATGGACGCATCGGGCTCAAAACCAAACTCTTGCAAATGCTGGCGGCTGATGCGGTTCATCTTGTTGATCGTCTCGATCATGTGCACCGGAATACGGATGGTGCGCGCCTGGTCGGCGATCGAGCGGGTGATGGCCTGGCGAATCCACCAGGTGGCGTACGTCGAGAACTTGTAGCCCCGGCGGTATTCGAACTTGTCCACCGCCTTCATCAGGCCGATGTTGCCTTCCTGGATCAGATCGAGGAACTGCAGGCCACGGTTCGTGTACTTCTTGGCAATCGAGATCACGAGGCGCAGGTTGGCCTCGATCATTTCCTTCTTGGCATCGCGCGAGGTGGCTTCACCTTCGTTCATGCGCTTGTTGATGCCCTTGAGCTCGGCCAGTGGCACCACCACGCGCGACTGCAGGTCCATCAGCTTTTGCTGCAGGTCCTGGATGGGCGGGATGTTGCGCGCAATCACGGCCGACCAGGGCTTGCCAGCAGTGGCCTGCTTTTCGACCCACTGCAGGTTCAGCAGGTTGGGCGGGAAGTCCTTGATGAACGTCTCTTGGGGCATGCCGCACTTGTCCACGATGATGCGGCGCAGCTCGCGTTCCTTCTTGCGCACATCGTCCACCTGGCCACGCACCATGTCGCACAGCTTCTCGATGGTCTTGGCGGTGAAGCGGATGGTCATCAGCTCGGCCGACAGGGCCTGCTGCGCCTTCACGTACGCAGGGGTGCCGTAGCCTTCCTTGTCGTACACCTTATGCACTTTTTCGAACAGCTCGCGCAGCTTGTCGAAGCGCTCCAGAGCCTGCTTCTTGAGTTCTTCGAGCTTCTTGGTCAGCGCCTTGGAGCCGCCCTTGCCGTCGTCGTCATCGGCTTCGTCGAATTCGTCGAAGTCTTCTTCGGCCACATAGTCGTCGGCCTCGTTGGGGTTGGAGAAGCCGTCCACGATGGTCGAGATCACGACCTTGCCTTCGCGGATGTCTTCGCCCATGTTCAGGATCTCGGCGATGGTGGCGGGCGATGCGCTGATCGCCTCCATCATGGCCATCAAGCCGCCTTCGATGCGCTTGGCGATTTCGATTTCGCCTTCGCGGGTCAGCAGCTCCACGGTGCCCATTTCGCGCATGTACATGCGGACCGGGTCTGTGGTGCGGCCGAACTCCGAGTCCACCGTGGACAGCGCGGCTTCGGCAGCTTCCTCGGCTTCTTCTTCGGTGGCGCCTGCGGGGGCGTTGTCCGTGATGATCAGCGCCTCGGCGTCAGGCGTCTGCTCGTACACCGCCACACCCAGGTCGTTCAGCGTGGTGATGACGGCTTCCAGGGTTTCGGCATCGACCAGCTTGTCGGGCAAGTGGTCGTTGATTTCAACGTGGGTGAGGTAGCCGCGCGTCTTGCCCAGCTTGATCAGGGCCTTCAGGCGCGCACGGCGCTTGGCCATGTCCTCTTCGGACAGGACGGTTTCGTCCAGGCCGAATTCCTTCATCAAGGCGCGTTCCTTCGCCTTGCTGATCTTCATGCGCAGCGGCTTGACCTTCTCAACCGTGGCTGCGGTTTCGGTGGTTTCTTCGACTTCACCTTCCAGGTCGGCCTCGATGTCGGACAGGTCGGTGTCGTCACCGCCTTCGTCGCCAGCGGCCGCAGCCTTGGGCTTGCGTCCGCGCTTGGCGGGGGCTTTGGCTTCGGCGGCACCAGCGGCCTTGGCAGGGCGGCCTGGGCGCTTCTTCGGGGTTTCTTCGTCGTCGGATGCTGCAGCCTTGGCGCGGGCAGGCTTTTTCTTCAGCAATTCATCGGCAGCTTTGGTCAGCTCGGCAGAACTTTTCACAGGCACAGTTTTCACTTTCTTGGCAACCGGGGCGGGCGCGGCGGCAGCTTTTGGAGAAGCAGCCTTGGCCGGGGCTTTGGCAGCGGTTTTGGTGGCAGCCTTTGCGGCGGTACCTGGAGCAGACTTGAGTGGCTTCGCGGACTTTTGAGCGGGCATGGAACAACCTCAGGATCAAAAACGGACACAAAGAAAACGCAAGCGCCTCAGGTCCCGGCGCGGGTGGCAACGCAAAGCTACGAGGGCTTTGCGCTTTGAGGGGAGGCCCTCAGGGGCAAGATGTCTGGGCGATCATTTGGTGTGCAGTCCTTGCGATGGTTGGACGGTTGTGCGCGTTTGTCACGGTGGTCCGGCTCGGAGGTGCTGCTGTCGCTCTTGCCAATAACTAACCCTACATTATACCTTTGGCGCTGATTTCAAGCCGCCTTTGCAGCCACGCCGAGTAAAACCCTGCGCTTTTGTTCCAAAGCGCGGTAACGCTCCAGGGCCGTCGGGTCATCAGCCGCTTGGAGCATCAATAGCTTTTGCTGTGCCTCGATGTCCTCAATCTGCATGCGGTTGAGCAGGTCGCGCAGTTCCAGTCGCAGCTCCTGCATTGCGCCTTCGGTCTGGGCGTGCGAGCCCGTCATCACCTTGACGGCCAGCGCTTCGCATTCGTGCTCGCGCAGGCTTTCGCGCAGCACAGCCCAGGCCAAGGGGCCATGTTCATGAAACTGTGCTTCCAGCCAGCTGAACAGCGGGCCGTGGGGGGCGGGCTGCGCGCACAGGGTGGTGTGGTCGTCGTGGGTCAGCTCCTCCAGAAACGCCATGTGCGACAGCAGCAGGCGCGCAGCATGGTCCGCTCGGCTGGCCGTGGGGGTGCGTGGCAGGCGGGGCTGGGGTGGCCAGGGGGAGTCCTTGTCCTTTTTCTTCCAGTTGCTCTTCCAGTCGCCACCCTTGCGGAATGCGGGCCTGTTGTTGCCGTAGCCGCTGCCATTGCCATTGCCATAGCTGCCTGGATATCCTCCGGCCGGTTCCCCTTGGGGCGGCCACGTTCCGGCATCGGGCGGGGCGTCCCAGGACGGCGGTTCGTGATCGTAGGCCGCCGGGGCCTGCCGGGCTGGCGCACTGCCTGCGCCAGGGTGGCCAGAGTAGCCAGAGTGGGAGGACCGGGGTGCCTCGCGCGACGTGGCCTGGCCCCACAGGTCGGCCAGGTCCTGGGCCTTGAGCTGGGTCAGGTCCGCCAGATCGCTGAGCACCTGGCGCTTGAGCACGCCATCGGGCAGTGCCGTCCACAGCGGGCGGGCGTTGCTGGCCATGTGGGCGCGGCCCTCGGCGGTGGCCAGATCGCAGCCATCACTTGCTGATTCAACCAGGAAGCGGCTGAGCGGCACGGCCTCGCTCACGTGCCGGGCAAAAGCGTCCGTGCCGTTGGCGCGGATGAAGCTGTCGGGGTCATGCTCTGCAGGCAAGAAGAGGAATTTGATGCTGCGCGTGTCCGTGGCGTGGGGCAGGGCGCCGTCGAGTGCCTTGCGCGCAGCGCGCCGACCTGCCGCGTCGCCATCGAAGCTGAACACCACCGATTCGGTGAAGCGCAGCAGCTTTTGCACATGTTCAGGCGTGCAGGCCGTGCCCAGCGTGGCCACCGCGTTCGGAAAGCCCAGCTGCGCAAGCGCTACCACGTCCATGTAGCCTTCGGTGACCAGCGCGTAGCCGTGCTCGCGGATGGCGGTGCGCGCCTCGAAAAGGCCATACAGTTCGCGCCCCTTGTGGAACACCGGGGTTTCGGGTGAGTTGAGGTACTTGGGCTTGTCATCGCCCAACACCCGCCCGCCAAAGCCGATGCATTCGCCCTTGACGTTGCGGATGGGGAACATCACCCGGTCGCGAAACCGGTCATAGCGCTTGCCGCCATCTTCGTCGTTGACGATGACCAACCCGCTCTCTTCCAGCAGCGGGTCGTCGTATTGCGGGAACACGCTGGCCAGGCTGCGCCAGCCCTCCGGTGCATAGCCCAGGCCATAGCGCTTGGCCACGGTGCCCGAGACGCCGCGGCCTTTGAAGTAACCGATAGCGCGTTGTGATTCGCGCAGGTGGCGTCGGTAGGCGTCGGCGGCTTTTTCGAGCACATCGGTCAGCGTGGCCTGCTTTTGGCGGGCGGCGGCGGCGCGCTCTTTTTCCTGTGGGGAGATGTCGTCGTCCGGTACCTGCAGGCCCACCTGCTGGGCCAGATCCTGTACCGCCTCGACAAACCCCATACCCGCGTGTTCCATGAGGAAACTGATGGCATTGCCGTTCTTTCCACACCCAAAGCAGTGGTAGAACTGCTTGGCGGGGCTGACGCTGAACGAGGGGGATTTTTCGCCGTGGAAGGGGCACAGCCCCATGAAATTAGCGCCACCTTTCTTCAATGGCACGTAGCGGCCCACGATGTCGACCACATCGACGCGGGCAAGCAACTCCTGAATGAAAGACTGTGGGATCGTCACACCCCGTATTGTCCGCGTAAACTATTTGTTACCAGATATTGCAGAAGCGGGGCTTTCGGCATGGCAGTCACGTTGCGGCACCAGGCGGTGGGTGGGGCAGGCACCCCGGCGCAGCACATGCTGCGGCGCCGGGATGTGGCTGCGCTGCTGCCGCTGGTGGCAACAGGCCTGTGGCCCACGCCCGCACAGGCGGCGCCGGTGCTGCGTGTGCTGTCCTGGCCCGGGTATGCCGATCCCGATATCGTGGCGGTTTTCGAGAAGCGCCATGGCGCCAAGGTGGAGATCACCACCGTCGCCTCTGACGATGTGCTGCGTGCCAAGCTGGCCAACCCCCAGGGAGCCGGTTTTGACCTGGTGGCCGCCAATACGGCCGAAATTGCGCGGCTGGTGGCCCGCCGGCTGCTCGCACCGTTGCCCGTGCACAACATCCCCAACACAGAGCGGCAGCTGCCGCGCTTTCGGCAACTGCATGCCATCGCTGGCATTGCGCAGGGTTCGGACGTGTATGCGATGCCCTACACCTATTCAGAGATGGGGCTGATCTACGACCGCCAGCAGATCACTACCCCGCCTGCCTCCATTGCCGTGCTGTGGGACCCCCGCTGGCGCGGGCGCGTGCTGGCATTTGACGGCAGCAGCCACGGTTTTTCGCTGGCTGCGATGTACCGGGGGATGGCGCCGTTCCATATCCCCGCCGCGCAGTTTGGCCCGCTGGCGCGGGATCTGGTGGCCCTGCGCCGCAACGTGCGCTCGTTTTACAGCCTTCCCGAAGAGTCGCTGGAGCTGTTTCGCAAACACCGCATTGCGGTCATGCATGCCAACTATGGCCAGCAGCAGCTCAAGCAGTTGCGGGATGCGGGTCTGGATGTGGGCTACGTGGTACCGCGCGAAGGGGCGCTGGCCTGGCTCGACTGCTGGGCCATCACCCGCCGGTCCACCCAGGTGGCGCTAGCCACCGAGTGGATCAACTACATGCTCGACCCCTCCGTCAGCCGCGAACTGACCCGGCGCCAGGGCCTGGCCAACACGCTCGAAGAGCCGCACGCGCTGTCGGGCGATGCCCCCGCAGGCGCCATTGTGTGGCTGGAGCCCGTGGAGGACGAGGCCCGCCGCGCGCAGCTGTGGCAGCGCATCCTGTCGGGCGACCGACCGAACCGGTTCTGAGCCATGAAAACCCGCATGAAATGGGGCATTGCGCTGCGGCTGGGGATGCTGCTCGCGTCCTTCAGTGTGTTTGCGGCCATTCTTGCGGGTTACTACACCTTTGATTCCAGCCGCGCGCGCCTGCAGGGGCGGGCCGAACAGGCGTTGCTGGCCACCACGCAGGTGCTGGCGCGCCACATGCAAGCCGGCTTTGGTACCGTGGCGCGCGACACGGCTTTTCTGGCCAGTGTGGCGGCCATAGAGCAGGACAAGAATGTGCTGGCTGATGTGTTCCGTGCCAGCTTGATCACACACCCGAGCTACCTGCAGATCCGCTTCATTGGCGTGCAGGACTTTGGCCTGGAGCTGGTACGCATCGACCGCACTGGCGACGCGTGGGTCCGCGCCAGCGAGGACGAACTGCAGGAGAAGGCCCACTTCCCCTTTGTGTTCGAAACCCTGGCGTTGGCGCCGGGCGAGGTCTATGTGTCGGAGTTCGGCATCAACCACGAAGGCGCAGCCGATGCCGAGCCGCTGCCCGTGTTCAGCATGGCTTCGCCCGTGGTGCGGGGTGGCCAGGTGCGTGGCGTGGTGGTGGTGCGTGTGGCGGCGCAGCATTTCCTGCGTAGCTTCAACACAGCGCTGCCCGCGCCTTATGGCTTCTTCCTCAGCAACCGCTGGGGCGATTTTCTGGTGCACCCGGACGCCAGCCAGACCTTCGGGTTCGACCGGGGCCAGCGCATCCTGATCCAGGACAGCTTTGCGCCCGTGGCCGCACTGGTCGGGGGCCGCCAGGAAGAAGTGGTGCTCAGCCTGCCCGGCACTGACGACGAAGAGGCCCGCGTCTTCTCGTTCGTGCGCATGCCCTTCGGGCGTGAGGGGGAAGATCGGTTCATGGTGGTGGGGCTCTCGCAGCCACTGGCGGCGGTCCAGGGCGAGGTGGTGAACCTGGGCAACAGCATCCTCAAGATTCTGCTGGTGCTGAGTGCCGTGGGGGTGGTGCTGGCGGCGCTGGTTTCGCGCGTGGTCACCCAGCCCCTCAAAGCCATGGTGCGCGCCACGCAGGCACTGCCGCAGGGCCGTCCCCACGGCGTGCTGCCGGTGGATCGCGAGGACGAGGTGGGTGAGCTGGCGCGCAGCTTTCAAGACATGGAGCAGCAGATCCTGCGCCAGATGAATGAACTCAACGCCAGCCGCGATGCCATGGCCCACCTGGCACACCACGACGCACTCACCGGCCTGCCCAACCGCCGCATGTTCGAGCAGCGCCTGGCGCAGGCGCTGGAGCTATCGCGCCGCAGCGGGCGTGACTGCGCGCTGCTGTTTGTGGACCTGGATGACTTCAAGGCCATCAATGACGGGCGGGGGCACGCCGTGGGCGACCTGGTGTTGCAGGCCGTGGCCCGCACCATCGTAGGCGCCGTGCGCCAGGCCGACACCGTGGCCCGGCTTGCGGGCGACGAATTCACCGTGTTGTGCGAGAACGTGGATTCCGAAGATGCGGCCCTGCAGATCGCTGCCAAGCTGGAGCAGGCCTTCGAGTCTCCGCTCGACATCGAAGGCCAGCCCTTCCCGGTGCGAGCCAGCATCGGCGTGAGTCTGTTCCCGCGCGACGCGCACGACGCGCACACGCTGCTGGCCAGCGCCGACGCGGCGATGTACCGTATCAAGCAGAGTCGCCGCCGAAGGGTTTGAGTCAGCCTGGGGCGGTAGGCTGCGTTCTGTTTACCTCTCAGCACCGACCCATGACCTCCATCTTTGACCAGCACCTGCCCCGCACCGAAGCCAACTTCGCTGCCCTGTCCCCCCTGTCGTTCATCGAACGCACGGCCGAGGTCTACCCCGACCGTCTGGCCATCGTGCACGGCACGCTGCGCCAGACCTGGGCACAGACCTACGCGCGCTGCCGCCAGCTGGCCAGCGCGCTGACCCAGGCCGGCATTGGCAAGAACGACACCGTGGCCGTGATGCTGCCCAACACCCCACCCATGGTGGAGGCGCACTTTGGCGTGCCCATGGCCGGCGCGGTGCTCAACACCCTCAACACCCGGCTCGACCCGGAGGCCATCGCCTTCATGCTCGACCACGGCGAGGCCAAGGCCGTCATCGTGGACCCGGAGTTCATCGGCACCATGGCCAAGGCACTGGCCCTGCGCACGGGCACTACCCCCATACGCGTGATCGAGGTGCAGGACGCGCTTTATGGACCCGCAGTTCAAAGCCTGGGCGGCACCGACTACGAAGCCTTTGTGGCCAGCGGCGATGCGGCCTTTGCCTGGAGCCTGCCCGCCGACGAGTGGGATGCGATTGCGCTCAACTACACATCCGGCACCACCGGCAACCCCAAGGGCGTGGTCTACCACCACCGGGGTGCCGCCAGCAATGCCATCAGCAACGTGCTGGAGTGGGACATGCCCAAACATGCGGTGTACCTGTGGACGCTGCCCATGTTCCACTGCAACGGCTGGTGCTTTCCGTGGACCATCGCAGCCCGCGCAGGCGTCAACGTGTGCCTGCGCAGGGTGGACGCGCAGGCCATCTTCGACGCCATTCGCACCCACGGCGTAACCCACTACTGTGGCGCGCCCATCGTGCACGGCCTGCTGGTCAACGCGCCCGACGCGATGAAGGTGGGCATCCCCGCAGGCGTCAAGGCCATGGTGGCGGGCGCCGCGCCACCGGCCTCGATGATCGAGGGCATGGAAAAAATGGGGTTCGACCTGACCCATGTGTACGGCCTGACCGAGGTGTATGGCCCCGCCACCGTGTGTGCCAAACACGAAGCCTGGGATGCCCTGGACATTGGCGAGCGCGCCCGCCTCAACGCCCGCCAGGGCGTGCGCTACCACCTGGAGCGCGATGTGCGCGTGCTCGACCCCGAGACCATGCTGCCCGTGCCACAGGACGGCGAAACCATGGGCGAGATCATGTTCAAGGGCAACATCGCCATGAAGGGCTACCTCAAGAACCCCAAGGCGACGGAAGAAGCGTTTGCAGGCGGCTGGTTCCACAGCGGCGACCTGGCCGTGCAGTACCCCGACGGCTACATCAAGATCAAGGACCGCAGCAAGGACATCATCATCTCGGGCGGCGAGAACATCTCGTCCATCGAGGTCGAAGACGTGCTCTACCGCCACCCCGACGTGCTGGCCGCCGCCGTGGTGGCCAAGCCCGACCCCAAGTGGGGCGAGACGCCCTGCGCGTTTGTGGAGCTGAAGGCCGGTGCGCAGACCACGCCCGAAGACATCGTGGCGCATTGCAAGAAGCATCTGGCGGGCTTCAAGGTGCCGCGTGCCGTGGTGTTTGGCGAGCTGCCCAAGACCAGCACCGGCAAGATCCAGAAGTTCGAGCTGCGCAAGCAGGCCGGGTCGGCGGCCGCCATCAACGTCTGATCACCCGGCTCAGCCAAAACCGCACGCCAGCGTCTGCCGACCGTCCTCCAGGTTGTATTCGGACTTCCAGTAGTGCCGGTCTTCGATGGCGGTGAACTCCACGCCAGGCCCGGTCGGGTAGGCCGTCGCGAAAGGGCGGCGCAGGATCACGAGCAACTCGCACCGGGGCGGCCAGTCCGCCACCTCGTCGATAACGTTGCCCTGCGCCAGTTCGGCCTCCAGGATCGCACGCAGCGGGGCGGCCTGCGCGGCGAGAACCTGTTGGCGGCTCATGCGCAGGACTGGCTGGCGGCAAGGGGCCTCGCCGACCGCTGGGTCGCCGCATCGTCCAGCAGCCGCTGCAGCGCCTGCACCTGCCACTGGTGCTCCGGCTCAAACGCCGAGAGGTCTTGCACCGCATACCCGCCATAGGCATACACCGTGGCATAGGCCGCGTAGCTGGCGGCCTCCAGCGCCCGGCCCGCCAGCGCGTTGGCCACAGCGTAGGTGGCCGACACGGCGGCATGGGCCGACCCGTCCAGCGACTGCGAGCCCCGGTGGTGCGAGGCCACCGCTTTCAGCCGCTCTGCTGCGTTGGCCAAAGTGGCCGCATCCACCGTGCCCGCCGTGAACGCGGCCAGCACGTCGAGGCCCTCGATGGCCTCCGGATCTTCCAGCAGATGGCGCACGCGCTGCACACAGGCCAGGCCAAAGGCCAGGCGCAGCGGGGTGTGGGCGTCGCTGGCCAGCCCGCAGTCGGTTGCCAGTTGGGTGAGAGCGGCGTTCATGGTGTGAGTCCTTTCCAGCGGCTGATTAATTTGCAGAGCTTTGCTATCAATTAAATAGCTGTTTGCGCAATCAGGATAAGCGCCAGGGCCTGTTTTTATCAAAATCCTGGCGCTGCGCAGCCGGCGCAGGAAATTGTGGCGGCCCGTGGGCCGCGCGTCCAGCCGGGCAGAGGAGGTGGCGGCTTAGCTCGCTATGCTGCAAGGCCCTCCAGCCAGACCCGTGGCGACATGCCCACCTTCTGCGCAAACACGCGCGACAGCGCCGAGGGGTTGGCGTAACCCAACTCGTTGGCAATCGACTTCAACGACCGTCCGCCGCGCAGATGGGCCTGTGCCAGCGTCAGCCGCCAGTGCGCCAGGTAGTCGGCGGGGGTGTCGCCCACCACCGCCTTGAAGCGGGCCGCAAACGCACTGCGCGACATGCCTGCCTGCTGCGCCATCTGCGCCAGGCTCCATGGCTGGCCCGGCGCATCGTGCAAGGCGGTGAGGGCGCGGGCCAGGGCAGGGTCGGCGAGACCCGTGAGCAGGCCGGGCGGCATGTGCGCCTGCTCGGGGTGGTCCAGCAGCCAGCGCAGCAGCTGCAGCAGCACCACTTCAAACAGCCGGTCGGCCAGCACGCGGTGGCCGCAGCGCAGGCGGTCGGTTTCGGCAAACAGCAGGTCAAGGGACTGCTGCAGCCCGTCCACCTTGCCCAGGGGCAGCAGCACCAGCGGGGGCAGGGCGCGGGCCAGCGGGTGACTGGCACCACCGTCAAAGTCCAGCGCCGCGCAGGTGAAGTCCGAGCCCTCCGTGGGTGCATTGTGAAAAAAATGCTCTAGCGGTCGGGCGTAGAAGAGCAGGCTGGGCTCGGCTACCTCCAGCCGCTCCGGTGGCCCCGCCTGGGGCTGGTGCGTCACCACCATCTCGCCACGGCGCAGCACATGCAGAAACCCGCGCCCGGGCGCCGCCGCAAAGTGGGTCACGCCGCACAGCGGGCCGCTGTGGAACAGGTGGGCGCGCACCCGAAAGCGCTCCAGCAGCGACGACAGCCGGTCAAACGGAGCGGGTGCCTGCGTTGGCAGAGGCGTGGTGCAGGTGTCGCGGGCATTCATGGTGATTATGGATGATTGGGTATGAATAATGGATTTTATGTGTCCAATGGTACGAGCTGACGCTGGACACTGCAAGGGTGCTGAGAACAGGCACTCGGTGCTTAACCCCTTAACCAAGCACCGGCCCTTTAAACCAAACTGTCTTTCATGACCTTCAAGGAAATCCACACCATGTCCGCTAGCTCCTCCTCCGTTGCCCGCGTCCCCCTCGTTGACCGCACCGCCGCCACCGGCTCCGTGCGCACCGTGCTCGACCAGATCCACGGCGCTTTCGGTGCCACCCCCAACATGTTCCGCGCGGTGGCCAACTCGCCTGCCGCGCTGCAAAGCATGTGGGCCGCCTTTGGTGCGCTGGGTGGCGGCGTGATCGGTGCCGCACTGGGCGAGCAGATCGCCGTGGCCGTGGCCAACCGCAATGCCTGCGACTACTGCCTGGCCGCCCACACCGCGCTGGGCCGCAAGGCAGGCGTGAGCGGCGACGATTTGGCCGCCGCGCAGTCGGGCGAATCCGCCGACCCGCGCACCGCCGCCGTGCTGCGCTTTGCGCTGAAGCTGGTCAATGAACGTGGCCAGGTGGATGCCACCGATGTGCAGGCGCTGCGCGACCACGGCTGGAGCGACGAGCACATCGTCGAGATCGTTGCCCATGTGGCGCTCAACCTGTTCACCAACTACGTGAACGTGGCGCTCGCGGTGCCGGTGGATTTCCCCGGCGTCAAGCTGCGTCCCGCACGCTGAACAAAGGAGCGGCGCGTGTCTTGCCTACGGGCCGGATTGCGCGCTGCCCCCTGGCGCGGCATGTGCCGTGTCAGTGCCATGCGCTGGGGGCAGGGCAGTGGGGCCGGCACTCCCACGTGCCGGACTCCATGTGTGCGCTTTTTGCACGCGTGACCTGCCGCAAAGTCGTTTGTCGGGGCGGCGGGCCTGCCGCACCATGGCCGTTCTCTTGCCACCCTACCCCAAGGAAGCTACCGCCATGACCCCCGCCCGCGACGAGCACGCCATCGACACCCTGCCACGCCTGGAGGCCTTGCTGGGCCCACTCAGCGATGCCTCCGTTCACAAAGAGCTTCCGTATGTGCACCCCGCCTACCGCGCCATGATCGCGGCGTCGCCCTTTGCCGTGCTGGCCACCACCGGCCCTGGCGGGCTGGATGCCTCGCCGCGTGGTGACCCGGCAGGCTTTGTGCAGCTGCAGGACGATAAGACCCTGCTCCTGCCCGAGCGCCGCGGCAACAACCGCGCCGACAGCCTGCGCAACATCGTGGCAGACCCGCGCGTGGCGCTGCTGTTTCTCATCCCCGGCGTGGGCGAAACCCTGCGCGTCAACGGCCACGCGCGCATCAGCGTGGCGCCCGACCTGCTGGTGCGGTTCGTGGTCAACGGCCAGTCGCCCAAATGCGTGATCGTCGTTGATGTGCAAGCCGTGTACTTCCAGTGCGCCCGCGCCATACAGCGCTCGCGCCTGTGGAGCGCTGTACCGCCTGGCACCCCGCGCACGGTGCCGACCCCCGGCGCCATCCTCGCGTCCATCACGCAGGGCCGGTTTGACGGCGCCACTTACGACCGCGAACTGCCCGCGCGCCAGCAAGCCACGTTGTATTGATGGACAGGGTGTGTGCGGGCCAAGGTGCTCCTGTGCCCGAGTGCGCCTGCGAACCAACCTGCACAATGGACCCGGCTGGCTCACCAGCCCCTTAAAACGAATTGCGTGTCTGCGATCTACCGAAGCCGTTCAGGCTGAGCTCGTCGAAGCCTTGTGCAGCGCTCCGACAAGCTCAGCGTGAGCGGATTGTTGAACGCAGCCGATAGCAGTGGAGGTGCAATGGATTCCGTGCTGTTGATCGTAGCCCTGGGCGCCGTGGCCGCCGGGTTTGTGCAGGGCCTGTCGGGCTTCGGCTTTGGCATGGTGGCCATGTCGTTCTGGGCCTGGACGCTGGAACCCCGCCTGGCCGCGCTGCTGGCGGTGTGCGGCGCGCTCACCGGCCAGCTGGTGGCGGCGGCCACGGTGCGCCGGGGGTTTGACCGGGTGCGCCTGCTGCCCTTTGTGCTGGGTGGCCTGGTGGGCATCCCCATTGGCGTGGCCGTATTGCCCCGGCTGGACATGGACGCGTTCAAGGTCATCCTGGGCACGCTGCTGGTGCTGTGGTGCCCGGCCATGCTGATGGCCAAACAGCTGCCCCGCAATACCCGGGGCGGCCGCGTGGCCGACGCGGTGGTGGGCCTGGCCGGTGGGGTGATGGGTGGTCTGGGTGGTTTTACCGGCGTGCTGCCCACGCTATGGTGCACGTTGCGCGGCATGGACAAGGATGTGCAGCGCGCCATCATCCAGAACTTCAACCTGGCCATGCTGATGGTGACCTTCATCACCTATCTTGCCACCGGCCTGGTCACCCGCGAAGCTCTGCCGCTGCTGGCCATCGTCATACCTGCCATGCTGGTGCCCACTCTGCTGGGCGCCAAGCTGTACCACGGCATCAGCGAGGCGAGGTTTCGGCAGATTGTGTTGGGGATGCTGACGGCGTCGGGGGTGGCGATGTTGATGGCGGGGGTGCCGAAGGTGCTGGGGCGTTGGTTGTGACAAGCGGGTATCTAAAGAAGCAGGTTCCGGCATGCCGCCTTTTGCTCAGCTTGTCGGTGCGAAGCACGATGGCGGCAATTTTTCTCGAATTCAGCTCAGTCTCATCACCACGCCTTCACCCAAACAACCCATGAGTCCACGCCATCACAGGAGTGGACGCGTGAAGCATAAAGTGCCAAGTTCAAGCCCCGGGGTGCGCGCCGCTCCGCACAACCTGTATCCATCATGATGACTCCAGATCATCTCCTAACCGTCGAGCGAGTTGCTCGGGAGCACCATGATCTCGTGGCAGCGCTGCTCTACAGATACTTGTCGGAGTTGGGCGCCAGTACGGACTACCCGTACTTGCACCTGTACTGGCAGGAGGCGGGGCGAACGCCGTACCTATTTCGAGTGGGCGACAACGTGGCGGGATTTGCTCTCGTCCGAAACATTGAGCGCGGGCTGCATGAGATAGCTGAGTTCTGGGTTGAGTCACGCTATCGGCGCCGCAGCGCGGGGAGGGCGGCCGCCTTGGCGCTCTTCCAAGCGCATCCGGGCGAGTGGTCTGTCGCAAGCTATCCTGGCAATGTTGGAGCCGAGTTGTTTTGGCGTAACGCCACTGCGGGGTTTCGTCCTCACATTGCGCCTTCCCATGATCGTGGCGCATCCGTGTATCGTTTTCGGTCTCCAGCAGATGCGGGTAACACTCTGCTGCCAGAGTCGGCTTCGCCGTCCGCTGAGCGCTAACGTCAAGCGTCACACGATTCAACATCACATCCCATTCGCGATCCTATGCCTCCACTCGAGTACCGTCACAACGTACCGCTAGATCCAGTCGAAGTTGTTCGGGTCTTCGATGCGTCAGGGATCACGCGTCCAACCTCTGACCTTCCCCGAATCGCGCGCATGTTCGCGGCGCCGAGTCTCGTGATCTCGGCCTGGGAAGATGGACGCCTGGTGGGACTGAGTCGATCACTCACCGACTACGCCTACTGCTGCTACCTCTCTGACCTTGCTGTCGACAAGGCTCTTCAGGGTCGAGGCGTGGGCAAGGAACTGATCAGGCGGACGCAGGCGGTCATTGGCGAAGAGGTCGCTCTCATACTGCTGTCAGCGCCGAATGCGATGTCCTATTACCCTGCAATCGGCTTTCAACGTGCTGAGAACGCATTTGTCATCCGGCGAAAGAGGTGACGCCGAGTTGGTAGTCTTTAAGTGGGAGCCCCTACGGCGCGCCGCCTGGCCTGCGAGGTGTGCTGGCTATCATCGGCCTCGTGTGCCAGTCGTCATGCCACCATCTTCCGCTTGGCTCGAACGTCTGGCTGCACAAAGCCCACCGCCGGGGAACGCAGGCATTGCCGTCCGAACTCACGAACTTCACTGGGAGTGCAAATTGCAAAACTTCTACATGCCACTTCAACTGGCCCCTACAGCGCTCTCCCAGCCAATCCTTCCCAACTGGTCGTTCAATCTCTTTCAGGTCAACTTGGGAGCGACTTCAAACGCCAAGGTAGAGCAAGCCGTGCTGGAGAAGGTTGGCAGTTACGGCAAGCAAATCGGCAGGCTCGCAGAGGCGCTGGAAGTTGTAATCCACCAACTCCATCTTCTCGACAGCGCGGACCTTTCGCGTGAAGACAAGGATGCACTGCAAGTATTCCTTGGCGACGTTGCAGCGGTTCGCAAGATCAAGTCAGGCCTTCAGTCCTGAACGGCCTGTTCCGGCACAGCTTGTCGAAGCCTTGCGCGTCGCTTCGACAAGCTTGTGGGGCTCGCAGCGTGAAGGGTTTCAAGTCCGGCTGCAGATGGAGGCGTTGATGCCGAGGCATCAACGCCTCCATCTCAATCCCCCATCACTACCCCTTCACGCCGTGGGTCGGCCCCGCCCATCCACAGCTTCTTCCCATGCGCCTGCCCGCGCGTGATGGCCTGCAACCCGCTCGTCATATTCATCTCACGCACCTCGGCGCCGCGGGCGCGCAGGGCTTCCACCGTGGCGGGTGGGAAGCGCTTTTCTTCCAGCAGCGTGGGTCCGTTCATCGAGCCGAAGTTGGGCAGGTTGATGGCCTGCTGGGGCATCAGGCCCCAGTTGAGCACGCCGTAGAGCGTCTTGGCGGTGTAGTGGATGATGGCCGCGCCGCCGGGGCTGCCGCCGCTCATCAGCAGCTCGCCGGTGGCCTTGTCGAACACGAGGGTGGGGGCCATGGACGAGCGGGGGCGTTTGCCGGGCTGCACGCGGTTGGCAATGGGCTGGCCCTGGGCGTCGGTGGGGGCAAAGCTGAAGTCGGTGAGTTCGTTGTTCAGCAAGAAGCCCTTGACCATCTGCCGCGCGCCGAATTGGTCTTCGATGGTGGTGGTCATGGCCACAGCGTTGCCGAAGGCGTCGACGATGCTGATGTGGCTGGTGCCGTATTCGGGCTGGTCGGGCATGGGGGCGTGGCTGGTCTTCACGGCGGCCGGGTTGCCGGGCTGGGCGACCTTCATGCTTTGCGTGCCGATGAGCTTGGCGCGTTCGGCCAGGTAGGCGGGGGCGATCAGGCTGGTCCAGCTGCCGCCGGGGGGCTGCACAAAGTCAGGGTCGGCCACGTACAGCGCACGGTCGGCAAAGGCCAGGCGGGCGGCTTCGGTGTACAGGTGCAGCCAGTCGGCTGAGGGAATACCGTCTTGCAGCGGCTTGGCGGCGGCGTCGGTGTTTTTCAGGATACCCAAGATCTGCCCGATGGCAATGGCGCCCGAGCTGGGTGGCGGGAAGCCGCAGATGCGGAAGTCTTTGGTCTGCACCTGGTAGTCGTGGCACAGCGCTTCGCGCTTTTTGGGCTGGTAGCCGGCCAGGTCGGCCATGCTGAGTTTGCCGGGGTTGGTGGGGTGTTTTTGTACCTTGTCGACGATGGCCTGGGCGATTTCGCCTTCGTGCAGGGCCTTGCTGCCTTCGGCGGCGATACGGCGCAGCACGGCGGCCAGCTCGGGGTTGCGCAGGTTCACACCCACATCGCGCGCGTCGCCGTCGGCCTTGTAGAAATAGGCGGCAGCCACCGGGTCCTTCTTGAGGTGCGGGTCGGCCTTGACCAGGGTGTTGAGCCGTGCGCTGATTTTGAAGCCGCCTTCGGCCAGGGTGATGGCGGGTTGGAACAGGGTGGCCCAGGGCAGCTTGCCGTGCTGCTTGTGCGCCATCTCCAGCATGCGCACGGTGCCGGGCACGCCGACCGAGCGGCCGCCCACCACGCCATCGTAGAACTGCACGGGTTTGCCGTCGGGGCCGAGAAAGAGTTTTTCGTCCGCAGCGGCGGGGGCTGTCTCGCGGCCGTCGTAGGCCTCCACGGTTTTGCCGGTGCTGTGCAGAAGGAAGGCGCCGCCGCCGATGCCGCTCGATTGCGGCTCCACCAGGGTCAGCACCATCTGCACGGCAATGGCTGCGTCGATGGCAGAACCCCCGGCCTTGAGGATCTGGTAGCCCGCATCCGTGGCCAGCGGGTTGGCGGCGGCCACGGCAAATTTCTCGGTGGCCCAGCCGGGCTTTTCGGTGTAGCCGGACGAGCCTTCGGGCTGGGCGGGCACGGTGTAGGCGAACTGTGACGGGGCGCTGGCGCAGCCTGCCAGCAGCACGGCCGAGGCCAGCAGGCTCAGGCTGAAGGTGATGGCACGAGGGGAGGGCAAGGGGTGCGTGGTGGTTTTGGGCATGGACAACTCCTGGGTGGCGAGACGCGAAGGGGCGAAGAAGTGGCCATGGTACGCGGACCGGCCGGAGCGACGCCGGGGCGTTACATCGCGCTACAGGCTCCGAAAATTTGGGTGTTTTTAGCCTATAGCGCTTATTCATCAAGCGTTAATAGCTATAAATAGCATAGCATTCAAGCACCCGTCATGCTGGCATGGGCCCGGGCCGCCCGTCTTCCACCACAAAGCGGGCGAGCGTGGTGGCGGCACTGTCCGCGCGCAGCGGGTCGTCCAGCACGCGCAGGGTGGTGGTCCAGCGCGTGGGGGTGATGTCTGCCAGCCCATAGCCGCGCTGGTCGCAGCGGGCCAGCAGCACATGCGGGTTGTGCCGGGCGATGCCATCCACCTTATCTTGTGTGGTGCCCGAGCGCGAGCTGATGGACGTGCCGCAGAACTCGCTGGCCACCACGGGCGACTCCGGGCGATCGGGATTGGCGTGCACTCTGCACACATAGTTCTGGTGGATGTCGCCGCCCAGCAGCACGGTGTTGCGCGGGGCGTGCTGTGCCACGGCCTGCAGCAGGCGCGCGCGGGCTGCGGGGTAACCGTCCCAGCTGTCGGCGGACGTAACGCCCGAAGGGTAGTGGCGCGGCGAAAACAGGGTTTGCTGCGCCAGCACGCTCCAGCGGGTGGCGTCTTTGGTGTGTGCGTCGGCGCCCAGGCCGGTGTCCAGCCACTGCTCTTGCGCCGCGCCCAGCAGCGTGCGGGCGGGGCTGGCCAGGTCGGCGCAGTCTGCCGCGCGCACAGCGCCCGCGCTGGTGGACTGGGGCGTGCGGCAGGCCTGCCAAGTGCGGTACTGGCGGCTGTCCAGCAGGTGGATGTGGGCCAGGCGCCCCCAGCGAAGGCGGCGGTAGACCTGCAGGGCATCCCAGCGGGTGCCGGAGGCGGGGCCGTTCAGGCTGGCGGCGCGCAGCGGCATGTTTTCGTAAAAGGCTTGCCATGCGGCGCGTCGCAGCGTCAGAAAGCTGCCATCGTCGCCCTTACCGGTGCCACTGGCGTAGTCGTTCTGCACCTCGTGGTCGTCCCAGGTCACGGCCCAGGGGCTGGCAGCGTGGGCGGCTTGCAGGGCGGGGTCGCTTTTGTGCAGGGCGTAGCGGTCTCGAAAATCCGCCAGCGTGGTGGCGTGGCGCAGGTTGTGGGTGCGCGCCAGGTCGGTGGTGTTTTTCGGCGTCGCGTATTCGTAGATGTAGTCGCCCAGGAACAGCACCAGGTCGGGCTGGTCGGCCACCAGATGGTGCCAGGCGGCGTAGTGGCCATGTTCCCAGCGCTGGCACGAGGCAAAGGCCAGCCGCAGCGTGGCGGGCAAGTCGCCGAGCGCTGGCGCGGTGCGCGTGCGCCCCGTGGCGCTGACGGCATTGCCCAGCATGAAGCGGTAGTGGTACCAGCGGCCGGGCGCCAGGCCGCGCAGTTCTACATGCACGCTGTGGCCGAGCGCTGGCAGGGCGGTGGCTTCGCCTTTTTGTACGATCTGTGCAAAACGCACATCGTGCGCCACCTCCCACCGCACGGTGTGGGTGGCCTGCATCAGCGCCGGGTCGGCCAGCACCAGCCGCGTCCACAGCACCACACCGTCGGGCGCCGGGTCTCCACTGGCCACGCCCAGCGCGAAGGTGTTGCTCTGTAGTGCTGGTGCGTTGCTCCATGCCCAGCGGGGCAGTTGGGTGGCAGCGGCGGCCAGGATGGCCTTCCGCAAAAATGCGCGTCTCTGCTCTGGATTCATTGCGGGGCGCTGGATAGGTGCGCTGCGCTTAGAACCGGCGCGGCCCAGGCCAGCGGCCGCCGCGCAAGGGCCGCCAAGCTGCGGATGCGGCGCTTCGCTTGCGTGCGCTGGTGGCGTCCCCCTCCCGAAGGAGAGGGGGAAGGCGCCGAAGGCGACTCAGGGGGTGCTTCACTATGCCGCCATGACCCGGTTCTTGCCTGATCGCTTGGCCAGGTACATCGCCTGGTCGGCGCGGCGGATGGCGTCGGGGCTGCCTTCGCTGTCGTGCAACTGGGCCACACCAGCGCTGAACGTGATGAGCACCTTCTCGCTGCCCTGCAGGAAGAAGCGTGTGGTCAGCTCGCGCTGCAGCCGCGTCATCGCGGCCACGCCGCTTTCTACCGAAGTGTCGGGCAGCACCAGCACGAACTCTTCGCCGCCATAACGCGCCAGCAGGTCCTGTGGCCGCATGACTTCGCGTGTGACTTGGGCCAGGTGCACCAGGGCCGCATCCCCGCCCGAGTGGCCCAGGCGGTCGTTGATGGTCTTGAAATTGTCCACGTCCAGCAGCGCCAGGCACAGCGGCGAGCCCAGGCGGCGCGCGCGGGCGATTTCGCGCTCCATGGCTTCGTCCAGGCCCTTGCGGTTGAGCGAGCCGGTGAGCGGGTCGTGCCGGGCCTGGGCGCTGGCGCGGTCCAGCTCTTCCTGCAGCTTGGCGACTTCGGCACGCTTGGCTTCGGTGCGCTCGCGCAGGTCGTGAAGCTCGTCGTGGGCCACACGGCTGTCCAGCGCCATCGAACGGGTGGCGGTCATCACCTCTTGCAGCACGGGGGCGATTTCCTCAAGGGTGTTGGCCTTGCCGATCAGGTCGGCGCAGCGTGCCATGGTGCCCTGGTAGGTGGTGCTGGACGCCGTGATTTTGGCCAGCCGTTCGATGAAGGTGGCCAGCATGTCCTTCATCTGCTCCTGCGCTTCCACGGTGCGCGCCTTGGCCTCGGTCTGCTTGAAGATCACGTCCTTGAGCCGGCGCTGCACATCGTCCAGTCGGCGCAAAGTGAGCGGCGGGGTGGATGCTGCCATCAGCGCCTCGGCCTGGCCGTGCAGCCAGCGGTCTTCCACGCTGAGCACGGCGATGTTCTCGAACACCATGTGGAGCAGCTCCAGCAGGCTGGAGCGGATGGCGGCCTGGTCTTCGGTGGCAAAAGACAGCCGGTAGGTGAAGTTCCCCAGCATGAGCTGGACGGTGGAGATGGGCGGTGCGGGCTCTTTCAGAAAGGCGATGAGCTTTTGCGCCATCTCGATCACGCGGGCATCGTCTTCGCCCAGCGCGGGCAGCGTGTTGTCGATTAGGCGGGCGAGCATCTGCGCAAACTCGTCCGGCAGGACGCCGGGGTTGCCGGGGGCGGTGGTGCTTGCAGCCGTCTCTACCGGGGCTGCAGCCGCCGCCGGGCTCAGCCCCAGGTTGGCGTAACCGACCAGCACACTTTGTAGCGAAGTCCAGTCTTTGTTGTTGACGGCGCGCTCAAATTGCCCCAAGAGCCGCTTCTGGGCCGGTGTCTGCCCTGGCAGCACCCGCAGGATGTGGTGCAGTTGGCCGTCCGGGAACGGCTGGGGGCTGCGGGTTCCTGCGATCTCGTCGTACAGCGCCAGGTAGTTGTCGGGCGTTGGGGGCAGGCGGCGGGTGGCTAGCTGCTTGAGCGTCTCGCGCGCAATTTCGGAAGGTGGTCGGTCGGCCATGTGCGGACACCAGTGTCAGAGGAGAGCAGGAGGTGCGAGTGTGACACAGCGGCCGCTTTCTGAGGGGCTGGCTCTGCCAAGCCTTGTGGCCTGGCAGGCGCAGGCATCAGTTCACCATCACGAGCTTGCCCATCACCCCCCGTGAACCCATGTGTGCGTAGGCGGCGGGCAGCTCGGCCATGGGCATGGTGCGGTCGATCACGGGCTTGATCTTGCCCTGGGCGTACCACTGCGCCAGCTCGCCCATCATGGCGGCGTTGGCCTTGGGCTCGCGCTTGGCGAAGTCGCCCCAGAACACGCCCACGATGGAGGCGCCCTTGAGCAGCGCCAGGTTGAAGGGCAGGGCCGGGATGGGGCCGGAGGCAAAACCCACCACCAGGTAGCGGCCGCGCCAGGCAATGGAGCGGAACGCGGGCTCGGCAAAGTCGCCGCCCACAGGGTCATAAATCACGTCGGGGCCCTTGCCGTCGGTCAGCGCCTTGATGGCGTCGCGCAGGTTGTCCCTGCTGTAGTTGATGGTGGCGTCGGCCCCGATGGAAGTGCACAGCGCACATTTTTCATCGCTGGAGGCTGCTGCGATCACGCGCGCGCCCATGGCCTTGGCGATCTGGATGGCGGCCGTGCCCACGCCCCCGGCGGCGCCCAGCACCAGCACGGTCTCGCCCGCCTTGAGCTGTGCGCGGTCTACGAGGGCATGGTGCGAGGTGGCGTAAATCATGATGAACGCCGCAGCGTCCACATGCGAAAAGCCATCCGGCAGCGGCATGCACAGGGCTGCTGGGGCGATGGTGTGGGTGCCAAAACCGCCGGTGCCCGACAGGCAGGCCACGTTTTGGCCAACCTTGAGGTGGGTGACGCCTTCGCCCACGGCTGCCACCACGCCTGCGTACTCCGAGCCGGGGACGAAAGGCAGGGGCGGTTTCATCTGGTACTTGTTCTGCACGATCAGCAGATCGGGGAAGTTCAGGCTGGCCGCCTTGATCTCGATCAGCACCTCGCCCGCCTTGGGCGTGGGCGTGGGCAGTTCGGTCCAGGCCAGGGCGTCAACGCCGGTGGGGTTGGTGCAAAGCCAAGCGTGCATGGGAAAAGTCTCCTGTCAATGTGGTCTGCATGATAGGCGGGGCACCCGGGCGCACGATGTCCCACGAGCGACGGAGGGCGGGCCGTTGGGTGTGGGCGGGTGCCCCACCTACAATCCGTTGCAAGCTCTACCGCAACCCATGAAAATTCTGATCTCCAACGACGACGGCTACCAGGCTCCGGGCATCGTGGCGCTGCACGATGCCCTGAAAACCCTCGACGGGGTGGAGGTGGAAGTGGTCGCGCCCGAGCACAACAACAGTGCCAAGTCCAATGCGCTGACCCTGCACTCACCGCTGTATGTGCACAAGGCGCACAACGGCTTCCGTTATGTGAACGGAACGCCGGCCGACTGTGTGCACATCGCCCTGACGGGGCTGCTGGGATACCGGCCCGATCTGGTGGTGTCGGGCATCAACAATGGCGCCAATATGGGTGATGACACCATTTATTCGGGCACGGTGGGCGCGGCCATGGAGGGCTATCTGTTTGGCATTCCGGCCATTGCCCTCTCGCAGGTGGACAAGGGATGGGGCGAGATTGAGGCCGCTGCGGCCAAGGCTCGGGAAATCGTTGCGCAGATGCGCGCCCAGAACCTGGTGACGGAGACGCCCTGGTTGTTGAATGTGAACATTCCCAACATGCCGCTTGCGGCGCTGCAGCCCATCAAGCTGTGCCGCCTGGGGCGCCGCCACGCGGCCGAGCGCGTGATCGTGCAGGAAAGCCCCCGGGGTGAGGCGATGTACTGGATCGGTGGCGCGGGAGCCGCCAAGGACGATGCGGAGGGCACGGATTTCCATGCCACGGCGCAGGGCCATGTGTCCATCACTCCGCTGAAGGTGGACCTGACCGACCACGACAGCCTTGGCTACTGGGCGCAAACGGCGTCCCGGCTTGCAGCAGGGGCGGCTGGCGCCCCCGGACCCTGATGCAGCGCCGCCCCGGATTCCCGGCCCGGCTGCCGGGATCAGGTCCCGCGCCAGTCCGGCCCGCGCCAGTGGCGCCTCCTGCGCGCAATCCAGTGGCGGCATCCCCTGTGGGCGTGGGGCTGGATTCTGCGGCGGTGCGCGCGCGCATGGTGCAGAAGCTGGCAGCAGGCGGCATCACGTCGGCGGCGGTGCTGCAGGCCATGGGCACCGTGGAGCGCCACCGTTTTGTGGACAGCGCCCTGGTCAACCAGGCGTATGAGGACACCAGCCTGCCCATCGGCCTGGGGCAGACCATCTCCAAGCCCAATGTCGTCGCCCGCATGTGCGAATTGCTCCTGGGTGCTGAGGGTGCACGCACCGACGGGCTGGGGCGTGTGCTGGAGATTGGCACGGGCTGCGGCTACCAGGCCGCCGTGCTGAGCCACCTGGCACGCGAGGTCTACACCCTGGAGCGCCTGCGTGGTCTGCACGACAAGGCGCGCAGCAACCTGCGTCCGTTCCGGCTGGCCAATGTGCACCTGCTCTTCGGTGACGGCATGCTGGGCTATGCAAAGGGTGCGCCTTACGCGGCCATCATTGCCGCAGCCGGTGGAGATGCCGTACCCCAGGCCTGGTGCGACCAGTTGGCCGTGGGCGGCAGGCTGGTTGCTCCCATGGCGCTTGCGGGGGGGCAGCAAATGTTGCTTGTAATCGACAAAACCCCACACGGATTGAAACAAAGCGTGCTGGAGCCCGTGCATTTTGTCCCTCTAAAATCGGGGATTGCCTGAAGGGAATTGCTTATGTTCGTATCGCGTGGTCTTGTGGTTGGGTTTACTGTGGCACTGGCGGGTTTGGCGCTCAGTGGCTGCGGCACCCGGCTGAACAAGGCTCCAGTGGAAGACCGAGGCACATCCTCCTCCTCCGCACCTTCGTCCTCTGCACAGCCAGGTGTGGTGGTTGGCACCCCTGTCAAGCCACTGCCAGGTGCCGAAAATGCGGGCAAGCCCGGCTATTACACGGTCAAGCCAGGAGATACCCTCATCCGCATCGGGTTGGAGTCGGGCCAGAGCTGGAAAGACATTGCGCGCTGGAACAGCCTTGACAACGCAAATCTGATCGAAGTGGGCCAGGTCCTGCGTGTGGTGCCACCGGGCGCTGCTTCGCAGGCGGTCGCATCGGACAACGGCGTGGTCACCCGTCCTGTCACGTCTTCCGCCATCACGCCTGCTGCACCTGCAAGCACGCCAGCCCCTGCGGCCAGTTCCGCGAAACCTGCAACATCGGCGGCCTCTGGCCCAGTGGTGGCCGTTGCCCCCGCCACGCCTGCCGCACCCGCTGCAGCGGCTGAGGATGACATGGCGTTCATCTGGCCAGCGCCTGGTTCGTTGATTGCCGGTTTTGATGAGGCACGCAACAAGGGCTACGACATTGCCGGAAAGGCTGGTGACCCGGTCCTGGCCGCTGCCGAGGGCCGCGTGGTGTATGCGGGCGCAGGATTGCGCGGATACGGCAACCTTGTCATCCTCAAGCACAACAACACGTTTTTGACGGCATACGCCCACAATCAGACCTTGCTCGTCAAGGAAGATCAGGCCGTGCGCAAGGGACAAAAAATCGCCGAGATGGGCAGCACTGACGCTGATCGCGTCAAGCTGCACTTTGAAATCCGCCGCCAGGGCAAGCCGGTGGATCCATCGCGTTACCTGCCTCCCCGTTGAGCCCCGCTGTGGCTCAACCGCCTCTGGGCGCATCTGGCAGTGTGGATGAACCGGCCGGAACCGCAGATGATTTGCTGAACGAAGAGTCTGAGGGGCTTGCGGACGAGTCCGGGAGCGAGCTTCGCTCCATGCAGGTCGGCGCCGGGCAGCACGCCGCCCGGCTGGACAAGGCGCTGGCCGATCTGGTGCCCGAGTTCTCTCGCAGCTATCTGCAGCAATTGCTGGCACAGGGGCTGGTCAGCCTGAATGGCAAACCGGTCACGAAGTCTGCGACCCGAGTGAAGGTGGGCGACCAGGTGGTGCTGGAAATGCGGCCCACGCTGCAGAGCCAGGCGTTTCGGCCCGAGCCCATGCACATCGAGGTGGTCCATGAGGATGCGCATCTGCTGGTGGTGAACAAGCCCGCTGGCCTGGTGGTCCACCCCGCGCCGGGGAACTGGAGTGGCACGCTGCTCAACGGCTTGCTGGCCCGCGACGATAAGGCGTTGACCGTGCCACGCGCTGGCATCGTGCACCGGCTCGACAAGGATACGAGTGGCTTGATGGTGGTTGCCCGTGATCGTGCCACCATGGACGCGCTGGTTGCATTGATTGCGGAGCGCAAGGTGCAGCGCCAATACCTGGCCATTGCCCACGGTGCCTGGTCAGGCCCCAAGATGCGAGCGGTGGATGCCCCCATCGGCCGAGATCCACGCAACCGCCTGCGCATGGCGGTGGTGGACTTGGCGCTCCATGCTGGCAAGCTGGCACGAACCGACATTCGCTGCCTGGCAGGTACGGACGACGGTTGTTGGGTGCAATGCACCCTGCACACGGGGCGCACCCACCAGATCCGGGTGCACATGGCATCTCTGAAGCACCCGCTGGTGGGGGATAGCCTGTATGGGGGAGCTCCGATCGGGGCGATGCAGCGGCAGGCCCTTCATGCCTACCGCCTGGCCTTCGTGCATCCCGTCACGGGCCAGGCGCTGGAATTCCATGCCCCCGTGCCCGAAGACATGCGCCAAGCCCTCTCCTTGTGGGGGCTGGGCTACAATGCGCCCTGACGGCCAGACTGGCCCCAGCCCGAAGACGGAATCCCGCCGGGCTCTTGCGTCGCGCCAGCGTCCTTGCACAGCGCGCCATTGATTGCCCCTGCTGTTGATGTGCCACCCGTTGCAACGCGTGGCACTTTTCCAGGAATCGCTGAACCATGAACACGGTGGATGCCAAACGGGTCCTCGAAACTGCGCTGATCTGCGCGCAGCAGCCTGTGCCCTTGCGCGAGCTGCGGGTACTTTTCAATGATGCTCTGGGGTCGGACACGCTCAAGTTGCTGCTGCAGGAGTTGCAGCTGGAATGGACGCAGCGGGGTGTAGAGCTGGTCCAGGTGGCCACGGGCTGGCGTTTTCAGAGTCGTCCGGAAATGCGTGAATACCTTGACAGGTTGCACCCCGAAAAGCCTCCGCGCTATTCGAGGGCCACCATGGAGACACTCGCGATCATCGCGTATCGCCAGCCGGTAACGCGCGGCGACATCGAGGACATCCGTGGTGTAACTGTCAATAGCCTGATCGTCAAACAATTGGAAGACCGGGGCTGGGTTGAGGTCATTGGCCACCGGGAAACGGTGGGGCGTCCTGCGCTGTTTGCAACCACCCGGCAGTTCTTGGATGACATGGGGTTGCAGTCGCTGGACCAGTTGCCGGTGCTTGACGACCCCTCGGGCAATGCGAATGTGCTGGAGGCGATGGCTGCGGCTGCGCAGGGGGTGATAGAGCCGGATTCGGCGTCTGATGCCGAGGTTGATTTGGTGGCTGCGGCGGCAGAGAGTCAGCAATCAGAGCCTCTGGAGGCCGTTGGCTCCAGTGGACAGTTGCCGCATGTGGATGATTTTTTTCAGAGTGCGGAGACGGATCTCCGCGATGACGATGCCGATACCCCGGGTGGTATCCAGGGAAATACTTGATGAACGATTCGACTCCCGAAACCCCGGCCGATCTGCCGGATGCTGATCCTTCAGCCGCTGCTACTGCGCCCGCAAAGGCTGCGGTCAAACGCACTCCGCGGAAGAAAAAAGCCGAGCCAGCGCAGGCTGTGGACGCGCAGGATGCTGCGGAGGTGCGCGGGCTGGATGCTGCTGAGGCGCCTGCTCCGGTCGGGGAGTCGCCACAGGGGCTGAGTCAGCAGGATGTACCTGTGAGTCCCTTGGTTGCGCATGAGCCTGCAGTTTCAGGGGCCGGGGCTTCTGACGCCGCCCACAGGTCCCTCCACGGCGAACGTGAGAGCCGTGGGGCCGGACGGGCTCGGCAGCCGCGCCAAGACGGCGCGGTGCGCGACAAGCGCAAGGCGGAGATGCCTGCGGTTCAGGGGTACCAGTTTGAAGATGTGGTGTCGGGCCGTTTTGATGAGGATGATGCCTCCGCAGAGACGGTTCCCGCCAAGCGGGTGCTTCTGCCTCAGGTGGAAACACCCAAGCTTCACAAGGTGCTGGCGCAGGCGGGGTTGGGCTCGCGCCTGGAGATGGAGCAGCTCATCCTGGAAGGGCGCATTTCCGTCAACAACGAGCCAGCCCATATCGGCCAACGCATCCAGTTCGGCGATCAGGTCAAGGTCAACGGCAAACCCATCCGCTACCGCATCGACCCGCCGCCAGCGCGGGTGATTGCGTACCACAAGCCTGTGGGGGAGGTGGTGACCCACGATGATCCCCAGAACCGGCCCACCGTCTTTCGCAAGCTGCCCCGGCTCATGCAGGGCAAGTGGCAGTCTGTCGGGCGCCTCGATCTGAATACCGAAGGCCTGCTGCTGTTCACCAGCTCGGGAGAGCTGGCCAATAAGCTCATGCATCCCCGTTTTGGGCTGGAGCGCGAATACGCCGTGCGTGTGCTCGGTGCCCTCAGCAATGAGGAAAAGCAGAAGCTGCTGGATGGCGTGCGCCTGGATGATGGCATGGCGTCGTTTGGTTCCATCGAGGATGGCGGTGGCGAAGGTTCCAATTGCTGGTACCGGGTCACGATCTCCGAAGGGCGCAATCGCGAGGTGCGCCGGATGCTCGAATCTGTTGGCCATGCAGTCAGCCGGTTGATTCGCATTCGGTACGGTGCCATGGTGTTGCCACGGGGTCTCAAGCGCGGTGCCTGGCTGGAGCTGGACGAGGGCGACATCAGGGCCCTGGTTCAGGCAGCCGGCGCCGGGCGCCCGGAAGCAGCGGAAGCTCGTTCGGATGAAGGGTCGGGGGCTGGCGGCGGACGGGGTGGCAACAAGCGCAACCGGGGGCGCAATGGCCCCCGCGTGGGCGACGGGCCGCGCCGCGACATGTCGCAGGGTGCGCCCGGTGGTCCCCGAGGGCAGAAACCCCGCCGTGATGGGGGGCAAGGGTTCGACCGTGGCAACAATGCAGGTGGTGGAGACCGCCCGCGCGGCGCGGCGCAGCCCGATCCGATGAAAACATCGGTGGGCTATATCGGCATGGACAGTCTCTCGCGGCATCGCCAGGACAAACGCCGCCCTGGTGGCGGAGGTCCACGTCGGGGCGGGGGCGGGCGCTAGGCGCTGTGCTACCCCGGGGCTCCCCGGTTAGAATCGAGGGCTTTGTCCGGTGGACAAACGAATCTCAGCAACATCAATTCAGGAAATCAATATGGCAATCGAACGCACTCTCTCCATCATCAAGCCCGACGCAGTGGCAAAGAACGTTATCGGTCAGATCTATGCACGCTTCGAAGCGGCTGGTCTCAAGGTCGTGGCTGCACGTATGGCTCACCTGTCGCGCCTGGAGGCCGAGCAGTTCTACGCCGTGCACAAAGAGCGTCCTTTCTTCAAGGATCTGGTGGATTTCATGATCTCCGGTCCTGTGATGATCCAGGCCCTGGAAGGTGAAAACGCGATTCTGAAAAACCGCGAACTCATGGGCGCCACGGACCCCAAGAAGGCAGAAGCTGGCACCATCCGCGCCGACTTCGCGGACAGCATCGATGCCAATGCAGTGCATGGCTCCGACGCTGCGGAAACTGCCCAGGCAGAAGTGGCTTTCTTCTTCCCTGGTCTGAACATTTACTCGCGCTGATATGGGTGTCCCCATGCCTGTTCCCGCACACGTGGGATACCTGCGCCATGGGGACGACTGCGTTCGGCCCCCCCCGGGGAGGGCGCAGTGACCACCAATCTTTTGGAATTTGATCTCGACGGTCTGGCGGCTTTCTGCCAGCAGTTGGGTGAAAAGCGGTTTCGCGCCACGCAGTTGTTTCGCTGGATTCATCAGCGCGGCGCCAGTGACTTTGACGCCATGAGTGATCTGGCAAAGGCCTTGCGTGACAAGCTCAAGGGCTGTGCTCGCGTCGAGGCCTTGCCCGTCATCTCCGAACATGTCTCCTCAGACGGCACGGTCAAGTGGCTGTTTGACGTGGGGGATGGCAATGCGGTCGAGGCGGTTTTTATTCCCGAAGATGATCGCGGAACCCTGTGTATATCCTCGCAGGCTGGCTGTGCCGTGGGTTGCCGCTTCTGTTCCACGGGGCATCAGGGCTTCAGCAGAAATCTCACCACAGGGGAGATCGTTGCACAGCTTTGGTTTGCTGAACATTCCTTGCGCCAGCGCCTCCAATCCGAGGACCGCGTCATTTCGAACGTGGTGATGATGGGGATGGGGGAGCCGCTGCAGAACTACTCGGCCCTCGTTCCGGCCTTGCGCGTCATGCTGGACGACCATGGGTATGGTTTGTCACGCAGGCGGGTCACGGTTTCAACGTCGGGTGTGGTTCCGATGATGGACCGCTTGTCCGTGGATTGTCCTGTGGCTCTCGCGGTGTCTTTGCATGCGCCGAATGACCCCTTGCGCGACAACCTGGTGCCGCTGAACCGCAAGTATCCCATTGAAGAATTGCTGGCTGCCTGCAATCGATATCTGGCGCATGCGCCGCGCGACTTCATTACGTTTGAATACTGCATGCTCGATGGTGTCAATGACCAGGTTGAGCACGCACGGCAGCTGATCGAACTTGTCAAGCCCGCTCGTGGTGTGGGTGTGCGCTGCAAATTCAACCTGATTCCTTTCAATCCGTTTCCCGCGTCAGGGCTGTTGCGTTCGCCACAAAATCAGGTGCTGGCTTTCGCCAAAGTCTTGAGCGAAGCGGGTATCGTCACGACCGTGCGCAAGACCCGCGGAGATGACATCGACGCTGCGTGCGGTCAGCTCGCGGGCGATGTCAAGGACCGCACAAGGGCTGCCGAGCGCATGGCAAAGCAGCGGACAATCGTGCTCAAACCGGTGACTTGATTAGCAAGCAATCGGCATACTTCAAGGAGGCTCTACATGGTGAGATTGGTTGGACGCTGGCAGCAATGGGGCCGCTGGACTCTCACGGCATGTGGCGTGGTGGCCTGCGTGGCTGCGCTTCAAGGGTGTGCAACCAATAGCGGCATGCCGACCGCCGACGCCAACGCGGGAATGATCACCCCCTCTGATGAGCCAGAGACGCGGCGCCGCGCCCGTATCCGTCTGGAGCTTGCTTCCAACTATTTTGAGAATGGTCAGACAGCCGTGGCGCTCGATGAAGTCAAGCAGGCGCTGGCAGCTGATCCCACCTACGCCGATGCCTTCAATCTCCGTGGCCTCATCTACATGAGGTTGAGCGATTTTGCCCAGGCGGACGACAGTTTTCGCCGAGCATTGGCGTTGCGGGGCGGGGATCCCAATCTGCTGCACAACTACGGTTGGTTGTTGTGCCAGCAGCAAAAGTACGCCGAGGCGAATCAGCACTTTGGCCGGGCTCTCGCAAATCCTGCATACACAGCACGCAGCAAGACCTTGATGGCCCAAGGCCTGTGCCAATCAGGCGCTGGCCAGTTTGCGGAGGCCGAGCAGTCGTTGCTGAAAGCTTATGAACTGGATGCGGCAAACCCCGTGGTCGGTTATCACCTCGCGGCACTTTTGTTGCGTCGCAATGAATTGACCCGGTCTCAGTTCTATATCCGGCGGCTCAACAACAGCCAGTACGCCAATTCCGAGTCGTTGTGGCTGGGGATCAAGGTTGAGCGCGCTTTGGGTGATTCCGTGGCCATGAAGCAACTGGCTGACCAGTTGCGCAAGCGTTTCCCGGACTCACGGGAGTTGGGTGCATACGAGCGTGGGGCTTTCAATGAGTGAGGTTTTGGAAAGTGGTGGGGTGACAGCGGGTAGTTTGCTGAGGGAGGCGCGACAAGCGTCTGGTATGCACATCGCTGCCTTGGCTGTGGCACTGAAAGTGCCAGTCAGCAAGCTGGAAGCGCTGGAGGCGGATAACTATGAGGCCTTGCCCGATACAGTGTTTGTGCGTGCGCTTGCCTCCAGCATGTGCAGAACGCTCAAGTTGGACCCAGCCCCCATTCTGTCGCTGTTGCCACAAAGTAAAAGCCCTCGCTTGGCTACAGACAGTGCGGGATTGAACGCTCCGGTGAAAGGCAGTATCGGGAAATCGTCTTCCTCATCGGCTTCCTTTTCCTCCGGGTCTACCTCACGGTCCGTAACGGTGGTGGTTTTGGCGCTGCTGGTGGGGGCACTGATTCTGGTCTTTTTCCCCAGGCAGCAGGACGGTGTAACGAGCTCGCTTGTTGCCCCCGCATCGATCCAACCGCCGGCCAATGTGGTCGAGCAGCAGGCCGCCCCTGCTGTCACGGGTGCGTCGGATGCAATCCCCGCTGCTGCCCAGCGCATCCCCGACGTTTCTCTGCCGTCAGTGGCAGGTCGCACAGACGCGGCTCCCG